>JACBFF010000004.1_pt1 | contig 196859 bp, 166 predicted proteins | sample 7449211 | NCBI WGS metagenome assembly JACBFF01 (sample SAMN14896861, study PRJNA631923) | freshwater metagenome | isolation source: cyanobacterial enrichment | place: USA: Conesus Lake, NY | collected 2019-07 | reverse complement strand
CGGATGGGAGAGTAGGTAGCTGCCATACTTGTCTGCCTTTGGAAGATTTATTGAAGCCGCATCCGCCTATGGCGGGTGCAGCTTTTTTTATTATATACCTGACCCGCTTTGATTTTTAAATTATAAATGCCGATGGTACTTTCCGCCTCAGGCGGATGGGAGAGTAGGTAGCTGCCATACTTGTCTGCCTTTGGAAGATTTATTGAAACCTCGTCCGCCTTAAGCTTATGAGGTTTTTTGTTTTATAGCTATCCCATTGAATTTTCACACTACAATGCCCGATGGTATTTTCTGCTTAGGCGAATAAAGCTTTTTGTTTTGTGATTGTTTGATACAGAATCGGCCCGATGTTATTCTTTCGCCTAAGTATATCAGCAAATACAAAATCGTTATACAAATCTGCATCCTGGAAAGAGGAATATTTTTTTATAATTACTTTTCCTGTATTAACTTTTACATATTCCACGATGTATTGATTTTCTTATTACTTTCAACAACCAACATCCATCAGTAAATTGATATGAATCCGAGTATAAAGCGAAATCCTATCCTAACATTTCTTTATCTCGGTATTCCCGATGACGCTTCATTTGTCGATAGACAAAAAGGATACATGTTTAACCTTTTTATCCTGATCGGAGCACCATTTGCAATATTATCCTTAATCGTGAATATCTCTCAACAAGCCTACTTTCCGGCTTTTATTAATATCATTCAGATTAGCTGCTTCTCCTTGGCATTATGGATTGCTGTATCGGGTAAATGGAAAGAATATCGCGTGATCATTCTCATCATTCTTTCAGTAGTAGCAATGATTGCCGCTTATTCTTATCAAAATTCAGGTGAATATCGATTGCTGATTATGATCGTTGCCGCTGTTGTATTATTCGATCGATCTTGGCAGTATATGATTTTTGCAGCAACATCTTGCGCTGCATTTGTATACATAAGAATGAGCCAAATTCCTGATTTTGCTGATCAGCCAGTAGGCGATTTAATTTTTACTTCTTTAAAAATATTTCTACCCATTCTTTTATATGTGTTATCACTCTTATACTTTAAAATTATTTATTTTAGAAACCTTCAACAGTTAGAAGATACTAATAAAGCATTGGCCATTACAACAAGACAAAAGGATCAAATATTGAGTACGGTTGCTCATGATTTGCGCACACCTATTTCCAATATTTCAAGCATTACAGAACTGATTCAATCAGATCATCTCTCTCAGGCTGATAAAGCAAATTTCCTTCGTATGATAGGTCATTCTTCCCGATCTGCCTTACATCTGATCAATGATTTATTGCAAAATAGTGATACACAAGTGCGTCAATCTCACTTTGAAATTATTGAGCTGAATCAACTATTTAACTCATGGATTCCTTCTTTACAATTAAGGGCAAATGATAAACACATACAAATACTCACTCATTTTTTTTCAGCACCGATTGATATTTCAATTGACGTAGACAGAATCGAACGTGTTATCAATAATTTGGTCAATAATGCTATTAAATTCAGTCCGGATGGAAGTAAAATATTTATTCAGATAACAGCAGATAGTAAATATGCTCGTATTACTGTTACAGATCAGGGCATTGGCATACCCAAAGAAAAGCAGGAACTTGTTTTTGATATGTTCTCCAAAGCCCAGCGAGTAGGAACTTCCGGAGAAAAGAGTTTTGGTATGGGCTTGTCTATTTGTAAGCAAATCATAGAGCAGCATCAAGGCAATATTTCCGTACAAAGTGAGGAGCATAAAGGATCAACTTTTACGGTTGAATTACCATTACAACGCCCCTAAAATCATTAGGCAACATCTTCTCCGGTAGAAGCTATCCAAAGTTTAAACCAGTCTTCTCTTTCCATTTGAATACTTGCTGCATTCTTCGCCTGAATCAATCTTTCAATTTTAGTAGTTCCGATTACAGGCAAAATACCTGATGGATGTGTGTGCAACCAGGCAATTAGTATCTCATTCACGCCACACTCATACTTTGACGCCAGCAATGTGGCTGTACCCATAATACTTCTGAAACGTGGATGTGTATCATCATCAAAAGCACCTCCACCCAAAGGTGCCCAGGCCATGGGAATAATTTTATGTTTGATACAATTTTCTAGGGTGCCATTCAAAAAAGCTGCTAGCTGAAGAATGGAAACTTCTATCTGATTATATTCAACAGATGTATAATTCATCAACATATCTACCTGGTGGGGCAAGAAATTCGAAACACCAAATTGTAAAATTTTACCTTGTTGCTTTAGGTGTTCAATAGCATTTGCCACTTCCATAGGATGTAGCAATGGATCAGGTCTGTGGATCAATAAAAGATCCAAATGGTCTGTTCCGAAATTTTTTAGTGATTGATCAACCGAAGCAATGATATGTGCAGCTGAGGTATTGTATGATTTGATTTCGTGTGCAGAGCGATTCTGTGTTACCATCTGAATACCGCATTTGGTGATGATGCGTAACTCTGATCGTAACGAAGGCATTTCTTTTAATGCTTCACCAAATTCAGCTTCGGTGGTGTAGTCGCCATAGATATCTGCATGATCAAAAGAGCGTATCCCATTTTCCAGACAAGCGTCAATCAGTTGGCGGTATTCTTTGGTAGAAAATCCGGCGCCCCATTTACCCCAACGCATACACCCAGCGATAGGTGCTTTAATAACAGATGATGAGTTCATACAATTAAATTACTCAAATCAAAGCAAATGACAGAAAGCTAACATCAAGAAAATAAAAAAGTCCTGTTTCATCAGGTGAAACAGGACTTAAAATGTTAGTAGTGTAATAGGATTAATATCTGTTATAACCTCCACCACCACCGCCGTTACCACGATCGCGGTTGTACCCGCCACCGCCACCACGGTTGCCACCACCACCAAATCCGCCACGGCCACCACCGCCGCCAAAGCTCTTCTTCTTGAAGCCGCCTCTTTCGCCCTCAGGGCGTGGGGTAGATTCGTTTACTACAATCTTGCGACCCAACACTTCTGTATCATGTAGGGCGCTGATAGCAGTACGAGCTGCTTCATCATCAGACATTTCAACGAAACCGAAACCTTTGCTGCGGTCGTTATTGAATTTGTCGGTAACAATTTTGGCGCTCGTTACTTCACCGTAGGGAGTAAACAGGTTCTGCAGATCATCACTGGTCATGTTCCAGTTCAGATTTCCAACGTAAATGTTCATGTTCTTTAAAAAAATTAAGTGATCAAAAACCAATGAGAAACCAGTAACCAAAAACCCTGAAACATTTACGTAAAAACGTTCTGAGATATGGAAGACCTATCATTGGACTACCGAAGATAGTGATTTTGGCTGATTGGCAAGTTTTTTTCAGGTTTCGGGGTTTAAATGATGGCAGTCAATAGAAATACTGGTTTCTAGGTATTAAAAAAGCCCCTATTCTTAAAATAGAGGCTTTTCTTATCTGAAAGAGGGTTGATTACTCTCCAACTACTTCAAAATCAACTTCAGTAAGGTTACCATTACCAAAATCTATAGATGCTTTGTAAGAACCCAGTTCTTTCACATCATCTACAATAGAGATACGCTTACGATCGATTTCATAACCTTTTTGGTCACGAATCGCTCTTGCGATCTGCAATGAGGTAATGGTTCCGAAGATCTTACCGCTGGTACCGGTCTTAGCGGTTAACTTAACAGGAGCAGCTTTTAGTACGTCGATCACTTTATTGATCTCAGCCAACATAGCAGCTTCTTTCTTCGCCTGAACTTTCAAACGCTCTTCTAATTGCTTCAAATTAGAAGGGTTGGCTTCTACTGCGAATTTCTGAGGGATCAAAAAGTTTCTGGCATAACCGTTTTTCACGTTTACCAGTTCATTACGTCCACCCAAATTGTCTACATCCTGAATTAAAATAACTTGCATGATTGTTTTTTTAGTTCCCAAGAGCCCAGTCCTGCTTTTGGCTTAACTGTCTCCCGATTTCATCGGGATTAGGGAAGGTGACTAATAATATTAAGTCAAAAGTGAAAAGTCAAAAGTCAAAAGTGAAAAGTCAAAAATTAGTTTTTCCTTTCACCTTTCACTTTTCACGTTTTTACTTCAAAAGATCCGTTACGTAAGGCAACAACGCCATTTGGCGTGCTTTCTTAACTGCATCAGATACTTTACGCTGATATTTCAGAGAGTTACCAGACAAACGACGAGGTAATAATTTACCTTGCTCGTTGATGAATTTCTTCAGGAACTCGATATCCTTATAGTCAACGTATTTAATGCCATACTTTTTGAAGCGGCAGAATTTTTTCTTTGGCTTCTCCTGCTTAATCGCGGTCAGGTATTTGATCTCATTTTTTGCCATGATTAACCCTCCGTTTTTTCAGTTACAGCAAATCCGCCATTTCTTTTCTTGTAGTTGTACTCGACGGCGTATTTATCGAGTTTGGTTACCATGTGACGCATTACTTGTTCGTCACGTAACAGCTGAATTTTCAGCTTTTCATTGAGGTCGGTTGGCCCACTGTATTCCAATACCCAGTAGATACCTGTGGTCTTCTTCTGGATTGGGTAAGCCAGTGATTTTAATCCCCATGGAGCACTGTGTACAATCGCTCCACCATTTTCTTTGATGAAGTCTTCATACTTTTTCTGAGAAGCTTTGAAATCTTCTTCAGACAGTACCGGAGTGAAAATCACCATCAATTCGTAATTACTCATTACCTGAATTTTTAGGTTTTTAAATTGGTTTTTCCCAGTGGATTCCCCCGATCATTATGACCAAGAGAAAATCTGCCAAAACAGATTTGGGGCTGCAAAGGTAGGGGAAAAGAGCCTAAAATAGAAGAGAAAACACACAAAATAAGGTACAGGAAGCAAGTGACAAGGAACAAGCACTGAATTATAGCCTTATTAATGGTATCATCTCATATAAATGGGAATGGAAAATGCATTAAAATTATTGATTATCAATTATTTGGCGCAAAAAGACCGTGTATACAGGAAAATGGTCGCTATAACCGCCACGATATTGATTTCCCTCCCAGGTGCGCATGGGGTAGCCTTTAAAACGACCGGTGTATTCTGTCAGATAGGATTTATTGTAGATGTATTCCCGGAAAAAGAAAAATTCACCCATCTTCCGGTCTAGCAATGATTTGGATACCAGTATTTGATCAAATAGTCCCCAGTTGTCTTTATGTGCCAATGTGCCGTTTCCTTTTCTTAACTGTTCCACCCAAGGATTATACAATTCACCTTGACCTATTTCATGGGGCTTTGAGTGGGTACGTAATCCTTGAACGATGCTTTTGTCTTCCGGGTCATCATTCAAATCTCCCATCACAATCAACTTAGCATCGGGTATAATGGCCTGAATGGAATCCATATGTTTTCGGCAAATAGTTGCAGCGGCCATTCTTGCAGATGAACTTCTTTGCTCTCCACCTCTTCTACTGGGCCAGTGATTCACGTACAGATGAAAAGTATCTGTCATCATCATTCCTTTTACATAAAGAATATCTCTGGTGAAAGAGGCATCTTTACTTTTTCCAGGAAGAGGAACAAATATTTTTTGAGCTGCTATCGGAGTAAAAAATGAAGGTTGGTACAACAATCCCACATCCACACCTCTTAAGTCTTTTGATGAAGCATGCACGATATGATAATTTCTTTTTTTTAATAGCGGATGTTGTATCAGAAATTGCAGTACGGTATCATTCTCTATCTCTGCCACTCCTAAAATTGCAGCACCTGATTCATGATAATCGGTCCCTATATCTTTAATAACAGTTGCCAGTTTATTGAGCTTATCACGAAAAATAATCGTGTTGTATTTTTTTGCACCGGTGGGTGTAAACTCATCATCATTGGTGATGGGGTTGTTAATTGTATCATACAAATTCTCGAGATTATAAAAGCCAATGATGGCAACCTGATAGCGCTTTAGTTGTGCTTGTGTAGTTGTACATAAACAAAGCAACAGCCATACAAGGAGTAGATTTTTCATAGAAAAGAGTTGATATCCTTCGCTAAATACAGCTTTTATATACCGTATTTCCCGCAAAAATGATTGGTGGTGTTTTAGGATATTTTTTGGCGATTTATTTTCATTCAAATTCATGCCATGCCTTTATTATTGATTCTTTTCTGTTCTGTAGGATCGATTGTCAGTATGGAGCATCATCATTTTTCAGACACGATTCCCTTACATACCGATAGTGTATTGCTTTTACTCATTGATCAACAACAATCAGTAGAGAATGAAGCGATACTGATGAATGAACAGGATCGGGCAATTATCGGTTCGGTAGGTCATGCTTCACCATTGTATGCGGAAAAAGATGTGTTTCATCAAATGGCTGCTTTTCAATTCAGCGCTTTTCGGTTCAGACCAAGAGGATATGAAGCCAGTTTTAATCCAGTACTTATCAATGGTCTTAACATGAATCAATTGGATGATGGAAATCCAGCTTGGTCATTATGGAGTGGATTACAATCAGTGATGAAAAATAGTATTGAATATATGCCTGTTCGTTTTCAGGATAGTTGGATGGGTTATGCGGGCAACAGTACCTATACAGATATGCGTGCCGCATCACAAAGGCCACAATGGCAATGGATATATGGATTGTCAAACAGAACGTATACGCATCGCTATCAATTAGGGTATACTACCGTTCCTAATCATCGTGGTTGGATTTTTTCCAGCACTGTATCCATGCGGTTGGCTCAGGAATCCTGGAATACAGGTACACACTATTCTTCTATTGGGTATTATTTCGCAGTAGATAAACTGTTTACTCATCAACACAGGTTATCTCTTGTATTATTTGGTAATAAAACCCACAATGGAAAACAAGCAGCCATTACCCTGCCGGTGATGTTACTTTTTGGAAATACATACAATCCTAACTGGGGTTATCAGAATGGCGTAAAAAGAAATGCAGCCGTTGGCGCACAACATAAACCCGTCATTATTTTGACACATGAATGGCAGCCCAATAATCATAGTTCATGGCAAACAAGTATGGGGTTGATTACAGGTAAGCGATCGGATACCGGATTGGACTGGTTTCAGGCAGCGGATCCGAGACCTGATTATTATCGGTATTTACCTGAATATCAAACAGACAGTTTGCTGAGAGAAATGGTGAGAGCAAATTTGCAAGAACAGGTAGCATTGCAACAAATTGATTGGGAAAAACTATATACCATCAATCGGAATAGTTTTGATCAGGTTACCAATGCCAATGGAATTCAAGGGAATCTTGTCAGTGGTAAACGTGCGCGTTATCTTTTGGAAAAAAGAATAAAAGCATCTCATGTTTTTATCGTTAGTAGTCATTACCGAAATAGGTTGAGTGCACAATGGCAATTATCTGCAGGTGTTCATTTCAAGTTTCAGATGAATCATCATTATAAAATTGTTGAGGATTTGCTGGGAGCCGATTTTCATGTTAACCATAATCAGTTTGCAGAAACTGATCTTCCTACCGATCTATCAATTGTGCAATACAATTTAGATCAACCCGATCAGATCGTATATAAAGGAGATCGATATGGGTACGATTATAAAATGTTGTATTCGGCAGCTGATGCATGGATTCAATCTGAAAAAAAAGGCAAGAAAGTTGACTTGATTGCCGGGGTGCATTTTTCTAAACAAACCTTTTACAGAAAAGGGATGATCCGAAATGGATTATTTCCTGATCATTCCAAAGGGAATGCAAAAACAGATCATTTTTTTAATCCCATGTTCAAGATGGTATTAACACGTAAATTCTCAGCGTATCATTCATTACTCTTTTCTATTGCGGCCGGTTCAAGGGCACCACTTGCTGAAAATATTTATTTATCGCCACGTATGCGTCACACCAAACAAGATACTATCCGGTCAGAAAAACTATTATCTGCTGAATGGATGTATCGTTTTATTTCGAAACGACTTCATTTCAGAGTAAGCGCTTACTATATGTTGATTCAAGATGGGATGAATGTATTGACATTCTATCATGATGGGTACCGGAATTTTGTCAACTATGCGATCCGTAATATCGATAGGCAGCATACAGGTATTGAGACAGGTATTGCATACACGCTTAATGAACATTGGCAAATAGATATGGCTGCATCTGTAGGAGATCATCGGTATATCAGTCGGCAGCAGGTTACTGTTTCATTAGATAACAATGAATTTCTGCTGGATAAAATGGATGTATATACAAAAAATTTTCGAGTAGCAGGTTCTCCGCAAATGGTAATGGGTTCGGGAATTCAGTATCGAAATCAGCAAGCTTTTTTTGTTCGGTTAAACTGGAATTATTTTGATCAACGCTGGTTGGACTTTAATCCTGTTAGGCGAACCTATGATGCTTTGCAAGCTGTTGTGTATAGATCCGATCAGTGGAATAGCATTATTCAACAAATACGGTTGCCTTCGGTCATTCTATTCAATGCATTTATCGGAAAAGGTTTCTCCATTAAGACGGGCTCTTCAGGTAAACCCCTTCGCTATTTCTGTTCATTGAGTGTACAAAATCTATTGAACGAACGTGGAATGATTTCCGGTGGATATGAACAACTTCGCTTTGATCAGGAAACCAAAAATGTAGAACGCTTTCCACCTAAACTTTTCTTTTCTCCAGGTCTAAATTATAGTGTATCTATTACCATGAATTTTTAAATAGTGATATCTATGAAATCTTTTTATTTTTTTCTAATAGCATTGTTATTCATTGTGAGTAGCACTAATTGTGAGCGTGGTTTTGATGAGCCACCTGAATATTCAGGACCAAGGATCAAGGCAAATATTTCAATTACTGAAATCAAGCGCTTACATATCACCAATAATTTTGAAAAAATTAATGAAGACCTGATTATTGAAGGGGTTGTTACTGCTAATGACAGAACAGACAACTTTTATAAGTCAATTGTGATACAAGATAGTACTGCAGGAATTACTGTTCGTTTAGATGGGTTTTCTCTATTTAATATTTATCCGATCGGGAGAAAGCTTTTTATTCGCTTAAAAGGACTTTGGTTGGGAGATTATGGCGGAATGGTACAATTAGGTGCAGGAGTGAATCGATCCAATCCTCAATTTCCTGAACTCATACCCATTCCCCAGCCTTTGTTTGATCGGGTGATTGTAAAAGGAGATCTTGATCAAAAGGTACTACCGATTAAACTAAGTATACAAGGTCTAAACGATTCACTTCAAAGCATGTTGGTGACCCTTACACAAGTTGAGTTCGATCATTCTGATACAGCAAAGCCCTATGCCGATGCTGTTAATAAACAAACGATTGCACATACGCTTCGAACCTGTGGTATCGGAAGTGTTTATGTTCGTACCAGCGGATTTGCAAAATTTGCATCAGCACTTACATCGAGGGGACATGGTGATATCACGGGAATATATAGTGTATTCAGAACACAAAAGCAGTTATTACTCAGAGATACAAGTGATGTTCAAATGAATGGATTGCGTTGTACAGCTACGGGACCAAAACAGATCTATGCGGAAGATTTTTCAACACAAGCGGCAGATAGCCTGATATCCATTCCGCATATTAAGAATATTAGTGAAACCGGGGGAAAGTTTTTTCTTTCTAAAGTTGTATCAGGAAATCCATGTGCAGAGATCAGTGCATTTGCAACGAGAGAACAAGTAGTGATTAGTTGGCTGATACTTCCTGTTATCAATCTTGATCTCTCCAGTAATGAAGTTTTAAGATTTTCCACCAAAGATGGTTTTGATAATGGAGCGGTATTGCAAGTATTGGTTTCGACCAACTATGATGGAGGTGATACACCATGGAAAGCCAAATGGGCAGTATTACCGGCTGTCATTGCAAAAGGTTCAATGAACGGCTATTCGAAAGAATGGATTCATTCAGGAGATGTGAGTTTACATCATCTGAAAGGGAAAGTACATATTGCATTTCGGTATGAAGGCAATGATCCCCCCGTACAGAATGCCAAGCTTACAACAACTTTTAGAATCGATAATATTGTTGTAACCGGCAATTAAAAAAAGAGCGTCCTTCAATGGACGCTCTTTGTATTTAGGTGGATGTCGCTATTTGATTTTAATAAGCTGAACTACTTTTCTTTCTGATCCTTGAATTACTTCTGCAAAGTAACTGCCTGGATTAAGTCTATGACCTACCTGTACAGTACTGTTTCCATTCAAGTTATTGCGAGTTTCCATAGCCCTTCCACTTGCATCGGTTATGCGCAACTGAACAGGATTTTGATTTTTGCTTGAAATTTTCAAGGTGAAATAATCACTGCTTGGATTTGGTAAAACCTTAACCTCAATCGTATTCACTGTTTCTTCACTGATTGTTTGTGTGAAACTTCCAATACTATTGCTGGTAGTTACCGTACATCCTTGTTGTGTGCAACTTCCCAATTTATCTCCTGAGTGATTGCGTAGATGTGCATCCACTGCATTGATATTCAGTTCAAGGGTCTGGTTGTTATGGCAGAGATACACTTTCTTACCATTAGTACCAGGTACTCTGATATCTCTTACACAGAAACTAACAGAGGCGGTAGTGGTACATCCGGAAGCATTGGATACAGTTACTGTGAAACTATAGTTGCCTGCCACACTTGGAGTAAATACCGGGTTAGAAGAGTTGTAATTATTCAAACCCGTGCTACCGGTCCAACTATAAGTATAAGGAGCCCCACCATTGGCAGTAACATTCAACCTAGCTGATTGTGCTCCATAACCCAAGTAGATATTGTTTGCATTACCTCCTGTAAAAGTTGTTTCAGAAGGTACAATCTGAATATTAGCAGTAGTTGTACTACCTACTACGGTTATAGTGACGTTTGTGGTGTTGGTATTTCCATTGATATCTGTTACAGTAAATTCAATGCTGTTGTTTCCAATATTATTACAGTTGAAAATACTTTTCGAAATACTCATACTAGCAATACCACAATTGTCGTAACTGCCATCATTTACATCATTTGCTGAAATAGAGACAGTGCCATTAACCAATGTTGCAGTAATAGCTTTTGATTTTACAACAGGAGGTTGATTGTCGATTACAGTTACTGTTTGATGTGAAGTGTCTGAAACATTGCCGTGAATATCTGTTACAGTCCAAACAACAATTGTACTTCCTACCGGGAAAATTGCCGGAGCATTATTGGTAATAGTTGCGATACCACAGTTATCCGAAACCTCTGGTGTACCCAATGAACTGATCTCTGCACCACAGGTTCCATTGTCATTTACAACACTTACAGTAGCAGGTGCCTTGATTAAAGGCTTTTGATTGTCACTAACAGTAATCAATTGTTCCTTTGTGGATGTATTGCCGTACTGATCAACTGCTGTCCAGATTACGCTGGTTACACCTACAGGGAAACTAGCAGGCGCATTACTTGTAATCGAACTGATAGCATTAAACCCGGTAACTGTTGGTGTTGGAAGTGTAATATGAGCAGAACATGTTCCTTGATCTGCAAAGAATCCTAGATCAGACAGTGTAATGACAGGTTTACTGAAATAGCGCCAGTCATACTTGGTAATGATTGGGAAGTGATCTGAAGTAGTGCTGGCATAGCTATTGATCAGTGTTAATACATCTCTGTACACTTTGGCTGAGTTGGGCACATATGCAATGTTCAACTCACTGGAAGTAATTACGTGATCAATCATGTCAGGGAAAGATACCGTTGAACTATTACCACTTAAACTCAATGGCAAAGTCACGGGGTTATAATTAGCAACATCATTCAAAAATGAGCTATAGGAGCTAACCGTATTTGGTGCTACTTCCGTGGTGATGGTTTTATCAAAATCATCATTCATATCACCCAATATGATGATCTTGCTATTGGGGAACATAACATCTAAAGAATCTTTTAATTCATCTGCACCTGCTTTTCGCCTGTTATACGATTCAATTTTATCAGCAGTGTTTCCTGTGTTGGCTTTCGCATGGATCACAATAAAGTCAACCAAAGTGGTAGCACCATTCAATGTTACTTCTGCTTGCATCAAGAAAGGATAACGACCGCTAGCCCAACTATTAAAAGCATTGCCAGTGCTGTTTCGTAGAACACCTCTGGTGCTTATTTTTTTGATAATATCTTTATTGTAAATAAATCCAAGTTTTTGTGCACCGGCATAGTCTGGATCATTTACATCATCTGCATAGGAACCATAATCATTTACAACATATCCATAGTTGCCCGGTAATGCTTCGGCAACTGTCTTAAATCTGAGTGTATCAACGATTTCTACCAATGCATACAGATCAGCATTCAAGCTGGTTAGTACTTGTTGTACATTTTGTTGTTGTAAATTTTTATTGGTAGGACCTAAGCCTGAAGCAGTACTGCCAAACCATTCAAGATTCCAGTTGACTACTTTCAATGTTCTGAGTGATGTGCCTGTAAAACTCATGCCCGTAATGGTACCATTCACATCGGTGATTACAGCACTAATCTGACCCGTATAATTTTGATCAGCAGCTACCGGTCTGAAACGAGCATAAATTGTTTTACGTGAATTGGCATCGGCAGCTGGAATATGTAATGAAGAAGTGAAACTATTACCATCCAAACTGATTTCAAAACCGGTGGGTGCACTGATGGTGATATCGGCTGTTACATTATATCCTTCAACAGAGAATGTTCTGTTGGCAGAAATTTGTCCATTTGCTATATAATCAAAATCAATATTCCCGCCACGAATATCAATACCCGGTGCTGCAGGTGTTGCTGAGTTGGTAATGTTGAAATCATCCAATGTCCATCTGGCTGCGTTTAATGCAGGAGAAGAAGTATACACAAAAGCTATAGATACATTCGCTCCTTTAAATGCAGATAGATCAATCTGCTCACTGGTGGTCCATACATCCGATTCAGGCTCTGCAAAACGACCATTGATTTCAGTCCATTGAGCCAGGTTTGGATCTCCGGTGCCTGTATAGTTAGTAGACACCATCAGTTTTAAAGACGGTCCTGCAAAACGAACACGTGATGCAAAACTCAATAATGGATAATCAAAACCGGATAGGTCAAATATGGGTGAAATAAGCCAGTCTTCATTTGTCTGAGCACCGCTCACAAAACCATTGATCTGAACGCCATTACCTGTTTTACCAAATGTAGTACAACCCCAAACCTGAGCACCTGTAACACTATACTGTGTAAAACCTCCCGGAAGATTATTGATACAATCATTAAAATTGAAACTGGTAGGAGGTGCACCGGTAGTAAAGTTCCAGGTATTTGCAGCAATACCTGCAAAAGCATTTCCACCCAGATCTTCCAAAGCGCCAGCATCTATTGTTACATAGTACGATTTGAATGCCGAAAGATTGGTATTCAAACTCAATGTTTCTGCAGCTATGGTAACTGCCGGATCAGTGATACTGAATACCTGACTGGTACCATTGGTGGTATTGTGCAGGGTAATATTGCCTGTACCGGGAACAATCGTTTCATTAAATGTTACAGAGATAGCACCTGAAGGAGTTATACCTGTTGAACCCGGAGCAGGGTTATAGCTGCTAACGAGTGGTGCAGTTACATCACCAGGTGTATACCCTCTCACAATAAGATTGTCAATGCTGATCTTTGGTCGAGAACCTGATGTTCCTCCAGTGCCGTTATGATAATAGAATCTTAACCTTGCATTTGGGTTATTGCTGAAATTAGCCGGTAATGCAATACCTGATATGGTTCCGCTGGTTGGTGCGTTATTGGTAATATTCAAAACAGCTGCAGCTGTAATTTCAGTGAAATTGATTCCATCGATACTTCCGTATACGCGAAGAGAACCTTTTCTATCACCGGTACTGTTGTTGACAGAAGCCCAGTTAAAACCAATGGTTCCTGCATTCACTCCGGTAAAGTCGAGTAAAAGATCAACAGCTATAGCAGCGGTATTGTCTGTTGCACCTGTTGCCAATAAAACAAGGCTGCCATTTCCGCGTTGAACACCTGTTGAAGTACTGGTAGCAAATGTGTTGGTAGCAGTGGTAGTTCTGGTGCCACTAGGGATAAGACCATTGGTATTCACTGCAACAGGACCAAAATTGTTGGCACCATTATCAGATACAAAACCATTAGACCAGTTGGAAATATTATCGAAGTTTTGTGTATAAGCCAATGCAATCTGTTCTGCCATGATAACAGGTTTGGCAGTAGTAATGAACGACTGTTGTAGACCATAAGCAGTTCCACCGGCATTGGTAACAAAGGCTTTAACGTAATAGGTGGTATTGGGCGTTAATCCGTTCAGAGAAGCGCTGAAGCTATTGCCTGATAAATTATTGGAGCCAACAACAGTGCCTGTACCATTGGCAAAATTATTCGTGCTGCTGTATTCAAATCCATATATAGATGCAGGTGAGCATCCTGTATTGGTGATATCTCCTCCAAGCGTAGCAGTGGTGGATCCGATATTGCTGACGAGTTGTGTATTGACAGAAGCGGTACTATTCACCCCGTTTCCATCTACAGGATAAGACAGCGCAGTTCCGCCGCCAGAAAGGGTAAAATTATTTTGATAGGACTGAACGGCAACCGGCGTAAAACGTACATAAACAGTAGTAGGGTTTAATGTGCTACCGGTATAATTCAGTTGGATGCTGTTTCCGAAACTGCCATTGGCAGTGGTAGCAACACTGAATCCGTCGGGAGCAGTAATGGTAACCGGACTGCCATCTAAATCTGTTCCGTTAACAGTAAAAGATGTATTGGTGGTGGTATTAATACATTGATTCCCTAGATTAAAATTGGTTGGATTTACAAATAATAAAGGATTACCGGGTGTTTCGCGCGTAACCTGGATATTGTATGTGGAAACAGTGATGCCGTCCTGAGCCGTCACATTTACGGTGATGGTATTAACACCTGTATTTAAACTGATGGCTTGAGAAGTATTTCCATTGGTAACAGGTAAACTGTTTACTGTAATCGCTGCCAGTGCATCAGTAGCAACAGGTGTAACCGTAATGCTATTTACAGAGGCAGGAACTGTACTGCTGTAAGAAAAATTATTGGAAGCAAATGAAGGGGTTAAAGAACCACTACTCAAAGAAAGTGCTGAAAGTGTTGATATATTGGTTGGAACGCTTGCACTTACAGAGAGTGAAAGATCATCAATGCGCCAGTTGGTGGTATTGGCACCAGGCGAACCTGTACCGTTATATCCGTATATCCGGAATGTAATCGGGGTAGAAGATGAAATGGCAAGACCTGTATGGGTTTTTAATGCCCATGGCGTACCGGCAACAACAATAGTACCTGTAACAATATCAGAAGTATAATTATCGATGCTAGAACGGATACTATACGCTTGTGGGCCTGTACTTGTACTTCTGGTACCAAAATTAATACCCGTAAGATTGAATGCATATCCACCGGCAGGTGTAAGTGTAAATTCGAAATATGCGCTTCCACTGGCTCCGGTATTCAGGGCACCAATTCTGGCGGCAGCACCTGCATTACCACCTGCAGAAAAGCCTGGATAGGTACTAGAAGGAGAATTAGTGGTGATTAATTCATTGGTAGTACCATTATTATTTCCTCTGCTAATATCAGAAGCGATAATATTTGCGGTAGTGGTGGAAGGGGTAGCGGTTGTAAAGTTCCATCCGATGGTTTGCGCCTCTGTTACGATAGCAACTAAAGCAAGGCAAAGCATTCCGATAAAACGGATCGGGTACAGTTTTCTCATGGATTTGAGTTTATTTTTGGAAAGACAAATGTAGAATTTCCCCTACAATGACAATTTTTCGTAGCATCAACCTATTATTAATTTTCCGCTTTGTGGATAACTTGTCAACCTGTCAGTTTCGGCTGCTTTGGTATTTTCTTTGTTCATTTGCGCCAAAACAAGTGAGCCATGCAAAAAGGTCAGATTCGTGTACAAACGGAGAATATTTTCCCTATCATCAAAAAATTTCTTTACAGTGATCATGAAATTTTCCTTCGTGAACTGGTGAGTAATGCCGTAGATGCCTCCCAAAAACTAAAAACACTCTCTTCTATTGGTGAAGCAAAAGGCGATATTGGTGAATTGCGCATCGATGTGGTGCTTGATGCAAAAGAAAAGACATTGAGCATCATAGACCGTGGTGTGGGTATGACCGCAGAAGAAGTAGATAAGTATATTAACCAGGTGGCATTTAGTGGTGCAGAAGAATTTGTCAATAAGTACAAAGACGCGAGTATCATCGGTCATTTTGGATTGGGTTTTTATAGTGCATTCATGGTGAGCGATAAAGTGGATATCCATTCAAAAAGTTTTAAAGATGGAAGTGGAGTTTTCTGGAGTTGTGACGGTAGTCCCGAGTATGAGCTCTATGAAACCGATTACAATGAACGCGGAACTAAAATTGTATTGCATATCAATGAAGAGAGCAAAGAATTTTTAGAAGCTTCACGTATCAAAGGTATTCTGGAACGATTCTGTAAATTTTTACCTATTTCCATTTACTTCTCTGAAGCAGGTGAGAAAAAAGAAGAGGAAGAAAAAGCCATTAATAATACCCATCCGATCTGGATCAAAAAGCCTTCGGAATTATCTAAAGAAGATTATGAAAAATTCTATCGTGAGCTATATCCATTTGGAGAAACACCACTTTTCTGGATTCATCTCAATGTAGACTATCCATTCAATTTAACGGGTGTCTTATATTTCCCTAAGATCAAACAGAGTTATGAGATCCAAAAAGACAAGATTCAGTTGTACTGTAATCAGGTATTTGTTACGGATGAAGTAAAAGATATTGTTCCTGAGTTTCTCATGTTGTTACATGGTGTGATTGATAGTCCGGATATTCCACTGAACGTAAGTAGAAGCTATTTACAAGGTGATCCGAATGTGAAAAAAATCAATGCGCATATCACTAAAAAGGTAGCAGACAAGCTGGAAGAAATTTTCCGTAATGAAAGAACTTCTTTTGAAGAAAAATGGGAGAGTCTGGGATTGTTTGTGAAGTATGGTATGATGACTGATGATAAGTTCCTGGAAAAAGCCAATAAGTTTCTCATCATGGAAGATGTGGAAGGAAAATTCCACACATTGGAAGAATATAAAACAGCCACAGAGGCATTACAAAAAAATAAAGAAGGGAAACAGATCATTTTATATACCACCAATCCTGTTCAGCAAGATGCTTATGTTCAAGCATGTAAGGCGAAAGGATATACCGTTGTTAAAATGGAAACACTGGTGGATGCGGCCTTCATTAATACCATGGAAATGAAATGGGAGAATGTAAGCTTTGTAAGAGTGGATGCTGATATCGTAGATAACTTGATTGATAAACAGGAGTCTGATCAATCTGTTTTAAATCAAGAAGAGTCTGATAAACTAAAAGAACTGTTTACATTGACAATTCCCGATTTACATGTAACAACTGAAGTCAAAGGACTGAGTCCGGAAACAGCTCCGGTCATTGCTACCCGCCCGGAATTTATGCGCCGTATGAAAGATATGGCAGGTGTTGGCGGTGGTATGACTGCGTTCTATGCTCAGATGCCTGATGAAGTAACACTCACGGTAAATGGAAATCATCCTATTTATCAGCAGTTGCTGAAAGAAACGAATACTGATGTACAGCAAAAACAGGTTCGTAACCTCGCAGATCTGGCCCTGCTTTCACAAGGATTACTCAAAGGGAATGATCTTACCAATTTCATCCATCGAAGTGTTGAATTGCTGCAAACTGAACAGGTTAAAGCTTGATGATATAAAGAGCTAATTATATAACGGTCTGCTTATGCGGACCGTTTTTATATCTATATACTCATCTGTAATGATTATTTTCATAGTAATGAATACGATCGCATGCAATATTTAGTAAAAAGCGTGATTAAGGAGACACATGACGTTGTAACCTTAGTGTTGGATGCGCAAAATGATACCATTGAATATGAAGCAGGACAATTCATTACGTTTATTTTTTCAAATCGGAATGGTAAGGAGGAGCGAAGAAGTTATTCCATATCATCCATTCCGGATGAGCCATTAAGTATAACTGTCAAAAGAGTTGCTAATGGTTCTTATTCGCGAATATTGGTTGAAAAAGTGAAAGTAGGGGATGTTCTTACAGGACTCGCTCCTGCGGGCTTTTTTATTTTGCCTCATACAAGTCGAATCAATTCAAAAAATAGCTTTATTTTCTTCGCTGCAGGAAGCGGAATCTCACCTATTTATTCGCAAATCAAGGCATTGCTAAAAAGTCAAATGACTGAGCGAATTGTATTGGTATATAGTAATCAATCAAAGAAGGATGTCATTTTTTATGAGCAGCTTATGAAACTTGCTTCTGACTATAGCTCACTATTTTCAATTTATTTCTTCTTTAGTGATGAGTCTGATTATCGAAAAGCCAGATTGAGTAGTTCAATAGTGAGCGAAATACTTACTAAAGAAGTGGGGAATAACAAAATGAATACCTGGTTGTATTTGTGTGGCCCATTTCAATATATGTTAATGATTACCATCGTTGCCCGTGGGATGGGTTTTGTGAATGAACAAATCAAAAAAGAGCAGTTTGTCATTGAGTATCCATCGGTAACAAAAGTTCCTCCAGATGTAACTGCACATACCATCACTATCATTGAAAAAGGAAAACAAGTATCATGGATAAGTAAATATCCGGATACCATTTTACAGTCTGCCAAACGTAATGGAGTACAATTACCTTTTAGTTGTGAAGCCGGTCAATGTGGAACTTGCTCTGCAACCTGTGTGAAAGGGAAAGTTTGGATGTATAAAAATGAGGTATTGATGGAAGACGAGATAGGCAATGGTAGAATATTAACTTGTACAGGCTATCCTATTGATGGAGATATTGAATTAAAGATTGGATCCGTTACTTAATCTCAGGTCAATCATTTTCAACTGGATGGTTTTTTCTCCATTCCATTCATTTTCATCAAGTGTAAAAACGAGATCAAGTGGTTGTTGATGTTGCAGTAACTCGAATTTATTTGCCATATTGAAGCCGATACCTGTGAAGGTGATATTTTTTTGTTTTACAACAAATCGGATATGCTGTTCTTTTACAATTTTTGAAAAACCGGTATCATATACTTTCTCCGCAATAAAAACCGGTCGCATATTATCCGGACCAAATGGTTCCATTTGCGTTAGAATACTATAAAGTGTAGGTGTAATTGATTCAAAGTGAATAGGAGTGTCAATAATGATTTCCGGAATGAGTTGTTCTGGTTGTATTTGTTCTTGTACTGCTTGTTCAAAAGCAGCAGCAAAATCATTCACTTTCTCCGGTAATAAAGTCATGCCGGCTGCTGCAAAATGCCCTCCATATCCTAACAGATGTTCACGGCAAGCATGAATGGCTTCATACAAGTTAAAACCGGCAACACTTCGGGCACTACCGGCAATATATTCTCCGCTTTTGGTCAATACGACTGTTGGACGATAATGTTTTTCAATCAATCTACTGGCAACGATTCCTACTACCCCTTTATGCCAATGTTCTTGGTATACAACGGTTGTTTTTTTATTGGCAAATATGGGGTCGGCTTCAATTAATGCCAAAGCCTCTTCGGTTATAGTACTATCTGCTTCTCTGCGATCTGCATTATCACTGTGTAGCATTTCAGCAAAAGCCATGGCTTTCACAGGATCTTTTTCAATAAAGAGCTGAACCGCTTTTTTTGCATCATCCATTCTGCCTGCAGCATTTACCCTTGGAGCTATGATAAAAACCAAGTTTGTGATATGCATCTTTTTTTGAACAGCAGCCAATTGCATCAAAGCTTTGATACCTGCGCAAGGATTTTGATTCACTTTTTCCAAACCATAATAGGCAAGTATTCGATTTTCACCACTAATCGGAACAATATCTGCAGCGATAGCTGTGGCTACAAGATCTAAATATGCGAGGTGTGTACTTTCCGGAAGGGATAGTTTTTCACTAATGGCTGTCATCAATTTAAAACCTACGCCACATCCACATAATTCTTTGTAGGGGTATGTACAATCCACTTGTTTGGGATTCAGAATGGCGACGGCAGGAGGTAATTCCTGATCGGGTAAGTGGTGATCGCAAATAATAAAATCTATGTTGATTGATTTTGCATAAGCAATCAAATCAACTGATTTGATACCACAGTCTAGCGATATGATGAGTGTAACCCCGTTTTCTTTTGCATAATCAATTCCCATTTTTGAAACGCCATATCCTTCACGATAACGGTGGGGGATATAAAAATCAACTTGGTCATAAATAGCAGACAGGTACTGGTACATGGATGCAACAGCTGTTGTGCCATCAACATCATAATCTCCAAAAACCAGCACTTTTTCATGTTGTTGAAAAGCGTGAAGTATTCTGGTAACAGCTTTATCCATGTCCTTCATCATCCAAGGACTATGCAGTTGTGATAGTTGTGGTCTAAAAAAATCTTTTGCTTTTTCGTAAGTATCAATGCCTCGTTGAACGAGAATCGTGCAAAGCGTTTTATTGATTTTTAAAGCTTCATGGAGAGAAGAGGCTTTCTCAGCATCAGCATTTAATATGTTCCATCTTTTGGTCATCAATAATTCCTGTCTGTTGTATAACGAACCAGTTCTTCCAATGCATCCCTGAAAGGTGAAACGGGGAATTGGTGTAATATTTCTAAAGCCTCGTCACGGAAAGCAAACATTTTTTGTGTAGCGTATGCAATGCCTCCTGTGGCAATCACACTATCAATAACAAATTTTACTTTGTCTTTTTGTGTGTTCTCATTTTTAATGATATAGATGATCTTTCTTCTAACATCTGCTGTACACTGATTCAGGGTATAGATCAGCGGCAGGGTTAATTTTTTCTCTTTAATATCATTGCCGGTAGGTTTTCCCACATCTTCCGACCCATAATCAAAGAGGTCGTCTTTGATTTGAAATGCCATTCCTACTTTTTCACCGAACAGTCTCATTTTTTCTACGTCTTGTTGATCGGTAAAAGTAGTGGATGCCCCTGCGGCGCAGGCGGAGGCTAAAAGAGAGGCGGTTTTGCCATTGATTATTTCGTAATAAATGGATTCTTTTAGGTTTAGTTTTCTGGCTTTTTCTATCTGGAGTAATTCACCTTCACTCATGAGTCTTACTGCTTCAGATAAAATGCTAAGTACTTCATGATCTTTATTATTCAGCGATAATAAAAGTCCTTTTGAGAGCAGATAATCGCCTACAAGAACAGCGATTTTATTTTTCCAAAGTGCATTAATTGAAAAGAAGCCGCGGCGTTCCATAGCGTCATCTACCACATCATCATGTACCAAGGTGGCGGTATGGAGAAGTTCTACTAAGGACGCAGCTCTATAGGTACTATCATTGACTTCACCACCCAGTCGGGCACTCAGTAATACGAACATGGGTCTTAACTGCTTACCCTTCCGTTTTACGATGTACTGCATGATGCGGTCCAGTAAAGCCACCCTACTTTTGACAGCTTCTCGGAAATGCCCTTCAAATTGAACCAGTTCCTCTGATATTACTTTTTTAGCTAATTCCATCGTTCTTAATAAGTTGCAATATAGCCATCGTAAGCAACAATTGGTTGCCGGATGCAGCGTTCTGCGTTGAAATTGAGTCTGGTATGAATATTGTTGGTGAAAAGATTAAACAATATATTTGTATAAATATTGCCGATTTGTTTCATAATATGTAAATTTGCAATGTTTCTTGAAACAAAAGAAGTTCTCATTAAATATCAATCAATAATTATGGCAAGCAAAAAGAACATTTTAACACTGGCACTGATCGTTCTGATACAGTCGATCGGTATGGCTCAAACAGATTGGGGATGGGATTGGAAAGATACTTCCAAAATTTCTGTAAAGAAATTACCCCAGCATAATGAGTTCCTGAATAACCAGTACCCTTATCCTGCAGCACCACGTAACCAGTGGGAATTAGGATTTGGTGTAGGTGCTTCATCTATTACAGGAGATATCAAATCTAAAACAGGATTTGGTGCTACTGTTTCTTTGCGTAAAGCACTGAATCATACCTTTTCTGTTAGAACCGGTTTGACTGGTCTGTGGAATTCTGGTGAAGCCAATGCTTTTCAGGCTGCAGTTGGTCGTCCTGACTACAAAAACAGAACTTATCAGCTAGGTTTTGATGTAATCGCATCATTAAATGCTGCCAGTCATTATCGTGGCAATCCTAAAACAAATGTTTACGTTTTAGCGGGTTATGCATTAAATGCTTCTAATGTATTATATAGAAGACCAGGTGGTGCACAACCAGGTGGTTATAGCATCTTCTATGGTTACAACCAAAATGAGACTTTCGCCAATAGTCAGGCAGGTACCATTACAACATTTGGTGGTGCTACTATCAACGGAAGACAAGCATATACACTCTACCATGGTCTTAATTTAGGTTTGGGTATTGCTTTCAAGATGAGCAATAAAGTGAATATTGGTCTTGAACACAAATACACTTATACAGTTCCTGGTTATGATTTCTTGGATGGAGTTAGAGCCGGTAACAGTAACGATTATTTAGGCTTTACCAGTGCGCGTGTGAATGTTAACATTGGTAATGCTTCTAAGAAAGTACAGCCTTTGTGGTGGCTCAATCCAAACAACTTCGTTTACAGCGAGTTGAATTCACCTTCTCACATGAAGATGCCTAAAGTGGTGCTTCCTGATGCTGATAAAGATGGTGTTACTGATCAGTTTGATCTTGAGCCTAACACACCTGCCGGTGCTCCTGTTGATACACATGGTCGTGCGAAAGATACAGACGGTGACGGTATTCCTGATTACAAAGACAAGGAACTGTTGACTCCTCAAAAATGTTTCCCTGTAAACAATGATGGTATCGGTACTTGTCCTGAGCCTGCATGTTGCAAAGAGATCAAAGACATGATCGCTAACATGAAGCCTGCTGAAGCTGCACCTCAGTGTAACATCGGTAGCTTACCAAGCATTCAGTTCAAAGGAAAAGCAACACTTTCTAAAGATGCTCAAAACATTCTGAATGGTGTAGCAGCAAGAATCAATGCTAATCCAGCTTGTAATATCAAAGTAATCGGATACGCTGCATCAAGCAAAGCTTCTCAGCAGTTGAGCTGGGATCGTGTAAACGCTGTAATTAAATACCTGGTTGAAAAGCAAGGTGTTTCTGAAAATCGTTTCATCTTCACTTATGGCCAAGATGGCGATGCTAATACAGTTGATCTTCAAGGTACACTGGAAGCGGGTCCAAATACAGTACCAGCTCCACATCCAAATTTGAAAAGCAGAAACTAATCTTTTGATTAGTCTCAAATAAGAAAAGCCCCGATCAGTAAATGATCGGGGCTTTTTAGCTATTGGCTTAGTGGCATATGGGTTATAGCTTATAGTTTATAGCAATACACTATAAGCTATAACCCATATGCTATAAGCCATTCACTAGATCAAAATGTAATTCGCCAAAATTTTGCAAAGAAGATAATTTCAAATCAGCAGCCCCCCATCTTTCATCTTTTAATTGAGATACATGTGGTACAATGACACACTTCATGCGGGCTGCTTTTGCTGCGATTAAGCCATTAAAAGAATCTTCAAAACAAATACAACTTGTAGGCTTACTACCCAATAATTCTGCACAATTCAGATATACCTGAGGATGAGGTTTTCCATATGCTAAGTCTTCTGCTGAAGCAGTAGCGTGTAAGTATTTGCCGATCCCGGCAATATTGACTACCAGATCAATCAAGGAAGGAGGAGAGGAAGTAGCAAGGCCAATCTTGAATGATTTGCGCTGGAAAAAATCGAAAATATAATCTACTCCGGGCATAATTTTTCCTTTCTTTTCAATCTTGTGTAATACCAGTTCCACTATTTTTTGTTCTGCACGTTTCATTTCAGATTCACCAATATTAAAATAATGAAACCACCATTGCACAAATTCCTTGGTTCTGAGTCCTGTGGTACTTTTATACTGTTCCTCAGTCATATTCACTCCATACTGTTGAAACAATTCGGTAGCTGCTTCATTCCAAAGCGGTTCACTGTCGATCAAAAGTCCATCAATGTCAAAAATCACCGTGTTCAATTCCATAATCTGATTTTACAGCGCAAAAGTATCTTTCCACTTCTATTTTTTGAACCTCTAAGGCTCATTTTTTGAACAATCACTTAACAATTTGATTACATTTCTTATTTTGCACGACTTGCCAACTATCAACCCTATGCGATTAACTGAACGCCTAAAGCATATTAAAGTTATCCGTTCGATTGTATATGCCATTGTAGGTATATTTTCTTATCCGGGTCTGGCCATCGTAAATACTATAAAAATTGAAGGCACTGAACATCTTCAGCGTTTACCCAGAAAGAATGTGTTATTTGTCAGCAATCATCAAACCTACTTTGCTGACGTGATTGCCTTTATCCATATTTTTTGTGCTGTAAAGTGGCGAAAACAAAACAAACTGGGGCTCCCGTTTTATTTATTAAATCCTTTCACCAACGTATATTTCGTAGCTGCGGAAGAAACCATGAACGGAAACTGGTTAAGTCGTTTATTTAAGCTAGGTGGTGCACTTACTGTTAAAAGAACATGGCGTGCAGAAGGGAAAGATGTTCAAAGACATCGTGATGAGTCTGATACACAGAAAATTGATGAGGCATTGGATAAAAGTTGGGTCATCACTTTTCCTCAGGGTACTACAAAACCCTTTGCTCCCGGAAGAAAAGGAACTGCCCATATCATCAAAAACAACCAGCCGGTAGTAGTACCTGTTGTGATCAATGGATTTTGGAGGGCTTTTAATAAAAAAGGATTGGCATTCAAGAAAAAAGGCTCTGTACTATCTATTAGATTCAAAGAACCTATGATCATTGATTATACTCAACCCATTGATGTTATTCTAGATCAAGTCATGGACGCGATTGAACAAAGCAAAGATTATATGCTTAAAGGGAGACACCATTTACTAAGTGTTCTGGATAAGTAATGAGTGCTAATCTTTAATAAATAGCGCTTTTAGTTCATTGGCATCATCAGGCTTCATTTTACCGGCCAGAATCAAACGAATTTGTCTTCTTCTCAAAGCGCCATCAAATAATCGCTTTTCTTCCTCTGTTTCAGGAATCAATTCAGGAACTCTTCTTGGTTTCCCGTTGGGATCTAAAGCAACAAAAGTGAAGAATGCTTCATTACTCTCATATTTATATTGATGTAGCAGATCCTCTCCCCAGACTTTGATATGGATTTCCATGGAAGTATTGAATGCGCGACAAACCTTCGCTTCAATATGTACCACATTTCCCAACTTGATTGGGTTCTTGAAGCTTAAATTATCTACCGATGCGGTCATACTAGGGGTATTGCAATGTCTGCCCGCAGCAATACCCGCAGCAATATCCATCCAGTACATCAAACGTCCACCCATTAGATTTCCGAAAGTATTGGTATCATTTGGGAGTACCAATTCATTCATGATGGTAAAACTCTCACTCACTTTTTTCCCTTCCATGATTGTTTAAATTTCGTCAAAGATAAGGTAGAAGGGGGAGTCCTTCAAGAAGGACTGTGAATGATGTGTATGCGCTTACTAAATAATGATGTGCTCTAACTTTGATAGATATTGATCATCAACATCAGCGCCAATTCCGTAAGCATCAGTTAGTTGCAGCTCCATGCCTGCATACGAGACGCCTCCTTTTACAGGGTCTTCTTGATGCCCGAGTAAACAGGTATCCAAATCATAGAATTTGATATTCTCTGTAGCCATTGCAAAATGCACTTTGGCCGTGAGTGCAATCCTACTTTCTAACATACCTCCTAACATGCACTGAATATGATGTTGTTCAGCTATTTCATTGATACGTATCGCTTCTCTGATGCCCCCGCTTTTTGCAAATTTAATATTGATATAATGACAAGCATTGTTGCTGATGATTCTCGCTGCATCATGATGTGTGAACACGCTTTCATCTGCCATAATAGGTATGGGAGATATTTTGCAAAGCTCAGGCAGTAAGTGATCATTCCATTTTCGCATGGGCTGTTCACAGAACTGAATATTGTATTGCCCCATTGAAGTCAATGCAGTGACTGCATCCTCAAAAGACCAACCCTGATTGGCATCGATTCTTAGAATAATGGCATCTCCAATAGCATTTCTTATTTTTTTGATACGCTCTATATCAGTAGCAACATCTTTACCCAACTTCACTTTGATCATGTTCACCCCTTTGTGCTTAAAGGAAAGAGCCGTTTCCGCCATTGTTTCCGGATCAGCAATACCAATGGTAAGATCACTTTCAATTCTTTTTTGCTGACCTCCTAAAAATTGATAGAGTGGTTGTTTTGCATGTTTTGCTGAGATATCATACAGGGCGAGATCAAAAGCACTTTTGGCAGTGTAATTGCCGGCTGTAAAAAGGTCTAATTCATGCAAACGCTCATCTATTGATAATGGATTTTTTCCTTTCCAAAGTCTGGCAAAATCTTTTGCCATTTCAAAACAAGTGGCTTGCGTTTCTGCAGCGATCATGGGAAAGGCAGAACATTCGCCAACACCTGTAATACCTTCACTGGTATGTACTCTTATGAAAATATTCTGCGCATAATGCATGGTACCGGTAGCAATCGTAAAGGGCACCATGGGAATGGAATACTTATAGATCTCGATTTCTGTAATAGTCATCCGCGAATTTCTGAAATTATCGCAAATACTTTTCACATTTCTTCCAATAAGCAAAGAAAGAAGGATAATATCCGGTTACTTCAGGGAACATCCATTTTCTGGGTTCTTGGATGCCTTTATAATGTTGGGTGAGTGGGTGTTCTTTGTAATAAATGGTTGCGTCAGAAAATTGTTCTTGTAACGCTTGAAATGATCCTGTAAACAGTTTGATGTCAGGAATATTTTGTTTTGCCATCTCGATGATAAATGATAATACTTTTTCGCTGACAGGATATTTCTCAAAATGCGTAGGTTCTAATAAAAGAATTCTTTGTCCGGATTCTCCCTGATGCCATTCGGGGTCCAGTTGATAACCATTGTAAACATAAACATTCTTTTCTTGCTCATTGATCCGATCGGATTCTGGTAAAACGGTTGCTAAGGATAGTGTATTTTTCTCTTTGAGTATTTCCGGTACAGCTAAATCTTCAAAAGCATCATATGGTACAGAAAGGAAACTGTTCATTTGATTGGTCCCAGTATACTTGTTGATATTTTCTTGATTCGCCACATACTTTTTACTGCTAAAACTTCCCGCTACCCATTGCCAGCTCAAAGCATTACTGGCAAGATCCCCGTCTAATAAATGATAGTACATCCATTGTGATGGCAATCGCCAATGTGCTTTTCCAATATTACAACTCAGCATGGAAGTATACATACGAAGATGGTTGTGCATGTATCCGGTTGCATACAAAGTTTCAATCCCCTCGTCTATTGCTTGTATTCCTGTCGCAGCTTTTAAAACAGCAACAGGCATTTGAAAATGATGGACTTGAGGCTGCTCTTGTTTAAGATCCGAAAAGATAAGATCGCCTTTAGCCTGCCATACACGTTGATAATATTCTCGCCAAGCCAGCTCCTGTAATAGTTTTTCTGACTGATATACAGTGTATCGTTTTAATATGGATGATTGAATTTGCGATAAAGAAATTACTCCTCTTGATAAATAAGGAGACAATCTTGTAACAGCACCCGTTAAGAAATTTCTTGTTTTGGCGTATGCTATGGGATTAATTGCTGCAATACGGTTTTGAATAACTGATAATTCTGTAGGAAATCTTTGATTACTCATATTCTAATCAGTTTATGTGCTCTAAGAGTGTCTAGTGTCAATGGATCTCCTTCATTGAGATTTTTATATTGTACCACATCACACAGAAATCCGGTATGATCCCCGCCGGGAAAACTGCTGATAGCGCTCAATAATATGACTGCTAAAGCATCTTTTAAAACAGGAAACCCATTCCACTCTGTAATAAGTTTTCTTTTTTCCAATCGCTCCATCTTGTTGAATTGATGTCCTGATTTTTTACCTAGTAAGTCTACAAGTCGGTATTGTTTTTCGGATAGCAGTTGTAAAACAAACTCCTTATGGCCTACCACATTTTCCAATGTCTTAGTGCCTTCATAAATACCACAAACAAAACGTTTAGGGTTCATGCTGATTTGGTTGGCATAAGTAATGATATGCATATTGAAATTCCCTTTTCCATCTGTGCTAGAGATGGAATAAACAGGAAGATTCACTCGGTTCCAGGGTCTTTTTGGCATACATGATTTTTGAGGAGTGGCTAAGTAAGAGAAGTCAAAAATGTTTCAGCTATTTTCAAATGAGCCTGTTTCTTTTCTTCTTTCATTTTATCAAAGGTTTTGACCAACATTCCGAGTCTGGGATTTTGTAAAAAGAAATCTCGATGCACATGCATGAAACGCCAGAACAATCCATCCCACACTTGTTGCCAATTCCCTTTTTCATAATTGCTCATTTTCATAATGTAGTTACTGCCGCTGATATAAGGCTTGGTAGTCATGAGTCCACCATCAGCAAATTGCGTCATGCCATATACATTCGGAACCATCACCCAATCATAGGAATCAATAAAGAGCTCCATGAACCAACGATATACTTCATCAGGATCAAACTCGCAGAGCAACATAAAATTTCCCAAGATCATCAAGCGTTCAATATGATGGGCATAACCACTTTTTAATACTTTTTTGATGACATCATCAACAGGTACTATGCCGGTAGTCCCTGTCCAAAATGATGCAGGTATTTTTCTTGTAAAACCCCAGTAGTTACGCGTTCTTTGTTTCACATTCTCACGTTGATACACTGCTCTGATAAATTCCCGCCATCCAAGCACTTGTCTAATAAATCCTTCCAAAGAGTTTAAAGGGATGTCTTGTTGACTTCCGGTCTCCATGGCAGATTCTATAATCTTATTCGGATCCAATAAGCCAATATTCAACATTGGGGTAAGAACGCTATGATGTAAAATAGAAGCACCTTTCACTATGGCATCTTCATAAGGGCCAAATAATGCAAATCTATCTTTTAAAAACGCCTGCAACCATTGTTGTGCTTCAGAATGTGTAGTTGGATAAAAATGAGGAGAATTACCAAAGGGATTTCCCGTTTTACCCGGATTATTGGGGTATTGTTTCTGAATATAATGGATGGCTTCTTCTACATATGGATTAATGGAAGGAAATGGTTGATGTGGTTCCGGAGTATTCTTGGGATATTTTTCTCGGTTATCTGTATCAAAAGTCCATTTGCCACCAAGGGCTTGTCCTTTATCTGTTAACAGTATGTTTTTTTGTTTTCTTTGTTGGATATAAAAATCAGTCTGGAAATAATTTTTCTTACCCGAAAAATATTCATTGATTGCTTCTGGGGTGTTGATGAAGTTAGGATTGTTGTAAAGGACCAGTTCAATATTATTTTTTTCACAAGCATGTTGTATTCGTTTCATCAACCACTCATCTGTTGGGTCTGTAACATGTATGGTGCGGATGCCTTTTTGTGCCAGTGTGGGGATGCATATACGGATATCAGCATTGGAGTCAGTTGCAGGAATATACGATACCCTAAATCCTTTCTTGATTAACAAATCAGCATAAGCTTTCATCGAAGCTCGATGTAAAACCAGTTTTTGTTGATGAAATGCATATTGGTTAAAAAAAAGAAATTCCTCAATTAGATATACTTCTCGCCCCGTTGCAAGTGCTTTGTTTTTTTCGAATAATTGATGTGGAAACAGTAGTGATATTTCGGCATTCATACTGTTATCCAAAACAAAATGGGTTGCTTATTGTTTATAAGCCCATAAATTCTTGTTATGGAATCACTGAAAGGCAAAAAAGTATTATTGATAGGCGCCTCAGGGGGCATTGGTATGCGATTGGCCAAATTACTGACCGGTTCAGGTGCTATTGTATTCATAACGGGCAGAAATCAAGAAAAATTGGCAGCAGCAGGTGAGCAGGCGGGTATTGCAACCAACAGACAATTTCAGATGGATTTAACCAGTGAAAAGGATGTCTTTGATACCATTGGGGCGATTCAACAAGATGGCCCGATGGATATCCTGATCAATGCGGCAGGAATTGGCATTATTAAGTCGATGGATACGCTAACCACGGAAGATTTCATACAAACTCTTCAGGTGAATCTGATTGGTAGTTTTTGGGTAACCAAAGCGATTTTACCTGCTATGAAGGAGGCAAAAAAGGGTTTAATCATTCATATTCCAGGGGTGTTGGGAAAAGTTCCGATGGCGGGTGCGGCTGCCTACAGTGCTAGTAAATATGGACTTGTAGGGATGATGCAAAGTATTCGTGAGGAATTAAAAAGAACGGAAATACGTATCACCAATTTATTTTTAGGAGGCGTGGATAGTCCTTTCTGGGATACCATCGATCTTCGGGTTCAACGTGATAAGATGGTGGTAGCTGAAGAGGCTGCCAAAGCCATATGGTTCCTTTGCCAGCAGCCGGCTAGTGGAGTGGTTAGTGAAATGGTGTTACAGCCCTTTAACCATCAGGCTATTTAATCGTCAGTTCTTTCTTTGCTGTATAAAATCTTTTTTTTAAACGTTACAGCACCGATATTCGCAGTACGAACGAATGTTAGCAATGAATATCTCTTTTGACAATACCGAAAATGCTTTCGCATATAAATCGAACAAGGAACTGAAAAGTGCAAAATTCCTATTCAGTACCATGGGCTATCCTTGGTTTGTACAATTGGGTACGCGGCTAACGCCTTTTATTATGAAAACAGGGTTGCCCGTACATGGCATCATCCGTAAAACCATTTTCAAACAATTTGTAGGCGGAGAAACACTGGAAGAAACAGCAGGTGTAGGGGCTGTGTTGGGAAAATATGGTGTTCAGGTGATTTTGGATTATGGGGTGGAAGGAAAAGAAGGAGAAGACAGTTTCGATCATGCTACTGAGGAATTTATTCGCGTGATCAATTATGCTGCTACGCAAACCAATATTCCGTTTATCAGTATAAAAGTTACCGGACTGGCCCGTTTCTCTTTATTACAAACACTCAATGAGGCACCTCGTTTACGCAGTGGTATTCACGATCATGAAGTAGAAATTGATGAATGGGATAGGGTTCGGGAACGGATGTATGCCATTTGTGAGATTGCAGCTGAAAAAAATATTGGTGTATTGGTAGATGCAGAAGAGAGTTGGATACAAGATCCTATTGATAGACTCACCATGGAAATGATGGAGATCTTTAATAAGCAAAAAGTAGTGGTGTATAACACTATACAGTTATATCGTCACGATCGTTTGCATTTCCTTAAGCTATCCCATCAGATCGCACAACAACAAGGATTTTTGCTAGGTGTTAAGCTGGTTCGTGGTGCCTATATGGAAAAAGAACGGGCAAGAGCCAAGGAAATGGGTTATCCTTCTCCTATACAACCCGATAAAGAGGCTTCAGATAAAGATTATGATTTAGCAGTACGTTACTGTATTGATCATTTAGATCAGATTGCCGTGATTATTGCTTCGCATAATGAAGCCAGTAACTTATTGACGGCAGAATTATTAGATCAAAAAAATATACCACATAACCATCCACATATACATTTTTCTCAATTATATGGGATGAGCGATAATATCACATTCAACCTTGCCAAGGAAGGATTTAGTGTAAGCAAATACCTGCCTTTTGGTCCTATCAGGGATGTTATTCCGTATCTCATGCGTCGTGCACAGGAAAATAGCAGTGTTAGTGGACAAACAGGTCGCGAATTATCATTGATAAAAAGAGAGTTGGCACGTAGAAAATCAGCCTAGAATTCACAGCTTCTCAACATTCCTAATTTTACCGGATATCATAGTCTGCCTTGACGTATTTTGCGTCCATGCAGCAATATCATCAATTACTTCAGCATATTCTTGACCATGGAACCCAAAAGACCGATCGAACCGGAACCGGTACAATCAGTTGTTTTGGTTATCAAATGAGATTTGATTTACAAAAAGGGTTTCCCTTGGTTACCACCAAAAAACTGCACCTGAAAAGTATCATTTATGAATTGCTTTGGTTCTTACAAGGAGATACCAATGTCAAATACCTGAATGATCATGGCGTGAGTATTTGGAATGAATGGGCTGATGAGAAAGGAGAGTTAGGACCTGTTTATGGAAAACAATGGCGTAGCTGGGAGGGAGCTGATGGAAAAGTTACTGATCAGATCTCTGATCTGATTCAACAAATCAAAAAAAATCCGGATAGCAGAAGATTGATTATTAGTGCCTGGAATGTAGCAGATCTCCCGAAAATGGCTTTGATGCCCTGTCATACTTTATTTCAGTTTTATGTGGCGGATGGAAAATTAAGTTGTCAGTTATACCAGCGTAGTGCGGATGTATTTCTGGGAGTACCTTTCAATATTGCTTCTTATGCACTATTGACGATGATGATTGCACAAGTTTGTGACTTGCAATATGGAGATTTTGTACACAGTTTCGGGGATGCCCATTTATACAACAATCATATTGAACAAGCCAAGTTGCAATTGAGCAGAACACCCTATGATTTACCCACCATGAAGTTGAATCCATCCGTAAAAGATATTTTCAGTTTCCAATTTGAAGACTTTACATTGGAAAATTACCAGTGTCATCCGCATATTAAAGCGCCGGTAGCGGTGTAGGGTATCTATGATTTTTTGATCTGTAAATGAAGATCAAGAAATCGCAGATCAAGAAATCAAAGATTCTACTCTTGCCGTATCTTTGATTATGATCGTTTCTCTCATTGTGGCGGCAGCTACCAATCATGGGATTGGTAAGAACAATCAATTGTTGTGGCATTTACCGAAGGATCTTCAGTTCTTTAAAAAGATCACTTGGGCGATGCCTGTGGTGATGGGTAGAAAAACTTTTGAGTCATTATCCGGTAAACCATTACCCGGTCGTTTGAATATTGTGATCACGCGGCAAAAAGACTGGAAACCTGATGGAATAGTGGTTGTACATTCTTTACGGGATGCTTTGTTTGTTGCCCAATCGGCTGATTATAAGGAAGTTTTTGTGGCGGGTGGTGGTGAGATTTATAAAGAAGCTTTACCCATTGCACATAAAGTATACCTGACAAGGGTTCAAGCTGAGCCTGAGGCGGATACTTTTTTTCCGGAACTATCTGCTGATTGGCAGTTGGTATTTGATGAACCTTATCCCGCAGATGCCAAACATGCATTTGCCTTTACCTTTCAACGCTGGGAGCGATCTTAAAATTCAACAGCATGGCGTTTATTGAAATTGCATTTGCTGTAACTGCGCCCTTTTTGATACTGTTCTCATGGTGGAAACAATTTCCCTATCGTGCTTATGCAAAAGCACTGCTTGCTGCAACTTCTCTTATCACCATTGGGTATGCTGTTTTTTTAGTGCAGCAATTGATAGATATGGCACAATTGGCGCAGGAACTCATTAAACAATCAGGAATGAAAATGGAGGATCTGCCACCGGTAGAACCAGATGCATTTTTTTATCGATTGATGAGTATGATCATTCTTCCCTGGTTATTTCTCATTCGTAAGTGCAGGAATACGCCTTGGTTGGCCATTATTTTATTAATAGTCATTTATTGCGGGGGTACAGGATCATGGAATGATTATAACCTACTCTTTAAAGTATTGCACTACCTATCTCTCCTTTGTACCATTTATGCCTTACTTTGGCTACTTCGGGAACTGCCTTTTCAGAAAAGAAAGAAAAAAGTGAGGCATAAAATTGTTTAATCTATGTATTCACCCATTCAACTGGCAGGTAAATACCTGTATTATTATATAACGGCCCAAAATGGCAAAGGGCATGGAGTGCATTCTCCTTTTGTGTTTGATTTTATTCAGCGTGTTTTAAATGATGATCGAAATTTTTATGCTTATCAGCCCATCGAGAATATTAGAAAATTGATGTTGAATGATACACGAATTTTATCTGTGGAAGATTTTGGTGCGGGGTCAAGAATTAGTAAAACCAATCAGAGGGCTGTTGCTACGATTGCTAAGTCTGCATTGAAGTCTGTTAAATTCGGGCAACTGTTATTCAGAATCATAGATCATTACGCGCCGCAATATTTACTTGAATTAGGTACTTCTCTAGGCATTACTAGTTCTTATTTAGCTATGGCCAATCCTTCAGCCACATTAACAACTATGGAAGGATCTACTGCCATCGCTGCTGTAGCAAAAGAAAATTTTGAAAAGCTGGGTATAAAAAATATTCGCATCATTGAAGGCAATTTTGATCATACGTTGCCAGCTTGGCTTGCAAATAAACCTGCCATTGATTTTGCATTCATAGACGGAAATCACCGATACGCACCTACTATCCATTATTTTCACCAGTTACTTGACCATACGCATGAATATAGCATACTCATTTTTGATGATATTCATTGGAGTGCTGAAATGGAAAAAGCCTGGAATGAGATTCAGCAACACCCTTCTGTTACCCTAACAATCGATCTCTTCTTTATCGGACTTGTATTCTTTCGCAATGAATTCAAAATAAAACAGCATCTGGCAATTCGTTTTTAAAAGCAGCTATCTTTTAGAAGAAATGGTCTCACAAAATGAGGAATGGAAAGCCTCGTTTGCCTCTAATTAAAAAATAGCTTAAATTGAAACATGATTCTTGGTATACTCAATGAAACAAATGATAAACGGGTATCACTCTTACCTGAACAGGCAGAAGTGCTAACAAAGCAAGCAATTACGGTATGGACAGAAGTGGGTGCCGGAATACAAGCTTTTGCTGATGACAATAGCTATGCAGCTAAAAATGCTTCCCTGAAAGCAAGAACAGAAATTTTACAACAAGCTGATCTTATTCTGACGATTCATCCGCTTTCTTCGGAAGAAATCATGCAAATGAAATCAGGTGCTATTCTGGTAGGGGTATTTCAACCCTTATTTCATGTTGCACTAATGAAGCACCTGGCTTCAAAAATGATCACTGTCTTTAGCCTAGACATGATACCTCGAACCACCCGTGCACAGAGCATGGATGTGTTGAGTAGTCAGGCCAATATTGCAGGATACCGGGCTGTATTACTAGCTGCAACATTGTCCCCACGTTATTTTCCCATGTTCATGACAGCGGCCGGAAGTATTCCTCCAGCTAAGGTTTTAATCATCGGGGCAGGTGTGGCGGGATTGCAAGCTATAGCTACTGCAAGAAGACTCGGGGCAGTAGTAGAAGTGTCTGACACAAGACCTGCTGTAAAAGAAGAAGTGATGAGTTTGGGTGCTAAATTCATAGAGGTAGAAGGCGCTGCAGACGCTTCTAAAGCCGGCGGTTATGCCGTTGAACAATCCGAAGAATATAAACAACGACAACAGGAAAGATTAGCAGCATCTGTTGCTAAGTCTGATATCATCATTACAACCGCACAGATACCCGGAAAAAAAGCGCCACTACTCATCAATGAAACCATGTTGAATAGCATGAGACCCGGAAGTGTGGTCATTGATTTAGCTGCTGCAACCGGTGGTAATGTATTCGCTACTCAAAACAATGCAACCATTATGCATCAAGGCATCACCATCATGGGGAATAGTAATTTGGCAGCAGATATGCCATGGGATGCCAGTAAACTCTATGGCAAAAATGTATTGAATTTCCTACAACTCATCATTACTAAAGAAGGTAATATAACCCTGAATTTTGAAGATGATATTGTAAAAGGATGTTGTATTACGCATGGAGGGAATATAGTGAATGAGCGAGTGGTGAGTAGTGAATAGTTAGTAGAGAGTAGTGAGTAGTTTTTTGATTGTCTATACCACTCACTATTCACTACTGACTATTCACTACAGACTCACCAACCGTTAAAAATGAAATTATCATCATGGAAACAATATTAAACTGGATACAATCTCACATCGATATCATTTACATCGTGATATTATCTGTGTTTTTGGGTATTGAGGTAATCGGAAGAGTACCCAGTGTGCTTCATACACCTTTAATGAGTGGTGCCAATGCGATACACGGAGTGGTGATTATTGGAGCCATTATTGTAATGGGAAAAGTAGAGCCCGGTAATTATGTTGCATTGATCATCGGATTTTTAGCTGTTGTATTAGGCACATTGAATGTGGTAGGAGGTTTTGTGGTGACAGACCGAATGTTAGAAATGTTTAAAAAGAAAAAATAATACTGTTCTCGAAACAGTACGAAAATAGATGCCATGGAATTAAGTCTACTTACAGTTTGTTACCTCATTGGATCTCTGACTTTTATCATTGGTCTGAAAATGCTATCACACCCCGATTCTGCGAGAAAAGGGAATCTTGTAGCGGCAGTCGGCATGGCCATTGCCATTTTCGGAACCATCTTTTTGTATGAAGAGGAAGGAAAAAAGTTGGGTAACTATAGCTGGATTTTCGGCGGACTCATATTAGGTACCATTGTAGGTGTACTAGCTGCTAAAAAGGTAAAAATGACAGCCATGCCCGAAATGGTGAGTCTATTTAATGGAATGGGTGGAGCTTGTGCAGCTTTGATATCAGTAAACGAGTTTGGACATATCTCAGAAATGCTGAATTTTTCAGTAGAAAATATTCCGGGATGGCATACAACCATTATGCCACCCAGTATGGCCGGCACTTTGATTACGATCTTTCTGGGTTTGATCATCGGTGCGGTTTCTTTTGCCGGAAGTATGATTGCTTGGGGCAAACTCAATGGAAAAATAAAAGACTTCGCATTTCCCGGACAGCAAATTTTTAACCTGGTATTATTAGCGGCTACCTTAATTACTGCCGGCTACTTGGTGTTTAATTTACATGCTGGTAATACATATTTGTTTTATGTGATTGCTGCAGCTGCATTGATCTATGGGGTACTATTTGTATTACCCATTGGTGGTGCAGATATGCCGGTTGTGATTTCTTTATTGAACTCTTTCACGGGAGTTGCCGCAGCATGTGGGGGCTTTTTGTATGATAATCAGGTAATGCTTACCGGTGGTATTCTTGTTGGCGCAGCAGGTACCTTATTGACGATTCTGATGTGTAAGGCGATGAACAGAAGTCTGACCAATGTTTTAATCGGTTCCTTTGGTGGTTCTGCCTCAGGTGCTGGCGCTGCAAAAGGTCCTCAAGGCAATTACAAAGAAATATCCTTATCTGATGCTGCCGTGTGTATGTGTTATGCCAACAAAGTCATCATAGTGCCTGGTTATGGATTGGCAGTTGCACAAGCGCAGCACGTATGTCATGAATTGGAAAAATTATTGGAAGAGAAAGGAGTAAATGTCAGCTATGCGATCCATCCGGTGGCCGGACGCATGCCCGGACACATGAATGTATTATTAGCTGAAGCGGATGTGAGTTATGATAAACTACAGGAAATGGAGCAAGCCAATGATGAATTTAAAACTACAGATGTGGTACTGATATTAGGAGCCAATGATGTAGTGAACCCGGCTGCCAAGACAGACCCGGCTTCACCTATTTATGGTATGCCCATATTAGAAGTAGAACAGGCGAAAACTGTAATTGTAAATAAACGTAGCATGAAACCTGGTTATGCAGGCATTGAAAATGAATTATTCTTCCAGCCTAAAACCTCCATGTTATTTGGTGATGCCAAAGCAGCATTACAGAAGTTGGTTGCTGAGATAAAGTCATTGTAATGATTTATCATGGCTTGCTTACTTTTGCAACATGACCCTACCGCCTGATCTGATTCAATCGCTTCAATCCGTCAAAGGATTTCGGGAATCTTCTTTTAAGGCTGTTCATGAATCCGGCGAACAGGTAACAGCGATTCGTTTTAATCCGGCAAAAAAATCATCAATAAGTCATCCTTTTACCGGGCAATCTGTTCCTTGGTGTCCTTTAGGCATTTACTTAGATGAACGACCATCTTTCACATTGGATCCCTCGTTCCATGCAGGAGCTTATTATGTTCAGGATGCTAGTAGTATGTTTTTATGGGAAGTAATTGCTCAATTGGTGCCGGATCCTCAAGATACAAAAGTGTTAGATCTCTGTGCTGCACCGGGTGGAAAGTCTACTTTACTTGCTTCATATTTTACGGATGGATTATTGGTGAGTAATGAAGTTATTAAATCAAGAGCCAGTATTTTGGTTGAAAACTTAACCAAATGGGGGAATAGCAATGTTATCGTTACGAATAATGATCCTGCTCATTTTGCTCAAGCAGGAATCACATTTGATGTAATTGTGGTAGATGCACCTTGTAGTGGCAGCGGATTGTTTCGAAAAGATCCGGATGCAATTGCAGAGTGGAGTTTAGATCATGTACAACATTGTAGTCTGCGTCAGCAAAGAATATTGGATGATATCATTCCATCATTGAATGAAAATGGGTTATTAATTTATGCCACTTGCTCTTATTCTCAAGAAGAAGATGAAATGATAGCAGATTGGTTAATGTCTTCCGGAGAATTTGAAGCAGCACCCATTATCATTCCTAAGGATTGGAATATTGTTGAAACCTTTGCAGAAAAAAGCCATACACCCGGCTATCGCTTTTATCCGGATCAGCTCAAAGGAGAAGGTTTCTTCTTAGCTGCTTTTAGAAAGAAAAGTCCAGCCACGGCTTTTGGTAAAGCCAAATCAGCAACATTGAAATTACCACAAAAGCAAGAAATCGAACAGGTTCGTGCTTTCTTACCGATTTCAGAAAGTTTTTATGTTTTTAAACAGGGCGATCAATTTAGACTCATCGATGAAAAGTGGCATCATGATCTCCAACAATTGGCAAGCAATTTATACATACGTAAAGCCGGCATAGGAGTGGGTGAGCTCAAAGGAAAAGATATGATTCCTGCACATGAGTTGGCCATGAGTGTATTGCCTTTGCATCATTTCAATCAGATAACGATAAATAGGGAGGAAGCCCTAAAATATTTAAGAAGACAAGATCTTTATCTGGATGCTACTAAAGGATGGAATCTAGTCATCTATGAAGAATTACCATTGGGTTGGATCAAATCACTTTCCAATCGTATCAATAACTACTATCCACAGGAATGGCGTATTTTAAAACAATAAGTAAAATTGATTAATACCACCTTCAATGGCTTGTAAGGCCTGAAATCCTTACATTTGCCACTCTTTGTACTTGCAAATGGCTATGAAAAAAGGATTCATTTTTATTGGAATGTTGTTGTTATGTTTTTGCGTAACAGCACAGCAGAAATTGTTATTGAAGGGTAAGCCCAATGCTATGTATATTGAACATAAAGTTGGAGAAAAAGAATCCTTATCCTCCATTGGGCGCATCTATGGAATAACGGCTTCTCAACTTTCACGTTTCAATGGAAGAAGTCCATCCTCGGTGCTGTCAAAAGGTAGTACACTGAAAATACCTTTAAGTGTCAATGATATCTCGCAGAAAACGGGAACACCTGTTTATCATACGGTAGTAAAGGGGGATAACTTATTCAAGATCAGCCAGCGTTACAATAAAGTTCCTGTAAACCAACTAAAAACTTGGAATAAATTGGGTGCTGCTGGAGTGAAAAATGGACAGGAATTGGTGGTAGGTTATATCAAGACAAACAGCGATCAGCCATCTCCGGTATCAACACAAAAAGAAGCTGTAACGGAAAAATCAGTTGAGTCTATTGTTACAACTGAAGCAGCAACAAAATCACAAGTGTCTGAGCAAGTCAAAACAGTTCCTGTAAAAGAAAAGGAATCAGTACCGGTTTTCCATAACGATCTTGATGAAAAGAATAATGCTACACTATCTGATGAAGGTTTTTTTGCTTCCCTCTACGATAGAGATGATCTGACATTGGTACAACAGTACCGTTCCGGTGACGCAGCAACTTTTAAAACGATTAGTGGGTGGACAGACAGAAAGTATTATGTACTGATCAATGATATCAAGCCCGGTACCATTGTTCGGATTACTGCATCCAATAATAAAAGCATTTGCGCCAGGGTTCTTTCACAGCTACCGGTTACCAAGGGTGATGAAGGATTGTTATTACGTATGAATAATGCAGCAGCATCGGCATTGGGTATTAAAGATGAAAAGTTTACGGTCACACTTACTTTTTTTGAATAAATGATGCTCATATGAAGAATTTCTTACTTAAGTTTTGTTGCTTTTTTATGTGGGTGTTGTTGTTTGCTTGTGAAAGTAATGGGCAAGAAAAACTGAGTATATCTGTTACAGAATTTGAAGTAAAATTGAATACTGAAAATTATCAGATACTCGATGTAAGAACGGCGGGAGAATTCAAAGCAGGTTATTTGAAAGGCGCTCTTCAGGCCGACTGGCTCAATAAAAAAGAATTTGAAGAGCGTACCCGACATTTGAATCCCGAGAAATCTTTGTTAGTGTATTGCGCTTCTGGGGTGAGAAGTGAACAGGCGGCAAAATGGTTGCTAAAAAAAGGATTCAAAGAAGTTTACAACTTAAAAGGTGGAACTGCTGCATGGCAGGTATCCGGAAAAAAACTAGAGGCCTCTCAAACAGTTGCTCAGTTAAGTGTCAATGATTTTGAGAAGAAAATCCAATCCGGTATTGTATTGGTAGATGTAGGTGCAGAATGGTGCCCACCTTGTAAAAAAATGGAACCTGTGATTCATCAATTAGAAACTGAACTTGCGGCTAAATTTAAATTGGTAAAAGTTGATGGTGGTAATGATATTGAAGTGATGAAACATATCAAAGCTGATGCACTTCCCACCTTCGTTATCTATAAAAACGGCAAAGAAGTTTGGAGGGATTTTGGTATCGTCTCTAAGGATGTTCTCAGGTCAAAACTCACGCAGTAATATTTTACTAAGGACGATATCCTCTCAGGAAATCAGTAACCGACATTCTTTTCTTTCCCTCTAACTGTAAGTCTAGTACATGGATATACCCATCACTCGTGGCAAATTTTAAAAAGTTTTTACCATCTGTAAATACAGCACCCATCGGGTGTTGATGTTGTTGATGCTCTCTGGTGCTCTTATATATCTTTAAAACCTTTCCATCTAATTTCGTTAAAGCACCTGGGAAGGGTGACAGACCACGTATCAGATTGTGAATATCTAATGTAGAGCGACTCCAATCGATGATACATGTTTCTGTGAAAATTTTCGGAGCATGTTTCAATGTCGCATGCTCATTGAAGGCATCTTGTGATTTTTCTTTAAGTGTATTCGTGTTGAGTCCGTTTACTGTCTCTACCAATAGCTCAGCCCCAATGATTTTCATTCGATCGTGCACTTCACCGGCTGTTTCATTTTCACCAATGGAGAATGAACGTTGGAGAAGAATATTACCTGTATCTATTTCATGCTTTAGCTTGAAAGTAGTAACACCGGTTTCATTTTCACCATTGATTACAGCCCAATTGATAGGCGCCGCACCACGATACTGCGGAAGCAATGATCCATGAAGATTAATAGTGCCCAGTGGCGGCATATTCCACACTACTTCAGGTAACATACGAAATGCTACTACAATTTGTAAATCGGCTTTTAATTCTTGAAGTGCATGGATAAAATCAGGATCTTTTAATTTGATCGGTTGCAGTAATGGCAATCCATGAGCAACTGCATACTGTTTCACAGCACTTTCATGCATTTTAAGTCCTCTACCTGCAGGTTTATCAGGAGCAGTAACAACAGCTATAATATCATATCCTGCGTTTACAAGTGCATCAAGCGACGCTACTGCAAATTCAGGCGTTCCCATGAAAATGATACGCATGTGATAAAATTCAAAATTCAAAAGTTAAAATTCAAAAGTGAAGGATGAGTATCTTTTTGACTTTTGAATTTTGACTTTTTAATTTTTATTCAAAATCTCTATACAGTAAATACTTCTTTCTGATCTTTTTAAACTCAGCAATGCCGGGTGCCCAGCTGTCTCTGATTTCTTTTTCTGTTTTTCCGGCTTTGATTTGATTCAGCAACGCATCTGATCCTGCGAGTTTATTAAAAAAATAATCAGTAGGTCGATCGGTTTTGGGTTTAATGAAAAAGTTCTCTTTATCGGGGAATAGTTTATAAGCTTCCAACAGGTATTTCAGTTGAATTTTATTGTCAACATTCTTCAATACTTGTTCGTTTGTGCCAAATAGATTCCATCCATAACACTGTTTGTCCTTTAATTTTGGTTCTTTAGCCCCATCGCGACTAATAGGCGTGAACGCGTACATATTTTTTGGTAGGTATGGGTGACCAAAAATCACAAAAGGATGTTCTGTACCGCGTCCTTCACTCAATACGGTTCCTTCAAAAAAACAAGTACTGGCATACCAGTAAATAGAAGCCATATCCGGTAGGTTAGGAGAAGGCTTTACAGGTAATGTGTATTTGCTTTTATGATCATAATTTTCATTTTTGATGACTATGAAATGAAAAAGTGTATCGCGTGAATTCTCTGCTCTGCGATAATAATCATATCGTTCATTGGCTTTGGGCGATAACCATTTTTCTCCGGCAAGCATCATGGCATATTCCCCCATGGTCATACCATAAACGATGGGGATAGGTTGCATACCTACAAAACTCTTGTATGCTGTATCCAATATGGGGCCGTCTATATAAAACCCATTCGGATTTGGGCGATCTAATATCATCAATGGTTTACCATGTTCAAATGCCGCATCCATGAACTCTTGTAAGGAAGAGATATAAGTATAAAATCGAGTTCCTACATCTTGAATATCAAAGAGTAACACGTCTACATCGGCAAGGTCTTCTGCACTGGGTTTTCTTTTTTTACCATACAAAGAAATAACAGGGATATCCAGTTGCGGATCTGTATAGGTATCTACTTTTTCTCCCGCATCAGCATCTCCTCTGAAACCATGTTCAGGGCCAAATACCTTTGCTATTTTAATCCCTAAAGTGAACAGACTGTCTACCAGATGCTTTTTGCCAATAGTTGCGGTATGGTTGGCGAAAATGCCGACCCTTTTCCCTTCAAGAAGAGGTAAATACACGTCGGTACGAAAAGCTGCTGGTTTTACAGGTATTTCTTCTGTTTTTTCTTGCTTATTTTGAACGCCGGATTTAGGCTGGGCAATCGTTGTAGAGGAAAAAGCCAAGACCAATAAAACATATAAAACTTGCTTCATACAGACATTTTTGAAGCCTGAAAGTTACTGAAAAATACTTGGCGATTCTTGATTCAGAGATTGTACTTTTGCAGTTCGATATGATTTAATCTGAACTTAACTTTTTATTCTGGTCCTCCGATTCAGATGTCTTTGATAAGTTCCGTCAATTTTCAACACAACAAAAGCATATGCAACAAGTAAAAAAAGGTGATACTGTAAAAGTGCATTATCACGGTAAACTTACCAACGGAACAACTTTTGATTCATCTGCTGGCAGAGAACCTTTGGAGTTTGAAGTAGGTAGTGGCATGGTGATTCCCGGATTTGATGATGGTGTTACCGGTATGGTCATTGGTGATAAAAAAACCATTCATATCCCTGCTGATCAGGCATACGGACAAAAAGAAGAGCACATGATCATGGAGTTTCCTCGTGATCGTTTTCCTGCTGATATGGTTCCTGAAGTAGGCATGCAATTGAATATGAGCAATGGATCCGGACAAAATTTTCCGGTAGTGATTACAGAAGTACGTGAAGCGGTGGTGGTATTGGATGCCAATCATCCTTTGGCAGGTGAAGACCTGATCTTTGATTTGGAATTGGTTTCCATCAATGGAGCTAGTTCTCTGATAATCACTCCATAAATGATACTAATGATTACAAAAAAGCTCCGGAAATATTTCCGGAGCTTTTTTTATGATGACTTCAAATTAATTTCTTCTGAGCCACCAGCCTAGCCATAATCCTATAAGTCCCCATCCGGCAACAGCATCTATTAGATTTGCCATCAGGTCACGCGTTTGAAACCAAATATGATTGGTGTAGGATATATTAAAGAATCCGATCAAACCGATACCCAATGAGACAGAGAATATGGTAGTGAATGACAGATTTCCCATTAGTTTAAATATCTGACATACGATCAGCAGTATCACAATATTGATGGCCAAACCTCTTCCCATATTTACGCCCATGTTCATGTCCATGGACTTGTGATAAGCAATTTGTGCCCAAGGTTTTCCAACACATGCTTCAGCCAATTTTTGCTGTTCTTCCATACTTGCTCCGTCTGGATAGGTAGGAAGGAAATAAGTACCATCTTCAGTGAATTGTGTACTGAGGTATTGTAGGATACTATCCTGCTTGGGTGTATAGGCCTGAGCAGGTCTATGCAATTCTGTAACTGTCCAGGAAAGAAATTGCCAGAGAAACAGAATAATCGCTCCCACAACTGAGCCGATCAGTGTTTTTTTCATATGGTTGTTTTTGGTTGCATACAAAATAGAAAACAGAATTGGTAATTGCAAGTATCCGTCGATACAGCAACTGATTTCATTATTTTGCAGTATGTTTCATCAATACTCCTTTACCGTAGCAGAACGTTTTATGCGTTATGTTCAAATCGACACACAAAGTGATCCACATAGCAATAGTTTTCCAAGTACAGAAAAACAGAAAACACTTTCCAAACTGCTTGCCGATGAATTGAAAGCAATGGGTATTGATGCAGTTGAAACCGACGAATATGGATATGTGTACGCCGCTATACCCGCTACCACTAATGAAGTTTTACCCGTTATTTGTTTTTGTAGTCATGTAGATACAGCTCCAGATTGTAGTGGGACGAACGTAAAACCCATTCTTCATAAAAATTATCAAGGACAGGTAATTGTTTTGCCTGATGATCCTTCGCAGCAAATCAGCACACAAGCATATCCTTATCTGGAAAAGCAAATCGGAAAAGATATTATTACAGCCAGTGGTTTAACCTTGTTAGGAGCAGATGATAAAAGTGGTGTAGCCATTATCATGGATATGGCTCATTATCTCATGCAACATCCTGAACTGCCTCATGGCATCATTAAAATATTATTCACGCCCGATGAAGAAGTGGGAAGGGGTACAGAAAAATTGGACATGCAAAAACTCGGTGCCGATTTTGGTTATACATTGGATGGGGGTGAACTGGGCACTTATGAAGATGAAACTTTTAGCGCTGATGGAGTGGTCATTACATTTTATGGAATCAGTGCACATCCGGGCTATGCAAAAGGAAAATTAGTGAATGCATTAAAACTAGTGTCTTCATTACTGGCAGCCTTACCCACCACTGAATGGTGTCCTGAAGCAACAGAAAAAAGACAGGGTTTTGTTCATCCTGTTCATATGGATGGGATTGCAGAAAAAGTAACCGTAGAATTTATTATACGCGATTTTGAAACGGAGCAACTCACTGTGTATGAAAATAGACTACGTGAAATGTGTGAGCAAATCATCAGACAATATCCCGGAACTTCTTACAGCTTTGAAGTAAAGGAACAGTACCGTAATATGAAAGAGGTACTTGACCGACACCCACAGGTAAATGAGAGAGCTGAAAAAGCATATCGAGCAGCTGGTCTGGTATTGCGAAAAGAACCTATTAGAGGTGGTACCGATGGCAGCAGACTGAGCTTTATGGGATTACCTTGTGCCAATATTTTCACCGGCATGCAGGCCATTCATAGTAAACAGGAATGGGTGAGTGTGTACGATATGGAGAAGGCAGTAGAAGTATTGGTAAAGCTGGCTTGTAATATTGAGTAATTATTCAGTGCAACAATTGAAAACAGGGAGAACTTTAATCGAGAGATAACAATTTTTAATCGGGTAGTGCGAAGGCTACATAACTGTCGCCTGATTTTGTTCCGAGTTTTCCGCCACCACAAGCAATCACCAAAAATTGTTTACCGTTTACTTCATAAATAGAAGGAGTGGCAAATCCGGGCGCAGGAAGGGGATGTTCCCACAATAATTTTCCTGTTCTTTTATGAAATGCACGGATCATTTTATCGCTTGTAGCAGCGATGAAAACCAATCCTCCCGCTGTAACTACTGACCCACCATAGTTTTCAGTTCCTGTTGCCGGGATGCCTTTGGCTTTTAACGCTGGGTATTCTCCCAAAGCTGTTTGCCATACCTGTTCACCGTTGTTGAGGTTAATAGCAGTGAGAGATCCCCAGGGTGGACGAATGGCGGGATAGCCGTCTTTCATAAACTTGTAATAACCTGTAATCGTCCAAGGTAGGTTTCTGAAACTGTCAATGGGCTGTTTGGGTCCACTGTATGTTTTATTTTTTTCTTTTTGCAGTGAGAGAATATATGCAATTACGGCTTTTCGTTCTTGCTCATGCAGTTGTGTAAATGCCGGCATCATTCTTCTGCCGGTACGAATCAATGTATCCAAACCATCGCTGGTATAAGTTTTACCAATATGCAGTATGGATGGATTATTTCCTGTTCCTTTTCTGTCGGTGCCATGACAACTTACACAATATTGTGTGTACAATCTTTGGCCTGCTGCTGCAACTGTTTCTTTTTGTTCCGTTCTTTTAGTTGTAGGCATTAGTGTCATCAGCCAGGGCATTTCATTTGCGTTAACATATAAAAAACCGGTTTCAGGATCAAAAGAAGGACCGCCCCATTCAGCCCCGCCATCCAAACCGGGAAACTGAACTGCTGTTTGTGTGCCCGGGGGTATAAACATTTTTCCATAACGATAGGAAGTGAGTTGTTTTCTGATGGCTGCTTTTGAACTGTCTGCCAAATAGGGGTTGATGTCTGCTTCGGTAAAGCCTTGTCTCACAAAAGGTTTAGGCAGTGTAGGAATAGGTTGAGTGGGCCAAACTTTTTCGCCGGGGATATTTGTTGTGGTATCAACCGGCACCTCATTGATCGGAAAAACAGGTTCACCTGTTTCTCGGTTGAAAACGTACACCATTCCATGTTTGGTGGTTTGTGCAACTGCATCTATTTTTTTTCCGTTGTGGAGAATATTTACCAGTACCGGTGGAGCGGGGATATCATAATCCCATAAGTCATGATGTATGAACTGAAAATGCCATTTTCTTTTTCCTGTAGCTGCATCAAGTGCTAGCAGGCAATTCGCAAAAAGATTAGCGCCTTTTCTCATACCGCCATAAAAATCAAAAGAAGCAGACCCAGTTGGAGCAAACAGGATGCCTCTTTCTTTGTCGAGACTGAATCCACTCCAACTATTAGCTCCTCCAATATTTTTCCATGCATTAGGGTCTTCCCAACTGTCAAAACCATATTCACCCGGTTGAGGTATGGTATGAAATATCCATTTTATTTTTCCTGTTCTTACATCAAAAGCCCTGATATGACCCGGTGCAGCATTTGGACCTTCATCTACTCTTGAACCAAGAATATACAAATCTTTATAAATAATTCCGGGTGAAGTGGCTGCTACATACAGATCTTTTACATCTCTTCCCAGTCCCTCATGCAGATCAACGCTACCTTGGTTGCCAAACGATTCAATTAGCTTCCCGGTTTGTGCATGTACAGCATATAAAGAAGAACCTGCGGTATACAATATCCGAGTATCATCTTTATCCTCCCAATAGGTAACACCCCTGTTATTATTCAAAATAAAATGGTAGAATTCTTTGTTGCGATTAGCCGAATCAGGATTGAAACTCCATTTCAGTTTTCCTGTCTTGGCATCCAATGCAATCAACTGTAATTTTGGTGTAGTAGCGTACAATGTTCCATGAACGATGATGGGATTACACTGTATCTGAGAAAATTTAGCAGTGTCAGCATCACCTGTATGGTATTCCCAGGCAATCTTTAAATCTGTAACATTCGTGCTATCTATTTGCACGAGAGAAGAATACTTAATGGCTTCAGCGCTGCCTCCATACACTGTCCAGTCGTCATATGAACGATTGTTACAGGAAATCATTCCCATCACTACTAATATCTTACATAGTATAGAACGCATAAGCGTTGATTGAATGATAAGAGTATTCAGTGTATGAAAGCAGCCTGTTTTCTATTTTATTTATGATTCCAGTATACGTTCAGTGATCTTACCTGTTGTTTTATGTTTCAGGATTAACTTCTTAGTACCAAAATGCGTCATTTCTTCTTTGATCAAATAATGCTCATCATCATAAGCAACCAAATGACTTTCTTTGGTGAGCCCTGTTTGTCCGCGCCAGATATCGAGTTGTACAGGTTCCCATTGTTTAGTCTTAGCTGATTTATAAGCAGCGTCTAATATCGCATTCACTACATAACCATCATAGAAAGTTTCTTTTGGATCAACTCCTTTTTCCATGGCATTGAACATATCCATGAACATATGATTATAGCCCAGCTCATTCAATTCATCACCCACGGGGAAGAGCCATCCGGTATTGCTCTCTGCTTTCTCTGCAACATAATCAGCACCTTTTCCGGTGGTGAACATATCAAAACCTGTTCTCAAAAAACTATTGATCCAAATGGTACCCTCACTACCCATCACTTCATCACGAAGATCGAGTCCGCCGCGGAAAGTCCAGCTTACTTCAAATTGTCCGATGGCGCCATTTTCATATTTCACCAAACCAATGGCATGGTCTTCCGCATCAATGGGTTTTACTTGCGTATCAGCCCAACACATGACTTCTACGGGTTTGATATCTTTTCCGATATAGCTGCGTGTGATCTCAACGCAATGACAACCCAAGTCGAGAATACATCCACCACCTGCTTGTTCAATATCCCAAAACCATTCGCTGTGCGGACCCGGATGCGTTTCTCTGGATTTTGCCCAAAGAATTCTTCCCAAAGCCCCATTTTTAACGCTTTCCATGGCTTTGATGAATTTTGGGGTATACACAAGATCTTCCAGATAACCATTGAAGATGCCGGCTTCTTCTACTGCCAATAACATTCTTTTGGCTTCTGCTGCATTTCTACCCAAGGGCTTGGTAGTGATCACAGCTTTTTTATGTTTACAACATAACAATACAGCAGCTTCATGTAAATTATTCGGAAGAGCAATACATACTACTTCTACATCAGGATGTGCAATGGATTCTTCCATGTTGGTAGTCCAATGATCGCAATGATAGTCGGCAGCAAATTTTTTGGCACTTTCTTCTCTGCGCGAATAGATACTTATAATTTTATCACGACTTCTGTATCCTTGTAATGAATCGGCATAAAAGCGGCCAATAAAGCCGGAGCCAAGCATGGCAATTTTTTTCATAGGGAACGGTTGTGTGATGTGAATAGCTTATAGGTCATGATCCATAGTGAATAGTGAATAGTCAGTAGTGAGTAGTGAGTAGTGAGTATGCGTTTTTATTCACTACTCACTACTGACTATTCACAACTACCAACTAAGCCGTTTTCTTTTCTTTAAAGAACAAAATAAAATAAATCAATACGCCCATGGCAATGTAGGCGGGTACGAACCAGATGTTGAGCCAGTTGTGGGTTTCACCTGTTTTGTACATGTCAACGATATAACCACTGAACCAGGTTCCGATGAACATACCTACACCGTAAGTGGCGAATGTAAACAGACCTTGTGCTGCATTTTTAATTTTAGCGCCTGCTTTTTTCTCGGTATACATATATCCGGTTACGAAGAAGAAATCATAACAGATACCATGTAGTACGATACCTGCATATAACATCCAAGTGTTGTTTCCGGTATCACCATAAGCAAAGAATACATAACGAAGAATCCATGCTACCATACCCAGTAGGATCATATTCTTCACGCCAATTCTATTGAAGAGGAATGGGATGGCGAGAATGAATACGGCTTCAGATACTTGTCCTAAAGACATCTTACCGGCGGCATTCTCAAAATTCAATTCATTTAGGAATATATTAGCAAAACCGTAATAAAACGAAAGTGGGATACAAACAAGGATGGCTGCAATAAAGAAAATAAGGTAGGGCCTTTCTTTAAAAAGTACAAAAGCTTCTGTGCCCAATGCTTTGGAAGCAGAGTTATCTGCGCCATTAGGTGGAGTGTTGGGTAATACAAAACTCAATAAACCTAATCCTACAGATACAGCAGCAGCCATGTGGAAGGTAGAAGCTGTTTTTTCGATACCTAGTTGTCCGATTAAAACTGCAGCAGCAATCCAACCCAATGTACCGAAAACGCGAATCCAGGGAAACTGCTTTCCGGGGTCAGTCATCTGTGAGAAAGCAATATTATTACTTAACGCGATGGTAGGCATATAAACAAGAGAGTAACCTAAAATCACCCAAAAGAAAATATTACTATCGCTAATTTGTGTAGCAAACAATAATAGAGCTCCACCGATTAAATGCAAAACACCCATAATCTTTTGAGCTGCAAAAAATCGATCTGCTATCATTCCTACAAAAAATGGGGAGATCATGGTGGCAATGGCTAGCGCACTATATGCAGCCCCTTTTTGAACGTCTGTTGCTTTAAGATATTCGCCCATATAAGTTCCCATGGTAACATACCAGGCACCCCAAATGAAGTATTGAAAGAACATCATGGAGGCGAGTAGCGATCCTGTTTTGGTATTCATATTGCTTTGTTTTGGTTGGTTTCGTTAGATTTAAGGTACAATAGGAAGTGATGAATTTACAGATTATTCAGTTTCTATGGTTGAATCAATCAAATTTTTAAAAGAGTTACTGCTTCATGGAGTCACTGGTAAATACAATAAGGGCTATGATCACGATATCCGACAAGGAACTGGAGTATTTCCTGAGCCACTGTCTGGAGAAACGCTTTAAAAAAAATGAAATACTCAGTAAGCCCCTGATCACACCCAATGAAATATTCTTTATTCAAAAGGGCATGATTCGCGTATTGATTACAGATGAAGAAGGGGTAGAGCATACCATCCATTTTGCTCAGGAAAATCAGTTCATTGCAGATTACTCCGCTTTTATGCTAAAAAGACCCTCTGTTTACTCCTTGCAGGCTTTGGAAGACACGTCGGTCATTGTGATGCCTAGGTCTATTATTGAATGGGGATATCAGGAATTACGAGAAGGAGATAAACTCGGAAGATTAATCGCTGAGTATTACTTTATCTACCAGGATACCCGGATCAAAAACATGTTTGCATTAACCCCTAAAGAGCGATATGATTCCATAGCAGAAGTTTTCCCGAATATCCATAACAGGGTTCCCCAACATATGATCGCTTCTTATTTGGGCATCACACCGGTGCATTTGAGTCGCTTGAAAAATCAGCGCAAGTAAAAATCTAAACATTTGTTATCGTTTCTCCACTGATCCTTGAATCATTTTTGCTGTATTAAATCTACAGTATGATTCACTTTTTAGTATTGACCGCCCATCTGTTGTTGTTTTATCCTTCCAAGCAATCGTCATCCACTGTAATTGTTGAAGTAAAGGGTATCTCAGTATCCAAGGGAGGAGAATTGTCGGCAGGACTCTTTCTGGAAGCCAATTTTCCTAAACCTGGTAAACAATTGATTGGTACTGCTGTGCGCGTGAATGCCGAGCAGATGAGTATTGTATTCAAAGACGTACCACCCGGAAAATATGGAGTCGTTGCTTTTCAGGATATTGATGCCAACAAAGACCTGAAAAAGAATTTCCTGGGATTTCCCAAAGAGCCGATCGGTTTTTCCAATGATGCACGTATCAAAATGGGGCCGCCTGCTTTTTCAGATGCAGCGATTACTGTTGAGGCCGGTAAAACCATTACGATTCAAATCACACTTCGTTAATAGTTTAAATAAGTTGTTATGTTATTATCACCCAAAGAAAAAAAACGATTGTATCATCAATATGGTCCAACTGCATTGGTGACGGGAGCCTCATCCGGTATTGGAAAAGAATTGGCTGAAAAGCTGGCGTCTGCAGGTTTTGATCTGGTCATTGTTGCAAGGGATGAGAAAAAATTAAAAGAAGTAAGGGATACCGTTCAGGTAAAATACAATGTTCAGGTAGAAGTCATTCCCATGGATTTATCGGTGGAAGGAAATACAGATATTTTGATTCAGCAAATTCAATATAAAGATGTGGGCTTACTCGTTTTGGCTGCGGGGTATGGAACTTCCGGACTATTACAGCATTCTTCACTGCATACAGAAATCAATATGCTGCGACTCAATTGTGAATCTGTTTTGATATTGTCGCATTATTATGCGCAAAGGTTTTCACAGCAAAAAAGAGGTGGTATGATATTCCTGAGTTCAATGGTAGCTTTTCAGGGTGTACCGTATGCGGCTCATTATGCAGCAACAAAAGCCTTTGTCCAATCCTTGGCAGAAGCATTGTCAGAAGAACTGCAACCCTTTAATGTTGCAGTATTGGCAGCAGCACCCGGACCCGTATCAAGTGGATTTGCCAGCCGAGCCCATATGAACATGGGTAAGGCATTAACACCGGAAGAAGTTGGCGTACCCATTTTAAAGGCGTTGGGAAAACAAGTAACTGTACTACCGGGTTGGTTAACGAAATTATTGGTGTATTCTCTGATGACTTTACCTCGCTGGGGAAAGATCAAAGTGATGAAAAAAGTGATGTCGGGAATGGCAATACAAAAATGAATTAGGGGATATTGAAGAAATCAATCTCTTTATTGTATTTGCCTGTATTGGCAACAGACCATTCGTAAATGCTGGCCAATCTTTTCCATTCACCTTCTATCTTTTCATAGATCCAAAAAGCACCTTCTTTGGAGAAAATAGTACTCTTACCTAAATAGAAAAAGCAGAGTGTATTGTTTCTTAAAAAAATAGGAGATGAAAAATGATGTACTTCCATGCATATCTTCTGCTGTGGTTTTAATTTACTTTGATCTGTTTTAGTAAGAAGTGGATCTACCTTTTCTAAAGGGATCATGTAGGCAAAAGGAAACATTTTTGCCGGCCATTTCATGTTCTTAATCAGATCCAACTGTGCAACAATATATCTCCGTTCTTCTAAAGTGAACCTTGTTTTTCGTTTCACATAAGCTGCCTGATCGGGGTCCCATTCCTTGAATTCTTTATCAGATAAAAAATTGGCTTTTACTTTATTCATGATAGCTGTATCTACCTTATCCGAATAAAAAAAAGTATCACATTCCTGATAAGCAAATGGACGATCATTGAACCAGTTACTGTAAATATCCCTGATGAGTGTAGCAGCCGACGAATTTTCCTGAGCATTGGCATGCAAAGAAATCATCCAATAAAAAACAAAAAGGGGGGCATACCAACGTATTCTAATCATTGCAATTGTTAAAATTAAAGATATTCAGATTTTTGAATCAGCCTCTTTAAAAATATTAGAATCATATTAAGATAAAGCCTGTAAGATATCTGCTAAAATATCATCCTTATGTTCTAATCCTACTGAAATACGAATCAATCCGGGTGTAATATTCACTGCCAGACGTTCTTCTTCGGTAAGTTTTGCATGGGTTGTACTCGCTGGGTGAGACGCAATACTTCTGGTATCTCCCAGATTGGCGGTTAATGAAAGCATCTTTAATCGATTTAGAAATGTGCGTCCTGCTTCCAAACCTCCTTTGAGCTCAAAACAAACAATACCACCTCCGTTTTGCATCTGTTGGGTGGCGATAGCGTATTGTGGATGGCTTTTTAAAAAAGGATATTTCAGCCAACTCAATTTTGGATGCGCTTCCAATGCTTGAGCAATATACAAGGCATTGGATGCATGTCTCTCCATTCTTACATCTAAGGTTTCCAAACTTTTACTCAGTATCCAGGCATTGAAAGGAGATAATGCCGGGCCAGTGCTTCTGCAAAACAAATAGATATCCTGGATTAGTTCTTTTTTTCCTACGATCACACCTCCCAGTACGCGTCCTTGTCCGTCCAGCCATTTAGTGGCAGAGTGTACAACGAGATCAGCTCCGTATTCAATAGGGCGTTGGTTGACCGGTGTAGCAAAACAATTGTCTACATTTAAAATGATCTGGTGTTTGCGAGCAATCCTGCCGATCATATCCATATCCAATATATCTAACCCGGGATTGGTAGGTGTTTCAAGATAGATCATTCGGGTATTCGGTTGAATCGCTGCTTCCCATTCAGCTTCTGAGGCTGTGGCAGCAACATACGAATAATCGATTCCGTATTTCGGCAGGTATTTTGAAATAACAGTATGGGTACTTCCAAAAATGGAATTACAGGATAATAGATGATCTCCCTTTTTCATCAATGCCATAAAAGATCCAAATACAGCACTCATACCAGAAGCAGTGGCATAACCTGCTTCAGCGCCTTCCAATGCACAGATTTTGTCGATAAATTCTTGGACATTCGGATTGCTGAAACGGCTGTAAATATTATCCGCTGTTTCATCTGCAAATGCAGCACGCATAGATTCTGCATCATCAAAACAAAAACTACTGGTTAGGAACAGTGGTGTGGAATGTTCCATTTCATTGGTTTTATCTGTTTGTATGCGGATGGCATTGGTGATTTTATGGGGCATGAGCAATGGATTTATGATATCATCGTAGGATAACAAACGCGTATCCAAAGATTTTTACAAATGTAATTCATGCATGCCCTTATTTTGCTGTTGAAATGCGGAATAATCAACTACAGTATTTTAAAAGCAAACAGCCGTTTGTTTTAGAGAGCGGGACGGTATTGCCTGAAATCACTATTGCTTATCACACTTATGGTGTTTGGAAAGGTGCCGATACCAAAGTAGTATGGGTTTGTCATGCTTTAACAGCTAGTGCTGATTGTGCAGATTGGTGGAAGGGTTTGGTAGGTGAAGATTGTTTGATTGACCCTGAAAAATATTTTATTGTTTGTGCCAACATCCTTGGCTCCTGTTATGGTACTACCGGTCCTTTAAGTGTGAATCCAAAAACTCAGGACCCTTACTTCAGCGATTTTCCCTCGGTCACCATTCGCGACATGGTAAGTGCTCATATTCTGTTACGTGAATACTTACAAATTGAACAGATATTTTTATTGATGGGTGGAAGCATGGGTGGGTATCAGGTATTGGAATGGGCGATGATGGAACAAAAACGTATTCAGAAAATATTTCTTATAGCCACATCACCTTCTGAGAGTGCATGGGGTGTTGCGATACATACAGCGCAACGACTTGCTATTGAAGCTGATCATACTTGGAAAGATAAAAATGAGAAAGCCGGTGCTGCCGGATTAAAAGCAGCTCGCGCTATTGGGATGCTTACTTATCGTAATTATGGAATTTTTCAGCAAGCACAAACAGATCCTGATCCCGAGAAGATCGACGATTTCAGGGCTTCGTCTTATATCAACTACCAAGGCGAGAAACTGGTGAAACGATTCAATGCCTATTCGTATTGGTTGCTCACAAAATCCATGGATACCCATCATTTGGGTAGAGGAAGAGGTGGAGACTTGATCAAAGCGCTGAACAGCATCCAACAACCTGTACTGATCATAGGTATCAGAAGCGATATCCTTTGTCCGTTAGATGAACAACGATTTATGAAAGAATATATGCCCAATGCTACTCTAGTTGAAATCGATTCTACTTATGGACATGATGGATTTATTATTGAGACTGCACAAATCAGTCATCATTTGAGTGGCTGGTTGACAGTTGACAATGTATAGTTGATAGTGGTTATTTTGGATGATACACCCGCACGGCGTTTTTATAGGAATCTTCTTTTTTCAAACTCATTTTCTTGGTTTTCTGTTGTGTAAACAGTTCCATCTGATCGGTATAATGCGGACTTCCTTTTTTGGCAGAAGCTCCATAGGTATTGATGCTTTCAATGATTGGCCCCTCTTTTGTAAAACGTACCAGTTCAATATAACTCTCGCCCTGATTGCCTTTTATCATCCCATCTTTCCATGCTACAGAATACATGGCAGTTAATACATCCGGTAGACCGGGTAGGGGAATGGATTTATCGCCACGAACATGTTTTTGATAATCACCTAAGGGCACACTGGTTTTGCCGAAATATTGTAATAGATCTTTCTTTGTGTTTTCGAGTAAGCTAATGCAAATAGGAGTGGTGAGTACAGGAGGCCTTTTCCCTTGTCTGGCCAGCGCATAGATTTGGTAATTGATATGAGCAAAAATAGTTGCGCCTGTATTTTGGATGTCGCTGTTACGATCCCATTGTTTTAATTGATGTATTAGTTCTGAAACCTGAGGATACTGATCAGGATTTAATAAGAACAGACTATCAATATCAATCGCAAAGGAATATTTTCCAGGATACCTTCCATCGTATTTGATACGTTTAAAATCTTCATAAGAAACTTTATCATATTGCTTTACCAACTCGGCAAAACGCATACTTCTATTGTTCTCCAAAGTTTCATATCCCATCGTCGGATCTACAAGTTTGAAATTCTCCGGTCCTTCAGTTGCATGAAAAGGAGAATGATTGGTATTGTAGACAAAACCGGATACCGGTTGCAAAACCTGCGGTAATTTTTCCAATGGATGTATCTCTGTCCATAAAGTCTTAGAAGTATTACCCGGTAAGGTTCCCCGCCAGTTATACGCTTTGTCACGAACCGGAATGCGGCCATTACTGAGGTAATAAATAGTGTCGTAGCGATCGGCATATACAATATTGTAACCGGGGATGGCCATCATGTTAAGGGCTGTCTTGAATTCAGTAAAGTTTCGGGCTTTATTGAGCCAATACCATTCTTCTAATCCACGAATATCCATTTGCGCGGGCATACGAATGGAGAATGTACCACGCTCTGTAATCACTGTTGGACCATATTTGCTCCAATATACTTTTCGTTTCACAGCAATACGAATACCGGATACTTTTACTTTCAGCTTCGCTGTTTTTTCTTCCAGCGTTTCCCATTGTCCGTCGAATAGGTATTGTAGTTTGTTGTTCGGATGGATTGACAATTGATAGACATCTAGCTTATCAGGTTCATTCACCGTATGTGCCCAACCTAAGTACTCATTGACACCACTGAGAATAGTAGGCGCCCCCGGAAAATTAGCACCAATGATATTCCATCCTTCTTCGCTTTGCAAATGTGCTTCATACCAGCTTACCGGTCCTTCCAAGGGTTGGTGTGAATTGATGGCAAGGTAGGTTTGTCCATCCGTGGTTTTCTTAGAATTGAACGCAAAAGCATTACTGCCACCGGGTTTCATATCATCCAATACCGGAACGGTGTTTCCGAATATTGATTTTAATGCACCATCTGCACCTGATAACACACATAACTGCAATACAGAGTATTGTAACATGTCTTTTGGCGTTATCGGAAAAAGTTGTTTCAATAAAATTTCTTTGGGGTGTGCTTTGGCATAGGCATTAAAACCTGCCGCATATCCTTCCAATAGTTTTTTATAAGCAGGAGAAATATCCGATTCATATTTAGCTTCCACCAGTTCTTTAATACGCATGAGATGAACGATATAATCAATGGTGGCACCTTCTTTTCCTTTGTAGGCACCTAACATGGCTTTACCGGCCATATACGACTGTTGAATGGTGGAGAAGTCGTCTTCAGCATGTGCCCATGCTAATCCATATGCCACTTCAGCATCGGTAGGAGCGAAAATATGGGGTACGCCAAAGCTGTCTCTAACGATATCAATCTTGTTGATGTTAAACTGAGCTTTACAGAAAAGAGATACAACACACAAACTGATGACGAGTAATGATTTTTTCATGGCAATAGCATCTGAGGTATTACAAATCTATCTGATTAAGGTTTGCAGAACCAAATCCATTTAGACTTGTTATTTTTGTTTAAATTAGAGCTATGGGCATTCTAAAACAAATGGCAGAATATCTTTATCTAAGAAAAAAAGATCCCAATGAGCCACGTACTCAATGGATGAAATACATGCATGGCATGAACAGGATATCTCTGATCATGTTCATCTTGGCTGTGTTGTTGATCATTTTTAAGTTGGTAATTCTGCCTTTATTTAGAGGGTGATTATCGACTTTTAGCAGATTTAGATGCATCTATCTATTCTTTTTTTTCTGATCCTGTTTTCAAATACTGTTGTTCATGCACAACAGGATACAGTAGTATGGAATACTGGTGCAGAATTAAAATGGTCTGATTTTAAAGGGATTCCTGATAAACAATCTCATTATGAAGCGCTTACTCACGCGGAAATAAGGTATGCTGTTACCTTCATAAAAGGACTTGCAAAGTTTAATTTTTCTAATATCTTTCTCAAGAAAGCTTCCTGGACAAAAAACAATACGAATTTGGATTTATTACAACATGAGCAAATACATTTTGATATAGCAGAATTACATAAAAGACTATTAATCGGGTTATTGTATACACGTGATTTTAGGAAACATAATTTCGAAAAGGAAGTGAAGCAGCTTGGCGATTCTATCAATACTGCCAGAAATAGGATGGATGAGCAATTTGATCAGGATGTTTTACATATCAACGATCGGAATCGATTGGTAAAGTGGCAAACTAAGATCAATAAAGAATTGGATAGATTGAAGTCATATGATCGAAACAGCATTCTAGTGAAACTCATCGATTGATCAGGATATTAGTTTGATGATTTGTTTTGCAGCTTGTGTTGAAGCATTACCACCCTTAGATAAAAGCTCCCTTAATGCCGAATAATCATCGATCATTTTTTGTCGATGATAAGTATCATGTGTAATTAGTTTTAATTCTCTAATCAGATTTTCGGTGGTAAGTTCATCTTGTATCAATTCTTTCACGATGGGCTTATCCATGATGAGATTCACCAGAGAGATGTATTTGATATGGATCAGTCTCTTTGCAATTTGATAACTGATACTATTTCCTTTATAACAAACTACCTCCGGAACAGCAAACAAAGCTGTTTCAAGCGTAGCAGTTCCACTGGTTACGAGTGCTGCATGCGCTTTCATCAGCAGATCATAGGTTTGGTTGCGAACGCTGGTTACGTTGGTAGCTGTACTCAAGAAGGGAGTGTAAAAATCATCTTCCAGTCCGGGTGCTTTCGCCACAACGAATGTGTATTCAGGAAAATGCGAGGCTACACTCAGCATGATCGGTAGTTTTTTGGCAATTTCTTGCTTTCGGCTACCGGGTAGGAGGGCGATGATATTAGTTGAGAGTTGAGAGTTGAGAGTTGACAGTGTTGTTAAAGTATCTGTATTCTTCTCTGTAAACTGTATACTATCAACTGTCAACTTTTCTTCCCCCCCTGTCAACTCTTTCTTCCTCTCCACCACTTCCACCAAAGGATGTCCAACATATTCCACCTCCCAATTCCATTTGGTTTTATAGTAATCTTTTTCAAAAGGGAGAATACAAAGCATCAGGTCAATGCATTGTTTCATTTGTTTCACCCTGTTTTCTTTCCATGCCCATACTTGTGGAGAGATATAATACACTACTTTATAGCCTTGTTTGTGTGCCCACTCAGCAATTCTTAAGTTAAAACCAGGATAATCGATCAATACCAAAACATCGGGCTGGTATGCGGCTATGTCTTCTTTGCAAAATTTGATATTGCGTAAAATGGTGGGTAGGTTTTTGATGACTTCTACAAAACCCATGAACGCTAAATCTTTGTAATGCTTTACGAGGGTAGCTCCAGTTGCTGACATTAAATCACCCCCCCAACAACGAATGTCTGCGTTCGGGTCTTCTTTTTGTAACTCCTTAATAAGGTTACTGCCATGTAAATCGCCACTGGCTTCACCGGATATGAGGTAGTATTTCATGTGATCGTGTGAATGGTGAATTGTGAATGGTGAATGGTGAGTCGCAAAACAGCTTTACTCACCATTCACCATTCACGACTCATTCGAACCCTCGCAAAATACATTCCCCTGAGGCATTCTGACAATTTTTTTAGAATAACTAAAAAAATAGTTGTAAAACTAAAAAATTAGTTTTAGGTTTGTTTTGTCATTAAAACTTACCCCATGAAACCATTGACAAAAGCAGAAGAGCAGATTATGCAGAGCATCTGGAAACTGGAAGAGGCATTCCTGAAAGATATTTTGGAGCTACAGCCCGAACCCAAGCCGCATTCGAATACGGTGGCTACCATTTTGAAAATATTGGTGGAAAAAGGTTTTGTGGGCATCACTCCGGTTGGACGCATGCACCGTTACTATCCATTGGTATCGAAAGAGGAGTATTCATCCAGTACGATACGCACATTGGTGGAAGGGTATTTTCAAGGTTCTTTTAGTGAAGCGGTATCCTTCATGGTAAAGCAAAAGGATATCAGTATTCGTGAACTGGAAATGTTGTTACAAGAGATTAAAAACGCAAAAAAATAAGGTATGCTGAGTACTGCTTATTATTTTCTGCAGGTCTTATTATGTAGCGCTATTATGATGGGCTATTATTGGATGGTGCTGCGTAATAAAAAATTTCATCAGTACAATCGCTTTTATTTATTAAGTGTAGCCATCTTATCATGGATCGTGCCTTTGATCAAAATTCAATGGACCAGTAGTTTTAGTGATCATGAGCGGGTCATTCGTTTTTTATCAGTAGTAGCAGATAATAACACAGAGTTAGAATCTGTTGTGAAATCAAAGGGATTTCACTGGAGTACGGAAAGTTTATTATCTATACTGTATGTATCTGTAGGTGGATTTTTATTGATGATGATGATACATGGATTGTATCGTATCTATCAATTGCTGAAACAGCATCCATGCAGACAATTCGAAAACATATTTCTGATCATCACACAGGCAAAGGGGACGCCTTTTTCCTTCTTCCGATATATTTTCTGGAATGATGAGATCGATATCCGAAGCGCATCGGGTAAGCAGATCCTGCAACATGAACTCACACATGTACAGCAACGTCACTCGGTAGATAAGATGCTGATACAGTTGATACTGGTTGCAGGCTGGTTCAATCCTTTCTTTTGGTTATTGAAAAAAGAGATGGAAATGATCCACGAATTCATTGCAGATAAGCGATCGGTACGTGATGGTGATACGGCGGCATTAGCAAAGATGTTGTTGACGGCGGTATATCCGCAGCAACAGTTTCCACTAACGCATCCATTCTTTTTTTCACCCATCAAAAGGAGGTTACAAATGTTGACAAATCATAAGAACCCAAGATTCAGTTATCTGCGTAGACTGGTAGCATTACCTCTGCTCGCAGTACTTATTGTTCTGTTCGCTTTTAGAAGTAAACAATCCAGGATCGATAAACCTATTTCGGTGGCATCGGTTGTTGAAAATGTAGTAGGTGATTTTAGATCGCATGTGATTGGTGATCCAAACAAAGTTTTCTCTGCTATCCCTTATAAGCCGTTGGTTTTAAATAGGACATACACAATCGTGATCAATCCTGGTCATGGAGGAGAAGATGTTGGAGCTAAAGGATATGATGGAACAAAGGAATCGGATTTAAGTCTGGCATTAGCAAAAAAAATCAAGGAGCTGAATTCAAATCCAAATATTCGTGTGGTCCTTACACGAGAAAGTGATGTCTTCAATACGGTTGTTGAAGTTGCTGAGATGGCTCAAAAATTTTCACCCGATTTATTCATTTCGGTACATACTAACTCGGCTCCGCCTATCCAGATCAAGGGTAAAGCCAATAAAGAAAATCCAACTAAGGGTGTTGAACTTTATTTGTCTACAAAGGAGAAATCTAATGATTACGACAATAGCTACTTGCTTGCCAATTATTTGGGAAACACCATTAGTTCAGTAGCCAATCCTTTTTTAGGAATCAAATCTCGTCCCAATGGTATCTATGTTTTACAAGCCATGAAATGTCCTTCTGTACTTGTTGAGACAGGCTTTGTAAGTAATCGCGAAGAATTGAAATTATTAAAGGATGAGTCTTATCAAAGTAAAATGGCTTTATCCATTTTACAGGGTGTTGAGCAATATTTAGCAGTAAAAGAGAAAAACAAAGAAATAGAAGTAGTAGATATTGATTTGGATATGCTCAACAATACAAGCTCTTCTTTTGAATTCGTTGCCAATAAAGTAGAAATTGGTAAAGCTGCAAACCCACAATCTCAAAAACTATCTGGTAATTCTTATGTCAAGGTTCGAGATAGTTACAAATCACAGGAAGGTTTATTATTATTACTAGATGGGAAAAGAATCAGCTATGATCAGTTTAATAGATTGAATTCTGATATGATACAAGAGATAAATGTGATTAAGGATCCTGTTTCAATAAAAGCGTTAACAGATGAAGAGATAAAAAGTATCGTGCAAATAACGACTAAAAGGGCTGAGATACAAGAAAATAGATCACCAGATTACGTGATTACAATTTCTGATACTAAACCAATTCATAATGTGGTAAAAGTATTGTATTTACATACTGATCCTCCAACTGTTGAAGGGTATGATTTAAAAGATCCTGTAAACAGGAATGAATTTGCCAGAAAATTTGCAGGTGAAAAAGGAGTTGATAAACTTGTAAAGGATGCAGCAAATTATTATCCTTCAAAAGCCATACCCCAAAATATACAACCAAGTACATTACCAACACAGGTCGAACACCCAGCAGATTTTCCCGGGGGAGAAATAGGATGGCAGAAATATTTGCAAAAGAATATTAATTTAAATATCCCCATTGAGAAAGGAGCACCTCCCGGTAAGTATGTTGTAAAGGTTACTTTTATTGTTCAGCCAAATGGTGTCATCAAAGACTTTAAAGTAAAAGAGGACCCTGGCTTTGGTACAGCTGAAGAAGTGACAAGAATTTTTACAAAAGGCCCTAATTGGCGACCTGCTATCTATCAACAAAAGACAGTTGCTTCCTTTGTAGAAAGAAAAGTAACTTTTACGATATCAGAGGAGTGAATAGAATGATTGTTTCACTGATATTAATAGATGGAATAATGTGATTTGTTAGCCACAGATTCATCTGCCTGAGGCGGATGAATCTGTGGCTAACAAATCACAATAACCACTTGATGGTCAAAGTAATCAATGCATAAATACACGTCGCAATAAAAATACCTCTTGCTGTTTGATCTTTTTGCTGATTCACATAAATTGTAAACACAACAGCATTGGCAATCAATGCTAAGCTTATAATGGCTGTTAGCAACGAAGGCTGTACACGTAGTACATGCAAAAATTCCTGAAACGAAAAAAGTCTGAATTTAATCAGGTAATAGCCAAAGAAGCCCAACACAGGTGCCAGAAAGCCTAATACGATTCCTAGTTTGAGATTATCTTTTTTCAGCATCAGAATTTCCATTTGGTTTCTAGTTGCTGTTTCAGTTGATAATTGGTCAAATCAAACTGAACAGGAACCACACTCACATAATTATTCTTCAACGCCCACACATCGGTATCTTTTCCTTTATCAAAATTTACAAACTCTCCGGTGAGCCAATAATATTTTTTTCCATGCGGATCTTTTCTCTCATCAAACTCTTCCTGGTATTTGGCATATGCCTGTCTGCATATCTTAATACCCTTGATCAATTTCTCACTCACTGCCGGAATATTGACGTTGAGGCATAAATGTTTATCCAATGTTCTTCCACCCAAGAGTTTCTCAACAATGATACGTGCATATTTACCTGCTGCTGTGAAATCTGCATCAATACTCAGGTCTGTTAAACTAAAACCAATACTCGGAATACTTTCAATGGAAGCTTCCAACGCAGCAGACATCGTGCCCGAATAAATCACATTGATAGAATGGTTGGAACCATGATTGATGCCACTGATACATAGATCCGGTTTGCGGTGTAACACCTTGTCAACGGCAATCTTTACACAATCTACCGGTGTACCGCTGCAGCTATAGGCTTCAATACCTTCAAATACATTCGACTTTTGTAAACGAAGCAATTGTCCGATCGTAATCGCATGTCCCATCCCACTTTGCGGCTTATCGGGTGCTACCACAATAATTTTTCCTAAACCTCTCACGGCATCTACTAAAGCACGAATACCCGGTGCATTGATACCGTCATCATTGGTCACTAAAATGACGGGTTTGTTTTCTTTTTTTACTGATTTCGACATAACCGCAAGATACGAACCCTCCCGTCCCTCCCCAACTTCGCTTTGCTCGTCACCCCTCCCTGGCAGGGAGGGGAAGGGGAGGGTTGAGTCTATGAAAGATTTTTTTGGTTGAACTAAAAAATTTAGTATTTTGCAGCTAAATCAATTAGCTATGTCAAACGCCGGAAAGAATTTAAGACACCTGCGCAAGCTACGTGGCTGGACGCAGGAGGAATTCGCCAACAAGCTGAAGATCAAAAGATCACTGGTAGGTGCGTATGAAGAAGAACGTGCTGAGCCAAGGCTGGAAGTGGTGAAAGAGATCTGTCAAATTTTTAAGCTGAGTCTAGAAGATTTCTTACTCAAAGATCTTACTGCTACCAAAGGCGGTGGTTCTTATCTCGAGAAGAGACGTCAGATGAAAATGGTAGCTGAAGTGGCAGAAGTTCGTTTCGTGCCGGTTAAAGCGGCTGCGGGTTATTTGGCAGGCTATGCAGATCCCGAATTTGTGGATGAGCTGAATACCTTCACTTTGCCCATGCTGGCTCCCGGACAATACCGTGCTTTTGAAATTGTAGGAGATAGCATGTTACCTACGCCGAGTGGAAGTGTGATTGTTGGAGAAAAAGTGGAAGATTTGGAAGATGTGAAGAATAGTAACACCTATGTTGTGCTTTCAAGAAATGAAGGTGTTGTTTACAAACGCATCATGAAAAATAACAGGGTAAGAAATAAGATTACGTTGATCAGCGATAATCCACAGTATGAGCCCTACAACGTAAATTCAGAAGATGTATTGGAAGTATGGAAAGCTGTCTATATTCTTCAAAAAGCCAATGCCGGTCCAAGATGGGATGTCAACCAACTGGCAGGTATGGTCAATAACTTGCAGGAACAAGTAAGTACTTTGAAAAAGAAATTGAATTAAGATAGCCTTCAAAGCCTGTGATCCTACATCACAGGCTTTTTCTTGTTCCGTCTGTACAATTTTAATGCCGTCGCAACCTGATTCCGCTATTTTTGCGGCACTTTTTATTTACATGAAGACATTGTTGTTATCGATTGCTTGCTCGTTGACTAGTTGTTTGTTTGCTCAGGAGCGAGGGCTTAAAGCATTAAAAATTGATGTGCCTGTTAAAATAGATGGTCAGTTGGATGAACCCATCTGGAAAGAAGCAGCTGCAGCAGAAGATTTTATTTTGAATAGCCCCAAGTTTGGTGACCCTGCCAGTCAGCGTTCAGTAGTGAAAGTATTGTACAGCGATCAGGCTGTTTATGTAGGGGCTTATTTATATGATGATCCATCTCTGATTCGTAAACAATTGACTTCACGTGATGGCGAACAACGCAATGATGTTGATTATTTCAGTGTTTTCTTTGATACCTACAATGATGATCAGAACGGATTCCAATTTCTTGTTACATCACGAAATGTACAATCAGATGGTCGTTTATTACCGAATTTGAATTCTCAGTTTGGTCCTCCTTCAGACTATAGTTGGGATGCTGTTTGGGAAAGTAAAGTACAGATGCAAAAAGACGGTTGGACGGTAGAAATGAAAATACCCTATTCTGCACTTCGGTTTTCGCAGAAAGAGATTCAGGATTGGGGCGTGAATTTTCAACGATACAGCAGGCGAAATAATGAAAGCTCGTTTTGGAATAAAATTGACCCCAACCAAAATGGATTTGTGAATCAGTTTGGAAATCTACAGGATATAAAGAATATTGTTCCTCCCTTGCGCTTATCGTTTCTTCCTTATGTCACTGCCGGTACGCGGATTGTTCCATATGCCAATGGTGAAACCAAAACAGAATTTTTAAGAAACGGAGGAATGGATCTCAAATACGGTATCAATGAGAGCTTTACCTTGGATGCCACACTCATCCCTGATTTCGGACAAGTGATCTCTGATAATGTGGTACTCAACCTTTCTGCATTTGAAGTTCAGTTTCAAGAGAATAGACCCTTTTTTACAGAAGGCATAGAGTTATTTAATAAGGCGGGATTATTTTACTCCAGAAGAGTAGGGAATACACCTGCGGGATACAATGCGGTGAGGAATATGGTGAATAATAATCCGAACCTGAACATTATTTCTAATCCCGGAATTACACAATTGTACAATGCATCCAAATTTTCCGGAAGAAATAAAAAGAAATTGGGTATCGGAATATTCAATGCGATAGGAGCACCTATGCATGCTGTAATAGAAGATAAAACCACCGGTCAACAAACAAGAATAGAAACAGAACCATTGGCGAACTATAACATTTTTGTACTGGACCAGGCATTAGCGAACCGATCTTCTGTAACTTTTACCAATGCCAATGTATGGAGAAGTGGGGGCAGCAGAAATTCGAATGTGAGTTCTATGGATGTGAATTTATTTGATAAAAATAATCGTACGAACTTTAAATGGAGTGGCAGGTTCAGTCATATTACAGGCAAAGAAAATTATAATGGATTCACGAATGTATTGTCGTATGGAAAAGTAAGTGGTAAAATTCAGTATCTGTTTCAGAATGTCATTGAATCAGATCGATATGATCCCAATGATCTGGGATTTTTGCAAGCACCTAATGAAATTACGACTACCGCACGTGTGAGTTATAATCAATTTACACCTACAAAAAAATTCCTGAGCTATAACTATAGTCTCACCCTGATACCTAGTTATTTGTATAAGCCTAATGCCTATTCCAATTTTATCATTCAGACAAGAGCATTCTGGTTTTTCAAAAATTTCTGGGACCTGAGTATCAACTTCAACTGGCAGCCCGATTGGCAACGCGATTATTTTGATTTACGTACCCCGGGAAGAATGATCCGTAAAACACCTTATTGGTATACCGGGGTGAGTGGAAGCAGCGATAGTCGAAAAAAATATTTTTTCAGGTTCAATCTTGGCTTTGCAGAATCGCCCATACCCAATGACCCTTTTATTGTTACAAGTATTGGCCAACGATATCGTTTTAATGAACATTTTAGTTTGGATATTGAGACAAGGCGTGATCGTGATAACGGACAGTTTGGTTATGCCTACAGAGATACCAATGGAGAACCTATCGCAGGTAGAAGAAAGATTACCAACTTTACTACGCTCATCAATGGTGTTTACAACTTTACTCCTAGAATGAATCTTACCTTACGTACACGCCATTATTGGAGTCAGGTTCAATACGTCAGCTTTTTTGATGTTACACCCGATGGATGGCTCACTCCAAGACCTTTTACTCCCGGTAGAGATCAAAATTTCAATGCTTTTAATCTGGATATGTTCTATACCTGGGATTTTAATTATGGTAGTCGTTTTATTATTGGATGGAAGAATTGGTTGGGAACAGATTTTCCAATATCCGGGGCTTCACATAAGAGTTATGTAGATAATCTGCGACAAGTATTTCAACAGCCATTAGGGAATGAGATCACATTCAGACTGATCTATTTTATTGACTATCTCACCCTACAGAAAAAACGAAAAGATATTTAATAGAGATCGGCGGCAAGCCTGAATGTATTGCAGTGTGCTTCTACGATCATACGTACATCGGGGGAATATCCACCACCCATGGCTACTACAACAGGAATATTTTTCTTTTGTAATGTTTGAAAAACAAAAGCGTCTCTTTGTTTACACGCTTCAAGTGTTACTTTAAGTTTTCCGAACTTATCTGTTTCCAAAATATCTACACCTGATAAATAAAATGCAAAATCAGGCTTTACTTCCCTGATTAAAGCGGGCAGTGTCTCATGTAATATTCGTAAATATTCTTGTCCGGTAGTACCATCTTTTAACGGGATGTCAAGATCAGATTGTTCTTTATGAAATGGATAGTTGTGTGCGCCATGCATACTAAATGTAAAAACGGATGGATTGTTTTCAAATAATTTAGCAGTGCCATTTCCTTGGTGTACATCCAAATCAATGATCAGAATTTTACTGACTTTTTTTTGATGTAGTAAATAATTGGCAGCAACAGCCATATCATTCAATAAACAAAATCCCTCGCCTCTATCAGCAAATGCATGATGTGTGCCTCCGGCAACATTTAAAGCCACACCGTTTTCAAAAGCAAAGCCACAACAATCAATGGTTCCTTGTGTAATGATAAGTTCTCGTTTGGTAAGTTCTGGTGATTGGGGAAATCCAATACGTCTTTGTTCGGATGCACTTAATGTTTGTAGTAGGAGTTTATCCAGGTATGTTTTCTCATGAGTGAGCAATACAATCCCTTCATCACACATAGCGGGAGAAAAGAAATGATCTCTTGAAACAGATCCTTCGTGTAACAGTTGTCCGGGTATCAATTCATATTTCAACATCGGAAAGCGATGACCTTCCGGTAGGGGATGCGCATAAATAGGGTCAAAAGCAATCCGGATCATTGTATTTGTAAAATAGACTGGTTCACAATAGCATATACCTGATCCTTTTTCTTGGGTTCAATCAAGGCTAAACCTGAAAAATGACTGAAAGCAGGCAGGATAGCTTGCTTTTCTGTGAAATAAAAACAAGGAAAACGAAGACTTTGTTTGCCCAAGCCCCGTACAATAATACCCGGATGTAGATGACCGGAGAAAATAAATGATCCATCTTCTGTAGTTGTCACAGATTCGTTTGGATCATGGATAAAAATGAACTGATGTATTTTGTATTCATTTTTTACTTCTATAGATGCCTCCTGATACCAGTTGCTCGATAAAATATCATGGTTTCCTTTGATCAAGAGAAAAGGTAGCTGTGAAATATCTTTTCTCCATTTTAGAAAAAAATCCATTTCCTTATTAACGATACTATGGAAAAGATCTCCAACAATCAATAATTGTTCGGCTTTGAAGAAACTGATTTGAGCAAACAGTCTTTGAAGATCTTCTTTATATACAGATTGAGGAACAGCAATACCACTTTTTCTAAAATGACCCGTTTTCCCAAAGTGAAGATCTGAAACGATCAATATTTTTTCTTGCTCCCAAAATAAAACCCTTTCCGGTGATAACCAGAAATGTTGATCCAAAAGTTGATGAAGTATGGGGGCTGTCATAGCGGGCAAAGATATTGATCAAGGCAACAAACCTATTGTAATTGTTGTTGCATTTTTCTAACACGGTCTTCCAGTTGTTCAGACGACATGTTCTCACGCATACTGTCTACTTTGATGGGAAAACAGAATGGCGTTAATTGTTGTGGGAATTGAATGACGATCTTGCTTTTCAATATCCTCGATAAAGCATTTCTAAGTCGCACTTCTTCCATTTGTTGATCAAATACTTCTTGATAAGCCTGACGAAGCAATAAATTATCAGGCTCGTAATCTGAAAATACTTTGAACAAAAGCGATGCAGAAGATTGCAAGTGTCTTGCTTTTTTTTGTTCACCTGGGTATCCTTGAAAGATCAATCCCCCGATAACAGCAATATCCCTAAATTTTCTTTTCGCCATTTCTACTGAGTTGACACTCTGTGTAATATCATTCATCAAATTTTCAATACTGAATAGTTCATACACATTACTATCATCCACCGGAATAGGCTGATCGCTTAAAAGTTCAAAGCCATAGTCATTCATAACAAAGGAGAAGGTGATCGGTATTTTTCTGCTGATACGCCAAGCTAATAAAGCCGCCATAGCCTCATGTACCAAACGTCCTTCAAATGGGTACACGAATAAGTGAAATCCATCTTTTGTTTCAATATGCTCTATCAGTAACTCATTTTCTTTGGGTATATGGGATAATGTTTCTTGTAATTCAAACAAGGGTGTGAGTGCTTTTAATTCCGGCTCTTTGGCTTTTTTGGTTAAGGCTACATCTAGTGTTTTTCTCAACATCAAGCCCAGATTTGCAGTCAATGGCATTCTTCCACCCATCCAACTGGGTACAATTGACTTTTTAGAGGAGGAAGGTTTTACTGTAACGGTCATTTCTTTAATGCCAATCAATTCCAGATTCCTTCCTGCCAATGTGAATACTGTGCCGAGCTCTAGTCTACTAATGAACCATTCTTCAATGACACCAATGAATTTTCCATTCATCAGTTTTACTTTTAACATTGCATCACTAACAATGGTGCCAATATGCATACGATGACGCATTGCAATTCTTCGACTTTTAATTTTGTACATACCATTCTCTATCTCTACCTTTCGATACTCATCATATTGTTGTAAAGCAGTTCCTCCTTGTGTGATATGTAAAAGTACTTCCTGCCATTCTTGCTCATTCATTTCACTAAAACAATGTGTTGTTTTAATTTCCTCAAACATTTCAATGGCTTTGAAACCTTCGCTGATGGCTAGTGTGCAGAGATATTGCAGTAATACATCAAAACAAAGTAACAATGGCTCTCTTGTTTCGATGGCTGTTTCACCGATTGCTTTTTTTAAAGCAGCAGCTTCAACAAGTTCGAGTGAATGTGTAGGTAAGAAATAAATTTTACTGACTTCACCAGGGCGATGTCCACTTCTTCCGGCTCTTTGTAAAAACCTCGCCACACCTTTTGGTGATCCCACCTGGATGACCGTGTCAACAGGACGAAAATCAACTCCTAAATCTAAGCTCGCTGTACAAACAACTGCCTTTAATTTTTGGGTATGTAAAGCATCTTCTACCCATAGTCTCAATTCTTGCTCAATACTTCCATGATGCAAGGCAATAGCTCCTGCTAATTGTGGAGCAATATTTAATAAGGTTTGATACCAGGTTTCGCTCATCCCTCTGGTATTGATAAAAATCAGTGTGGTATTGCTTTGTTCAATGATGGGAACAATCTTTTCCGCTAATTTGATACCTAGATGCCCTGCCCATGGATATTTTTCAATCTCATCAGGAATCACTGAAAGAACTTCAATGGGTTTATGAATATTGGCTTTAATGATATACCCTTTCTTTTTTGAAGCATACAATAATACTTCCAGCGCCTGTTCTAAATTGCCAATAGTAGCACTAATACCCCAAATGGAAAGTTGGGTGCCTTGTTGTTTTGATAGTGCTACCAAACGTGATAGTGCCAGTTCAACCAATATGCCTCTTTTTCCTCCCATTAACTCATGCCATTCATCAATAACAATAAGCGAAAGCGATTTGAATGTATCAGGATATCCTTTTTGTGCGAGTAAAAGATGTAAACTTTCCGGAGTAATGATCAATACTTCAGGCATATTTCTTTTTTGTTTCTGCCTTTCTGAAGTATCAGTATCTCCATTTCTGATGCCTACTTGCCAGGATATCCCTATTTCATGGATCGCTTCTTCCATGGCCCTTCCAATATCTTTGGCCAGCGCACGTAAAGGAGTAACCCATAATAATTGAAGTCCATTTTTCTTTGATGATCTGAATGTTTCAGGATGTTGGTTGATGAATTGTATAACTGCACCAAGAAATACAGAGAAGGTTTTACCGCAACCGGTGGGTGCATTCACCAAACCCGAATGATGTTGGAAAATATGTTCCCATGTTTCAGCCTGGAATGCAAACGGACTATACCCTTTTGAGGATAGCCAATCTGTTACTACTTTATAACCATGTGTTTCTGTAATGCTCATTTTCCATATACAGCCAACAGCTGCTTTAGATCATCTAATGTATTGATTTCATCAGGCTTTTTATCTGTTCTCCATTTGTTAATTCTGGGAAAACGTAAAGCCACGCCGCTTTTATGTCTACTAGAAGCCGCAATTCCTTCAAAAGCAATTTCAAAAACCAGTTCCGGTTTTACGGTTCTTACCGGTCCAAATTTTTCTATTGAATTGTTTTTTACAAAAGCATCTACTTGTGCAAATTCTTTATCGGTGAGTCCTGAATAGGCTTTGGTAAAACTCACCAGTTTATCTCCATCTTTTACCGCAAAAGTATAATCGGTATAGAGATTGCTTCTGCGACCATGTCCTTTTTGTGCATAGATCATCACCGCATCAATGGTTAATGGATCTATTTTCCATTTCCACCAATCTCCGGTTTTTCTTCCTACTTGATAAGGTCCTTTTTTTCTTTTGAGCATCAATCCTTCCGCATGGTATTCCCGTGCATTTTCTCGAATGCTAGTGAGCTCATCCCAGTTATTGAAACGAATGGATGGTGATAAATAAATATTAGGTTGATATTGAATCGAAGTGATGAAACCTTCTAATAATGCTCTTCTCTCAGTAGTAGTTACATGTCTGATATCTTTTCCTTCCCACTCTAAGAGGTCATATGCAAAAAAAGCAATAGGAGCTTCTAGCAACTGCTTTTTTGTGATGGTCTTTCTACCGATCCTGGTTTGCAAAACACTAAAGGGAAGTGGTTGTCCGTCTTTGGCTGGCATGATCTCACCATCTAAGACTGTTCCATCCGGTATAGAATCAATGAAAGAGATGTATTCGGGAAATTTATCGGTCATGAGTTCTTCACCGCGACTCCAAACATAATGTGTTCCATTTCTTTTAATGATCTATCCTCTGATACCATCCCATTTCCATTCTGCCTGCCATTCAGAGGGGTCACCTAGGTTATGAGGTTCACCATCCAATGCATGTGCTAAATAGAAGGGATAAGGTTTTGAGTCATCATTATTGCCACTGTCTTCCAATAATAATTGATCAAAAGAAATTGTTTGAGGATCCCAACTGCCACTGATTTTATGTGCTACTAAAGAAGCATCCAGTTCTGTAGCTTTTGCTAAAGCATTCACCATCATTTTTTGTGAGACACCAATTCTGAATCCACCAGTGATCAACTTATTGAATACAAAAAGTTCATCTTTTTCCAATTCTTTCCATACATCTGTAATGAATTTCTTTCTTTCTTCTTCATCCTCATTTTGTAGTTGAATCAATCTTTCAATATAGTAGTACAGTGGTAAATTTTCTGTTGTAGATGATGTAGGCTGGAGTAGCAGTCCGATTGTTTCTGCTAGATCGCCTACTGTATGATAGCATTCTTCGAAAAGCCATTCTTGTAAATCTGTTGATTCAATACACCATTGTTTTAACTGTGTGGTAGAAATTGCTCTTTTAGGTCTTCTACCACTAAAAATGGCGATCACCCAAACCCTGTCTTTTGGATCTGCGGTTGAAAAATAATGCGATAACGCATGTAGTTTTTCAAGCGTACCGGTAGCATTACCTAATAACTGAACCAATACGGCAAAGGCTTTCATAGTTCATTAGGATTTTCCGTTACAGATAGTGTTTCTTCCTCACCATAGGCTGTTTTTACTTCAGCAGCTTCAATACCTTTTTCATTCAAGTACCTGCTTAATACAGATTGGAATCCATGGGTAACAAAAACCTTGGTAGCGCCGGTTGCTTCAATGGCGCTGAGTAGTCCTTTCCAATCCGCATGATCACTTAGTGCAAAACCTGCATCAGTATTGTTTCTTCTGAAGTTGCCACGAACCTGCATCCATCCACTGCAAACTGCTGTAGCATAGGGCTGAAATCTTTTCATCCAACTGCTTTCAGTAGCACCTGGAGGTGCAATGACAACCGATGAACGAAATTTCTCTTTTGGAATGTCCGGTGTTACTCTCTGAACATCCGGTAAAAGAATACCATGATCCTGCAATGTTTTATGCGTATTCCAGATAGCACCATGTACAAAAATATTTTGAGTGACAGGTGTAATAGCTTGCAGTATTCTTTGTGCTTTCCCTAAACTATAAGCAATCAGTACACTGGTCTTTCCCTCTTGCTGATTCTTTGTGATCCATTGACCGATCTTACTAAACATGGTTTCCTGTGGCTCCCACTGATAAATTGGAAGGGCGAAAGTGGATTCAGTCAAAAATGTGTGACAACGAACCGGCTCAAAACTTCCGCTGATGCCGTCCGGTTCTGTTTTATAATCGCCACTTACAACATACACTTCTCCTTTGTATTCAACTCTTATTTGCGAAGAACCAATAATATGTCCGGCAGGGTGTAGCGATATTTTTACTCCGTTTTTATACACCGGTTCGCCCCAGGCAACAGATTGTGCTTGTATAGTACCCAATCTCAAACGAAGAATGGGTAAAGTATCATGATGACATAGATAGTGTCCCGATCCCCATCTTGCATGATCACTGTGAGCATGTGTGATCACCGCATGATCAACAGGTCGCCAGGGATCAATATAAAATTGTCCTGCTTCACAATAAAGTCCTTGATCAGTAAATGTAATAAGTGCCATGATGAGATGTAAGCTTCAAGCCACAAGCCTCAAGCTACAAGCTTCAAACTTTGCAAAAAAGTTATGAACTAATTTTTATTCTTATATCCAATTTCTTGTAGCCTGCGGCTTGAAGCTTGAGGCTTTGAACTCTTTCCTTGTAGCCTGTAGCTTGCAGCTTGTGGCTTTCGACGGCATTTGTCCGAACAATACTTAACCTCATCCCATACTTTTTCCCATTTTTTACGCCAGGAGAAAGGTCGTTGACAGGTAACACAGATCTTGGAGGGTAAGGAAGATTTGTTGCCTTTAAAATCTTGCATGCAACTTTAACAAGCAGACTAATATTTTGTTGGGATTTAGTTGACTGAACGAATCTGACCATCCATTTTTCGGATAAAGTACAGTTTTTTGTTCTCCAGATAATCCACTGCGTTGGGGTTATTGCTGTAGGGGTTTACAGGTTGAAGATCAAAATCATTAAAGAGCTTTAAACTTTTATCAGACATATTTTTTATTAGAGAACCCTCATGTTTAATCAGCAGTTTGGTAAAACGATACATGGCTTCAAACCCTTTGAATACCATATCGCTGGGTCTACCTGAAAATTTGTTTCGATAGCTGTTGGTAATATCCAGTCCTATCTTATCTGTTCTAACAAAATGATACGGTGTGGTATATACAATTTCTACATTTCTATCAACGCCTCTCAAAGCATCCCATGTAGGCATACCTATGGCGATACTCCTATATTTTTTGGATTCACTCAATGATTTTACAAGATTGATTCCGAAAGTTTCATTCAGGGTACCACAGATCACGATATTTTGACGGCTACTATCTAAATAGCTAATCACCTGACTTGTGGTAAAGCTGTCTGTCAGCTCTACCGTTTTAATTTTTAAAGGAACTGATGTTGAACTTTTGGCAATCTCAGCAAAACTGTTCTGAATCATATCTTCTACTGCACCCTTTCTTCTAAACATCGTCATAGTACTGGTGGGGTATACTCTTTGCAAATAAGTATACATGCCTTCCAGATGTGTTCTTAGTGTTGGGTTGATCAGAATGAAATAGGGGTTTTCGGTAAGTCCTGCATCATTGGGATAAGTAGCTGAGATCAATGGTATTTCATGTTCTAATGCAAAATCAGCCAAAGGCTTGATCTCATTTCTATTATTGAAAGAGGCGATGATCAATGAAACATCTGCAAGCGTAGAATCAAGAATGGCGTTGTGGGTACTGCCTTTCATACTCTTTGAATCGTAAAAAACAACTTCAATGGGTTGCTTCTCCGCATTGAGTGAATCGATGGCCAACATCACACCATTATAAAAATCCAAACCCGGCATCATGTAGCGAGGTAATATCTGATTACCCAGACGATAGTTGCCATCTTGGGTATAAGCAGAGTCTAGGTAAACGGGTGCAAATACTGCTACTTTCCAAACTTTTGATTGTTCCTGAGCAGAAGCAGAATAGTGACTGATCAAAATGATGAGTACAAGTATGAACTTTCTAAGTATACGCATATGTGATCTTAACTACTCAAAAATAATGCCTATTCCCACTCGATGGTTGCAGGTGGTTTGCTGCTGATGTCATATACCACTCTGTTAATACCTCGAACGTTATTGATGATCTCATTAGAAACATGTGCCAGGAACTCATAAGGTAAATGAGCCCAGTCGGCTGTCATGCCATCAACTGAGGTAACAGCTCTTAGGGCAACTGTAAATTCATAAGTACGTTCATCACCCATTACTCCTACACTTTTAACAGGCAATAGAATGGCTCCGGCCTGCCAAACCTGCGAATAAAGACCATGAGATTTCAACGCTTTGATATATATATCATCTGCGGCCTGCAATAAGGCTACTTTTTCTGCTGTTACTTCTCCCAATATTCTGATGGCCAAACCCGGTCCAGGGAACGGATGACGATTGATCATATCCGCAGGGATGCCCAATTCCAATCCCACTTTTCTCACTTCATCTTTAAAAAGATAACGCAGAGGTTCCACCAGATCTAAATGCATGGTATCTGGTAAGCCTCCTACATTGTGATGTGATTTAATGGTTTGTGATGGACCATGTACACTTACACTTTCAATCACATCCGGATAAATGGTGCCTTGTCCCAAAAATTTTACACCTGCTACTTTTTTAGCTTCTTCCTGAAATACATCAATGAACAACCGACCAATCACTTTTCTTTTTGCTTCAGGATCGGTTTTGTCTTTGAACTCATCATAAAAGCGCTGACTGGCATCTATACCGGTAACATTCAGTCCAATTGTTTTATAAGTATCTAAAACTTGTTTGAATTCATCTTTTCTCAATACACCATTGTCTACAAATATTCCATGTAATCGATTACCAATGGCTTTACTGATTAAAGTAGCAGCTACCGTACTATCTACACCACCACTTAATGCCATGATCACATGATGGTCGCCAATCTGTTCTTTGAGTTGTTCCACTGTTTCATGAACAAATGAAGCCGGCGTCCAGTCCTGTGTGCAACCACAGATGTTGACTAAAAAGTTGCGGATGATTTTTTTGCCTTCTGTTGAATGGTATACTTCTGGGTGAAATTGAATGCCGTATAAAGGATTAGTATCAGTACCATTTTTTTTAAATGCAGCCACAGGAATACTTTCTGTTACGGCAGTGATCTCAAAGCCATCAGGCAGCGCAACAATCGAATCACTATGACTCATCCATACTTGCGATCCATTGGCTACACCCATTAAGAGCTGGTCTTCTTGCAGCACTTCCATTTTTGCGCGACCATATTCTCTTTTATTTGATTTATCTACACGTCCTCCAAAATTTTTAGCGGTCAGTTGTGCACCATAACAAACTCCCAATACGGGTAATTGGCTGATCATAGTAGCGATATCAACATTGGGGGCATTCTCTTCATTGACGCTGAAAGGAGAACCACTGAGAATAATTCCTTTTAAGCCTTTTTCATATTGAAAGGGTTTATGAAAAGGAATGATCTCACAATATACATTGGCTTCACGAACAGCCCTGGCGATCAGTTGGGTGTACTGACTACCGAAGTCAAGAATGAGGATTTTTTCTGTCATGGCGCGAAGGTAAATGAAATTTGGTGGTCTTGAGAGCGTATAAATGGTCATAAAATCCACAGGAATGGTGATGGATTCAGGGCCCTTTTTGATAATTTCGAGGTCTTAAACCAACAACATGAGAATTTTTTTCATCACAGTGGCCTTTGTTTCCCTGCTCGGTTCCTGTGTATTTATCGGGTCAAAACGAGTGAAAGGGAATGGAAACGTAACTGTTGAGGAAAGATCAGGACTTACCGCTGAGAGAATTCATTTGAAAGGTTTTATGGATGTTGAACTCACCCAAGGAGAGGGAACAACCGTAAAAGTAGAAGCAGATGAAAATCTTCAGGAATATATTATTACAGAAATGGAGGGGGATGAACTGGTAGTGAAAATGAGAAGGAATATCAACTTTATTACCAGTGAAAAGCTGAAAGTATATATCACTACTCCTAAACTTGAGCAGTTAAAGTTATCAGGTTCCGGAAGTATCATCGGGATGAATAAGTTTACCGGCTCCGATCGTTTGAAACTAAGTGTTTCCGGAGTAGGCGATCTGCGTTTAGAAACCAATACCCCTGAACTGGATGCAAAGATCAGTGGCAGTGGCTCTCTTGTACTTTCAGGTGAAACACGAGATGCGAAAATTCAAATCAGTGGTATTGGAGACTGCAATGCCTCAGAGCTAAAGGCTGAAAATGCTTCTGTGAAGATATCAGGTAGTGGTGATGTTAAAATCTTTGCCGATAATAAATTGGATGTCTCCATTAGTGGTATTGGATCTGTTTATTATAAAGGAGAAGCAGTAATATCCCAAAAAGTAAGTGGTAGCGGAGAAGTGAAAAAGCTACAACAATAAATTAAAAAAGGTAACTCAATCGGGTTACCTTTTTTATGTAAGGTTATTAATCTTATCCCCGGAATTTTTTAAAAGCTGATTATGAATTGGAAAGAAAGGATTTTATTGGTCTTATTAGCAAGTGTCAACTTTACACATATCCTCGATTTCATGGTGATGATGCCCTTAGGCAACTTCTTGATGCCTTATTTTAACATCACACCCGGACAATTCAGCGTAATCGTAGCTTCTTATAGCATTAGTGCGGCTGTATCAGGCTTTGCTGCTGCTTTTTATGTAGATGGCTATGATAGAAAAAAAGTATTATTATTTGGTTATATCGGATTTACGATCGGTACGCTCTGCTGTGGCATTGCCCCATCTTATCTATTGTTGTTGCTTGCAAGGATCACTGCCGGTTTATTTGGTGGATTGATCGGTGCGCAGGTACTGAGTATTGTTGCTGATAGTTTTCCTTACGAGAAAAGAGGACAAGCAATGGGTATCTTATTCTCTGCTTTTTCTTTGGCTTCTATTGTAGGAGTTCCTTCTGCTTTGTATTTGGCCGGATGGTTAGGATGGCATTCACCCTTCTTATTAATTGGAGGTTTGGGTATCATTATAACAGCCCTATTGATGCGTTACCTACCTTCTATGTCTTCCCATATCCATGGACAAAGAGTAAAACCCATCATTATGCTAAAAAATGTGATGACCAGTAGAACACAATTGGTAGCATTGGGCTTATCTGCTGCATTGATGCTGGGACATTTTCTGATCATCCCTTTTTTAAATCCATATATGGAATTCAATGTAGGATTTACAGATACCCAACGTAATATGATCTACATGGTGGGAGGTATTGCTACTTTCATTACTTCTCCATTGATAGGTAAGATGGCTGATAAATATGGAAAACATAACACTTTCATGTTCTTTGCATTGATTTCTCTCATACCGATATTCCTGATCACCAATATGCCTGCCATCAAGTACTACTACGTGCTGATCGTTACCGGGATCTGGTTTGTATTAAGTACAGGTAGGGGTATCCCTGCACAAGCTATTATCAGCAATGTGGTGCCGGCCGAGCAAAGAGGTAGTTTTATGAGTTTTAATGGATCTATCCAACAACTGTTCTCAGGAATCGCCTCACTCATTGCAGGAATAATCGTCATCAGCAAACCAGATCATACCATTGTTCATTACTCCTGGGTAGGCTATCTCAGCATAGTGATTGTACTCTTTTCAGTGTTTATTGCGAAGAAGTTGAGGGGATACGAGCAGTAGTGGCAGATAGCTTATAGGTCATAGCATATAGCATGAATGATATGAATTACTCAATATTTTCTACCATACGCTATGAACCATAGGCTATAACCTACTCCAACCTAAACACCGGATACCTCATATGTGCAGGCTCATAGTAAGGTGATTTCTTGTAGACAAAATCCAGTTGCGCATTGGCGGATGCAGCGAACTTTTCATCCGCTTTCTTTTTGGCATCGAGTTCGGCTCTAAGTTCAGGATGTGCTTGTAAATACGTGGCGGCAACATCTTCCCATCTGTAATTGCTATAGCCCTCTTTTTGCTGGAGGATGGCATCAAAAAAGTTCCAGGAGAAATAGCTGTCATCGGTTCCAATTTCCAGGGTTTCAATCAGGAATCGGTCAGCAGCTTGTCCGGTATAAATGATATAATCTCCTTTTAGAAAACGAATCTTTTCTTTTTGTTGCGATACACGAATGCCTGACTGCCGATAATGTTTTTCAAAAGGTCGGCTAGCTGTTCTGTAATCTGTAATTCTGGATACTTCTACTTCAATCAGGGTATCTTTCTTCAGTCTTTGCATGGTTACATTGTTGATAGCTAATCTGTCGATTACTTCATGCCATCCTTGAGGAATGATATAGGCTTTAGGTTTAGTCACCAACTGTTCGCCAGTAAAATAATTATAGTACCTGATTTCCTTGGTATAAGGTTTTGATCGATCATAATACATCCTGTTCATTCCGGTTACTTCACTGATTTTTTGAGCAGAAGCATATCCCATGAATTTGATTTGATCAAATCGAGTCGTATCTACACGATAGGTTTGGGGAAATTCCTGTTGTTGCTTTACAGCATCAATGGCTTTTTTTCTGGTTGTTTTGATAGCTTCAGCTTGTTTGGATCCTTCTTCCAGAAATGTTTGCATCAGATCATAAGTACTTTTCACGCGCTGGTCATAGGGTTTCAGCATATGTGTCTCGGGCATAAATGCCATCGTCTGAAACAAAGCAGCATAACCACTGCTATACCTAGGTGCATCATAAAAAGCAGTCCAATTTCTTTCCGGATTTCCTCCTTCAAAACTTACATAAGGAATCAGGTTCCAGTTTTTTTGCTCCATTCCTTTGTATAAGGAAGGCTCAAAAACATCATGTAGGTATGCACCCATAATTGAACCTAACTTATTGTGTTGAGAAGTCAGTAATGTCATGGTATGCTGGTAATCGGCACCATCACTCACATGGTTGTCTACCAGTATGTCTGGATTCAGGTAATGAAAAATTTTTGCAAACGCTTTGGCATTGCGACTATCGTTTTTAATAAAATCACGATTCAGATCAAGGTTCTGTGCATTACCTCGAAAGCCATAGCTTTCTGGTCCATTTTGATTGACCCTGGAAAAAGAATTTCTGTTTAAACTTCCACCAATATTATACACAGGAATGATTCCTAATACGACATTATCAGGAGCTTTGATTTTACCCGTGGCCAGGTCTCTTAAAAACATCATGCTGGCATCAATACCATCCGGCTCTCCGGGATGAATGCCATTGTTGATCATGATCACCAGTTTATTTCTTTTATGCCAGATGGCAGGGTCATGGGTTCCGTCATTGCTGAAAAGCACTAAGTGTAAGGGATATCCGGCATCTGTAAGCCCAAATTGTTGGATATGAATGGTAGAAAAAGTAGCATCCAATGCTGTATAGTAGCGGATACATTCCTCATAGGTAACGGTCTGTTTACCTGCTGATTGTTCAAAAACTGTTTGCCATTTCTGTGCAAATAATTGTTGAAACATAAATAGTTGTAGGAGAAGCAGTAATTTTTTCATTATTTTCAATTTGAAAATTTATTCAAAGTAATGGAAAACCCGCATAGTATTCTACTAGTTGAAGATGAAGCCAAACTTGGTCCAATTATCAGGGATGAGCTCAGGCGTCAGGGATACTTGGTAGATCTGGCCATAGACGGAAAAGAAGCAGAAGAGGCATTTCAAAACAAATTATATTCAATTGTTTTACTCGATGTAAATCTTCCTTACAAAAGCGGACTCGAACTCTGCAAAGAATTTAGGGCGGCTAATAAAACGATTCCCATTATCATGTTGACTGCAATCGGTCAGATTCAGGACAAAGTAGAAGCATTTGATCTGGGAGCGGATGATTATCTCGTAAAACCTTTCCATTTCGAAGAATTATTCGTTCGGGTAAAAGCCCTGCTCAAAAGAACGGATAAAGGACATGAGGATGAAAAAATCATTGTCGATGACCTTACGATCGATATGAAAAATAAGTCTGTAGTACGGGCAGGTATGAATATTAACCTTACTGCCAAAGAGTTTACATTACTCACTTTATTAGCGCGAAACCGCGAGAGGGTGATTTCCAAGCAAGAAATTCTAGAAAAAGTATGGGACCTTACATTTGATACAGGTACCAATACTATTGAAGTGTATATCAGTTTTCTTCGGAATAAAATTGATAAGCCCTTTGAACAAAAACTGATCCATACCAAACCCGGATTTGGATATTACATCAAATAGATACCAGGATAAGTTTCAAACTCCGTTTTGCCCTTCGTTTTACAGCTGTAGTGGCATTCATCTTGCTGAGTTGCTTTACCATTATTTATTTTTTGTATGCCAACTTCCGTCAAGAAGAATTCACGAAGCGGTTACATTACGAAGGAGAGGAGTTCTATGGTTTTTATCAAAAACAAATTCAGTATCAATCGCGGGTAGAACTGGTCTTTTTTAATGAGATCCAGAAGAATATTCTTGCCGGAGAAGAAATCGTGATATTAGACTCAGTACAGAAAGTCATATTTACTTATCCGACCACGATACAGTTAGCCTCCTATCAAAAAATGATCAACGATCTCCAATCTAACAGGGAACTTGAACGGATGGTTGGGGATAGATTTTATGCCAATATATATTTCCCATCTGATAAAGTGAATGTTTTGGTTTCAGGTATTGATTTGGTGGGACAGCAACAGTTATCTAGGTTAATTTGGATTTTGGCTTTAGGTTTTACAATAGCATTATTGGTAACGGCTCTACTTTCTTATTGGTTAAGCAAATCGTTTACTGCACCACTTCTTGAACTGGGTAAGCAAATGGGTGATATTACAGGGAGTGATTTGAAGAAAAGAATTCCTGAAAATGCTCAAATCGCTGAAATAAATTTGATCGCCAGCAAATTCAATACAATGCTTGCCAGGCTGGAAAAAACATTCGAGTTTCAACGAAGTTTCGTTCATCATGCTTCACATGAATTGCGGACGCCTTTAGCAACCATGTTGTCACATACAGAGTCGGCTTTAAAAAATCAATTGAGTGAAGAAGAATATAGAACTGTATTGGCTTCTTTGCAACAGGATCAGGAACGTATGATTGAACTCACCAATTCCCTCTTATTGATCTCTCAATTTGAACAACAAAGTTTTGATAAAGCATGGCCCGTTTGCAGGGTAGATGAAATATTATATGATAAGATCAGCATCAGTGTGAAAATGTTCCCTGATATCGGTATATCATTGGTTTTTAAGAATACACCTTCATCAGATAATGACCTGAATGTTCGAGGTAATGAAGCCTTGTTAAAATCGATGTTCAGTAACCTCATTCGGAATGGCTATCTCTATTCCATGAACAAAAAAGTAGAGATCATACTCGAATTTGTCGAAAACGATATTTTGGTACATGTGGAGACAAAGGGAGAACATCTCAGTGAAGAAGAGCGTGAAAAAATAATGATTCCCTTTTTCAGGGGGCAACAAGCCCGTCAAAAAGCTTCCGGTGTGGGGTTGGGCTTAACCATTGTGCATCGTATCCTGAATATGCATAAAGGCAGTTTAACCTATACGCCCATGCCCAATCAGGTAAATAGGTTTACCGTTACTTTACCAAAAGCTACCCCATAAAAAAACCAGCCATTGGCTGGTTCAATATATTCTAACGAAAAGCTTAGCAATTAAGCAGTTACGTTTGCTTTCTTCGCTAATTTGCTCTTCAGGTTAGCAGCTTTGTTTTTGTGGATAATACCACGCTTTGCCAACTTATCGATCATAGAAATAACGTTAGGCAGCTCTTCGGTATACGCTTTCACGTCAGTACCGGCTTTCAGGTCACGGATGGCGTTACGGGTAGTTTTACCATAATAACGGTTACGATCGCGACGCTTAGCAGCTTGTCTCACATCTTTCTTAGTAGCTGAATGATTTGCCATTGTTCTTTTTTTTCAGGACGGCAAAGGTAAGGACTTGAAACCAAAAGAGGAAATTTTTATCAAAAAAACTCCAAGAAGCCTCATTTTGAGACCCATACACCCTGTAACTGTCCACTTGCACCTTGATTCTTGAGCCGAAGTGCTCAATTGATTTTCGTCAAAATTTAGACATTTTTTCTGCCTTCAATGACCGATATTTGCCAACCTGTTTATCAAACCAGTTGTACAATCTTTACACATGAAGGATTTTTCGTATATTACAAACTCCCATCCTGCATACATTGAGAGTCTTTATCAGGAATTTGTTCAGAATCCTGAGTCTGTTGATCCGGACTTAAAAAAATTTTTTGAAGGTTTTGATTTTGCCGTGTCCAATGCTTCCGGCGCCGTTGTGAGCAGCAATGGTCAAATTACAGCTGCAGAGCAAATTGACTGGATGAAGGAGATCAAAGTATATCGATTGATCCTTGGATATCGTAACAAAGGTCATCTGATTGCTAAAACCAATCCTATTCGTCAGCGTAAAGATAGAGGAGCTAATCTTGATCTTTCATTCTTTGGTCTTTCTGAAGCGGATTTGAATACTACTTATCAGGCGGGGAATCTGATTGGTTTGGGTGCTACTACATTGAAAAATATTTTACAGCACCTCAACAACTGTTATGCTTCGAATGTAGGAATTGAATTCAAATACATCAGTGACCAGAAAAAGATAGATTGGCTGACCCGTGAAATGGAGCAGCAGTTTGTACAACCCCTTTCGCTTGATAAGAAAAAGCGTGTTCTTGAAAAACTGAACCAAGGGGTGATGTTTGAAAAATTCTTGCACACAAAATACATCGGACAAAAACGTTTCTCATTAGAAGGTGGCGAAACGACTATTGCAGCGTTGGATGCTATTATCAATGTGGCAGCGAATCATGAAGTGCAGGAAGTAGTGATTGGGATGGCGCATCGCGGACGTTTGAATGTATTGGCGAATATCATGGGTAAAACCTATGAACAAATATTCAGTGAGTTTGAAGGAACCGCTGTGATGGATCAAACCATGGGTAGTGGAGATGTGAAATACCACATGGGCTATGGAAGTGAAATTCAAACGCCTGATCAAAAGACCATTCACTTAAAGCTCATGCCAAATCCTTCGCATTTGGAAGCAGTAGATCCGGTGGTAGTAGGTTTTGCGAGAGCAAAAGCAGATGTATTGTACAATAGTGATTTTGATAAAATACTTCCCATACTCATTCATGGTGATGCATCTGTTGCCGGACAAGGCGTTGTGTATGAAGTGTTGCAGATGAGTAATCTACGCGGTTATTATACAGGTGGAACCATTCATTATGTCATCAATAACCAGATCGGGTTTACTACAGACTTTGATGATGCGAGAAGTGCTGATTACTGTACGTCGATTGCATCGATGGTACAGGCGCCTGTATTGCATGTTAATGGAGATGATGCAGAATCTGTAGTAAAATGTGCGGAGATCGCAACACGTTATCGTCAGGAGTTCAACTCGGATATTTTCATTGACATGGTTTGTTACCGCAAGCATGGACACAATGAAGGAGATGATCCCAAGTATACCCAGCCTCAGTTGTATGCGTTGATCGATAAACATCAGAATCCACGTGAGATCTATACGCAATATTTGATACAGAACGGAGAACCGGATGCACAACAATTGGCCAAAGAAATGGAGAAAAAGTTTTGGGCTGATTTGCAAGAGCGTTTGGATGAAGTGAAACAAAATCCACTCCCTTACAAATACCAAACCCCTGAATTGGTTTGGAAAAGTATGCGCAAAGCAACGGAAGAAGATTTTGAACAATCACCTGTTACAGCCGTTCCCCAAGAACAGATACAGCAGATGTTTGGAAAATTGATGAGTTGGCCTGCCGAATTCAAACCATTGAAGAAGGTAGAAAAGTTGTTGCAGGATAAAACCAAATTGCTGGAGACTGAACAGAAAATAGATTGGGCTACAGCAGAACTGTTGGCCTACGGCTCTATTTTAATGGAAGGGAATATCGTACGTATGAGTGGACAGGATGTTCAAAGAGGAACATTTAGTCATAGACATGCGATTCTGCGTGATGAGAATACCAATAAAGGATATAATCGATTGAATCATTTTACAGAGAATCAGGAGTCATTCCGTATTTACAATTCTTTGTTGAGTGAATATGGTGTTTTAGGTTTTGAATATGGCTATGCCATGGCAAATCCCAATGCATTGGTGATCTGGGAAGCGCAGTTTGGAGATTTCTGTAATGGTGCGCAAACCATGATCGATCAGTTTATTGCTGCAGGTGAACAAAAATGGCAGCGCCAAAATGGAGTGGTGATGTTATTGCCACACGGTTATGAAGGACAAGGTCCTGAACATAGCAGTGCAAGACTGGAACGTTTTCTGCAAATGTGTGCCGAGTTAAATATGGTCATCACAAATATCACAACAGCATCGAATTTATTCCATGCTTTGCGTAGACAACTGGCTTGGAATTTCCGTAAGCCGATGATCAATTTTTCACCCAAAGCCAATCTCAGAAATCCGGCTACTTATAGCAGCATTACTGAGTTATCCGAAGCCGGTTTCAAGGAAGTCATTGATGATGTATTCGTTGAAAATCCAACGCAAGTGAAAAAAGTGTTGTTGTGTACCGGAAAACTATTCTTTGAGATGTCTGATAAGCAGCAAAAAGAAAACAGAAAAGATATTGCGATCGTTCGTTTGGAGCAATTGTATCCATTACCTCAAAAGCAATTGGAAGCATTGCATAAAAAATACAATAAAGCTACCTGGTTCTGGGTTCAGGAAGAGCCATTGAATATGGGAGCAGCATCATTCCTTCAAATGAATTTAAAAAATATCAATTTTGGAGTGATCAGTCGTAATGCAAGTGCCGCAACTGCTACAGGTTATGCAAAAGTGCATGCAGCAGAGCAGGCAGAGATCATCAATACAGCATTTGATATTTAAACATTGAATAATAACCTTATCATTATAAAGTAATAAACAGGTATCCCCGATGATTGAGATAAAAGTACCAACAGTAGGAGAGTCCATTAACGAAGTAACCTTGTTGAAATGGACCAAAAAAGACGGCGAGTGGGTTGAGCGTGATGAAGTGATCGCTGAACTGGAAAGTGAGAAAGCCACTTTTGAAGTCAATGCGGAACAAGCAGGTATACTTACCACTGTAGGTAAAGAAGGCGACACGCTCAATATCGGAGATGTGCTGGCAAAAATTGATGAAACTGCAGCTAAACCTGAAAGTGCCGCAGCTCCTGCACCTAAAGAAGCGGCAGTGTCTGCACCTGTGAAAAATGAAGCGCCAGTAACAGCGGTGTCTAATGATATCAAAGCTACACCTGTAGCATCAGCTATCATCGCTGATAAAAAAGTTGATCCTTCTAATATCAAACCAACAGGTGCGGGAGGAAAGATCGTAAAGCATGATGTATTGGAAGCGTTAGCCAATCCGGGTAAAAAAGCCTTTGCAGGTGGAGAGTTATACAGTAGAAATGTACGCCAGGAAAAGATGAGCAATCTTCGTAAAACCATCAGCAAACGTTTGGTGGAGGCGAAGAATACAACAGCGATGCTTACCACTTTCAATGAAGTGGATATGACTCGTATCATGGAAGTGCGTAAACAATACAAAGACAAGTTCAAAGAACTGCATGGTGTGAACCTCGGTTTCATGAGCTTCTTTGCAAAAGCTTGCGCCATTGCGTTGGGTGAGTGGCCATCTGTAAATGCATACATCGATGGAGACCAATTGGTATACCATGATTATGCAGATATCAGTATCGCCGTTAGTACTCCACGAGGATTGACAGTGCCTGTCATGCGTAATGTAGAAAGTCTGAGCATGGCTGATATCGAAAAGAAAGTAGTGGAATTGGCAGGTAAGGCTCGTGACAGCAAACTGACAGCTGAAGAATTACAAGGAGGAACATTTACCATCACCAATGGAGGTGTATTTGGTAGTTTAATGAGTACTCCTATCATCAATATCCCACAAAGTGCTATTCTAGGCATGCACAAAATTCAGGAAAGACCGATGGCTATCAACGGACAAGTGCTTGTTCGTCCGATGATGTATGTGGCCCTGAGTTATGATCACCGTATCATTGACGGACGTGAAAGCGTTAGCTTCCTTGTACGAGTAAAGGAACTGCTTGAAAACCCTGAATTATTGCTCTTCGGGAAAGACCCGGTGAAAACATTACTGGAAGTATAGTTTTCGAGAATTTAATGTAAATTCATAAGGCACACCTGGAAACAAATCTCGCTATAAACGAGTGATGTTGTGTGCTGATGTAACCTCATACCCCATGATGCGATTCCAGTCATACTTCAATACTGCCGTGTCCCTAATTCAAGGATATAATGGATCGCAGCCATTGGTGCATTATCTGAAAGCGTATTATGCTCAGGAAAAAAAACATGGAGCCAAGGATAGAAAATATATCACTCATCTTTGTTATAGTTACTACCGACTTGGACACGCACTAAAAGAATTAACAGTAAAAGAGCGATTGAAGATCGCCCTATTCTTTGCAGAAAAAACACCCGGGTATTGGTCGGGCTTGTATAAGCCTGACTGGATAAAAAATTGGAATGCCGATTTAGAGCAAAGAGTAGGATTCATTGAACAACTCTATCCTGTTTTTAGCATCCAGCATATTTATCCATGGAAAGAAGAAATGAGTGAAGGAATAGAACTTCCTGCATTAAGCATCGGAGAGTTTACACAACCAGATCTTTTTATTCGTGTGAGACCCGGATTCGAAACTATTGTCCGAACAAAACTAAATAATGCAGCTATTCCTTTTCAGGAGTTATCGGATGCTACACTGGCATTATCGAATGGAACCAAGCTGGATACTATTCTTGAAATAGACAAAGAAATAGTAATACAGGATTTGAACTCTCAAAGAGTAAGATTATTATTACCGGCGGAGTTACCATCACCTGTTCGGATTTGGGATTGTTGTGCAGCCAGTGGTGGTAAATCTATTTTAGTGTATGATTACTTACAAAAAGTTTCACTAACCGTATCAGATGCCAGAAGTTCTATTCTTCACAATCTGAAACAAAGATTTGAAAGAGCTGGTATTGATCGGTATGATGCTTTTATTGCTGATTTATCAGTCTCCACTTTTAGTTATACCGGTGAACCCTATGATCTTGTCATTTGTGATGCACCCTGTACCGGCAGTGGTACATGGTCAAGAACACCAGAGCAACTAGCTTTTTTTAGCACAGATAAAATAACTTTGTATACGGCACTGCAAAGAAAAATTACGCAGAATGTGTCAAAGACACTGCAGTCCGGCGGATATCTCTTATACATTACCTGCTCTTTGTTCAGAAGAGAAAATGAAGAAATCGTTAAACAGTTATTAGAACAGAATCATACGCTTGAATTGGTGATGCAGCAACTGATGACGGGTTATCATCAAAAATCGGATACGATGTTCGCAGCCTTGTTAAGAAGAAAGCATTAAAGTGCAATCAAATCACCCCGCTGAATAATTCCACCACCAATCACATCATTCCCTTCATAGAATACAGCACTTTGTCCGGGAGCAATGCTTTTTACATTTTCGTAAAAGCGAACGCGAATTCCATGTTCATGGTTGTATAAGTTGGCAAGTGCGCCCTGATCTTTGTAGCGAATTTTTGCCATTACTTCCATTCCGTCAGAAATACCATCGTATTTGATCCAGTTCATTTTGGTGACCAGCATATCATTTTGTTCCAGGTCTTCTTCGTCGCCTAACACCACCGTATTCGTATCAGGATCAATAGCCGTTACATAGGCAGGTTTCCCCAAAGCGATGTCTAGACCTTTTCGTTGACCAATGGTATAAAAAGGATAGCCTTTATGCTGCCCTAATTTTTTTCCATTTTTATCTATAAACCATCCGCCATTCACTTTTTCTTCCAGTCCATCTACATTTCTTTTCAAGAACCCTCGATAATCATTATCCGGAACAAAACATATTTCATAGCTCTCGCTTTTTTTAGCGAGTTCGGGATAGCCCATATCCATGGCCATTTGGCGAATATCTTTTTTGTGGTATTTACCTAAAGGCATAATGGTTCTGCTAAGCAGTTCCTGATCCAGTCCCCACAACACATAACTCTGGTCTTTGGTAGCATCCAATCCTTTACTGATCACATAGCGGTTGTTGGTATGTTGTCTGATTTCTGCATAATGCCCTGTTGCAATAAAATCACAATTCAAGGCATTGGCTCTTTTGAGTAAGGCACGCCACTTAATATGGGTATTGCACATTACGCAAGGATTGGGTGTACGTCCCGCAAGGTATTCCTCCACAAAATTTTCAATCACAAAATCTCCGAACTCTTCTCGGATATCAAGAATAAAATGGGGGAATCCATGCTGTACCGCTGCCTGACGGGCATCGTTGAAAGAATCAATATTGCAGCAACCGGTTTCTTTGGAGCTGGTGCCACTGCTGGCATAATCCCATGTTTTCATGGTTATACCTACCACTTCATATCCTTCGTGATGGAGCATGAGTGCCGTAACGGTACTATCTATACCGCCACTCATCGCCACCAACACTTTTCCTTTACGGCTCATGTCATTTGAATTAGTCTGCAAAAATACAGTAAGCGCCGGAATTCATGGCTTTGTGGCGGCTTTTCGGTGCCGGAAGGGGTTTCGAATAACGAAAAATCAGAGATCTACGGCCATTAACTTGAAAGTGTCGCTCCATCCGTCATACACAAAACTGCAATATCGGAGCACATCTCTGCCAATAATACCATCATAAGGGGCATTGCTGTAATCACCTTCTACCAGATCAATCGGTAAGGCTTTTTCCCTGAAAATGGGTAGGTATAAGATCGCACGAAATAACTTGAGTTCATAACGTCCGCCTGCACCATCCACCGTAGCATCATCACGATACCGGTTTAATTGTAAGCGTTCTATGATGGATTTGTCCAATCCGGAAATATTAGAACCGGTATCAATCAATAAGCGGGTGGTGATATAAGTATGGTATCCGTTGAAGTTTTTAACGTTCAAAAATGTTTCTTCATCCGTATGAATTTCAGCTTCTACGATAGGACCGTGGTCTTGTAAGGTTGGAATGGTTAATTGTAATCCTTGCATATAGCAAACAATTTATCATCCGGTATTGAGAATTGGAAAGCTTGTTAAACCAAATTCCTTACCTGATTAAACAACGTTGAAAATTTGCGGTAAATACGGTATCCATGATTAGTCATTTTGCCGATATTTACCGAAACTATTACGCTATGATAAAATTATTGGTGATTGGCAATCTGGGAAAAGATGCCATTTTGAACAATGTGAACGGAAAGAATGTGATCAATTTTACGGTAGCACATACTGAAAAATATAAAGATGCTCAGGGTGTACAAAAAGACCGTACGGTATGGGTGGATTGCTCTTATTGGACAGACCGCACAGGTGTAGTTCCTTACCTGAAAAAAGGAACGCAAGTATATGTTGAAGGTAATCCGGATGTACGTACTTATACTACCCAAGACGGTAGAAATGGTGCTTCCCTTACTTTGCGAGTGTTGAGTATTCAATTGATCGGAACCAAAGGGAGTGAAGGAAGTGGTAGTAATACTGCATCAGGCAATAGTGGTTATACGCCACAATCGGCACCTGCCTATGGAGGAGGTCAGCCCACTGTATCCTCACCCAATGAATTGACAGAGCCGATGGATGATTTACCATTCTAATCAAACCAGGTCATATAAATTACCAAGCGAAGAGGTTGTATCAAAAGTCAGATGCAACCTCTTTCTTTTACTATCGACCATGGACTATGGACCATAACCATGAACTATACACCCAATCTCAAGTTGCCTATTTCACTTCTGCAACCCCCAATTTATATGTCCAAATAATTTAATTTATTGATTCTTTGATAGTTATAATGCAAAAAACCGTAGACATACGTTCGTTTTGCGTAGTTCTACGTAATGCTTTCTTCATGTTATGAAATAATATTGTCTTGAAAAGAGATCTTCTATTTCTTCCAGGACATCAGAAGAGTACTCATCAGATAACAGGATATCATTGAAGTACCGGCTAACTGTTGATGACATCATACCGGGCATTTCAAGAGCGGGTCGGTTCATGGGGGGATCAGCCCGCTCCTGTTTACTGATTTCCTACCTTATATTTACAAGCACCAATTGTTTTGATACTATGGAACATTTCATTTCCTTACAGGAAGCTATTGATATGACTTCTCACTACCAAGTTGACGTTCCAGCAGGTATGGTGAACTCAGAAATGTTTTGCAAAGACTCAGTCTTAGCATTATTAAGTCAACCCGGCTGCGCATCTTTACGAATTTATTATGGTAAGCAAGAAAATGGTACCATTCATGCGATATTGGTAGGTGTGGATGAAAACGGAGCAGATATGGTTCAAACATCCGATCTTATTTTAGAAGAAGGTGTCCGCTGTCCGCCATTTTGCCCTACTACTTCTTCACCCTTGAATGGTTAATTTGAATGGCAGACTCGATTAGGCAAATAATATCGTACTGTGCAGCAATAGTGATGGCTTTAGGGGTAGTATATGCCATCATCCGCAAAAAAAGAATGGGGCTCTATTATAGACCATTTTACGTCTATATGATTGTGGCATTTACATTTGAATTATTTATTAGGACCATCATTTACTCAGGTTATAAAAGCGCATTTATTAGCAATTGCTATGTTTTAATTGAGTTTCCCATTTTTTTATGGCTTTTTTATAATTGGAGCTCCCAAAAAAGTAAAATTTATTTCATTGCACTTTTTCTAGTTGGCATCGGAATTTGGATATTTGATAATCTGATCCTGAACAGTATCTTTCAAATAAATTCTTACTATAGGATCTATTATTCTGCAGTACTTATTCTTTGTTCTATCAATCAACTCAACAAAGTGATTTTTCAGGATGATATTACGCTCTGGAAAAATGCCGTTTTTTTGATCTGTGTCACTTCAGTTGTTTATTATAGTTATCGTATTTTTATTGAAAGTTTATTCCTTTTTCAACAGGAATTCAGTAATGATTTCTTTAGAGGAGTATATTATATCATGGTTATTGTGAATTTTTTAGCACATTTGGTGTATACATTAGCAGTACTATGTATTCCAGCGAAGCAAGAATTTACATTACGATACTGATTACCACCTTGATTATTGGTACAATCCTTGCTTTTTTTCTTGTGACCATTATTCGACAACATAAAAAAAGATCAAGGCAATACGAGGACCGATTACGTATGGAAGTTGAGTTGCTTGAAACCGAAAGAGGGCGTATCGCTTCTGATCTTCATGATGATCTGGGTCCACTACTGTCTGTCATCAAAATGAATCTCCATTTACTAGATACGAAGGATAAAAATGATTTGATGATATTGGGTAAAACATCCACCCATATTGATCATATAGCCAAGAGACTAAGAGAGATATCCAATAATATCATGCCCTATACCCTGCAGAAAAAAGGTTTAGTAACTGCCATTACCGAAATAACTGAGTTGTTGGCTGAAGGAAATGGATTATCTATTAAGCTCGATAATTCAGTAACGGATTTGGCGATCACCAAAGAGAAAGAAATCCATATTTTCCGATTGTTTCAGGAAGTGCTGAATAATGCAATAAAGCATGCAAATGCTTCTGAAATCAAGATCCATTTGTATGAAGAGAAAAAAGAATTGAATATCCTGATAAAGGATAATGGCTGTGGATTTGATAAGGAAAAAGTGATGGATCAGGGAAAAGGTTTAGGGTTACAAAATATCCTTCGCCGAGCCGGAATATTAAAAGGTAAAGTATATCTTGAAACAGTTCCCGGAAGTGGAACAGAATATCATTTCAGAATACCTTTATAACTATGGAACAAATTGCCCGTATTCGTGTATTGATAGCCGATGATCATGATATTTTCAGAGATGGACTCTCATTATTACTACTGAAGGAACCCACGATCGAATTAGTAGGAGATGCAGCCAATGGAAAACAGTTGATACAAATGGCAAAAGAGCTCCATCCGGATATTGTTTTAACCGATCTGAAAATGCCCGAAATGGATGGCATTGAAGCCATCCAAACAATCAAAGAACTATATCCTGCCATCAAATCCATTGCCTTATCTTCTTTTGATAGTGATGCAATGGTCATCGATGCTTTGGAAGCCGGTGCGATGGGTTATATCATCAAAAATGCAGATCGAGGCGAGATTGTGGATGCCATCAGAATGGTCTACACCGGAAGTCCCTACTACTGTAAAACAACATCAGGTCGTCTGGTAAAACTCATTGCCCGAAGTGAATTCAACCCTTATAAAGCAGATGCTTCCAAGCTTTTCTCTGACAAAGAGAAAGAAATCATACGACTCATTTGTGAAGAAAAAACCAGTAAAGAAATCGGCGAATTACTCTTCATGAGTTCTCGTACCGTGGAAGGTCACCGCGTAAAGATTCTCGAAAAAATGAATGTAAAAACCACTGCAGGTGTCGCTATTTATGCCATAAAGAATGGCATCTATAACACCTATCAGGAGTAATATTTTCGTTTGATTTCTTTCTACTGCTTCTCCATTCGTAACTTGCAGGCATGGATCAGGTATATACGTATGAATCATTGTATGCATTTACCAAAGCAGTATTCCTGAAAATGGGCTGTTCTGATGTGGATGCCACTACCGCAACCACTGTTTTAGTATCCGCAGACCTACGGGGTATCGATAGTCACGGTGTTGCCCGACTCAGTGGCTATGTTCGATTATGGGAAGTGAACAGGATCAATGCAACCCCAAATATTCAAGTGGTTCATGAAACACCATCAACCGCTGTAGTGGATGGTGATGCCGGTTTAGGTCTGGTAGTAGCTCCTTTTGCAATGCAGATCGCGATTGAAAAAGCCAAACAAGTGGGTACAGGATGGGTAAGTGTTCGCAATACCAATCACTTTGGTATTGCAGGGTATCATGCGATGATGGCATTGGAACATCAAATGATTGGTATGGCTATGACCAATGCGAGTGCTTTGGTAGCACCTACTTTTTCTATTGAAAGAATGTTGGGTACCAATCCGATCGCAGTAGCTATTCCAGCGGGAGAACAACCTCCTTTTGTAGCAGATATGGCAACTACCACTGCCGCAAACGGCAAATTAGAAATACTGCAAAGAAAAAATGCAGCTGCACCATTGGGTTGGGTACAGGATAAAGAAGGTCATGCATCTACTGATGCCAATATTTTAAAGAAAGAAGGAGCATTACTTCCATTGGGTAGCGATCGTGAACATGGAAGTCATAAGGGCTACGCATTGGGTGCCATCGTTGATATTTTTTCCGCAGTGCTTAGTGGGGGCAGCTATGGTCCTTGGGCTCCGCCTTTTCCGGCATATGTGCCCATGCCTGAAAATATGCCGGGGAAAGGTCTTGGACATTTTTTTGGTGCGATGCGCGTAGATGCTTTTCGTCCTGCAGAGGAGTTCACAACACATATGGATAACTGGATCACTCGTTTTCGCAATGCGAAGCCTGCGCCCGGACTAGATCGTGTGTTGATACCCGGTGATCCGGAACGGGAATATGAACAAGAGCGGATGGAAAAGGGAATACCCATTGTGGCAAGTGTAGTAGATGATTTAAAAGCGTTGGGAGAAAAATTAGGTATTGCATGGATGGATTAACACAACAGTTTGGCTAACAACTGTTCTTTAAAATCCTAGAAAACTTAGCTTCTCATCATTTACCTTTGCACCTCATTTAACAACTAAAAATCGGGGGAGGGGGAATCTTATGAAAGTAATGAAGTTCGGCGGCACCAGCGTAGGTAAGCCGGAACGTATGCATCAGGTATCACAACTAATTACGAAAGATGCAGAGCCAACAATAGTGGTGCTTAGTGCACTTAGTGGAACTACCAATGCTTTAGTGGAAATCAGCAACAGTTTATCTCAGGGCGATAGACAGGCAGCCAAACAAAGAATCGATCAACTGGAAGCACATTATCGACAGTTTGTGCTGGATCTGGTAAAAACAGATGCCGTTCGCGTCAAAGCCAATGCAGTAATTACTGAACATTTTGAATTCCTCAATATCATCTTGCGTATTTCTTTTAGCGAAGCATTGAATAAAGATATTCTGGCGCAAGGCGAATTGATGAGCACCAAATTATTCAGTTGCTATCTGGAAGAACAAAGAATCGATCATATGTTGCTGCCTGCACTGGAATTTATGACCATTGATGCCAATGAAGAACCTCAACTGGGGAGTATCAAGGTTAAATTGAGCCAGCAGTTACAACTGCATAAAGACAAAAAATTATTCATTACCCAAGGTTATATCTGTCGCAATTCAAAAGGGGAAGTCGATAATTTGAAAAGAGGTGGTAGTGATTATACCGCTTCTCTCGTAGCAGCGGCTATTCATGCTAGTGTTTGTGAAATCTGGACAGATATCGATGGTATGCATAACAATGACCCACGTATTGTCAATAAAACAGTAGCCATTGAACAATTGAGTTTTGATGAAGCAGCTGAATTGGCCTATTTCGGTGCAAAAATTTTACATCCCACTTGTATCTGGCCGGCACAACAAGAGAATGTTCCGGTGAAATTGTTGAATACCATGCAACCGGATGCTCCCGGAACCGTCATCACCAAAGAAGCTGGTAGTGTAGGTGTGAAAGCGGTAGCAGCAAAAGATGGAATCATTGCTATCAAGATTAAGAGCAGTCGAATGTTGCTGGCTTATGGATTTTTAAGAAAAGTGTTTGAAGTATTTGAAAAATATCGCACTTCTATTGATATGATCACGACTTCTGAGGTAGCGGTATCTGTTACCATTGATACGGATACGGCACTCAGTAGTATCGTAAAAGAACTGGAGCCATTCGGAACAGTGGAAGTAGATAAAGATCAAACCATTGTTTCTATTGTAGGGAATGAAATAGCGCAAACAGATGCTGTATTACAAAAGCTATTCAATGCTATTCAGGAAATACCGGTTACGATGGTGAGTTATGGCGGAAGTACACATAATATTTCTTTGCTGGTTCCTAGTAAGTATAAAACCAAAACATTACAACTCCTCAATAGCGGTTTATTTGGCTTGTAATGAATGTTAAAAGAGGTTAATATTTAAGCCATCTGCTTTTTCAGGTGGCTTTTTTCATTGAAATTGTTGCTTCAAATCGTGGCATGAGAATCGTATTGATACTGATCAGCTTTATTGCAAACCTTCATCTTTGCTTTGCCCAGCAAGCATTAAGAGGAAAAGTCATTGCCAGTGATTCTAAACAGCCCATTCATTTAGCCAATGTCTTTTTAAGTAATACATCTATTGGAACTGTAACAAATGCAGAGGGTATATTTGTTTTAGACCGATTTCCGCAAGGTCGTTTTGATGTAGTAATATCTTGTATTGGATATGAAACCTATGTAACCACAATTCAATATGCTCAATTACCTGCTTTTATTGAAGTGGTATTAAAACCTAAAGTAAATATCCTGCAAGAAGTAGTTGTAGAGCCATATGAAAAAAATGGATGGGAACGATATGGAAAATTCTTTATAGAAAATTTCATAGGAACATCTGCATTAGCCGCGGATTGTAAACTTAAAAATCCGGAGACCATTCGATTTCGTTATAATAAAAAAGAAAATATTCTTCGCGCTTTTGCAGATGAGCCGATTGTGCTTGAGAACAGAGCACTGGGATATATTTTGCGCTATGATTTAAAAGTGTTTGAATACAATTACGGCACACGGATATTTTATTTTCAAGGATATCCCTTATTTGAAGATATTGAAACGGATCGCAAAAGATTATTGAATCGTTGGGAAAGGAACCGAACAGAAGCATATTATGGATCTATGATGCACTTTATGCGATCACTATTCAGAAACCAATTGATTGAAGAGGGGTTTGAAATAAGAAAGCTGATTAAGGTGAGTGAAGAAGAAAAGAAAAGAGTCAGAAATATCTATAATTCCAGAACCTATATCAATAGTAATGGCAATATCGTTGTCAATGATAGTTTGTTGGCTAATGGAAATAAAGACAGCGCAGATTATTACCGAAAAGTGATGCGACAACCTGAGAAAATGGCGGTATTGATCAATCAGCTTTTACCCGGTGATAGTATTGCATTTGCCATAGATAGCTTTACAGCCGGATTGTATTTTGATGATCATCTACAAGTGACCTATAAATACAAACAAGTGCCGGATGAATATGTAAGAACGAATTCCTTATCTGTTCAACCGAAAACACCGGTAGTATCAGAGATCGTTCTCCCCAGAAAAAATGCCATCGCCGTATTAGCCAATGGTAGTTATTTCGAAGGGTTGGATCTGATTACATCCGGTTACTGGGGCTGGTGGGAAAAATTAGCAACGATGCTGCCCTTTGATTATAAGCCGCCGAAAAAGAGGGAGTAAGTTGACAGTTTATAGTTGACAGTAGATCATGGACTATATATTTTATATACTCATAATTAATGTAAAGTAATTAGCAAGAATTACTTTACTTCTTCCTGTCAACTATCATCTGTCAACTATCAACTCAACCCCCAACCCGAAAGAAGAAACTCATACACTTTCTCCAATTCCTCATCTAGAATACAATATGGAGGCATGATATAAACAGTATTTCCGAGTGGACGAATGTACATGCCTGCATCTAATGCTTTTTTTGTGATGGTTGCACTTACTTGATTCAGGTATTCTTTTTTACCCTGATCTATTTCGAATGCAAGAATAGTACCCAAGCTGCGAACATCTTTAATGGGTAGTTCAGTAGTACGTAGTTGATCCGCAAAGGAAATATTCGCAGCAGTGATTTTTTCTATTTGTAATAAGCAGCTTTCTTTTTCTAATAAATCTAAACTCGCTAACGCTGCTGTACAAGCTAAAGGGTTAGCTGTAAACGAATGGCCATGAAAAAATGTTTTCATGGCATCATCATTCACATAAGCCTGATAAATACGATCGGTACAAGCTGTTACACCTAGTGCCATGGTACCACCCGTTAGACCTTTACTCAAACAGATAATATCCGGTTGTTTATTCATGTACTCACTGGCGAAAAATTTTCCGGTTCTTCCGAATCCAGTCATGACTTCATCTGCAATACAAATGATATCATTGAGCTTAGCTGTATTCAACAATTCATTGAGCAGGTAAGGATCATACATATTCATACCACCTGCACCTTGAACCAAAGGCTCATAAATAAAGGCGGCTGTTTGTGCTGCATGCTGCTGCATGGTGGTCTTTAATTCACTGATGTTTTCTTGTGTAGGCGTATCCAGAAAAACAACGTCAAAAAGAAGTTCATGAAAAGCCAATGTAAAAACACTGCGATCACTTACGCTCATGGCACCGAAAGTATCGCCATGATAACTATTTTTGAAAGCGATGAGCTTGTTCCTTTGTTTCTGATCCTGATTCCACCAATACTGGATAGCCATTTTCAAAGCTACTTCTGTAGAGGTAGATCCATTGTCACTATAAAATATTCTTGAAAAATTTCCCGGTAAAATAGCCAGTAGCCGTTCTGCCAATTCAACAGCCGGACGGTGCGTAAATCCGGCAAAGATTACCTGTTCCAATTCTAAAGCCTGCTGGTATAATTTTTCTGCGATATAAGGGTGTGCATGTCCATGTAAGTTTACCCACCAACTACTGATAGCGTCAATATAGCTATTCCCTTGTTCGTCAAACAATAAGGATCCTTTACCCTTTATAATAGCAATCGGATCGGCCATATTTTTTTGTCGGGTAAAAGGGTGCCAAATGCAATTTTTGTCCCGTAATGCAATACTCATACGGCAAATGTAGGATGTAAACGGTAGTTGTTTTGGCATCGAATATGGTAGTTTTGCCACCATTTTTTACCCATATGCAACGCAAGTACCATTAACCGTGTCAACCCCCTGAATATACTGCATGTTAGACGAACAGAAACTGGTAAAAGACTGCCTGAAGCAACATCCCGCTGCGCAAAAGCTGCTGTATGACACATTTGCAGAGCAAATGCTGGGCACCTGTTTCCGCTATACCAAGAGTATGAACGATGCGGAAGAAGTATTGCAACAAGGCTTTATCAAAGTGTTTCAAAACCTACATCAGTTTCGTTCAGAGGGCGATCTGGGGGCATGGATTAGAAGAATTATGGTAAATACGGCGATCAATTATTTGAAGCGTAAGCCGCAATATCAATTGGATCTTGGCTTTGAAGACAGCCATTTACATCCTGTAGACAATCACCAGCCAGATTTGAAGATTCAGATGAAAGATCTTTTAAATCTTATCAGGCAATTACCCGCAGGTTATCAAACCATTTTTAATCTCTATGCAGTAGAAGGATATTCACACGTGGAGATCGCTAAAATATTAGGGATCAGTGAAGGTACCAGTAGATCACAGTATGCACGAGCCAGGGCATTATTGATTAGCTGGTTGGAAAAATATTCTGTTAACGGAAAAAAAGATCGATATGCCCAATAAATCTTTTGAAGAACAAGTGAGGGAGGAACTTTCTGGTCTGCGCATCAAACCCAATGATGTAGTATGGCAGTCTGTTGCCGCAAGCCTGCAGCAAAAAAGAAGACGTCGTTGGGCAATTTGGCTGTTTACACTTTTAGTAGGCTTATCGGGTGCCTCATTTTGGTTATTCATAGCACACAAAGAGGAGACACCTGTAACCACACAAACTGCTCAACCTAGAACCACGCAAGCAACCATACCAAAAACTGAAGGAGCACAGATCAACCCCTCAGCAAACAATTCTTCGCCATTATCGGAAGCCGTAATACACAAAACTATCCGCCAAAAAAACAATCAAACAGATGCGGGCATAACTTCTACTGATTTTCTCTTATCAACAAAAACGAAAAACAAAAAAGAATTCATACAACCAACCGTTCTTGAGATAGATTCTTCTACTTTATCAGTCAATGTGAAGCCCGAACAACCAGACTTGTCTATTACACATCCAAAAAAAGATAGTGTATTGCTGATCCCAGAAATTATAGGCATCAGTGAAACAGCCAGTATTGGTCTTTTGCAATATGATACGGTAGCTGTTATAACCCAAGAAACGGTAACCCATCCAAAGAAAAGTTCTCAATGGAATTGGAGAGCCGAATTACTGATTGGGAAAAGTGGTATTCGTAACTCATTGGGTTCACTTTTTGAAGGCAGTAGTAACGCTGTATACAATAATTTCGTGGGCTCTGGATTGTCAACTACTGCATCTCCCGGTTCTGGTCCAATCAATTTAATCAGACCCAAAGTACAGGATCATTTTTCATTCGGTACATCTGTTGAAATCAGTAAGACCATCGGAAAAAAGAAAAAGAATAGCTTGGGTATTCAGTTTGGATATCAGTTGTATCAGACAAAATACAGAATTGGTAGTAGCAATTCTGGAACATTACAATTTAGTAATGTGAATCGTGCCAATGAATCCAATGTGTATTATGGAGTAAGGGATAGTGCAAATTATATCGCTTCGTATCATTTCATTCGATTAGGTCTTCAATGGTATCGTTCCTTGAACTGGTTGAAACAAACAGAGCTAAGATGGTATGCAGGAGTTGGTGCCAATCTTATGTTGAGTAGTAATGGTCTTCATGTAGGAATTGCCAATAATAATATTTATTACTTCAAAAACAGGTCCTTACTACGCAATATGCAATTTGATGCAGTTACAGGTCTTGAAATTGGTATTGGAAAGCAGAAGCGTTTGTTTGTTGGTCCACAAATACATTATATGCTGAGTAATGTATCAAAGCAAAATGGGTTTAACCAGCATTTGTACCGTCCCTCTATTAAAATGTCTTTATTACTTTCTAAAAGCAAAAAATAAGGCGCAACGGTTCTGTAAAGTAGGGTGTCAGTATGCTACAAATCTTCTTGTATGCAAACAAAATACTTACTGCTGTTACTCCTTCCGTTTACAGTTACTTCTTGCATGAAAGATACTGTTAAAGAAACTTACAGTTTTTTTAGACCGGTTTATCAAACAAAAGATCAAGTTAAAGCCGGTATCAAAAATGCACCCTCTACTGCGATTGAAAAACCCGGAAAGATTGTTTTAAAAGGTCATTATCTATTTTTGAATGATATAGATAAAGGTGTTCACATCATAGATATTGCCGATCCAGCAAACCCTAAGAAAATATCATTTATAAGTATTCCCGGTTGTGTAGACATGGCTATTAATGGGAACTATCTCTATGCAGATTGTTATACCGATCTGGTAACCATTGATATTACCAATCCTCTTCAGGTAACAGTGAAACAATTTTTGAATGGTGTTTTCCCGCATCGTTACTACGGCGCTTTTTTTGCAGATACAGGATTGGTGATCCAAAAATGGATACGTGTTGATACAACAGTATCTCAACCCTATTCCAGCGGTTCACGGAATTATTTTTTTGAAAGAACCGGTTTATTTACGTTGGGTTCTCGCGGGGGGGGGTCCGCTTCTTCTTTTTCAGGAACAGCCTCTGTTGCTATTGCAGGTTCAACTGCAAGATTTGGGTTACAGCAAAACAGAATGTACACAGTAAGCCATGATGATTTGAAAGTATTCAATATCACCAAGGCTGAATCACCTGCTTATGTGAATAAGGTTGACCTTGTTCAAGGCAATATTGAAACCATCTTTCCCTATAAAAACAATTTATTCATCGGCGCCCAGGGCGGGATGTTTATTTATAGTGCATCCAATCCTGATCAGCCTTCACTACTTGGACAATTTACCCATGTCAGATCTTGTGATCCTGTAGTAGCAGATGATACACATGCATATGTTACTTTAAGTGGTGGAACATTCTGTGGTGGTTTTAGTAATCAGTTGGATGTAGTAGATATCAAGAATCTTTTTAGTCCGAAATTGGTAAAGACCTATCCGTTAAAATCTCCAAAAGGACTTTCAAAAGATGGGAATACATTATTGATTTGTGATGGTACAGATGGACTAAAACTATTTGACGTAACGGATCCGTCTAATGTTATACATATCAAAACCGTGAGTGGTTTTGATCCACATGATGTTATTGCCATACAAGGTTATGCCATTGCTGTTGCATCTAATGGAATTTTTCTAATCGATTATCGTCAACCTATCAATGCCGAAATCATTGGGAAAATTGAAATCAACAAAAATTAATCATATCAATCAGCGAGAAATGAAAAATATATTCATCGCAGCCATTTGTTTATTGTCAACCCAACTTCAGGCACAAACAGGTAAGGTGAAAAAAACGACTTCCTATCTCATGCCTCAGATAGCTTTACTCAATGGATCTAGCGGCACAAGTACACAAATTCAACTGGTTGGTGGATGGGTAAAGAACAACTGGCATTTTGGATTGGGAGCAGGCATTGATTATTATGAAATGAGAAGTATGCCTTTATTTACAGATGTTCGTTATCACTTTGGAAAAGAGCAAAAAATCTTTACCTATGCTAATGTTGGATATAATTTCTCTTGGGTACAAGATACACATGATCCTCGCTTTATAATACCACCTTCTTCGAATACGGTAAAACAGACTGACGGATTGTATACGGATATTGGAATTGGGTATGCTATAAAAATAGGTAAACGAAATTCCTTATTAATGAGTACAGGTTTTTCTGTGAAACAAATGGGTGAAGAATACCATCTATTGCCTTATTCTAGTTGGGTATGGCCATCCAGCACACCGTGGATTAATCCTGAATCGACAACAGTAAGAAAATTTGATTATACATTTAAAAGAGTATGTTTCAAAGTGGCATATCGGTTATGGTAAATAATGGCACGCAGATTTTTCCATCGGAATCTCCGAAGGCGTTCTACGATCCTTTGGAGATGATGAGTTATAATATGCGCGAATAAAATCAGCGTCAATCATGAAGATCATGGCAATCTGCGTTCCATAATACAATACAAGAAATGTATTTGGGTATCAAATAATGACACATCAATGATCGCTTTTCAGAAAAGATATATTCCTTTGAATACCTTTGAATTTGCTACGTTTCAATGGTGAATGGCGAAATATTTTTTTAAATGCCTCTTCAGTCAGATGCTCCCATTCGTTACTACTTAAATTCAAAATTTCTGGTAACGGATTAAAGGCAGGTTCATGATGAGGATTACTGAATCGATTCCAGGGGCAAACATCCTGACAGGTATCACAACCAAACATCCAATTATCAAATTTCCCCTTCATCTCATCGGGTATCAATGCGTCTTTAAGTTCTATAGTGAAATAACTGATGCATTTGCTTCCATCAATGACTTTATTATCTAAAATAGCATCTGTTGGACAAGCATCTATACATTTTCTACAAGTGCCGCAATAATCTTTTGCGAACGGATCATCATACTCCAGTTCTATATCAACGATTAAAGTGGCGATGAAAAAAAAGGATCCGCTTTGCTTGGTGATCAGGTTCCCGTTTTTGCCGATCCAGCCGGTACCGCTTCTGGTAGCCCAGCTTCTTTCCAATACTGGCGCAGAATCTACAAAGCCACGTCCTTGAATTTCGCCGACAGAAACCCGCAGTTCATCCAATAACTGTTTGAGTTGTGAGCGGATGACTTCATGATAATCCTCTCCCCATGCATATTTAGAAATCCTTGGGCTGGTAGGTTCTTGCTGTTCAGAGGGGAAATAATTTTTTAGTAGAGTGATCACTGATTTCGCTCCGGGTACCAACTTCGTAGGATCAATCCTGAGATCAAAATAACGCTCCATATACGACATAGAACCGTGCATATGACGGTTTAGCCATTGCTCTAATCTTCGGGCATCTTCATCCAATGGAACAGCCTTTGCTACACCGCAATAATCAAAGCCATTGCGGGATGCCAGATTTTTTAGGAGTTGGGTTGTTTTCACAGTGTCAATCAATCAATCTGATCAAATGTACTGAGGATTTAATCAGGAATACGATATCAATATTTGATGGTATGGATTTTAATTTTCTTGAATCAGTCGATCCATATCCCATCGAATTTAACATTCATCCACCTATAACTGAAAAATCAAACACTAATTTTATGCTTTATCTTACACCACAAAATGATTGAAATGAAGCATTTTTATTTTCTTATGGGGTTGTTTTTTTGGGGTATGGTATCCAGTAGAGTGGTTGCGCAGGAAATTGACTCTATTATGGATGCGCATGCCAATATCTTTCCAAAGGAAAAAATGCATATTCACTTTGATAAGCAATTGTATAATCAAGAAGAGACCATCTGGTATAAATTATACCTGTTGGCAGAATATATGCCAAGTCCGTTAAGTAAGAATGTATACGTGAACTGGTATGATACGGAAGGTAAAATGTTGCGTCAGACTGTTGCTCCTTTGTTTCAAGCTACTGCCAAAGGGTCTTTTGATATCCCCACAGACTATAAAGGTGAATTCGTTAGAGTGAAAGCCTATACCAGCTGGATGCTCAATGATGATACTAGTTTCATTTACCAGCGTGATATTCCCATCAATAAAGGGATTCCTGTTGCTAAAATAAAACCCGTACGCAAAACCCGACTAGAGTTATTTCCGGAGGGAGGTAATTTGGTTTATGGAATCGATGAAAAAATAGCTTTTAAAGCCTCAGATCAACAGGGGCGTCCGGTAATGGTGAAAGCCCAGCTCATGAATCAAAAAAATCAAGTACTGGATACTTTGCGTGTGAAGCATGATGGCATGGGTTTCTTTTTTCTCAAACCTTTGCCTGAAGAACAATATCGTGTTGATTGGATAGATGAATACGGTATGAAAGGAAGTACGCAGTTAACAGGGATACAAAAAGAGGGGTTATCGCTTAGTATTACGGGTACAAATGATAAGGCTTTGATCCAGGTAGAAAGAACGGCAAAAGTTCCCGAAAATATGCAGCAATTGTATCTGCTGGTTCATATGAATGAACGTCCGATGTACAAACTGCGATTGAATATGACTGCAAAAACAGTGATCAATACTGCAGTTCCCATTGAAGAATTACAGACAGGGATTCTTCAATTTTCTTTATTTACCAATGATTGGATACCCTTAGAAGAAAGGATTTTATTTGTGAACAATCGGATGCATGAATTCAACTCCAAGATCAATCCTGGTATCGTAAGTCTTGAAAAGCGTGGTAAAAACATACTGGAAATCTTAGTATCCGACACTGCGGCGGCTAATATGTCTATCTCAATAACTGATGCGGAATTATCCGGTGAAGAACAGCATACGATTTTCTCTGATTTTCTCATCAGCCATCAGCTCAGGGGTTATATCCATAATCCGGCTTATTATTTAAAGAGTGATGCAGATACCATTACTGCCAGATTGGATCTTGTAATGCTTACCAATGGTTGGAGACGTTTTGATTGGGATAAATTAAAAGCTGCTACTCAACCTGTACTAAAATATGCACCTGAGACAGAATTCATAAAGCTGAAAGGAAAGGTATACGGGATGGAATCAGGAAGAGCTGGGGGGCCTGAATTATTAAATGTAATTATGAAAGGAAAGGATAGTAGTTCCAGTGTATATTTTATTCCTATTCAAAAAGACGGAACTTTTGATGAGCCACTATCTATTTTCTTTGATACAGCACGTGTTTATTACAACTTTAATGATAAAAATAAAACAGGTTTTGTTGGACAGGTACAATTGGGAAATGGTTTATTGAGGAAAGAACCGGGTAGTACTATCCGGATAGATCAGATGCCTGTATTTCAGGTGTGGTCGGATAGTATCGGGTTGGCAAGGATGAATTTATTCTTACAGGAACAAGAGAAATTGCGTAGAAGCATGGCAACAGCTACTTTAGAAGAAGTAGTAGTAAAGGCAAAGATCAAAGACCCCATAAAGGTATTAGATGAAAAATACGCGAGTGGACTTTTCTCCGGCGGAGATGCTTACAGCTTTGATTTGGCCAATGACAATATGCCCGGTGCTTTGAATGTGCTTAGTTATTTACAGGGTAAGGTTGCGGGCTTGCAAATTTCAGGTAGTGGTGCTCAAATGTCGATGAGTTGGCGAGGTGGTACTCCATCATTGTATCTGAATGAAATGATCACGAATGTAGATATGGTACAGAGTATTCCTATTACCGATATCGCTTACATTAAAGTGATGCGCCCTCCATTTTTCGGATCAGGCGGCGGAGGTGCAGATGGAGCGATTGCTATTTATACCAAGAAAGGTGGGGATGTACAACGAAATGATCCCAATAAAAAAGGGATGGAAAGTACGATACTAGCAGGCTATTCAAAATTCAAAGAGTTTTATAATCCTGTTTATACCAAAGAGCCTGCTTATGAAGCTGATACCAGAAGTACACTCTATTGGAATCCTTATATTCTTACCAATAAAAAAACACCTCGTTTCAGGGTTGAATTTTATAATAATGATTTCTCTAAAAAATTATTAGTGGTGTTGGAGGGTATCAATTCAGAAGGTAGAATGACGAGAACGGTGAGGTATCTCGAATAATTTTTAGATTTCACTTTGCTTAAACGGTGCAATCTAAAAATCTTCTTCCAAATGTAGAATATGAAAAAATCTATGTGCTAAAGGTGCCAGCACAATTCCAATATTTGTAATAAATGCTACGCCGCTAAAGATGGCATAAAAAGAAGAGAACCATTTACCGCTTACTGTTTTGATTTCTACTACAGGTCCCATACCCGATAAAATCATAGAAGCATTGTGAAAAGCATCGAGCCATTCAATATCAGCTGTATAATGATAGCCTAATACCCCTGTTAATAAACAAATTGCCAATACACTCAAGGCAAACACAAGATTCTTAACTACTCTTCTATAGAAAAGAGGTTTAGATGCCAGTGGCTCTCGTTTATTTTCATACATAGATCAGGTTATTTACAAGTAGAAGGAAGAATTCCATCAATGATATCCTTCATAGTAAGATACAATTGTTTTTTCTCTTCTCCGAGTGATCCCTTGGTAAAAAATATACATGCATAACCTCTGCATCGATCAATCATTGGCCAAGTGCCGAATAATCCGGGAGAAGTCATAGCGGTAGCTTTCCCATTCTCATCTGTGGTCATGATCCATTGTCCAAATCCATATTGAAAACCTTCAGCAGCTTTAGGGGCGTATTTAATCATATTGGCAGTTGTATAAACCGTTTCCATCTGCTCAATGGCTTTCTCACTCAAAATTCTTTTACCATTATGAACCCCCTTATTTAAAATCATGGCCAGAAAAGTCATATAATCTCCTGCACTTGATTGTGCACCTCCGGATGGGTTGACCGCATTGAAACTGGCAAAACTGGTGTTGCGCATTTGCAAAGGTCTTGTGATCTTTTCCGCCATGATTTGTTCAAAGCTTCTCTTGGTAACAATTTCCAGAATCTTAGCAGCAATATTTAAACCAATATTACTGTACCTGAACTCTAATCCGGGGTTGGAAATGATTTCTCTGGTAGATGCAAAATCATTGATTTCTTCTTCCAGGTTTGAATACTTTTTTCGATTCAACATCTCTTTCAGATTGCGAATAGGATCAGATTCTATTCCTGTTAAATGAGATAAACAATCCTTGATCGTAATATATCCTTTTGAGTACTTACTGAAGATGGGGAGGTATTTGCTGACTTTATCATCTAAAGCAATTCTCCCTTCATCTACATAAACCATCACCAAAGCCGCAGTCAACCATTTGCTGGCACTGGCAATAGGAGCCTGCACCTTCGCATTAAAATCTGTACCAATGGCTTTCTGATAAATTACTTTGCCATCTTTATAAATCATCGCCACAACATGTCCCTCCAGTTCTTTTTTAGAAGCTTCTAGTTTACTATCTAAAGCACTAAAATCATATTGAGCATGTGCAAACTGTAAGAATAGCATAAAACACAGTGCTAGACTGACTTTCATGCAGGAATAACAAGATTTTACAGACATAATTTCAGAATTTCATGGTTTTATTCACTAAAAAAAATAGTAGAACAATTTTTGTGTACAAATTAGGAATTCATTTGTGAAGACTGATCAAAATTCTTCCAAATACCATTAATTATAGCAAATACACGAATATGAACGTTAACAATTATACTATTAAAGCACAGGAAACCATTCAAGCTGCTCAACAGCTGGCTTTCAATGCCAATCATCCGTCTATTGAAACGGAACATTTACTAAAAGCATTAATCGCCGATAAAGAAAGTCCAATCGCTTTTTTATTGAAAAAAAATAATGTGGCCATTCCTCTTTTAGAAACAAAGCTGGAAGAAGCATTCGCACGATTACCCAAAAACCAATCCGGAGAACCGGCACAAACCATCAGCCGTGACCTCAATACCGTTTTTTTGAAAGCAAATGCACAGTTAAAGGAGTTTGGTGATGAATTCATCAGTCCAGAACATTTGATGTTGGCTTTACTTCAGATCAATGATAATACTGCTAAAGCACTTAAAGATGCGGGTCTTACTGAGAAAGGATTAAAAACAGCAATTAAAGACCTGAGAAAGGGGGAGAGTATCCAGTCACAAACACAGGAAACACAATTTAATGTCTTAAATAAATATGCCCGTAATCTAAATGAGGCAGCAAGACAAGGAAAATTGGATCCGGTTATTGGACGCGATGAAGAAATCAGAAGAACACTCCATATTTTATCACGCAGAAGTAAAAACAATCCGATTTTAGTAGGTGAGCCCGGTGTGGGTAAGACTGCTATTGCAGAAGGACTTGCCATGAGGATCATCAACGGTGATGTTCCCGAAAATTTGAAGTCTAAGATCATCTTTACATTGGATATGGGGCAGCTGATTGCAGGTGCTAAATACAAGGGAGAATTTGAAGAAAGATTGAAAGGGGTAGTCAAAGAAGTAGCAGCCAGTGACGGAGAGATTATTTTATTTATTGATGAAATCCATACATTGGTTGGAGCAGGAGGCGGAGAAGGAGCGATGGATGCTGCTAATATTTTAAAACCTGCACTGGCTCGCGGAGAGTTGAGAGCCATCGGAGCCACTACCTTAAATGAATACCAAAAATATTTTGAGAAGGATAAAGCATTGGAACGTCGTTTCCAAAAAGTGATGATTGAAGAACCCGGTATTGAAGATGCTATTTCTATTCTTCGTGGCTTAAAAGATCGTTATGAAACACACCATCATGTTCGTATTAAGGATGAAGCGATCATTGCAGCTGTAGAATTATCCAATCGTTATATCACGGATCGTTTTCTTCCCGATAAAGCCATTGATCTCATCGATGAAAGTGCAGCCAAACTTCGGCTGGAAATGAATTCCATGCCCGAGGAGTTGGATACACTTGAAAGACAAATTCGTCAACTAGAGATTGAACGAGAGGCTATCAAGCGCGAAGATGATGAAGAAAAACTAAAAGAGCTCAATATTGAAATTAGTAACCTGAGTGTACAAAGAGATACTCTTAAGGCTAAGTGGAAAAATGAGAAAGAGATCGTAGATAAAATACAACAGGCAAAAGCAGGTATTGAAACTCTGAAACTAGAAGCAGAACAAGCGGAAAGAAATGGAGACTATGGAAAAGTAGCAGAGATACGTTATGGAAAGATCAAAGAACAGGAGGCTGTGATAGCAGATTATACGGATCAGTTGAATCAACTAGGCGAACAAAGTCGGCGATTGATGAAAGAGGAAGTAGATGCGGAAGACATTGCAGAGAATATTGCAAAAGCTACCGGTATTCCCGTGGCTAAGATGATGCAAAGTGAAAGAGAAAAATTATTGCACCTAGAAGAGGAGTTACATCAACGTGTAGTTGGACAAGAAGAAGCCATAACTGCGGTAGCCGATGCGGTGAGAAGAAGTAGAGCAGGACTACAGGACCCACGTAAACCTATTGGATCATTTATATTTCTAGGTACTACCGGCGTAGGTAAAACAGAATTGGCAAAAGCATTGGCAGCCTATTTATTTGATGATGAACACCTGATGACAAGAATTGATATGAGTGAGTATCAGGAAAAACATACGGTTTCACGATTGGTAGGGGCTCCTCCGGGTTATGTGGGCTATGATGAAGGTGGACAATTAACAGAAGCAGTAAGAAGAAAACCCTATAGTGTAGTGTTGCTGGATGAGATTGAAAAAGCACATCCTGATGTTTGGAATGTATTATTACAGGTATTGGATGACGGACATTTAACGGATAATAAAGGAAGAACCGTGAATTTTAAAAATACCATCATCATCATGACCAGTAATATCGGGAGTCATTTGATTCAAGATGCTTTTGATGGTGTTCGCGAGGAAAATATTGCAGAGGCAACAGAACGTGCAAAACATGAGGTCATGGATCTGTTGCGTAAAACAATTCGACCAGAGTTCCTGAATCGTGTAGATGAGATTATTATGTTTAGTCCATTGCAGAAAAAGCAAATCATGGGTATTGTGAAAATACAGTTGGATGGATTAAAGAAAATGGTCGCAGAAACCGGGATTCGATTAGAGTTCAGTGAATATTTATTAGAATTTTTGAGTGAACAAGGATATGACCCTCAAATGGGCGCAAGACCATTGAAGCGGTTGATACAAAAGCAGATCGTTAATGCATTGAGTAAAAAAATCCTGGCAGGCGAGATCGACAAATCACAAAAAGTATTGATTGATGCATTTGATGGGGTAGTGGTATTTAGAAATGAGGATTAATGCAAAGAGGCTGTATCAAAGTTTTGGTACAGCCTCCTTCTTTTACCATGGACTATGGACCATTGACCATTAGACGTAACCAAAATCCCAGCTTCTTTTGTATTTTGTAAGTGCTATGACCAGCTATACAACTTCACTACAACAATTCGATGAGAAAGGAGAGAAGTCGGGCTGGACTTATATTCTGATCCCACAGGATATCGCTGAAGTATTAAGACCGGGAAGCCGGAAAACCTTCCGGGTAAAAGGTAAAATTGATTCACATGCTATTAAAGCTGTAGCCGTAATGCCCATGGGCGATGGTTCCTTTATTTTACCCGTTAATGCCAGCATGCGAAAAGCAATTGGCAAACGAAAAGGAGCGATGGTGAATTTGTCCTTAACGGTCGATCATGCCCAGCCGGAAATTTCCTATGCCTTGGCGGTTTGTCTGGTAGATGAACCTCAGGCAAAAGCATTTTTTGAGCAGTTGCCGTTGTCGCAAAGAAATTATTATAGTAAGTGGGTAGTTGCTGTGAAGTCACCATCATTACAGGCTGATAGAATTGCACAAGTCATTGATGCACTGCATCTTGGGTATAATTTTGTGCGTTTTATGCAATATTTGAAAGAGAAGAAAAAACAATAAAATGCACCATTCATCATTTTTAGATCAAATAACTTACTATTTAGTAAGTTATTCTTAACTTTAAGTCATGGCAGCTCGTCATACCGATACCCGAGAAGCAATTGTTCGCATTGGAACCCAATTGATCAAGAGTCATGGATATAATGCATTTAGTTATGCGGATATATCCGAACAATTGCAAATCAAGAATGCGGCGGTTCATTATCATTTCAGAGGTAAAGAGGATTTGCTGGCAGAAGTACTTGATCAATACATTGATCAGTATCAATTGTTGAAGAAGCAGTTGGTTCAGTTGAATGCCAGTGCAACTTTCGCAATGGAAAAATTTATAGAACGATATTCTATTTTGGTGGATGCTAACAGCATTTGTATCATCGGTTCTATTGCATCTGATTATAATACCCTACCTGAGTCTGTGAAAGAAAAAGTACATCAACTTGTGACGATGGTTTTGAAAATGGTAGAGGAAACCCTGGCAGCGGGAAAACGTTCAGGTGAATTTCAGTTTAGTGAAACACCCAGAACCCAAACATTACTCGTTATGACGAATTTAGCAGCAGGTGTTCAATTGGCCAGAATCACCGGGAAAAAAGATTATGATACAATAAAGCGGGCGATCATTCGTCAACTCAAAGGATAAATTTTTTTACACCAAATACTTACTTATTAGTAAGTAATTAATTAACTAAAATCAAAACCATGAAAAAAGCATCCGTTTACATCGCCATTCTATTTGGTATGTTACCATTATTCATGTCTGCACAAACAGATACCAAAGGCTCAGTCATCACTGCTTCTAATGAAGTGCTGGAAGGAACCATCAAAGACCAGTTACAGAAAAAGGGGAATATTTTATTTACCAATGCTTCCGGCAATAAGAAATTGTATTCACCCGCTGAACTATCTGAATTTTCCATCAATGGAATCCGATACGTTTCCTACGCAAACGATTTTTATAAAGTTGTAACAACCGGCAGTAAAGCCATACTCTATATCCGCGTTACTGATAACAGCGGTAAACTTTTATACAATGGTGCTGAAATGGTGACTGTATCTACCGCAGAAGGAAAATCAGGCGACTATTATCTTCAGTTAAAAACTGATGCACAACTGAATTGGCTATCAAAAAAGAATTTTAATGATGTGATCATAAATCTATGTGCAGATTGCAGTGCTGTGATCAGCAATATTAAATCTGGACAATTTGATTACACCCAAGTAACCAAACTGATAGAACAATACAATAATTGCCAATAAAAATGAAAGAATAGCCTGATAGTAGATTATCAGGCTATTCTTATTTAAAGATCAGAATACTGCGTGGGTGTTAAAAACACAATGTCAATTTTACTTACTGTATTTTGATATTCAGGCATAGAAGAGAGTCTTTTCCATTCCGGATCAGCACTAAAATTTTTCCAATGCTCGTTACGGTCATTCATATTTTCAAAACTGGTCATGTACATGAGATTAGGCATTCGGGAACCGCTCAATACTTCGCCATAAAAAACGGCATTGAAGTTTAATCGCTTAAATAGTTTGATCTCACCTCCTTCATTGAACATCTCAACTTTTTTGCGATAGATCTTTTCTGAAGCCGATTCATAGCTTCTCAATTCATACACCCGCATCTGGGCCGGATTTTTCAAAGTAGGGGCTTCTAAATGGGGCATATCAGAAAATGCTCGCAATACAATGGTCTCGAAACGTTCATAGGTCGGGTTATCATGTTTGGTCTGTATATATGCAGCACCATCTTCCTGAAATCTTGCATCACTTATCATACGATCTTCAAGTTGATACAAATAGTCTGTTGAAAGAGCTGGGATCAACAGGTATAACTTTTTAATAACTGCTGTATCATTGGCGATGGGCTTGAATACTCCAACTTGAGTAATGCCGTATCTTTTAGCAGCCGGCTTCCAAGCTTTTTCAATAAATGTTTCTGTTCTGGTTAATTGCTCCTCATTTTTACAGTGATACACTCTGATCAGATAATAGTCTCTTTTCGATTGAGTATGCCCTGTAAAAGTCAATAGCAACAAACAAATGAATATCCATTTCTTATTCATAAATAATTATTGAGCTTGTGTAAGACGATAAATTAATATTGCAGCACGTTGTATTAAAAGCGGTAGATCATTAAGGTTGATGGTCTCGCCAACCGCATGTGCTCCTTTACCAGAAGCGCCCAGTCCATCAATACAGTCTACATATTTTGCTACATAGGAAATATCACCTGCACCTCTTGATCCGGGGTCGCCGGCGTTAGCAGGTCCTAAGCCCATATCACGTGAAACCTTATCCACCCATAATCTCAAAGCATCATTACCTTTGGTTGGTTCCATTGCCGGAATACCATCTGTAAAGGAAATCTTGGCTTTAGTGCCATTTAAATTTTCTTTTGAAACAATCGCCCGCATTTTTTCACGGGCATTTTCTCTTTGTTGTTCAGTCAGAAAACGAAGGTCACCTTCTACAATTACTGAAGGCGAAATAATATTGGTCTTACCCAATACAGATGCTTTTATTTGTGTGTGATCATATTGCATTTCCGATCCACCAGCAATGATACCCGGATTGAAAGTCAGGTATTTTTCATTGGATAAATTTTCCCGAAATGCATTCAAAATACGCGCTGATTCATAAATGGCTCCATAACCCGAACCTTGTCCAAAAACACCGGCAGAATGTCCGGTTTTAGCTGTCACCTCTAATTTCCAACTGCTAAAACCACGTCTGCCAATAGCGATTGTATTCATGCCTTGTGCTGTTTCAAATCCAAGTGCAACATCAGCAGCTTTTGCTCGCTCTATAAAATCGGCGCGACTAATACTGGTGGGTTTGCCAGACTCTTCTTCATCCCCGGTAAAGTATACTACAATAGAAGTATTCTCTAATAAACCCAAAGATTCCAATGCCTGTAATGCCATTACCACCACTACATCACCTCCCTTCATATCGTTCACACCCTGACCTGTGGCTGTTGAGTCATTGATTTTGGTATAGGGTGTAAAAGGCATATCCGGTTCAAAAACGGTATCCAGATGCCCGATAATAAAGATCTTTTTTCCTTTATTACCTTTTCTGGAAGCAACCAGGTGTCCTGCTCTTTTTAATGAATCAGGTAATGTTACCCATTCCGTTTGTAAACCCGCTTTTTGTAATTCTCTGCTAAAAACTTCTCCCGTTTTTTTAACACCGGGAATATTAAATGTGCCACTATTAATATTAACCGTCTCTTCTAACAACTTTTCAGCGGTTATCCGATTCGATTTTACCCAATTTATGATCTTGATTTCCGTATCGGAAAGCCCTTGCGAAAAAATTTTTTGGATCAGAAGCAACGCAATAACTAAAGCTGGTATCTTTTTCATGTAACTCATTTGATGAAGACCAAGTTAATGAGATTTCGGACATCTGATACAGGAATTTGGCCAAGTAACTGATCAGTTGGCTTTTACAAAGCCAACTGATTTACCAAAACTTTTATAGAGAAAAATGATACCAGCAGGTAAACAGCCATTTTATGTCGATACATAACTATAAAATATCCTTTAACAAAACCTTAGTACACACTAGGCATTCTTTTTGTCTCTAATCAAAAAACAGATTGAAAGCCGATGATTGAATGCTACGCTAAAAACAAGCACACATGAAAACAAAACAAGCATTACTCGGAACCCTGATGTTATTTGCTATTGCATTTACCATCACATCTTGTCAAAAATCTGAATCTGCACAAGCGCCTGCAGGGAAACAAAATTTTAGTTTGTATATGACCGATGGTCCTGGTTTTTTTGATCAGGTATTCGTAGACATCAAAGCAGTCCAGGTATTGGTAGATACCACAAAAGATACCCGTAAAAACGATACCTGTAACTGGGATCGCATAGGTGCTTATATCGGATCTACATTAGGTAACAGAAAAGATTCTGGTCTTGTATGGACAAACCTAAATATTCGCGCAGGTGTATATGATATTTTGAATCTGCGTAATGGAGTTGATACGCTATTAGCAGCTACAGATATTCCTAAAGGTGCTATTCGTTTAATCAGAATTGAAATCGGAACACAAAACTCAGTGGTAAAAGATAGTGTGACTTATCCACTCTACTGGCCAGAGAATAAGCCTAATTATATCCTGATCAAATTGAAAGGAAATGAGTGTGAAGAATACCTGCCCGGCAGAATTCGTTTATGGCTTGACTTTGATATCAGCAGATCAGTGATTGTTGTAAACAATAACAAGTTTTACCTGAAACCCATCTTCCACATCTTTGTTGAGAAAAAAACAGCCAGTGTTTCCGGTAAAGTAAAACCTCAGGATGCAAAAGCAGTATTGACACTGTTCAATAATACAGATACAGCTTATGCCTTACCGAATAAAAACGGGGAATTTAAAATGAGGGGGTTAAAAAACGGTACTTACTCCTTATTTATCAATGCTTCGAATAATTATAAAGACACTACCATTAATAATATTAAAGTTGAAGCACCTAAGAATACCAATGTAGGTGTTATCGAACTCAAGAAGTAGGTTTTCAAGAGCAAGGGTTAAGGGGAGCTTTCGGGCTCCTCTTTTTTTATACCCAAATCTTACATCTTTGCTCAATCTTCACTGGAATACGGCAACTTTGCAAAGCCCTTTTCAAATAAGCAAGTATGCAAAACCGTAAAGCTGCGATTGGATTTATTTTTATTACGTTGTTGATTGATGTAACCGGACTTGGACTGATCATTCCGGTAATGCCAAAACTCATTGAAGACCTTTTACAAACTTCAGATATCAGTAAGGCTTCTCAGTATGGTGGTTGGCTTACGTTTGCTTATGCATTTGTACAATTTTTATTTGCACCTGTTCTTGGTAATTTAAGTGACAAATACGGTCGTAGACCTGTATTACTTTTCTCCTTGTTAGGATTCGGTATTGATTATCTTTTCCTTTCATTTGCCCCTACTATTGGATGGTTATTCATTGGAAGAGTTATTGCCGGAATTACAGGTGCCAGTTTTACAACTGCTTCTGCTTATATCGCTGATATCAGTACGCCAGAAAATCGTGCACAGAATTTTGGAATGATAGGGGCTGCTTTCGGACTAGGTTTTATTCTCGGGCCTATGATTGGAGGGTTATTGGGTGAGTTAGGAGCTCGTGTTCCGTTTTTTGTTGCCGCGGGTTTAGCATTACTGAACTGTGCCTATGGTTATTTTGTTTTACCTGAATCTTTATCAAAAGAAAACAGGCGAAATTTTGAATGGAGAAGAGCCAATCCGGTAGGATCTTTATTACAACTGAAAAAATATCCTGCTGTAGCAGGATTGATCATCTCCATGATCTTAATTTATATTGCCGGACATGCCGTACAAAGTAATTGGAGCTTTTTTAATATTGAACGTTTTGGATGGAGCCCTAAAATGATCGGTATTTCTTTAGGGATTGTGGGATTATTGGTGGGAGGAGTGCAAGGTGGATTGGTTCGTGTCATCAATCCGCGTATTGGTAATGAAAAAAGTGTTTATGTTGGATTAGGGTTATATGCACTTGGCTTAGTACTTTTTGCATTTGCTACAGAAGGATGGATGATGTTTGTTTTTTTAATTCCTTATTGTTTGGGTGGTATTGCAGGTCCGGCCTTACAATCCATTATATCAGGTCATGTACCACCTAACGAACAAGGGGAATTACAAGGCGCATTAACCAGTTTAATGAGTGCTACTTCTATTATCGGTCCACCTTTGATGACGAATCTCTTTGCCTACTTTACACATAAAGAAGCGCCCGTTTATTTTCCGGGCGCCGCATTCTTTTTAGGAGCTTTATTGATGATCGCTAGTACTTATTACGCATACAAAGCATTGCATACAAAAACTAGTATTTAGTTTTCAACCTCAACAACCATTTCGATCTCAACAGCCATATTTATGGGTAGCGATGCCATACCCACTGCACTTCTTGCATGCTTACCTTTATCGCCAAATATGGTTACCATCAAATCAGAAAAGCCATTGATTACTTTGGGTTGATCTGTAAACTGTTCCGTACTATTCACCATTCCCAATACTTTTACGATTCTTTTTACTTTCGAAAGATCACCAACAGCAGCCTTGAGTGTTGACAATAAATTGATACCCGTCAATTTAGCCGCATTATAACCCTCTTCAATAGAAAGTTCTTTTCCCAACTTACCGGTGATATACTTTCCATCTGCATTGGCAGGCCCATGACCGGATAAAAAAATAAGGTTACCGGTACGTACAAATTTCACATAATTGGCAACAGGGTTAGTTGGCGCCGGCAAAACAATGCCCAATGATTGTATTTTTTGTTCTGGTGTTTGAGCAAATGTTGCGGTAATGAAACAGTAACCCATCAACAGCAATAATATTTTTCTCATGTGTGATTAGATTGATGAATCGATTATTAAATTACTGATTTGTTTTCGAAGTGAACCAACTATCTCTGATCTTTTTCATATCATCAGTAATGGTCTGTCCTATAGTACTCATATCTACAATTGTTAAGCTGCTATTTTCCTTTAAGGTCAGCGATGTTGTTTTCTCCTTACCCCTGTGTTTATAGGTAACTTTAACAATATCTCCCGGCTTTTTATTTAGCATATAGTTGTTGACATCTGTAGGGGTTTTCATGGGAGTTTCATCCAGTAGCAGAATCTCATCATTGATATCTAAACCTGCTTCATAAGCAGCAGTTCCTCTGGTAGTAGTTGAAGCAATCACCAGCTTACTATCCCTTTCATTGGTTTTGAGATTTAGTCCTGATACCGCTTTCCCTTCATTGGATTTTTTGACGATGTACCCTGCCTTCGCTAATAATGCTGCATAATTGATGGGTTCATGTCCGGTAATATATTTTTTGAAAAAGTTATCAGCAAAACTTGGGTTACTGATTGCAGCTAAACTTTGTTGCATAGTAGCAAGTGTATAGGGTATTTCAGGCTTCCCATGATTCTTCCACATCACTTTCATATAGTCATCTAGTGTTTTGCCAAATCCAGTTTGCAATTCTAAATCCAGTGCCAGTGCAATGGCTGCACCATAGGTATAGTAGGAAGTAAACATATTCCCGTAGTTGTTTTTATCGATAGAAACGGATGCATCCACAAATACGGCATGATTACTTGCATCAACGGGAGAATAATAAACAGCACCCGGGGAATTTGATTTTGTATTCACAAGGGAATTGATTGTTCCGATAAAACGTTGGGGAGTATTAATTCCTGCTCTGGCTAACAATAAATCTCCATAATACTGTGTAAATCCTTCTGCGAACCATAGCTCATTACTCATATTACTTTTCTCAAAGTTAAATGGCTCTAATGTTTTTGGTCTGATACGCTCTACATTCCAGTTATGAAAAAACTCATGTGATGTAACACCATACAAAAAAGCAGGATTGAAAGTAGCAGTGGGTTGAGAGATCATGGTAGAATTTCTATGCTCCATTCCATCTCCTTGTACATAACTGTTCGCACTCATGATAAAAGTATATCGACCGGTTTCATAAACCGGGTATTCTCCGAACACTTCTTTTGCTTCTGCTACAATTTTTTTTGTTTTTTCTGTCAGTTCATCAACCTGCTCATTGGTAGCATTAGCTTCCAAGGCAATACGAATAGTATAAGACTTACCATCAGTATTGGATACTTTCCATTCACGAATAATAAGGTCACCTATTTTAGTAGGACTATCCATAAAGTATTGAAGTCCGGGTGCAGTGAATGTATGAGGACGATCAGTAGGAAATAGTTGTGTTGCTACGATGCCTTTATTTTCTGCCGGGAGATCAAAGCTGATTTCAATGGGTACACGATCATATCCTTTGATCCACATAAAAGCTGCCGGCATATTGAAGTGAATACTTTCAGGATCAATACCGGCATAAGTACCATCGGCATGATTGGCAAATAAAGTATAAGTAACCGTGATGGCACCTTTATGATCTGGCACTTCAAATACATCTCCATCTATTCGTCGGATCGTTAATGTATTTCCTTGTAAATCTGATGCCGTAACATCATATACATTTTTCCCAAATTCATGTGTTGCATACCTGCCAGGAGAAGAACGGCTCATTCTGAAGACAGCTGTTTTTTGTGCGATACCAGTTACAGTCAAACTAATTTTTGCTTCATGATGTACAGCATTTGGAAAAGCAACTTTATAGCTGATTTTTTGGGCAATGCTATCGAACATGCTGGCAAATACTAAAAGAAATACAATGAATTTTTGTAGCATATAGATGTATTTGTGTACTCGCTAAGTTAAATGACTCATTCGATTTAACAGATCATTCTCAAAAGAGAAGGATGAATGGTAAAATGCTGCTATGTACTGATTGTTAGTGTATTAGATTGTTTTTATTACTATCAAAAATGCAATCAACAGTGGCTGAAGACTTCATTTAATTGGTGGGGCAGTTTTTTAGGCGTACATTTGCACTCTTAATTTACAATTTACAATTTTACAAATGGACACACAAATTCAGGGAACTGTAAAGTTCTTCAACGAGGAAAAAGGTTTTGGTTTTATTAAGCATGATAACTCCAGCAAAGAAACTTTCGTACATGCTAACGGTCTGATCGATCAGATTGAAGCAAACGATAAAGTTATCTTCGACGTGCAAGAAGGTCGTAAAGGACCTAACGCCGTTAATGTTAAGCGTATCAACTAATTTAAGTATACATCTTAACCTTATGAACCATCCCGCCTAAAGCGGGATGGTTTTTTTATGTATCTACAGGCAGAATGCACGTATGCTTATAGCTTTGGTTATATTTGCCCATTAAATTAATAGCTATGTCATTGGTGATGCAACAGTTGCAAGAAACAAGTGCTTTTATTCGTGAAAAAGTTTCCGGGAATGCCAGTATTGGAATCATTCTAGGAAGTGGCTTGGGTAATCTGGCCAATGAAATCATTCCGGAATTTGAAATCGCTTATCATGATATTCCACATTTCCCTGTGAGTACAGTTGAAGGTCATAAGGGTAAACTCATTTTTGGAGAGCTGGGTGGTAAGAAAGTGTGGGTGATGGGTGGTCGTTTTCATTTTTATGAAGGATACACTCCCATGCAGGTAGCTTATCCTGTAAGGGTGATGCGTATGTTGGGTGTAGATACTTTATTACTGTCCAATGCAGCCGGAGGGGTGAATCCAGCTTTTCATGTTGGAGATTTAATGATTATTAAAGACCATATCAGTTTTTTTACAGTAAATCCACTATTGGGCAAAAATGAAGATGCGATCGGTACTCGCTTCCCTGATATGAGTGAACCCTATAACAAAGCATTGATCCATACCGTTAAAGAAATAGCCCGTAAGAACAATATCCATGTGCATGAAGGCGTATACACAGGGGTAACGGGTCCTACATTTGAAACAAGAGCTGAATATAAATTAATACATGTGTTAGGGGGCGATGCTGTTGGTATGAGTACCGTACAAGAAACCATTACAGCGGTTCATTGTGGCATGAAGGTTTTTGCCATGAGTGTCATTACTGATCTGGGTATTCGCGAGGAGGAAAATACCATTACCCATGAAGAAGTATTGCAAGCGGCTACAGATGCAGAACCAAAACTTACCCTCTTGTTCAGAGAACTGATTCAAACACTATAATTGATTTATTTGATAGTTTTAACTTACCTGCAAGCAAGCTTTACCCTTATTTTGCAATAGATTCCACGACATGCGTTTAGTGAAAAGACCTTTTTTTGGTTTACTGTTTTTACTCATGGGCTATACGCTGCATGCGCAAACAGGTACTCTTCGTACACGTAATTTGGGCAATCAATCATCTACACAGGGCAATGCTATTGCGTATGATCGTAATGGCAGACCTATGCGCAATTCCGGTGGTAATGATTCTTTGAAGACACGTAATAGTTTGGCCGACTCTATCACGATTTTTTATCGCTATTTTGATTCTACCCGTAACAGAACGATTGATTCCTCTATCAATGATTTCTATACGCGATTTCCATTACCATATCAATACCAGTCATTAGGGAATTATGGAACCGCTGCGCAGTCGCTCTTATTTACACCTTTTATGCGTCCTGGTTTTGATGCCGGCTTTCATGCGTATGATATTTACCAGTTTACCATTCAGCAAACAAAGTTCTATCAGACCACTCGTCCATATACAGAATTGGCTTATTTACTGGGTAGTAAAGCAGAACAACTGATCAATGTACTGCACACACAGAATCGAAAAGATAATTTTAATTTTTCACTCGAGTACCGTTTTAGTAATGCGCCGGGTAACGTGAAAAATCAAAACGCGAGTCATAATAATTTCAGGTTCACGTCTCAATATAAATCTCCGAATAGAAAATATGGTTTGTACTTTATCTTCCTTTCCAATAAAGCAGCATCTTCGGAGAATGGAGGTTTACAGAATGTAAAAAGGCTGGATAGTTTATCCTTGAATGATCCTTATGAACTGGAAACAAGACTCGGAAGATCAGGAGCGGCGCGTCGAAACCCTTTTAATACCGGAGTGAATACGGGAAACATTTATAAGGAGTCAACCCTATTCATCAGACATTTTTATGATTTTGGTAAAAAGGATTCTTTGGTTACAGATTCTACTACCTACAAGATATTTTATCCAAGATTTCGGTTGGAGCATACGCTACGGTATTCATCCAATAGTTATCAGTTCATAGATAATGCAGTAGATTCTTTACTATATGAACAATATTTTAATCGTACGGTACTCGATAGGGTGAATATTGATTACAACGACCGCTGGACAAATATTGTCAATCAGTTTAGCATGCTGACATTCCCTGATAAGAACAACCAAAGTCAGTTTATAAAAGCGGGAATTGCATTGCAGAATTTAAGTGGTCGATTTGATTCAATATTGAGAAAGAGTACTTATAATATATATGCGCTGGGTGAATATCGTAATCGGACAAAGAATCAGGTCTGGGATATTGAAGCAAGAGGTGAACTGTATTTGAATGGATGGAATGCCGGCGATTATGAAGCTTGGATCAGTATGAAAAGATTATTGGGGAAGAAGCTTGGATACTTGAATGTAGGTTTTCATAATGTAAATCGATCCCCGTCATTCATTTTTGATCCGCTTAGTCGTTTTCCAATTGATAATCGTACCAATTTTGGAAAAGAAAATGTAGTACGTCTTTTTGCGAATTATGAGAACCCAAAAAATGGATTAAGAATTTCCGGCAACTATTATGTGGTAAATAATTATATCTATTTTGATAGTTTTTTTCTTGCAAAACAGGAAGCTACATTGTTCAATGTGTTTCATGTAAGTCTGGAGAAGAAATTCAAATTATCTCGATACTGGAATTGGTATACAGAAATACATTTTCAGCAAAAGACCGGTCAGGCTCCGGTCAATATTCCATCTTTACTTACACGCAATAGGATTGCATTTGAAGGCAATTTTTTTACCAATCTTTTTTTATCAACCGGACTGGAAATTCGTTATCACACCCCTTATAAAGCGGATGGCTATTCTCCTTTTGTAGGGCGTTATTTTTACCAAAATGCTGAAACCATCTCGAATCGTCCGGATATCAATTTGTTCCTTCATTTCAGAATAAAGAGTTTCAAAGGCTTTGTTCGCTTTGAAAACCTGAATACACTTAATACCAGTAAAGGCTTTGAATTCAGTAAGTTGAATATGGTTTCCTCCGTTTATCCATCTTTAGGACTCTGGACCAGGGTAGGCGTTTGGTGGAACTTTATCAATTAGTCATTTAACAAAAAAATAGCCTGTATTCACCGCTTCTTACTTAATTTTGTCATGTAATGAAACGTGTACTCGTATCTATAATTGCATTGATTTATTTCACTGTCAGCAGTGGAATGGTCATGAGTGTACATTATTGTATGGGTGAAATCAGTACTATTCAGGTTAATCAAGTTCCTGAAGAGCGCTGTATTTGCGGGATGTCTAAAAAAGAAACTTCGTCAAAAGGCTGTTGCAAAACAGAATTTACGATGGTGAAATTGGCAGATACCCATAAAGCCTCTTCCGCTTCTTATGATATACAAACCCCGGTAGCTTTAGTGCCTCGCTCTTTGAGTCAACTGGAAGCTCCTTTATACAATACCAGTATAAAAATCTATGCAGATATACATGGTCCGCCATTACTATCTGAACAAGATACGTACCTTCTCAACTGTGTTTTCAGAATCTGATACCATTAACTGTAATGGACTTCTATACTAGTCAGTGACTAGTATATCCCTTTTTATTTATTGATTATTTCAGATTCAAACCATTTAAATTTTATTGTCATGAAAACACAATCTATTTTTTTAAGCATACTATTTTCTTTCATTTCAGTTTTCGCTATTGCTCAGGCTAAATCTCCGGCTGTAAAATCAGAAGAGATCAAAGTTTGGGGTAACTGTGGTATGTGTAAGTCTACCATTGAAAAAGCAGCTAAATCAGGTGGCGCCACTTTTGCGTTGTGGAATGAAGACACCAAAATCCTGAAAGTAAAGTATGCTGCTGCTAAAACCTCAAATGCAAAAATTCAAGAGAAAATAGCTGCTGCAGGCTATGATACCAAGGATTTAACTGCTGATAATGACGCTTACAACAACCTTCATGAGTGCTGTAAATATGAGCGTAAAGGCAGTGCAGAAACAGTAAAGCACGATAAAGCTTGTTGCAGCGATAAAGAATGCAAGTCAGGTAAAGAATGTTGCACCGACAAATGCGCAAAAGACAGCAAAGATTGTTGCGCTAAAACCAAATAATCGAAATACCTAATTTTTATCATGAGCGGATATGTCACTCTGAAATGTAGTGACATATCCTTGCTATCATAAACATCATTTTATATGAAAAAGATTTTCTTCTTATTATTTATATCATTTGGATTACTCGCGAATGCCCAGTTTACGAAAGCCAATCTACGTGCGAGTGGACTTACTTGCGCCATGTGCTCTAAAGCAGTGTATAAGTCTTTGTCTTCTATTGCTTTTGTAGAAAAAATAAATGTAGACATTCAAAAGTCAACATATGAGATCGTTTTTAAATCGGGTATGGGTGTTGATTTTGATGCATTGAGTCGCGCAGTAGTGGATGCGGGATTTTCTGTTGCCCAATTACAAGTGACATCAGTATTTAATGGAATAAAAGCAAAAAAAGGATCTCAGGTAGAGGTTGATGGTAAGATGATTCAATTCATCAATGGGAATGATCAGTTATTGAATGGTGAAAAGACTTTCAGCATCGTAGATAAAAACTTTGTTTCTGCGAAAGAATTTAAAAAATACAGTGCTTCTGCGGGTAAAACCTATGAGTCTGGTTTTGTAGATGGGAAGCGTGTATATCATGCTATTCTCTAATTGATTTTCACAACCTTAAATTCTTTTATGAAGCAAATATTAATTGGGCTGGGTCTTTTGTGTTCTATTTATTTACCCGCTCAAGAATTATATGTATTTACCGAGCCAGCTAGTAATATGCCTGCAAAATCTATAGGGGTAAAACAGTCGGCTAAATGGTTAAAAAATAGCATGTCGAATAGAACGGAAAGCAGACATACTTCTGAGATCATGTTTGGAGTCAATAAAAATCTCATGATACATGGTGCTGTTACTTTTTCTGATATGTATAGTAACAATGTGAGAGCGGAAAGTTATCGAACTTATGCTAAATATCGTTTCTTAACGATTGATGGTATGTACAGTCATTTCAGATTGGCAGCTTTTGCTGAAGCATCCAAAAGCAGGAATCGCTCACCTTATGATGAATTGAGTTTGGAAGGTGATCAGAGTGGTGTTCAGGCAGGTATCATTGCCACACAATTGCTGCATAAACTGGCCATCTCAACAACTTTAAGTATGACGGAATCTTTGCAAGAGGGTAGGAATGCACCCGGACCTAAACTGGTTCCTTATCGGGCATTCAATTATTCTTTGTCAGCTGGATATTTATTGTTCCCTAAGAAGTATACCAGTTATGAGCAAACCAATCTTAACCTGTATGTAGAGTTGTTAGGTCAGCGTACCTATGATAAGAAGCGCTATTTTGTTGATCTAGCACCGGCAGCACAATTGATCTTTAACAGTCAGGCTAAATTGAACCTGGGTTATCGTTTTCAGTTGGGTGGGGATATGATGCGTATGGCCAATGAAAGCTGGATGCTGAGTTTTGAGTGGCTTTTTTTGAATGCATTTAAATAGTCTGAAAAATCGATACAATGGCTATCGGATTTATGTACCTTTATTCGGTGCGTAAAACGGTAGCCATATTATTTACTGCCATCTATTTGTTAGGAGCAACAGAAGCCAGTCAACTTTTAAAGTTACCGGTTTTGGTTCAGCATTATTATGAGCATAAAGCAGGTAATGCTTCTGTAACGCTCTTTACTTTTCTACAAATGCATTACTTAGGTAATGATAATGATGATACCGATAACCTCAGAGATGAAGCATTACCATTTAAGACAATGGACGATTGCTGCGTAATTGCTTCCAATAGTTTGCCTCCTCAAAAATTACAGATTATTCATGTCGATTTCAATGAAGTGGAACAAGAGTTTACTTTATTGAATGATCCATCCCGATTTTTTATCTCTCCGGAAGATATTTTTCAGCCTCCACGTACCTGCTAATTACCAGAAGATGTAGTATTCACAGAACAGGGGATACCATTTGCCGTTTACCGATAGCAAAATGGATCTCATAGATATAAGTGTATCTTAATTGATCAGAAGTTAAAATCAAGCGCATGTTAAATGCCATTATTCATTTCTCAGTCAGGAATAAGCTGATAGTAGGTTTGATGGTGCTGGCACTCATGATTGTGGGTGTTATTGAGACTACCAAACTGCCTATTGATGCGGTTCCTGATATTACCAATAATCAGGTGTTGGTTATTACTACCGCTCCGAGTTTAGGAGCACCGGATGTAGAACGATTCATCACAGTGCCCATAGAGCAGGCAACACGCAATGTGCCGGGCATTGTAGAACAAAGAAGTTTTTCCAGATTTGGGTTGAGCTTGGTAACCATTGTATTCAATGAACAAACAGATGTGTATTGGGCACGAACCCAAATTAGTGAACGATTGGCTCAGGTGCGTCAACAAATTCCAGAAGGAATGGGAGTACCCGAGCTGGGTCCAGTTAGTACAGGCTTGGGAGAAATATTTCAATATGTAGTTAGACCCAAACCAGGTTATGAACAAAAATTCTCTCAAACAGAATTAAGGACCATTCAAGATTGGATCATAAGGAAACAACTATTAGCAACAGAAGGTATTGCTGATGTGAGCAGTTTTGGTGGACAATTAAAACAATACGAAGTTTCTGTTCGAACCGATAAGCTAAGGAGTTTAGGCGTGTCCATTAGCGATGTATATGATGCATTACAAAATAACAATCAAAATACCGGGGGGGCTTATATTGAGAAGGGGCCTACTGTTTTATTTATTCGTACGGACGGGCTGGCTAAATCAATAGAGGATATTCAACAGATTGTTATCAAACGATCCAATGGTATTCCGGTATTGGTAAGAGATGTAGCCGAGGTGAAATTTGGCGCGGCAACACGTTATGGTGCATTGGCTTACAATACGGATGGGGAAGTTGCCGGTGCGGTGGTAATGATGCTGAAAGGAGAAAATAGTAATAAAGTCATCAGAAATATCAAAGAAAAGATCAAGCAAATAGAAGCGTCACTTCCAGAGGGTGTGATGATTGATCCTTTTCTCGATCGAACTAAAATGGTGAATAATGCCATTGGAACTGTTGAAACCAATTTACTGGAAGGTGCATTGATCGTTGTGTTTGTATTGGTGTTGTTTCTGGGAAATTTTAGAGCAGGCTTTATTGTAGCAACAGTTATTCCTCTTTCGATGTTGTTCGCCATCATTATGATGAATGCATTTGGAGTTAGTGGTAATCTTATGAGCTTGGGAGCGCTTGATTTTGGGCTTCTTGTGGATGGCGCTGTGATTATTGTTGAAGCCGTCATGCATAAAATGTCGAAATTGAATGGAGTGACGATGGGAACCAAGTTGAGTCGAGAGCAGATGGATAGAAGTGTGGAAGAATCCAGTGGTAAAATGATGAATGCAGCTGTATTCGGACAAATCATTATCCTGATTGTCTATCTCCCCATTCTTTCTCTACAGGGAATTGAAGGAAAGATGTTCAAGCCAATGGCACAAACGGTTTCATTTGCTATACTGGGGGCATTCATTTTATCGCTTACCTATGTACCTATGATGAGTGCTTTCTTTTTAAGTAGAAAGCAAGGTCACAAAGAGAATATTTCTGATAAGATGATGCAAAGACTACAACAATGGTATAAACCGCTATTGCATAAGTCCATGAAAGCGCCGGGTATTATTATTGGTTCGTCAGTAGTATTGTTTGCAGCAGCTGTTGTAGTGCTATCCTCATTAGGTGGTGAGTTCATACCCAAGTTAGAAGAAGGTGATTTTGCCGTTGAAACAAGGGTACTTACAGGGTCTTCACTTACGACCACTTTACAAGAGAGTCAGAAAGCAGTAAAGATTTTATTAAAAGAATTTCCTGAAGTAGAAAAGATCGTTACAAAAGTCGGAACAGGAGAAATTCCTTCAGATCCCATGCCCATCGAATCTGCTGATATGATCATTGTATTAAAGGATAAAAAAGAATGGACGAGTGCCAAAACTTTTGATGAACTGGCGGAGAAAATGGGAGAAAGGGTATCGTCGGTTCCGGGTGTAACTACCGGATTCCAGTATCCGGTGCAAATGCGTTTCAATGAGTTAATGACCGGAGCAAGACAGGATGTGGTTTGTAAAATCTTTGGGGATGATCTGGATAGTTTGGCAAGATATGCAGCAGCGGTAGGAGAAGTGATTGGAACAGTAGAAGGCGCCAAAGATCTTTTTGTTGAAACAGTAACCGGTATTCCTCAACTTGTGATATCATATAACAGAGAAGCCATTGCTCGATACGGTGCAACGATTGCGGAAGTGAATAGGTCTGTGCAAGCAGCTTATGCCGGAAGTGTTGCCGGACAAATTTTCGAAAATGATAGGCGATTTGATTTGGTGATTCGCTTGAATGAGTCGCAGCGCAACAATGTAGATGAGATTGGGGATCTGCTGGTAGAGCTTCCATCCGGACAACAAGTGCCTCTTAATGTGCTGGCCCATGTAGCTATTCAGGAAGGTCCTTATCAGATACAACGAGAAGATGCACAAAGACGGATCACCATCGGGTTTAATGTTAGGGGTAGAGATGTACAGTCGATTGTGGAGGAGTTGCAAAACAAAGTGAAAAAGCAAGTTCAACTACCTGCAGGCTATTATGCTACTTATGGAGGGCAGTTTGAAAATCTGCAACAAGCAACCAAGCGATTGGCTATTGCAGTACCTGCCGCTTTGTTACTCATTTTTGTGATGCTGTTTTTTGCATTCAGAAAATTCAAATACTGTTTATTGATCTTTTCGGCCATTCCATTATCGGCTATTGGAGGAGTATTTGCATTATGGATTCGTGATATGCCTTTCAGTATTTCCGCAGGAATCGGATTCATCGCATTGTTTGGGGTTGCAGTATTGAATGGTATTGTATTGATCACAGAAATGAATCGGTTAAAAGCAGAAAATAATTCTTCATCCATACCGGAAGTGATAGCTCAAGCAACAGAAACGAGATTAAGACCTGTTCTTATGACAGCAGCTGTTGCATCACTTGGATTTTTACCAATGGCATTGAGTAACGGTGCTGGAGCGGAAGTACAGCGACCATTAGCAACAGTTGTAATTGGTGGGTTATTATCAGCTACACTTCTTACACTCTTTGTATTGCCTTCCTTGTATCTTTTATTTGAAAAGAAAAAGATTCAAATACCCATGAAACCTTTACTTGTTATTGTAATGATGTTGTCGACATGGTCTTTGCAGGCGCAACAACCACAGACGATGAAACTGGAAAAACTGTTGGAGTTGGTCAAAGAAAAATCGCCCATCTTAAAAGTGGGGCAACTTCAAGAAAAATACTATACAGCACTAAAAGGAACAGCCAGGGATATTCCGAAAACACAGTTGGTCACAGAACTAGGTAATTATAACAGTTTCAATTTTGATTCACGTGTATCGATTTTACAACCCTTCTCAGCAGGCATAGTATATCGAAAGCAAGAGTTGGTATTGAATAGTTATTTGAACGCTGCTGAAGCGAATACGGTCATACAACAACAGGTATTGGAAAAAATAGTCCGTCAACTATACCTGGAATTACAATACTTGATGGCAAGGAAAAAAGTACTAGAACGTGCCGATAGTGTTTATGGAAGTTTTCAAAGAGTAGCCCAGCTTCGTTTTGAAAAAGGGGAATCCAATTTATTAGAGAAAACAACATTAGATAATCAGGTTATGCAAAATCGGCAAATGATGCAGATGAATGTATCTGATCGTAAAGCTATTCAATTAGAACTTGCGTTGTTGTTACAAGATGCCATCACCATTGTTCCGGCTGATGAACTGGTAACTGTTCAGCAATTGTATGATACTGCTTTATTACAACAACATCCTGAACTTCAGTATTACAAAGCACAGGAGCAACAGGCAGCAGCTGAAACCCAACTGGCGAAAGCAAAACTAAGACCCGAATGGCTGATTGGGTATAATAACCAGTCATTAATGGGATGGATGGAATATAAAAACAGATCAGAACGCTTCTTTACTGCCGGAGATCGTTTTTCTTCAGTGACTTTAGGGATGTCTATTCCATTTTTCAATAAAGCACAAAAAGCAAAGGTAGAAGCAGCGAATGTTCAGGAACAGGTGAATCGAGCAAATACCGATATTGCTGCATTACGTTTAAAGACTCAATTACAACAGGCATTACAGCACAGGGATAAGTTCAATTCGTCTTTGACTTATTTTAAAAACAGTGCCTTGCCGCAATCCAATATCATTATACAAACTGCCAATCTGAACTATAAAAACGGGCAGATCAGTTATATTGAGTGGGCTACATTGGTGAATCAGGCTTTGGGTATTCAAATGCAGTATGCCGATGTACAAAGAGATCATCAGTTGAATGAAATTCAGCTGGATTATTTATTACAAAAGAATTGATAAGCTGTTATATGAAAAAATATATGCTAAGTATCGTAATGGTGGTATTACTATCATGCGGAACAAAAGAAGAAGCTGCAACTGAGGTTGTAAAAGAAGAGGAGCATGAGACTATGGTTGAACTCAATGCAGAGCAACTAAAAAATGCTGACATTACTATCGGCTATCCTGCTGAAATGAATATGCACAGTACTATCAAAGTGAATGGTGTTGTTGATGTACCACCACAGGGTATGGTGTCAGTGAGTTTTCCTTTAGGGGGCTACTTAAAAAGTTCTCATCTACTTCCGGGAATGGGGGTAAAAAAAGGGGAAGTCATAGCCATACTGGAAGATCAGAGCTATGTACAGCTACAACAGGATTATTTGATGGCAAAAGCTAAAATGGAGTTTCTCAGTACTGATCTTAGTCGTCAAAAAGAGCTGAGTGAACAAGATGCCGCGAGTAAGAAAACCTATCAACAAGCATCATCTGAGTTTAAAATACAACAAGTATTGATACGATCTTTAGAAGAGAAGCTAAGAATCGTAGGTATTGATCCGGAAAAATTATCAGTTAATACTATTACACGTACTATTAGTTTAAGATCTCCAATCAATGGATATGTTGCCAAAGTCAATGTTAATATTGGTAAGTATGTGAATCCAGCCGATGTATTATTTGAGTTAGTAGATCCTGATGATATTCATGCAGCACTTACGGTTTTTGAAAAAGATATTATGCAGATCAAAAAAGGAATGCGTGCAAGTGTTACACTTGCTGATAAGCCGGGAAAAAAATATGAAGTAGATGTTATTCTGGTAACCAGAAATGTGGATGAGAACAGAGGCGGATTGGTGCATTGTCATTTTGAAAATGCCAATCATGAATTATTGCCGGGCATGTTCCTGAATGGTAGCTTTGAATTGGATAATAAGAAAGCCATCGCTGTTCCGGAATCAGCGGTCGTTCGTTATCAGAGTAAGCCTTACATTTTTATTGCAAAAGATTCTACCCGATTTGAAATGGTGGAAGTAGAGATCGGCATTTCTGATCGGCAAATGATTGAGTTAAAGGCAAAAGAAAATACCGATTGGAGACAACAAAAAGTAGTACTCAAAAACGCCTACAGTTTGTTGGGTAAGTTGAAAAATAAAATGGAAGATGATTAATAGTGTTGACTCAATAGATATTTCCACGGGATAACAAAAGGAAGCATCAAAACCCATACAATAAAAAATACAGCCATACCTCCAGGGTATGGCTTATTATTTTGAATGGCAGGTAAGCACACAAACAGCAACCAACAGGATTTATAGATCAGTTGTAATAATAAAACTGCTGAAAATTGAATTGGATATAAGAAGCCGAATACAGATAGTACTGCAATTGATAACCAAAGTGCTCCGGTTAGCTGTATCACTGGAGTAACTGAATAGGCATTTGAAAATACAGTTCTAGCCGCATATGATGGAAAGAAAAGGGCTGATATGCCAATCCATCCCGCTACAATGATATTTGCCAGATATACAAAACGCATATAGGATTTGTAACAATTATCCTGGAAACTAGTTTAGGAGAACAGTAGTTAATTAGGCGTTGTTCTTTTTACTGATAGCGATCATGAGCAGAAACAGTCCATAAAATACCACACCTACACCAAGACAATTAATCAAAGTTTGCTGATAACCTAACTTAATTACATTGATAAAAGGATATGGATAGGTATGTGTAATAGAGCCTCTGATTAATGTGTAAATAAGGTAGGCGAGTGGGTAATATAACCAAGGCAAAGCATCGTTCCATTCTAGTTTTTTTCTGTCTGTAAAAAATAACCAATAAACAAGAAAATATACAGGAATGAAACTGTGTAGTAGTTCATCTGCTACCTTGCCCCATCCGGTAACTGTCCAGATATTTCTTAATAGCAAATTATAGATGATGCCCACCACAAGAATATACACCGTAATCGCTGTAGTGGTACTGAATTTATTAAAGAAGAGCCCCAACTTTGTTGCAGGAAAAAGCCATAAGCAAGTGAAATAAATCGCTACAAGACTGTTGGTGAGTATGGTAAAATAGCTAAAGAAACGAATGATGGTATGTAGAATAGAAACTTCTCTGTTGTTCAGGGTTACCCATAGCTGTAAGCCTACAGCTATAATGCTAATAAGACTGCCAAAAATATAGATACCGCTAGCAGATTTTTTTTCTTTCACGTACTTTATAAGTTACTATAAATATACGCTTCTGAAGTGAATGAATACTTCTTTGAGCAATGGAGGATATTGAAATCACTAAAAATGTGTAACGGATTAATGGCTAACAACCTTTAATCCAACAATAGAAGCAATCAATGTAGTGATGAAAAAAAGTCTCCAAAAATCTGCAGGTTCTTTAAAGAAAAGAATACCCATGATAACAGTTCCAACCGCTCCGATCCCTGTCCATACCGCATAAGCCGTGCCTATGGGTAACTCTTGTGTGGCTTTTATGAGTAATAACATGCTGATGGTTAAACAAAGTAAAAAGCCTCCATACCAGCCAATCGCAGTCATTCCACTAGTGAGTCTGGCTTTACCCAAACAAGCGGCAAAACCCACTTCAAATAAACCTGCTATGATGAGGATGATCCAACTCATGCATCTATATATTTTTCTAGTTGTTCTTCAACTTGATAAAACCCAGCTAGTTTTCGAATAACGGCTTCAACAACGGCATCCGGACAACTGGCTCCACTTGTCATCAAAACACGAAGTGGTGTCTTTTTAGGCAGATAATTATGTATGGATATTAGTTCTTTTGTTCTCCAATTGCGGTGATGAATTTCTTGTTGATCTACCAATTTATCAGCGGCATCAATAAAATATGTCGTCAACTTTTCTTCACACAGTTCTACTAAGTGTGAGGAATTACTACTATTATATCCTCCAATCACAATGGCAATATCAGCCTCAGTATCTGCAAGCATACCCGTTACTGCGGTTTGATTATCGTTGGTGGCATAACAGAGTGTGTCTCTGGTATCTGCAAAACGATCTGCTATATTACCGGCTGTTAATTGGTAATGACGAATGAAAACACTTTTTAAGTAGTCGGAAATAGCCTGAGTATCAGTTGCGAGTTGTGTGGTTTGATTAACGACTCCTATTTTTTGTAGATCTTTTGTAATATCAAATCCCTCTGAATAGCGACCTTTAAATTCGTGGTAAAAGTCAGGAGCAGGTTTTTCGCCTGTAATATATTTCGCTAATTCAATGGTTTCAGCCATATCATTGACTACTACTGTGGGGGTATGATAAGAAGCATGTGAAAATGTGGCTCTGGTTTCTTCATGTTGAGGTTTACCATGCACTACAATACTGTACCCTTTCTTGGCAATTTGCTCACTTCGGTTCCATACTTTTTCAACGAATGGACAGGTGGTATTGTATTTTTCAGTGGGTATTCCCTTTGCTTCCAAAATGGCTTCTATTTCCAGCGTAGTTCCAAATGCAGGAATGATGACCACATCATCCTTGGTAAGCGTATCAAAAGCAATCAACTGTTTTCCTTTGGTGTCTTGCAAAAATTGAACACCTTTTGATAGAAGATCCGCATTTACTTGTGGATTGTGAATCATCTCACTCAATAAAAAAATTCTCTTACCCGGATTTTCGTCAATGGTTCTAAAAGCAATTTCAATGGCATTTTCAACACCATAACAAAACCCAAAATGACGTGCTAAATAAATTTGCAAGTCCCCAAGATCTAATAATGTAGGGGAGAAATCTTTTTTTAATTTATCCTGCTCTTTTCTTCTCTGCTTAATGTTCCCAATCAAAGGGCTCCGGTATTCTCCGGGTACATTGAACTGCTTCATGTAGCAAAGATAGGGATAGCAAATGGCTGATAGTCCATAGTTAATGGTAATCTTCTATGGACTATTTGCTATCGACTATTGACTTTAAACAAATTCTCCCTATCTTCCAATCACCAAACTAACTGTTGCGCATGTCAAACCATATGTTTTTACAGGCTTGTCTTATCGTGAGCGGAGGTGTCATAATCGGAGCCACGCCCAAAGAAAAAACCATCTTTACTGCCATCACTAGATCTGTTCAACGAAATCAAAAAAATTGGATCAATTTGTTCAATGGTACTTCCTTGAAAGGGTGGCGTACTTTCCAAAATAAACCTTCAGATTCATGGCTGGTGCAAGAGGGTGTCTTGTATTGTAAAGGAAATAAAGGACAAGATCAGCAAAGAGCCGACCTGATTACTGAGGAACAATTTGAAAATTTTGAACTGTCATTGGAATGGAAAATTGCTGCCGGTGCCAATAGTGGTATTTTATACCTGGTATCAGAAAATTATCCTGCAGCCCATCATAGCGGTCCCGAGTATCAATTAATCGATGACCGTGGTTATCCCGCCCAACTGGAAGATTGGCAAAAAACAGGAGCTAATTATGCCATGCATGTTCCTGCTTCCGATGCTACTAAACCTGCAGGTGAATGGAATAGTGCCCGAATCATTGTAAACCAAGGTCATGTTGAACATTGGCTTAATGGGAAAAAAATTGTAGCTTATCAATTATGGGATGAAAATTGGCAACAAAACAAAGCCAATGGCAAATGGAAAGACATGGACAGTTATGGCAGCGTAAAATCGGGTCATATTGCGCTACAAGACCATGGCGGAGAAGCTTGGTTTAGAGAGATTAAGATTAGAAGGATATAGTTTAAGTCAAAAGTGAAAGGTCAAAAGTGAAAAGGAAAGGCATACTTCCTACCATGGACTATGGACTATCGACTATGGTCCATGGTCGATAGTCCATAGTCCATGGTAAGAACATCATTTCACTTTTCACTTTTCCCTTTTCACCCTTCACCATCCTCCCCCTTTCACTATCTTTGCCCCATGCATTATGTTTCTGTTGAAGGTCTCACGAAGAGTTATGGTATCAATCCCTTATTCAATAATATTTCTTTCCATATCAACGAAGGTGATAAAATTGCCTTGATTGCCCGGAATGGGGTCGGTAAATCAACTTTATTACGCATTCTTGCCGGACAAGAAACTGCTGATGAGGGTAAGTGTTGGATCAATAAAGAAGTAACCGTTGCCTTATTTGAACAAGAACCTGAATTTGATGAAGCAAGATCGGTACTTGAAAATATTTTTCATTTAGAGCATCCTATTATTACAGCGATACGTGCTTATGAAGCAGCCGCTGAATCTGAAGATGGTCATTTGATCGCTGATGCTATTACTAAAATGGATGAATTAGGAGCTTGGGATTTTGAGGCCAAAGTAAAACAGATACTAGGTAAGCTGAATATTCATCATTTACAAAATCCGGTGAAAGACCTGAGTGGCGGACAACGTAAAAGAGTAGCGTTAGCTAAAACATTGATCGATATTGGGTTTGAGCATAAACACACTTTATTGATGATGGATGAGCCAACGAATCACTTGGATGTTGAAATGATTGAATGGTTGGAGCATTATCTCAACGGAGAGAATATTACTTTGTTATTGGTAACCCACGACAGGTATTTTTTAGATGCTGTTTGTGATGAGATATGGGAACTGGAACGCGAAAACATGTATGTCTACAAAGGCGATTATGAAAACTACATGGAAAAAAAAGCGGCGAGATTAGAAAGTGAACAAGCCAGTATTGATAAAGCCCGTAACCAATATCGAAAAGAACTTGAATGGATGCGGAAACAGCCAAAAGCGCGCACCACAAAGAGCAAGAGCCGTCAGGATAATTTTTATGAAGTAGAAGCCCGTGCCAAGCAAAAGATAGAAGAAGCTAAACTGCAACTGGAAGTCAAAATGAGCAGGTTGGGTGGAAAAGTAATAGAAATGAAAAAGGTATATAAATCTTATGGAGACCTTCCGATCTTAAAAGGGTTCGATTATACTTTCACAAAAGGTGAACGTATTGGCGTCATTGGTAAAAATGGCGTGGGTAAATCTACCTTCCTCAATATGTTGCAATTGATTGAACCTGCTGATAGCGGTAAAATCAATATCGGGGAAACAGTCATCTTTGGTAATTTTTCTCAACAAGGTCTGCAGATAAAAGATAACCTGCGTGTAATTGAATATGTCAAAACTTTTGCAGAAAGTTTTCCATTGGCCAAGGGTGGTAGTTTAAGTGCTGCGCAGTTTTTAGAATTATTTTTATTTCCACCTGATAAGCAATACACTTATCTATCTTCTTTAAGTGGAGGTGAAAAAAAGAGACTTCAATTACTCACTATATTATTTCGTAACCCTAATTTTTTAATTCTGGATGAACCTACCAATGATTTGGATCTTCCAACATTGGCAGTATTGGAAAACTTCTTGAGTGAGTACCAGGGTTGTGTTTTGATTGTATCGCATGATCGTTATTTCATGGATCGATTGGTGGATCATTTATTTGTATTTGAAGGAAATGGAGAAGTGCGTGATTTCCCGGGCAACTATACACAATATCGGATATGGATGAAGGAACAGGAAGAGAGAGAGGGGTTGACAGTTGATAGTAGACAGTTGAAAGTGGAAAGGACAGAGGTGAAAAATGATATCGTTGCTTCAAAAAAGAAAATGAGTTTTAAAGAGAAGCGGGAATTTGAGATGCTGGAAAAAGAATTACCTGCACTTGAGGCAGAAAAACTCAAAATCACTGAAAAGATGAGTCAGGGAGATCTTTCCTTTGATGAAATTTCAAAACTCAGCGAAAGAATGATAGCCATCACACAAGAATTGGAGGAAAAAGAGTTGCGATGGCTTGAACTAAGTGAGATGGTTTAAATTGAACCTATTCCATAAAATGTATCGATTGTTGATCATACTATTGTTTGTGTCTGTTCATGTAGAGGCCCAACAAGACAGTACAAAGAGTACATTTGAATGGGGTGCTTATGCAGAAGCATATTATAGTCATGATTTTGGTAAACCTGCGAATCAACAAAAAGTTCCTTTTCTATATTCTTATAACAGGCATCAGCAGCTATCGCTGAATCTTGTAATGGGCAGGGTGTCTTATACTTCGCAACGATTTCGCAGTGTTGTAGCTTTGGCTGCAGGTACTTATATGGATGATAATCTGCAAGCAGAAGATGCTGTTACAGGACAGGTTTTTGAAGCTTCAGTAGGATTTAAACTTAGCAAACACAAAGAATGGTGGTTGGATATGGGTATCCTGCCCTCTCATATTGGATTTGAAAGTGCAATAGGGGCAGATCAATTAACGTTGACCAGAAGCATGATGGCTGATAATTCTCCGTACTATGAGTCAGGATTCAGGCTATCTTATAACAGTTCCAATCAAAAGTGGTTTTTAGCATTGTTGTGTGTGAATGGATGGCAAAGAAGTATCAGAGCAGATGAGCCATTTCAACCGGCATTCGGACATCAGCTCACCTACAAACACAGTAATACTTTGAGTATCAACAGTAGTTCTTTTATTGGGAATGACAGACATCCTACCTTCAGAAGGATGCGTTATTTCCATAACCTCTATGGTAACTGGCAATTGAATAAAGATTGCACGGTGACTGCAGGGTTTGATATAGGTTGGGAGCAGCAAACTAAAGGATCTTCAAAAATGTACAATTGGTATTCTCCGGTTTTGATACTGGGCTATCAAATTACTGATCATCATCGACTGGCTATGCGGACGGAATATTATCAAGACATCCATAAAGTCATCGTTTCATCTCCTGCATCTGTTGCATTCAAAACTTTTGGTTATTCAGTCAATTACGATTGCAAGCTTAGTTCATCCATGTTATTCCGTATTGAGGCAAGATCATTTAGCTCTGTGCAACCCGTGTTTCCTACAGAAACTGGCTTAAAATCAAATAACTTTTTTATGACCAGTTCTATCAGTATCCGTTTATAATAGTTCAAAAGAAACTGCATTGCTTTCTGATCCGTTAATGATCATTGAAACTTTTTGTTTGCCTTTATAAAATACTCTCGTTGTGATGAGTTTGAAGCTTTGCCTTCTGGTGATTTCCCATTTTTCTCCTCCAACCATTTCACGCTCACTGATTTTAAACACTTTCTTAGATAAGCTGCCATTGTTTCTTAAATAATGAATGGCATATTCCAAACGAACTGTAGCTTTCTTTTTTCCATTGTTGGTAATACAGGCTTCAAATTCAAGATGTTCTCCAATCTTTACTTTTTTATTTTTAACGATGAAGCGATCGATTGTTAAGTTGTCGGCTTTTAATTGATAGTATTTTAATACTTCCGGATGTCCGGCTTTTAATAAGGATCTCAATCCATGTTTGATGATGGCATTGGTTTCAGGACTTTGGTTTTTCCATTTTTTAGCAATTGTAATCGCTATATCCGGATTATCTTTTGAGATGTCATTGAGATTATTGGCTACACTTCTTCTCACTACTTCACAACTATCTTGTTTCAGGTTTTCAAGGATCGGTAAAATGGGTGAGGGATCTTTTTTCAGTGCAGGTAACGCCATGGCCCAGGGCAAACGAGGTCTACAGCCTTCTGTAGCAAGTCTGCGTACATGACGACTTGTATGAGTAGACCACTTCAACATTTGCGGAATCATTTTTGCTTCATAGCGAATGATAAAATGCCTGACTGCAAATTCACAGCTAATAAATTGGGTTACTTGCTCCATAGCCATTACAGATTCTTTGTAATGATCTAATCCATATAGATAAATGTATTCCGGTAAGAAAAGATATTCGATGCTGCTGGCTGCAGGTCCCTCTTTTTTAATGGCTCCTATCAGTTCAATTAAAAGAGGAGCTGCTTTTGAATAATCTTTGGGCAAGAAATGATGTAATACATGCGCAGTATGTGCCATTCTTTCTTTTAGCTCGTATGCCTCAAATGCAGGAATAAATATTTTATTCAGAAATGATTTTTTATCAAAACCGGGAATAGTTGTTTTTAACGGAATCGAAAGCTGATGATAAAAAGACTGTGAATACAGGTCTTTCAGTAAAGTACTCATGAACTAAATTTTACGGAAAGATGAGAGAAACTGATAAGAAAATGAATAAAAAAGTATCAACGGTCTGATAAGAAAATGGGAGAGGTTGCTTTGTTTGTAAAATCAGGCTCTGCAATTTCCATCAATCTGGTAACTGCTTGTTTTCCGGGAATACCCAGATCAATCGAAAACTCATTTACATAGAGGTCAATGTGTTGTCGCATCACATCTTCACTCATTTCCTGTGCGTGTGCTCTAACATAATTGGATACTTCCGGATAATGTGCAAATGCATACTCCACACTTTTTTTGATGCATTGATCAACTTGTAAAGCTACTTCATCAATGATTCTGTTGTGGGCTACAATACCTCCTAATGGTATAGGTACGCCGGTTTGTTGTTCCCAGTAATCACCCAGGTCTATTATTTTATGTAGTCCTTTTTGTTGATAAGTGAATCTGTTTTCATGGATGATGACACCTGCGTCAACTTGTTCACTTACAACCAATTCTTCTATCTCATGAAAAACATGAAAGCTTTTATTTTTTGCTGAAGGAAAAGCCATCGAAAAAAGTAAATGAGCAGTGGTATTGATACCGGGTATAGCAATTGTAGCATTGTTGACAGATTCTACCGTCATGGATGGATCCTTAGTAATCAAAAGCGGCCCAACCCCTTTTCCCAACGCACCGCCACTGTTTAAAACTGTGTACTGTGGCAGCACCAAAGGCAATACCCCATAACTGATTTTTGAGATATCAAGTTTTCCCTCAATGGCCCATAGGTTCAAGGTTTGTACATCTTCCAATACTACATCAAATGAAATCCCACCCGTATCAATTTTACCATTGACCAGTGCATCAAAAATAAAAGTATCATTCGGACAAGGGGAGAAGCCGAGGGTGAGTGTCATGGGGCAAAGATAATGAGTAGTTAGTCGTGAATGGTGAATTGTGAATGGTGAAAAGGGGGTTGTTCTAATATGCTTTTTTATTCACTACTCACTATTCATCATTCACCATTCACAATTCACCATTCACAATTCACAATTCACCTTATCTTATACAACCTATCCACATACTTCACCAATACTTCATTCAATGCTTCAATCGCTTCTTTCATTTTCCAGTGGGCTTTGTTGCGTTCGCCTACGTAGTTGGAGATGGCTCTGATTTGGATAAAAGGAATATTGGCTTCCCGACAAATAAAATGCAAAGCTGCACCTTCCATGGATTCTACAACAGCACCATATTTCTTTTTGAGTTGTTCAATTCTCGTTGGTTGAGTGCTGATCTGGTTCACAGTAATGCCGGTTAATTCAGGAAGTTTTAGGAGGTTATACGTACTAAGCCAGGGATTGGGTAATTTTCTTTTTTCAAATGGATGATAATTGCTCTTTTCCAGTTTCAGATCGAATATGTCTTTCCATTTTCCTTCTTCTTCAACACCTACATCACCCAAAATTTCTTCTTTAACTACCACCACCTTTCCAAGAGAAATATCGGGGTCGAAACAGCCGGCAATACCTGCTTGTATAATCAGATCGGGCTTTTCTTCAGATACTAGACGGGTCAATGAAACAGCGCTTGCCAGCATCCCAACACCGGATTGATGAAACCTCACTTTCAGTCGCTGACTTTCACCCGTATAGAGTGTATTCATATTTACAAAAACCGGCATCCATTCTCCAATCGTGGCGGCTGTAATGATAATTCGCATGAGAACTGTTTAATAAGATATAGTAGTATAAAAATACTAAGGATTGCATTGAGTTGATCATTTGATTTTGCAGGTTGCTATTTGTAAATCAATGATTTATGCATTTGTAGGTCAGTACATGCAAGGAGTTACAAGTCAACTTCATTACCTTTGCCGAAATTTTCGGAGCTAGCATGGTCTATTTAACGCGACAAGAACATTTTAACGCTGCCCATAAACTATACAATCCAGGTTGGTCGAAAGAGCAGAATGAGGAGGTTTTTGGTGTATGTGCCAATGAGAATTGGCATGGACATAATTATGATTTATATGTAACGATCAAAGGCAATCCTGATCCGGATACGGGCTTCTTGTTTGATGTTAAAAAGCTCAGTAAACTCATTAAAGAGCATGTAATTGATAAACTGGATCATAAAAACCTCAATCTGGATGTGGATTTTATGAAAGACCAGCTTTGCAGTACCGAAAACCTCGCCATTGCAATATGGCAACAACTACAGCCGCATCTTCCACAACAGGTTCAGCTTCACTGTATTAAGCTGTATGAGACGCCTAGGATTTATGTTGAGTATTTTGGATAGTAGCTTATTGCTTATGGATCATTGCTAATGGCAAATGGTTCATTGGTTTTGCTGCATAAAATGGCATCCTTGGCTAGGGATGAACAGGGGGTATATTAACTGTTTACACTTTCTTGGTCTATTTCTAAACAAAATAACATCTATGCTGTTATTATATCCGTATGTACCTTTGTATTCAGGATGTCGAACATACCTGAATCATAGGTAGGATATAAAAATGGACCATGGTCCATGGACAAGAAGACATTCAAGCTCTGTTACCAATGTATAGGCTCTCGAACTGTCAGGCCACTTGATCAGCACACTTCTGAAACAGTGCCAGACCATTGATAACTGAATCACTTGATAATTAAATGTAAATGAACACCTGGGTTATTGCCGTTGAAGTGTGCGACGCAACGGAAGAAGAACAGGTATCTGATGCCGGTTTCAAAATGGCATAAAACAATGGAGAATAAAGTAGCGGTATACAGGAAGGAACATTTTAATGCGGCACATCGTTTGCACAATTCAAATTGGTCTGTAGAAAAGAACAAGGAAGTGTTTGGTTTGTGTAATAATGCCAACTTTCATGGACACAATTATGAACTAATTGTAAAAGTGAGTGGTGTTCCGAACTCTGAGACGGGTTATGTGTTGGACATGAAAGTGCTGAGTGATCTTATTAAAGAAGAAGTATTAAACAAATTCGATCATAAAAATTTAAATCTGGATACAGTTGAGTTTGCAACACTCAATCCTACTGCAGAAAATATTGCCGTAGTTATTTACAATTTGTTGCGTGCTAGGCTGGATAAGGAATTGGACTTAAAAATCAGGTTGTATGAAACAGAACGAAACTTTGTTGAATATCCGGCTTAACGGAGAACAAATTGAATTGAGTGATATGCATATAGATGATATGGGGGATGATCATATCAGTACATCGGTAGAGACGCCGATGAGAGCTGATGCTTTTGAAAAAACAGATGAACAAAAAATCGCTGAGATTGAAGGACATTTTCGTGCCATCATGGAAACCCTAGGACTGGATTTGACGGATGACAGTTTGAAGGGAACACCTCGTCGTGTAGCAAAAATGTATGTGAAAGAAATTTTTCAGGGATTGAATCCCGCCAATAAACCGGCCATTGCATTGTTTGATAACAAGTATAAGTACAATGAGATGTTGGTAGAAAAGAATATTTCTTTTTATAGCAACTGTGAACACCATTTTGTACCCATTATTGGTAAAGCACACGTTGCATATATCAGTAATGGTAAAGTGATTGGATTAAGTAAGCTCAACCGACTGGTAGAATATTTTGCGAAACGTCCGCAAGTACAAGAAAGACTAACGATGCAAATCGGAAAAGAGTTACAGAAAGATCTTGGTACAGAAGATGTTGCCATTGTAATTGATGCGAAACATTTATGTGTGGCCAGTAGAGGGGTGGAAGATGATACATCTTCAACCATCACAGCTTTTTATGGTGGAAAATTTAAAGAAGAAAAGACGAAAGAAGAATTTTTGAAATATCTGGAATTGAAAACAGAATTTTAATTAAAAGAGATGGAGTAAAAAAGCAGCGATTGCTGCTTTTTTTGTTTAAAATACCCTCAAATAGGTACTTTTTTCGTTTGAATAAACGATATTTTTATCATAAAATCTCAGGTCATGATACGCATAACAGTAAGACTCTTTTCGATAACTGTTTTTTTATTGATTTCTTTTTTGGCTATTGGACAAACATCTGCTGATTATAATAAACAAGCAAGAACGGCTAACGAAAAGGGTGACAATGATGGCATCATCAATGCTGCAACTTTATCATTGAATGTCGCCTTGAATGGGGAAGCATATTGGTGGAGGGCGATTGGATATAAGAATAAAAAAAACTATACCCTGGCAATCAGTGATGCTACTAAGGCAATGTCTTATTATACGAATGACAATTCATCAACAGGGAGGCTTTACGAACTGAGGGCGAATGCTTATTATGACTTAGGTGATTATGATAATGCGGTCGATGATATGGAGAAAATGAGGGACTATTATGGCTATTCAAAAAATAAAATTTTCTTGGAAAAGCTTATAATGGGTTATGAAAAACTCAACGAATATATTAATGCATCTTTAGCTTACTCAGATATCATTAAACTTACGACTAATAACATAGAGCTATCTGATTTTTATTTAAAAAGAGCAATTGTAAAAAGTAAACACTATAGTTATACTACAAAAGAAATTCTGGATGATTTGGGTCTATCTATTTCTAAGAACAAGCAAAATGTTGAATCTATTTTTGAGCGAGGATTAATATATGCTGACACAAAGGAGAATGATCTCTGTAAAAATGATATGTTAGAAGTGATTAGGTTACTTGAGGGTAAAGCAAAAAATAATAAGGATACACTTAAACTAGCCGCCAGCTATATGGTACTCGGAGCTTTCTATTTTGATAATAGAAATTATGATGAATCCAAGAAAAACTATTTGAAATCATTACAGTATGATAATAAAAGCGGTTTTGTTTTTTGGTATTTAGGAAAAATTAGATCTGAAATTGACAAAGAGTATGAAGCTGCTACTGCAGATTATAAAAAAGCTATTATGTTACTCACAACAAATACTGATAGAGTAAACTGTTATATAGATTACTATTTACACGAAAGAAGATATTTAAAATTTAATAAAGCAATGGAAGTAATTGATGCTGCAATAATCATTTCTCCAAATGATGCCACTCTTTATTGGGATAAAGCTTATCTATATAAACTCAAAAATGATAAGACAGAAGCTTTAAGAAATTATAATAAAGCCTTTTCAATCGGCCTGAAAGATTCAACACAAAGAGCAGCGTTTTATCTGGAGAGAGGTCAGTTTAAACTTTCGAACAACGATCCTCAAGGTGCTTTATTGGATATACAAAATTCAATTGCATTAAGACCCGAATATAATAATTACAAAGCATTAGGAGATGTGTTTAAAATAGGTATGAAACAAACTGAGCTAGCAAACGGGAATTATCAAAAAGCTATGAGTTATACGATTTCAGGGGCACAAAAAAAAGATACATCAATCAACTATGCATATGCAGCAGCAGCTATGGGTGATAAAGTAACAGCTGAACGTTTTATTAAAAAAATGATCATTGATGCGAGTGCTAAAATTGGTGCTTTGGCAGACGAGTACCATAATGCAGCATGTATTTATACTACCCTAGGTAATTTTTCGAAAGCATTTGAATATTTGGAACTATCATTACAGACGGGTTACAACAGTTTTGAACATATGTTGCATGATGCGGATCTTGAACCATTGTACAAATTGCCGGAATACAAAAACTTGTTAGTTAAGTATAAGGTACCGGTACCGGTGTATTAAGTATAGCTTCTATAAAAATAAATTTGGGATATCATCAGGATTAGGTTTTTTTGCGTTTAGTAAAACAAGGATTATGAACAAGCATGCTTATATATTTCCGGGTCAGGGCTCTCAGTTCAGTGGAATGGGAAAAAACCTCTATGAGTCCAATGCCTCAGCTAAAAGATTATTTGAAAATGCCAATGCTATCCTTGGTTTCCGAATCAGTGATATCATGTTCAATGGTACTGATGAGGAGTTGAAGCAAACCAATGTTACGCAACCTGCTGTTTTTTTACACTCAGTAGTAGCTTACAGAACTATTGAAGCACCTACACCTCATATGGTTGCCGGACATTCATTGGGTGAGTTTTCAGCTTTGGTGGCCAATCAAACATTGAGTTTTGAAGATGCTTTACAACTGGTAAGCATACGAGCAAAAGCGATGCAGAAAGCCTGTGAACTCGTTCCCTCAACTATGGCCGCTGTATTGGCTTTGGATGATGCTAAAGTGGAAGAGATCTGCGCAGCAGTACAGTCAGAAACCGGTGAAGTGGTAGTAGCGGCAAACTATAATTGTCCCGGACAATTAGTAATCAGTGGTTCAGTAAAAGGAATTGAAATAGCTTGTGAGAGAATGAAAGCTGCGGGTGCCAAAAGAGCATTGGTTTTACCCGTGGGTGGTGCTTTTCATAGTCCATTAATGGCTCCTGCAAGAGAGGAATTGGCTGCAGCTATTGAAGCCACTACATTTCACCAACCCATTTGTCCTGTTTATCAAAATGTAGCCGCAGCAGGTATTACCCAACCCGAACTCATCAAACAAAATCTCATCGACCAATTAACAGGTGCCGTTAAATGGACACAAAGTGTTCAAGCCATGGTAGCAGACGGCGCCACTAATTTTACAGAAGCAGGCCCTGGTAAGGTATTACAGGGTTTGGTACAGAAAATTTATAAAGAAGCAGTGGTAGATGGGGTGAGTTAGTATTGCAGTCCATGGACCATAGACCATGGTTCATGGACTATAGCCTACAAATCAAGACTCCCATTCACCCATTCAGGATCTAAATTAGCATTGTACTTTTTATAAAAATTGATAGCAGGTTCATTCCACTCTAATACTTGCCAAACCATTCTTTTGAATCCTTTTTCTTTCGCTTCTTCAATCAAACGGTCAAACAATAATTTTCCGGCCCCTTGTCCACGGAGTCTTTCTGTAACGAGAAAATCTTCCAGATATAAACATTGTCCTTTCCAGGTGCTATAACGAATATAATACAAAGCAAAGCCTTCCACTTTTCCATCAAATTCAGCTACAAATGCCCACCAGACCGGGTTTTCACCAAAACCACTTGTTTCAAAATGTTCAAGGGTAACAGTAACTTCTTCCGGGGCTTTTTCATAAACGGCGAGTTCATGAATGAGTTCTAAGAGTCTGGCGCAATCTTTTTTTTCAGCTCGTCTAATTGTGATATTCATATTGCTTCTAATTCATTTATGATATTAGTGCTTGGTCAAGGTCATTTAAAATGTCTTCTATATTTTCAATACCAACACTCAAACGAATCAAGCCATCAGTAATGCCATATTTAAGTCTCTCTTCTCTTGGAATTCCAAAATGACTCATACTAGCTGGGTGGGATACCAATGTGTCTACAGTTCCCAAAGAAATGGCTCGTACACACATTTGTAATCTGTTGATGAATTGTTTGCCTGCTTCAAGTCCACCTTTTAGTTCAAAACTCATCACCGCTCCAGGTAATCTCATTTGTTTTTTGCAAAGCTCATGATCCGGATGAGAAGAAAGACCTGTAAAATTTACTTGAGCAATCGCCGGATGTTTTTCCAGAAATGCTGCAACAGCCTGCGCATTGGCGCAATGTCTTTCCATTCTGATCTCCAGTGTTTTCATTCCTTGTGCTAATAGAAAAGCATCGAATGGATTACTATTACCACCTAGTAATACATGCCATTTCCAAACAGAAGTTCTCATTTTTTCCAAGTCCTTACCTAAAAGCACTCCTCCAATAGCAGTACCATGTCCATTCAAAAATTTGGTAGTAGAGTGGAATACATAATCTACACCGAATTTGAAAGGCTGTTGCAAGTAAGGAGTAGCAAAAGTATTATCCACGCTTACGATTATATTTTTGGTCTTAGCGATTTTTGTCACAGCAGCAATATCTACACACTGTATAGTAGGATTAGCCGGTGTTTCAATATGTACCAATTTGATCTGTGGATGTTGTTGTAAAGCTTCTGATACAAGACTCAAATTCCGCATATCTACAATGATCACTTCTATACCGGTGGCTGCTAATACTTTGGTCATCAGTTCTTGCGTGCCACCATACAATGAATAGTGAGATAATATTGCATCTCCGGCTTTTAGATTACTTAAAAACAATGTAGACATCGCTGCTTGTCCGCTCGAGTGTAACAATGCTTTTAACTGTAAAGGCTGTCCGTTATCATCTTTCAAACCAAAAGCTTCCAGTGCTGCAATGGTTTCTTCTGCAGCTGTGAAAGTAGGATTACCCCAACGACTATATACCCTTGTCTTATCAGTACCTGCAAAACGATCCATGCCGTCTTCTGCTGTATCAAAAGTGAATGTAGAGGTAGCAAAAATGGGGGTCAGGTGTGCATCTTCGGCATTTTTATGTCCTGCAGCATGCATCGCAGTTGAACTGATTCCTTTTAATAAAAATTTTTCAGACATTCTTTGTAAATTGAAGGGATAATAAATTCCGTACCATCAAATGTAAGACGAAAATGAAGCAAATACTACTCTCTTACACGGCCTATGAAGGATGGGCCAATGAGCAACTGCTGAATTTGGCAGTGCAGTTATCACCGGAAGAACAAAATCGCGAGGTCGTGAGCAGTTTTTCTTCTTTACACAAAACCTTTCTGCATATGTGGGATGCATCCAGTGCCTGGTGGCAAAGGGTGCAAATGCATGAAAATATTGTCATGCCTAGTTTGACATTTCATCCGAGTATGAAAGACATTAGTAATGGCTTATTACATCAAAATAAACAATGGGAACAATTTGTTGAACAAGCAACAGAAGATATGTTGGCTGCTTCATTGCCATATAAAAATATGAAGGGGCAAAGTTTTCTTCAACCTTTATCTGATATCATCATTCATCTCACAAATCATGGTACCTATCATCGCGGACAAGTGACCACTATTTTGCGGCAGCTGGGAGTGGAGAGAATACCGCAGACGGATTATATTGTGTTTAAGAGACAAGGAGGTTAATAAGTGAAAGGTGAAAAGTGAAAGGGTTTTCTTTCTTTCTTTTCACCTTTCACCTTTCACTTTTCACAGTGCTATTTTCCATCATATCCCCACTTCACCCAGGTAGCGCCCCAGGTAAATCCACCACCAAAAGCTGCCAATACAATATTATCTCCCTTCTTTAATTGTTTTTCCCAATCCCATAAGCATAGGGGTAAAGTAGCTGCAGTGGTATTTCCGTATTTCTGAATATTGATCATGACTTTCTCTTTGGGTAATCCCATACGATTGGCAGTTGCATCAATAATACGAAGGTTAGCCTGGTGTGGAACCAGCCATGAAATATCATCACCTGTTAATCCATTGCGTTCTAGTAGTTCTGCACTAACATCGGCCATTCCTTTTACCGCAAACTTGAAAACGGCTTGTCCTTCTTGATACGCAAAATGTTCTTTTGCCATCACCGTTTCAACAGTAGCCGGTTTTACGGAACCTCCTGCTTTCATGTGTAGATAGTGTCTGCCGCTTCCATCACTTCTTAAAATACTATCCAGTACTCCAGTACCATCGGTGGCGGGCTCTAATAAAACCGCGCCGGCACCATCACCAAAAATGATACAAGTAGCACGATCGGTATAATCAATGATGGCACTCATTTTATCTACGCCTACTACAATTACTTTTTTAAATCTTCCACTTTCAATATACATGGCGCCGGTGGTCAATGCATACAAGAAGCCACTACAGGCAGCACTCATATCATAACCCCATGCATTGGTAGCGCCAATCTTATCGCAAATGATATTGGCAGTAGCAGGAAATACCATGTCGGGTGTTACGGTAGCACAGATCACGCAGTCTATATCCAGTGGACTTAAATTTTTCTTTTTCAGAATTTCTAAAACAGCGGGTACAGCCATATCACTGCTGCCTTTTCCCGGTTCTTTCAAAATTCTTCTCTCTTCAATACCGGTGCGTGTACGAATCCACTCATCATTGGTATCCACCATTTTTTCAAGATCAAAATTGGTGAGTTTGTCTTCGGGTACATAGCCGCCTACTGCGGTGATGCTTGCTGTTATTTTATTCATGTAATCTTGTGTTAAAAGCGTCTAAAAATTCTTTTGGTGTTTGAATTAAAATGTCTTTTGATTTGAAATGTTTAGGGTTTCTGGTTACGATTGAGTGAAGTTCATGAATTGTATAAGCACATTCCAATTGAATTGAGTCTTCAAAATCAGGTTGTTGATTTTGAAGTGCTTTATCAATGATCAGGTCATCAACAGCGATTGTTTTGATGAGTTCACGCATATCTTTCATAGCCATAAAGGCTTTCGTTTTTCCTTTCATTTTTGCCAATAAGTAAAATATGGTCGTATAACTAATGGCAGAGCAACTGAGTTCTATTTCCTGCTCATAGGCTAGTTCCATAATTTCTTCCGCTTCTTTGTCAAAAGGCTCTCTCTCAGCAAAGAAGTCGAACAGGACATTGGTATCTAAAAATATTCGAGTCATTTGTTGTACTTATCCCAAATAGCTTCTGTAATAATTTCCTTATAATCCCTCTGATCGTCATTTTTAAAAGCCCCGTGCCATCGTTTGATATGAGGCGGAAGCTTTGACTTTCTTTTTTTGGATGGCTTTGTAATGGCTTTAAGATAAGATTCAACCAACTGGGATACACTTCTGCCAGACTTTTGCGCATACTCTTTCGCGTCTCGAATGACAGATTCATCTATCGAAAGGGTCAATTTTGCCGACATACGTATAAATTTTCTACAAAGATACGTATAATCTCTAAGCTTTTACCCTTATTTTTGATAGCATTATGATCGCATTTGTCAGAGGTAAATTTGCTGTTAAAACACCTGCAAGACTGGTGGTAGACGTGAATGGGGTGGGATATGAACTTCAAATTAGCTTGAATACCTATGCGGCAATTGCCAATGTTGAAAACGGACAATTATACACTTATTTACATATTACTGAAAATGCGCAAACATTGTTCGGATTTGCCGATATTGCAGAAAAAGAGCTATTTCTGCAATTGATCAGCGTATCAGGAGTGGGTGCAGCAACTGCAAGGATGATGTTGTCTGGAATGAAACCTGATGAAATCATAAGAGCGATCGTTCAAGGGAATACAAAGCAACTGGAAGGAATTAAAGGGATTGGAAAAAAATCGGCAGAAAGATTAATTGTTGAATTGAGAGATAAATTGGGTAAACAATCTATGGAATCTCCAATATCCGGTGGTATTATTATGAACACACCTGACACTGATGCGGTACAAGCCCTAATCGCTTTGGGCATTGGAAGACCGCAAGCGGAACAGGCCATTAAAAAAACGATGTCCATTATACCTGCAGATGCTTCACTGGAGCTGATCATCAAACAGGCACTTAAAAATTTATAGTCTATCGCTTACACCTCTACTTAAACAAGTGCACTGCTTTGCGTTTATTGTCTTTTTTTGTTTTTGTATTGCTGCTGTTGAGTCATGCCCCTGCATCAGCTCAGCAGCGTGATAGTTTGCGCTATCCTATTAGCGACAGAAGAGGCGATGCTTTGAGCGAACGAAGCAAAAATCCTTTTGATCTTCGAGATACTGCACTCATTAAAAGAACCATTGAATACGATCCTAAGACAAAACAATATGTCATTGTAGAAAAGATCGGTAACCGCTACTACAGAACACCAACAAACATGAGTTTTGAAGAGTTCTGGCGTATGCAGGCAAGAGAACAAGAGAGAGCTTACTTCAAAAAAAGAGCAGATGCCATTACATTATTAAATAAGAAAGTAGCTAGACCTAAACATGAAGTATATACTAGCTTATTTGACCGCATATTCGGATTAAATGACGTAGCCAATAGGTACGCAGGTGATATAAAAACTGGCATCGATGATGCTCGCAATGCAGCCAATGACCTGAATAAACTAAAGATTGATATTCGTCCAACAGGTGATGTGAATATTCTCGCCGGTTATCAAGGACAAAACATCAAAAATCCAACATTACCCGAGAGAGCACGAAAAAACGGCGGTTTTGATTTTGATATGAATGCCAATCTGAACGTGAATGCGAATATTGGTAACAAACTAAAATTTCCTATCAACTATAATACACTCTCCAACTTAAACTTTGATAATCAGTTGAAACTTGATTACAAGGGAATGGATGATGAGCTGATCAAAAGTATTGAAGCCGGAAATATTTCTTTTCAATCAAGAGGAACATTAATTCCTAGTGCACAGAATCTTTTTGGTATTAAAACACAATTACAGTTTGGAAAACTTTTTGTAACAGGTGCTTTGGCAAATCAACGTTCTAGTCGACAATCAGTAGCATTACAGGGTGGAGCCGCTACGCAAAACTTTCAAAAGCGCTTGGATGATTATGAAGAAAACCGTCACTTTCTTTTAGGACAATATTTCAAGGATAACTTTAATAAGACCATGGCCAACCTGCCGGTTGTAAACTCGCAGGTGCAAATTCAAAGAATTGAAGTGTGGGTAACCAATAGAACCGGCGCTACTACAGAAGCACGTGATATCGTTGGTTTGATGGATTTGGGTGAAACAAGACCTTTTAATCCTGCTGTTACACCACAAACCAATAATCCACTTCCTTTTAATGGCGCCAACAATTTATATCCTTCTTTGGCAGGTGATCCGAATAGCAGGAATCCTTCTTTTATCAATACATTATTATTGTCGAAAGGATTAAGACCTGTAGATGATTATGAAAAAACCTTTGCACGAAAACTGACTCCAACAGAATATGCTTTTAATCCACAAGTAGGTTTTATCTCTATCAATACACAACTGCAGCCCGATGAGGTACTAGCGGTTGCTTTTCAATATACATACAATGGACGGGTATACCAGGTAGGTGAATTCTCTCAGGATGTTGCATTGGATTCAACCGGTGGTGTACAAAAAGTATTATTCCTGAAATTATTGAAAGCTACTTCCCAAAGAATACAGTTACCCATATGGGGCTGGATGATGAAAAACGTATATTCTTTGGATGTATTCGGAGGCATACAAAGAGAAGATTTCAAGCTTAACGTTTTGTATGAGGAACCGAGTGGGGGTTTAAAAAGGTATTTACCGGAGACTTCACCAACTGTAGATGGTCAGCCCTTGTTAAGAATTCTGAATTTAGATCGATTGAACAATCGAAATGATCCACAACCTGATGGGGTATTTGATTTCATTGATAATTTCACGGTATTACCTCAAACAGGAAAAATTATTTTTCCCGTATTAGAGCCTTTTGGTAGAGATTTGGATACACTTGCATTTGCAGGATTACCTACATCGGTCAAAAATAAATACGTGTATTATGCATTGTATGATTCTATCAAAGCCATTGCACAGACCTATGCAAACTTGAATCGATTCGTGATGCAAGGGCAGGTAAAAGGAAGCAGTAGCGGCTCAGAAATTTATCTCAATACATTCAATATTCCTCCGGGCTCTGTTACTGTAACAGCGGGTGGACAAATATTAAAAGAGGGTGCTGATTATACCGTAGATTATAATTTGGGAACGGTGAGAATTTTGAATGCAGGTATTATGAACTCGAATGTTCCTGTGAATGTCTCTTTTGAAAATAATGCAGGTTTTGGCATGCAGCAAAGAGGGTTCAGTGGATTGCGATTGGATTATATCGCCAATAAAAAACTAAGTTTGGGTGCTACTACGGTTCGATTGGGTGAGCGACCGTTCTTTACCAAAATGGCATATGGCGATGACCCGATTCGTAATACCATGTATGGACTTGATTTTAGCTACCAGTCTGAACTGCCTGGCTTGACAAGACTGTTAAACAAACTTCCTTTTTATTCTACAAAAGCCACATCAGCGATCAATGCGTATGGTGAAGCAGCTTTTCTAAAACCCGGACACCCGCCACAAATTGGTAGGGGAGAACAAGGCTTGATTTTTATTGATGATTTTGAAGGAACAAGAACCAGTATTGATCTTCGTTTTCCATTTGTTGCCTGGGCATTGGCATCAACACCTCAAGGCAATGCAAAATTTCCTGAGGCAACACTCACAGATTCTATTGACTACAACTTTAATCGTGCCAAATTGGCTTGGTATAATATTGAACCCAACTTACAGGATAAAAACAGCAGTAATAATCCATTGCGAAGAAATCTGGCCGAGTTGAGTGATCCTCGTGTACGACAAGTATTCACCAATGAATTGTTTCCACAGCGAACTACCAATATCACAGATGTACAAGCGGCTACTTTTGACTTGGCTTTTTATCCGACAGAAAAAGGTCCGTATAATTTTGAAACAAGACCTTCAGAATTTACTGCGAATGGTCGTTTGACAAAACCGGCTAATCGTTGGGGAGGCATTATGCGTGCCATCGATCAAACAGATTTTGAAACAGGAAATATCGAGTTCTTTGAGATTTGGATGCAGGATCCTTTTATTTTGAATCCGGGTAGTAGAGGAGGTAAACTTTTCTTGAACTTGGGAAATGTGAGCGAGGATATATTAAAAGATGGAAAACGATTTTACGAAAATGGATTGAATACACCGAATATACCTGCTGCAGTAGATAGCACAAATACTTGGGGTAAAACGCCTGTGAATCCTATTCAGATTACACAAGCATTTAGTAATGATCCAAACGACAGACCTTTTCAGGATGTAGGTTTTGATGGTTTGGATGATGATGCAGAGCGCAGAAAGAAAGGATATATATTGAATCGAATTGCACAAAATTTCGGTACTTCTTCTCTTGCTTTTATACAGGCGCAAGAGGATCTGGCACGCGATAATTATAAATGGTTCCGTGATAATTCATTTGATCAGTTAGGAACGGGTATTTTAGGACGTTATAAAAATCATAACAACCCACAAGGAAACTCTCCTGTAGCAGTTACCGGTGGTGGACAGTTTACACCTGCTGCAACATTGTATCCTGATAATGAAGATCTGAATCGTGATAACACACTCAATGAAACGGAAGCTTACTATGAATACGAAGTGAACCTTCGTCCGGGTATGGATGTGGGTATTTCTCCTTATATCACTGATAAGCGAAGAGTAACTGTGAATGCAGCTGATGGTACCACGAAAACAGAAGACTGGTTTTTGTTTCGAATACCTATTCGTGGATATACTAATAAGGTGGGAAGTATCGCTGATTTTAAATCTATTCGTTTTGCCAGATTATACCTGACAGATTTTGAAGATTCTGTTGTGATTCGTATGGCGAGAATGGATTTGGTGCGTAACCAATGGCGACAGTTTAGTTTTAACTTGGATACAACAGGCTCGTACACACCTATTACCAATAGTGCTACCACTACTTTTAATACACTAGCTGTAAATCTGGAAGAAAATAGTAGCCGACAGCCTGTTAACTATATTATGCCGCCAGGTGTTGAACGGGTTCAATTATTGAGTAATAATGGTGTGAATCTCCAGCAGAATGAGCAGGCGATGAGTTTACAGGTCCGTAATCTGATCACCGGTGACGCAAGAGCTGTTTTCAAAACATTGAATCTGGATATCAGACAATATGGTAATCTCTCGATGTTCTTGCATGCTGAATCTGTACCTGGTCAGCGTCCGTTACAAGATGATGAGTTGTATGCGGTGGTTCGTATTGGACAAGATTTTTTGAATAACTATTATGAAATCAAAGTTCCTTTGAAAGTAACGGCTCCTGGAAATTATCCGCGTGGACAAGAAGAAAGGGTATGGCCTACCGCCAATGATCTGAATGTGAGTTTGCGAGATTTGATTGATCTTAAACTTCGCAGAAATGAGCGAGGAGGAACAGTTACTAATATTTATCGGGAGCGTTTTGGTAATAAAATTTATTCTATCCGTGGTAACCCGAATTTAGGAGAGGTGAGAGGTATATTAGTAGGCGTAGAAAATCCTTATCGTCCGGATGGACCTTCTCTCAGTTCGGAAGTGTGGGTGAATGAATTACGTTTATCTGATTTGGATGAACGTGGTGGTTGGGCAGCATTGGGAAGAGTAGATTTGATGCTGGCAGATCTTGGAACCATGTCTATTTCTGCCAATACACGTTCACAAGGGTTTGGTACGATTGAACAACGTGTTAACGAGCGTGCAAGGGATAACCTGATGCAGTTTGATATTGCAGCAAACATTGATGCCGGTAAATTATTACCCAAGAAAGCTCGATTTTCTCTCCCGGTATATGCCAGTATCAATAGAACCATACTTACACCTGAGTATGATCCTTTTGATAGAGATGTACGCTACAAAGAAAAATTGAACAATAGTTCTCCTAATCAACGCGATTCCATTCGAAAAGCGGCCGTTGATCAAACCACTATTCGTACACTCAATTTTACCAATGCCAGATTCCTTCCGGGAGCAAAACAAGGATTATTAAGTCTGAGCAATTTTGATTTTAATTATTCATTCACTGAGACAGAACAAACAAGCCCGGTCATTCAAGAGAATAAAGTAACCAGGCATCGTGGCGGATTTGGTTATACCTACAATGCACAAAGTAATTATATCGAGCCATTGAAAAAACTCATCAAATCTAACTCTCCATGGTTTGCATTGGTGAAAGACTTTAATTTTAATCTCAAGCCATCTTTCCTCAGTTTTAGAACAGATATTCAACGACAGTTCGGGCAGTTCATACCTCGTATCGTTAATACATTTGATAGTAAGGTAGAACGTGTAGATACGACTTACGATAAATATTTTACGTTCGATCGCTTCTATAATATGCGTTGGGATTTGAGTCGTTCCTTGAACTTTGATTTCTCAGCAGTCAACAATGCCCGTGTGGATGAACCATTCGGAAGAATTGATACAAAAGAGAAAAAAGACTCTGTTCGGAAAAACTTTTTTAATGGGGGAAGGAATACCCTCTACACTCAAAAGGCAACACTTACCTATACTTTGCCACTCAATAAATTCCCCATGACCGATTGGATTACTGCAAGGTATGGCTATACCGCAAGTTACAATTGGATTGGGGCCAGTAGATTGGCTTATAACTTGGGTAACACACTTGAGAACGCACAGGAAAACAATTTTACTGCACAGTTCAATTTTGCCAGCTTATACGCGAAGTCCAGATGGATGCGCGCACTGGATAATGTACCTGCTCCCAAACAAAAAGGAGATACCACCAAGAACAAAAAGCCACCTTCTAACTTGTTGGGTTCAACACTTTTGCCGAAATCGGTTGCATTGCAAGGGTTATTGGGTAAAGACAGAAAAGAAGCGCTTAAAAAATGGAAAGCACAACGAAGAGATGAACGCATCGCACAAAGATTGCTTCGCGCCAATCAATTGCCAGAGTTGGGCGGATTGGAAAGAGCAGGTGGTAAATTATTAACCATGCTGAAGAATGTATCCGTGAATTATTCAGCCAATTATAGGAGCAGGCTGCCAGGTTATATGGATAGTACCCGTTTTCTGGGGCAGAATTTTAACAGTATGGCACCGGGACTTGATTATGTATTTGGAAAGCAACCTGATACTGCATGGTTAAATAAAAAAGCAGCACAAGGTTTACTATCCAGAGATACTACATTCAACTTCTTATTCAGACAAAGCTTTGAGCAACGCTATGAAATAACAGCGCAATTAGAGCCTGTTAGAGAATTGATCATTGATTTGAATCTGCAAAAATCATTTACAAAAGATTATTCTGAATTATTTAAGGATACACTGGGAACCGGAAACTTCAATCACTTGAATCCATTGGCAACAGGTGGCTTTAGTGTTTCTTATGTGGCATTTAATACGCTATTTGGCAAATTCAATCCCAATGAAATTTCTACCACATTTAAAACATTTGAAAATAATCGTTTAATCGTTTCTCGTAGAGTGGCAGAGGGAAATCCTTATTGGCAGGCACTTCCGGCAGGACAGAAATTTACAGCTGATGGATATGCAACAGGTTATGGAAGGTATGCTCAGGATGTATTGATTCCTTCCTTCCTGGCAGCGTACACAAAAAAAGATCCCAATTCAGTTGCATTGATTAAGCAATCCAATCCGAATATTTCTTCGAATCCGTTTAGTGGCATTCTCCCAAGACCGAATTGGAGGTTGACTTATACCGGTCTGAGTAAGTTGCCTTCCTTACAAAAGATCTTCAATAATATCACATTCTCACATGGATACAGGGGTAATCTGAGTATGAATAGTTTTAACAGTGCACTCTTATATACAGATCCATTCAGATTGGGAGGTCCGGCATTCATTGATACGGTAAGTGGTAATTTCATTCCTTATTTCTTAGTGCCGAATATTACAATGCAGGAAAGTTTTGAGCCCTTGATTGGTATTGATATTACCACGAACGATCAAATGAATCTGAAATTCACTTATGGTAAGGGGAGAAGACTGAGTTTAAGCTTAGTAGATTTCCAATTAAGTGAAACCAGGAATACAGATTGGACATTTGGTTTTAGCTGGAGAAAGCGCGGCATCAACCTTCCTTTCAAATTGCCGGGAGGAAAAGGAAAGAAACTGGAGAATGACCTCACTTTAAAAGTAGATATTGGTATGCGCGATGAATCATTGACCAATAGTAGATTGGATCAGAGCAATGCGTATGGTACGGGTGGACAGAAAGAAATTACTATTCAGCCATCTATTGATTATATCATCAATAACAGGGTCAATATTCGTTTCTTCTTTGATCAGCGAAGAGTAACACCATATATTTCGACGTCAGCGCCAAGTGTAAATACCCGTGCAGGGGTTAGTGTGAGAGTGTCGTTAGCACAGTAGAGAAGTATAAATAATGAATGATGAATAAAGAATAATGAATGATACTTTCGAAATTCATTATTCTTTATTCATCATTTTTGTATTCCTCTTTTCTCTAGTTTTTCTTAACCGCCCATTTCCATAATTCTTTCCAGGTTACTTTCTTGCCGTACATTAAGATGCCGGTACGATAGATTTTACCTGCCAGCCATGTAGTTCCAAAGAATCCGAGTATCAGGAAGAGCATACTTAAGATCAATTGAAAAGTAGAAACACCATCCGGTATGCCATGGGCTACTCTAGCCATCATTACAATAGGAGAGGTTAATGGGAATAAACTGCCAAATACTGCCAGATTTCCGTTTGGATTATTCACAGCCTGCATCATAATAACAATCCCGAAAATGATCGGCATCATGATGGGTAATAACAGACTTTGTGCATCCTGCATATCTTCATTAGCGGCACTGCCTACTGCTGCAAAAAGAGAAGCATACATAAAGTATCCGCCTAGGAAATAAAATACAAAACAACCAACAATGAGTGGGAAATTGATTTGATTGAGTCCTTCCATCAATCCTTTGATCATATCCGGTTGCTGTTTGGTAGCATCTACGGCGGCCATCATGCCGGGTTGTACAGGTTGTGCCTGCATGCCTTCAAATAATTGAGGGAAGAGAACAGGCACTGCTAATTGAATCACAATAATCAACACTCCCCAAATCAGAAACTGGATCAATCCAACCGCACCAATACCAATGATTTTACCCATCATGAGTTGGAACGGTTTTACACTGCTGATAATGACTTCTGCAATACGACTTACTTTTTCTTCTACAACACCACGCATTACCATGGTACCATAAATAAATAGAATGATGTAGATCATAAAGCCGGAAATAAAACCTACCGCATAACTCACGCCTACTTTGGTTTGGTTTTCTTTTTTACCCGAAGTATTGGCAAAAGTGATCAATTCTTTTTGTGCTTGAATACTATCCAATTGTGCTTTGGAAATATTCATAGACAAGAGCCGTTTTTCTTCCAATGCTTTGCTGACCCTGCTTTCAATTTTTTCACGGGTCATTAAACCTACTGTTTTAGCTGAACGAAACTGTAATGAGTCGTTGCTTTGTCCGCTGATACTAAATCCAGCAGGTACATATAGGTAAGCATCATACTCTTTTTGTTCTAATTTTTTATTGAGTGTGGCGGTGTCTTCATTGACGAAACTGAAAATAACCTCACTGCTTTTTTTCTCATCAATTTTTCCATTGAACACATTGGCCTGATCAACTACTGCTACTTTGAAGTCGCTGGTTGACTTTACAGACATAAAAATGATGACTGCATAAAATGCAAAAATCAATATGGGCACGCCAATAGTGGTGAGTAAAAAAGTTTTCTTTTGTACCCTGGTGAGAAATTCTCTTCTGGCTACTATAAATATCTTATTCATAAGTTGTGTTGTTAGTGGTTGAATAACAAAGATGATTAATCTACTTTCTGGAATGATCTCGTGAGTGCACTACTGCCTTCTACAATGCGAATAAAGATCTCATTAAGAGAAGGTAATATCTCATGGAAGGATTCAATGGTAGTACCTTGTTGCAGGAAGTGCATCAATACATCATTACTGCGGAAACCTTCATGAATCTTTACCACAAGATCATTGGAATGATCCTGCAGAACAGAGAAAGCATCGCTGTTGATATTGGCGGGTTTTTCTTGTAAACGAATCTTGAATTGATTCTCTTTGAATTTTTGTTTGATCTCTGCTACTGAACCATCTAACACTTTTTTACCCAGATTTACCAATACAATATGATCACAGATTTCTTCTACTTGTTCCATACGGTGGGTACTGAAAATAACAGTAGAGCCACGTTGTGCTAAACCAAATATTTCATCCTTGATCAAATTGGCATTCAATGGATCCAAACCACTAAAGGGTTCATCTAAAATGATCAATTTGGGCTCATGAAGAACGGTGGTTACAAATTGTAATTTTTGGCTCATCCCTTTACTTAAATCCTCTACTTTCTTATTCCACCAGGTTTCCATTTCCAGTTTCTTGAACCAATACTTGATTTTCTCCATGGCTTCAGCCTTGCTCAAACCTTTTAGTTGTGCCAGGTAAAGGGCTTGCTCCCCAATCTTCATTTTTTTGTACAAACCCCGTTCTTCAGGCATATAACCGATCATACGAATATCATTCAACGGATCAAAAGGTTTACCATCGAATGTGATCTGTCCCATATCAGGATAGAAAATACCGGTAATCATACGCAGCAGGGTGGTTTTACCTGCGCCATTCGGACCTAAGAGTCCGAAAATGCTGCCTTTTTCAATGGAGAAACTGATGTCATCCACTGCTTTTTGGGTGGCATAATATTTTCTTAATGCCTCTAGTTCAAGGATTTTACTCATATTGAAGTGGTTTGGTCGTGTTCGAATAATGTCGAAATGAAGATAGCAAATCAACAATAACAGGTCGTTAGTAGTGGATCAGGGGGAATTATTACAGCAATTGGACCCGAATCTGCTATTTTCGCGCCTTAAATACGCGAAAAACATATGAATCATCTGCAAAAAAGTAAGATTGGCGTTGTATTGTTAGTGATCCTGGTGGTATGTGGAAGCTGGGGTTTTTTAGTTCACAGAACCATCCATCAATTGGCAGTCTATGAATTACCTGCTGAAATCAGACCGTTTTTCTATAAAAATCTAGAAAAAGTAGTAGCAGATGCTCCTCGTCCTGATCAAAGACGTAATACCGATAGTACTGAAGCTCCTAAACATTTTATCGATCTGGAAATGTATGGAGAGAATGCAGCACATAGCATGCCTTTTGATTGGCAGAAAGCCGTACAGCAATATTCAAAAGATAGTTTGGAAAAGTATGGATACGTACCCTATCATGTGATATACATGAAACAAAAATTAACAGCAGCCTTCCAGCAGAAAAATAAAGACAGTATTTTGTTTTATGCAGCAGATATTGGTCATTATATCGGGGATGCTCATGTGCCGTTGCATACAACGGTGAACTATGACGGACAATTAACCAATCAGAAAGGGTTACATAGTTTATGGGAATCGATGATCCCGGAATTAGAAATTGAACAGTACCAATTATACTCGTCACATAAAGCTACTTACCTGAAAGATCCTGCAGCAGCCATCTGGAAAGCGGTACGTACCGGTTTTTCGATGGTACCGGAAATGTTGGCAAAAGAAATAGAAGTATCTAAAAATTTCACAGAGGCCACCAAATATCGCGTACAGATGAGAAGAGGCAGGGAATCCAAAAGCTACTCTACTGAATTTGCAAAAGCTTATGCAGCTTCATTAAAGCCAAGTATCAACCAAAGATTATTGCAATCGGCAGATCTGATCGCAGATTTTTGGTATACAGCATGGGTGGATGCCGGTAAACCGGATCTAAAAAATATTACTACCAACTGGACGGATAACGATCAACAACAATTGGATAAAGAGTTGGAAGCATTCAAGAAGAACGAATTGCTCAAACAGCAATTGTTGATTTCAAGGAAACAGCAGGAAAATAATTAAAAAAGAAAAGGGAGGTAAGTCATTACTTCCCTTTTCTTATGATTCTATCTGCCACTCTCTCCCCATCCATGGCAGCACTGACAATTCCACCTGCATAACCTGCTCCTTCACCACAAGGATATAAATTAATGATCTGAGGGTGTGTTAAGGTATCAGCATCTCTTGGAATACGAACCGGAGAAGAGGTTCTACTTTCCGTGGCTACTACTACTGCATCATTGGTATAATAACCACGCATTTTTTTACCAAAAGCTTGAAATCCACCTTGTAAACTTTTAGAAATAAAATCCGGAAGCACTTGTTCAAGTGGTGTGGTATGTAAGCCGGGTACATAACTGCAGTCTGGTAAATCATTGGATGATTTTCCTGAGCAAAAATCAACCATTCTTTGCGCCGGTGCTACAAAATGACCACCGCCTGCATTGAAGGAACTTTGTTCTACTGATTGTTGAAAATACATGAGTAATAAGGGATCATTTTCGGTAGCTGTATTTTTAGGGATCACTGTTCCATCCGGTAATGTCCATTTTCTTTTCTCAAAAAACTGAATGGCATCATGTTGTTCTACCTGAACTACCATGCCACTATTGGCATAGGGATTATTGCGTTTGCTGGGACTCCAACCGTTTACGACCAGTTCACCCGGACTTGTTGCGGCGGGTGCAATAATGCCACCCGGACACATGCAAAAACTAAATACTCCTCTTTTATTCACTTGTTCCACTAAGCCATAAGAAGCGGGTGGTAAGAATTCATCACGAATCGGGCAATGGTATTGAATGGAATCGATAAGTGCTTGTGGATGTTCAATGCGTACACCGAGTGCAAAAGGTTTGGCTTCTATTCCTATTTTTTTATCGTGCAACAGTCTGAAAATATCGCGGGCAGAATGTCCGGTAGCCAGAATGCAAGCATCAGCGGCAATGGTATCTCCATCAGCCGTTTGAACGGCTTTGATGGTTTCTTTTTCCAGAATAAAATCAACCACTTTTTTTTCAAAGAGAAACTGTCCGCCGCTATCGCGTATCTGTTCCCGCATGGCAGTTATGATATGAGGAAGTTTATTGGTGCCGATGTGTGGGTGTGCATCATATAAAACAGACTCACTTGCACCAAACTGATACAATAGATTCAGGATACGATTGATATCCCCTCTTTTGGTACTGCGGGTATAAAGTTTTCCATCACTGTAAGTACCGGCTCCGCCTTCACCAAAACAGTAATTGCTTTCAGGATCAACGATGCCTTCTTTGTTAAGTTTGGCCAGATCGCGTCTTCTGGAACGAACATCTTTACCTCTTTCTAAGATGATCGGACAAATACCTGCTTCTATTAATTTGAGAGCGGCAAATAGTCCGGCCGGTCCCGCACCGATGATGATGACTTTTTTTGTGGAATTCGCAACATCCTTAAATGAAACAGGAATAATATTTCTTTCATGAAAGGGTTCATCAATAAATGCCTGAACGGTGAGGTTGATCCATACCTGTTGGCGGCTACGCGCATCGATGGAACGTTTGAGAAGATGAAAACCTGAAATTTGCTCAATCGGTTTACCACTGCTCTGTGCAATGTACTGTCGAACAATGTCTTCATTCGCCGCTTCAGACGGCTTAAGCTTCAGTGTATATTGTTGTTGCATACTGTTAGGTATTTAGCCTAAAAAGTGTTCAAAAAAATGGATCATTAAAAGGGAAGATCATCCACAACATCAGCCGGTGGGGGCATATCGTTGTAGGCATTACCTGCTGGTTGATCTTGCTGTCCAAGCTTTACCGCTTCCATACGCCAAGCGTCTAAATTGGTAATATAGTTCTCTCTACCGTCTTTTACCCATTTGGTTCCTTTGATATTGAATTGAACGCGAACATCGTCTCCAATGGTAAAACGGTCGGGCATTGCGGTTTTATCTTGAACGCATTGAAACTTTACATAATTGGTAATAACTCTTCCGCCAATATCTTCTGATTTTTCAATCACAAATTCGCGGGTTTTGAAGGTTTCACTTCTTTGAATGATATCAAATTTGGCTACTAATTTTCCTGTGATTTCGTACGACATTCATTTATAATTTATTAGCTGTAAAAGTAGGATTAAAATATTCTTTAAACGGAAAAAAAGCGATACGGGGTAGAATTATATTGTACCTTCCACCATTAACCACTAACTGCCATGTACAGGAGAAATTCTATTTTCTTGGGTCTATTTATTGCACTATCCTCCTGCAGTACTTTTTATCAGCCAACATCTTTACAGCACACACAATACAAGATCGATGCATCCATTCGCAGTGATTCATCTGTGGTAGGTATGTTGCAACCATATGCAACCAATATCAACACCACCATGAATAAGGTAATTGGTGCGAGTGCAGATACATATATCAATAAACGTCCGGAATCGGAGATCGGTAATTTTTTAGCTGATTGTTATAAAGAGATGGGCGAAAAAAAATTTGCTCGAAAAATTGATGCTGCGTTCATGAATGCAGGGGGTATAAGGAGTTATTTGTCAAAGGGGAATATTACTGTAGGAAAAATTTTTGAGATCATGCCTTTTGATAATATCCTGATTTTACAAGAATTGAAGGGAAGTGTTTTACAGCAGTATCTCGATGTAATGGCGGCTGATGGTGGATGGCCTGTATCGAAAGGGGTAACGCTGCAAATCAAAAATAAAAAAGCTGTCAACATTCTCATCCATGGAAAACCGTTGGATCCGAATGCAGTATATACTGTTGTGCATTCTGATTATGTGGCCAATGGGGGAAGTGATTGTAGTATGTTAAAACCCATTCCACAGATCAATCTAGGGTACTTAATGCGTGATGCTATTGTAGAATATATTGATAGTCAAACCAAAGCCGGAAAAACCATTCAACCAGTCATTGAAAACCGTGTGACCAATGCCGATTAACAGACGAAAATTTATTCAGGATACCGGTGCCGCAGTACTGGCTTCAGCATTGATACCCTTACACAGTGAAGGAGCAGCTGAACCTGTTCAAAAGTTGACCATCCTGCATACCAATGATGTGCATAGCCGTTTAGAGCCATTTCCAATGGATGGGAGTAGAAACCAAGGACTGGGTGGTGTAGCAGCAAGGGCAGCCTTGATTGCTAAGATCAGGCAGGAAGAAGAGCAGGTATTGGTATTGGATGCCGGAGATATTTTCCAAGGCACACCTTATTTCAATATTTATAAAGGTGAGCCGGAGATCAAGGCCATGTCGGCCATGGGGTATGACGCTGCTACCATGGGTAACCATGATTTTGATCTGGGTATGGAAAATTTTGCTACCCAGTTGAAACATGCTTCTTTTCCCATACTGATCAGTAACTATGACTTTTCAGGCACTGAACTGGAAGGGAAAACAAAACCTTGGCAAATTTTTAAAAAAGGAAATCTGCAAATCGGAGTTTTTGGAGTTGGAATTGAATTGCAAGGATTGGTAGCTGAAAATTTATATGGTAAAACCGTATACCGTGATCCGATACAAACCGCCAATGCCACTGCTTCTATGTTACATAAAAAAGGATGCGACCTGGTGATTTGTTTATCGCACCTGGGCGATCGTTATCAGGAAAATAAAGTTAGTGATGAGATACTGGCAAAAGAAAGTTATGACATTGATTTAATTATTGGTGGACATACACACCGCTTCTTTGAGGAGCCAAGAAAGTATACCAATAAAAAGGGTGGAGTTGTGGCGGTAAATCAGGTGGGGTTTGGTGGTATTCAGTTGGGCAGATTGGAGTATGAATTTTCCCGGGCGAAGAAAAAAAATCTCGCAAATGCCCATACTGTGGTTATAGGGAAAAAAACAAGTGAATAAAAAATTTTTTTTTCAACATAAAGTCTACATATTCGCACCCCTGTATCTGTTTTTTTTCAACATTTCCACATGTGGGAAAAATAAGATAACTTGAAGGCAAAGACGAATACGTTAACTCATTATAAAATTGTTCATTTTTTGTATGGCTAAAAATGCTGAATCAGTTTGGAGCAATTGTTTGAAGATCATCAAAGACATTGTAGAATGGCAACATTTTAAAACATGGTTTGAACCAATTAATCCCGTAGAGCTGAAAGGAAATATTTTAATGATTCAGGTGCCCAGTCAATTCTTTTATGAATACCTGGAAGAGCATTATGTAAACCTGTTGGCGAAAACATTGAAGCGTGAATTGGGAAAGGATGCGAGATTGGAATACCGTATCATGGTAGACAGTGGTAGCAATGGAAGAAATGGTTCCATGGATGTTCCTGCGAGCAACATGAAAACTTACAACAACAATGAAATGAATTTTCCACTGGTGATCGATAATCCGGTGAAGAATCCATTTGTTATACCTGGTCTCAAGAAAATGCAGATCGATCCTCAATTGAATCATATGTATACATTTGATTCATTCATTGAAGGCGATTGTAATAGGGTAGCACGCCGTGCCGGTAAAACGGTGGCAGAAAAGCCTGGCGCTAACTCTTTTAACCCATTGGTGATCTATGGTGGGGTTGGATTGGGTAAAACCCACCTGGCTCAGGCCATTGGTAACGAAGTAAAACGTACCCATCCGGGAAAAGTAGTGTTGTATGTGAGCAGTGAGAAATTCATCAACCAATTTCAAGACCATAGTCGCAATAATGCCATTAATGACTTTATTCATTTCTATCAACTGATTGATGTCCTCATTATTGATGATGTACAATTCTTTAGCAGAGCAGAAAAAAGTCAGGATGCATTTTTTGCCATATTTAATCATCTTCACCAGAGTGGTAAACAACTGGTATTAACTTCTGATAAGCCGCCTAAAGATTTAGATGGTATGCAAGAACGTTTACTGAGTCGTTTCCGTTGGGGATTGAGTGCCGATCTTCAGGTACCTGATTATGAAACGCGTATTGAGATCCTTGAGCGTAAGATGAAGAATGATGGCTTGGATATGCCAAAGGATGTGGTAAAATATGTGGCGTATAACATTAATACCAATGTACGTGAATTGGAAGGTGCTTTGATCTCTTTATTGGCGCAATCTTCACTCAATAAAAAAGATATTGATGTGGAATTGGCAAAGAAAGTGTTACGCAATTTTGTAAAGACCAGCAGCAAAGAAATCACCATTGATGCCATTCAAAAAATGGTATGTGAATACTTTGATGTTCCTTATGATAAGTTGTTACAGAAAACACGTAAACGTGAGATCGTTCAGGCCAGACAAATTACCATGTATCTGGCAAAGGCATTCACCAAGAATTCATTAAAAACCATTGGTGAGCATTTTGGAGGTCGCGATCATACGACTGTTATACATTCTTGTCAGACTGTAAAAGACTTGATGGACACTGACTCTATTTTCCGAGAAAATGTAATGGAACTAACCCAGAAAGTACAGTTGGCGGCCATGTAAATGTTCATTGAACCTGAGAAAAAGAAAATATTTTTAAACCCTGGCATTTGTCGGGGTTTATTTTTTGGCAGATAGCTTTTACCTACCTATTTTTGCAGCCCTCTCTGAAAAGTGAGGTAGGCTAAAATCAGCCCGGTGAGGTGGATGTCCGAAGGACTCCTGCGGAGAGTGGCAGAAATCAATAGGTTTGCATAATGTACCATGCATATATATTGAAAAGTGAGAAAGATGGGCGATACTATTATGGAAGCTGTGCGGATATTGAAAAACGAATAGCGGAACATAATAGCGGTAAAACTAAATCTCTGAAAGGGAGATTGCCTTTAAGACTTCATTACTCGGAATCTTTTAAGACAAGAGGAGAAGCTTATAAACGGGAAAAGTTTTTTAAAACGATAGCTGGTTATCATTGGTTAAAAGATAATCATATTATTTAATCAGCCCGGTGAGGTGGATGAGTGGCTGAAATCAGTAGTTTGCTAAACTGCCGTACGGGTTAAACTGTACCGCGGGTTCGAATCCCGCCCTCACCGCTTTATCCGCCGAAGCTTTGGCGAAGGTGGATAAAAAATAGTCGGACAACCGATCCATCTACGCTAAAGCTTCGATGGAGGATTCGGGAAGTAGCGCAGGCCGGTAGCGCATCTGGTTTGGGACCAGGGGGTCGCAGGTTCGAATCCTGTCTTCCCGACGAATAGAAATGAAGGAGTTGCGAAAGTGACTCCTTTTTCTATTTGTAGTCATTTACTGCGACCAAATAATTCTTAACAATAGGTATCGACTCTTCGTCGTTCGTTAGCGCTGTATTCTGTCTCTTTCAAATACAGCGATAACTTTTCTTAACTTGTAACGATGAGAAACAGCACATACTTTCTTATTTTATTTATTTTTTTCGGTTGTGGCGAAAAACATAATGCACGTCTTCAAATTAGCATTACATCAAGAAACGGTGACACCATTCAACAATTGAAAGATTTGTACCTGCAAAGTACAGACCAGCATGAATACAAGAAATCGCAAGCTGAAAACCGAAAGATGAAGTCATTTTATTATAAGAACGTTAGCACCGAAACTCCAAACAAATTCTCAATTGTCTCAATAGATGCAGGAAATTATTTTGGATACTTTTCGATAAACAAAAACGGTGCAGAATACAAGATCGCTATCGATTCAATCCATATTAGACCCGGATTAAATCATTTGACAAAAGAGTTCAATCTTGGTAGCGTAAAATTGCATTGAACTTACTCGCAGTCATTCTTAGACTTAATTCGGCTAAATTATTGGCTTTTGTTGCATTAAATTGCGTTCTACTGATTCGTAAAATCGTTTGATCTCTTCTTGTTCTTGTGTATTACCTCTTTGCATGATTCTTTCTATGACAGCTTTTTTCTGCGCTATCCAATCAATGTTTTCCAAACGTGTATCCCAAAACAAACTTTTACGGAATTTGCTGAGAACGGGTTGAAATTTTTTATGTAATGTTTCTTTTTCTTTTTTAATATCATGAAATACCTGTAAGGTCATCAAAAAGCCTTCTGACAATCCTAATGCCTGTTCGAGTTTTAGGGATAAAGATGTATTCATAGCTCTGCGGCCTTTCATGATAGCACTGAGTGTTTGAGGATATTCCCCGATCGAAAGTGCCATTTGTCCGGGTCTGATCTTACGTTTTTGTAATTCACTTGTTAGATAAGCCCCCGGATGTAACCCCTTTAATAATTCCATTGTTTCCATATATCAAATCTAATCAATAATGTGTAAACAGAAATGTTTATTTTCTATATAACGCTAAGACATTTAGCGAATAATTATAAATTTTAATGATTTGTTTATTTTAGTACAAATGTTGTCAGTACTGTGGTACTGATTCTGGGTGAGGGCGGTTTATACCGCCCTTTTGTTGTCTATTGATCAGTAAATATGATTTTTTTACATAATAACTATTCCAACTCTTTCCTATCTTTATAAGACCTAGAATCGCCCACAGGACTGAGCGTATTTTCTCACTCAATCGCTTTGTCCTTGACCGCTATTATTGTAGAAGACGAAATTCAGAGTCAGGCTCATCTTCAAGCCTTGTTGACGAGCTTTTGTCCGGAAGTTCGATTATTGGCAGTAGCAAGTACAGTAAAAGAAGGTATCCAACTCTTTCAACTTCATCGGCCTGATTTATTGTTTTTGGATATTGAATTGGGCACAGCATCTGGCTTTGATATACTTACTCAAATTGCACCCGCTTCCTACCGTGTTATTTTTACTACAGCCTTTGACCAATATGGAGTTCGGGCCATTAAATTTTCTGCTTTGGATTATTTACTCAAACCCATTCAGTCGAATGAATTAAGACAAGCAGTTGAAAAAGCTTTACTACATCATTTCTCTTCTACTTCTTCTCAGTGTATTCAGCACTTTTTGGATCAGCTACATCAACAAAAAGGACAAGAAAAAACCCTTGCGATAGCACAAGGGCGCGAACATATATTCATACAGGTATCGGATATTAAGTTCTGTGAAGCTTCTAATAACTATACTACACTGCATTTGCAACAAGGGAATAAGTTGGTCTCATCTAAGGGAATATTTTATTATGATGAGTTATTATCTCCCATCAAGTTTTTTCGAGTTCATCAATCTTATCTGGTCAATCTCCGATATGTTCGCAGTCTTCATGCCGAACAATATTTGCTCTTACAGGATGCTACTAAGATACCCATTGCACGTTTGAAAATGCCGTTGCTTCGTCAGGCTTTGCTTGATCAGGATCGTTAGCGAAACCAATGGGTATACACTAATTGTGTAATGGCCATTCCTTTTGTGATTTCCAAACGGAAAATAATGGGTGTTTGGGGGTGCAGTCTTTTAAAATGATCCAATCTTTGTTGGATAAACCCAAGGCCGAATCCCCCGGCAGTTTTTTCGGATCGGTAATCGGGGGAAGCCGGATTCGTAATGATACATACCAAGTTGTTTTCCTTTTTTGTGAGGCTGATATCTATTTTCTTTTGATCTACTGCATTTGCCATACCATGCTTGATGGCATTTTCTACTAGTGGTTGCAGTAACATCGGCGGAACTTCTATAATGTTTAGAGCGAGTTCAGGTGATACCTGTATTTGAAAGTCGAAACCGAAACGTAATTGTTCAATATGAATATATTGTTCTAATAGTTCGATCTCTTGATGAAGACTGATGAAAAGCTTATCAGCATTAGTAAGTGTGGCACGCATGATCGCAGAAAAATTATTCAAATACTCATTCGCCAATTGGGTTTGTCCGGTAGTAATCAATCCTTCGATGGAACTCAATGCGTTAAAAATGAAATGTGGATTGAGTTGAGATTGAATGGTTCTTAGTTGCTCTTCAATTCTTTCTCTTTGTTCTGTGGAAGTTTTTAATCGATTTCTATAATACAATCTGATTGCAATGATGATCAGGGCCATTGCCAGCAATACTGCGGCTTTTTTGGCCACTAATGTCTGGTACCAAAATGGTTGTATCCGTATGGTATAAACAGTACTTTCTTGCTGATCGATAAATTTCAATTCAAGTCGATAGTTATTGTTAGGAACCAAATTGGGTAATGCAAAGAATAGGTTGGATATTTTCCATGGTCCTGCGATACTTTGATCGGAGAGTCGGTAAGCGATCATCGAATCTTTTAAGAGAGGGTAGGAATTGATTTTGAATTCAGGAACAGAACCCGGTGGAAATTCCATGATTTGAGAGGGGAGTTTTTTGAAAAGGGTCATGGATTTCTTTTCGAGACTCATTTGCTTAGCACGCGTATGCATGATGCTGCTATCAAAATATTGGGTCAATCGATATCCTTCAATGGAGGGTGTACTATTCGATCCTTTAAAACAATATTGAATCGCTGCATTTCTATGGATTTGCAGAGAGAGTGTCCATTCATCTCCCTGCTGTAAAAAAGTATCTATGAGGTTTGTCGTTAGTTGGCTGTAAGGAACTTTTTTGTTCGCGATTGTTTTTTGATTGGCTACTATAATGATGTGAATGGTTACGTCATCGCTTATTTTTTGAGGCTTGCCGAGTTGTATCATATGATCGAAGTCTGCCCATTGTTTTCTTGACATCAGTCCAACAGAAATTTTACCGGGTAAAAAATAACCGGTGAATTTCCCCTCATACTTGAGTGCAGAAGAAGTTGTCTGGATCACTATTGGAATATCATGTAAAACACCTATGACTTGCGGTTGATCCATAGACTGACACCAACTACTTCCTGTACAGATGGAGATCATGAATAAGAACAAAACTTTTTTCATGTTGCTTAAAATTACAATTCCCTATTGTTTCTACCATATTCACAAAATCAACTACCGGATTCACAATCGCAAGAAATACTGCGGATCTAAAAAGACAGTTTTGGTTCAAAATAAATCCCATGGCATCTAAAATCTTCTTTTTGATCTTAACCCTAGTATTCTTGGGTTGTCAAAAATCCAATCAGGATTATACCCATTTAATCCAACAAGAAAAAAAGATAGTAGCTTCCAAAGAAGCGGCTTTTGAACGAGTAACACAATACCTCGCCAAACAGTTTCCGGAAGAAGCATTGCTTCAGATCAATCATGTTTCTTTTGTGCATGGTTCACATAAAATAGTTGCGCTGATATTCTATCAAACCCAAACGGGGGAACACAATTTGGTGATAGAGCAGGAGCTGGGTGAAAACGAAAATGTGATGGGTGAGAAACTGTCTACTTGTTATGGAGATGATTGTACTTGTAAAGTAAGGGTAATGGTGGATAACAATGGTAATGTTGAAATGGGTTGTAATTGCAGCAGTTGTTATATGGTCACTACTGAAGTATAGTGATGTATTTATTACCCGGCTCGCAACTTTCCCTTCAGGTAACGAAGGAAGAACAAATTCCTTTGTCTCTTTCTTCGCACTTGATACAGGGTTTTAAATCGAGTTTCATGCAGGGTAAGGACTATGTACATCTTTGTCAACACTATGAACATGACGAAGTTGATATTTATCATTACACTGTACAAACCGGTTCTTCGGCTGTTTTGTTTGCTGAAGCTGCCTTCGAAAAATGGGTGTTGGTTTTTGTTAAAGCAGGGGAACTGTGTTTGAATTATTATGGTGATACGCGCATTGCATTGTCTCAACCTGGAGTTATATTTTTTCCTACCCAACCGGGTTTTCAAGTGCAAGTATCGTTGGATTCAGGTAATCATGAATGGATCTGTTGTTGTTTTACCACTCTTTTTTCTGCTTATCTTTTTCGATTATATCCTCTCTTAATGTCTTCAGAAAAGCCGTACCCGATCGTCATTCATCCTATTGATCATACCTTTCAACAAGAGTGGCAACGTTTATTACCCTTAGAGATAGAGAGTGATTTGTATCCCGCTTTTGTTGCTGCACAAATTAGACTCTTATTGAATCAATGTACACAAACCTATCGTCATCGCTTAGTAAAAGATGTTTTAATGCCCCGGCATCCTGGCATTGATTTGAACATCATTAAAAAAGCATATCAAGTGAGGGATATTATTCATGCTCATCCTGATCGAGTTTTAAGTTTGTCGTATTTGTGTAGAGCGACCACCTGGAATTTACAAGGGTTGAAATCCGGTTTTGCTCAAGTATTTGGTGTGAGTCCACATCGGTACATCATTCGTTTTCGAATGAGACTGGCTGCTGAATTGTTAGAACGCAGACCAGACCTGAGTATTCAGGCGATTGCCTTGAGTTGTGGTTATCGAAGACCTCATCATTTTATTGAACAATTCAAGATTGTGTATGGAAAAACACCGGGAGCTTTTCGCAGAGATGAATTGAAATGATGATAATGCGCAAGAAAGATTTTGGTTACTTCTCCGAAGGGTTTTATTAATTAGGTCATAACACTTATAGTGATGATCATAGATTACAAAGGTTTCTCAGGAAGAAAATCTCTGGGAGAGCACTTGAAAATTTTTGCTAAAGCATTGATATGTTTCAGGTTGTATTTATCTCTTCTTTTCGGACTTTCCACATGACCTATAAAACTGTCACTCATATTTAATTTCTGGGATAAGCTAATTTGGGTCATGCCGTTGGCTACACGGAGTTCCTTTACTTTTTGAATGATATAACGCTCTATTTTGCTTATTTCTGCCACAAACAGCAAGTGAGACAAATTGTTTAAAAAAATCAAAGGGACATGTCCCTTTATATCAAATAATGCGTATATTTACATGTAATAGTTAATTTGCGAACCTTCATATAAAATCATTTGAAGCATTCGCTTTGAGTCTTGTCACAGAAACCTAGGAAATTTCATCGACACAAGACAATAAGTGGAATGCCCACGTTACGGCGTGGGCTCTCTTATTCGTGTCTGGGTCTCCTAGGACCTCTGTGGCGGTAAGTTGAGTTCCACGCTATTTTTATTAGAACGCTCTTACAAAAGACTCCGTACCCTTTCAACCACGGAGTATGAAAAACCGCCATAACCCGATTTTTTACAGCCCTTCACCCAGATGGGCCCTGCATCTGCTACTTACGCAGTTTGCAAAAAAACCTAAGAATCCCATATAAGGCCCATGGGATCACGGGCGGTCCCCCATACCGCCCTTTTCTGCTTTTATTTTCTCACCCAAAATCACATTCTATGCGTTGCTATATACGTGTACAGGCATTCCTATGTCTGTGCTTTATGGAAATTTATTCCCATGCTCAACAGAGCTACACTGCCAAAGTGTTGGATGCCAGCACACTTCAACCACTGGCCGGTGTTACTATTCGATTGTTACCCAATGGTCAGACTACCCGCAGTCAAACTGATGGTATCTTTCGTTTCTCGAATATTTCAGGTGCTGACTCCATCTTTCTACGGTTACCGGGATATATCTCTATTCGCAGCTCTTTGGGTACTCCAACCAATACCTATTTAATGACTACTGAAGTAGGCTATTCCGCGGTTACTGTTCAAACCGGGTATCAAACTATTCCACGCGAAAGAGCCGCAGGTTCTTTTGCAGTGCTGGATGAACAACTTGTCAATCGGAGGATATCTACTTCTATTTTAGATCGATTAGATGGCATCACTCCAGGTGTTCTGTTTAGTAAGAATCCCAATGATGAGATATTGACTATTCGTGGTCGCACCACCCTCGGACAAGTAGGTGGACAGGCTGATCCGCTGATCATCTTGGATAATTTTCCTTTTGAAGGAAACATCAATAATATCAATCCGAATGATATTGCTTCTATAACCGTTTTGAAAGATGCTGCTGCAGCTTCTATTTGGGGTGCGCGTTCTGCCAATGGTGTGATCGTAATCACTACCAAGAAAGGTAATTTCAACCAGCCCCTACAGATGAATTTTCATCATAACATCACTTTTAGTTCGCAACCCGATTTATTCTATACTCGAAATCATTTGCTCTCTAAAGATTATATAGAAGTGGAGCGTTTGTTGTTTGATCAGGGTTATTACAATGCGGCTCTGAACAATACCACCAGTCGAACTGCTGTTACCCCTGTGGTAGAATTATTACAACAGCATCGGTTAGGACAATTATCTACTACCGCATTGAATGAGGCTTTGCTCCAGTTGGGGCAGGTAGATCTGCGTAATGAATTCCGTCGAAATCTTTATCGTTCGGAATTGCGTCAGCAAAGTTCTTTGCAAATGCAGGGCGGATCTCAACAACATTCTTATACCTTTTCCGTCGGCTATGACCAGAATCGCGAAAAGCTGGTTAATAATGACTATAGCAGATTTACATTACAATCTCAACAGGTATTGCGTCCACTTCGCAATGTTGAGGTGGTTACAAGTGTGTATTACACGAATTCTCTGCAAAACCGACCCAATAACTTTGGTTTTAGAAATACCGCTACCAATTTTAATATTACGAGTCAGTTGTATCCTTATGCGAGGTTGGCAGATGACCAAGGTAATCCACTATTCACAGTCAAAGATTATCGCACAGGTTATATTGATAGTGTTGAAGCATTGGGATTTTTGCCCTGGCGTTATTCGATGTTGGATGAACTTCAGCAGACCTACAATCGTTCCTCCATACATAGCCTTATTCTAAAAGGTGGGTTACGTTATCGGTTTTCATCCCGTTTACAAATGGATCTGCAATACCAGCAAGAATACCAAACAACTTCCAGTGAATGGCTTAGGAATAGTGATAGCTATTTTGCCCGAAACCTTGTGAATCGTTTTTCTGTACGAAATACGACTACAGGTGCATTCACTTATCCTGTTCCGAAAGGTGGTGTGTTGGAATTGTCTAAAGCCGTTTTGAATAGTCAGAATCTACGTGGACAATTGAATTATCAGGCCTCTTGGGGTAGTCATCACCGTTTGACCACTATTGGTGGTTTTGAAATCCGTCAGCGTAAAACCAATGGCTTTAATCGAACCAGTTATGGTTATGATGATTTGTTCGGTTTGGGTCAAGGGAATTTAAATTATCAAACGACTCAACCTATTCATCCCTTTGGCAATGCTTTGATCCCTGCACCCGCAGCTGGTATCAGTGAGGTATTGAATCGATATGTTTCTTTTTACTTGAATTCCGGTTATCAGTATCGTCAAAAATATCTGTTGAATCTAAGTGCTCGCACGGATGGTGCCAATTTGTTTGGTGTCAAAACAAATGAAAGAATTACACCATTGTGGTCGGCAGGTCTTGGTTGGGAATTGAGCAAAGAATCATTCTTCTCCACCCGTCTTTTTTCAACCATGCGTCTAAGGGCTACTTATGGATTCAATGGTAATGCTGTTAATGCCAATTCTTTACTGACTGCCCGTTTTGCTACCAGTACACTAACCGGTTTGCCCAATGGGTCATTAACATCAGCGCCTAACCCGGCTTTACGATGGGAGCGTGTACAAACTTGGAATCTGGGTTTTGATTTTCAAACCACCAATCGACGTCTTTCGGGAAGTTTAGAATGGTATCGCAAGAATGGGTTGGATTTGATTCAGGACATGCAGTTGCCCAATTCAACGGGTTTTGAGACTTTCAAAGGCAATGGTGCCAGCACGCGCACCCAAGGATTGGAACTGAATCTTACTGTGCAGGTATTGCGTCGCACACTTCGTTGGGACGCCATTATCATTGCTAATACTTTGCGTGATCGCATCATCCGTTTTGAGCGAGAGTTATTACCCACAAATCTGGTCATGGGTTTCGGAGATATTGTTCCAAAAGCAGGAAAGCCGCTGTTTAGTATCTGGAGTTATCCTTGGGCAGGACTTGATCCAACCAATGGAGATCCACGCGGGTATTTGAATCGTCAGGCTTCTACAAATTATGCCGCCATCATTGCTAATGCTTCTCCGGATAGTTTGGTATTTCACGGTTCTGCTCGACCTACTTTCTGGGGATCACTGCGCAATGAATTTGGTTACAAAGATTTTTCATTGTCTTTCAATATTGTGTTTAAAGGAGGGTATTTTTTCCGAACCAGAAGTATTCCTCTGAATACATCCGAACTAATCTTGTCTCGTCAGCACATGGATTATTATCAGCGTTGGCAAAAGCCGGGTGATGAACAATTCACGCAAGTGCCTTCTGTGGTGTACCCGAATAATGCACTTCGGTCAACTTTTTATTCTGCTTCTTCAGTATTGGTAGAACGCGGGGATCATATTCGCTTTCAGGATATACGCTTCTCTTATCGGATGGATCAACTCAATATCAAAGGTTTATCCGTAGCAGGTGTAGAAGTATATACTTATATTAATAATCTGGGACTCTTGTGGAAAGCAAACCGCAAAGGGTTGGATCCGGATAATTATGATTTTCCCACTGCTTCAGACAATATCCCTGCCATGAGAACCATGAGTCTGGGTCTATTATTTCACTTTAAATAATGTCATTATGAAAACGAAATATTCAATATTTTTTTGTTTACTGGTCATGTGTTTTTGTAGCTGTCAACGACAGCAAGATTGGTTAGATGCTAAAGTGGAAAGGAACAGTGTAGTGCCAGGGAGGCTTTCAGATTTTCAGGCTTTGCTGGATGGTGATTTTCTATTTCAACAACATAGTTTGTTGAGTTTGCTAAGTTCAGATGTTTATTACCTACCAAATGCGGTCTATAATGGAAGTTCATCAGTGTTTGTACGCAACGGTTATATCTGGTCCAAAGAGATTTATGAAGGACTGATGCCATCCGAATGGCGAAGTATGTATCAATTGGTAGCGGTTGCGAATATTTGTTTGGAGGGAGCAGAAAAAATTCCTGTTACTGCACAAAACCGATTGGATCATCAACAGGTAAGAGGGATGGCTCATTTTTTTCGAGGACTTGCATTCTACAATTTGCTGCAATATTTTGCCCAGCCTTATAATGCCGGTACTGCTACTACAGATTTAGGCATTCCCCTGCGTTTGCTTTCGGATGTCAATGATCGTCCCGGTAGATCCAGTATCGCTACTTGTTATGAACAGGTGTTGAGTGATTTAAAAGCTGCTGAATCTTTGCTTCCCATGCGAACTGCTTCAAAGATCCGCGCAGGGCAAGCGGCTGTGAAGGGTTTGCTCGCAAGGGTATACCAAACACTTGGAGATTGGGAGGCAGCAGATCAGTATGCGAGTGCTGCGTTAAGCATTGAATCTACACTCCTAGACTTTAATAGCTTGAACCAAAATGCGACACTGCCTTTTCCAACACTACAGAACCAACATCCGGAAGTGATTTATTATGCTGAATCGATGTCTTCTAGTATTTATATTGGCAATAATGCCATCATTGATTCGCTTCTGTATCGCTCTTATGCCAATAATGACTTGAGAAGAACGCTATTCTTTCGCTTAGCAAATGGACTCCCTTTTTTCAAAGGGTATTATACGGGTCGCGATGGTAGACCTTTTGAAGGTATTGCTACCAATGAACTGTACCTAATTTCGGCAGAAGCAAAAGCAAGAAAAGCTGATGTGACGGGTAGTATGCAACGATTGAACCAATTGTTGATCCGCCGCTGGCGTACCGGGACTTACCAGCCCTTACAAGCAGCGAATGCAGAAGTAGCATTGCAATTGGTGCTTTCGGAAAGAAGGAAAGAATTTCCTTTTACGGGTAATCTCATCTGGTTGGATCTTCGCAGATTGAATCAAGATCCACGTTTTGCGAGAACCCTAAAAAGAATTGTCAACGGCGTAGTATATGAGTTGCCCCCCAATGATGCACGCTATACGTTTGCGATCCCTGATATCGAAATTCAATTAACCGGTATTCCTCAAAATAAACGATGATCATATGCGACGTATAATGATATTGTTTTTATTTGGCGTTTCGGTTGTTAACGCACAGTCTTCAAAAGATTTTTATATCAAGGGGCAGGTGCGTTCCGGCGGATATCCGGTAGACAAGTTTGTACTGATGTATGAAGACGCTTTTAAAGGGCAGGTACGTGATACTGTAGCTGTTATTGATGGGAAATTTTCTTTTCAGGGCATGGTTGTTTCTCCAATGTATGTGAATCTGATGATTCTGCCGGATAGTCTTCGTGTTGAGCCCAAAAGAAGATCACCTATCGTATTGACTTTTCCGTTAGAGAATCGTAGCATGGAGATGGATTTTACAGCCCCAGGTAAATTCACTATTGCCGGGTCGCCTTTGTATGATGCGTACAAGCAGTTCAGCGATTCTTTTCAACATGCGACACTTGTATTAACCGGAAAGCAATTTACATCGGCTGCGCGTCAGTTTCGATTGAATTATATCAAGGCCAATCCTTCTCATGTATTGTCCTTATTGATTCTGGAAGATATCGTTAAACGTACACGTAGTGCAGATGAATTGGATCAAGTTTTTGAATTGTTAGATGCTTCTTTACAATCCAGTTCTAAAGGGCAATGGATTCATCAGCGATTACAAGAATTGAATATGATCCGGGTTGGTTCTATTGCTCCTGTATTTACCTTACCTGATGATCGGGGTAAGTTGCATGCTTTAAGTCAATGGAAGGGTAAATATGTTTTTTTACATTTTTGGGCCAGTTGGTGTATGCCTTGTAGAGAGGAAAATATCCATTTACTTAGTCTCTATGCTACAGTAGATACCAGCCGTATTGTTTTTGTGGGTGTTTCACTAGATCAGGCTGCCACTAGAGTGCAGTGGATCAAAGCGAAAGAAAAAGATCGATTGAATTGGACACAACTAGTTGATACGAATGCATTCCAAGGATTAGTTGTAAAGTCTTATGGTTTTAGGGGTGTCCCTGCTTCTTTTCTAATTGATCCGACTGGGAAAATTGAAGCTTTGCATTTAAGAGGAGCTTCTTTACAAACATTGATTGATCGAAATTTTGTTAAAAGAATGCCGGACTAATCCGGCATTCTTTTTTGTTTTAAGGAGTTGGAATAAATACGAGTCCAGAAGCACCCAGCGGACTGTAGTCGTTTGGATCATTGGTGCTACCGGGATCTCCCACACCAATCCATTCATATTGGCAATGGAATTGACCCTCATCACAAATTCCTTCACTCTCAATTGGCTTGAACAGATTTTCACTCTCTCTGTAAAAGAGTTGTGTTGGAGCTTTGGTGGTGAAGGCACTCATGATGGCAACGAACATCACGGTAGCGATCAATAAAGGCATCTTTTTCATGGTATGTCATTTTATTTTTTGCCTACTTGGTTTGGTTGGAGGCATCGGCATTCCCCCTTTTTCCATGGCCAGGAATTCGTTGTTGAACAATGTTTATGTATAGTGTCCAATAGGATAGTATCGTTAAGAGTAGATTTACGATTAGATGTTGGTTCCATGACAGACTTGAAAAGAGCCCTCCACAGGGGCAGGTGTTACTATCAAAACCTGCCATTTTGATATAGAAAACATATCCGGTAAATGCTGTCATGAATATAGCAGTCAGTAATAATCCTTTCTGTCTTAGATCGGGTAAGAGAATGGCTATGACAGCAATGATTTCTGCAATAGGAATCAGGTAAGTCAATACCTCTGCTACCGGTTCAGGGATAGGTTGTGACCGCATGGCACGGTTGAAATGGGAGAAGTTCAGCCATTTGGAACTGGCTGTATACGTCAGTACAAATAATAAGATCAGAATACTAGCTTGGAAAAAAAGGTTTCTACGCATGGATCAATGGATTGATCACAAATTGTGCATTCTTATTCATTGTACATCATGCATGCATAACCCGAAAAGCAAATGGTATAACCCAAAAGTAGTTTAGTACTTTTTTTGTTATTGAAACTGCTGAAAGTGTTATTTGCTTCTACTCACAAAGAGATGTTCGTCGCATCTTCTCTCTCTCGTCTGAGGCGATACAGGGGACTTTGAGGTGTTACATAGCTGGGGGGGGTATCATTTACTTTTAATATTATTGATTCATTATTGAATAGTCGTGAGTAAAAACTAATTATTAACTTACCTGAGTAAGATCGTTCGAGAGTTCTCTACGAGAGGTAAGGAGAATGAATCTCTCATTTAATTAATGACTAGCTTGAATATTATTAAACGAATAGCAGGTTATTTTCTAATTGCATTCATTGTGATGCCGATTATTTATACCCTAATGGTTTTGTTGTGGGCATTTATTATGAGGATTATTTCTCCACCAACACTTTCTTATGCAGGCGAGGCTTCTATAGCATTTTATTTTCAGTTTTATGCAATGAATCTATCTGCCTATTTTGGATATATTGTCTTTTTACTTTTACTGGTCTATGAATGGGTAGGTAGACCATTTATTCGGGAGAGTGGTATCATTTCACCACCTATCAAATTTGTATTTCGGTGTTTATTTTTCTTTGTTGGTCAGTTATTGGGATTATTGATTTCCAATCTTATCAATGATCTGTTTCATGGAGGCTTTGAGTGGATACAGGCCGCTATTACGATGTTACTGACTAGTGTATTATTAGGAACTTGTATTCCATTACTTTTTAAATACAATTCGCAACATCATTCTTATTTCGAGAAATGATTTCTTTGCTAAGTGTACTCATAAAGAGACGATGCGAAAAAAAAATGACTAGTTACAAACATGCCTCAATGTAGCATCCGCAACGTGCCCATTCTTTCACCTACGGTGATAGAGGGAGACTCCTGTGGGGAACTTTCAAGTAAAATAAACTCGGAGAAGAAATAAAATTCTTAAGGATCTATTGTAGTTTTAATAAATCCTTTAATGAAATGAAACTCACATCAATAATTTCCAATTGATTATTGAATATAATTTTTGTAGGGTATGCTTCTACTTGATATGATGGAATTATTGGTGAGTTGTTTCCTGAATAAAGGTTTATCCAAGGAATCTTGTCTTTTTGTGAAGCATTACGCCACTTATATTTCATGTCATCAACATTGATGGAAACAAATTCTATATTTTTTTGCTTTAATAAATTATAATTATTTCTCTCTTTATTGATAAAAACGCGACAGGGTACACAGCCTGACCACCAAAAATAAAGAACGGTGTATTTATTCTTTTTTACAATTGTCGATAATTTTAATTTTTGTTGATCACTAGAAAGTAATTCAAAATCATGAAAACTTAATTCGTCTTTAGATACGAAATTCGAAAAATAGGAAGTCCAAAAAGGCTTTTCAGAATGTCTATATAAGTTCGGTTCTATGGACTTGAATTGCTCTAGTATAAATCTTTTTTGAACTGGAGTGAGATACATGTCATCCTTATCATACAACGCACTCTTACTAAAATTCTCCAACAATTTTACTTGCACATAGGGGTATCCTATAGAATCTTTAAAGGAGACAAATAGCTCTTCAAACTTTTTTCTACGCTGTGGTATGACAATTCGGTTCATACTATCAAGATATAAGGAATCAGGACGATATGATAAACCGCCGAATACTTCTTTATTGAGTAAATCTTGATACTTATAAAATAGTATTGCCGGTGCCCCTTCTATAATTGCAAGATCACTAAAACGGTATCTAATCCCTTCATTTTTCACGGGGGTTGCTTTAAAACTTATAGAGGTTTTACCTGATGATAAGATGAAAGGAAAGGTTGTGTATGCGCCTGTTGGGTTTGTAATATCTTCATCTAATAAAATACGGGCATAGATAGTGCTATCAACAAGTTTACCTTTGAATATAAAATAATTATCTCTTACAACCGTAATTTGCCTATTATCAATTGGGTAAGCAGGAATATGAAGTGTTACTTTTTTATTATTTAATCCAGTTGCATACCCTTCAATGGTGAAATCTAATGAATCTGTTTGGTAAGCATATGTAGTGGAAAGAATCAACGTGGAACAAATGCTGATTATCAATTTGTACATGAGATTGAAATTTGTTCTTTAAAAATAAAGATTAAAACAACATATTCCTTCTCCGTAGGGTGCCCAAATAAAAAGGAAGTTCTTCTTCGTCTCCCTAGGTATGAAGGGACGCGGTGTTACAATAACTTTTTATAGGTAGACTCTTCGGAGAATGAAACCCGCTTCAGTGTACGTGCCTGAAATATCCCCATTCTTTAACCTATGCTGATAGAGGGGACATTACAGAGAACCAATAATTTTTAATTTCCTTACTATTCTTTTGTGTATTTGTCTAACAGTAATTCTAAAGCCGAGTCATTTGGTAGAGGAGCTTTTTGTGAGACGATATTAACTTTCTTATCAAGGATAATTAAATGAGGAATCGTAGCTATATTGAAATATCTTAAAAGTTTTGAGTTTCGATTATCCAGTAAGAGATAACTTTTTGAAGTATCTACAATATGCCTTTTATTTCCAGTCTCCCAAGCAAGAATATCATCATCAATTGATACTACTATAAATGTAATATCCTCTTTTTTATATTTTTCCTTTAATTTCTCTGAAAATGGAAACTGTTCAATACAAGGTCTGCACCAACTAGCCCAGATATCAAATACAATGACTTTTCCTTTATGCTCTTCAACTATTGATTTTAAAGGTTTTATTGTTTTTAAATCAGTGTATACTATTTTTTCATCTCCAAACTCTGTAATAAAATTATGTGCATTTAAAGAGTTGGGAACTTTCATTACCTTAAATTGATCACTAAAATTATTTTGTATATAGGTTTGATAGTATCGGTCTTTTACAGGGATGCTTAGTTGCATAGATAAGTTTATAAGTCTCGATAATAGAAACGATCTTGATAAATTTTTAAAGCTAGACTGTATTAAATCAAAAGCTACATGTAGTTGGCTACTGTCTTTGATATAAGGCTGTGTAGTATTGAAAAGTTTAAAATAAATAAATGTTTCGGTAATTTTTACCAATATAGTATTTGCAGCATCAGCATTTAAATCTTTTTGACTGACAATTTTTTTAAAAGTTCTTCTTTCCCAAGATTTAAACAAACTGGATGAGCGTTCTAAGCTCTTAAGTTTACTAAATAAATATATTGAATCTAAAATGGCAAACTGATGAATAAAATCATATGCAATTCTTCTATACTCATCAGTCATTTTTTTTGAATGGTTGTATGAAATCAGAAAGGATAGTCTTTTCTTCTTAAGATGTTCAATTTGAGTAGCTCTGGATTTTAATTCTCGTAAGCTTATGACATTTAGTAATCTAGTAGAAGGACAAAAGATATCCGTTTCATGAATCATCTGATTTAAAAAGTTCAAGTCATTTGTTCTTTTATTGTCTAGTTTATTGTTAAAGTGTAAAACGCCTTGATTATCTTGGCTTATTTCAACTCGCTCACCTGGATATAGAATATATGGGCAATTAGTAGCATCTTCCTGTTGTATTATCGTGAGTGGAGTAGCTGAATAAATTTTATTTTCTCCTTTCAGTAATTTTAGATTGTTTCTCTCTCCTTCTTTATTTGTGAATTCAAAGTTCAACTTATATTTACTGCCATCATTTATTAGTAGTGAGGAATCTTTTATTTCTAGATATACCATTTTATCATTACTATACTGAAAGCCAGATACAATATTGAAAGGTATAGCTAGTAGTAAAATGAGGATGATGCGTACCATAATTCTTTTTTGATATGGCAGTAATATCGGGCGCTGCATTTATGTAATTTATATTCTTTTGCTAGGAGTGTTTAAGATCAAGAGTTGATATAAAAGTAAAATTAATAATTGGCTGTGTATAATCTACGCGATAATTATTGGACAATTGGCTTTCCTTTTTTCATCTGCATAAGCTGCTTTTGATACATTTCTGTTGCATCACTTTCTTCTAAAATTTTTGATGCAGCAATCGCTAAAGTCTGATATCGAATAGCTTCCTTTTGATCTTTAAGCTTATAATGTACTTTAGCCAGATTATTCAATGAATGTGGATATATGTTTATGAAGTAAGTAGTGTCAAGTAAGCAAATATCTACAGCATTTTTTGCCCATTTTTTTACAGCTAAAAGGTGATCTATATTGTTATCATTATCTATGATATAATCTGTTATTGAATTGTATAGCCTAACAAATTGTACACTTTGAGTATGTTTATAATCTAGCTTTGCCTCTTGTATCTCTTCAGGAGTTGCATCTTTATAGTCTTCGCTATTTATAAGTTCTAACAAAACAATACTATCTAGGGCAGCCATTTTTTTGAGCGTGTATTTAGAGAGTTGGTTTTTTATAAAGGAATCTGCTTCTTTATAAAACTTAGTTTTATTGTTAAGGCCAGAGAAGTACTTGAGCTTGACTGTTGATATATTATCAAAAATATTGTTTTTATCAGTATACTTTAATACTAGATTTAAGAGGCTATCACTTTTCAATTCAATGGCTTTGCCTAAAGTCTTTTTTCTTGCATTTTCAATATAATATTCAATCGGATAAGCATTTTTTAGCGATTGTAATTTTTGCTTATTATCTATAAGAGTTTCAAGTCCGATCCCTACTTGTAAACTCTTATTGATCCGATTTCCATTATCTATGAGAAGTTGAAGGGTTTCATCGTTAGCTCTTTCTTCTTTTGGTAATAAATGAATATAATAGTCCAGTAAATCTGAATTATCTAATTTCAGTTTCGTTCTTCGATTTAAGTAGTTTTTTAAAAACAAAAAATCGTGACTCTTTTGCTTATATAGACTGTCTAACTCAAGAACTGTAGTGCTTTCTTTTGATTCTATTATTGCATTGGTAATTTGGTTACTAAAATCATAGGATGACATGTATCCAACCGTTCTGTATACTAAAACTCCTTGATTATTCAGAAAAAGGTATGTTGGATAGGACGTAACATTATATTTCTTCGCTAAAGAAATTCCTTGTCCTTCCTCCGCATTTACTTTCAATGAAATACAGTTTGAATTGACATGCTTTACAATGGTACTATCTGTAAATACCTCACGATCCATGCGTTTGCATGGACCACACCATGTAGTATAAAAATCAATTAAGATCAATGGCTTATCTGATTTTAGAATAATACTATCGAGTTCAAAATTTTCAATAAAATCAATTCTTTGGGCATGAACTTGATTAATGAATAAGAGTAGACAGATAATGTATTTCATTATTGACGCTTATTTTAGCAATATCCTTTTTTTGAAGGCTATTATATATCATTAGACAAAAGGGAAGAAGTTTTACATAAAATTGATTGTAGCATTTTAATTCTTCTCTTTGTTAGTATGTATTCTTTTATGTCTCGCACCACTTGTTTAAATATACGAATCCTTTATTCATATAACATTTATTTTAACTGTTAAAATTTTGAAATTTTCTTCTCTATGATATCTCACATTTTTTCTTCTTTCAGGGTGTCTAAATAAAAAGGAAGTTCGTCGTATCGTCTCCCGATCTCGCCTTGGGCGAGAGAGGGGACGTTGCGGTGTTACACAGATAGGGTGATTGTGTTTAATAGTAGATTTAAACATACTAAAACAAAAGTGATCGTGTAAAATAAACCCATAGGTTGTCTCGGTTCGGTCACCGCAACGTCCCCATTCTCTCACTTACAGTGATACAGGGAGACGATGCGGAGAAAAAAATAAAATTGCCTACATTAGATATCCTTTAATTGCCCACATGAGAAAAACCCTACTGCTGCTGTTCATTGCCGTCTTCGCACTGCTATCCATGAAAAAAGACCCGTTGGTGACGGATACCGCTGATCAATTGTACATCAATGGACATATTTGGACTGCTGATGCTTCCCATCCTTTTGTAGAGGCATTAGCCGTAAAAGGAGATAGAATTCTGGCAGTAGGTTCCCATACTGATTTGAATCAGTTTAAAAGTCCTCCCACCAAAGTGATTGATCTGAAAGGGAAATTGATGATGCCTGGATTCAATGACGGACATGTCCATTTTTTGTCCGGCTCTTTAGGATTAACGGTTGTAGATCTGGTAGAAGCGAAAACCATGGAAGAAGCCATTCAGATGATAGCTGACTATGCTAAAAAACATGCTGAACTACCTTGGATCACAGGCGGTGGTTGGCAATACAGTTTATTTCCCGGAGGACTACCCACTAAACAAATGTTAGACGCCATCATTCCAGACAGACCTGTTTATTTAAAAGCCTATGATGGTCATAGTGGCTGGGCCAATAGTAAAGCATTAGCTATTGCAGGAATTACGAAAGAAACAACGTTCAAAGGTTTTGGTGAATTGGTGAAAGATAAAAATGGAGAACCTACCGGTGCTTTCAAGGAAAGTGCAACCGGCTTAGTAACTCGATTTGTGCCGGGGCCTGATAAAACCGCAAAGTTCAATGCATTACTGACAGGATTAAAGTATGCGGCTACACTGGGAATTACCAGTATTCAGAATGCAAGTGGTTCCAGAGAAGAATATGAATTGTATGATTCATTACTCAAAAACAATCAACTCACTGTACGAACTTCTATTGCATTCAGTGCCGGAAGAAGTCCCAACGAAAAAGATATCGTAGGCTGGAAATCGATTCGGTCAAAAAATAAAAATCCAAAATGGTTGAAAACAACTGCTGTTAAATTTTTATTGGATGGCGTGATCGAATCACATACAGCAGTGATGATTGATCCTTATAGCGACTTATTACAATTGGATAGTATTTACAGAGGTCAATATGCCATACCGATTGATCAATATGAAAAATGGGTGAATCGATTGGATCAGGAAGGATTCCAAATCTATACACATGCCATCGGAGATGCATCTGTACGATCTGTATTGAATGCATATGAAAAAGCCATGACTGCGAATGGTCAACAAAATAAAAGACACAGAATTGAACATATTGAAATGACCACCACTGTGGATATTGAAAGATTTAATAAACTGGGTGTATTACCTTCTATGCAACCCATTCATGCAGATCCCGGAACGATAGATGTATGGAGTAAAGCAGTAGGAGAACAAAGATTACCCTTGTCGTTTCCCTGGGCATCATTCCTGCAAAACAAAACCAAATTGGTATTCGGTAGCGACTGGCCTGCTTGCATCAGTTTAAATCCCATTCGAGGTATCCACAATGCGGTGAACCGAATGACAACAGATGGTAAGCCTGTTGGTGGCTGGATTCCTACACAAAAAATCAGTTTGCAAGATGCATTGTATGCCTATACCGCAGGTGCTGCTTATGGTTCTTTCGATGAACAGGAAAAAGGACAACTTAAAAAAGGGTACCTGGCAGACTTTATCGTACTCTCACAAGATCTTTTTAAGATCAAACCGGAAGATATTTATAAAACACAAGTGGAGTTGACAGTTGTAGGCGGTAAGAAAGTGTATTCAACGGGTCTTTATGAATAAAAGCAGCAATGACACAATAGAAAACGATAGCACATTTTTAGAAATGCTTTTTAATATTTAAAGATTATAAACGAATTGCTTATTTGAAAACCAACCATATGAAAAATAAATATTCCGGTATCAGCAGAATAGTTTTCTGCCTTGTACTCTTAAGTACATATAGCACCCTATTTGCGCAGGGTACTATGTTACTTCGTCAACCCAATGCCAGTAAAGATCATATCGTCTTTGTACATGCAGATGATATTTGGGTCACTACCATCAATGGTGGAGATGCACGTAGATTAACATCCGCTATGGGAACAGAACTCAATCCTAAAATCAGTCCTGATGGTAAATGGGTCGCTTTCACCGGTCAGTATGATGGTAATACGGATGTATATATTGTTTCGATTGATGGTGGCGAACCAAAAAGAATGACATGGCATCCCGGTGCGGATATTGTTCATGGTTGGTTGCCTGATGGAACGGGTGTTTACTTTACTTCCGGTAGAGAAGGATATCCCACTGTGAATACCAAGTTCTTTACAGTGAGTATCAAAGGGGGAACTCCAACTGCCATGCCTTTACCTTTTGGATTTTCCGGTACTTTATCTCCTGATGGACAAACCATGGCATACCTGCCTTATAGTTTGTGGGACCCTGAATGGAGAAACTATCGTGGTGGTCAGGCACAGCCTATTTGGTTATTCAATATGAAAACCTTTGAAACAGTAAAAACAAAACAGGGTGATCAAGAAAGACATAGTAGTCCAACCTGGAACAATGGTATTTTATATTTCTTATCTGAGCAGGATTATATCAACAATATATGGTCCTATGATCCGAAAACAAAAGCACAAAAACAGATCACATTTCATAAAGATTTTGATATCAAAAATGTTTCAGCAGCGAATAACAAATTGATTTACGAACAAGGAGGTTATTTGCATAGCTATGATGTTACAACACAAAAAACACAAAAGCTGGAAATACATGTCAAAGCTGATTTGAATTGGGGTCGCCCTCGTTGGAATAATCTTACCGGCAATAATTTGATCAATGCCAGTTTATCTCCCACCGGTAAAAGAGCCCTATTTGAAAGCCGTGGTGAAATCTTTACAGTACCCAAAGAAAATGGAGATTGGAGAAATATTACCAATTCCACAGGTGCTGCAGACCGATCACCTGTTTGGTCGCCTGACGGACAAAAACTTGCCTGGTTTTCGGATGCCAGTGGAGAGTATCAGTTGATGGTAAGAGATCAGTTTGGATTACAAGAAGCACAAGCATTTCCCATTCCGAATAAAAAATTTTATTTCACACCAGCTTGGTCACCAGACAGTAAATACATTGCATTTACAGATACCGATTATAATATCTGGTACATGGATGTGAAAACAGGTGCCATTAAAAAAGTTGATACCGATCGTTATGCGCATCCCAACAGAACCATGAAGCCTGTTTGGTCACCAGATAGTAAATGGATTGCGTATGTTCAGTTGCAGAACAATCAGTTCAAAGCAGTAAAAGTATACAATCTTGAAACCGGTGTGAGTAGGCAATTAACGGATGGTTTATCAGATGCCATTGATCCGCAATGGGATGAGAGTGGTAAGTATTTATATTTTTTAGCCAGTACTGATTTCGGATTGGCAACTGGTTGGTTGGATATGAGTAATTACAATTATCCGGTAACACGTGCATTATACATTGCAGTGCTGAATAAAGATGCAGCATCTCCATTGGAACCTAAAAGTGATGATGAACCCGTGAAGAACCCTGCTGATACCGGTTCTAAACAAACAAAACCAGCAGCCGCTTCCGGTGTTCAAGTGAAAATTGATTTTGATGGATTGGATCAGCGAATCATTGCTGCGAATATTCCATTGAGAAATTATACAGGGTTAGTAGCAGGACCTGATGGCACTGTTTTTTATATGGAAGCAATACCCAATCAGCCTGGTGTGGTATTGAATAGATACAGCACAAAAGATCAAAAAACGATTGAGTTTGCAAGAGCGGTTAATAGTGCAGTCACCAGTGCTGATCGCAAAAATTTATTGTACCGTTCCGGTGCAGGATGGTATATCGTTGGTACTGCGGCAGCACCTCGTCAGGGTGAAGGCCGATTAGCGACCGATGCCATGAAAGTATATGTGGATCCCGGTAAAGAAGCAGAACAGATATATAAAGAAGGATGGCGTTTGCAAAGAGATTTTCTCTACGTGGATAATGTGCATGGAGCACCATGGGATAAAATCTATGAATGGTATAAGCCTTGGGTAAAACATGTAAAACACAGATCAGACCTTAACTATATCATTGATATTATTAGTGGAGAAGTAGCAGTTGGGCATTCTTATGTGAGTGGTGGTGACTTCCCGGATGTGCCCACTGTTCCGGGTGGATTATTGGGTGCAGACTATCAAGTAGACAATGGTTATTTCAAAATCAAAAAAATATATACCGGTGAAAATTGGAATCCGGAATTAAGATCGCCATTGAGTGGTCCGGGTATCAGTGTAAAAGTTGGGGACTATTTGTTGGAAGTCAATGGACAGAAATTAGATGCATCCATGAACTTGTATCGTTTGTTTGAAGGCACTGCCAATAGACAAATTAAAATCAGGGTGAATAGTAAACCTACTTTGGAAGGATCGCAATTGATAACAGTTGTTCCCATTGCCAATGAAGCCGCACTGCGTTCTCGCGATTGGGTAGAAGGTAATCGTAGAAAAGTAGATGCATTGTCCGGAGGAAAACTGGCTTATGTGTATGTGCCGAATACAGGTGACCCCGGATATACTTCATTCAATCGTTATTATTTTTCTCAACAGGATAAACAAGGTGCTATCATTGATGAAAGAAACAATGGTGGAGGATCTGCTGCTGATTATATGATTGATGTGATGAGTAGAAAATTACAGGGATACTTCAATAACAGGGTAGAAGGACATCGCGTTTCTACCACGCCGATGGCTGGCATTTGGGGCCCTAAAGTGATGATCATTAATGAAAATGCAGGATCAGGTGGAGATCTCTTGCCTTATATGTTTAGAAAGATGAAGCTAGGTCCACTGGTAGGTACAAGAACCTGGGGTGGACTCGTAGGTACCTGGGATACACCGCCATTTATCGATGGTGGAAGGATGGTAGCACCTAGGGGAGGATTCTTTGATACGGATGGCAAATGGGCTGTAGAAGCAGAAGGCGTGGCGCCGGATATTGAAGTGTTTCATGATCCCAAAGCGATCATAGAGGGACGAGATCCACAATTGGAAAGAGCCGTTCAAGAAGCTTTACGTTTAATGCCTACACAGGGAATTGAATTGAAGAAAGAACCCGCTCCACCGATTCGATCCTTCCGTCCGAAGAATTAGTATTATATCATTTTATTTTTATCGCCTGATCTTTTTGATCAGGCGATTTTTTTTTAAATAGTAATCTAGTATTATCTGAATAGGTATTCTTTGGGTAGCACTTACTATTTTATTTTTTACCCTTACATTGTGGTTGTCTAAAATAAATGCCATGTTAAGAAGAAAATTTATCGCACAGACAGGATTCACGGCTGCTGCTATGACTGTGCTTCCTTCTATCAACACATATGCTGAAACAAAAGCAGAAAAAGTGCGTCTCGCCATTATTGGAACAGGTCTTCGCGGACAAAATCATTTAGACTTGATTTTGCGCAGAGCTGATACAGAGCTTGTGGCCATTTGTGATATCCATGATAAAATGTTGGAAGCTGCTAAAGCCATGATTACGAAGAGTGGTAAAGCTATGCCCCAGGTATTTACGGGAGATCCTTATGCATGGAAGAAAATGATTGCAACCCATCAGCTCGACGGTATCATCATCGCTACTCCATGGGAATGGCATAAAGAAATGATTATCGGATCCATTCAAGCAGGTATCAAATATGTGGGCTCTGAAGTAATGATTGGTATTAGTTTAGAAGACCATTGGGAAGTGGTACGTGCTGCTGAATCAGCGAAAGTACATGTGATGATGCTGGAAAATGTTTGTTATCGAAGAGATGTGATGGCGGTACTGAATATGGTTAGACAGAACCTTTTTGGGGAGTTGATTCATCTGCAGGGAGGCTATCAACATGATCTTAGGGAAGTAAAATTCAATGATGGTATTCATCCTTATGGTCATGGTGTAGAGTTTGGTGAAAAAGGATTTTCTGAAGCGGCATGGCGTACGGCTCATTCTGTGAATCGAAACGGAGATTTATATCCAACACATGGTATTGGTCCGGTTGCTCACTATATCAATATCAATCGTGGGAATCGTTTTGTTTCCTTATCCTCATTTGCTTCTAAAGCAAGAGGCTTGCACAATCATATTGTAAAGAATGGAGGTGAAAGCCATCCCAATGCCAAAGTGAAATTTAAATTGGGAGATGTGGTTACCACGCAAATACTGTGTGCTAATGGCGAAACCATTTTATTACAGCATGATACCAACTTGCCAAGACCCTACTCTTTAGGTTTTAGGGTGCAAGGAACCGAAGGAATCTGGATGGATGTAAATAAGGGTATTTATCTGGAAGGAAAATCTGCCAAAGCACATCAATGGGATAATAGTAAAGAATGGTTGGATAAATATGATCATCCTTTATGGAAAAGATGGAGTAAAGAAACAGATGGAGCCGGACATGGTGGCATGGATTTTTTTGTGATCCACTCATTCATAGAGTCTATCAAAAGAAAACAAGCAACACCCATGGATGTATATGATGCTGCTAGTTGGAGTGCGATTACACCCTTGAGTGAACAATCCATTGATCTAGGTAATCAGACTGTTTCATTCCCTGATTTCACCGGTGGACAATGGATGTATCGAAAGCCTGTATTTGCTTTGAATGATGAATATTGATACATGCAATGACAAATATAGTTCCTCCCATATCGGTATTGAAAGCGTATGACTTACATGATCCTTCAGTAGAAGTAAGTACCATTAGTAATGGATTGATCAACCATACCTGGAAGTTGAATCAAGGCAATCATGCCTGGATTCTTCAAAAAATCAATACCAGTGTTTTTCAGCAACCTGAATGGATTCAAGAAAATATAGAACAACTGGGCAGGTATATTCAATCCATTAATCCCCAGTACCAATTTGTAATGCCGCTGAGTGCATCGGATGGAACTACTTTGGTAGAACAGGATGGGAATTTCTATCGACTGTTTACCTACATTCCAAATTCACAAACAATAACAGTAGTTGAGAATACTCAACAAGCAAAAGAAGCAGCTTTTCAATTTGGAAACTTTACCAGACAATTTGCCAATTTTGACTGTTCGCAACTACATACAACCATCAAAAGCTTTCATGATCTTTCATTTAGGTATGAGCAGTTTCAGCAATCACTTCGTCATGGTGTACAGGAGCGTGTCATACAGGCTGAAAAATGGATAGCTTTATTAGCCTCTTTTTCTTTCATTGAACAAACCTATCGATCCATACTGACTGATCCGGAATTTAAGGTGAGGGTGATGCACCATGATACCAAGATCAGTAATATTTTGTTCGATCAAAATCATCATGGATTATGTGTGATCGATCTGGATACGGTGATGCCCGGTTATTTTTTCAGTGATCTGGGTGATATGTTCAGAACTTATCTCTCTCCGGTGAATGAGGAAGAAAAAGACCTTAGTTTAATTCAGGTGCGAATCGATATGTATAAAGCTATTGTAGAGGGATATGCTCAAGGTATGGGAGATGTCCTTACAGAAAAAGAACGACAATCTTTTTTTGATGCAGGCGCCATCATGATTTACATGCAGGCACTTCGTTTCATGACTGATTTTTTGAATGGAGATCAGTATTACCAAATACAATACCCCACACACAATTTCGAACGTGCTAAGAATCAGATCACTTTATTGCAGCAATATTTGAGTAAAAAAAATGAGTTCCACAATTGCTGAAATGAATTTATAAGGGGATACAAACAGCGGCTTTGATCATACCTGCTTCAGGAGCATCCACCAGAATACGGGCTTTTTGTCCATAGATACCATAAATACGTTTTCTGATCTCACTCAAATGTTCATTTTCCTGTTCCAAGTAATTCGAAAAGTTACCTGAGCTGATGACACCAAAACAATGTAGATCCTCCTTGTATTCAGAATAAACATGAATACTACCTGTTTTGATTTGCTCGTCAAAACCATGTCGAATGGCTTTCTCTACTAGATACTGCATTACCATCGCGGGAACAGGTTGATCTAATGTATCTTCTTCAATATCATACTGAACAAATAGCTGGTCTGCAAAACGAATCTGTTCTAGGGCAATATAATCTTTGATGATCGATAACTCTTTTTCAAAAAGCGTTTTTTCTGCCTTGTCAACCTGGATACTATTGCGCAAAATATTACTCAACATGGTAATGGCCTTCCGGGCTCTTACAGGATCATCTGTAACGAGTGATCGAATACCATTCAAACTATTGAATAAGAATTCCGGATTGATATGCGATTTTAAAGTAGTGATTTCTAATTCACTCAATAGGTTCTCCAGTTTGGCTTGTTCTATATTTTGTTCTCTTGTTTTTTGGACAAAATGATAAACGAAGTATAGGAGATTCCAGATCAGTACAAAATGGAAATAGGAAAATGCAAATCGGATCGCGATATCCAGAAAGGAGAAACTGCCAAGATCAAAAGATTGAATATCCATCCAGGATTCTGTAGCAACGATACTAACACCAATAAAAAATGAAAATATCAAAGAGAGTATACTCAACGAAAATATCTGCTTCTGCAGACTAAGTTTTAGGATACCCAAACGCTGAATGACCATGCGCATAATATGGGTTAGCCAAAATCCTATAAAAACATGGGTGAGCAGTTGCTCAAAAAAATGGGGCTGTGGAGCTGCATTAATGGATAAATAAAAGAAAATATAGATCAGGCAATAGAGAGACCATCCCGCTGTTTGAAAGATCCAATACGTTCTTTGGTGTTTATTCATACGGGACTAAGATATTAAATATGTGCATATCCCTTCAGGCAATGTATATGTTCGGTCCAACACCGATAAAATCAGGTAAATAGGCTATTTATAGATTATTCTGTTCATCTTCCGTAATAATCTATAAATTCCACGTTCATAAATACCTGATATGATCAAACAACTAACTATCGGATTAGCAGCGATGCTGTTGATCAATACTTTGACCCTTGCACAGGCAAAACAAGAGTGGAATACCATTTTTAAAGCCATTAATGATGAAGTACAGCAAGGCTCTAAAGCATATAGTACTTTAAAAGAAGCTACTGAAACCATTGGCCATCGTCTCACCGGTTCGAAGAATGGAGAAAAAGCAGAAGCCTATGCGTATAATCTTCTAAAATCCTATGGATTTAAAGATGTAAAGTATCAGCCTTTTGAAGTGGAAAGTTGGAGCAGAGGAACTTTATCTGTTCAGATCGGAACCAGCACTTCTTCTTTAAAAGATGTAAAATCTGTTTCATTGGCACATTCCCCCGTAGCTGCAGATGTTACACTTGAAGTAGCAGACATGGGTAATGGATTGGAAGAAGACTATTTGTCCAACCCGGGAAAAGTAACCGGAAAAATTGCGCTGGTGTATCTAGGTGTATTGCCGGGTTCTAAGCCGGGTACCAGAAGTTTACATCGTTCAGAGAAAACAGCATTGGCCACCAAATATGGAGCAAAAGGAATTATTATCATCAATACAGCAGATGGTGGAATTTTATTGACAGGCACTGCATCGGTAACAGGAAAACTGATACCTATTCCCGCAGTTTGTATTGGTAAAGAAGATGGAATGGCGTTCAAAGCTGAAGTAGCAAAAACTACGCACTTTGCGCATATCAAAATGACCAATTTTTCCGGTATGATCAAAGCAAGAAATGTAATTGCTACCATCAAAGGAAAAACACTACCGAATGAAAAAATTGTAGTGGGGGGACATTTAGATAGCTGGGATCTTGCAACCGGTGCAATTGATAATGGTATCGGATCTTTTTCAGTGTTAGATATGGCACGTACTTTCAAAGTTTTAAAATTACAACCACAACGCACCATTGAATTCGTAATGTTCATGGGAGAGGAAGAAGGTTTGTTAGGCTCAAAAGCTTATGTAGAGCAAGCAGTTAAAAATAAAACCATTGATCAGTTGCGTTATATGCTGAACTATGATATGACCAATGATCCTAAAGGCTATTCAACTACTGCTGAAGAAAGTAAAGAATTATTTCAGTCTATTGGCGCCATTGCAAAAAGTATTGATACCAGTTTCACCAATACTTTCAGAAGTGGAGCCGGACTACATAGCGATCATCAACCATTTATGTTGCATGGGGTTCCAACCGGAGGTGCTGCAGGGGGTAGATTACCCAATAATGCAGGTCCTTGTTATCATGCAGATTGTGATGATTTTAAATTGGTAGATCCACAAGGAATGAAGAATACGGTCAGATTCAATGCCATGTTATTGTATGGTATTGCAGATACAGATATCATCAAAGCGAAACACTTTACCGATGCAGAAACCAGAGAGTTCTTATTAAAGAACAATCTTAAAGAACCGCTGAAAATAGCAGGGGAGTGGCGTTGGGAAGACTAGGATAATAGAATAAGAAACAAGAAATACGAAACAAGAAATAAGAGACAAGGGACAAGGAAGTTTCAATATATAATACTCAAGTTTAAATAGTGCCGGACTTTAGTCCGGCGAATAAGAGAAAAAGAGAATGAGAAATAAGAAATAGGGGGTTGTAAGAACTAATAGACACTATCTCAAAAACTGTGTAAATATTAAAAATCGGGGTTATCGACTCCGATT
>JACBFF010000003.1_pt1 | contig 198500 bp, 195 predicted proteins | sample 7449211 | NCBI WGS metagenome assembly JACBFF01 (sample SAMN14896861, study PRJNA631923) | freshwater metagenome | isolation source: cyanobacterial enrichment | place: USA: Conesus Lake, NY | collected 2019-07 | reverse complement strand
GATTGTCTTTTGACTATTTCATTCATCCTCCGTGCAACTCCGTGTTTAAACTCTGCGTCACTCTGTGGTAAAAAAATAAAACCACAAAGTTTCACGGAGTTTGGCGCAGAGTTTCACGGAGTTTTTATTTTGATTGTCGCTTGACCATTTCGTTGATCCAAATGGGTGCGAATGGAGAAGTACATCCTTTAGAAACAGGATAATCGCGATAAATTCCTAACTCCTCGCCTATACTTAATGCCTTTTTACGATAGGCAGGATGATGAATACCGATGTATGCCAATGCAAAGTTCATCGTCCACTGAACTTCGGGTACTGCTTTGGGCATTTCTTTTTGTAATTGTTTTAATAAAGCATCTAAATCTAATTCACCGGCATCTCTGGCGATCTTACCGGCCATCAGACTCCAACCGGCACGCAAAGCCCATTTGTTTTTCGACTTCAGCCATTGTATTCTCAATTCTTCTTTATCAGGATGATCTTTCAAAATATAAGAACTGAACCAATCAGCCACATGGGTAAAATCAATTTGTTGAACCATCGTATCCAACTGCTTCGCGGTGAGTAGATCAGGTTTCATGATGAGTATCGCCAGAAACTGCGCTTCAATATTACCGGCATTCCACAGCTGTAAACCCAATTCATGATTGGTCTTTAGCTTTTTGGCAATATTTCTGATATCACCCATCTTCACTCCAAACTGGTTCTTACCTGCACCGGCTTTGGTATTGATGGCCATCATTTTTTCGTTACTGAGTGATTCTAGCTGAGTGAGCACTTCTTGGACTGTCATTGGTTAGATTTGATACATCCTAATGTAAAGACTTTAGTTATTTTATCGAAAAGAATTAAAGAAATACTTCTGTGTTTTACTTAAGAAGTTGAGTTGACAACTTTTACGTCTATATCTATTTCTTTAACTTTTTAATGATCTTCAACAGCCCTTCTCTGTTTTTTGATTCATGGTAAAATTTGGGAAGCTTTTCAAGAAGAGTAAAATGTGTACGGTCTTTATGTTCCCTCAAGGTAGCCTCAATGTATTGTTCCAAATAATTAAGATGATCATCATTGAACGCAAAAAAAACATCATCTTTAAAAGGGTATTGCAACCAAAGTTCGGCCCCAAAATATTCATGCGCTGCCAATTGCCAGTACCCTTTTACGCCTAAAACGGTTGTTTCGGTAGTCACTTCCTTATTATAGCTACATTCCGGACAAAATAGTCTTGCTTTTTTCAGGGTGTAATCCACTTTGGCCATTGCTTTCTTGCTACAGGCAATGCACCGGACCAACACTTGGGTCTGAAAATCGTTAATACGCTTATTTTCATCCTGAAAGCGTTTGGGTTCCATATTGGAGGTTTGTGTGGCAAGAATAATCAAATATTCATTTTAAACCCTGAATTTTCGAGTTTTGCAGATAATAACCTTTTGGAAAGTTTCGGAACTTTCCAAAAGGTATCATTCAATACAACCATCCGATGTTTGGTAAAACGGTTTGGCCGTTTACTATAGAGAATGGAGAAGTCAAAAGTTTAGTGTTATCTGTACATCCGTTTTTAGAGTTTACGGATTATAAGTTTTTGAAGATGAACGAATAGGTAATAAACTTTTGGGAAGTTTCGGAGCTTTATAAAGGTTTCCATTCAATGTAGCTTTACTTTTGCTTTGTCGTTGATTAACGATTGATTATTGAAAATAGCACTTCAGCCATGCTTTTGTAAATACTATGTTGTGTGTTTGTCCTTTCGATTTTATTATTTAATATCCCAAAGGTCTAACCTAACAATATCATCTAAAGTTCCACCGAACATTCTCATGTGTCCTTTCTCATTTACATTGAACGTTCCGATGATAATTACATACTTGTCATTAAATTTATTGAGGTCTCTCTTTTTTGTCAGCTTGCTTGAAAATTCTACCCAAAAGCTGTTTGCACTTATTCTCCGTTTAAAATCTTCTTCATGTAAATAAATAGCATTGCCTTCAAATTCCAGATGTAAGTATCCGATTACTTGTATTCGCTTACCATTATATTTTTCAGGGTTAGCAATTAATTTAACCAAAGAGACATTTTCCTGAATGTCCAGAAGTTGATAGGGCTTCATTTCAGTCTCATCAACACTATCTTTCTTTTTCTGTCCACATGCATTCAATGAAATTGTCAGAAGCAAAATCGGTAATAGAAACCATTTCCTTGTCATAAACATTAGGGTCGGAAGTTTTGGATGACGCACAACGTTTCGCGGCTTTGAGCTGTGCCGGAATGGTTAGTATTATTTGTCAGGCTAAGATAGAAAAAAATTGGTAACGAGGGTTACAATTTAAGAGGATGGCCGGCATGGCTCAAAACCGCTGTTAGCAACAGTGCATTATTCCTTTAGTCGTTAAGTGAAATTCCTAATAGTGCGACCGCATGATGGGAGACAAATCCACAGTTGTTACACACAACTTGGGCCATAGGAATGAAAGGTCCACCCATTACAGTTGATCCACCTAAAGAGACACTTGTCGCGCTTACAATTTCGTCACCTATTGTCCAGTTCTTTTGAGAACAAATAGGGCAAGCTCCATTAATTCTTTTGAGCTTGTCAGCAATCATTTCTTTTTGTCGTGTTGTTAGTGCCATGATTTGTTATTTTATTGAATTAATAATGAATTCTTCTATTTCTGATAAATATGATTTGTCAATTCTGGAATCTTCGTCTACGACTATTTTTACAACGGAGTCTTGGTCGATATCAATCCATTCCGCATTTTTTACAATTTGACATAAGATTATGTTTGTAAATGGAGTATTCGATAAAATTGAAATGCCTATTTTCTTTTCTTGTTTCGGAAGATTTATCAGTATTTCAATCTTCACTAATGATTGTTTTCGTCCAACATCAGTAAGTGGTTCTATACCATAGTTAGATTTAACCCCAACGCCTTCTAATGTTTCTCTCAGATTTGCATTTTCGATTATTTGAACCTTCTCTGATTCTCCGAATTCTGTCATTAAATTATCAAGGAAACTAAGTGCACCGCATTTTTTGATAAATGTTAGCACTTCATCTTTGATATCATCAGGATGTATAGGTGATTTGCTAGATGTAGCGTCCAGTTTTTTTGATTTGTTAAGATAAATGTCTCTGAGCTTTTTTGCAGTTGATTCGTCTATGTCTTGAGATTCAAATGGTGGACTTAGCACGTGCTCCAATTCCGATGGAAACTTCGCCCAATAAGAAACGAGAGCATCTAGGTCGCTTGACAGCAAGTTTTTTATTGAGCGAAGCATTTTGTTTGCTATATATGAATCTTGGATTGTTCCTTTAAATTCTTCAGCGCTTTTTGGTTCACTGAAACCATAAAGTGGATTTCCAGTTAAAATTTCATATAACATTTTCCCAAATGAATATCCATCGAAGCCAATATGAAGTCTCTTTTCAATTTGTTTTGCCTCAAACGCCTTGGGATGAATGTAATGTGTCGAACCTAATGGCTCACCTGATTTTGTGTATCCGGTTTCTTCATCAGTATTGTGACTTAGTCCAAAATCTGCGATTACAGGGTTATATTCATCATCTAAAAGAATATTTGCAGGTTTTAAGTCGCGATGAACATATCCAGCACTATTAAGTTTTCTAATTTCTGCACAAAGTTTTTTAGCGAATTCTATTCTATCAATATTCTTACATCCATTTTTAAGTTCTTCCTCTAAACTTCCATTTGGATAGTAGATTGTAACAAAATAGGGCCTTCCAGCTTTATACTCTCCACTATCAATTATTTCTGGAACATTAACTCCTAAGGATTTTAAAGACTTCATATTTAATATTTCCGTCTTGCTGCGTTCCTCTCTTTTGGGGTTTTTAAATCTCTTTATTGCATAAATAGTTGCATCTCCCTTAAGTGTCGCTTTATGAACCTGGGCCTGTCCTCCTTCACCGATTAGTTCGCCTATTTTCCAGTCGTTAATAGTCATAGGTAATTTTGTTTGCATTGTTGCTAACTCTTATATTTCAGCACTACGCAAATTCATTAAATAAAGAATGATTTACGCACTCCCCCCACACATTAATAAAAATACATATCTTTCTTCATTCCTGCAACCCCACCCATTTCTTGTTTCTTGTTTCCTTTTCCTTATTCCTTATTTGTGCCCCCCTGTCAGGTTTACCCTGCCCTAACGTCATTAATAACAGCCGTGGAAAAGTCAAAGGGGCAGAGATGGGGGTTTGGGCTTAAATTTGTCTTTTGGTCCATAGTCCATAGCAAATTGTCCATGGCAAAGCAGAGATTGCTAACTATGGACCATCGACCATGGACGATGGACTTTTCAAAAAATTAAACATCTAAAAAATAAAAACAATGGCTTTAGAATTAACAGACGCGAATTTCCAGTCTACCGTGCTGGATAGTGATAAACTGACCGTAGTAGATTTCTGGGCAGAGTGGTGCGGACCTTGCCGTGCTATCGGACCCGTTATTGAAGAACTGGCGAAAGATTATGACGGTAAGATCAATGTAGGTAAAGTAAATGTTGACCATAACCCGAACCTCAGTGTGAATTATGGTATCACTTCTATCCCTGCCATCCTTTTCATAAAAGGTGGACAGATCGTCGACAAACAAATTGGTGCAGTTCCTAAATCTGTGTTGGATAAGAAGATTCAGGCGCATATTTAAGCTGTGAGCTTCGAGCTACGAGCTACGAGCTTATTAGATAAAAAAAATCCACTGATCAAACTAAATCAGTGGATTTTTTTATCTCATATCGAATATTAATTCGACAAAAAGCTCACGGCTCGTAGCTCACGGCTCGAAGCTCAATGCCTCGCATGCTCAACCACCGCCGGATTATGCTTATGACGGAAGAGTATTCCAAAAAAGACGGCGATGAACAATGCATAAATGGCAAATACCATCCAGATACCTGACCAGTCTTTACTTCCATCCGGCAACAAATAATATCCATCAATCATCCAGCCACTGAGTACACTGCCCATGATGGCTCCGAAACCATTGGTCATCATCATGAATAAACCTTGGGCTGATGAGCGTATCTCGGGATCAATAGAAGTTTCTACGAATAAGGAACCGGAAATATTAAAGAAATCGAATGCCATTCCATAGACGATGTTCGACAGGATGATCATCCAGAACAATCCTTCGGGATTGCCAAAAGAGAATAAGCCAAATCTTAATACCCAGGCAAACATGGAAATGAGCATCACTTTTTTGATACCAAATCTTTTCATAAAGAATGGAATCGCCAGGATAAAGAGTGTTTCTGATATCTGAGAAATAGAAATGATGATGGTTGAATATTTTACCACAAATGAATCGGCATACTGCTCTATTTTTTCAAAGTCTTTGAGATACGTATCTCCATACATATTGGTCAATTGCAAAGCCGCACCCAAGAACATAGAGAACAAGAAGAAAATAGCCATCTTATAATTACCCAATAATTTGAAGGCTTTCAAACCTAAATTATCCATCCAAGAACCTGCTCCTCTCCCTTTGTTTTCCGGAGGACACTTGGGTAAAAAGAAAGAATAGATTCCTAATACGATCGCAAAAACACCTGCGATATAAAACTGATTGGCATTGATGGCATGTCCGGTCAATGATGCAATTTGTTCTCCCAAGGCTTTACCCGTTTCCCAAGGTGATTGCGGATCACTCAATAGATTGGTAGTCCACATGGCTGCAATAAAACCTATAGTACCCCATACCCTGATGGGTGGAAATACTTTTACCACATCTAACCGGTTATCGATCAGAATTCGATAGGAAAGTGAATTGGATAAAGAGATCGTTGGCATATAAAAACACATGCTCACCAACAATACCCAAAAAAAGGTGTTGGGCTCATCAATATAGGGTAATACAAAAAGTGTGAGTCCGTAGAAAATATGCAATAAGGCATAGAGTTTTTCTGCGTTCATCCAACGATCTGCTATAATACCAATGAGAGCAGGCATGATTAATGAACCAAGTCCTAAAGTAGAGAAAACAGCTCCAAACTGGGCTCCTGTCCAGTTTTTAAACCCAAATCCGTAGGATCCTAATGTTGTGAGCCAGGCACCCCAAACAAAAAACTGAAAAAAACTTAAAAAAGTTAGCCTTAGTTTAATAGACATAGATTATGCGATTAGAGATGAACCATCTATCTGTTCTGCTGTTTATTCAGCATGACCAACGAATCTATATAAAATTCATGAACTTGAGGAAGAAAGCTGCAAGTTACAAGCTGCAAGCTTCAGGCTTGTATGTTTGAGGAAAGTTGTATTACCCATAATAGCGATATATCTCTAGAAACTTGCAGCTTGTGACTTGCAGCTTGCAGCTAAATGAATAATCGTACTTTTGTAATCAAATAAAGTGAAGATGAGCGCGAGAATTTCAGACCCATTTGTTTTGGTAGCTACACAGGCAGATCATGACTTGAAAAATATTGGTGAAAAAATCCTTAGAAAAGAGCGTATCAGTTTTGAGGATGGCGTTACCCTTTTCGAAAAAGGGTCATTATCATACTTAGGCGCCCTGGCCAATTGGGTAAGAGAAGAAAAACATGGAAATAAAACTTACTTCAATCGAAACTTCCATATTGAACCCACGAATGTTTGTGTGTTCTCCTGCAAGTTCTGTTCTTACTCTCGTCTCTACGCACATCGTGAAGAAGGTTGGGAATTGAGCATTGAACAAATGATGCATATCGTTAAAAGTTATGATGGCAAGCCGGTAACAGAAGTGCATATTGTGGGTGGTGTTCACCCCAAAATGAATCTTGATTTTTTCCTTGAATTATTGAGAACCATCAAAGCGCATCGTCCCGATTTGCACGTAAAAGCTTTCACACCTGTTGAGCTTGATTATATGTTCCGAAAAGCCAAAGTAAGTGTGGAAGAAGGTATGCGATTGGCACATGAGGCAGGTCTTGACTCCTTGCCCGGTGGTGGTGCAGAAATATTTCACCCGGAAATCCGCAAGCAGATCTGTGAAGATAAAGTCGATGCTGATGGCTGGTTGCACATTCATAAAACAGCACATCAATTAGGCATGCATAGTAATGCCACTTTATTGTATGGACATATCGAACAGTTCTGGCATCGTATTGATCATATGGAAAGATTGCGTCAGTTGCAGGATGAGACAGGAGGATTCAATACGTTTATCCCACTTAAGTTCCGTAATAAGGATAATGATATGAGCCATATTCCGGAATCTTCAGTTGTAGAAGATATGCGGATGTATGCCGTATCTCGTTTATACATGGATAACTTCCCGCACATCAAAGCTTATTGGCCAATGCTGGGCAGACAAAATGCGCAACTGACTTTATCTTTTGGCGTGAATGATATTGATGGAACCATTGATGACTCCACTAAGATTTATGCAATGGCAGGCAGTGAAGAACAAACGCCTACCATGTCTACAGAGGAACTGGTTCGTTTGATCAAACAAGTGAACAGACAACCGGTGGAGAGAGGAACTTTGTATAATGAGATTAAAGACTATTCAGAATCTTTGATTTTTTGATCTGTGATTTCTTGATCTGTGATTTCTTGATTAATCATTGTAAATAAGCAGTTCAATCACAAATCAAAAAATCAAGAAATCAAAGATCTAAACTAAAGATGGTGCATCCGCTCCTCAAGTGGTAATGGTACTTCTTTATATGACTCTGTTTGCTGTTTTGTTGGTAGAAGTATTAAACGTAATGTCGTATCGTTGGTAAAATAACTGATAGCCCAGTTGATAAAGATGAAAAGTTTATTTTTCACACTGAGTATCAGCATTAGATGCAAGAACATCCATACAAACCAAGCGAAACGTCCTTGAAAACTCATGAAGGGTAAATCCACTACTGCTTTTCTTTTACCAACCGTAGCCATGGTTCCGGGACTTGTGTAAACAAATGGTTGCAGTACTTTTCCATGCTCTATTCGCTTTAAGTTTTGTACCAGATTTTTAGCCTGTGCAATGGCTACATTGGCTAATTGCGGATGTCCTTTCGGAAACCCTTCGGTTTCCATATAAGCAATATCGCCCAGAACAAAAATATTATCTGCTCCCTCCATCCTGTTAAAAAGATCTACTTTAATTCGATTCCCTCTAACCAATAATGAAGCATCGATACCTTGCGGTACATTTCCTGTAACACCCGCAGCCCATATCAATGTTTTGGTTGGTATATGGGTTCCGTCTGCCAGCAAAACAGATTGTCCGTTATAATCTTTTACCTGCGTATTTAGTTTTACCTGAACACCCATCGACTCGAGATAGGTCTTTGATGTTTCTTGTGACACTTTAGTCATTGGACCTAATAAAGCCGGGCCTGCTTCCAGCAAATACACATTAAGGCTGGAAAAATCCATATCAGGATAATCACGTGGTAGAATATTTTTTTTAAGTTCAGCCAAAGACCCTGATAACTCAACACCTGTTGGTCCACCTCCCACTACCACAATATTCATGATAGCGTTCAACTCTTCACCGGAAGCGTTCAATGCATTTTCAAAATTGAGGAGTATATGATTTCGTAAAGCAATGGCTTCTGTAGTGGACTTCATTGGAAAAGCCAATCGTTCAATATTTTCATTGCCAAAGTAATTGGTAGAACAGCCGGTAGCGATGACAAGATAATCGTAGTGAAAAATACCTGCATCGGTATATACATCTTTTGTAACCCTATCTATTTTTTTAATAGTTGCAATACGTACATGCACATTGGTTTTATTCTGAAAAACTTTGCGAAGGGGAAAAGAGATAGAACTGGGTTCTAATCTGGCAGTAGCTACCTGATAAAACAGCGGTTGAAACTGATGAAAATTGTACTGGTCAATCAGGGTAATATCAAAATCAGTTCCCTTCAGTCTGCGTGCTAACTGTAAGCCTGCAAATCCGGCACCGAGAATGATGATTTGTTTCGCCATGGTGCATTTCTGGTAAAGTTACAGCTTACAAATCAGTTTCGTGAAGTCATTTTATCTGCGATTTTTTGATCTGTGATTTCTTGATCTTTTCAAATCAAAAAATCACAGATCAAGAAATCAAACTTAGCACTCCGGCAGACTAATCGGAATATGTATCGCCAATCCCCCGTCTGCGGTTTCTTTGTACTTGCTGCTCATGTCCAATGCAGTATCCCACATGGTTTTGATGACTTTATCCAGACTCACTTTGGCATAATCGGGAGAGCTTTGTAATGCCAATTGTGAAGCAGTAATGGCTTTAATTGCTCCCATGGTATTTCTCTCGATACAAGGTACTTGCACCAATCCGCCGATCGGATCGCAAGTCAATCCTAAATGATGTTCCATGGCAATTTCAGCAGCCATCAGGGTTTGACGCTGTGTACCACCTAAAGATTCGGTAAGTGCAGCGGCAGCCATAGCAGAGGATACCCCAATTTCAGCCTGACAACCACCCATTGCAGCAGAAATGGTGGCTCCTTTTTTGAAAATACAGCCAATTTCAGAAGCAGTGAGTAAGAAACGAATGATTTTCTCATCATCTAATCCGTCACAGAATGCAATAAAATATTGTAATACAGCCGGAATCACACCTGCTGCCCCATTGGTAGGTGCAGTCACTACTCTTCCAAATGAGGCATTCTCTTCATTCACTGCCAATGCAAAACAACTCACCCAATCGAGAATGTATTTGAAATCATGTCCACCCTTTCTAATCGCCTCAATCCAAGAGGAATAATCCGTGTAGGTATTTTGTTGTATCAGTTTTTTATTCAGATCAAATGCTCTTCTTCTTACTTGTAGTCCTCCGGGCAGTTCGCCTTTGGTATGACAACCTCGATAAATACAATCGCGCATGGTATTCCAAATATTCAACACGCCTGAACGGGTGGCTTCTTCTGAACGCCATGCCTGTTCATTTTCCATCACCACTTCATTCACCGACATGCCTGTCTTCATACACCAATGCAGTAAATCATCTGCTGTATTTACCGGAAATGGAAGATCAACTTGCTGTTGTGCATTTTTATCTTCACCCTCTTTTACTACAAATCCTCCACCAATAGAATAGTATGTCTCACTCCAATGTTCGCCATTCTTTAGTTCAATCAAAAAGGAAAGTCCATTAGGGTGAAATGGCATTGTTTCATTGAACAAAAACTGAAGATGATCCGGTAATACAAATCGAATAGTATGCTCCCCTCCCAATGTCAATTGTTGTACACTTTGTATTTGTTGAATTTTGGGTGTAATGCTATTGACATCTATTGTTACCGGATCTTCACCACACAAACCAAGCATTACTGCAATATCAGTTCCATGTCCTTTCCCTGTTTTTGCTAAAGAGCCATAAAGTAAAACAGTTATAGAAAGTACTTGATCCAATCCCCCTTTGGCTTTTATCGTATCAACACAGCGCATAGCAGCTCTCCATGGACCCAGGGTATGGGAACTGGAGGGCCCAACACCAATTTTAAACATATCAAATACCGAAATTGCTTCGTGTGGCATGCATAAAAATTATAGCCAAATGTAAGACATATAGTGATAGTCCATTTGTTATAAAACTGCTCCTTTATATAATATCAATATCCCAACACAGACATTTCTAAGTCATTTATTACATTTGATCATGCGCTTACTATTGTTATCCATTCTTTCCTTCACACTATCTGCTGCATTTGGGCAGTCTAAACAAGTATCGAACATGAACACGGTTTTTCTGGAACAATTGATGCAAACCAAACCCGATCAGTTCGGAGAAGCACTTAAGCATTATAAAGATTGGATAATACAAATCAAGTATACGCAAATAGATAGAGACCGAAAGAATAGACCGCAGTTTACCGACTATTCTTTCAACCTTCAACCAGACCAATATTTTTATCCGGCCAGCACTGTGAAAATGCCGCTAGCTTTTCTGGCATTGGAAAAACTCAATGAGCTGAATATTGAAGGGGTGGATATGCATACCACCATGATTACAGATAGCCATGATTCATCAAAATATATAGGCAAAACATTAGAGGATTCGCCGGATAGACCTTGTATTGCCTTATTCATCAGGAAAATATTTTTGGTGAGTGATAATGATGCTTATAACAGATTGTATGAGTTTCTTGGACAGGAATACATCCAAAAAAAATTAACAGAAAAACGGTATCCGGATGCAGTGATCAGACATTGGCTGAGTGTGAGCAGAACTGAACAACAAAATCGAACGACCCATCCCGTTTTTTTTCTTGATCGAGATGGTAAAGTTGTATATGAACAGCCATCTTTAAAAAGTGAAGTGATCTTTCCTTCTTTTGAATGCAAATTGGGTAAGGGATATATGTCTGGTAATAAGCTGATTGAAGAGCCTTTCAACTTCTCTGAAAAGAATCGCATCCATTTAAATGATCTTCATAACATGTTACAATCTGTTTTGTTTCCGGAATCATTCCCTGAAAAATCCAGATTTAAATTGAAAAAAACGGATACTGATTTTCTGTATGCAGCCATGAGTTGTTTTCCACCGGAAAGTAAATATCCATTGTACCCAAAAGATGAGGTTTGGGATGCATCTGTAAAATTTTTATTGTACGGTGCTGCAAAAGGCGACAGACCCAAACATATTCGCATCTTCAATAAAATTGGAGGAGCATACGGATTCTTAACAGACATCGCGTATATCGTAGACTTTGAAAACAAGATCGAATTCATGTTGAGTGCTACCATTCACTGTAACAGTGATGGCATTTTCAATGATGATCGTTATGATTATGATAGCATTGGTTATCCATTTCTCCGAGATCTTGGGCAATTGATCTATGAACACGAGATCAAGCGAAAGAAAAAGCGACTACCTAATTTAGATAAGTTCGTGCTCAGTTATTGAATAAAAAGCGCTACTGCCAACCTAGAAAAGCGTATTGATAAACAAATACTGCACATTTTTTAACCAAAACAGTGCATTTGCTTTAAAACTTACAGGCGTTTGCATAGTTTTTACGAACTTTCGCTCGCAAAAATTCATGTATAGATTTTAGTTAATGCAAAGAATCATGGAATTATCATCGCTTCTCAATCGTTTTAATGAACCGGAAACCCTTAAGATGGCCAAGCTTGGTCGTGAACTCAGAGCCAAAGGCATTGATGTGATTGATCTCAGTTTAGGTGAACCCGATTTTGATACACCCCAGCATATCAAAGACGCTGCTATCAAAGCCATCAATGATAACTGGAGTCACTATACACCTGTTCCCGGTTTTCTTGATTTGAGAGAAGCCGTTTGCACCAAACTCAAACGCGATAATCATCTTGATTATGCACCCGAAAATATTGTTACTTCAACAGGTGCCAAACAAAGTTTGGCCAATGCCATTTTAGCGTTGGTAGATGAAGGTGATGAAGTGATCATCCCTACACCCTATTGGGTTACTTATTCTGAATTGGTGAAAATTGCCAGAGGTAAAGTAGTTGAGATCAGAACCAGTGTTGAGAATCATTTCAAAGCCACTGCCGCAGAAGTAGAAGCTGCGATAACGCCGAGAAGCAAAGTATTCATGTTCTCTTCACCTTGTAATCCATCCGGTGCCGTATACAACAAAGCCGAATTAGAAGCATTGGCAGCAGTATTTCGTAAGCATCCCCATATTGCCATCATTTCTGATGAGATCTATGAGTACATCAATTTTGTGGGCAAACATGAAAGCATCGCACAGTTTGAAGATTTAAAAGACCGTGTGGTATTGATCAATGGATTGAGCAAAGGTTTTGCCATGACCGGATGGCGTTTAGGATATATCGCTGCCAGCGCACAGATCGCTAAAGCCTGTGAAAAATTACAAGGACAGTTTACCAGCGGCACCAACTCTATCACCCAAAAAGCTGCAGTAGCTGCATTGACGGGAGATCTTCGTCCATCCATGGAAATGACCGAAGAATTTACAAGAAGAAGAGCGAGAACCTTGCAATTAGTGAGTGAAATACCCGGATTCAAATGTTTTGAACCTGAAGGTGCTTTTTATGTGTTTCCGGATGTAAGTGCTTACTATGGCAAATCAGATGGAACACAAACCATACAAAACGCAGCTGATCTTAGCATGTATATTCTCAACAATGCACATGTATCTTCTGTAATGGGGGATGCATTTGGAGAACCAAAATGTGTACGCTTCTCCTTTGCAAATAGTATGGGGAATATTGAGAAAGCTTGGGGAAGAATTAAAGAAGCATTGGCAAAACTGAAATAAAATCTGTGAATCTGTGGCTTTCATATTAGCCACAGATTCACAGATTACTTTATTTTGAGGCAGAAGCAGTACCGCCTTTTTTACTGTCTACATTCACCGTGTATTTTCCTCCTCCCTGCACAATCCATTTCACCGTCACCGACCCCAATCCGGGAATATTGGGTACTTCAATGGTTTGAGGATTGTTGGTTTGCTCCTTACTCAAATTCAAATCTCTATTCTCCACCTGCATGCCACTCAGTATTTTACCGGATGTAGTGAGTGTAATATAATCTGGACGTTCAATTTTATTCTTGGCATCCTGACTACTATGCGTAGGCATTAATCTGCCATTATAAATAACAGCCGTTACTTCTTTCAATCCATCACCCAAATCTTTTTCAGTGATCTCAGAGACTTCCAATTTAGGCGTGTGGAAGCAATGATAAATGCTGAAAGCCATATTGCGATGTGCATCAGACTCTAATAAGAAACCCGGATGCGCACGGCCAAAATTTTTCTTCATACCACCCACTTCAATTTTACCGTATTGCGGATGGTCATATTCTTTCCAGGGTACAAATGCATCCTGAAACAACAGATAACGATCAAAGCTAAAACTAGCATTATCAAAAGGATCACGAGTAGCATCACGCATGTACATCAGATACGGCGTCCATAATTCATTGGAATAAGTATAAATTCCTCTTCCTGCATAAAACCAATCCAATTCACCACCATAGGCAGAATATAAATCTTTATAGACTACTAAATATTTGTATCCCGGAATCAACTCCTCTCCTTTTTTAGCAATGGCATCATACACAGCAATATCCTGTGCATTATAAGTACCAATGTCTTCTTGTCCACCCGGACCCCGAAGGATCATACCCCCTGCATTGTGAAATGATTGAGCAGCTGCGATATTCGGATGCTTCATCACAAACTCCATCACCGCTCTGTTTTCAGGCAAAGAGAAAGGATATTTGTAAGCGCCATTTTGAATATAGTTCGGCTGCCATCCCCAACCCCAATCACGGTTAGGATCATATTCAAAAGTGTAGCCGTCTTCATTCACTCTTCCATCACCATCATTATCGATTCCTTCAATACCCAATAACTCATATTCTCCTTTTTCATCCGGACCCACTTGAATCATATTGCGCGAATCTTTAGGATCTAATTTCCAACGACCATTGGGATTTTTTCTGCGCATCATGGTGATATGTCCATCATTATTGATATCATCATAACTGTCTTCATTCACTTGCCCATCTCCATCATTGTCTACGGGTATTACACCAGAACGTGGAGAGCTACCGGTATTGGGTTTATGCATGTAACTATCTCTTGCATCAGGATTGATGGTTGGAACGATATAAAACACTTTATCCTCCAGTAGTTCTTGAATAAATTTAGTATCCCCAAAAGATTCCGTTAAGTACCAGGCAGTATACAATGCAAACTCTGCACCCTGAATTTCATTCGAGTGAATATTCCCATCGATATACATACCGGGTTTACGATCAGGATTGCCTTTTTTGAAATCGGTGATGGTTAAACACCAAAGATCTCTGCCTTCGAATGATTTACCAATGGATTGTAGTTTAGCCAGATCAGGATACGCAGCGGCAATCTTTTTACAGATCTCACTAATACCGGCATGATCGTAATAACGATTCCAGGTTACCGTCACTTTCGGATTAACAGGAGATCCGGCCGCTTTAAATACCTGATTAGGTAATTGTGCATGAACGGTCATGCCGGTAATAAGCACCAGCAGACTTGTTAATATTTTTTTACTAAAACGTTTCATAATTGAATGATTTGTGATGATCAAAGATTGACTTCAATAGATGTATTGCCTGCTGTTGGACAACCGGCCTCTATCACCAGTTTTCCGGTTCCTTTGATAACCCAACTGAATGATTCAGATCCGTTCGCATCAATACTATTCAGCAGATGAATTTTTCTTCCACCCACTACTTCTTGTTTCCCTGAAGTTTGAACAGCTAGTTTTATCTTCTTAATGAAATAACTTCTTTCCCCCAGTTTGCTATGGGTAGACAATCCACCTTTATTGATCAAATCCAAACTCACACGTGTTAAGCCGTTTGCGAGTTTTTCTGTTTTCAAATTTTCAATACTGATTTCCGGTTGATGTGAGGCAAGCTTTACTAGAAACTCTGTATGCTTTTTTACAACCGGCTCTACCATTTTATAGGGTGGGTTCATCATCACATATGGATCGATGCCTCCTACTTCCACTTTTTGTCCGGGGAAATCAGGATGCTGAATGGTTTTCCATTCTGTGAATGTATTGGTGATTCCTTGTTGAGAAGCCCAACGTAAATAATTGGCAGTTACATCTTCTACCGTAAAGGCTTTTTCTTTTTTAGCGGTATCAGGTCTAGCCTTAGGCACCCACCAACCCGGTGTACTGAAACTATAACGACCATAATGGAAATAGCCCCAAGACAGAACATCACCACCGGTTACATTACTTCTGGGAGCATCTTTGGTACCGGTTACTTTGTTGTACAAATCACTTACCATCCCGTTAACCTTTGCATCCGGTTCTAATAATCCCGCCACAATTCTTTGTGCGGCTGCTTGTGGGTTGTAGGGAATGGGATTGGAAAGATTATTATTAGTTCCAAAGCTTACAACCGCATATACATTGAATGCATCATATAGAAAATCAAGCATGGCTCTGGTTTCTTTTTCTGATGCCGGGTAATCACCTGCTCCGGGAGCAAAGGTTTTATGATTATAAGTAAGGTTTTTATTGAAAGCCATTCCGCCTTCCCCATCTTCATTGAAATGACCATCCTTATCATTGTCAATTCCCTCTGTCAGTAATTTATATTTCCCTTTTTCTCCTTTGCTGATGTCTGCTTTGATCAATACACGAGCATCGTCAGGATGAACTTTGTAATCACCTGTTACAGATTCTACACGCAGGAAGGTAATTTTACCATCCCCATCCAGATCATCCCATCCATCTTCATCGGTTTTACCATCACGATCATCATCGGTAGCTGTAGCATTGCCTGTGCGACCATTCCGCAACTTGGAGAAATATTGTTCCATCGCATCCGGACTCATATTCGGGAACACATAATAAGTGGTTCTGGACAGGAGATTTTTAATACTGTCTGTACCGGAAGCTTTCAGCAGTTGTTCTGCAAAGCCAATGGCCAATTCAGTGCCCAACAAATGATTGCCTTCTACACCTCCTATGACTGCAATGGCGGGTTTATTCTCTGTTTTTCCGCTACCAATGGTTAGTAGCCAAATGTCTTTTCCGCCATTGGTTTTGGTCAGAGATTTGAGAGAAGCTGATTGTGGGTAGGCTTTTACCAAGGCATTCAGCCTGTTTGCCTGTTCGGCGGTATTGCTGTAATCCTGTGCAAGTACAGAACCTGCAGCGCAGCATACCAGTGCCGTAAACAATAGTTTTCGCATGCAATTAAGTTTTGGGTACTAAATATACTGTAAAGCCCGACTCATAAAACTCATTTTACGTGAATGGAGGAAGGGATGTCGAATAGTATCTTTGCGCCATGTCAGAGAATCCGAAACTGGAAATGTTTTACAATCGCTTGCTGAAAGTCTATAAACACAGACATAAGCAGGCCAAGCGAATGCATATCTCCTGTTACCGTGTGTACGACCATGATCTTCCTGAATTTCCTTTTGCCATAGAATTTTATGAAGACAGGATATATTTGGCAGAATATTTACGCAGACATGGAATGACAGATGAAGAACATGATGCATGGTTGGATACCTGTATTGACGTGATCAGTGAGATTACCGGTATTAAAAAAGAACATGTCTTTGTTCGACAGAGAAAAAAAATGTCGCACAGAGATGAGCAATACGAAAAAATAGACAGCAAAAAAGAATTCTTCACAGTAGAAGAAAACGGATTGAAGTTTTTAGTGAATTTAACTGATTACTTAGATACAGGTTTATTTCTAGATCATCGTACCACCAGACAAATGGCCAGAGAGATGGCTGCCGGAAAAAGGGTACTGAATCTTTTTTGTTATACCGGATCATTTTCAGTGTACACAGCTGCGGGAGGTGCATCTTCGGTAACTTCTGTTGATTTGTCGAAGACTTATTTGAACTGGGCTGAAGATCATATGGTCATTAATCGTTTCAAGGATAAGGATAAATATTTCTTTGTGCATGCAGATGTAAAGCAGTATTTGAAAACGCTGAAACCCGAAAGTTTTGATCTGGTGATTATGGATCCTCCTACTTTCAGTAACAGTAAGCGCATGAAAGATTTTCTGGATATCCAAAGAGATCATGTGGAACTCATCAATGATGTATTGGCAGCCATGACATCAGGAGGAACACTTTTCTTCAGTACCAATTTTACCAAATTCATTTTGGCGACAGAAGAAATCAAAGCCGTAGAGATTAAAGATATTACTAAAGCTACAACGCCTTTTGATTTTGAAGGTAAGTTGAAAAGATGGTGTTACAGGATTACTAAATAGAACCTTGATCACTGGTATACATCTTTTTATGGGACGCAGATTGTCATGATTTTTTATGATTGGCGCGGATATAGAAAAACAATCATAACTTATCATATCCAAAGGATTACTGTGGAAAAAATCTGCGTTCCATCAAGTATAACTACGCGTATTTACACCTGTTTTTCCCATCCAAACATCAAATCACAATCAAAGAAAATAGTTTTGGGAAAACATTGAACATGTACACTTACAAACATCCATCTTCATACAAACCTTATCGAGAGGTTAGGATCTTTTCTACCAGTGAATTGCTATTTATGGAGATCAAAGCGTTGATCTTATTTGGAGAAACTGCTAAAGATTGGTGGAAGCGTTTGAGTCCGATCGAGAAATATCGAATTCTCCATTCCAAAGAACATGCTACCGTAGTCAACGAAATACAGGGCAACAATAAAATGATTCAGCAGATATAAAAAAGCCCTGTTCCGAATCATCGAAACAGGGCTTATATCGTTTTCAGTTCAGCTTATTTCACTTCTTCAAACTGCGCATCTTCTACAGTATCATTCTTAGTGCTACTATTAGATTGATCAGCAGTGGCTCCTTGAGCAGCATCTGCTCCTGTAAGCTTCCCTAAACTCCGGCCATTTGAAAGTTAGCAAAACTGTTAACCGGCTGCTTGCTGCGCCTTGTAAATTTCTTCACTGGCCGCAGTCCATGCAGTATTCATTTCAGCCATAGCAGCATCAATTGCCGGAATATCCTGATTTTTATGTGCTTCTTTCAGTTTAGTGAGTGCTTCTTCGATCGGTGCTTTTTTATCTCATTTTTTTGTTGTAATATGTCATAAATTTTGCGGTAGTGTAATGGACAACACGCGACTCTTACGAAGTTCGAGATGAGGGTTCGAATCCCTCCTGCTATTTTTATTAATTATTTTTTTTGGGGGGCTACTGACCCTTACATGAGCTTAATAGGTACAATCTATCAATAGATGAAATATTCAATTTTAATTTTTTCTACCTTATTGTGTATATCTGATTTATTTTCTCAAATTAAATCAACCACAAAATTTAATATTAAACTTGAAATTGTCAACCACATAAATGATAGTTTACTTAGATATCCATCAACCCCTAAGGTATTATACTTTTCAGTTTTGCAATACAACAACAAAACAATAGACGTTCAGGTTATTCCCAAAAATGTCTACATGAAAAATTATGATCTTATAGACCTGACTCATTTCGTTAAATATGATAATTTTTCAACCAAAGATCAGCTAATTCTTTTTGAAAGATACAAGGATGGGGTTGGTGCTTTAGATAAAGAAAAAATGTTCGTGTTTCAATTAATAAATATTAATAATATATCACATTTTTCAGACGATTTAAAATTAGATACCACTATTGAGAAAGAATCGTTTTTCAGCTTAGATCATGGAACTATTCCTAAATTCTTAAATCATATAATTATAAGATGTGAGTTTAATTCTATTAAGAATAACGTTGACTTATTTAAACACATTTTTCCTAACGGAATACAATTATCAGAAGTATATTCTGACTGCAAAAATTTTTCATGTAAATTACCTAATGAAAACAGAACTGTTTATTTATCGCTATTAAAGCATAACAATGCCAATAAAATTATTGACGCTAACAGTATTTTTGACGACCCAGTTTACGCTTTTGAATTTGATCCAAGAATAGAAAGCAAAATTTCATTTGTCACAAGTCACTATATACCCCAAACAGAGTTTTCGGATGATGAAAAATTAGTTTTGTTTAGAAGTGCTTGCGAGTACGGCGACAATTTTCATATCAAAATATTTAATAACTTTAATTCACACCTAAAAGAGTACTCGTGGGAAATGTGTCGAAAAGAATTACCTAGTTTCTTATCCAGAATTCTATATAAGCTAAAGTATTAATCTCCCTTAAATATAATTATGACAAATTCTAAAATCAAAATAACTTGGAGTGAAAAAATATTATTGATTGGAGATAAGTTTAAATCTACTGAAACTGGGGAAATATTAGAATTTATAAATTTTGATGGCAGCCCCTTTCAAAAGGAACTGAGGTTGTTATTTAAAACTAAGGATGGGAAAATTGTTACGATTAAACATTCGGACGTTGAAAAGTTAGACTAGCCAATAATTATAAATTCTCGATTAAGATAGTATTCAATATGATATCTTCATTACCTATAAATTATTGTATATCATTTTCTTTGTCTTGAACAATTAAACATATTGGAACAACTCTTTTATAAGCTTCTTTAATAAGCCCATTTATCACAAACTATCATTTTATAACTATTTGACAAAGCTTGCAATGGTGGAATCGGCTTAGCTCAGTAGAAAAATACAAAGTACTCAATGAGTCTGTGGGAAATATTATAGTCTATAATATCTACTCAACAACAGGAAAAAAATACCCCCATGAAAGATCATGAGGGTATTAACAAGTAGGGGGCTAAATCTGTACCCGGTACGGGAATCGAACCCGTGTTCTAAGATTAAAATTCTTTACCCCCTACTCAAATGTCTTAAGTCCTAACCACTAGACGAACCGGGTAAAGAAATTATTTATAATGCTTATTTTACTTCTTCAAACTGAGCATCTTCTACTGTATCATTCTTTGCACTTCCGTTAGACTGATCAGCAGCACCTTGAGCAGTATCTGCTCCCGGTTGAGCACCGGCTGCTTGCTGCGCCTTGTAAATTTCTTCACTGGCCGCAGTCCATGCAGTATTCATCTCATTCATTGCAGCATCAATAGCAGCAATATCCTGATTTTTATGTGCTTCTTTCAGTTTGGTAAGAGCTTCTTCGATCGGCGCTTTTTTATCAGCAGGGATCTTATCACCAAACTCTTTGAATTGCTTCTCAGTTTGGAAGATCAGACTATCTGCCTGATTCAGCTTCTCAACTTTTTCACGCGCTTCTTTATCACTCGCTTCATTGGCTTTTGCTTCTGCCTTCATCTTTTCGATTTCTTCTTTGCTTAAGCCGCTACCTGCTTCAATACGGATCTTTTGTTCTTTACCGGTGCCTTTGTCTTTTGCACTTACATGCAGAATACCATTCGCATCAATATCAAAAGTTACTTCGATCTGAGGAACCCCTCTTGGTGCTGGCGGAATACCATCCAAGTTGAAAATACCTAAGCTCTTATTCTGATTCGCCATCGGACGCTCTCCCTGTAATACATGGATTTGTACACCGGGTTGATTATCGCTGGCAGTAGAGAACACTTCTGTTTTCTTGGTAGGAATCGTTGTATTCGATGGAATCATGGTGGTCATCACACTACCCATGGTTTCAATACCCAATCCTAATGGAGTTACATCCAACAACAATACATCTTTTACCTCTCCGGTTAATACCGCACCCTGAATAGCAGCACCAACAGCTACCACTTCATCCGGATTCACACCACGGTTAGGTTTCTTACCAAAAAATTTCTCTACGATCTCCTGTACTTTAGGAATACGAGTAGAACCACCTACGAGGATCACTTCATCAATCTGAGAAGTAGAATATCCTGCATCTTTTAGCGCAGCCTCACAAGGTTTCAAACAACGTGCGAAAAGATTATCCGCTAAAGCTTCAAACTTAGCACGTGTTAATTTCAACACGAGGTGTTTGGGTACGCCATCCACCGCAGTGATATAAGGCAGGTTAATTTCTGTTTCTGCAGAAGAACTCAGTTCAATTTTTGCTTTTTCAGCTGCTTCTTTCAAACGCTGTAAAGCCATTGGGTCTTTACGCAGATCAATGGCTTCCTGAGATTTGAACTCATCAGCCAACCAGTCCATGATCACTTTATCAAAGTCATCACCACCGAGGTGAGTATCACCATTGGTAGATTTTACTTCAAATACGCCATCACCCAATTCCAAAATAGAAATATCGAATGTACCACCACCCAAGTCGAACACAGCGATCTTCTGATCAGTATGCTTTTTATCCAATCCATAAGCCAGCGCCGCAGCAGTTGGCTCATTCACAATTCTGCGAACATTCAATCCGGCAATTTCACCGGCTTCTTTGGTAGCCTGACGCTGCGCATCATTAAAATAAGCAGGTACGGTAATTACCGCATCTGTTACTTCCTGACCCAGGTAGTCTTCAGCCGTTTTCTTCATTTTCTGAAGTACCATGGCTGAAATTTCCTGTGGGGTATATAAACGATCATCGATCGCTACACGAACGGTATTATTGTCACCTTTTGCTACTTGATAGCTCCAATGGCTGATTTCTTCGGTCACTTCGTCGTGACGACGACCCATAAAACGCTTCACACTGGTGATGGTGTTCTGCGGATTGGTAATGGCCTGACGCTTAGCAGGATCACCTACTTTACGCTCTCCGTTTTTCAGGAATGCCACTACGGAAGGGGTTGTTCTACGACCTTCGTCGTTTGCAATCACTACCGGCTCGTTACCTTCCATAACGGCCACACAACTATTCGTTGTTCCAAGGTCAATGCCTATTATTTTGCCCATAACTATTGATTTCTGGTGAATAATCGGCTTTCTAATGTCAATCATTATGCCACGACAGGAATAAATGAAAAAATGTCAGAATCCGCTCTTCTACCCTGCTGGCTTTACCGAAAACCTTGCCAATCAATGCGTTTCTGGCAGTAGCATATGTAAAAATGAACGCAATGCATCTCTAATAAGAGAAAATCTTAGTTTTAAGCATGCGAATCCAATGGACGGCTTTTCTACTATTCATCCTATCTTTTTTTGCTGCCTCGGCTCAGGAACTTCCCTTGATCACCCCCAAAAAGGGTCTTATCATCAGCAGTTCAGGCAGATTGACGCCGGGTGTTTATCAAATAAGTGCTGAAGAAGATCAGCCATTGATCCAGGTATCCGGTGAAAACATCCAATTGGATTTTACCGGTGTTATCCTAAAAGGAAATACGGATCAACAACGACCGGATGAATTTGAAGGTATTGCCATCAAGATCATGCCCGGTTCGAAAAATATACAGATCAACAACGCATTTATCAATGGCTATAAAATTGCCATACTGGCCGACAGCGTTGCCGGTCTTTCCATTCAGCATTGCGATCTGAGTTTTAATTATCGACAACATCTGAAAAGCAATCTCGACAGAGAAGATATCAGCGATTGGATGAGCTACCATAAAAATGATCAGGATGAATGGATGCGATATGGAGCCGGTATCTATTTGCGGAAATGTAATAATGCAAAAATTGCAGGAAATACCGTCACTAATGGACAATGCGGATTGATGATGACATTGTGTGACAGCGTCACAGTATCTGACAACAATTTTTCATTCAATTCCGGTATTGGTATCGGTTTATACAGGAGTAGTTATAACCTCATTTATCATAACCGTGTAGATTGGAATGTGCGGGGTTATAGTCATGGTAAGTATAAACGCGGACAAGACAGTGCCGGCTTTCTGGTTTTTGAACAATGCAACCACAACATTTTTGCTTTTAACAGTGCTACACATAGTGGTGATGGATTTTTCCTTTGGGCCGGACAACATACCATGGATACGGGTGAAGGCGGCTGTAATGATAACTTTGTATATGGGAATGACTTTTCTTATGCTCCCACCAATGGCGTAGAAGTGACGTTTAGCCGAAACCTGATCATGAAAAATGTAATGCGTGATTGTGATCATGGTATTTGGGGTGGGTATAGTTATGAGAGTGATTTTACAGACAATGATTTTGCATTTAATAGAATTGGCATTGCCATTGAACATGGACAAAACAATAATATCGCTCTGAATCGTTTTTTGTATGACAAAACAGCCATCAAGTTATGGTCTAGGGAGCAGCAGCCTGCTGATTGGAAATATGCACAGGTAAGGGATACCAAAAGCAAGAATTACTGGATAGCGGTAAATCAGTTTACAGCCACTGAAACGGTGTATGATATTATGGGAACAGATACAGTAGCGTTCAGCGGTAACCTGAAAATGGCTCATACTACCGGTCTGAAGTTAGGCGATAGAACGAATGATATTGATACTTCAAGAGAAGATGATCCATTGGATATGGATTATGTTCCGGATGAACGGCTTAAAAAAATTCCTGTAACGAAAAGACCTATCCATGAATACCCCAAAGGGAAAGAAAATATTCGCATAACACAATGGGGCCCCTATAACTTTAATTATCCATTGTTATGGTTGAAACAAATAGACAGTACTGGCAGCTATCACTTTGAAGTATTAGGGTCAATCGGCAATTGGAAAATAAAGAATATAACAGGATTTGAGATCACAGAAAAAGGAGCTGATAGTTTCCCTTCATTTCTGGTGGCAAAACCAATACCCAATATTGTTTTCAAAGAGATCAGACTTGAATATGAGGGTGATGTATTTATAGATCAATTTGGGAAAATTAGTAGTAGTGGCAGCTTATTCGGCTATGAACAATACCACCCCCAACAAAATTGGAAGCTGCAGTGGTTTTCATGGAATGAAGAAACAGACCCCACAACAAACCAAGATGCTTTTATGAACTTACTTTCTTCCGTACCCATTCATCAAGGCGAATTCAACAAATTGGATTTTACCTGGTGGGGGGCCATTGGAAAAAATTTACCTGCTGATTCATTTGCAACAGTTGCAACCACAACCATTGAAACAGAAGCAGGTTTTTATGATATAGGTATTACTGCTGATGATTATGTGAAAGTATATGTAGATGGCAAACTGCTCATTGATGCATGGGATCCGAAATATACTGCATTGGATGAATTAACACACCACAGAAGATTATTGGAATTAAGTAAGGGTGCACATGACATCAAAGTGATTCATGCTGAACGTACGGGTATTGCTACATTGATGTTTTATATCCATCCACAGAAAAAACAAGAAGAAAAAATCATGTTTCAACAGAAGATCACTAACTATTAGCTTTAAACGTAAAGTTCTTTTGTGAAAAATAGCTAAAAGCGACCACAAAAAAAGTAGTGATGATCTTTGACAGGGTTGGATACCATCCGAACACTTCTACAAAAAGTTTCAGAAACACATAATTCAGTAATAAACAGCCCAGTACTACCAAAAAATATTTACTGATCTGTTTTCTTTTGGCAACAGATGTTTCCTGAAAAACCACATATCGACTCAGGTAGAAACCCACCGGAAAAGTGATGGTAAAAGCGGCTAAAAATGCAGCGATATGGGCACTGATGGATATAAAGGGCAGATGAATGACTTGCTTTTCAAATACATAATTATAAGCTATAAAGAAAAGTGTAATATCCAGCAACGTATTAAAGCCACCACAGGCCGCATAACGGTAGGTCTGATGTGGCATGAACTTTCGAAAAATTGGATAGAAAAAATCAACCACGGATAGGATCAATGTCCGGATATGTTCGTGCAAGTTTCGCATGAAGCCGCTAAGGTAGGTGTTAATTAATTACTTTTGCGCCCGAAACCGTTAAGAAAATGAGTGTTGTAGAACAGATTAAAAAGGCAGCTGCAAGTACCATAACAGCATTATATGAAATCCCTGTACAACCAACCGACGTACTGGTGAATGCTACCAAACCTGAATTTGAAGGTGATTATACAGTGGTACTTTTTGCATTGGTGAAACAACTCAAAAAATCACCTGACGCCTTAGGCGAAGAAATCGGCAATGCCTTGATCGAAAAATTTCCAACATTATTCAGCAGCTATAATATCATCAAAGGTTTTTTGAATCTTTCTGTAACAGATGCTTATTGGTTCCAGTTTTTATCTGATCAACATTCCAATGAAAAATTTGGATTCAACAATAACACACAGGAAAAAGTAATGGTAGAGTACTCCTCTCCTAATACCAATAAGCCATTGCACCTGGGCCATCTTCGCAATAACTTTTTAGGATGGAGTATCGCAGCAATATTAAAAGCAACAGGTCATGATGTAGCGAAAACCTGTATCGTTAATGATCGCGGTGTTCACATTTGTAAGAGCATGATTGCCTGGCAACGATTTGCCAATGGAGCTACTCCTGCCAGCACCGGCATGAAGGGTGATCATTTTGTGGGCGATTATTATGTGAAATTCAATGACGCTTATAAAAAAGAAATCGACGAACTGGTGGCTTCCGGCATGAGCAAAGAGCTGGCTGAAAAAGAAGCGCCGATCATGAAAGATACCCAACAGATGTTGATCGATTGGGAAGCCGGCAAACCTGAAGTCATGGAATTATGGCGAACCATGAATGGCTGGGTGTATGAAGGTTTCAACCAAACCTATCAGCGTATCGGAAGTGATTTTGATAAGACCTATTATGAAAGCAACACCTATTTGCTGGGAAAAGACCTGGTAGAAACCGGCTTGGCAAAAGGCGTCTTTTTTCAAAAAGAAGATGGTAGTGTTTGGATCGATTTAACAGCTGATGGATTGGATGAAAAACTGGTTCGAAGAAAAGATGGTACATCCGTATACATCACGCAGGATATCGGACTAGCAGAGCAAAAACAAAAAGAGTTCAATGCGCAGCAAAGTATTTATGTGGTAGGTGATGAACAGAACTATCATTTCAAAGTACTGAAACTAATTTGTCAGAAATTACAATTGCCTTCAGCCGATGGTATTTATCATTTGAGTTATGGCATGGTGGAACTGCCATCCGGTAAAATGAAAAGCCGGGAAGGAACGGTTGTGGATGCGGATGACCTCGTTGAGGAAATGGTGAGTATAGCCAGACAAAAAACCGAAGAGCTCGGTAAAGTAAAAGATTTCACAACAGAAGAATTAAAAGATCTCTACGATATCATTGGATTAGGTGCGCTTAAGTTTTTCCTGCTGCGTGTAGACCCTAAAAAGAAAATGATCTTCAATCCCGAAGAAAGCATCGATTTCCATGGATTCACGGGGCCGTTTATTCAGTATACACATGCGAGGATCAAGAGCATTATGAGAAAAGCTGATGTGAATGGTGAATTGTCAATTGTCAATCATTCACCTTTCACTTTTCACCTTTCACTATTGCCTTTAGAAAAAGAACTCCTCCTCACCCTCGAACAGTTCCCAACCGTACTCAAAGAATCCGCCTCAGAACATGATCCTTCTAAAGTGGCGATTTATGTGTTCAATTTGGCGAAAACATTCAATTCATTTTATACGGAACATTCTATTGCCAATGCAGAGAATGAAGAGAAAAAAAGACTGCGACTTGCTTTATCTCAGTTAACGGCACAGACGCTGAAAAATGGGATGTCTGTATTGGGAATTAGGGTGCCGGAAAGAATGTAACCGTAAATTTATATAGCAATTAAAAAACCCAGATTTAAGTCTGGGTTTTTTGTGCGGAAGAGGAGATTCGAACTCCCACGCCCGGTAAAAGGCGCTACCACCTCAAGGTAGTGCGTCTACCAATTTCGCCACCTCCGCGGGTATTAGGGTCGCAAATATACAGGTAATAAAGAAAATAGAAAGCCTATAGTCTTAAGAATTTTTAAGCATTTACAAAGAAGTAGAGGGCTCCGATCACTTCTTTTGGACTTTCTTTTCTATTACTCTCCAACAAACAAAAGGGAGGTTAATTTTGTAGCTTCACCTTATATTGTAAAAAAATAAGTATGCAATCTGATATAAAATGTCCGAATTGTGGACATGAGTTCGATATAGAAAACGTGTTATCTGCCGAATTAGAACAGAAGTACCAAAAGGAATTTCAGGAAAAACTCAATTCTTCATTACAAAACATCGAGGAAGAAAAGAAACGTCTTGCAGAAGAGCAAAAACAATTTGAGGAAAAGAGAAAAAGAGAAAATGAAATTTTTGCTCAGAAATTGGCTCAGGAAAAACTTAGAATTACTACAGAAGTACAGGAAACAGTAAAAAAAGATATTGCAAATGAATATGAAAACAGATTAAAACTATTACAAGAGGCAGACAAAGAAAAAGAAGAAAAACTCAAAGAAGCCCGAAAAAAGGAATTGGAATTTTTGCAAAAAGAACAGGCACTCAAAACCAAAGAAGAAGAATTAGAGCTTTCATTACAAAGACAACTGATCGAAGAAAGAGAAAAACTCAAAGAACAACTTTCTAAAGAAGAAGCAGAAAAAATTAGCATAAAGGAACAGGAATACCAGCTTCGCATGAAGGAGATGGAAAAACAGATTGAGGACCAGAAAAAGCTGGTAGAAGAAATGCGTCGCAAATCTGAGCAAGGAAGTATGCAACTACAAGGTGAGGTTCAGGAACTGATGCTGGAATCATTATTACAAACCACTTTCCCTTTTGATAAGATTGAAGAAGTAGGCAAAGGCGTTCGTGGAGCAGATTGTATTCAAACGGTTAGAAATCAATTCGGGAATGAAGCGGGTAAGATCATCTATGAGAGTAAACGCACCAAAGACTTTGCCAATGACTGGATTGAAAAACTAAAGACCGATATGCGTAATCTGGGTGCAGATGTTGCGATAATTGTTACTCAAACACTGCCCAAAGACATGGACCGTTTTGGAGAAAAAGATGGCGTCTATATCTGCACATTCAACGAAGTAAGAAGTGTAGCGCTTTTATTGAGAAATGCTTTACTCAAAATTGCAGACGCTAAGAAAAGTCAAGAAAATAAAGGTGACAAAATGGTGATGCTGTACGACTACCTGATCGGTTCTGAATTCAGTGAACAATGGAAAGCCATTCGAGAAGGTTTTATGACCATGAAACTGAGCATCCAAAAAGAAAGAGATGCTATGGAAAAACTTTGGAAAGCCAGAGAAAAGCAACTGGAGAAAGTATTACTGAATGCTGCACATATCAAAGGCTCTATTGAAGGCATTGCCGGTGCCGATGCCGTGAATCTTAATTTATTGGAAGATAACGATCCATTGATACTTGAGTAACTTATTCGGACATATCAGCAAAACAGGAGAAGCAGAAAAGCCTTCCAAAAAGAAACCCATCTTTCCCGTCAATGATGAATTGAGACGCTATCTCACGCAATACAGCAGAGAAGTAAAACTGCCGGTTAGTTATCGAGACTTACAACGATATACCTACTCAGTTCCTTTAAAAGACAGACAAGGCAATGATACTTCATGGGAAAAAGTTTCTTATGATATGCGTGAGTGGAATCATCTCCGTGAAAACCTGGTTCGTATCTATGCCATTCTGAAAACAGAAGGTGATATGAGCTATATCAATCACTTGGATGTTGCCAGAATTGATTTTTGTTATTTCGGCAATAGTCAACCGTTTCGAATTCGTATTGTCAATAAATTCAATGACAACTACGATCACTACTATATCAAACAAGCAGATGCTAGTCGCGTATATGGTTTGGAATTGGAACATCTCCTCTCTCCCAACCGCATGACCTATTTTACAGATAGAGACACTTTAATCGAAGAGCATATTCCCGGTATCCCCGGAGATATTTTCATCCAGGAACATTTACACAGCAACAATACCAATCTCATTCGTTTGGCAAAAGAGTTTGTCAAATTCAATGAACGATGCTTTGTACAATTATTGGGTGATATGCGCTCTTATAATTTTGTAGTAAACATCATTCCCGATATTGAAGATTTCCAATACCGAATTCGTGCGATTGATTTTGACCAACAATCGTATGAGGGAAGAAAAAATTTATACCTGCCACAATTTTTCAAAGAGAATCGCGCCTTGGTAGACATTGTATTAAAACATCTGAATACAGACTCTATCGCACAATACCAAGCTGAGGAAAGAACCATGATGACCTATAGATTGGTCTCGTCCCGCTATCGTATCAAAGAGTTGTTGGATATCATGAGTAAAGACACGATATCTACACCCGAAAAATTACTGCAGCTAAAAACAGAGTTATCTTTTCATTTCAAAGCAGGTGCATCCTTTTCCAAAGCGCGTACCATGGGACAATTGGTAAAAAGACAATTGAAACAGACTTTACAGAATAATTTATTATTGATCCCAAAAACAAAAAGTAAGTTTGATGACTGAGGAAACAGAAAAATAAGAAATATGAAATAAGAAATAAGGAAGTAATAGATCGTACAATTTCTTATTTCTTATTTCTTATTTCGTATTTCTTATTTCATATTTCGTATTCTATATTTCCCTTCGTCCACACAAGCGTGAGGTTACTAAACAGCTGATAGTGTAATATGAGCGGATAGTTTTGTTTTTTTACAAAACTGGTTTTGAGGGTGCCTTCCGATTTATCAGGTAGTTCATAAATGCGGAGTACTTCACTAAAATCCACATCCCCATTACCCCACCATTTGAACATGGCTTCTTTGGCACTCCACAATAAAGTGAGCAATTGAACCCTATCAATAGCTGTATGATCAACCATTTGTAGTTCCTCAGGATGCAGAAATTTATGTTTGATTTTTTCAACGCGAGGCGTGAGTAATTCAACATCAATCCCTACCCTTTCGGATCTACTTACAATGGCTGCTGCAAAATTGCCACAATGAGAAATGGAAAAATGATATTGTTCATCGGGAAGAAAGGGTTTGCGTGTATCTGCTATTTCAATCAGTTCCGCCGGAAAATCTGGGAAAAGATATCCCAGCAAATAGCGACCAGCCAGATGTTGTAAACGTTTTTGCGGATGTGTGATCTCTTTTTTGAGTGAGACCTTTTCAAGAAAAAAAGATTCCGCTTCACAGATCTCCCATACCGCTAAACGGGTATCTTGGTTGATATCTTGTTGATAAAACAAAGGCACGGCGAATGTTTGCGTTTTAGATTGCAGATTTAAGATTTATTTGCATCCTAACCCAAAAAACTAAGAAAGAATGATTCTGACAGATAAGCGCATATTAGAGGAAATGGACAAAGGCACCATCAAAATTGAACCCTACAACCGTGCTGATCTAGGCAGTAACAGTTACGATGTACATCTGGGAAAAACACTGGCAGTCTATGTGGATGATGTACTGGATGCAAAAAAGCACAATAAGATTGAATACTTTGATATTCCGGATGAAGGCTATGTACTAGAACCACACAAGTTTTATTTGGGTGTAACGCTTGAATACACAGAAACACACGCTCACGTACCTTTTCTGGAAGGCAAGTCATCCACCGGCAGATTGGGTATCGACATTCACGCTACTGCCGGAAAAGGTGATGTAGGTTTTTGTGGCAACTGGACCCTGGAAATTTCTTGCAAGCAACCCGTTCGAGTATACCATGGCATGCCCATCGGACAACTCATCTATTTCCCTGTTGAAGGAGAGATCGAAGTAAAATACAACCAGAAATCCAACGCCAAATACAGCGGACAACCGAATAAGCCAGTGGAGAGTATGATGTGGAAGAATTCTTTTTGAGTGAAAGGTGAAAGGTGAAAAGTGAAAGGAATCATGTTTCACTTTTCACCTTTCACTTTTCACTTTTGAATTTTGACTTCTCACTTTCAATTCAACCTCCAAATCGCAGCATTCAACAACAAAGCAAAACTTACCCAAGCAATATAAGGCACCAATAGCCATGCTGCTGTTTTAGAGTGTTTCGCAAAATGTAGGATGCTCAATAGAATCAGTATCCAGAGTGCGATCATCTCCATCAATGCCCATCCGGTAGCATGTAATCCGAAGAAAATAAATGACCAGCAAAAATTCAATATGAATTGTAGGATGAATAATTGCAAAGCTTTATTTCTTTCGGTGGATACAGGTTGTTTCCAGATCAAGTAAACACTAATCCCCATCAATACATACAGTGTGGTCCATACCGGACCAAATAACCAATTCGGTGGATTGAATGATGGTTTATTAAGCGTGGCATACCAAGTAGGTATTTCATTCACTGTTACCAATCCACCCACAGATCCCAACGATACACACAGCACGATGGAGATGATCAATTTGATGCCATTAGATCTTTTCATATTTCTTAAGATAAGCTATTAATAAACCAATCACTTCATTATAACTACGTACACCGGCATCTTGATTATTAAATTTTAAATATTGATCATACAGATCATTGATGGCAGGTGCAATATTGTTGCGGCGTTGCTGAAAAAATTCGCGTATCTCTTTACGATCTTTTCGAACCAGTGTATCCAATCTGGTTCGATTCTGAACAATGATCTCACCAAACCGGGTAGAATCATTGGCTGAAGCCAATAACATCAACTCCTCTCCTTGTGCATAGCTAAACAACTCATTAAAGGCTGAATAACGGAAATAAGGATCATGGGTGGATAAAGCCGCCAGAAATCCTACAAAATTGGCTTCACTCTCACTGGCATACCCTAACTGATGACCGATCTCATGGCAAGACACAAACGGAACCATTACCCGGGGAATATCCGAGCGCACCTGTCCCTCTCCCGAAAATGGGTTATAATATCCTGTGAAAGACAGCCAATCTGCAATAGGGGTAAAAAGGCTGGATTTAAGGGAGCGTTGGGTATAATTCAGAAAAAAGTACTGATCCGACAATCGACTGTACCCGATTCCTGCCATGCGAAAAATACTATCTATCTCAGGTTCCGGTAGCACCGTATCAGGCAATCGTAAACGGCAGGCATTGAGACTGTCAATCAATCGATTGGTAAGTTGAATTACTTCTTCGGTCTCGTATTGGGGCTTGGATAGTTGTAATTGATAAGCAATCCCCAAACGATCATAGTTCAAGCCCCATAAAAGCCTGAAAATGATGTAGATAGACAATATCTTACTCAATAATTTCAATCCGATCGGAAGAACAGAGAAGCGATTCAGCTGTCCCTTAGCTAATTGTATGATAAAACGGATAAGTGCAACTATCAGACTGATAATGAATAAGATATACACAACATCCCCAACGCTGAAAGGTACCCATTTTGTGAGGGCCCTTAGAATATTCGATATACCTTTATAAATATTGGTACTATACCAAGTTTCGATGATGGTAGGAAAATAGCCGATAATATGTAGTACTAAAGCAACAAAAAACAGCCATGCCGGCTTGATCCAGATCAGCGGGGATAATTTTGGGCCTTGATTCATGGTTACAAATATGAGATTTCCTCTTGATTCAGGTCTGTTGATAAGTAGAAACCCTCGAAAGGCAATTTTCTCTTGGCATTTCCGCCATTATGGACTACCTTTGCAAGCCCTTAAAAATCGGTTATGAGTCATCGGCGGGAATATGAGATAGCTTTTGTGGGTTTAAAGCCGGGGACTCATGTATACGAATACCGTATTGAGGACAAGTTCTTTACGAGTTATGGAGAGCAGGATTTCAACAACTGTATCGCCAACATTAAACTGAGTTTGGAGAAGAATAACAACTTCATGCAACTTAGGTTTGATATTGACGGAACATTGGAAACTTCTTGCGACAGATGTGGTAATCAACTGCCATTACAGCTTTGGGATGAATTCAACATCATTGTAAAAATGGTAGATGATCCTGAAATTATGAATGAGCAGGAAGAAGATCCTGATGTGTATTATATCAGTCGCGGTGAAAGCCATCTGTACCTGAGCGATTGGATCTATGAATTCATCAATCTGAGTATTCCACTCCAGAAAATGTGTAAAGAAAGTGAAATGGGTGGTCCACAGTGCAATAAAGAAGTGTTGGAGAAATTGAAGAAGATGGAAGAGGAAGCGCAGAAAGACCAACACAAAACAGTTTGGAAGGGACTAGAAAAATTTAAAGACTTAGAATAAACATTATTGATACTCTAAAATTCGAGATATGCCGAATCCTAAACGCAGACATTCACAGCAGCGCAGCGCAAAGAGAAGAACGCACTACGTAGCCCAGGAAGTTACATTGAGCAAAGACAGCACCACAGGTGAAACACACGTACGCCATCGTGCACACGTGAGCGAAGGTAAATTGTTCTATAAAGGTAAATTGGTAGCTGAAAAAGCACCATTGAAAGCTTAATCCTTTTAGTACAGTTTAACCAAGCTTACCGCGCATGAATATTGGCATAGACATGATGGGTGGAGATTTTGCACCGCTGGAAGCGGTGAAGGGACTGAAACTTTATCTGTCTACCAGTACACCTGCTGCCTCACTATATTTAATAGGTGATGAAACACTGGTCAATCCTCTGTTGGAGGAACACCAGGTTACATCACCTAATTTGCATTTGGTACATGCCCCGGAAGTCATCGGATATCATGAACATCCTACCAAGGCATTGAAAGAAAAGCAACGCTCTTCGATCGCTATTGGATTTCATTTACTCGCAACCGGAAAAATAGATGCTTTCATCAGTGCAGGAAATACCGGTGCTATGTTGGTGGGAGCTATGTACAGCATCAAACCTATCGCAGGCGTTGCACGACCTACTATTTCCACCATCATCCCCAAATTAAAAGGCGGAACAGGGTTATTGGTAGATGTGGGATTGAATGCCGATTGCAAACCAGAACAACTCAATCAATTTGCCTTATTGGGAAGTTTGTATGCTCAGCACATTCTTAATATCAACAATCCTTCTGTTGGATTAATGAATGTAGGAGAAGAAGAAGGCAAAGGCAATATTCTGGCACAAGCCACCTACCCTCTTTTAAAAGAAAATACACAGATCAATTTTATCGGAAACATTGAAGGTCGAGATATCTTCCAGGATAAAGCCGATGTAATGGTTTGTGATGGTTTTACAGGTAATATCATTCTTAAATTAGCTGAATCGCTGTATGATATTGCAATGGAACGTAACCTCTCTTCAGACAGCTATTTCAGTCGTTTTCATTATGAGAACTATGGCGGTACCCCTGTTTTGGGTGTAGCCAAGCCTGTGATCATTGGCCATGGTATCAGTAATGATAAAGCCTTCATGAATATGATCGCATTGGCGGAGAAAATGATCGAGACCGATATCTGCGGCAAGATGACCAGCAGTTTTAGTGCTTAATCCCTAATTATTTATTGCCACTGAACACACAGAAGACCACAGAAAAGGCTTCAGTGCCCCTCTGTGTACTCTCCAAAGGAGTCCTACGGACAGTGGCAACCCACTTTCCATCACGAATTACAACCGCTCATCATTTTCAAAGAATCACTGAAAATGGACCTTAAATAGTCTATTCGTTTGATTATCAATATGTAATAAGCTTACTAAGCTATTTTGCAACAGATATTACTTTCCTTAAGATGGTACTATGTGTTGCATAGTACCAAAAGTTGACTTATCTTTGATCTATCAAATTAAAAAACACAAAAAATAACCGTTATGAAAAAGTTACTCAACAACCTCCAGATTTTTGCGATGATCGCTTTGATCCCTGCTATTACATTTGCGTATTTGCACACAGATAAGGCGACTACAGAAGAAGAAACAGAAAAAACAGAAATCGTACGCAAAGGAATCAATATCCAGGATGCAGGAAGCATGATCCATTTAGTGAAAAGCTTCTAATCCAAAAGATATGATTCAACAACGTACATCGCTGCAGATCAATAAGGGCAGTGGTGTTACATGGTACTACTAAGTACATCACTACCCTTTTCTCTATCGTTTATTCACATATTCGCGTTAAATACGACTGAACTGTTCAACAGCCGTCGCAAAACTTTACATTTGCACAAACAAATGTTAGTTTTAGCATGTGGCTGAATAATATCCTCGAAACGATAGGCAATACCCCCCTGATCAAACTCAATAAAGTAGCAAAAGACATTCCTGCCACGGTGCTGGCCAAGGTTGATTATTTCAATCCGGGCAATTCCATCAAAGACCGTATGGCTTTGAAAATGGTAGAAGTAGCCGAAAAAGAAGGCAAACTCAAACCCGGAGGTACGATCATTGAAGGTACCAGTGGAAATACAGGTATGGGACTGGCATTGGCAGCCTGTGTAAAAGGATACAAATGCATTTTTGTTACCACCGATAAACAATCCAAAGAAAAAGTAGACATCCTCAAAGCAGTAGGTGCTGAAGTCATTGTTTGTCCAACCAACGTTCTCCCCGAAGATCCCCGTAGTTATTATAGTGTCGCGAAAAGATTGGGACAGGAAATTCCCAATTCCATGTACATGAACCAGTACGATAATTTGGCGAATCGTCAGGCACATTATGAAACCACCGGACCTGAAATCTGGGAACAGACAGAAGGAAAGATCACCCACTTTGTTTGTACTGCAGGAACCGGCGGAACCATTACCGGAACTGCCATGTACCTGAAAGAAAAAAATCCCAACATCAAAGTATGGGCTGTGGATGTGTATGGCTCATTGCTTACAAAATATTTTAAGACGGGTGAGATTGATATGAATGAAGTTCATCCATACATCTCAGAAGGATTTGGTGAAGATTTTGTTCCCGGCAACTATGATATGAGTGTGATCGATGAATTTGTTCAAGTAACAGACAAAGATGGTGCAGTGATGGCACGTCGTATCGCTAAAGAAGAAGGATTGTTTTGTGGATACAGTGCCGGCAGTTGTTTACAAGGTTTGATGCAATTGAAAAATAGTCTGACCAAAGATGATGTAGTGGTCTGTGTATTCCATGATCATGGCAGTCGCTATGTAGGAAAAGTATACAATGACCAGTGGATGATGGAACGTGGCTTTTTGGATGTGAAAACGTTTAAAGATATCGTGAATGGAAGAGGCGGACAAAAACTCATCACCGTATCCCCTGAACATACGGTTGCTGATGCGGTGGAGTTGATGAAAAAATATGATATCGAACAAATCCCGGTATTGAAAGATGGTGAATTGAAAGGTTCATTAAGCGAAGGCGGACTGTTCCAAAAAATATTCAGCAATCCGGAATTGAAAGATGCCACTGTTGCCAGTGTGATAGAACATCCCTACCCTGTTGTAGATTTCCTGACACCGGTTGAAAAAATTGGCACACTCATCAATAAAGAAAATGGCGCAGTGTTAGCGAAAGATGAAAAAGGAGATTTCCATATCATTACGAAGTATGATGTGATACAGAGTTTGGCGAAGTAAACATATAATTCTGATAGAAATGCCCTGCATGTAATGATGACAGGGCTTTTTTTATACAAAGTTTTAAAGAATATCTTTACCATGATATAAATACAACCACAATGCTTTCGATTAAACATGAAGTATTTCTTGAAGTAGCGAAACAAAAGAGTTTCTCGAAGGCAAGCCAACAATTGTTCATTTCACAACCTGCTATTAGTAAGCACATCAAAAATCTTGAAGAACAATACTCCACAAGGCTCTTTGAAAGAAAAGGCATGGGTATTGAACTCACAGATGCGGGAAAATTACTGTTTGAAAAAATTACAGAAGTAAAAGCCATTCAGGAAGAAACGGAATTTGAATTATCGAATATTAAGGATCTATTACAAGTTAAAGGCACTTTAAAACTGGGAGCCAGTACAACAGTTGCCTTGTACATACTTCCCAAAGTGCTGTCGGCTTTTCATAATCGCTATCCACAAATCATCATCAATCTTCTGAATCGAAATACAGAGATTGTACTGCAGGCTTTATTAAATGAAGAAATTAATTTGGGAATTGTAGAAGGACGTTCCAAGCTAACACAAGTTACACACCGACCTTTTATCACCGATAAAGTCGTTGCGGTTTGTAGTAAGAAAAGTCCGATTGCTAAGAAAAAACAATATGATATTGAAGATATCCGGTCATTACCACTTGCATTAAGAGAGGCCGGAAGCGGAACCCTTGCAGCATTGCGTTCAGCGCTTGATAAGAAAAAAATTAAACTGAATGCATTACAAATCAAAGCCAGACTCGGAGGCACAGAAGCATTGAAGAATTTTCTGGTAGAATCCGATTTACTCGGCTTTCTGCCACGCCGATCTGTTTTAAAAGAATTGGAACAAGGTGATTTGGTAGAAATTCCATTTACCGGATTACAAATCGAAAGAAACTTCTATTTCATTGAAAGAAAGGGTGAAAAGAGCGAACTCAATAGCATTTTTATCAAAATCGCTGAAAAGCTATATAACTTATAGTTATGACTAATAACAATAACTGATGGTAAAAGTTATAAAACTGCTACTATGTTTGCAGCATGGTACAAGCAACTAATCAACTCCAGCCTATTTCTTTGATTACTTTAAAAAGGCTAGCCGCTTTCGTTTCTTATTTAACCGTTCCTGAATACAATGCCTTATTTTCCGGATGGAAAAAACTGTCAGAAAAGAGTTATTCTTTGATTGACAGTAGTATCCCTATGGTTCAAATTGAACTTGAACAGTCATATTTTGATTGATAAGAACTTCACTATTTTGCAGCATGACCATGATTGCAAATAAAACAAGTGATGCTGTCAGTGTAAATAACTCAGCTCACCGTATCGTCTCACTTGTGCCTTCACAAACAGAATTACTGTATGATTTAGGTTTGAATGATGAAGTCGTGGGTATTACCAAATTCTGTATCCATCCCAATCATTGGTTCAGGAATAAAACCAGAATCGGTGGTACAAAAGATGTAAAATTCGATCGTGTAAAAGCATTGTCTCCTACGCTGATCATTGCGAATAAAGAAGAAAATGTAAAGGAGCAGGTAGAAGCGTTAGCGGCAATCGCACCCGTTTACACTTCAGATATCAGCACATTAGAAGAGGCTTATCACATGATACATGAGATCGGCAAAATCACCCATAGGAGTTCAAAAGCAGAAGAAATCATTGAAAAAATAAAAGCAGGTTTTGTAATACTTACGGAAGAACTGAATCAGCAAACTTCAAAAACTTGTTTATACTTGATCTGGAAAGACCCTTACATGTCGGTTGGTGCAGACACATTTATTCATGACATGATGTTACATTGCAAATTTGAGAATGTAATGACCCATGAAACAAGATATCCTACCCTCAGCATAGAAAAGATTCAACAATTGGCTCCGGAAATCATCTTACTATCATCGGAACCCTATCCTTTTAAAGAAAAACATATGGCTGAATTACAAGCCTATCTTCCACAAACAAGTATCCTGCTTGTAGATGGAGAAATGTTCAGTTGGTATGGCAGCAGATTACAGCATTCCCCCGCCTATTTTTGCGGCTTATGGGATACAATCAACAGTTCATCCACAAGGCTAAAAAGCTAACGAACGTTTGCGGATTGTAAAGTATCTTGCCGGCGGATTGTTAGCATATGGTTCATGGCTAATAGTCCATAGTCCATAGTAGGGAATCATTAGATATACCGATCTATTGGATGATGAATATTAAAATCAATCAAGAAAAAATAATCAACCATGAAAAAGTACAGAGCCGGGGTATTATTTGGTGAAGAATTAGAAGCATTGTATAATGATGCAAAAGACAATCAGTTTGCATTGCCAGCGGTGAATACCATTGGTACCAATACGATCAATGCTACATTGGAAACAGCTGCCAAGGTAAATTCGCCGGTAATCATCCAGTTCTCAAATGGCGGTGCTCAGTTCGTTGCAGGAAAAGGTATGCCCAATGATGCATTACAAGGAAATATTTCTGGTGGTATTTCAGGTGCTTTACATATCCACAACGTAGCTAAATACTATGGCGTTCCGGTAGTATTACATACAGACCATGCCGCAAAAAAATGGTTGCCATGGGTGAGCGGTTTGATCGATGCAGGTGAACAGTTTTATAAAGAAAAAGGCCAACCACTATTCAGTTCTCACATGTTGGATCTTTCTGAAGAACCGATTGAAGAAAATATCCATACTTCCGTAGAATTTTATAAGCGCATGGCTCCATTAGGCATGAGCATCGAAATTGAACTAGGTGTAACAGGTGGTGAAGAAGATGGTGTTGACAATAGTGGCATTGAAAACGATAAACTCTATACCCAGCCACAACATGTGGCATATGCTTACACAGAGCTCAGCAAAGTAGGAAAACTGTTTACAGTTGCTGCTGCTTTTGGTAATGTGCATGGTGTGTACAGTCCGGGTAACGTAGAACTTCGTCCCGAAATCCTGAACAATAGCCAGCTCTTTATCGAGCAGGAACTGAAAACAGGACCTAAGCCTGTATACTTTGTATTCCATGGAGGAAGCGGATCACCACAACACCAAATCCGTGAAGCCATCGGTTATGGTGCCATCAAAATGAATATCGATACGGATCTTCAATGGGCATTCTGGGAAGGTATCAAAGACTTCTACAAAAAGAATGAAGCCTACCTGCAAGGACAATTAGGCAACCCCGAAGGAGCCGATAAACCCAATAAAAAATTCTACGATCCTCGCGTATGGCTCCGCAAAGCCGAAGAAAACTTCGCAAAGCGTCTGGAAGTAGCGTTTGAGGATTTGAACTGTATTAATCGAAATGCATAATAGCTAATGGTTCATAGCATATAGTAGCAGGAATTATTGATTGTCTACTATATGCTATAAACTATAAGCTATAAGCCATTAGCTACGAATTCCCTATCTTAGCCGCCCAATCTATTGCCCCGTTATGAAAAAAGAACGTGAAGAAGATTTTGAAGCAAATTTAACCGGAGAAGGTCCACAGGGAGATGATGCCAAGCCGCGCTGGTTCAAGCGTATACGCAAAGGCATTCTAACTTCTACTGCTGATAAAAAAGAAACCCCTGAAGGACTCTGGAACAAATGTCCGGAATGTAATTATATCTGTACCACTACAGAACTGGCTGAAAATCTATATGTATGTCCGAAGTGTAATCACCACCACCGAATCGGTAGTGAAGATTATTATGACTTCCTTTTTGATAACAACGAATACACCGAACTTTTTGATCAAATCAAAAGTAAGGATGCGCTAGGGTTCACCGATCTGAAGCCTTACCAGAAACGTCTGGATGAAATTCATGCCAAGACCGATCTGAAAGACTCCATGCGCGTAGCTACCGGCAAAGTAGAAGGCGAAGGTTTTGTGATTGCTTGTATGGATTTTGAATTCATTGGTGGCTCTTTGGGAAGTGTGATGGGCGAGAAATTCAGTCGCGCAGTAGGCTATTGTATTGAGCACAAACTCCCCTACCTCGTCATCAGCAAAAGTGGTGGCGCACGTATGATGGAAAGTGCTTTCAGTCTGATGCAGTTAGCTAAGACCAGTGGCAAGCTCTCTCAATTGAGTGATGCGGGTCTCCCCTATATTTCATTACTCACCGACCCAACTTTTGGTGGTATCTCAGCCAGCTTTGGTATGTTGGGAGATCTGAATATCGCCGAACCCGGCGCACTGATTGGTTTCGCAGGTCCGCGTGTGATCAAAGAAACCATCAAAAGAGATCTACCGGAAGGCTTCCAAAGAAGTGAATTCTTGTTAGAACACGGATTCCTCGACTTTATTGTAGAGAGAAAACAACTCAAACAGAAACTGGCACAACTAGCCATGCACTTCAGAAAATAAGGACTCCTGATTCCACACTGCCATGGCAAAAGAAATGAACAACAGGCAGGCTTATTACAACTACCACATTGAAGATAAATATGTGGCAGGTATTGTATTGCTCGGAACCGAAGTAAAATCTATCCGCGATGGCAAAGTGAGTTTTAATGATGCATTTTGCTTGTTTGATGATGGTGAACTTTGGGTACGTGGATTATACATTGCGGAATACTCGCATGGTACCGCCAATAATCATATCGCCGTTCACGATAGAAAATTACTCTTACAAAAAAGAGAGCTGAAAAAAATACAAGCGAAGCTGAAAGAGAAAGGCTACACGGTAATCCCCTTACGTGTTTTCTTGACCGATAAAAATCTGGTGAAAGTAGAGATAGGATTAGGAAAAGGTAAAAAACTCCACGATAAGCGTGAAACGATCAAAGACAGGGATGTTCAGAAAGAGATAAAGAGATTTTTAAAATAGGCCGCAGATTGTCATGATTTTTTATGATGTATCATGATAGATCATAAAAAATCATGATAATCCGCGTCCCATCCTAGCAAACAAAAATTTTGATTTCTTAATTTGAAAAAATAAATCAAGAAATCAAAGATCTATTTAGCAAGTTTCACTTTCAGGTTCTGATCCAACGCTTCCAGGAACTCTTCAGTATACAGATAATGTTCTCCATGATTCACTTTGTTACCATGGATACATACTGCCAAGTCTTTGGTCATTTTTCCGCTCTCTACAGTTTCAATACACACTTGCTCTAAAGCCTGACAGAAATTGATCAATTCCTGATTACCATCCAGTTTTCCGCGGAACTCCAATCCTCTTGTCCAAGCAAAAATAGATGCGATCGGATTGGTAGAAGTTGGTTTACCCTTCTGATGCTCACGATAGTGACGCGTTACTGTTCCGTGTGCAGCTTCTGCTTCCATCACTTTTCCATCAGGAGTTACCAGTGTTGAAGTCATCAAACCTAAAGAACCAAAACCTTGTGCAACGGTATCGCTCTGTACATCACCATCATAGTTCTTACAAGCCCATACAAAGTTTCCATTCCATTTTAATGCACTAGCCACCATGTCATCGATCAAACGATGTTCATACGTAATACCTGCTTCAGTAAATGCAGCTTTGAATTCATTCTGATAGATCTCTTCAAAAATATCTTTAAAACGACCATCGTATTTTTTCAAGATGGTATTCTTAGTAGATAAGTATAAAGGCCATTTTTTACTCAATGCCTGATTGAAACAAGCACGGGCAAAACCTTTGATACTCTCATCAGTATTGTACATCGCTAAGGCAACACCATCACCTTTGAAATTGAAGACTTCAAATTCCTGAACAGTTCCATCTTCTCCTTCAAACTTAACGGTGAGTTTACCTTTTCCTTTGGTTACAAAATCTGTTGCACGATATTGATCCCCAAAAGCATGACGACCAATACAGATCGGAGCTGTCCAGTTTGGAACTAATCTTGGAACGTTTGAACAAACAATGGGCTCACGGAATACAGTACCATCAAGAATATTTCTGATAGTTCCGTTCGGACTCTTCCACATTTGTTTGAGCTTGAATTCTTTTACACGCTCTTCATCTGGAGTAATGGTCGCACATTTGATACCTACACCATATTCTTTGATGGCATTGGCAGCATCAATCGTTACCTGATCATTGGTTTCATCGCGATACTCCATTCCCAGGTCATAATATTTGATATCCAGTTCCAGATAAGGAAGGATCAATTTCTCTTTAATGAATTTCCAGATGATTCTAGTCATCTCATCACCATCCAGTTCTACTACCGGATTTGCTACTTTGATTTTTTGCGTCATTACGGTTTATTTTAATGATAAAACGGGGACAAATGTAACGAATTCAGGCTATTTCAGGACAAATGCCCTTTTAGCCTTTCATAGCTTATTTTCCACTAAACATTCACGATCAGTACCGGTATTTGTAAGGCATGACGAACATCTTCAATGGTTTCACCAAACAAATAATCCTTCCAACCACTGTGTCGGTGTGCTCCCATTACTACCATATCTGCCCCTGAATCTTTTACGATCCTGATGATTTCTGTTACACGATTCTTATATCCCAATACAGCTTCTGCCTGATAACCCTGTGCTCTCAGTTGGGCACAATAATGATCAATACGTTTTTTATCCAATCTTGTCTCATCATCATCACTGGCATCACCGAGGTATTTAGCTGAGACACTTTCTACAACATGCAACAATAAAAAAGAAACGTCCTTATTTCCCTGTGCCAGTGCATGCGCAATTAGTTTTTCATCAGCTTTGGTAAAATCCAATGCAATGGCAATTTTCTTTGTGGCTTTTACAGAAAGATTGTCAAGTTCAGCCCATTCTCCATGCAAGGCTGCATGCTGTTGTTCTCTCTTCTTTTTGAAAAAAGGAAGGAAAGTCATGGTAACAAATAACCATAAGAATAATAGTATCAAAACACTTACTAATATCTTCAATCCCCACTCACCTTCTGCATCATACACAGCGAATACTTCTTCAGCAACCAATTTTACGTTTAAGAATACCAGAATACAAGCCACCGTCCATGCAGCAACTTTTACCCAGGTTTTGATCACAAAGCTGCCCATGGTTTCTTTATCGCTTACAAAATGAATCAATGGTATCACAGCAAATCCTAGTTGTAAACTCAGGATTACCTGACTAAACACCAATAAGTCATCCACTTTATCATCTCCATAAATCCCAATGACTAATACAGCAGGCACAATCGCAATTAAACGGGTAATCAATCTTCTCAGCCAGGGATTCAAACGCAATCTTAAGTACCCCTCCATTACAATTTGTCCGGCCAGTGTTCCGGTGATGGTAGAACTTTGTCCGGCAGCAATCAATGCTACTGCAAAAAGAATAGGTGCTAGTTCTGTTCCTAAAAGTGGTTGCAATAATTTGTGTGCATCTTCAATTCTAGCTACTTCAGTATTTCCTGTTTTGAAAAAAACAGTTGCCGCTAAAACAAGTATCGCAGCATTCACAAAGAATGCTGCATTCAGTGCAATGGTACTATCAATGAAATTATATTTCAATGCCCGTTTGATACTCTTTTGATCTGATCCAATCTTTCTGGTTTGAACCAATGCAGAGTGCAGGTAGAGATTATGCGGCATTACAGTAGCACCGATAATTCCCACAGCAATATACAAGGACTCATTGCTCAACATGGAAGGGATAAATCCGGTTGCCACTTCTGACAGATCCGGTTTTGCCAATAAAATTTCAATCAAAAAAGAAACACCGATCGTAGCTACCAATGCCAAAATAAATGCCTCCATTTTACGGATGCCATATCGTTGCAGCAGTAGAAAAAGAAAAGTATCTAAGACAGTAATAGCAACCCCCCACATCAATGGTAAGCCTGTTAACAAATGTAACCCGATAGCCATACCCACTACTTCTGCCAGATCCGTAGCTGCAATGGCTAGTTCTGCCAAAATGTATAAACAAAAATTGACAACAGGCGGATAGGTTTCTCGATTGGCTTGAGCAAGATCTCTCCTTCTCACAATACCCAATCTGGCACTCAAACTTTGTAACAATAATGCCATGAGATTACTCATCAGTAAAACCCAAATGAGCTGGTAACCGAATTTTGCGCCCCCTTGCAGATCAGTAGCCCAATTACCCGGATCCATATAACCCACACTCACCAAATATGCCGGACCTAAATAAGCCAATATACGTCTCCATCCCTTTCGCGGCGTAGTTGTATCCACTGTTTCATGCACTTCACTCAACGAAACCGATTCATTCTTTTGTTTCATGTCACAGAGGTTTTACAAATAATACAGAGGCTAATTCTCGACTTACGGTAACGACTTGTTGATTTTTAATGCGCAGCTCCAAAGATCCGTCAAAGTCAAATACTTTTTTTACTTCTAAACGTGTCCCCATTTGCAGTCCTTTATGCTTCAATAATTCCAGTAATTCAGTGGATTGACTACCCACTGCGGTAATTTCAACGGGTGTATGAAGCTGGGTTGTTGATAATTGTTCTTGTAATTGCGCAATGATCTTGCCTTTACTGTCGGGTATCGGATCGCCATGCGGATCAAATTTGGGATGACCTAAAAACTCGTCCAGCTTATCAATAAGTTTATTACTGCTGATATGTTCCAGTTCTTCCGCAACTTCATGTACTTCATCCCAACCAAATTGTAATTTATCGACCAGGAAAAATTCCCATAAACGATGCTTGCGTATAATACCTAAAGCCACTTTCCTACCCTCAGCACTTAGCTTTACGCCACGATAAGGTTCATAGCTAATGATCTTTTTAGCTTTCAACTTTTTGAGCATATCCGTCACCGAGGCAGGCTTGGTTTGTAGCTCTGCAGATAAAGCATTGGTACTAACCACATCCTGACCATGTTGTAAGTGATATACAGCTTTAATGTAGTTCTCCTCTGCCATCGTAAACTTCATGACCCTAAATTTATTTTTAGACAAACCTAAATTTTTATTATCAAATTTACAAGTACTTCCATCGAAAACACTATTTTTAAGTCAAATTAGGTTCATGAAATACTGGGTACCTATATGCTTCTTGATAATTTGTTTCGCCTGTAAGGACAAAAAAATTGACTTTTCCGGGGAAGAGCCTTTGAAAGCAGAAGACTTCATTACTGTATTCCCAAAAATTACCGGATCGTTTTTGATGGCCGACTCCAATCTGGCACGTAAAGCTGATACCACCCGAATTGGTTACAAGGCACTGATTCAGTTCATTCCTGATTCTGCGCTAAAGACTTATGTAGGGAAAGATAAAAAAACGGTGATTCGTCCGGTAGGTATCATTGAAAAAGAAAAAGAAAATTATTTATTGCTCAATTTCACCCGACAAAAAAAGACAACCAATGTTGTATTCGTAACGGATAAGAAACTCACCTATCTCGCATCCAAAGAATTATTGACGGATCAAAAAATAGATCATTATTACCGGTTTGTTTCTATTAATAAGGAACCCACCTTCTTGATCAATCGAGAAAAACAAGCACCGGACAATAGTACAAAATTTACAAGAGCAGGCTGGATCTATAATAATGAAGGATTCTTTATGCTCGTGATCAATGACAGCAATGAAGATCCGGAAAAGACAGCAGTGATCAATCCAATTGATACCCTGCCCAGAAAAAATAAGTTAAGTGGCGACTATGTAAAGAATGAAAAAAATTATATCTCCATACGAGATGGGAAGGATGCGAATACCTACTTGTTCTTTATTCATTTTGAGAAAGATAAAGGTGCCTGTGTAGGTGAATTGAAAGGCGCTTTCAAAATGAAAACAGCTTCAACTGCTATCTATCTACAGAATGGCGATCCATGTATCATAGATTTTAGTTTTTCAGGGAATTATGTCAATGTAAAAGAACAGGGAAGTTGTGGTAATCACAGAGGTATCAAATGTTTTTTTGATGATGCTTATCGCAAAAAGAAAGAAGTGAAATCCAAAAAGAAAAAATCGTCTTGATACAATTGTTTCATTTTTGCGGTATAAACTATCCGAAAACGTTTGCAATGCTTTTTCAGTATTGAATCCTAACGTTTGTTTGTACAAAGCTGATTATCTTCCCACTGATTACCCACAGTTCTATTGTGTAAAAAGTACATTTTATAGAAATACCCCTATATTGCAAGCGCTAATTGATCACCAAACGAGCATTTATGAATTTTAGAAATTATCATGTCCCTTATCAGATTAATGAGCAGTACAGTAAGAAAGCTGCTTATTTTTCAATGGAATTTGCAATTCATCAACCTTTAAAAATATACAGTGGCGGTTTAGGATTTCTGGCGGGTTCACATTTAAGAAGTGCATATGAGCTCAGACAGAATATGATTGGTATCGGGATCCTTTGGAAGTATGGTTATTATGATCAAGCAAGGAATCAGGACCAGACTTTACAGGTTACTTTCATGGAGAAGATCTATAGCTTTCTCGAAGATACCGGTATCAAGTTTCAGATATTGATTCATGAACATCCGGTGTGGGTAAAAGCGTTTTATCTGAATCCGGAAACATTCAACAGTGCTCCCCTATTTTTATTGAGTACTGATTTACCAGAGAACGATTATGTTTCTCAAACCATCACACATCGTTTATATGATGCAAATGTGGCAACAAAAGTTGCACAATTTATTTTACTAGGTGTAGGTGGAGCTAAATTAATTGACGAATTAGGTTTTAATCCTGATGTCTATCATTTGAATGAAGCACATGGTATTTCTTCTGCTTTCTATTTGTTGAATAAATTTAAAAGTGCAGAAAAAGTAAAAGAGCATCTGGTATTCACCACCCATACACCGGAAGAAGCAGGTAATGAAAAGCATGACATCTATTTATGTCATAAAATGAGTTATTTCTGCGGATTGAGTATTGATGAAGTACGTAAACTCACCGGTATCAAAGATGATCAGTTCAACCACTCCTTGGCTGCATTACGCTTTGCACGCAAAGCCAATGGTGTATCTGCACTTCATGGTCATGTAAGTCGTGAAATGTGGAAGAACCATGAGGGTATTTGTCCGATCACTTCTATCACCAACGCGCAGAACTGGCGTTATTGGGCTGATAAACAGATGTATCGCGCCATGGAAGAAGGCAATGATTTCGCATTTGATGACAGAAAAAAGTATTTGAAGAAAAGAGCTTTTGAGATCGTTGCCGATCAAACCGGGAAGGTATTTGATCCCAATGTACTGACCATTGTATGGGCCAGAAGATTTGCCGGATACAAGCGTGCAGACATGCTCACGTATGACATGGAACGTTTCGAGAAAATGCTGAATGATTTGAAACATCCTGTGCAAATCATATGGGCGGGTAAACCTTATCCTGTTGATTATCCTGCCATTTCCCAATTCAACAACCTGGTTCATTTGAGTAAGAACTACAAAAATGTAGCTGTATTGATTGGCTATGAATTAGGATTGAGTAAGCGCTTGAAGCAAGCGGCAGATGTATGGCTCAATAATCCGCGCGTACCTAGAGAAGCATCAGGCACCAGTGGCATGACCGCCGCAATGAACGGTGCAGTCAATTTCTCAACGGATGATGGATGGATCCCGGAATTTATCAACCACGGAAACAATGGTTTTGTAGTGCCCAAAGCCGACTACGAAAACATGACCGTACATGATCAGGATGAATATGATTTGAACAAAGCTTATGAAATCCTGGAACAACAGATCATTCCGATGTATTATGACAACTTTGATACCTGGAGACAGATCACCAAAAATGGTATGAGAGATGTACGCTTCCAGTTCGACAGTAACAGGATGGCGCATGAGTATTATGAGATCATGTATAAATAGTCTTTGGTGAAAGGTGAAAAGTGAAAGGTCAATGGACCATAGTCCATAGTCCATGGTATCGTTTCACTTTTCACCTTTCACTTTTCACCTCCCCTCCCCACCCTTCACCTTTCCTTAACACCCACACACTTACATAGCTGCTATTTTCGTGGCATGAGGTATTTGTTGTTGATGCTAACACTTGCAGGATTCCTTACATCTTCTGCTCAGGTAGATAGTTTGAAAGAAGAGAAGCAGCGCATTGATAGTTTATTTATCAAAGAGGTTCAAGATAAACGTAAACCAGATAAGGTATTACATGCTGAACCATTATTCATAGACTTGATCAGAGATTTAGGTGCCAGAAAAGGAGAAAAAGAGTGGAATATTGGTTTAGGGTTAACAGACAATAATCGGTATGACCTATACACTACATTAGTGGAGTATGAATTTGCTCCAATGAATAGATGGGGATTTGAAGTAGAACTTCCATTTTCATTTTATTATCCCATCAATGGTACTAACCGAGACTCTATACCCGGTACCAGGTTGAATAGCCTGAAATTAGCAACCCAATACTCATTTTTTGTATCAGAAAAACTAAAAACATCACTAGCCATCGGGTATATCCATGAATTTATGATGCCTGAATTTAGGGTATTCAGAAAAAGCAGACTCATTAATGGACACACACATAATCCTTTTTTTATAGCTGCAAAAAGATGGGGTAATAATTTCCATACACTTTTATACACGGGACCCCAAATTGAAACAAGTAATGCTACCAAATACTCACATACCAACTGGCAAGTAAACAGCAACTTTCACTATATGATTCCGGGTACTCGAAATTTTGTAGGGATAGAGTTCAACAAAGATTTTAGAAAGAAAGACTTTGATATGGTCATCCGACCACAAATGAGAGTAGGCATTGCAGATAATCTCTTAGTAGGTATTGTGGCTGGGATACCAGTTAAACGGGAAAACCAACGTTTCAGCAGTTTTATAAGACTGATTTACGAACCCGGACAGAAGCACCACAGACAACCTCTGCTGGTTACAGCTCCCTAATGGGCGCTTAAATAAAGTTGATTATAACATTTAGACAGTAATTTTGTTATTCCACTAAACGGGTTTATGGAAAACAAAATAGCCATTGCCATTACAGGAGCCAGTGGTTCCATTTATGCCAAGTTATTACTTGATAAGCTACAGGCCATGCCTGAGCAATATCAGGAGATTGGCATCGTCATGAGTAAAAATGCCAAGGAAGTTTGGAAAACAGAATTGGGTAATGAGGAGTATGATCAATATCCCTTCCGCTATTTTGAAAAGTATGATTTCAATGCCCCATTTGCTTCTGGTTCTGCCAAATACAATGTGATGATCGTTGCACCCTGTAGCATGGGAACCCTCGGCCGCATAGCAGCCGGAGTAAGTGATGATCTGGTAACAAGAGCCGCAGATGTGGTCTTAAAAGAAAGAAGAAAGTTGATCCTCATGGTGCGCGAAACTCCCTATAACCTCATCCACATTAAAAACATGGAAACGGTGACATTAGCCGGCGGTATTATTTGTCCAGCCACCCCTTCTTTCTACAGCAAACCACAAACCATTGAAGAAGTAGCTGCTACTGTAGTTGATCGTGTGCTTGATCTTGCTGGGTTAGAGCAGGCGTCTTACCGTTGGGGAAGCAGACCGTAGTCGATAGTCCATGGACCATGGTCTATGGACTATCGACCAAAAAAAAGCTCCGCTTTTCAGCAGAGCCTTTATATCGAGTACTTACCTTCTCTTATACTTGTGCGTTCTCTCCTTCTTCTACTCTTTTCTGAAAATCGAATTTGAGTTTACCTGATTCTTTATCAAGATCTGCAATCAATACATCTCCTTGTTTGATATTCATATTCAGAATCTCTTCAGCTAATGGATCTTCCAGATATTTTTGAATGGCGCGGTGTAGCGGACGTGCGCCAAACTGTGAATCATAGCCTTTTTCAGAAATGAATTCTTTGGCAGCTGCTGTTAGTTCTAAAGAGAATCCAAGATTTTGTAAGCGCTTGGAAACACCTTTCATCAAAATATCAATGATGTTGAAGATATTTTCTTGACTCAAAGAGTTGAATACGACCACATCATCAATACGATTCAAGAACTCCGGAGAGAAGGTTCTTTTCAGTGCTTTTTCAATCACTGCCTTATTATTCTCCTCAGCATTTTGAATACGAGTAGCAGTTGCAAAACCTACCCCATCACCAAACTCTTTCAACTGGCGTACGCCTATATTAGAAGTCATGATGATCATGGTATTTTTGAAATCTACTTTTCTACCCAACCCATCAGTAAGCTGACCATCATCCAATACCTGCAACAAGATGTTATAAATATCAGGATGTGCTTTTTCGATTTCATCCAACAGAATCACACAATAGGGCTTGCGTCTTACTTTTTCTGTTAGCTGTCCGCCTTCTTCATACCCCACATAACCCGGAGGTGCACCGATCAATCTACTTACGGTAAATTTCTCCATGTATTCACTCATATCAATACGAATTAGTGAATCTTCAGAATCAAACATATAACGAGCCAATGCACGTGCCAACTCTGTCTTACCTACACCTGTCGGACCTAAGAAAATAAAGGTTCCGATTGGTTTCTTAGGATCTTTCAAACCCACACGATTACGTTGAATGGCTTTCACAACTTTTTGAATCGCTTCGTCTTGTCCAACCACCATACCCATCATATCATCACTCATTCTGCGCAGCTTCTCAGTCTCAGCTTGTACCATTCTCTTCACAGGAATACCTGTCATCATACTCACCACTTCGGCGATATGCTCTTCACTGATCGGATAACGTTTGTGTTTGCTTTCTTCTTCCCATTGGGTCTTCGCTTTCTCTAATTCTTCTCCTAATCTCTTCTCTGTATCACGCAGTGCAGCCGCTTCTTCAAAGCGCTGACTTTTTACTACTTTATTTTTCTCGTTTTTAATGTCTTCGATCTTCTTCTCCAACTCTACAATCTCCTCCGGAACATTGATATTTTTTAAGTGTACCCTTGCTCCTACTTCATCCAATACATCAATCGCTTTGTCGGGCAGTAATCTATCCGTCATATAACGATCACTCAATTTCACACAAGCATCAATGGCATCATCGCCATAAGATACATTGTGGAAGTCCTCGTATTTAGATTTGATATTATTAAGGATAGTAATGGTATCTTCTACACTAGGTGGTTCTACAATTACTTTTTGGAATCGTCTATCTAATGCACCATCTTTTTCAATATACATGCGGTACTCATCCAAGGTAGAAGCGCCAATGCATTGCAGTTCTCCTCTTGCCAAAGCCGGTTTGAATATATTGGATGCATCCAATGAACCGCTGGCACCACCTGCGCCTACAATGGTATGGATCTCATCAATGAACAGGATCACATCTCTGTTTTTTTCCAATTCATTCATGATGGCTTTCATTCTTTCCTCAAACTGACCACGGTATTTGGTACCTGCTACCAATGCAGCTAAATCCAATGAAATAACGCGCTTATCAAAAAGTACACGACTTACTTTACGTTGCACAATGCGTAATGCCAATCCTTCAACGATGGCTGTTTTACCCACACCCGGCTCTCCTATCAAAATAGGATTGTTCTTTTTACGGCGACTCAAGATCTGACTTACTCTTTCTATTTCCTCTTCACGACCCACAATCGGATCTAAGGAACCCGATTCTGCCAATTTGGTGATATCTCTGCCAAAATTGTCGAGAACAGGGGTTTTACTTTTAGCGTTACTGCCTGCTTTAGCGCCGGACTTGGGTTGCTGGTATCCCGACCCTCTTTTTTCTTCATCAAATTCATCTTCTCCTTCATCACTGAATTCTGCACGTGGATTAGGATTGGTAGACCCTACCATGCCTAACTCATTCCTGAATAAATCATAGTCTACATCAAATTGATTTAAAATCTGAGTAGCTATGTTCTCTTTGTTCTTGAGGATACTGAGCATGAGGTGTTCTGTTTCTACCAATGGACTTTTCAATGCCTTGGCTTCCAAAACAGTAACACGAATTACTTTTTCTGCCTGTTTGGTAAGGGGCAAACTATTGATATTAGCAATATTTTTACCAGTCTTATCTTTTACAGCCAATTCCACTTCCTTCCTCAGTTCATACAAATCGACATTGAGTTGTTTTAATACTTTGATGGCGGTATTGTCGCCGTCTCTGATCAAACCCAATAACAGGTGTTCTGTGCCGATGAAGTCGTTTCCGAGCCGCAAAGCCTCTTCCCTGCTGAAAGAAATGATCTCTTTAACCTGTGTTGAAAAATTATTATCCATAACCTAAATTGGATTTATACAATTATAACGAATATTTTTGAGCGAAGTTGTGTATCAGTTATACACAGCTGTTAACGTAATCTACGTAAAAATGGAAGTCAAAATTGATACCAAAGAGAAATTCACCGTTGTAACACCGGTCACGCCCGCACTTTCTGCCAATATAGCAGCAAAACTGGCCGAAACCTGTTCCGAATTCTTACAAAAAGAAGTAAGAAACATCGTGTTAAATCTTGAGCCTATTACTGAAATTGAACCGGAAGCAGCTAAAACCCTGGCCATGCTTCAACAAAGTTTCTATGAGAACAGCGCTTCCTTTGTTTTGTGCAATCTCAAAGAACCTATTGAAGCTGCTTTTGAGCAAGAGGAACTACTGGACTTTATGAATATTACTCCCACAGAAAGCGAAGCTTGGGATATTGTACAAATGGAAGAAATTGAGAGAGAGTTGATGGATGGTGATGATATTGAATTTGAAAAACCGGAGTGAGACAATGTCTAATGTCGGATGTCTGATATAAAAAAAATCCGTGAACCTCTGTGCCGTACTCTGTGCAACTCTGTGGTTATTTTACCACTGAGTTACACAGAGTAGTTTTCACATTTCAAATCAGACATCCGAAATCGGACATCCAACATCATACCCCACTATGTCCCACAAAGACTATTATCAGATACTAAGGGTTTTACCAAATGCAACTACTGCTGAGATCAAAAAGTCTTATCGGTTATTGGCCATGGAGTTTCATCCGGATAAAAATCCAAGCATTCAGGCAGCTGAGCAGTTCGCATTGATTAAGGAAGCTTATGCCATTCTGAGTCATCCAACGGAAAGAAAAAAATATGATGCCACTCGTTTTTCGGAAACCTATAGTAATATTCGTATTGCCACTACACCTGAAGAAGTGAGAGACATGAGTAAAGAATTGGTAGGAAGAATTCAACTCATGAATCCGGACAGGATCAATCTGGACAAGTTGGTATTAGATATGGAAGCTGTTCTTTCCGTGTATCATATTCAATTACTGGAGAAGTGGAAAGATAAAAAGCAAAACACATTATTAGTTGAGGACTTGTTGTATTGTATGCAGTATGTTGATAGACCAGATTGTTTGCGATTAACGAGGATGATGTATGCAATAGATGGATTAGGTCACGAAGGCCAACAAAAAATCAATCAGTTCTTACGAACCTATCAACAAAATTATTATTGGGAAAAGTATAAAATGGTTTTGGCATTATTGATGGCAATCCTGGTATGCTATCTTATTTATCGTTCATAAAAAAAGCGCACCGTAAAAGATGCGCTTTTTTACTATAAGATTTTCAACAAATCACTCATCTAAATAAGTCACTAAAGTTCTTCCTTTGGTTCCGGTAGTTACCGTACCACCATAACCACGGTAAATCATGGTATAAGAACGTTGGTTACCAAATGAAGCACCATTTAAAACAGCCAAATTAAATGTACTACCAGGTCTGCGTACATACAGGGTATCACTCAACTGGCTATTGAAAGGCAGGGTTTGAAAATCAACAACCTGTCCGGGTGCAATACTATTAAAGATATTGCCGTTTCTTCTTGCAGAGAAAATACTAACAGTGGTACCGGCGGTATCTGCTGCAATTGCATTTACAAAGCGAAGACGATAGTTTCCGGTATTGGGTTGTATGATATTGTCTGGTAAAATCATCTTAGAAGAATCTCTAGCTGATTTTACATCATCCGTAAGGATAACAGAATAACGTTGTCCTTTTAAAGCCAGATTGGTAAATAATGCCAACTGAATAGAATCAGGATTGACCCTGCCAGCCACCGTTACTTTTAAAGTTTGAAGTCCGGCAGGTACTGCGAAGTAACCAAAACCTGTTGTAGCAGCAGCCGGGAAAAAACCACCATAAGTAATCAATGGCCCGTTCACTTTTACATTATTGACATACAAATTAATTGAATCAGGAGCATTAAAGACCTGACGGAAAGAAGGAGAAGCATGTATTACACGAATAAATGCCTTGTCTTCAACTGTAGTATATTCAGCTGTTCGATCTGCCTGTTTTTCGCAGGATGCAAACACCATCATACCCGCTGCGATCAAAGCTGTATAGGATAATAATTTTTTCATCGGTTAAGTTTTGAGGGTGTAATTATTTCTGTGAAAACCAGGTTTCTTTGGTATGATAATCTAATTTATCTGCACCGATTCTTACCAGTTCATTGAAATTCCATACATATTCAGAATTATATCTTGGTCTTACACGGTAAACAAATTTGCCGGCATTATCTACATACATGTGAATACCACTTGGAGGGGTAAAACCTGTATATACTTGCAAAGTGGTAGCCGGATCGATATCTGTGTAATGATAACGACGCATATCTACCCAGCTCTCCATTGGATTGTAGCCCCATAACGCAATGTATTTCTGCAACATGATATGGCTTAATGTCAAAGTCAATGGATCTGCCGGTACAGCCGTACTAGCCATATAAGCTGCTTTATCGCCAGCTGTAATTTGATTAGCCGCAGGTACATTGGTATTGTATTTCTCAGTCAGCATGTCAAAATGCTGACTTACACCCAGACGAAATGCAGCGAGGGCAGTTACTTTATCATTCTTTTTAAAAGCAGCTTCTGCTTTCATGAATTGGATTTCGCTGGCAGTCATTACAGGAAACTCTGCACTACTTCTGAAAATGAATCTTGCTGTTGCCTCATTTGCAGTTGATCCGGTTGTAATATTGCTAGCCCCTCCCCAGAAATTTTCAGGGCGATCATTGACATTGGAAATACCGGCATTACCACGGTTAGGCTCAACTCCAACAAAAGTTCCATTTGGATTGGTTCTTAATAAATACCATCTGCGAGGATCAACCACACCAGTAAATGAAGGATGTGGATTAGTGCCATTTAACAAATTCACTGAAAATGCACCCTGACGTAAAGTACCCACATTACCTCTTAGCGGACCAAAGAAATTAGCATTTGCAGTGATACCGGTATTGGCAAACTTCAACGTAGCGTTATCAGCATTATTAGCTAGTGATAAATTTGCATAAGCAATTACTGAATCGGCATTATAGGATGCTTTGTTACTTAGGTGATTGAAGCTACGTGCAAGAACACCGTACACAAATTTCTTCCATTTGTTGACATCACCGCCATAGAAGTATTGATCTCCCTTAGCTAGATTAGCCTGACTTACACCATCCCCTGTTTTATTAAGATTAGCAAGGGCTGAATGACAAAGCTGTCTAACAAAAGTGTATACTTCTTGAGGTTCATCATATTTGAAAGTGATCAAGCTGGTATTAAACGCTTCCTTCAATATTACTTCGCCATGATGATCTACAAGCGTCAACCAGCTCCAAGCGAAGATGGCTTGTCCAACGCCAACATAATCCCACTTCTTTTCTTCTGCAGCCCAATCGATCATGCGCATCAAATTCTGTCCATGATCATAATAGTGTGTTCTCCAAACTGATGCCGCATTATCGCTGGCACCGGTTGTTCCACCCATCATATCATAAGCATCGGCGGGGGAACCAGCGTTGAGAGAATGCCAGTTTTGGATATAACGTCCTGCAAAGCGGGCATCATTGGCAGTACCATGTCCGGCACCATTACCAACCATACTTGCCAGAATACCAGGCAACAATCTTTCTGGTGGCACTTTTACATCCGCATTGGGATTAAGATATGCTTCATCTATTTTCTTACTACAAGAAACGGCTACTACACTGGTCAATGTAATTCCGACTAGCAGTTTTTTAAAGAATGTATATTTCATAAAATTGACTTTGTGGTTATACGATTTTATTAGCTCCTTAGAAAGCGGCTCTTAAGCCAAAGTTTACACTGATAGGAGTAGCAATGTTTCCATAATCAAATCCAAAACCACCTACCCCTCTTGTTGCAGAAGTATTTGCACTAGTGGCAGGATCTGCACCGGTGTAATTGGTGATCAGAATTAAATCATTTCCGGTTGCAAACAAGCTCAAGCCTTTCAGGAACTGCATTTTGCGTATAGCTTTTGCTGGGAACATATAACTGATTGTGATATCTCTCAAACGTACCCAGTTAACATCTCTTTCAATAAATTCCTCTTCCGGCATTCTCGCAGTATAATAAGTCTGCAAGTTGTAAGGAGTGATAGCGATGGTATTTCTAGTTGGATTAGCTGTATTTTGTAATCCATCATTCAATACACCTTCTACTACTCTCGGTGTTTTTCTATTCTCTGTTCTTAAACTTTTACCTCTACCAGTCAGGAACATCTCATTGGCATTGAAAATATCTCCACCAATTTTCACATCCCAAAGGAAACTCAGGGTGAAATTCTTATAACGGAAGTTGTTATTGAAACCGATACTGAAATCAGGATTTCTATCTCCACGTACCAAGAATCTTTGATCAATTAAAGGAAGACCTGTAGTTGGCTCAATCAGAATTTGTCCTGCATTGTTGCGCTGATATCCAAATCCGGTAATGGAAGTACTTGGACCACCTGTGATCAAACCACCACGAGCGTTACCAAATACCCAGGTATCAGAGATATAGAATTCCGGAACGTTGGCAGGTAAACTCAATACTTTATTACGCATTCTATTGAAGTTCACACGTGTGCTCCAGCTAAAGTTTTTGGTTTGAACCGGCGTTGCATCCAATGCAATTTCAATACCTGTATTACGGGTAGAACCCACATTCAAAGTATTCAATACGAAACCGGTTCCATAACTCGCTCTGAAGTTTTCAGCGATCTGCTTTTCATTCAAAGTATTGTAATAAGTAACATCCAAGTTGATCTTATTATTGAAGAACTTAAACTCAGCTCCTACTTCATAAGTCTTTTGAATTTCGGGCTCTAAGAAGAAGTTATTGTTAGAGAATCCATAAGCAAATCCACCACCGCTAGACTGTACAAAGTTAAATACAGACTGGTTGGCATATGGAGCACTGGATCTGGCTGTTTGTGCGAGTGAACCTCTTAGTTTAAAGTAATTCAGCACATTTCCTCTCTTTATAAAAGGTAAGATGTCTGACATGATAAAACTCACACTACCTGCCGGATAATTATAGCTTCTAAATTGTTTGGGGAAGATAGAAGACTCTTCAAAACGGTGTGAATAAGTTAAGAAAGCAAGGTTCTTATAATTCAGTGCAAACTCACCAAAGAATGCTACCTGACGATTCAACACATAGTTTGGACCGCCATTACGTTGTGCGTTATTCAAACGAATACGAGTAGCCGGATTGGTATTATTACTATCCATACCATTCAGGTAATTACCTTTTAACTGTGAGCCGGATACAGCATACATTTCTGTACGATAATCCTGCCACATGGTACCCACCATCAAACGTCCGTTGAAATTACCCAAACTCTTACGAGCTGTTGCTGTAATGGTATGGTTGTATCCTCTGTATTTGCGATAGAAATTATCCTGGAATCCTCTTGATGTACGAACAATACCTCCACCGAATGTTGTTGGAAGTCTTGCAGAAGATGCAGAATCTTTTACTGAAAACCCATCATTATTATAAGTATCATAACCAAAACGACCTGCTACACTCAACCATGGAAAAGGGTTAAGATTTACACCTAAAGTCATTAGGAATCGATCATTCACATCATACCCTCTATTAAATTGTGAATTGAAATAAGGATTATCGAATTCATCATTTCCTAAACGCAATTTTCTGGAATCTTCTGTTAAGTATTGTCTTGCATCATTATTAGATGGCCATGTTAACAAATTCAACAAATAAGAACCAGCACCTCTTTCAGGTTTATTGTTCGTACTTCTGGTATAACTAATGGATGGAGCGATATCAATCCATTTATTAATCTTGGTACTGTTAGATAACCTAAGGTTATATCTTGAGAATGTATTATTAGGTACAACCCCATTTTGATCGAAAGCTGAACCTGAAAAGCGCCATGATGCATTCTTTGTACCATAATCAGCACTCACATTATGTGTTTGTGCAAAACCGGTTTCAAAAAACTCTTTCACATTATCATATAGCTGTACATCGGTTCCATAAGCCGGACCGAAATAGGAGTAAACGTTATTATCAGAGATTCCATTATTACCCTGACTGTATTTGTTGGAAACTTCAGGGAGACGGGTTAATTTCTGAATACGGAAACTGTTATCATAGTTCACGCTGATTTTTCCAACAGCTTTTGCTTTCTTGGTCGTGATAACGATAGCACCGGAACTGGCCTGACTACCATAAAGGGCAGTAGCTTCCGGACCTTTCAGTACGGTTACGGATTCAATATCGTTTGGATTGATATCTGCAATACGGTTGGTATAATCTTGTCCACGGTTAGGCTGATCAGAAGCCAAACCAATGGTAGCACCACCGCCGCTTTCATTTACAGAACCATTATCAACGATCACACCATCCACCACAAACAATGGTTGGTTACTCAATGCCATTGAGTTAAATCCTCTCAAAACAATAGAAGAAGAAGCACCCGCTTGTCCACCAGTAGGTGTAATGGATAAACCTGCTACCCTTCCCTGCAAACTGTTTACGAAATTCTCACGTTGTGTTTCCGCGATTTCTTTACCAGTTACTTTTTGTACCGAATACCCCAATTCGCGAGGTTTACGCTTGATATCCATGGCTACAACCACTTCTTCCAATTCAGAAACCTCAGCAGACAGGGTAATATTGAGTTGTGCGCCTGTTACAGCAACACGCTTACCCTCATAGCCTACGTAACTGATTTGAAGTGATTGTCCGTTATTGGCACGGATCGTAAAAGCCCCACGCTCGTTTGTTTGAGCGGTGGTAGTGGTGCCTGCCACTTTAATGGTAACACCTGCCAAAGGCAGTTTGGTCGCAGCATCAGTAATGGTTCCCGATACTGTTTGGCTCTGACCAATGGCCGGTAGTGCAAACAGCAAAAGCAGCATTAAGGCCACTTTCATGATTGAGACGAAATTTCTCATAAGAGTTTTTTTGGTTTCGTAAACAGAAATTAATCGGGAAGCTTCGTATGGCCATCCCCTATTTTTCACATAGACATTGGATTCCCGCAAAACAATGCATCAGTTTGAAATTTTAATGCCGCAAAAAACTGCAAAAAATCGCCTTGATTATCGAAAAGCGGAATAATAAAGCAATGTTAAAGTTCTTATGCGATATTTTCGAATATATTTAATCATAATTTTTTTCACATTGCCACTGGTAAATGTGCATTTCCGCAAAAAACTGCATTACTGGCAAAAACAAAGACTTTACACCCCTTAAAAGGTATAAAACCGCTAAAAAACGAATGAATGATGGATTTATAGAGCGAATTCCACTTACAATACCATAATTCCTTTCTGAATATAAGGAGAGAGTTTAGAATCAGATGGGTCTAATTCTGTGATGAGGATATCAATTTCCTCCGGTTTACAGACTTGTAACTTCTGTGTGGTATTGAGTTTTTCAGATATGGCTAATGAAACCGTCTTCTGCGATCCCCGTATCATGGCTCTTTTTACTTCAATAATCTCCCACTCCAAGTCTGTAATGCCTTCTTCTGCATCCATACTATTGGTACCTAAAAAACAATAATCTGCTTTAATACCGGCAAGACGCTGGATCACTTCTGCACCTACAGAAATCTGAGCTGTTTTGGATAATTTATTTCCTAAGAAAATAACTTCACATGTAGGATGTTCCAATAGCTCCAATGCTATCGGTACACTCACCGTAATAAAAGTAGCACTCAAATCGGGTGGCAGGGCTTTTACCAATTCGCGAATCGTAGTACCACCAGATAATAGGATGAACATACCATCTTTAATGAGTTCTACAGCTTTATAGGCAATTCTCTTTTTCTCAGGTAATGAATAGATGCTACTCGTCTCTAAGGTAAAATGGAATGATTTGGATAAAGCACCCCCATGTACTTTAATGAGTTTACCCTCCTCCGCCAGCTCCTGAAGATCACGCCTCACCGTATCTTCCGAAACATCCAGTTGAACACTCAAATCAGATGACAATACCTTATTATGGATATTGATTTGCTGTATGATATAAGCTTGTCGTTCTTTCTTAAGCATAGATAAAAATAAGGAAATGCTTCAATTCCAAACTTCCATAGCCCCAAAATTGTATTTTCGTCCCGAAGGACGAGAGAAGTGAAAGGTGAAACGAAGCTATGGTCTATTGACGTTTCACTTTTCACCTTTCACTTCTCACCTTTCACCTTCCTAAGCCATGATCTCCCAAAACACCATACAACAAATCTTCAACCGTGTCGATATCATTGATATTGTAGGGGAATTTGTGAAACTGAAAAAAAGAGGTACCAACTACATTGGTAATTGTCCATTCCACAACGAAAAAACACCCTCTTTTACCGTCTCACCTACCAAAGAAATTTATAAATGTTTTGGCTGTGGTAAAAGCGGTCGTGCCATTGACTTTGTGATGGAGCACGAGAAATACAGCTATCCTGAAGCATTGCGATGGCTGGCTGCTCGCTACAACATTGAAATTGAAGAAACGGAAGCCAGCCCGGAAATCAAACTACAGCAACTCACTTCAGAAAGTCTGTACGCGATCAACAATTTTGCCCAGAAATTTTTCTCGGAACAGTTATTCAATACAGATGAAGGTAAAATGATCGCACTCAGCTACCTGAAAGAGCGTGGTTTTCGGGATGATATCCTTCATAAATTCCAAATAGGCTATAATCCAGATCATAGAGATGGACTCACCAAAGCATTATTGGAAAATCAGTTTAACCGTGAATTACTGCCTAAAAGCGGACTCAGTGCTGTGAGAAATAATGATGAACTGGTAGACAATTATCGCAATCGCATCATTTTTCCTATTCATGGCAATACCGGTAAGATCATTGGTTTCGGAGCCCGGGTGATTGGCAAAAGTGATCGCGGACCAAAATATATCAATACGCCTGAGAATGATATCTATGTCAAAAGCAGGATACTGTATGGACTCTATCAGGCTCGAATGGCCATTGATAAAGCCAAAGAATGTTTACTCGTAGAAGGATATACCGATGTTGTGAGTCTGCACCAAGCAGGTATTGAAAATGTGGTGGCGAGTGGCGGAACTTCTCTAACCACAGATCAAATTCGACTGATCAAAAAATACACCGATAACCTTACGATCATTTATGACGGTGATAGTGCCGGTGTAAAAGCTGCATTGCGTGGTTTGGACATGGCTTTGGAAGAAGGCCTGAATGTTCGACTCGTATTAATTCCGGATAATGAAGACCCCGATAGTTATGTTCATAAAGTAGGTGTTAGTGCTTTCAATGATTTTGTTGCAAGATCAAAAAAAGACTTTATCATTTTCCAGTTGGAAGTCATGTTGAAAGAAGCTGGAACAGATGTGAGTAAGAAAAGTGCAGTAGTGAATCAAGTTGCCGAAACCCTGAGCAAGATCAATAAGGCGGAAGACTTTACCAAACAACAAGATTATATCCGCCAATGTTCCGATTTATTGAGAATTGATGAGGCCGGTCTCACCAATCTTGTCAATAAATACAAGCGTGATAAGATTGCCAAAGAAGAAAAAAAAGGACTTGCTCAAGAAGAATTCAATCAACAACTGAAAGAAGCGGAGCAGCCTGAAGATGTATTGGATGATACCAGTCGCTTGTTGGTTCAAGATGAAGCACATGAACGTAACATCCTCCGTGTTTTACTCGAATACGGTTTACGTTCATGGGATGAAACAACCAATATAGCAGATTATATTTTTAGTGAGCTAGAGCATTTTCATTTTGAAACTCCTATTCTGGAAAAGTTATTTGAAGCCTATAAAGAAGCATACGAAAAAGGACTTGAACCTACTACCAAATCGATGCTCTATCATGAAGATGAAAACATCAGAAACCTCATCATCAGTATTTCAGTGACACCTTTTGAGTTGAGTCAAAAATGGGATGAAGTGTTGGAAGGTATGAATATTGTAAACCGTGATACCAGCAGACAGGATGTGATCATGAGTATTCGCTTTTACAAGCTCAGAAGAATTAAAAAAATGATCGAGGAAAATCAAAGAGATATTGAGCATGCATCTACCGATGATTTTAAAAGACTACTTGAAATCCATAAACAACTCAAAGAAGCCGAACAAGAAATCACTACCCAATTGGGTACAGTGATTATTAAGTGAGAGGAGAAAGGTGAAAGGTGAAAAGACATCCTTTCACCTTTCACTTTTGACTTTTAACTTTTGACTTAATCTATTTATCATGTCCACCATCTATACCAAAAAAGTAGAAGTCCGCTGGAGCGACTTAGACCCTAATTTTCATCTGCGTCATTCTGTTTATTATGATTGGGGAGCTTATGTGAGAATGTCTTTTATGACTGAAAACGGCATTACTCCTTCTCTTTTACAACAATACCGGATAGGTCCAATATTGTTTAGAGAAGAATGTGTTTTCAAAAGAGAAATCAGTTTTCATGACAGTGTGGAACTTACTTTACAGATTACTAAGTCAACGCATGATATGAGCCGCTGGACCATGAAACATGAAATCTGGAAAAATAAAGATACTCTTAGTGCCATTCTGCATATTGATTGTGCATGGTTGGATACTCATAAAAGAAAACTAGCAGTACCGCCTGATTCTTTCATTGAGATATTTAATACCATCCCAAAAAGTGATGATTTTGTTTGGATAGAAGGTAAATGATGAGATCAGATCTTAGGTGTTAATGCATCCTGAATGACTTTCTTTAACCATGGAACTGTACCCATCCCATATCCTGATGTATGGAATATGATCTTCCCTTCTTTATCGACAACCACATGTGTTGGAAATAAATTGATACCGTATTGAGATGCAACATAAGAACCACCATCGACGATCCCATATTCAAATGGCATTTCCTTCAAGAAGTTTTTAAGATCATAGGACTGATCCAATGCTACAGCTAAAAAAATAACATCATCTCTTTCTTTAAAACCCTCCACCATATTATTGAGATGGGGGATTTCCATCCTACATGGCGGACAATTAATGAACCAGAAGTTGAGTACTACTACCTTACCCTTCAAATCCTTTAACACATATTTCTTTCCATCCATTGTTACCAACTTCGCATTGGAAATAACATTACCTGTTTTGAAAAATTTACTTTCATTGGGTTTGGGCATTTTTTCATCACGGGCAATCTTTTCAGATTCACTCATCCTTACCAACAAAAATTCAATAGGATTCGCTTTAGGATCGACGATTCGAATATTATAATCACCCGATTGCAACAGCTTTTGCCAAATGGCATATGGGTAAACCATACCGGAAGACTCTTTTACGATGGAACTTGCATTCAATCTAATGTTTGTTGATGGAGCTTGGGCAGAGAGTGTTACTACGCTCAGAAAGAGAACAATACTGCATAGAATTTTCATAGGCACATTTTTCTACAACCAATATACTTTCTTTCTGAAAATAAAAAAAGTCCTGAACGCGATTGCGCCAAGACTTTATAACATGAATTAGTTAAGAGATTAATACTCCCAATGGAAAGAAGCACGTGCAGTTTTTACATTTCTGCGCACTTTCCAGAGGTCAATGGCTCCGAATGGAGCACTTACAGTTGCTTTTTTGGTGTTGATCACATCAACAGCTACAGTTTCTTTTACCTCTCTTACCAGTTCTTTCAGTTCTTCTGCTTCTAATTGTACAATAGAAGGCATGACATTACTCTTCATAATATTTCGTTTTATTCTTTACAATAAAATTTCGTTGAGCAGAATCAGGGGGAAATGTAGTCAATCGTTGGTGCAGTATTCAAAGCAAACCCGCGAGATGTTATTACCTGCTCATTTTCAGGGTGCAAAAGTACTGCGTTTTATTTTCATAGAAAAATAAAACTGTCAATTAGTTGTTAATTCGGCTTCTACGCGTGCTGAGTGGCGATATCCGGTGTTGATTGGTCACAGAGTGGTACTGCACCTCTGTTTTTGCGTACAATCCTTGAAAACAAACTGATTTCTTTATCAAAAAGAAAACGAAAAAACAGTTTGGTCCAGGATGTATGATAAGCCAGTGAGTTATAAAATCCAGGAGCTGTTTCTTTGATCGCAGGTAAGCGATTCCAGGGAATGGAAGGGAAATCATGATGTTCATTATGATAGCCCACATTAAACGCTACATGATTTAATACACCATAGTAGCTGTAGGTTTCCTGCTCTCCATGGGTCAAATAGTGTTCCTGAATCCACCTAGCACCTAAAGGATGCAGACCTACCGAAAAGAAGAAACTAAGAACCAGAAATACCAAGGCTTTAGGCCCCCATAACAAAGTGATTCCTCCTACAAATACAATCTGTACCATCCAATTCAAAGCGATCCATCCATCAAAGGGTTTGATCTCTTTTAATCTGGATATTCTGAACAACTGAAAAAAAGGATAGAACAATAACCAAATCACTTTACCAATAAAATAATGATTGATGAGTTTGGCTTCCCAATGATTCGGCAGATCACCATCTAATTCATGTACACCTTGAAAAGAATGATGTTTGATATGATAACGTTCAAAAGATACTGAACTGGGAAAGATCAAAGGAATATTGGCAAATATGCCGGATAACCTGTTTGCAACCGGTGATTTGAAGATCAATCTGTGCGAGCATTCATGGATCATCACAAATAAAGCATGATCTGCAAAAGCACCTAATAAGTAAGCCGCGGCAATCACTGCCCACCAAGGTAGACCTGATAAAAAAAAAGCTCCTACCAATTGAAACAGCACCAATCCTACAATAGCAAAGATGGTATATGGGTTCTTTCCAATCAGGTTTCTGATCTCAGGATGCTCTTTAAGAATGGTTTTGGTACGGCCACGATGGGGCTCCGGTGTCTGCGAATAGACAAAGTTGGTTTTGGTAGCAGTCATTCGCCAATATAGGGCTAAATCGTTATAAACCAATAAATTGTTCATCAATATGTTGTGGTCTGCAAAAACACAGATTTGATGAATTATGCATAGGATTCACAGCATCGACTTACCTTTACACAAAAAATAAGTTGAAATATCTTTTTTTGATCGTAGCGATCTGGCTGAGTGGTTGTTCTACCAAAGAGCAAACCTTTATACCCGCAGAAAATGCCCTAGATGCCGGTAGAGAGTTTATCGACGCCTGTTTGAAAGGTGATTTTTCAAAAGCCAAATTCTATATGCTGGATGATAGCACCAATATAGGTCATCTGAATAGGGCTGAAACAAAGTTCAGGGGGTTAGACAAAGAAGGCAGGCAACAGTTAAGAACTGCATCTATCAATATCAGTGAAGTAAGTGATATTGATACGGTTCAAACCATCATTTATTATAGCAATTCCTTCGATCAACAGCCATTAAAGATCAAAGTCATCAAACAAAAAGAAGAATGGCTGGTTGATTTTAAGTATACCTTCAATCCAAATCTTTGAGATAAGACACCACAATAAAGCAATCAATCATGCAACAAAATGTTCTTCACCCTTGGCACGGCGTTCACTATGGTGAAAATGCGCCCAGAGTCGTAAATGCTGTCATTGAGATTCCGCAAGGATCTCGCTGTAAATATGAGATTGATAAGGAAACAGGATTACTAAAACTGGATCGGGTCATTTTTTCATCCTTCTACTACCCCATCAATTATGGTTTTATTCCTCAATCATATGGTGGTGATAAAGACCCATTGGATATTCTTGTCATTACATCTTTATCCGTACAACCTTTAACCTTAATGGATGCCAAAGTAATTGGCGTAATGCAAATGATCGATGGTGGCGACCCGGATGATAAAATCATTGCTGTAGCAGCTACCGACCCTGGAGTAAATCATTATAACAATATCGAAGAACTGCCTAAACACTTCTTTGACGAACTCAGACATTTTTTTGAAGAATACAAAAAATTGGAGAATAAATCTGTTGTAGTAGAAGATTTCGGAGATAAAGCAAAAGCATTGAGTATCGTAGAAGAAGCCATCGATTTTTATAAAAAGAACTTCGGTTCGAAATAAATAAATATGAACACAACCACCATTATTCTACTCATCCTGATTGGACTTGCTGCCGGTTTTTTAAGCGGGCTGGTGGGAATCGGTGGGGGAATCATTATTGTGCCTGCATTGGTTTTATTATTAGGCTTTACCCAGAAACAAGCCCAAGGCACTTCATTGGGCATTATGCTTCTTCCCATTGGTATTCTAGCCGTTATTCAATACTATAAACAAGGTTATTTGAATGTCAATTATGTACTGATCGTGGCTTGTGCTTTTGTGGTGGGAGGTTTTTTGGGAAGCAAACTCGCATTATCCTTGAGCGATGAGAAAATGAAGAAAGTATTTGCCGTGATTCTCTTTCTCATCTCTTTGAAAATGCTGTTTTTTGATAAGGCGCCAGATAAAAAAACGAGTATATCCGGTCACCCAACAACTGTTACGGAAAAAAACAATCATAAAGGCTAAATTGGAATGATTCAGCCCTTATCTTTGCCAAAATTTATAACAAATGGAAGCAAAACAATCCACTGCTAAATACTGGGCTCTCTGCTTTTTCTGGTTAGCCGCTATGATCACTTTGTTATTTGTATATCGTGAATTTTTCTGGCTGGCACTACCCGGCACCGTTACCTATTTTGCAAAAGCAATGGATATCATGTAATCCATCACCATAGTAAAAGAAAGAGGCTGTATCACACCATTGATGCAGCCTCTTTTTTTACCATGGTTTATAGGCCATCAACTATCAACCATGGTCTATGAACCATAAGCCATCAACCAAATCGCAAAATTCTCATTTTTTCCCCTCATCTTTCTTTCACCATGGACTATCAACCATGGACTATGGACTATGAACCATAAGCCTCCTCTTCTCATGTATATCGTCTAATGATCCTCAAACTATGTGTACGCATGCCTGTTTTGCTATGTATGATCCCCATATTATCAATGGGATCGATTCTCACTTGCCCTGAAGCATGTATAATTTTATCCGGAGAAAGTAAAATCCCTACATGTGTGATCTTTCCTTCTGCATTATCAAAAAAAGCGAGATCGCCACAACGTGTTTCTTGCAAGAATCCAACAGATTCACCCAATGCTGCTTGTTGATAAGCATCTCTGGGCAATGGCTTTCCGAAAAAGCGATAGACCTGTTGAGAGAAGCCGCTACAATCTATACCTGCCACAGATCTCCCACCCCATAAATAAGGTGTGTTGAGGTATAGGTTCGTTAAATCAAGGATGGTTGTTTCATCAAAAACAGCATTTCGCGTATCCCATACACTCCCATCATAACGAAAGGTAAACCCACCCCAGGAATGATCAAGCAGAAATTGCAAAGGTGTACCTGCACTAATATAAACGGGAGTATCATCCACCATTACAATACCATGATGATCTTTACTCAACCCTGATGCTTCATGATGGGATGGCAGTTCTTCCAATACTGCAAGTTGACTTTTTTGACACCACCCTTCATACCGGTCATACATTGATTGTACTTTTAAAAAATCGGCATCGGTTTCCAAAATAACTGCGGGCTCTCCCATTAATAACTGATTCACCATTTCACTTCGATGTGAAGGTTGAAGTCGCATCGGACAAACAGCTACGATTGGAATCACATAACTCATTGAAAGGAATTTATAATCAAGATATGGAAATTTGCAAGTTGGGCATCTAATAATAAATACCTATTTTGAATTGTGCATTCTGAGAAGTATTCCCATATCAGCGATACAGAATTACTGGAACGTTTTTATATTGACGGGAATAATGAATGGCTGGGAATTCTACTTGAACGATATACTTTTCTTTTATTGGGTGTATGCATGAAATACCTCAAAAATGAAGAAGAATCTAAAGATGCCGTACAACAGATTTTTCTGAAAGTCATCATCGAACTGGGTAAGTACAAAGTAGCTTATATCAAAAGCTGGCTTTATATGATAGCCAAAAATCACTGTCTGATGAAACTGCGCGATAAGCATGTTTTTGTATCGGCAGATGCACACGAGGAGCTCACATCCACTGAAACCGACAAACAAAGCCTACTCGATAAAGAACATAGCCTAGGTCTATTGGAACAGTCTTTACAGGAATTGAATGAAGAGCAGAAAACATGCGTAACTTTATTCTACCTGCGGAAAATGAGTTATCAGGAAATAGTAGATCAAACCGGGTATACGCTTTTACAAGTAAAAAGTCATATCCAAAATGGGAAAAGAAATCTCAGGATATCTGTTGAAAAGAAAATGAAACAACGCTGAATGACCGATCTGAAAGATATATTACATCAGGATGAAGAAATGAATCAGGAAGAGCTTCTTCGCTATCTGGAAGGCAATGCCACTCCTGAAGAGCGCTTTGCGATCGAAAAACAGATGGCTGATTCAGACTTTGTTAATGATGCAGTAGAAGGACTTCAGGATTTTCAGGATAAAAAGAAATTACAGCAATACGCTGCGCAACTGAATATTCAATTACGCAAACAAACTGCAAAAGAAAAAAAACGAAAACTCAAAAGAGGAATCAAAGATCAAAATTGGGTATTGATCAGTATTGTTACCATCCTTCTGCTTTGTATCCTTGCATATCAGGTAATTCGGATGTTTTATGCTAACAAATAATCTTTATTGTCTGCACAATCGTTGAATTAGGTTTTGATGTGCCGGATAATTCCGGATCAGTTCTTCAGCTTTCGCTAATTCAAAATCTGCAAAATCAAAAGCAGGAGCTACGGTACATCCTACTAATGAAAAGATACCGGTTGGAGCAGTCTCAGATGCAAACCAACAGCCGGCAGGCACTACAAATTGATATACCGCATCTGCAGTGTTTCCAAGGGTAATGGTTTCGGCTCTTCCATCTTCATAAAGCACATGTATCCATAAAGGATCACCACTATAAAAATGCCAACACTCGTCACTTTTAATGCGATGAAAAGCAGAAAAATTTCCTTTTTCTAATAAAAAATAGATCGCCGAGGAAAAATACCTGTCGCCTGTGAAACGATCGGGCAATGCTGATGCAGGAATGATTTCCAGACTTCGATACGTTTCACTGTAAAAACCACCTTCGGGATGAGGTTTCAGATCAAAACGTTGAACCAGTGTTGCTACTGTTGGATGCATGTACAAATATCAGGTGATCAGTATCAACTTTTGTGGTAATGAAAAATATTCGTCTTTGATTTTTTCGAGATTCTCTTTTTTATTAAAAAGATCATAATACTCATCAATGTCGATGTGTTTGTTTTCTTTATTCACATACACGGGGCCCGATACAGAACTATCCATCTCATTTTCAAACTGAACAGTCCGAACAACACCACTGACTACTGCATTTTCCTTCAGCATACATTTGTTCTTGCAGATCACATTTCCGTCCACAAGCCCTCCAATTACGATCTCGTGGCAAAGAATATCACCGTTGACAGTGGCTTTACTGTCGATGATCACTTTATTATTACAGAAAATGATACCCTTAAAATCACCCTCAATACGGATGGGTGAAATGGTACGAATGATCCCAAAATAGAAACCTCCTGAAACTACCTGAACAGCCGGAAGCATGGGCTCGGTTTTACTTTTTTTGAGAAAAAACATAGGATAAACCCAATTTTATTAGAATGGGACATTCAAGATAACCAAAAAAATTGGATAGTCCTTGCTGAAATACCATAATCATCCATGTTTACAAATAAATAATAATTATGTATCTTGATGCTCAAACACATAGCTACGCGTAGATTTGTGTTATTATTTGACTGTTTATAAACTTCAAACCATGAATAAGTTCAGGGAGCAATTACTGCATGACCCCAATACCAATTTTGGAAATCAGTCTTTCTCAGAAGAAAAACTGGTAATTACAAAGTCAACCAATGTATCAGGGGTGCTTGATTCAGAAAACGATATTGTATTGGACGGTAATTTCAATGGTGTATTGTACAGTAAAAAGACAGTACATATTACCCCTTCCGGTGTAATGACAGGTGTGATCATCTGTAATGATATAAAAGTGGAAGGCGAGTTTGAGGGATCCTTATATGGCTTACGAGTAAATCTTTGTAAAGATTCCGTATTGAAAGGAAGTATTCATTGTACCATTATCAATACTGAAATGAACCAGTATGTAGATGCCAATATCAAACTGATCAGTCTTGAAACCAATGCTTTTGAAGCCAGTTCACTGGATTTATATACGCATTTGAAAGAGGTATTTGGTAAAAACAATAAAGACAATAACTACCTGAATATTTTCCAGGAAAAAATGTCGCAGGTAAAGCCTTCCAATAAATTTTACCATCAAACGATTTATGTAGCGCCCAATCCACCTTCTTCCGGAAGTTCGGATGAGAATGAAATCATTGAACCAGATCAATCCTAATCACTAAACGCATAAAAAAAGTCATCCTCCTTAGGCGGATGACTTTTTTTATGCGTTTAGCTTTAACAGAACCTCCAACAAGTGCATGACAAATAATCGTAACTTTGCAGACGCACGGGGTCGTACTGGTTTTGACAGCATATGGTACGGTTGGTGTAAGCATGCAGTGCGTTGGATAATTAGCACTTAAATCTGAATATTCAAACTTCAAATGGCAATACACAGTATGCCATGGCTGCCTAATCAGTGATTAGTTAGTCATTTGGGCCGCCGCACAGGTTGATCTGTTACCAGGTGCCGCCGCCGACTCAAAATAAACACAGGTTGCTACAACAGAAGGCTGTGACTGTTGTTTAAGACCATCCAGCTAAGTGTAGTGTTGGTTTGTTCATGTCCGGCATTACACCGACAAATAATCATGAAATAAGCATGTAGAAAGCTAATGGTAGCAATGTTTGGACAGGGGTTCGACTCCCCTCGACTCCACAAAAAGAGGAAACGTAAAACACGATTTCCTCTTTTATTTATACTCAATTAATTATATACAATAGTTACTAATAATCAGATATATTAAGGCATATTAAAGTCATTTACGCATTTATTTAAGCAAAAAAATATAATTTTGATATAATGCTAGTTCGCAGATCAGATATTGATTCATTAAAGACTTTGTCATCTGCCAATGAAATGGTAAATGTCAAGCATATCCCGAAAACGTTTAAAGACGAGTTCGACCGATTCTTTTTTGGAAAGACCCTCGTGAAGAAAGAGGGCTCTGTATTTGCTTATCCAAACGATATCAGACAGTGGGTAACTTACATCGTCAACAGATATAATGCTTAATCACAAATGCTTCCTCCCTATTTAGAAGCATTCAATATTGCACTGCAACAATTTCAAAAACAATTTCCACGTGAAAAATGGGATACTGAATTTACAGTATCGCTTGTAAATGATTTTGCTTTTTTCTCGTCTCGGGTAGAGGACGATAAATTAAAGTATGGGGATACTATCCAGTTTTTGAATAATGAGATCATACGCGCAGTTAATGTGACATCGCTGATGAACGTGTCAAGTCACCAAGCAGTTTTAAAGCAATTATTAGATCATCTGAACACTTTTCAATTAACCGAAGAAGTCATAAAAGGAATTCACAAAGCTCTTATGAATTTCCCAATGGCATGGGAAAGGCCTTTCAATCCGGAATTAGTGGGTGAATACAGAAATGAATCTGTTATTGGTTGGAGAGAGCCGGTAGATCATAACCATTGCTGTCCGGTAAATTTTTATTTTTAATGCAGGATGTCTGTATATACTGCATTAGAGCTATCAAATAAGTCACTTTGAGTTATCCAAGCCCTAGGTTTTAAATAGGTTCGGCGGCTGTAAGACTTGTTTTTGTTGTTGTATTTTATTGAGCAGTGATTTTTCTGGCCATTTGAGGAAGGCATTCAAGTCCAAGTAAGTCATTAAATGTAATCTGACCAGCCCTGTAAGGTTGGAAAAAGCCATTTTAGATTTACTACCCTTTCTAATTACTTTTAAAATCAGATCAGCAATCAATGCACACCAAATCTGTATTTTAATGGCATTGGCATTATCACCCAAAAAATATTGAAGTTCATAGTTTTGTTTGATGCGTTTAAAAAAGGTTTCAATCTGCCATCTCTGGCGATAGTAATTGGCTACTGTTATTGCTCTGAGTCTCCTGTTGTTGGTGATAAACTCAAATTCCTTTTGTGTAACAGGATCTTTGAATCTCACTAATCGAGCCCTCACCTGTACCGCCTTTTTTAAGTAAGTATAACCTAATGTGATATTACAATCGCTCAATACACCTTGTTTTAGCTGTTCCTCGGACACAGTCCTTTGTTCATCTATCTGATAGACAGACCTATTTAATTTTCTAGTTACAAAAGTCACCCTATCAGATGTAAAACGATTGTAGGTACGGTAATCGCAATAACCTCTGTCAAAGACAATTACAGAACCAGCATTGAGTTTTACTTCTTTTAAAAAACGTACATCATTATCTGCTGCCGGACTGTAACGAATCATAACCGGAACATCCTGACCGCTACTAAGCAATGTGTGAACTTTAATGCCTCCCTTATTCTTCCCATCTGATCGGCGTAACCCTGATCCTTTGAGTATCTCTTGGAATAATGCAATACTGGTCGAATCGAAAATGTAGAGATTATTTTTCTTGCTACGCTTGCGGCTGTCCGGTAAAACTGATCGGTACTGATTAAGCAATCCCAGATAGATTTGCTCAAAAACCTGCTCACTGCGCCTGCAATTGGCATCAGAGAGTGTACTGCGTCTTGGATGACTTTTCATGCCTAAATGTGCAATCCGGTGTTCCCACGCAAGCATGCCAGTAGTTACTTCTCGAAGTGAGGTACAACGGTTAAATGTGGCATATAACATCGTAACAAGATGGTCATAGCTCTTTAATGATTTACAGTACCTGTCTGAACCACTCTCTCTGGCTATCCGGCTAACTAGGGATCTGGGAATAAAAGAAAGTATCTGATTAAAGATCGGCTGTCCGGTGAAAAAACTACCTTTACTCATGGCTATTTTAGGTTGTGGTAAACTGAAAATAACCAAAAAGGAGGCGATTAAAGCCTCCTTTCTTTTTTTAAATTCAATTTTACCGGACAGCAATGGCTAGAAGCTCGCAGCTCGTAGCTTACAGCTCATAGCTTATTATCCTTACTTTTACACCCCGAAAAGAGCAATCGAATATGACCATTAGTTATAACTGGCTGAGTGAATACCTCCCTACAACCCTTGAACCTGAAGCATTGTCTAAAATCCTTACTTCTATTGGATTGGAAGTAGAGAGTCTGGAAGCTTATGAGAGTATTAAAGGTGGATTGAAAGGTTTGGTAATAGGTGAAGTACTTACTTGTGAGCAACATCCCAATGCTGATAAATTAAAGATTACGACTGTAAATATTGGCGGAGAAACGCCTCTGCAGATTGTTTGTGGGGCTGCCAATGTAGCTGCCGGACAAAAAGTGATTGTTGCAACGGTTGGCACTACGATTTATCCTATTAGCGGAGAGCCTTTAACCATGCGGGTTGCCAAGATCCGTGGGGTGGAAAGTCAGGGTATGATTTGTGCCGAAGACGAAATTGGAGTGGGCACAAGTCATGATGGAATCATGGTATTGCCCGCTGATTCAGTTCCCGGTACAGCTGCCGCTACGTTATTTACACCGTACAATGATTGGATCTATGAGATCGGACTCACACCCAATCGTATGGATGCTATGAGTCATTTGGGTGTAGCAAAAGATGTTTGCGCCTATCTCACTCACCATGAACAAGAAGCCAAGCCTGTTTCACCATTCAGTAATACATTCAAAGTTGATTCAAAAAAACTGCCAATAAAAGTTACCGTAGAAAATCAGGAAGATTGTCCAAGATATGCGGGTGTAAGTATTACAGGTGTTACCGTAAAAGAATCGCCGGCTTGGTTACAAAATCGATTACTGGCGATTGGACAAAGACCCATCAACAATATCGTTGACATTACGAATTATATTCTGCATGAAACCGGTCAACCACTGCATGCTTTTGATGCAGATGCGATCAAAGGCGGAGAAGTAGTGGTCAAAAATCTAGCCGAAGGAAGCAGTTTTATTACATTGGATGAAAAGGAAAGAAAACTATCTGCAGAAGACCTGATGATCTGCAATGGGTCGGGTGAGGGCATGTGTATTGCTGGTGTTTTTGGTGGAAGTAAAAGTGGTGTTACATCAGCAACAACGAATATATTTTTAGAAAGTGCATGGTTTCATCCCATTTCTGTTCGTAAAACATCATTACGTCATGGATTGAGAACAGAAGCAGCTACCCGTTTTGAAAAGGGAGTAGATATATCCGGTTGCGTACAGGTGTTGCAACGTGCTGCTTTGCTGATTAAAGAAGTAGCGGGTGGTGAGATTGCAAGTGATGTTACAGATGTATATCCTTCACCCAAAGCCAAAACAGAAGTGGCGGTGAAGTATCATTATATCAAAAAGTTAAGCGGTAAGAACTATCATCCTGATAAAGTTAAAAAGATACTGACGGCATTGGGTTTTGAAGTGGTGAGAGAAGATATTGATGAACTTACAGTCGCAGTTCCATACAACAAACCTGATATCAGTATTCCGGCAGATATCGTAGAAGAAATCATTCGCATAGATGGGTTGGATAATATTGATATTCCTACATCTATCACAATTAGTCCGGCCATAGCAGCATCAGGTGTGAAAGAAGCCTTGAAAGATAAGATTGCCGGTTATTTGGTTGGACTTGGTTTTGTTGAAATACTTACCAACTCCATTACCAATAGCAAATATTTTTCAGAAGAAGTGTTGGCAGGTTCTGTTAAGATGTTGAACAACCTCAGTGTGGAGTTAGATGTTTTGCGTCCGACCATGCTGGAAACCGGACTTGAAACCGTTGCTTATAACCTGAACCGTAGAAATCTGCATTTGCAGTTGTTTGAATTTGGGAAAATCTATGCAACAGACGGTATTGGTCAATATCGTGAAGAAGAACGTTTATGTATATACCTGACCGGACAATCTACTGAAGCGGGATGGAGAGGTAAGCCGGGTGTTTTTGACATTTATCATGGAAAAGGAATTGTGCAAGCCATCATTCAATTAACGGGGTTGAAAGGGCTACATTTTGCTCCATCTGCCAATGACGCATCTATTTTGGAGTTATATATCGGAAAACAACAAATTGGGATCGTTACGGAAGTAGATAAAAAGAAAACATCAGCGTTTGATATCAAACAGGCAGTAGTGTTTGTAGACATCAACTATCTGACATTGACCCAATTGGTATCCAAACAAAAAATCACTTACAAAGAAGTGAATAAGTTCCCAACCATGCAGCGCGATCTGGCATTGGTGGTGAATCGGAATACGACTTATGGGGCAATAGAAGCGGTGGTACAACAATTAAAGATTCCTCGTTTAACAGACATGCGTTTATTCGATGTATTCGAAAGTGATAAACTGGGCGCTGGAAAAAAATCCATGGCCATCAGTTTCACCTTTACCGACGAAGAAAAAACCCTAACTGATAAAGAAGCCGATAGCATGGTGACGAAGCTGATTCAGGCGCTGGAGAAGGAAGTGGGGGCGGAGATTAGGAAATAGTAGGCTTTAGCTAATGGCTTATAGCGTATAGTTCATGGCAAATAGCAAAACATCATTCCTACTATTAGCGATGACCTATCAGCTATAAGCTACAAGCTACAAGCTGCAAGCCACAGACTATAAAGTGCAAAACAAGTGCACTAAAAATGTTGTAACCCCTAAAATTGAAACTATCTTAGAGAGATGTTAGATCTTGATCGGCATATAAAAAATATTCAAGAAAAGCTTCAGCAATTGTTGCGGAATCAGCAAGTGTTGGTGAAAGAGAACCAGCGGTTATTGAAAGAGTTGGAAAAAAGCAAGCAATCCTTAGAAGAAAAAGAAGCTTCAATTGCGATGCTTCATCAACAGTTGGATGCGCTGAAACTCAGTGCTACCGCTCAATCTCCGGAAGAAAAAGCTTTATTGGAAAAGCGGATCAATGGTTATCTCAAAGAAATCGATAAATGTTTGGCGTTATTAAATACCTGATCACATGTCTGAGTTAATTCCTGTCAATATTGTCATCGCAGATCGTAATTACCGTCTTCGTATTGAGCCCAAAGACGAAGAAATGGTACGTAAGACTGCAGGATTGATCAATGATAAAATCACTGAGTTCAAGACGAATCTGGCGGGAAAAGACATGCAAGACTATGTTTCGATGGTGTTACTATGGTTTGCCACGGAACAGAACCAAAGCGGAATAGAACTGGTGAAATGGGAAGAAGCTTCCCAAAAGCTAGCCACCCTCGAGCGCCAGCTCGATAAAGCCTTGGAGGAATTATAGTCCATGGTCCATAGTCCATGGTCGATAATCCATAGTAGGAGGAATAAAGCAAAAGAATTGTTCTTGCCATGGACTATTGACCATAAGCTATGGACCATCAGCCATGGACTATTCTAAACAGATTTCACTTTTCTTCTACGTATTTAATTATCTTCGCTTTTATCCGTTTACTCATTATTGTAAATTGTGATGTGTTATTGTGAATCAATGATTGTGAACTATTTAAAAAACGAATTAGAAAATGGACCAGACGCTTGTCTTGATCATAGCCGCACCTGTGGCACTCATTGTGGGGTTGATAGCAGGTAAATTCATCTTTGCCAAAAACACCCAAAAACAAATTGACGAAGCCAATCTACAGGCACAAAATATCCTGAAAGAAGCGGAGCTAAGAGCTGAAACCATTAAAAAAGAAAAACAGCTGGAAGCAAAAGAGCGCTTTGTGCAGTTAAAAGCTGAGCATGAGCGTGAAGTGAACGATCGCAATCGTAAAATCAGCGAATCAGAAAATCGTGCGAAGCAGAAAGAAATCTCGATCAATCAAAAAGAAGCTGCTTTAGACAAGCAGATCAAGGAAAATGAAGCGATCAAGGACAACCTCAATCGTCAAATCGAAGTGGTGAATCTGAAGCGAACAGAGTTAGAGAAGCATCAGGAAGAACATATCCGTAGACTCGAAAAAATTGCCGGTCTCAGTGCAGAAGAAGCAAGGGCACAATTGGTGGAGAGTCTGCGTCAGGAAGCACAAACCCGAGCGCTTACTTTACAACAAGAGATCATTGAAGATGCGAAGCAGAAGGCGAATAAGGAAGCGCGTAAGATTGTTATCCAAACTATTCAGCGTACTGCTGCAGAGCAAACCATTGAAAATACGGTTACCGTATTCAACCTGGAAACAGATGAGATCAAAGGTCAAATCATTGGTAGAGAAGGTAGAAATATCCGTGCCATTGAAGCTGCTACCGGTGTTGATTTGATTGTGGATGACACTCCGGAAGCGATTATCCTTTCTTCATTCGACCCATTGAGAAGAGAGATTGCCAGACTGAGTTTACAGAGACTGGTTGCAGATGGACGTATACACCCTGCACGTATTGAAGAAGTGGTAGAAAAAACCCGACGCCAGTTAGAGGAGCAGGTAATGGAGATCGGAGAGCGTACGGTGATCGAAATGGGTATTCATGGATTGCACAAAGAATTGATCCGTATTGTTGGTAAAATGAGGTTCCGTTCTTCATACGGACAAAACCTGTTGATGCATAGCCGTGAAACAGCTAATCTTTGTGGTATCATGGCAGCTGAATTAGGCATGAACCCTAAGTTGGCCAAGCGTGCCGGATTATTGCATGATATCGGAAAAGTTCCTGATGAAGAAACCGAATTGAGCCACGCATTACTCGGGGCTAAATTAGCAGAGAAGTATGGTGAAAATCCGGCGGTGGTGAATGCGATTGGTGCTCACCATGATGAAATGGAAATGTTATATGTGATTTCTCCGATCGTACAAGCCTGTGATGCCATCAGTGGTGCGCGTCCGGGTGCGCGTAGAGAGATTATGCAGCAATATTTACAAAGAATTAAAGACCTGGAAAATCTGGCTCTAGCCTATCAGGGCGTAGAAAAAGCTTATGCTATTCAAGCCGGAAGAGAATTACGCGTCATCGTAGAAGCTGAAAAAGTAACCGACGGCGAAAGCGATAAACTCAGCTTTGAAATCGCCCAAAAAATCCAAACAGAAATGACGTACCCGGGTCAGATTAAGGTGACTGTGATTAGGGAGAAGAGAGCGGTGAATGTAGCTAGATAAGCTATGAGCTGCGAGCCTCGAGCTATGAGCTTGATATATCTTTACTATAAAACCACCTTTTAATATAGGGTGGTTTTTTATTGTTTGTTATTGACTAGTGCACTTCGTATCTACCGTATAGGTATGGGTTATTTTGCAGGTCAAATATATTTGCGATGAAAGACTTTAAACGTCTCAAGGTATGGCAGCAAGGAATGGAAATTGCCCAATTATGTTATGAACTGATTCGAGAGTTTCCAAAAGAAGAAAAATATGGTTTAGTCAGTCAAATAACAAGGTCTGCAAGCTCAATTCCGGCGAATATTGCAGAGGGTAGCAGTCGAAAAAGTGATCGAGAATATGCTCATTTTTTGCAAATTTCTTTAGGGTCTTGTTTTGAACTTGAAACGCATATTCTCTTATCAGAATTGCTTGGATTCGGCTTAATAAACATCAGAAAATCAATACTTTATAAAATTGATGAAGAACAAAAAATGCTTATTAGCTTTATAGATAAGTTAAACAAGTAAAGCTCATAGCTCGTAGCTCACAGCTCACAGCCCAAAAACTTTTGGAGAATCCCGCCCCCATCCTTACCTTTGCCGTCCGCAAAAATTAAATGTTATGAACGCAGCAGTTCAGTTTGTACACGAGCAGTTAACGGTAAAGAAAGAATATCCTAAGTTTAAAGCAGGTGATAATATCACTGTTAACTATAAGATTATTGAAGGTGGTAAGGAGCGTATCCAGAGCTTCCGTGGTGATGTGATTAAGTTACAGGGTAATGGAGCAACCGCTTCTTTTACTGTACGTAAAATCTCTGACGGAGTAGGTGTAGAGCGTTTGTTCCCGATTCTTTCGCCAAACATTGATTCTATCGTTCTGAATAAGACCGGTAAAGTTCGTCGCGCTAAATTGTACTATTTGCGTGAGCGTAGTGGTAAGAGTGCACGTATTAAGGAAAAAAGATTCTAATTTTATTAGATGTATAGTAAAAGCGGAAACTGACTTCATCGGTTTCCGCTTTTTTTATGGATATATCGGTCAAATATTTATCCATAAACTTTGCTGTTAAATTGGTTCATTCAGTATGGTTTTACCTTACCTTTGATCTTCTCAAAACTTATTTTATGGGTAATTTAGGATTTCAGGAAATTTTATTGATTGCAGTGGTGGTACTGGTATTGTTTGGTGGTAGAAAGATCCCCGAATTCATGCGTGGACTGGGTAAAGGTATCCGTGAATTCAACGATGCAAAGAACAATGTGAAGAAAGAACTGGAAGAAGGGATCAAAGAAAAGGATCAGGCTGCACAATAGTATTTCACTTCAAAAAGCCTTTTAGCCTTTGTTTCGCTTTAGCACAATCAAAGACTATCATACAGCATTACAGAACGGCCAAACCACCTGTGTGGAGGCCGTTCGTTTTTATATCGATAGGATACAAGCAGATCAACACCTGAATGCCTGGCTTGAAGTGTATGCAGAAGAAGCCCTTGCTGCAGCAGCAAGTATGGATAAAGAAAGATCGTCCAATCAATCACTCTTGCCTTTACATGGAGTAGTGATAGGACTCAAAGATGTGATTTGTTATAAAGACCATCGTGTATCGGCATCTTCCCGGATGCTAGATGGATTTGTATCTGTATACAACGCTACCGCTACACAAAAATTATTGGATGCCGGAGCCATCATCATTGGCAGACAAAACTGCGATGAATTTGCCATGGGAAGCAGTAATGAACATTCTGCTTACGGACCGGTAAAAAATGCGTTGGACGAAACACGCGTACCGGGTGGATCCTCCGGAGGTTCGGCTGTAGCAGTTCAGGCAGATCATTGTATGATCAGTTTGGGGAGTGATACCGGCGGATCAGTACGACAGCCGGCTGATTTCTGTGGTATTATCGGACTCAAACCCGGCTATGGAAGAATATCGCGTTACGGTCTCATCGCTTATGCTTCATCTTTTGATCAGATTGGCATTTTTGGAAAAAATATTGAGGATGTAGCATTAACCCTTCAGATTATTTCCGGTGCTGATGCGTTTGATAGTACGGTTTCTCAGTTGCCTGTTCCGGATTATACCACTGCATTGGACCATATGGATGCCCCACCCAAAAGAATTGCTTATTTTAAGGAAGCATTGGATCACCCCGGTTTAGACCCCGCTATTAAAGCCGCTACAGAAGGCTTTATTAAAAAATTAACAGCCCAAGGTTATATCGTCGAACCTGTTGATTTTGAGTTACTTGAATATGTAGTGCCTACTTACTACGTTTTAACGACCGCCGAAGCTTCCAGTAATCTTTCCCGCTATGATGGGGTTCGTTTTGGACATAGATCAGCTCAGCCAACACATGATTTGACAGACTTTTATAAGCTTTCCAGAAGTGAAGGGTTTGGTAAAGAAGTGAAGAGAAGAATCATGCTGGGCAGTTTTGTATTGAGTGCCGGCTATTACGATGCTTATTTTACTAAGGCTCAACAAGTTAGAAGAAAATTACAGGTGCTAACCACTACTGTTTTTTCCTCCTATGACGCCATTATTTCTCCAACCGTTCCGGCACCCGCCTACCGGATTGGTGAATTACAAAATGACCAGCTAGCCATGTTTCTAGGCGATATCTATACAGTCTTCGCCAATCTGGTAGGAATACCCGCTATTTCCATCCCACTGTTCCAACACCCCAATGGCATGCCCTTTGGTCTGCAGATTATGACTTCTCAGAATGATGAGGTATCTTTGCTCCGCCTTTCAAAACAGTTTTTAGAACTGTCTGAGTAACAGACGCTCTGTTTTGAACATCACCCAACTTACTGCAACCCATTACTGAACTAATTGATAATTAAAGGATTTGATCACATGAAGTGGTTTGGTATCAGCATACAAAGTCATATCAGCACCAGCAAAGCATTGTTGGTCTGCTTTGCTTTTGTGGCAGGTTCACTGGGGATGATGTCTTTTAAAGCCGCCAACCTTGGTTCAACCTCAACAGATAGTGATTCTACTCTGAATGATAAAAGCGGATTTAAAAGTCTGTTTACCGGTCAGCGTTTTGATGCATCAAAACCCTATGAGGCACAATTGAATCCGAGAGCGGTTGCATTTGTACAAGAATATGTTCGGAAAAATGGCGAGCACCTGGAGAAAATGAAAAGCTGGGGTAAGCCTTATTTCGATTTGTATGATAATGTGCTCACTGTTTATGGATTGCCTAAAGAAATGAAATACCTCAGTGTTATTGAGAGTCATCTCGGATCGAATGTGGTATCATGGGCAGGTGCAGCAGGTCCCTGGCAGTTAATGCCCTATGAAGCCAAACGTTTTGGTCTACGCGTAGGTGCAGTGGATGAGCGATTAGACTATTATAAAAGCACACATGCAGCTGCAAAACTGATGCGCGAATTATATGCTGAATTCAATGACTGGTTATTGGTGGTTGCTGCCTACAATGCAGGGGCAGGACGTGTAAAACAAGCGATCAGAAAATCAGGAAGTAGAGAGTTCTGGGATTTGCAATACCATTTGCCTGAAGAAACCAGAAATCATGTCAAAAAATTCATCGGTACGCATTACGCATTTGAGGGAAGTGGGGGTTGGACTACCATGACGGCTGCTGAGACAGAACAAAAGAAAGCGATTTTACAAAGTGCAGAAACGGTTCAGCTGACCACAGATGAACTGAATAATTCCACTGTAGTGGAAATAGCGGGTAGATACAATTCCCTGATTGTTTCCAATGCACTATTAATGAACCTGAATCAGTTCAATCGTTGGAATCCGAATTTTGATAAGACTTTAGCGGAAGGCAAAAAGTATTCCATGCGAATACTGAAAGACAAGGAACAGGTGTTTCAGGCTAAAAAGCAACAATTGCTGATGGAGTCTGTGAAATCATTACTAGAAAGCGCTTCTGCTTCCAGATAAACTGGTTCATATACCACCTTCGAGTACCTTTTTAATTGCAGCAGCTTTTATTAGACATTCTTCATACTCTTTTTCCGGATCACTGTAAAAAGTAATACCACCACCTACCTGATAACCCAGGTATTGGTTACTGCTGTTATAAAGAATACTTCTGATCACTACATTAAAATCGAAATCACCCGTAGGACTGATATAGCCAACAGCACCGGAATATAAACCGCGTTTGCTTTGTTCGTATTGTTCTATCAGTTCCATTACTCTTTTTTTAGGAGCGCCTGTCATACTGCCCATGGGGAAACAGGCTTTGATGATATCTGTAAACTGATGTGAATCATCAAGCGTTCCTTCTACGGTGGAAATCATTTGATGTACTTGCGGAAAACTATAAATACCGAATAATTCAGTGACTTTCACTGAGCCTTGTTGACATACTTTACTAAGATCATTTCTAACTAGGTCTACGACCATTACATTTTCACTTTTATCTTTCTCACTGTTCTGTAATTGCTCGATTAATTTTTGATCAGCTTCTGGATCGAATTGATTCCGTGGAATGGTGCCTTTGATAGGTTGCGATAATAAGTGATCACCTTTTTTTTGTAAAAATCTTTCCGGACTGGCGCAAAGCAGGTATTTATCTTCCAGTCGGTAATAACACGCGAAAGGATTTGGTGAAACTTTTGTGAGTTGTTGGTACAATGATAAAGGCTCAATCACTGTATCCGTAGCATAAAACTCCTGGCAATAATTGATCTCATAACAATCGCCTCTTTGTATGTGCTTTCTAAGTTGCTCAATAGTTGCGATATATTTTTGTCTGGTCATTTTAGGCTGAACAGATACGCTAGGTTGAGGAATACTTGCAAAAGCAGGCGAGGCTTTTATTGAATCATAAATGCTTGATGGATCAGAACCATCATATACTTCTATGAAAAGTGTTTGTTCTTTCAGCGATAAAATGCATGCTGGAACAAAAAAGAAAAGATCAGGGAATTGAATGCTATCCGGGTGTGTAGAATGAAGGTTTTCAATTTGATTTTTGATATCGTATCCCAGGTGACCAAAGATCCATTTGTTTTTATGGGTATTGATAAAAGTATCCAAGGTGCTCAATGATGCATTAGAAGGCAATGCGGCCGTTACACCACAGGCAACCATGCATTCTACTACTGATGCGGAACTCTGGTATTGATGGTTGTCCAGAAAACAACAAATGTTGAACTGATTTGCCCAGTTCAACATTTGTTGTTTGGTTTCTATGCTATCTGTTATTGAGAAAGAATAGGTAATAAGTTGCTTATTTAAGCCCATTAAAAATCATCATCGTCATCATCATCAAAGCCGCCTGCTTTATCGTCGAAGAGATCGAATTCTTTGAAGTCTTCATCGAGATTAAAATCATCGTCATCATCGCCTTTTTTCTTGGCGCCACCGGTACTTTTCTTTCCTTTGCTTTTAGGAATATCAAACTCATCGAAATCGGGATCCCAGTCGTCTTCTTCGTCTTCTGTTTTTTCCCAATCATCTGAATCTTCATCTAATTCGTCGTCGTCATCATCATCATCATCAGATTTTGATTTTTTAGACGAAGATTTAGATGCACTTTTTTTGGAAGAAGCTTTGAGATCCATCTCATCATCATCATCTTCCAAATCATCATCATCGTCTTCCATTTGCTTTTTGCTTTTTGGAGACGGTTTCTCATCAGCATTTTTAGGTGCTGCTTTCTTAGGGGTGGAGGATTTTTTATCCTTATCAGATCTTGCTGCCATATTTCCAATAAGATTAACTGCGTAAAATTTCAACGCAAATTCTGATTAACCAAAAAAATTTTTCTGTTACAAATGCGGTGCCACAAACTAAATGGCTACAATCTGTTCTCTGCCCGGTCCGTTTGAAACGTATTTAACAGGCGCACCAACATATTTGTTGATGAAATCGATATAAGTTGTCATGGTTTCAGGCAAGGAACCGGCATCTTTAATGCTGGTACTGTCTATTTTCCATCCGGAAAAACTTTTCCAAACTGGGTCAATATCCACTCCCGACATCTGAAAAGGAACTTCAGTATGCTCCTGACCATTGATTTTATAAGCGGTACAAACCTTCAGCGTATCAAAACTATCTAATACATCCGCTTTTGTCATGATGAGCTGTGTTACACCATTGATCATGCAAGCAAACTTCAAGGCAACCAGATCAATCCAGCCGCAACGACGTGGACGTCCGGTAGTAGCACCAAATTCGCTACCAATCCTTCTTAACTCTTCTCCGGTTGCATCATTCAGCTCTGTTGGGAAGGGACCGCCACCAACACGGGTACAATAAGCTTTGGTAACACCCAATACTTCATTGATTTGTTTTGGAGAAACCCCCAATCCGGTACACACACCCGCAGAAATGGTATTCGATGAAGTAACAAATGGGAATGTTCCGAAGTCAATATCCAACATACTTCCTTGTGCGCCTTCTGCCAGTACTTTTTTACCTTCTGCTAAACTTTTATTGATAAAGTATTCGCAGTTGATAATATTCAATGTTCTCAAAAAATCGATCGCTTCAAAGAACTCCTGCTCTGATGCAGAAATATCTTCACTAAAATTGAAGTTATTTAATAAAGTCTGGTGCTTAGCACGCAGCTCTTTGTATTGTGCATCAAAAGATGGGCTCAAAATATCGCCTACTCTCAGGGCATTTCTTCCTGTCTTATCCATATAAGCAGGTCCGATGCCTTTTAAAGTTGATCCAATCTTGGCATCACCTTTTTGTAATTCAGATGCTTTATCCAAAGCACGGTGTGTAGGAACAATCAGATTGGTTCTTTGTGAGATAAATAAGTTCTTACGTACGTCAATACCATATGCAGCTACTGCATCACACTCACGCTTCAAGGTTACAGGATCAAGCACCACACCATTACCAATTACATTGACGATGTGTTGATGAAAAATACCGGAAGGTATCTGATGCAACACCATTTTTTGTCCATTCACATATAAGGTATGTCCTGCATTCGGACCGCCCTGAAAACGGGCAATAATATCATATTTAGGGGCGAAGTAATCAACGATCTTTCCTTTACCCTCATCACCCCATTGTAAACCCAGTAAAACGTCCACCATAAGTTTGCTTTGAATCGCGGCAAAAATAGGAGATAGTTGGGGGTTTTGGGAAGAATATTTTTGGGTGAAAGGTGAAAGGTGAAAAGTGAAAAGGTTTTGCACATTTCCTTTCACTTTTCACCTTTCACCTTTCTCACTTTTGTCACTTCTCATTTTCCGTATCAAATCGATCCACCCGTTGAATACCGTTGAGTGATTTGAGTCTTTCAACCAATTCTTCCAATTCCTCTTTATCGTGTACAAATATTTTGATCGTTCCTTCGAATAAGCCCTCGCTGGATTCAATGGTTAAACCGGCAATATTAATTCTGAGATCTCCACTGATTACATTGGTGATTTTATTGACTACGCCCACATCATCCAACCCAATGATCTTCAGTCCGGTGAGGAATGAAATTTCTTTGTTCTTTGCCCACTTGGTTTTTACTACCCTATGGCCATAATTCGCGAGTAGTTGTGCTGCATTTGGACAACCGGTTCGGTGAATTATCAGCCCTTTACCGGTACTCACAAAACCAAATACGTCATCTCCCGGTATAGGATTACAGCATTTGGCGAGGGTGTACATGATCTTGTCACTGCTTTCCCCGAAAATGATCAGCTCAGACTCTTTTTTACTATATGTTTTTTGTACAGGATCCGTGATGATTTCCTGGATTACAGGTTTGGGTTTGGGAATCTCTATTTTATCACCCAATACCTGGAAATCTTTCAGCTCTTTCAGATCAAGAACTTTGGTAGCAATTCTATAATGCAGATCCAGTGATGAAGGAAGTTTATAAAATTGTACCAGTTCTTCGATATTGTATTGGCTATACGCTGCGCCCATGCTTTCCAGTTTTCTTTGGAGCAGGTATTTACCATCTTCCGCTACTTTTCTTTTTTCTTCTCTTAAAGCGTCTTTGATTTTATTTCTTGCCTTCGCCGTTACTACAAAGCCCAGCCAGTCTTCGGATGGTTTTTGTTTATTACTGGTAATGATCTCGATCTGGTCTCCACTTCTTAATTTATGGCTGATAGGCACCAATTTATGATGCACTTTGGCGCCAATACATTTACTACCGATGGCTGAGTGAATGGAGAAAGCGAAATCCAACGCCGTACTTCCCATTGGCAACATTTTCACTTCACCTTTTGGAGTATACACATAAATTTCTTCGGCTAGAAAAGATGTTTTGAAATCCTGTAAGAAGTCAACCCCTTCCGTATCCTGTGTACTCAATACTTCCCTAATCTGACCAAACCATTTATCAAATCTATCTTCATCGCTATTACCTTCTTTGTATTTGTAATGGGCCGCCAAACCTTTTTCTGCAATCTCATTCATGCGTTTGGTACGAATCTGTACTTCTACCCATTTACCTTGAGGTCCCATCACAGTTGTATGAAGAGCTTCATATCCATTACTTTTAGGATTACTCAACCAATCACGTAAACGTTCAGGCGAAGGCATATACTCATCAGTGATCATTGAGTATACTTTCCAGCAATCCTCTTTTTCTTTTTCTGTAGGCGAATCCAGTATCACACGAATAGCGAAGAGATCATATACTTCTTCAAATGCGACACCCTTTTTTTTGATCTTGTTCCAAATGGAATGAATACTTTTTGGGCGACCATAAATTTCGAAATTGAAATTGGCTGCCTGCATTTTTTCTTTTATGGGTCGAATAAATTCATTGATGTAACGGGTTCTTTCGCGTTTGGTTTCTGCGAGTTTTTTAGCAATATCCCGATACGCTTCCGGCTCCATATATTTCATGGACAGGTCTTCCAACTCGGTCTTGATATTGTACAATCCCATCCGGTGTGCCAATGGAGCATACACCCAAACCGTTTCAGAGGCGATCTTCAACTGTTTTTCACTTTTCATGTGATCCAGCGTACGCATATTGTGTAAGCGGTCTGCCAGTTTGATCAGGATCACACGTGGATCATCTGTAAGTGTTAAAAGGATTTTTTTAAAATTCTCTGCCTGTTGAGAAGTATTGGTGTCCATTACGGTGGAGATCTTGGTCAGACCATCCACAATTCTTGCGATCTCTGTTCCGAACTCCCTTTCAATATCTTCTAGTGAAATATCTGTGTCTTCAACGGTATCATGTAATAATGCACAAATGGTACTTCTTACCCCGAGTCCGATTTCTTCCACACAAATCATGGCTACGGCTATGGGATGAAGGATATAAGGCTCACCACTCTTTCTACGCATGGTTTTATGCGCATCGGCAGCCATTTGAAATGCATGACGTACCAATTCCTTATCGCCTTTCTTAAGTTTTGATTTCAAGCTTCTCAAAAGGGCGCGATAATGCCTTAATATTTCATTTTTTTCCTGATCAGGGTTCAGGTTATAACGAGGTAACACCACCTCCGCAGTCGTATCTTTCGCTTGCTCCATATCTGACTACGAATATACGGATAGTCTGTGGCTTATGGTCCATGGTCGATGGTCAATAGCGTATAGTCCATGGTCCATAGCATATGGTAGGAAAATGGGTATGTACAAGCGTCGCTTGTATTCGTATAAGTAAAGAACAAAGTATTTATTACAGGACATGGACTATGGACTATACGCTATGAACCATACGCCATGGACTATGGACCATCGACCATAGACCGGGCTCTCCAAAAATTACAGCATCGGTAAACACTGCCAAGCCTTTGTTGTTACCTTTGGCAACTGTCATGACTGAAACGAGTAAAAAAAAGGTATTTGATTTTTCCTTACTAGGCAGGGTATTCCATTTTGTGAGGCCTTATAGAGGGATGTTCTATCTCAGTTTGATTTTGGCTGTGGTAATGGCTTTATTTGCACCGATCAGACCCTATCTGATTCAGTTAACGGTGGATACCGCAACCGGTAAGTCTGTTCAGGCTCCCGGATGGCTTAAAACGGTTCTTTTCAATACCGATCTATCTGACGCGAGTCGATTTATTATTTCGGTAACGCTTTTTCAGATCGTATTTCTGGTAGTGGAAACATCGATCCGTTTCATTTTCAGTTTTATTACTGCATCCATGGGTCAGCATGTGGTAAAGGATATGCGTATTGCAGTGTATCAAAAGATACTGGGATTGAATCTTCGTCAGTTCGACAAAACACCCATCGGCACCCTTACCACAAGAACCATTGATGATATCGAACGCATCAATGATATTTTTTCGGATGGGCTGATTCCGATCATAGCAGATTTACTCACCATTATCATCACACTGGCAACGATGTTCTGGATGGATTGGCGTTTGACGCTGATTAGTTTGGCACCCTTTCCAATCATGCTCATTGCTACCTATTATTTCAAAGAAAGTGTGAACAAAAGTTTTATCAAGGTTAGAAATGCAGTGGCCAGTTTGAATGCTTTTGTACAAGAGCATATCACCGGAATGCAAGTGGTACAGGCTTTTGCTGCCGAAGAGCGGGAGATGAATAAGTTTAAAAAGATCAATGCAGAACATCGAAATGCCAATATCAAAGCCATTTTTGCTTATTCCGTATTCTTCCCAATTGTAGAAGTGGTACTTGCCCTAAGCACCGGATTATTAGTATGGTGGATTGCCGGCAAATCATTGGATGCAGGATTGTTAATGGCATTCATTTTATACCTGAATCAGATATTTCGTCCATTGCGTGTGATTGCAGATAAGTTCAATGTCTTGCAAATGGGAATGGTAGCAGCAGAAAGGGTGTTCAAAGTATTGGACAATAGCGATGAGTTGAGTGCAAAAGATCATGGTAATTTTCAGCCAACTCATATCAAAGGCGATATTGATTTTGAACAGGTTTCATTTGCTTATGTAGATGAAAACTTTGTGTTGAAAAATATCAGCTTCCAAGTGAAAGCCGGTGAAACGGTAGCGTTGGTTGGACATACCGGTAGTGGTAAAACATCAATTATCAGTTTACTGAATAGATTATATCATATCCAAAAAGGAGTGATCAAAATTGATGGGGTGAATATCAATGATTATGATATTGATCGCTTAAGAAAAAGTATGGGAGTGGTATTACAGGATGTATTTCTTTTTTCCGGTTCTGTCATGGATAATATTACCCTTCGCGATCCATCTATTCGTAAAGAACAAGTGATAGAAGCAGCAAAGCTGATAGGGGTGCATGATTTCATCATGCAATTGCCTGGTGGATATGATTACAATGTGATGGAAAGAGGTAGTACACTGAGTTTGGGACAAAGACAATTGCTTTCCTTTATCCGAGCTTTGTTGTACAATCCATCCATTTTGATATTGGATGAAGCCACATCTTCCATTGATACGGAAAGCGAAATGCTGATTGAAAAAGCCATCGATAAACTCATCTCAGACAGAACGTCAATTGTGATTGCTCACAGACTTTCTACCATACGTAAAGCAGATAAAATTATCGTGCTGGATAAGGGTGAGATCAAAGAGATCGGTAGTCATGATGAACTCTTGCTCATGGGCGGATTTTATGCTAAATTGCATGAGATGCAGTTTGAAAAAAAGAAGACTGCATTTGTAGGATAATGTCTACCAATAAAAATAATACACCTGATACCTCAAAAAATGTTGTGAAAGAATCACAGCCTGTATATGGTTTTGTTACAAAGTCCCCGGAAGAAAAAATACTAGACTTAGTTAATCGATCAGATATGGAAAAGCTTCATGCTTTTACCCGAATGTTAAAACGTAATGCCACACTCAAAAAGGCAATCGTTCTCCCGTCTCAAAAAGATTCAACTCTTTAAGTAATCAATCATGGATATATTGGATGAGGAATTCATAGCGTTTTGGAGAACCTTAAATGCATACAAAGTAAGGTATATCATGGTGGGAGGGTTGGCCACTTTTTTTCACGGATACAATAGGGTTACTCAGGACGTTGATATGTGGATTGATGACACTTTAGAAAACAGACAAAAGTTGAGGCAGGCATTTAAAGCGCTAGGGCATGGTGATTTGCCTTCATTAGAAACAATGGAGTTTGTTCCCGGCTGGACAACCTTCTATGCTGCCGGGGTCGAATTGGATATTATGACGTCTATGAAGGGGCTTGAAGGCGAAAGCTTTGCTACCTGTTATGAAAATGCATCAATCGTAGAATTGGATGGGGAGAAAGTCCCTTTTTTGCATATTAACCACTTGATATCCAATAAGAAAGCTGTAAATCGACCCAAAGATCAGATGGATGTTTTACACCTGGAAGAAATAAAAAAACTGAAAGAAAAAACAGATCCGCCAAAGAACTGATCTTTTCCTTTTTTTTCTCCTAAATCATTTACACTTTTCACCCCCTTTACCCCTATCTTTGCCGCAAATTTCGAGACAGGTATGGCCCGCATGAGTGTAAAATCTTTACTGGTAGCGACTTTCAGCCTTTTCACATTGCTGTTTTCTACTTTTTCATATGCCAATGAAACGCCTCAATCTGCAGCTGCAGGTCATGGCGAAGGCGAGTTTAATGTAACCGAAACCATACTCGAGCACATTAAAGACGACCACAGCTGGCATTTATGGGGTCATACAACCCTTCCTCTGCCTGTAATCCTTTACTCTGATAAGGGATTAGAGGTATTTTCATCAGCAAAACTGATGGACGAACATCATGAGCCTGCGATGTATGCTGGTCATTATAATTATAAGACCATCGAGGGTAAGATCAAAGTGGTGAATGCGGATGGTTCTATAGACGAAGCGGCTTCTGCCAAAGTGTGGGATTTTTCTATCACCAAGAACGTGGCTTCGCTTTTCGTTTCAATTCTGATTTTGTTATTGGTATTCTTGACTGTTGGTGGTGCTTATCGTAAAAGAGGTGTAAAGTCTGCACCTAAAGGATTGCAGTCATTCATGGAGCCCATCGTTTTATTTGTACGCGATGAAGTGGCGAAACCCAATATCGGTCACAAGTATGCGAAATACATGCCTTTCTTGTTGACCATTTTCTTCCTGATCCTGATCAACAACTTTTTGGGTTTGATTCCATTTTTCCCGGGTGGTGCGAATGTGAGTGGAAACATTGCATTCACGATGACTTTGGCCGTATTCGTATTCATCGTTGTAAACCTGAATGGTAACAAAAGTTACTGGGAGCACATTTTCTGGATGCCGGGTATGCACTGGAGCATGAAATTGTTCTTAGCACCTATTGAATTGATTGGTGTATTCACCAAACCCATTTCATTGATGATCCGATTGTTTGCGAATATCACAGCGGGTCACATTCTTGTATTGAGCTTAATCTGCCTGATCTTCATATTTAAAACTGTGTTTGCATCTGCTATTGCAGTTCCTTTTGCAGTGTTCATTGGATTGATTGAATTGCTTGTGGCATTCCTGCAGGCATACATCTTTACCATGTTGAGCGCTATGTATATTGGAATGGCAACAGAAGAGCATCACCATGAAGCAGCGCATCATTAATAAAAACTTTTTTTCACTCACAATTAAAACATAAAACAATGGTAGTAGGAAGTGTTGCCGCAATCGGCGCTGGTTTAGCTGCTATCGGTGCCGGAATCGGTATCGGTCAGATCGGTAAAGGTGCAGTAGAAGGTATTGCACGTCAGCCGGAAGCTGCTAACGATATCCGTGCAAACATGATCGTTGCTGCGGCTTTCGTGGAAGCGGTTGCCCTGTTTGCGGTGGTAGTTGCCCTGTTGGGTAACGGATAATCCGTTCAACTTTTTATACAGACCCCATGCAAAGGGCGGAAGGGTCTGTATAACTTTCAAAGAAAGAAATTTCAAACGCTGTATAAACATAGTTTATGTTATTAGAGATCAACCCGCTAGTATTACCTGATATCGGATTAGTATTCTGGAATACCATTGCATTCATCGTTTTATTCTTTGTATTGCGTGCTAAAGCATGGAAGCCTATGCTGAAAGCCATTCATGATCGCGAACAAGGAATTGAAGATGCTTTGAGCAAAGCCGATAAAATGAAGGCTGATATCGCTGCTATGCAAAGTGAAAATGAAGCATTGCTGGCAAAAGCCCGTGAAGAAAGAGCACAAATGATCAAAGAAGCAAAAGAAACTGCCGATAAAATGGTTGCTGATGCTAAGGAGAAAGCGAAGAACGAATACGACAGAATTGTTGCTGATGCTCAAGTGGCTATCAATCAACAAAAGAATGCTGCCTTAACGGATGTTAAGAATCAAGTGGGTTCTTTAGTGGTTGAAGTAGCAGAAAAAGTATTACGTAAAGAACTTGCTAACAAAGCTGATCAGGAAAACTATATCAAGCAGTTGGCGGAGGGAGTGAAACTGAATTAAAGCCAATTTGAAAATGTGGTAATTTGAAAATTTGAAAATGAGGGAAAGACTTCATTTTAATTTCAAATCTCCAAAGTGCCATTTTCAAATTTTCAAATTCTTAAATTTTCAAATTAAAATACATGCAGAATCCACGTTTGGCAGGAAGATACGCTAAGAGTCTGGTTGACCTCGCTACAGAAAAAGGTCAGTTAGAAACAGTGTATGCGGATATGAAGTACCTGCAGGCTGTTTGTAAAAGCAGCAGAGATTTTGTAAACCTCTTGAAGAGCCCGGTAATAAAAGCAGATCAAAAGAATAGCATCATCACAGCCGTTACTTCCGGAAAGATCAGTGAAATGACAGCAGCCTTTAATAACCTATTGGTAAAAAAAGGACGTGAGGGAGATTTGTATGAGATCGCTAATGCATTCATTGATCAATACAATGAAATCAAAGGCATTCATAAAGTAGTATTGACTACTGCTGTGCCAGTAAGCGAAGAATTAAAAAAATCGATCGAGCAAAAAGTAAAAGGCGAGAAAAGCTTTGCCAATATAGAATTGGAAACCAAAACAGATGAAAGCCTGATCGGCGGATTTGTTCTTGAATTCAATAACAACTTGGTAGATGCAAGCATCTTGCGCGATCTGAAAGACATTAAAAAACAGTTCCTGCAGAATTTATACGTTCAGCAGTTACGATAATAATAAACACAATCATCATTAAAAGAATACAGTATGGTGGACATTAAACCCGATGAAATATCAGCGATACTGAGACAGCAGCTCAGCAATTTCAATGTATCTGCCGATTTAGAAGAAGTGGGTACCGTGTTACAGGTAGGTGACGGTATCGCCCGTGTGTATGGCCTGAATGGCGTACGCAGTGGTGAACTGGTTGAATTTGAGAATGGCACCAAAGCCATCGCCCTAAACCTTGAAGAAGACAACGTGGGTGTGGTATTGATGGGAGAGAGTGGTGAAATCAAAGAAGGCGCCAAAGTAAAAAGAACCGGTAAGATCGCCTCTATTAAAGTAGGTGAAGGTGTGGTTGGTCGTGTGATCAATACCCTTGGTGAACCTATCGACGGTAAAGGTCCAATCACTGGTGAATTATACGAAATGCCTCTGGAGCGTAAAGCACCGGGTGTAATTTATCGTGAGCCGGTAAAAGAACCATTACAAACCGGTATCAAAGCGATCGATGCGATGATCCCAGTTGGTCGTGGTCAGCGTGAGTTGGTGATCGGTGACCGTCAGACAGGTAAAACCGCTATCTGTATTGATACCATCATCAATCAAAAAGAATTTTACGATGCAGGTAAGCCTGTATATTGTATATATGTTGCGATCGGACAAAAAGCTTCTACCGTTGCCGGTGTAATGAAGACTTTGGCTGATAATGGTGCGATGGCTTATACCACTATCGTATCTGCATCTGCATCTGATCCTGCTCCTCAGCAGTTCTATGCTCCATTCGCTGGTGCAGCTATTGGAGAATTCTTCCGTGATACCGGTCGTCCTGCTTTGATCATTTATGATGATCTGTCTAAGCAAGCGGTGGCTTATCGTGAAGTATCATTGTTGTTGAGAAGACCTCCGGGACGTGAAGCGTATCCTGGTGACGTGTTCTACTTGCATAGCCGTTTGTTAGAGCGTGCTGCAAAAGTGATCGCTAACGATGATGTTGCTAAAAACATGAACGATCTTCCTGAGTCTATCAAGCACCTTGTAAAAGGTGGTGGTTCTTTGACTGCTTTGCCGATCATCGAAACACAAGCAGGTGACGTTTCTGCATATATTCCTACCAACGTAATTTCTATCACTGACGGACAGATCTTCTTGGAAGGTAACTTGTTCAACGCAGGTATCCGTCCGGCGATCAACGTAGGTATCTCTGTAAGCCGTGTGGGTGGTAACGCACAGATCAAATCCATGAAGAAAGTAGCAGGTACACTGAAACTGGATCAGGCGCTTTATCGTGAGATGGAAGCCTTCTCTAAGTTCGGTGGTGATTTGGATGCTGCTACCAAACTGGTATTGGATAAAGGTGCTCGTAACGTGGAGATCCTGAAGCAGGCTCAATACTCTCCTTTCTCAGTAGAAAAGCAGGTAGCTATTATCTACCTCGGTACACAAGGTTTGTTGCGTGAAGTGGCAGTCAAGAAAGTAAAAGAGTTTGAAGCGCACTTCCTGATGGAAATGGAAAACAAATTGCCTGATATTTTAGCTGAATTCAAAAAAGGCAACCTGCCTGAAGACGGTATCAACAAAATGGTTGAACTGGCGAAGAGTTTGATGCCTCAATACAAATAATCAGTCCTAAACTGTTATACAAAGCCCCGAAACTATTTCGGGGCTTTTTTGTTCATTGGATTGACAGCATCCTGTATTATTAGGTAACTTTCATTACGCATCTTTCAATCAATAAACATATGCATCAGGTATTAGAACAACATATCAGAGCGAAACTTGGTACCGATACAGCGGGATTGGAAGAAGTGATCTCTTATTTCCAGCCATTGGAGTTGAAAAGAAATGATTACTTGTTAAGAGAAGGAGAACTATGTAGGTCTTGTTACTTTATTGTAAATGGAGTTATTCAAGTATTCACCATCGATGCGGTTGGTAATGAAACAACAAGAGATTTTATTCTAGAAGAACACTGGTTGATGGAGATCAATAGTTTTTTGCAACAAATACCCTCCAAGGAATTTTTTCGTGCAGCCGAACCTTCGCAGGTGTTACATATCAGTCGAGAGCATTTTATGGATTTATCTGCAAGGTTTCCTCAATTTGAAAAAATGTATAGACAAATACTCGAGCTTTCTTATGCTAACTCAGTATATCGTATCAATAGTTTTGTATCGATGGATGCATTGGAACGGTTGCGTTGGATGATGGATCATCAGCCTAAACTTTTCACTCGCTTATCCAGTAAAATGATCGCGTCTTATCTTGGCATCTCTCCTGAAACGTATACCCGATTAAAAGGGAAGTTGTAAAATCTTGACATTTATCAAGAGCCATCCATGTTAGCTTTTTCATTTTTGTGATGATCATTTTTAAACCTAAATCATCATTATTATGAAAGAGTATCTGTTATTGTTCTACAATCAATCCGGAAACGGACAGTATATCAATTCACCGGAAGATATGCTCGAAGACATGCCCAAGTGGCAGCAATGGATCGGCAATATTGCGATGCAGGGAAAACTGGTATCGAGTAAGCCGATTGAATTCGATGGAACCATTGTTGATCAGAAAGGGGTACAAAATGGCCCTTTTATTCAGCAACAGATTTTATTAACGGGCTATCTGATCTGTAAGGCAGAAAGTATAGCGGAAGTAACAGACTGGTCAAAAAGCTGTCCGATTCTGAAATATGAAAAAGGATCAGTAGAAATTCGCCCAATCATGCCATTCGAAATATAAACCTCTAAATACACATCATATGCAAAAAGTATTGGCAACAGGTAAATGGCTGTTTGTTCTGTCCTTCCTGTTATATACCGGACTTCATTTCGGATTACCACAAGTGGGTGCTGATATGATACCCTCTTTTTTTCCGGGAAGACTTTTTTTAAATTATGCAACCGGCGTGCTGATTACTGCTTTTATATTGAGTTGTTTGATCGGTAAATACGACCAGTTGGCTTCTTTACTAATGGCTCTGTATGTATTACTGATGATCTTTCTGATTCATATTCCCAGGGCTGCAGAAAGCAGTAATGATATGTTGAATATTTTTAGGAATATCATGGTCATTGGCGCTTTGTTGATGTATGCAAAGGCATTTGCAAAGGATCGATTTATTGCTTGATTATTTAAAATACTGGAAATGTTGCGGAAGGAATTACAATCTTGTAATTCCTTTTTTGTTGAAATACAATGACTTAGGAAATAATACGCTAATCATAAAAAAGTTTTAAATATAATTTGGTTTATAAAATAAACTATTCTATGTTTGTCCTGTCAAAATAACTGAGTAATGAAAAAATGGATGATAAGTTTGATCGTAACACTGTTAATCAGCGGGGTTCAGGCACAGATCAAGGTGACAGGTTCTGTGAAAGATCAAAAGGGTCGTATTCTGGCGGGAGCCAATATTGTTGTCAAAGGTTCTTATGATGGAACGGTTTCAGATTCTACCGGTAGCTTTTCTTTCAAAACCTACGAGAAGGGCAAACAATTCATTGTTGCCAGTAGCATCGGCAATAAAACAGTAGAGCAAGAAGTAAACATCGATTCTCTTCCTATTCATATTGATTTTATTTTGAAAGAAGAAATCAGCGAATTGAAAGCTGTAACTGTTACCGCAGGAAGTTTTGAAGCAGGTGATAAGAAAAGAGCAGCAACAGTTTTAAGTTCTTTAGATGTATATACCACTGGTGGGGCGAACGCAGATATTTCTGCTGTGGTAAAAACATTACCTGGTGCACAGCAAGTAGGAGAACAGGAAGGATTATTTGTACGAGGCGGCGCCGGTTATGAAGCCAAACAATTTATTGATGGGACTTTGGTAAACAATCCATTTTTTGCCAGTGTACCTGATATTGCATCGCGCGGACGTTTTGCCCCTGCTTTGTTCAAAGGCACTGTATTCAGCACAGGGGGTTATTCTGCATTGTATGGACAAGCATTGTCTTCGGCATTGATCATGGAAAGTATTGATATTCCTGATCGATCAGAAGTATCTGCCTCTATCTCATCGGTTTTTTTGGGTGCAGGTTTACAGAAAGTAGCAAAAAATAAAAAATCTTCCTGGGGTGGTAACTATGGTTATACCAACTTGCTTCCTTACTTCAGCATCGTCAAACAAAAACCTGACTATTTCCGTATGCCGGAATTTCATACCGCTGATCTCAACTTCCGTATGAAAACCAAAAACGGTGGTATGCTCAAATACTATGGAACTTTTGGAGCAAGCGATTTAGGTTTACGCAGAGCAAACATTGATGACCCTAACTTGAAGAATGCCTTCGGTCTCAATAATATCAATGTATACAACAATTTAAGTTGGAGAGAGAATTTGGGAAATGGCTGGAAAATGAATCTAGGGTTGGGTTATAGCACCGATTATAATGATATTGATCAGCAGATTCAGAATCAGCAAAACCAAAAAATCACAACCGGACAGCCATGGATTGATAACAATAATTTTACCATTAAAACGCGCTCAGATCTTTCACAAATCAAAGCGGTGTTTGATAAACGATTGAGTGGAATCAGTGTATTGAGAACAGGTGGTGAATACATGTATTTCTATAACAGCAGTACATTCAACAATCAAAAAGCAACATTGCCCGATCATTTCAAAGCATTGTTTACAGAAGCGGATCTGTATATCACCAATGATTTAGCTGCCAAGGTAGGGGTTCGTTTTGAACACTCATCTCTGATCAACAAAGCCAATATCGCTCCTCGTTTATCGCTCGCCTATAAAACAGGAAAAGGAGCACAAATGAGTATTGCTTATGGTGAGTTCTATCAAAAGCCCGAAAATAATTATCTCTATACTACTACGAATTTTGGTTACTCAAAAGCTACCCATTTTATTGCCAACTACATCAAGAATACAGCTTTACAAACCTTTCGTGTAGAGGCATTCTATAAAAAATATGATGGATTGGTAAAAACACATCCGGTTTTAAATAATGCAGGGGCCGGTGATGCCAAGGGGGTTGAGTTATTTTGGAGAGATAAAAAAACAATCAAAGGATTGGATTACTGGATCAGTTATTCTTATCTCGATACCAAACGTGATTTCCTCAATTATTCCAAACAACTACAACCCACATTCGCAGCCAATCATACTGCCTCTTTTGTAATGAAACGTTTTATCAGCAAGATCAACACGGGCTTCAACTTTACCTATTCCTATGCAACTGGTCGTCCATATTATAACTTGGTTCAAAATGGTTCTCAATTCACCATTGCAGATCAAGGAAAAACGATCGATTATCATAATCTGGGTTTTAGTTTCAATTACCTCACTTCAATGGGAAAAGCATATGCGGTATTTGTAGGTTCAGTTACCAATGTCTTAAATAGTAAACAAATATTCGGATACAATTACTCGAATAATGGACAAAGAAAAGAAGCCATCACTCCACCGGCACCGCAATTCTTTTTCTTAGGGGTATTCCTGAGTTGGGGAGTGGATAGAAGGCAGGATGCAATAAATAATAATTTATAGGCTACAAGTTTCAGGCTACAAGCCACAAGAAAAAGTGAAAAGTCAAAAGTGAAAAGTCAAAAAAAGATCTCCGAAGGAGTCCTTCGGACAAGTAATCATAAATCAAAAAATCAAAGATCAAGAAATCGCAGATCTAAAAATCAAACTTAACAAAATGAACAACGAACAACGCGATGAACAACTTTGGCAGATGGCAAAAGCCAGAGTAGGATTTAAATGGAGCCTTTTCAGCTACCTAATTGTAAATGCTTTTTTAATAGGGGTCTGGTTTTTTACATCCGGAATCGACTCCTACTTCTGGCCCATCTGGGTGATGTTAGGATGGGGTGTTGGATTGGCTTTTCAATACTTCCACGCCTATCACGGCACGAAATTTTTATCTGCTGCGGAGGAGTATGAGAAGTTGAAGGAGAAAGAAAAATGAGCTACAGGCTGCAGGCTGCTGGCTTCAAGTGAAAAGTCAAAAGTCGAAAGTCAAAAAATAAAATCTCCGAAGGAGTCCTTCGGACAAGAAATCACACCTGCCTGTCGGCAGACAGGGATCTAAAAATCAAACTTTAAACCATGAAACAAATCATCATCATTTTGTCCATGTTTATTGCAGGACAACTGACTGCACAAACCAGATATGAAGCTGGAATGCAAAAAGGATTAGAACAATTCGGAGCTGCTAAGACAGCAGAAGATATGGCTGCAGCTTCTGCATTTTTTGAACGCATTGCTGATGCAGAAAAAGACAAATGGCTGCCTTATTATTATGCGGCTTATGCCAATCATCTAACAGGTTGGATGAATCCCAAAGCTGATAAAGATAAAGTAGCAGAAAAAAGTAAAGACCTGTTAAGTAAAGCAGAAGCATTGGAAAGAAATGCAGATACCTATTGCATGCGTCAAATGATTGCCATTCAACAAATGAATGTTGATCCTATGGCGCGTTGGCAGACGTATGGTACAGAGGCATCCAATGCTTTAGCAGAAGCCAAAAAAATAGATGCGAACAATCCACGTATCTATTTATTGGACGGACAAACTTTAATGTATACACCGGAGGCATTTGGTGGTGGTAAAGCAGTGGCTAAAAAATTATTTGAGAAATCTATTCAATTATTTGAAACCTATAAGCCTCAATCTGCCATGCATCCGAATTGGGGAAAGGATCAGGCAGCTAAATTGTTAGCTGCATGTCAGTAATTTTCTGACGAATACACACAAAACAAAATGGTGATCCAATAACTTTAAAAGATGGAGCAACTATTCACACCTTTATTGATACTCCATATTTTGGGAGGTAGTGCCGGATTAATTACCGGCACTATTGCCGCATTAGTAAAAAAGGGTTCTAAACCTCATTTATTATCAGGCAAAATATTTTTCTGGGGAATGTTCATCGCATCATTCAGTGCATTGATTTTGAGCTGGGTTCCCGGACATGAAAGCCTTTTCCTTTTTGCAGTAGGTGGTTTTACACTGTATATGATTGTAAGTGGCTATCGAATTGTATTAGTGAAACGAAAATCCAAGCAACAAGAACAAGGTTTTTCAACCATAGATTATTCGGTCACTCTATTTGGATTTTTATTTGCTGTTTTTTTATTGATTCAGTCGGTCAAAGGTCTTTTGCACGGAAATACATTCAGCATTGTTCCAGGTGTATTTGGATTGATTTGTATGAGTTATGTTCTTTTGGATATCAGACTTTTGACGGGTAACAGCACAGTTAAACAATCTTGGATGTATAATCATATTGTAAGAATGATGGGTGCCATGATCGCATCTTATACTGCTTTTCTAGTAGTGAATGTACAAATTGATATGCAGTGGATATTATGGCTACTCCCTTCTGTTATCGGTAGTATCTTTATTACGATATTTCTAAGAAAATATACAAGACCCAAAAACAATACTTATGTCAAACATTGATTACCAAAACGATCAGGATAAGTCGTTCTCTCCTGAAGAGAGCCTGCAACTTATCCAAACCATGATTCGAAAAACAAAAGATTCGGTTGCGGTAGATAGTTTTTATCTTTTGTTCTGGGGATGGTTGGTATTTGTTTGTTGCTTGGTTGAGTATGTACTCATGGTATACTACAGATATCCTCATCATAGTTTTGTGTGGGGCGCGATGCCAATTGGAGGTATTATTACTGCTATCTATAGTTCCAGACAGGCACGCAGACAAAAATCAACCACATATATCGAAGAGGCACTAAGTTATTTATGGATTGCGATTGGAATATCCTTTTTTGTGATGGTAGTTGTAAATGTGGTATCAGAAGCTTGGAGAACAGCTTTTACCTATTACATCTTAATGTATGCAATAGGAACTTTTGTGAGCGGTAGTTTAATTCGGTTCAAACCACTGATTATAGGGGGTCTATTAAATTTTATCATCGCTGCTGTTTCTATAAAGTTTAATTTCGCGGGTCAGTTACTCATGGGTGCGTTGGCTATTTTGATCAGTTATATCATACCCGGACATTTATTACGCATACGATACAACACTAAAAAGAATTAATCCATGGCAGACGAAAAAAAAATGACCGAACAGGAGAGTCTTGACCTGATCAGGAATATGATCCAAAAGGCCAAAGGCAGCTATCATGAAACCGGTATTGGTTCTCTGTTGTGGGGAACAGTCGTTACCATTGCATCAGTAGTGACGTATTTTCAGCGTACCTATGATTTCTACATTGGTTTTGATATTTGGTTACTGGTATTAGGAGCCATTATTCCTCAAATCATTATTTCCATTCAGGAAAAGAAATCGAATAAAGTAAAAAAGTATGAGGACGATGCTTTGAACGCTATTTGGCTAGTATTCGGCATCACAATTTTTGGTTTGAATGCCTACCAGATGATAGTTCCTGATGTTACAGATAAATTCATTCAACTAGAAGGATGGCAACTGACCAAACATTATCTGGATAATACAAAGCCCGATGAGCCAATCCATACATTTACACCCAGTATCTACTCTTTATTCATACTCATTTATGCACTTCCAACATTGGTAACCGGCATGGTAAAAAAATTCAAACCTATGTTGTATGGGGCATTGATTACATATGGTTTATTCATTTGGTCTTGTTTTACCATTACTGAATATGACTTTTTATTGGGAGGAGCAGCAGCATTGATTTGCTGGTTTATTCCGGGAGTAATTTTAAGAAGAAAATATCTAGCCCAACAGCAAGCGAATGTTTAAAGAGCTCGATCCCATATTACATTCTCAATTGCGACTGGCAGTCGTGAGTTTGCTCATTGGCGTGAAAGAAGCTGAATTTACTTTTATCCGTGAGAAGACCAATGCGACTGCCGGAAATCTGAGCGTACAGGTGCAAAAGCTCAAAGAAGCAGGTTATATAGAGGTGACCAAACAATTCAAAGACAATTACCCTCAAACCACCTGTAAAATTACGCCTAAAGGCATAGAAGCTTTTGAAGCTTATGTTCAGGCGCTACAGCAATACCTTCAAGTGGGGAAAGAATAGCGCTTTTCTCTCATTTTTCACATTTCTCCAACGGAGTCCTAAGGACACTTTTCACCTTCTATGAACTTACTCCGTACCTTCGATGTTATACATGGAAATGCAGGAAATTATACAGGTAAAAGGTCTTACCAAGTCTTTCAAGAACCTTACAGCAGTCGATAATCTTTCCTTTTCAGTTCGGGAAGGGGATGTTTATGGATTTTTGGGTCAAAATGGAGCCGGGAAAAGTACAACCATCCGAATGTTGCTAACACTAATTGAACCAACAGCCGGATCCATTGATTTATTTGGTCTCTCTCTACGTTCACACCGAACCGAAATTCTTCGACAAATTGGGGCTGTAATTGAAAAGCCGGATGTTTACAAATACCTCAGTGCTATTGATAATCTTCAACTGTTTGCCCGATTAAGTGGATTGAAACCTACACAACAACAGCTGATGCAACAACTTGAGATGGTGGGTCTGGCACCCCGTGCAAAAGACATCGTGAAGACATTCTCACAGGGGATGAAACAAAGATTGGGAATCGCAGTTGCATTGGTGCATAATCCCAAATTGATCATTCTCGATGAACCTACAAACGGACTGGATCCGCAAGGAATTGCAGATATCAGAAATCTGATCAGACACCTGAGTAAAGATTTGAATAAAACCATTCTTGTCTCCTCACATTTATTGAATGAGATCGAACAAATTGCTACAAGGGTATTGATCATCGATAAAGGAAAAAAACTGGTAGAAGGTTCAGCGGCAGAATTATTTGATCCCGCTCAAACCTTGATTGAATTGGAGACATTAGACAATGAATCTGCATACCATAAACTGTTACAAAGCAAATGGTCACCTGCACTTCAGCCAAGAAGATCCAATACGATATTGATTAAACTTCATCGCGACCATATTCCGAATTTACATCGCGAGTTGGTAGCTTTGGATATCTCCGTTTTATCCTTACAGCCCAAACATTCACTAGAAGACTTTTTCTTACAGGTAACCTCAGGTCAATATGCGAACACTCATTAATATCGAGCTCTATAAAATTTTCAAAAGACCACGCACATACATTGCATTTGCAGCTATTACTGCATTGATTGTAATGATTCAGTTTGGATTAAAAGTGGATGGAAAGACTTATGTAGACTTCATGCTCAACGATCTGGGATCTACATTAGAAATTGACGGTAATATCATGAATGGTTATCTGGTCTGTTATGTGATGCTGCAATTGCTCTTAGTACATGTGCCATTATTAATTGCATTGATCGCTGCAGATATGATATCGGGTGAAGCCAATATGGGAACCTTAAGGGTATTGTTATCCAAACCATATAGCAGAACACAATTCATGCTGGCAAAATTTATTGCATCTACCATTTACACACTTCTTTTATTGGTATGGCTGGCATTCCTGGCTTTATTTGTAAGCATGTGGATCTTTGGAACCGATGATATGTTCCTGATGAAAAGTAGTTATGTGGTATTATTAAAAGAGAACGATGTATTCTGGCGTTATATCGGTGCATTCGGATTTGCGGCATTGGCCATGACAACAGTAGCTGCATTGGGTTTTTTCTTATCTGTATTTGCTGAAAATTCAATCGGACCTATTGTAGCCACCATGAGTGTGATCATCTTTTTTACTATACTGAGCACCATGAATATCCCGGTCTTTAATCTGGTAAAACCATATCTGTTCACTACACATATGATTGGCTGGAAAGAATTTTTTGATATTCAGGTAACAGATACCAATGAAGCCATCGTAGGCAGTATCCAATATCCGGAAAGAATCATTAACTCTTCAATTGTGCTATTGATTCATATTATTTTGTTTGTGGTAGCAGCTATTGTTGTATTCAGAAAAAAAGATGTTTTAAGTTAAAAAAAGTCTATGCGAACTATTATCATACTGCTTTTCACTTTTCACTTTTCACTTTTCACTTCCTCCGCTCAGGATATGACCCCACTTGTAATGAAAGTAAAAGCAAAGCTAGATCAGGTAAATGATTACGAAGCGGATGGCAGAATGAAAACAGATGTAGCTTTTATCAAAGCACCGGTAGGGAAAGTGAAAATTTATTTTAAAAAACCCAATAAGTTTCGTTTGCGAAAAGATGGAGGTATCTCACTGCTTCCTAAAGGTGGTGTGTCTGTAAATATGAACTCAATTGTTACTACTGATGAATTTGTAGCGTTGGCAGCGGGAGAAGCAACCGTGGCTGGGGTCAAGACCAAAGTAGTAAAAATGCTTCCTGTTAATGAAAACAGTGATGTTGTATTAACCACCATGTATATAGATGAAGCCAATCTCTTGGTTAGAAAAGCTGTCACTACAACCAAAGAAAATGGTACTTATGAGATTGAAATGACCTATGGTAAATTTTCAAATTTTGGTTTGCCGGATAAAGTGACTTTTAGCTTCAATACCAAGAATTATAAATTGCCTAAAGGACTCACATTGGAATTCGATGACAATGAAAAGCCGCTCACAGAGGAACAAAAATTAAAAAATAAAAAAGGAAGAGTTGAAATCGTATATACCAACTATATTATCAATAAAGGAATTGCGGATATTGTTTTTAAATAACTAAAATACCTCAATCGCCCAGCTTCTATTCATCATTGTTTTAGGAGCGATTGGATGAATACCTTCTTTATTGGTAAGATCTCCATTGGTTGTTACGGTATCTGCAATACCACACCAAGGTTCAATACAAACAAAGTCTGCATCTTTAGCACTCCAGATACCCATGAATGGAAAATTTTCATAAGAAACTTTGATTCCGTGCGGGTGTTTATCCGAAAGGATTGAAATGCTATTGGATTGTAGTGATTTAAAAACCAATGCATCACCATAAAATAAAGACTTGCGCAAAGCAATGGTATCTTCTTGTCGAAAAAAATCGGTAGGGGTGCTTAGTAATAGACCTTCGTCAGACAATGGCCAAATAGGAGCAGTCTCTTTTTGTTCAAATTGTAGGTAGTAATCTTCAAAAGAGGTATCAGCAATCAATGGAACAGCAAATGCAGGATGAGCACCCACAGAGCAATACAGGTCTTCCTCTCCAATATTTTCTATCTGATAACTTACTTTCACTTGATTGGCGATCAATTGATAGTTGATCGAGAAAATAAAATCAAAAGGATAGATAGCTTTTGTCTCATCATCTGATTTCAATGAAAAAGTTACATCATCATCCGTTTGTTTGCTGATGGTAAAGGCTCGGTCTCTGGCGAAACCATGTCTACCCATAGCATATTCTTTTCCCTTAAATGTGTAACGATTATTTTTTAGTCCGCCGACAATGGGAAATAATACCGGACTTTTCTTCCCCCAAAATGCAGGGTTACCAGACCATAGGTATTCAATACCGGTATCTTTTCTATAAATGCTTTGTAATTCTGCTCCTTTGGAACTGATCACAATACTTACATGGTCATTGGATAACTCGCACATGTATTATTCAGTTTCTTCGATACGCTCATCTACTGCATTGGCAATCATTCTTGCACTCATTTTTCGAAGTGGATTTTGTCTCATTTCTGCAAAACCCAGTCTCATGCGAATGATCTCAATACAAGTAAATGTTGCAGCCAAAAACGAACTATGATCAGCTTTTCCTTTTCCAGCGATATCAAATGCGGTTCCATGATCAGGACTGGTTCTAACGGCATTCAATCCGGCAGTATAATTAACGCCTTCGCCAATGGCCAGTGATTTAAATGGAATCAATCCTTGGTCATGGTACATGGCAAGAACCGCATCAAATCTTTCATGCTGGCCTCGGGCAAAGAAAGCATCAGCACTGTAAGGACCAAAAACCATTATCTGGTGTTTGGCTTCTTTGATAGCGGGCTTAATGATATTTTCTTCTTCACTACCAATCAATCCTTCATCGCCTGCATGAGGATTCAATCCTAACACAGCGATCTTCGGTTTATCGATGCCAAAATCTTTTTGCAGACTGGCATGCATGATTTTCAATTTACTGATAATATTCTCCTTGGTAATGTGTTTAGCCACATCAGATACCGTAACATGTTCTGTCAATAAACCGATACGCATATTATCAGCTACCATAAACATCAGTACATCATTCACACCAAATAATTCTTTCAGAAAAGGCGTATGACCAGTATGATGAAAATCGGCCGATTGAATATTTTTTTTATGGATAGGGGCGGTCACCAGTCCGTGGATATGTCCGTCTTTCAATGCCTGTGCTGCTTCTTTCAAAGAAAGAAGACCATATTTTCCACCAGTATCGTTTAACTGACCAGGTGTAATAGCTACTTCCTCTTCCCAGCAATTATAAATATTGACTTGTTTAGGATTCAATCTGCTAAAATCTCTTCCGCTGGCATAGTTGAAATTAATTTCCGGTAAGCTTTTTCTATAGAAGTTGATGCTTTTATTACTGGCAAACACAACGGGGGTGCAGAAATCTAATAAACGATGGTCTCCCAGTGTTTTCAGTATCAATTCAATTCCAATCCCATTCAAATCACCACAAGAGAAACCAATCACCGGCTTTTGCATTTCAGTACTCATCAGTATTGCTTTTGAGGATAAAAATACGACTTTAGTCCATAGTCCATGGATCATAGTGTATAGATGATCAACTATATGCCATGGGCTATGGACTATCAGCCAAGATACTGCCTACCTTTGCCCAATGGAATACACCCTCAAAAAATCACTTGGGCAGCATTTTCTAAAAGATGAGTCTGTGTGTGAGCGTATTGTTGTTTCCTTGCAACAGGATACATTTTCGCAGTTGGTAGAAGTGGGTCCGGGCGGCGGGGCGCTTACGAAGTACTTATTAAAGATTCCGGATATTGATTTTAAAGCGGTAGAGTTAGATGATGAAAAAGTAGTGTACCTCGAAAAAACATTCCCTTCTATTCAAGGAAAAATCATTCACAAAAGTATTTTGGACATATCAGTGCCTTTTACCGATCAGTTTACGGTAGTGGGTAATTTTCCTTACAACATTTCCTCGCAGATATTGTTTCGTATACTGGAATGGAAAGAACAGGTTCCGGTAATGATTGGCATGTTTCAGAAAGAAGTGGCAGAGAGAGTAGTTTCAGGTTCAGGAACTAAAGACTATGGTATTTTGAGTGTACTGATACAAGCCTTTTATGAGGTAGAATATTTGTTTGACGTGCCTCCTGAATCTTTCAATCCACCACCCAAAGTCATGAGTGGGGTGATTAAGCTGAAAAGAAGAGCTGCTTATGAACCGATGAAATCTGAGCGTAGTTTTTTTGTGTTGGTCAAAGCGGCATTCAATCAACGAAGAAAAATGTTGAGAAACCCATTAAAAGGGATGTTCGATACGGAAACCCTACAGGAAGAAATTTTCACAAAACGAGCAGAACAGTTGTCTGTGGCAGATTTTGCAGCACTTACTTATAAAATGAAGTCATAGCCATAAATAGAATAAATACATGTCGGGTTCAAAAGTTATTATTACAGCAAAAGCACATCCTTACCTTTTAGAAAGACTAGAAAAGGCTGGCTATCACTGTGTATATGAACCCTTGATCGGTTATGATGAACTCAAAGAAACGATTACTGATGCGGTGGGATTGATCGTTACAACGCGTTTGAAAATAGACAAGCATATCATTGATGCAGCCACTTCTCTTCAATGGATTGGCAGACTAGGAAGTGGAATGGAATTGATAGATGTTTCTTATGCCGCTGAAAAAGGTATTCGTTGTGAAAGTAGTCCGGAAGGTAACCGGAATGCAGTTGCAGAACATGCATTGGGTATGTTGTTGAATCTCATGAATAAGATCAATAGCAGTAGCCAGGAAATTCGTGAAGGTAAATGGATACGCGATGACAACAGAGCAGATGAATTGACGGGTAAAACGGTTGGTATTATTGGATTTGGGAATACAGGACAGGCTTTTGCCAAATTGTTGGCAGCATTCAATGTTACAGTATTGGCTTTGGATACATATAAATCTGGTTTCGGTGTCAATTATATCAAAGAAGCTTCTTTGGAACAGATTCAACGTTATGCCGATGTGGTGAGTCTTCATTTGCCATTGACAGCGGAAACTTTTCACTATGCAAATGAATCATTCTTTAACGCATTTCAAAAACAGCCCTACTTTTTAACTACCTGCAGAGGAAAAGTGACTGATACAAAAGCAGTCATCAAGGCAATACAAAGTAATCAGATCAAAGCTGCAGGACTTGATGTGCTGGAAAATGAAAAGCTTGAAACGTATACAGCGGCAGAAAAAGCTGATTTGGACTGGCTGCTCTCACAAGCTAATGTGATTGTTACCCCCCATATTGCCGGATATAGCCATGAAGCGTTTTATCTGATGGCAAAAGTGGTATTGGATAAGCTAGGTATAGATAATTAAATCATCCCTCAAGCTTTTATGGTTCTGAAAGTCATGTATCAATTTGATATACAATTAGTTAGATAAATATTGTAAGGTATGGTCTTCTTTTTCGACTTATAATAAAAACACATAAAAGAATCGTTCATTCTGAAGATTTTTTTATTTTTGAATATCTGTGCAACGCTGCAATCAAATGTGGCGTTGTATTTTTTTTACCCTTTTTAAACGAAAGTGTATGAGCGAGAGTACTATGTATGTTACCAAGGAGACATTTGACAAAATGCGTGAAGAGTTGCAGAAGATGAAATCAGTGGATCGTCCTGCTGCCTCGAGAGCCATTGCGGAAGCACGCGAGAAAGGTGATTTAAAAGAGAATGCAGAATATGATGCTGCTAAGGAAGCACAAGGTATGCTGGAAGCTAAAATCAAACAGCTGGAAGGTGCGATTGCTAATGCTAAGATTATTGATACCAGTGATATAGATACCAGTAAAGTAACCATACTTACCAAAGTAACCATCACAAATATGGCCACTAAAAAAACAGTGACCTATCAAATTGTTGGTGAAAAGGAAGCGGATCTGAAAGCAGGTAAGATTTCTGCAGGTTCACCCATTGGTAAAGGTTTGATGGGTAAAGCAAAGGGTGAAGTGGCAGAAGTACAAGCACCCACCGGGATCATCAAATTCAAAATTGAAGACATAACTGTCTAATCATTTGGCAGCATGTTGAAATGACACTTCTTTTTCATTTCAACATGCTTTTTCAATCAACCTCTTTTCTATGACTATTTTCTCGAAGATCATTGCAGGAGAGATCCCTTCATACAAAATCGCAGAAAACGAATATTTTTTTGCCTTTCTGGATATTTTCCCATTAGTAGAAGGTCATGTACTCGTTGTTCCTAAACAAGAGACCGATCGATTTTTTGATTTAGATGAACAATATTTATCTGAAATATTACTCTTTGCAAAACCCATTGCAAAAGCTATTGAAAAAGCATTCCCATGTAATCGTTGTGGCATGAGCGTGATAGGTCTGGAAGTGCCACATGCACATGTACATCTCATTCCTATCAACAGCTCCGACGATCTCAATTTTACCCGCGAAAAACTAAAGCTATCACCCGAACAGCTGAAACAGGTGCAGGAGAAGATACTTGCTGCTTTGTGAAAACAAGTGAAAAGTGTCCATAGGACTCCTTTGGAGAAAGGTCAAAGGTGAAAAGCATATTTCCTACCATCGACTATGGACTATTAGCTATGGTCCATGGTCGATAGTCCATAGTCTATGGCAGAGAACTTTCTCTATCACTTTCCCCTTATCTTTAAGAACCAAAACCCTCCACATGCAAACAACTGCATCCAAAAGAGTCATTAATGGCTGGGCCATGTATGACTGGGCAAATAGTGTATATAATCTGGTGATTACTTCAACTATTTTTCCTGCCTATTTTGAAGCCGTTACCGGCGATGGTAATGACGCTACTTCTAATGATACCGTTCGCTTGTTTGGAAGAGAGTTTGTCAATACCTCCTTATACAATTATGCATTAGGGGTTGCTTTTATCATTGTAGCATTAATGTCTCCGATGTTGTCTTCGATTGCAGACTTCAAAGGGAACAAGAAAAAATTCTTATTCTTTTTCTGTACACTGGGAAGTATAGCTTGTAGTGCATTGTTTTTTTATGACAGCAGCAATCTTGCTTATGGCTTGATGTGTATGATCATTGCCTGTGTTGGTTACTGGAGTAGCCTGGTTTTTTATAACTCATTTCTTCCCGAAATCGCAGCTCCGGCAGATCAGGATAAAGTAAGTGCCAAAGGTTTTGCAATGGGTTATATGGGTAGTGTGATTTTACAGATCATCTGTTTTGTATTTGTTTTAATGCCTGATAAGTTTGGTATCACTACCGGTAAAGCTTCACAGATTTCTTTTTTGCTGGTAGGTATATGGTGGTGGGGATTTGGGCAATTGGCATTGAGCCGTCTCCCAAAAAGTACGCCTGCCGGACAACCCTCTGCAAAAGGAAGTGTGTTTACACATGGGTATAAGGAACTCAATAAAGTATGGAAGCAGCTGAAGCACATGCCAGTTTTAAAAAGATACCTCGCTGCTTTTTTCTTTTATAATATGGGTGTTCAGACAGTGATGCTTGCAGCAACTTTGTATGGTAAAAGTGAATTGAATATCCCTACGCAGAATCTCATCATTGCGATACTAATTATTCAGTTAGTAGCGATTCCGGGTGCTTACACCATCGCCAAACTTTCAGATATGTTAGGCAATTTCCGTGCACTCATGGTAACGGTTTCTTTGTGGATCATACTTTGTATCATCGGATATTTATTACCTCGTGATGGCATCAATGAATTCTATGCGTTAGCAGTATTAGTAGGGTTTGTAATGGGTGGTATTCAATCACTCAGCAGAAGTACGTATGCAAAACTGATGCCTGAGACAAAAGACACGACTTCATTCTTTAGTTTTTATGATGTAACAGAAAAAATCGCTATTGTAATTGGTATGTTTAGTTTTGGGTATATCAATGAATATACCGGCTCGCAGCGTAATTCAGTATTGGCATTGGTTGTTTTCTTTGTAATTGGATTGATATTGCTCACCTTTGCCTCAGCTACAAAACATAAACAAGGAAAAGTAAACTGATCTATGAAATTGTATTCGATCAATAGCGGCAATTTTAAATTGGATGGTGGTGCGATGTTTGGTGTTGTGCCTAAAAGCATGTGGAATAAGTTAAATCCTGCCGATGAAAATAATATGTGTTCATGGGCCATGCGTTGTTTATTAGTTGAAGATGGTAATAAACTGATATTGATCGACAATGGAATGGGTGATAAACAAGATGCCAAATTTTTTGGTCATTATTACCTGCATGGGGATGATACATTGGACAAGTCACTAGCACATTATGGTTTTCATAGAGATGATATCACTGATGTTTTTCTTACCCATCTTCACTTCGATCATTGCGGTGGTAGTATCATTCGAGAGGGAGATCAACTGGTTCCGGCATTTAAAAATGCCATTTATTGGAGTAATGAACGTCATTGGAACTGGGCGGTAAAACCCAATGACCGCGAAAAAGCTTCTTTTCTCAAAGAGAATATTTTACCTATACAGGAAAGCGGACAATTACGCTTTGTGGAAAGTCCGGCTTCCGGTTTTCGAGAAGATGGTCGCCTGCATACTGTGGAACTTTTTGATCATTTTTCGGTTCGATTTGTCAATGGGCATACGGAAAAAATGATGTTACCGCAGATCCAATACAAAGGGCATACCCTTGTGTACATGGCCGATCTTTTGCCTTCAGTAGCTCATTTACCCATTCCCTATGTGATGGCATATGACATGTTCCCCTTGACAACACTACATGAGAAAAAGAATTTCCTACAAGAAGCGGTGGATAATCACTACATATTATACTTCGAACATGATTATCAAAATGAATGCTGCACATTACAGCTTACGGAAAAAGGGGTTCGTGTAGCTGAAACCTTTGCCCTCAATACCCTGTAACTTTTATGGTTTGTAGTAAAACGCCTGATTTTTTTTGACAAAAAATCCGTGAAAAAACGGCATAAAATCGGTGTTTTCCAGACACTTATTCCAATTCTTTCATATTAAGTTTACAATCGAATCCTAGCTTTAACAAGCAATTTTAAAATCCAATGTCCAAAAACCAGGTAGTAGGATGTCCGAGCTGCGGAAGTCGGATATCTTTTAGGCAATTTATTTTGCTCAACAATTTTTCCGCTATCAACTGCGATACCTGCCATGCCAGAGTCGAGATTTCCAATCGTGATGGCAATGCAGTTATCGCAGCTGTTTCTGGAGTTATCTCTGCAGCCACTATTGTTTTTGGTGCCTACATCGGCAAACAGAATTACAATTCTTTTGGATGGGGATTGGCAGCCGGTATCGGATTAGCAACTTTATTTGTGGTCGTTATCTGTCGTATACTTTACAAAAGATCCCAGCTACATCAAAATGTAAATACGCGTCCGATGCACTATCGTGCTACTGAAAACTCTATTGCAATTAACGGTTGAAGCTAATCATTGAGCTCAAAGGATATCGTAGATTTCTGTATTGCATCATATCTACTTTTACACTTCCTACTACAATCGGACTTTCAATTCTTAAAGGAATGTGATTGGGGTCATCACTTACCCATACTGTCATTTTTTCTCCTCCTTCAAACAATGTTCCTTTTACCAATAGCGGCTTGAATTTGATAGCTCTGAATTTTCCGTATTTGGTTTTGATGGTTTCCTTACCCAGGTATTTGATGTATAGATTATACACTTCGTTATCCAGAAACATGGAGAAAGGTATTTTCTCTTCCGGCTTGTATTTACTGAAATCAATATTTCTGGCGTAATAGATAGAACTCAATACATCCTGTATACAACCCGGAACTTTGAAAACACCCTCAGTGGTTACTGCTGTGTTATTCTCCTGGTTAAAAGTGATGTTCTCAAATTTTTTAAAATCGCCCTCTTCGATATTACGGATGAATTTCAAAGGTTGCAGATTCGCAGTATCAATATAGCTTTCATATCGATCTCTAACTTTAAATATCCAATCATAACTCGGATTAGAACTTCCTTTGCCTACGATATGATAGGCTGTTCGGTTATTCATTCTATCCAAGGAAACTGAAAAGTTAGCGGTTCCTGCATTTACATATAATCCAATCACTGAATAAAATACATTGTATGAAATGCTTTCTCCTTCTTCAAATGCCCTGTTTCTGATGCCGCAAAATTCATCACCAGCAGAAATTGGCTGAAATGCCAATAACCAGCCACCCATCAATAAAAACTTCTTCATATCTGCTCTTTAATTGTACGATTAAAAAATCTTACACCCAGTAGGAAAAAACCTCCAATAATAGCTGGAATGATCAGATTCATTATCCAGATACCTGCTGCCGTTGCAACGATGCCTAATGTATTATTACTTAGCATACCGAATAATTGAATGCTGATATTTCCCCTTAGCCCCAGTTCAGCCAGCGTAATACTTGGAATGATCGTCAATACCAGAAACATGACCATTACCAAGGCGGCAGAGTCGAAAAAATTTAGTTTCACATCAAATACTTCAAATAACAAGACATATTGCAACACAATTAAAACGTATCTAACGGCAGAAAAGAATAAAACTTTTGTTAAGAATTGCCATCGTAACGACTCCATATTCTCAACAACAAAACGGTATTTCGCAACAAAAGGTATTTTCTCGAGTAATCGAATGAGCCATGATAACCGAAAGAATAACAAAACAAATATGGATAATCCTACTGTCAGCATACTCATCAATCCGTTCATCCAGAATAACGACAATCCTTCTACATGATGTGTTGCATCCAGAATATTGAAACGCATGTATATCATACCCAATAAACCAAAAACTAAATGAACTATAATCAGGCTCATACTTCCGACAAAAGAAAGTGCGATACCTTTTAATCGATTTCCTTCATCAAGAAATAATACACGTCCTGCGGTATCACCTATCCGGTTAATAGAATTAAAGGCAACAGCGTGACCTGATAATACCGCTTTGAAAGCTTTCCAAAATGATACTTTTTGTATGGATGCTTGTATCATTCTCCATTTCCCTGCTTCAAGGGCATAGTTGATGAATACCAGGATAAAAACTGTCAAAAGTTTTAGCGAGCGTGGACCTGAAAAAGAAGATCGAATCATCATCCATGACTCTTCCAGGTTTTTTTGATTACTAATTTGCTGATAAATAGAAAAGCTCAACCAGATAAAGAGTATCGGTCCAAGGAAATAATTGAGAAATATCTTTAGTTGCTTGTTCAGTGCTGATTGTTTGCTCTTTACAAAGAAAGGGAAAGAAGTGAAAGGTGAAAAGTGAAAGGTGAAAAGCGGTACATAAAACAGTAAAAAATGATTCACCCACTATATTTGTTCCTGACTTTGACCTTTGTCCTTTCTCCACAGGAGTCCTATGGACACTTTTCACTATTTTCATCCCATGGCCAAAGATGAGATCATCCTCGGTATTGATCCGGGTACCCAACTAATGGGGTATGCTTTATTGCGTATCCATAAAGGGCAACCCCAGGTGCTGTTGATGGATGTGCTTAAACTCACCAAAGAAAAAGACATCTATGCCCGTCTTGAAATGATACATGCTCGGGTATGTGAACTGGTGAAGCTATACAAACCTTCCACTTTTGCCATCGAAGCTCCCTTTTTTGGGAAGAATGTGCAAAGTATGCTCAAACTGGGAAGGGCTCAGGGTGTTGCCATTGCTGCCGCTATGCAGGCGGGATTAACGGTAACTGAATATTCACCTAAAAAAGTAAAACAATCCATCACCGGTAATGGTAACGCTGATAAAGATCAGGTATGGAAAATGTTACAACGGATTTTACAGATCGAAGAAAAACCGCAATATTTCGATGCAACAGATGCTCTAGCCGTAGCACTTTGTCACCACTATCAATCATCATCACCCCTTATCAAATCAGGAAAGCCTTTAAAAGGTTGGGAAGATTTTTTGAATAAAAATCCGGAGAGAGTGAAGAGAAAATTTTAGATGTCTGATGTCGGATGTCTGATTTCTGATGTAAAATATTGGATTTTCGACTTTTGATCACAGATTTAAAATCAAATCCGAAATCCGATATCAGACATCCGAAATTACTTCAAGTATCCAGTCAGCACCAGTACCAACAAAATCGTTCCTCCAATAACTCGGTACCAGCCAAATAAACGGAAGCCATGTTTTTGCAGAAAGCCGATAAAAAATTTGATGGCTAACATGGCTACTATAAATGCTACGACATTGCCTACAGCTAGGGCAATCAAATTATCGGTATTGGTAAGCATTTCGGGGGTTTCTTTCCATGCTTTGAGTAGTTTGTAACCGGTTGCAGCAGCCATCGTTGGTACCGCAAGGAAGAAAGAAAATTCTGCAGCCAGATTTCTGGTCAGCTTTTGTTGCATACCGCCAATAATACTAGCAGCACTTCTGCTTACACCCGGAATCATCGCTACACATTGCCAGAAGCCAATCAGTAGTGCGCGAAAAAAACTTACCTCTTCTTCTTTTTCAATAATAGGCTGCTGAAACAATTTGTCGATAAACAAAAGAATAATTCCACCTGCCAACATGGTGATGGCTACCGTAAGAGGACTTTCCAGTAATGCATCAATTTTATCAGAAAAAATAGCGCCCAATCCCAGTGCCGGGATCACTGCAACCAATAACTTGAGATAAAAATTCCAGCGATTCAGTGGGAAGAATTTTTTATGATACAATACCACCACAGAGAGTATAGCGCCTAACTGAATGGCGACTTCAAATAACTTGGTGAAATCGTCTTTGGCAATACCCAAAAAAGAACTGGCAATAATCATATGCCCGGTAGAAGACACCGGCAAAAATTCAGTCAGTCCTTCCACAATGGCAATGATGATCGCGTCGAAAATACTCATGGGTGGGTTTGGGTTAGCATTAGTTAGCAAACAGTGATAGGGTAATGGCTAATAGTTCATAGCTTATGGTTTATAGTAGGCAATATAATACTATAGGCTATGAACCATAAGCTATATGCTCTCGCTACTTCTTCTTAAAAATCGCAAAGATCTCAATCGCCAAACCGATCACGATAAGGATGGGTGCAATGGTGATGCGGGTAGTGCCATACACTTCTTTATAATCAAATACATTCGGATCACTACTTTTGCCGCCACTCATTAAAAAGAAGCCAAGTGCAATAATAACAGCGCCAATAATCATCCACTTATAATTCTCTTTCGTAAAAAGCGGACTCATGGTATTTTTTGTTTCGGTCATGGGAGAGGTTTTTTAAAGTGAGTGGTGAGTAGTGAGTATCTGATTTTTTACTCACTACTGACTACTCACTATTCACTAATAAAGATCATCCAATTTCATTTTTAAATATTTCAATACGCTTCGGTGGGTTGAATAGACTGAAATTCCAACGCCTAATATAATCAAGCCTCCAAAGAGTATAAAAGTCAATTTCCAATCACGGATAGCTTTCAACTGTGGGAACTGACTCTCTGCCCAACTGATGATGCTAAATAATAAAATAATGGCAATACCGGAACTGATCAGTCCGTTCACCACCGCCCTGATATTCAAAGGACGAGCAATGAAACCCCTAGTAGCACCAACCATCTGCATGGTCTTGATCAGGAATCGGTTACTGAACATTGCTAAACGGATGGTATTATCAATACTAATGATCACGATGATACAGAGGATGATGGCAATCACTAAAAATATCAAACCAATCTTTGCAGCACGCTCATTCAAATTACCTACCAATGTTTGGGGGTACTGGATATCGGTGATCTGATCTCCGTACTTAGCCAATAACTCTGTGGATATTTTATTCAGGCTATCCCTATTTACGTAGTCTGCTTTTGCATAAAAATCGATGCTCTCGGGTAATGGGTTCACATCCAAAATCTTCGCCCAATCCTCATTGTTCTCACGATTCCAGATCTCCTGTGCTTTTTTCTTATCTACATAAGTCACCGTTTTGGTATAGGGGCGAGAAGCAATATGCTGCTGAATCTGTCCAATGGTATCCTTATTCAAAGTCCGTAAATAGGCGCTGATACGAATGTCTTCCTTAAAAGCACTGCCTACCGAATTAATATTGAGGAAAAACCAGCCCATGATACCCATGATCAACAAGACCAAAGCCACACCCACAATGGTGTAGATATAATTCGGTTTACTACGCTTTAAAGAAGATTTTGCACTATCTACCATACTTTACATTTTTTATCCCCTTCTCCTCACAGGAGAAGGGCAGGGGAAGCGGTCACAAATGTAGGGTTTTGACGCCTAAAGACTTACATTTGCAACCATTCTAACGATCAATTTGCCATTGAAAATAGAGCAATCTCAACGTATTTGGGTTAAATATATGTTAGGATTGCCGGCAGCCGCTGCATGTGGCCGAATCTCCGGACCTACGCATGCTTTGCTGACCCTTCAATAACGATCAAACAGCATAAAAATTATAAGTACACGCATAACTTATGGAATACAATTTCAGGGACATTGAAAAGAAATGGCAGAAAGAATGGACGGATACCAAAGCCTACCAGGTAAATAATAACAGTGCCAAGCCCAAATATTATGTGCTGGATATGTTTCCTTATCCGAGTGGGGCCGGATTGCATGTCGGTCACCCTTTGGGTTATATCGCTTCTGATATTGTAAGTCGTTTCAAAAGATTGAAAGGATTCAATGTACTGCATCCCATGGGTTATGATGCGTTTGGATTACCGGCTGAGCAATATGCATTGGAGCATGGGGTACACCCGGCAAAAAGTACTGCTCAGAACATTGATAATTTCAGAAAACAACTCGACAATATCGGATTCAGCTATGACTGGGATCGAGAGGTACGTACCTGTGATGCTGATTATTATAAATGGACTCAATGGATTTTCCTTCAACTGTTTAATAGCTTCTATGATCGTCACCAGCAAAAAGCAGTATCGATTCAGGAACTGATTACCTCTTTTGAACAGGAAGGAAATACCCATCATATTTGTCCGGGTAATCCCACCCTTCAATTCACAGCAGCAGCATGGAAAGCTTTTTCTGAAAAAGAACAGCAAGATATTCTGATGGATTATCGTCTTGCTTTTTGTGGGTATGGTGAAGTAAACTGGTGTGAAGCTTTGGGAACAGTACTGGCCAATGATGAAGTAGTGAATGGAGTGAGTGAGCGTGGCGGACATCCTGTTGTTAAAAAGAAATTGCGTCAATGGTATTTGCGTATCACAGAATATGCAGATCGTTTGCTCAGCGGACTCGACACCATCGAGTTCAGCGAAGCCATGAAAGAAATGCAAACGAATTGGATTGGTAAGTCATCGGGAGCGGAGATCAGCTTCAAGCTGCAGGCTGCAAGCCACAAGCCAGAACAATCAAGCTTGCAGCCTGAAGCTAGCAGCTTGGAGCTCCTCGTCTACACTACCCGCCCTGATACCATTTTCGGCGTAGACTTTATGGTGGTGGCGCCGGAGCATGAGTTGATTGAAAAAATTACGACAGCTGAGCAGAAAGAAGCAGTGGATGCTTATATCACTTATGTAAAAAGCAGGAGTGATCGAGAGCGTCAGGCGGAGAAAAAAATTACGGGATGTTTTACGGGAGCTTATGCCATCAATCCTTTTGATGGAAGAGAAATTCCGGTATGGATATCTGAGTATGTACTTGCCGGATATGGAACCGGAGCCATTATGGCGGTTCCTTGTGGTGATGAAAGAGATTTCAAATTTGCGAAGCATTTCAATATTCCGATCACGAATATCATTGGTGAGGCTTTTGATGGAGTAGATGCCAATCCTACCAAAGATGCCGTACTGGCTAATAGTGGATTTTTGAATGGTATGAAAATGCGTGATGCCATTGAAGTGGTCATCACCAAACTGGAAGAAATGGGTATCGGCAAACGCAAAGTGAATTACAAAATGCGTGATGCTGCCTTTAGTCGCCAACGTTATTGGGGTGAGCCTTTCCCGATTGTTTGGCAGGAGGGTATTGCCTATCCTTTAGATGAAAAAGAATTGCCACTCTTGTTACCTGATGTAGAAAGTTATGGTCCGGGCCCGGATGGAGAGGGCCCACTGGCCAATTTGAATGATTGGAAGAACACAACCTACAAAGGCAAACCTGCAGTGCGCGAAACCAATACCATGCCCGGTTATGCAGGTAGTAGTTGGTATTTCCTGCGCTATATGGATCCCAATAATGAAGAGACATTTTGTGAGAAGAAAGTAAGTGATTATTGGAATCAGGTGGATCTGTATATCGGTGGAACAGAACATGCGGTGGGACATTTATTGTACAGCCGTATGTGGACCAAAGCTTTGTATGACTTAGGATATATTGGTTTTGATGAACCGTTTAGGAAATTGTTGAATCAGGGGATGATACAGGGGAGTAGTAGGTTTGTGTATAGATGGGATATGAAGTTTGCTGCTAGCGCCAGGATGGGAAAACCTTTGCCATTTATTTTTATCTCTAAAGATTTAATTGACAAAGTTTCTGATATAAATATTGAAAACTATATCAAGACTAAAATTAAATCTCTACTTTCCGAATTAGGAATAACCCAAATACATAGCTTAAATGTTGATCGAATAGCTGTTGATGTTAATAGAGTTGACGGTGTTGTTCTAGATATTGATGCTTTTAAGAGTTGGAGATCTGGATATTCAGATGCATTATTCGTTCTTAATGAAGAAGGTGAATATATATGCGGAACAGAAATCGAAAAAATGTCCAAATCAAAATTCAACACCGTGAATCCTGATATATTGGTGGAAAAATTTGGTGCTGATACTTTCCGCATGTATGAAATGTTCTTAGGTCCGGTAGACCAAAGTAAACCCTGGGATACCAAGGGGATTGAAGGGGTGCATCGTTTCTTGAAAAAACTGTGGCGTTTGTTTTTTGATGAAACCAAAGGAAAGATTTGGAACGATGAGCAACCGACTGCTGAAGAGTTAAAAGTATTACATCGCACCATCAAAAAAATCGATGATGATACGGAGCGTTATAGTTTCAATACTGCTGTGAGCAGCTTTATGATTTGTGTGAATGAATTGAGTGATTTGAAATGTCATAAAAAACAAATCCTTCAGGATGTATTGATCCTCTTAACGCCTTATGCTCCACATATTGCAGCGGAGCTTTGGAAGCAATTGGGTAATGAAGGTTCGGTATTGGATGCTTCATTCCCTGTGTTCAATGCATCTTATGTAACAGAAACCAATAAAGAATATCCCATCAGTATCAATGGAAAAACACGTACCAATATTTCCATTGCATTGGATGCTACTGAGGAGCAGGTAAAAGAGATCGTTCTTGCCAATGAGCTGGTACAAAAATGGATGGAAGGAAAACCTTTGAAGAAACTCATCTTCGTAAAAGGTAAAATGATCAATGTAGTTATATAATTTCTGTGCTCTTCTGTGTCTTCAGTGGCAATAAATAATGCCACTGAGAGCACAGAAAGACACAGAATTTTTTATACAATCACACAGTAATATAAAGGCATACCCACCGTAATATTGATCGGGAAAGTAACGGCTAGCGTCATGGGCAGGAAGAGTCCGGGATTGGCTTGTGGTACTGCTATCTTCATGGCAGCCGGCACGGCGATATAAGAAGCACTGGCTGCAAGAATGGCCAATACAAAGCGGTTCGATACATCCGCCGTCACAAACTGACTCAACCATGCCACTGCAATTCCATTGAATAAAGGAACACAGATCGCAAAAGCAAAAGGAAACCAGCCAAATCCAAATAACGATTTTAATTTTCTTCCACTGGTAATACCCATGTCCAATAAAAAGATGGCAAGAAATCCTTTGAACAAATCATTGGTAAAGGGTTTGATGTCTTCTGCCTGTTTATTGTTGGCGAGATAACCGATGACCAGACTTCCTAAAATCAGTAACACACTGCCATTGGTAATAGCATGTTTGGCAACGGATCTTTTAGAGAACTCGTTTGATTCGCTGGTAGAAAAAAATGAAATCAGTAAAAGTCCGACGATAATCGCCGGTGATTCCATTAAAGCCATAACGGCAACCATGTATCCGTGCAAATGCAACTGTTGTTGTTCCAGATAAGAAGTAGCTGTTACAAAAGTTACCGCACTTACTGAACCATAAGCAGCCGCAATAGCACCGGCGTCCAATACATTGAACTTCTTTTTTAGGATAAAGAAGGTATACAATGGAATGATGAGTGAAATGATTATCCCCGATAACATCAACCAAAGAATCTCTTGGGTGAGCACTTCATGTGAGAGTTCTTGTCCACCCCTGAACCCGATGGCAAAGAGCAAGTACAGTGAAATGAATTTTGAGGAATTCGGTGGAATTTCCAGATCACTTTTCAGTAGTACTGCTACAATGCCAAGTACAAAAAATAAAAGAGCGGGGTTCGTGAGGTTTTCCAGTAAAAGATTAAAGTTCATGAATATGGTAAGGGGTAGATGAATAAAAAGAGATACAGGTAACTGTGATCACTTATTGTAGCTCACCTATAAAACCCATCTCCACTGCAGAGCTGATCTTGATCATCTGATTACTCTTTTCAGCTTCTCTGATAGCGTCTAATACTTTTTGTAAACTGATACGCAGCGATTGAATACGTGCCAAAGAAGCACTATGTGGACTACCATAACGCTCCTGATGGCTAAAGTTTTTCATGTTATGGAAGTTGATCTTGCTATTGTACAAGTTGGTCAGTATCTCTTTGGCTTCTTCTGTTGTGAAAATGCCATCAATCAGGTTAATACTACGAATAGGATGTTGTGATCTGGAATTTTGTGTTGTTGTTAGAGTATTCGTTTCCATACATTTAATTTGACCGCAAAGTTGTAAGAAAGAAATCATAAGTATTTATTTATCTTTATTATGTAAATCATAAATAAATTTTATGAACTATACTTTGAATCAATTGGAAATATTCCTATCGGTGGTCAAAAACAAAAGCGTTTCAAAGGCTGCCGAAGAATTATTTCTAACACAACCTGCGGTATCAATTCAATTGAAAAATTTTCAACAGCAATTTGATCTGCCATTGACAGAAATGATCGGTAGAACTTTGTATATCACAGATTTTGGTAAAGAAATTGCTACTTCTGCTCAGGAGATCATGGATCAAGTGATAGGTATTCAACATAAGATGCATGCCTATCAAGGTCAACTCACGGGTCGACTAAAAATATCAGTAGTATCCACCGGTAAATATGTGATGCCTTATTTTCTTTCTTCTTTTATGCGTGAAAATCAGGGAGTGACACTGGAAATGGATGTAACGAATAAAAGTACAGTGGTACAAAGTTTACAGAACAATGAAGTAGACTTTGCATTGGTCTCTATCCTTCCTGAAAAAATGGCGGTAGAAAAAATCGATCTCTTACAAAACAAGCTTTTCTTGATTGGTAAGGCCGGACAAAAAATTAAAAATGTACAGGCAAAAGATATCTTCAATCAATTGCCTCTAATTTTCAGGGAACAGGGCTCGGGTACCCGACAAACCATGGAGGGTTTTATTCAACGGAAAAGAATTAAAGTAGCCAAGAAAATGGAATTAACTTCCAATGAAGCGGTAAAGCAGGCGGTGTTGGCAGGTTTAGGGTTCTCGATCATGCCTTTGATTGGTATTCGAAATGAATTGCGTAATCAGGAATTACAGATCATTCCAATACCCGGTTTACCCATTAAAACCACCTGGAGTTTGATCTGGCTAAAAGGGAAAAAACATGCACCTGTAGCCGCAGAACTATTAAAATATATTAAAAAAGAGAAGTCAAAGATCGTGCATGAGCAGTTCGATTGGTATGAGAAGTATTGACCCTAGAAGATACGCACAGTTGTTTTTATACCCTAATTAGCTGAGTTTACCCTTTTTTTCTGCCACTCTTCCCAACCCTTGTGGAATTAGTGACTCTTATGTTTATCTTACTCCTCCAAAATTATCTTCCAATGAAATTCATTCTTTCATTTTTCATGACCTGTTTGTCGCTTACTGTAATAGCTCAGGGTGGACAAGCATATTTTTTATCGAACCCGGCATTGAGTCCGGATGGAGAGACCGTGGTATTTGCCTTTGAAGGCGATCTGTGGAAAGCTTCAGTTAAAGACGGACAAGCCACACGTTTAACGGCCATGCAAGGGTATGAAACCAGTCCACGTATTTCTCCGGATGGTAAATGGGTAGCATTCAGCAGCCGACAGTTGGGTAATGCAGATGTGTATGTAATGCCATTATCAGGTGGAGAAATCAAAAGATTGACGTATCACAGTGCTACTGATGAAGTAAACAATTGGAGTTGGGATAGTAAGAAGATTTATTTCACTTCCAACCGTATGGGACAACAATCTGCTTTTACAGTAGCTTTAACAGGAGGAACAGCACAACGTTTGTTTGGGGACCATTTTTATTTATTGGATCATGGTATTGCAGAACATCCATCGGGTGATATTTATTTCAATGATACCTGGGAAAGTTCTAATCAATTAACACGTAAGCGCTATAAAGGTCCTTTCAATCCGGATATTCAGTCATACAATCCAGCAACGAAGCAGTATAAGAAACATACTGATTGGGAAGGAAAGGATTTTGGTACTACCATCGATCGTTCAGGAAAAATATATTTTGTTTCTGATGAAGCAAATGGAGAATATAATTTATATAGTATAGAGAATGGAAAGAAGACAGCATTAACAAGGTTCAATACTTCCATTAAAACCCCACTTGTAAATGCCAATGGTAACAAGATTGTATTTGAAAAAGACTATCAGTTATGGATCTATGATGTTACTGCTAAAAAAGCTGAGAAACTGAACATCAGCCTGGTTCGCAATTATGTATTACCTGCTGAAAAAGATTACAATGTTCGGGGTAATATTACCAATTTGGATGTATCACCTGATGGTAAAAAGATCGCATTCACTTCTCGTGGAGAAATTTTTGTAAGTGATATAGATGGAAAATTTGTTCAACAGATCAATAAAGGAAATACAGAAAGAGCAAGAGAAGTAAAATGGATGAGTGATAATAAAACACTGCTCTTCAATCAAACAGTAGACGGTTGGTTGAATTGGTTTACGGTAGCTGCAGATGGTAGTGCAGCTGTAAAGGCAATTACGAATGAAACGAGAAACAATCGTTCAGGTGTTTTAAATAAAGCCAGAACGAAAATGGTATACCTCAGTGGTCGTGATGAAGTACGATTACTGGATTTGAAGACATGGGAAAATAAAACCATCGTGAAGGACGAAATCTGGGCTTTCCAAAATTCAGATCCCGGATTTTCACCCAATGATGAATATGTTTTATTTACGGCGATCAGGAATTTTGAACAGGATGTATTTGTTCATAACATCAAAGAAAACAAGACCATCAATCTTACCAATACCGGCGTAACAGAAGCAGGGCCGGTATGGGGTCCGGATGGGAAGCATATTTATTTTATTTCTGCCAGAACAAAACCATCTTATCCATTCGGAATGCAAAATCCTCGCATTTATCGTATGCCACTGGAAAAAATCGATGCGCCATATCGCAGTGATAAATATGAAGCCTTATTCAAAACTGAAAAGAAAGATACTTCCAAAAAAGAACCGGAACCTATTAAGATAGACATGACCGGTATCATGGAAAGACTGGAACAGGTGGGTCCCAATTTCGGATCACAGTTTCTGTTGAATGTGTTGCAAAAAGGAGAGAAGACCACTATTCTTTATGTGAGCAATCACGATGAAGGAAGAGCAGCTCTCTGGAAAACGGTGTTAGAGCCTTTTGAAGCACCTAAGACTGAAAAAATAAATGGGGCTGAAGCATTCAGTGTTGATTATGCTGAGGGAGGTGATAAAACTATGGTATTGATCAATGGAACGATTTATAAATTGAACCTGGATGGCAATAAAGTGGATCCTGTTAATATTGTACACACGTTTAGACGAAACCTCTCTGGTGAGTTTACACAAATGTTCAAGGAAGCCTGGGCTCATTTACAGGAGAATTTTTATGATGAAAAATTTCATGGAATAGACTGGCTGGCTACACGTAAGCGCTATGAAAGTTTTGTTTCACATGTAAATACAAGAGGTGACTTGCGGACTTTATTGGCAGATATGTTGGGAGAACTGAATTCATCTCACCTAGGATTTAACTCTTTTGGTGATGAAGAAAATGTTCAACTATCTAACCGAACAATGGAAACGGGGATCATCTTTGAAAACAATAATCCTTATAAAGTAAAATACGTCGCAGCAAGAAGTAATGCTGATAAAGCAACGGTAGATGTATTACCCGGAGATGTATTGGTGAAAGTGAATGATGAAACAGTTGATCCTGCTATGGATAGGAGCTACTATTTCAGTAAGCCATCATTAGATGGAGAGATCAGTTTGACATTCAATAGGAATGGTCAAACGGTAACAACGAAAGTACATCCACAAGCATCCTTATTTTCAAATTTATCGGAAGAGTGGAGTGATATTAATCAGAGAAGGGTCGATGAAAAAAGTAAGAAGCGCATTGCTTATCACAATATGAAAGATATGGGAGGTGGAGAACTGGAAAAATTCCTGATTGATATGACACAGGATTTTTATCAGAAAGATGCATTGATCCTGGATTTGCGTTATAATACCGGAGGTAATGTGCATGATGAAGTATTGAAATTCTTAAGTCAGCGTACTTATTTACAGTGGAAATACCGCGAAGGGAAGCTGACACCACAATCGAATTTTGCACCGGCTGATAAACCCATAGTATTATTGATCAATGAACAATCATTGAGTGATGCAGAAATGACCGCACAAGGTTTTAAAGCATTGAAGTTGGGAACCATTATTGGAATGCCAACCTATCGTTGGATCATCTTTACCAGCGGCACCGGATTGGTGGATGGGTCTTTTGTTCGTTTACCAAGCTGGGGTTGTTATAGTTTGGATGGAAAGGATTTAGAGATTACAGGTGTAGAACCAGATATCAAGATTCCTATGAATTTTGAAGATCGCATCAATGGTCGTGATCCACAATTGGATCGTGCTATTGAAGAGATTTTGAAGAAGTTGAAATAATTGTTTTAAAGTTGATAAATAAGATCGCCTCAATGTAAAAATGAAGCGATCTTATTTTTTACTCTTATATGGTTTTATTGTTTTGCCAAAAGGAATGGCAATATTCCCCAAAAAAGCCAGACCATCTATGCCTGTTCCCATGGTATAGGCTGTATTCAGCATGAGCCCCAGTTTTAAATTTTTATTGACTGTCCAGTGATGAGCAATGGTGAGTGGGATGGCCCAGTCTTCAAAATAAGTCCAGTCTGGTCTTGCATTAATTTCTGTAATAATTGTAGGGTTTACAGGATCATTTACCCTATAAAAAGGGAAACTTAATTTTTCAATTTGTACCTGAAACCCGGAAGAAAAGGACCAGGTACCTTTTTTACCACTTGAAAACATACGGTAATAATTGAGGGTGAAGTGCATGCGCCGATTATTTCTCTTTACATCAATCCAGGCACCGAGAGGGTCAGCACTTGAACCATACAAGTCTCTATACCGTGCCTCCTGAAAATACAATGAAATGGCGGATTTTTGATTCAACAAATATTTAATTTCAATCCTATCCATTTTACCAAAGTTGGCACGATTACCTTTTTTATTGGGATAACCGGGTGGAGGAATACCATCATCAGATGTAAGAATATTGGCGTATAACAAATCTAGGTACACACCACTGCCTACTGATGCTTCCCATTTGGAAGGGATTGGTTGTTGTCTAGTATTGCTTTTTTGGGCAAAAATTACTTGTGATATTAATAGATAAATACTTACAATAACAGTTCTCATAATAAACAATTTTAATGGAAGACGCATATGCGCCTTCCATTATTTAAGTTGCTATTCAATTACCAATGTAACCATTACAGAATTCATTCCATAAGGTCTGTAACCATTTAATAATGATGGCGTAGTCGCATTACTTGGTTGTCTTTGATTTGCTGAAACAGCATTGCTGCCGATTATGCTATAATGTTCAATCTTGGAATTGGCAGTTCCCTCAAGCAAATTTTTCACCAGAGGTGCTATGCCGCTGCTTACAAGCGAAGATAATGTAGAACGAGTTGCAGAGTCGCTAACTAATCCTACACCTGCAGTAAGTAAATTAGACCATTGTAATGAATTTGAGCTAAATATATTCGGTTTGTCATACTCGTATAAAAACATCATCTTATCAGGCTGACCTGAACACCAAGGACTAATATTTAGACCAAATGAAACATATTCATTTATATCTCTCTGCATCTTTTTTACTTTACTTCTTTTTATTTTTAAATAACCCCAGCCATGAGCTGACCTGTTAGATTGAATAATAGGATTTGATTGTGGGTTTTGATTAGGGATACTTACTTCTGATACATTTTTTGTGATAGCTACTGCAAATTCAATTTTACCTTCAAATATGCCGTAACCATTTCGTAATAATGTCCATCTTCCATCTTTTACTTTTAATTCCGTATTGCAAGGAGAAGGGTTGGGTAATACTTCTGAATTCTGAATCTTTATGGGGTTGTATTCATCATCTGTTAATCCAATAACGTAAGTAGTTGCTTCAATTGGCATATTACCATTATCAAAATCCGAAACCTTTAGACCGTCATCATAAGTAATGATGTATGTAGGTGTGCTGTACGCATATTCATCATCTACTGTTACTTCATAAAGTGGGTTACCTGCGGCATCGTAAAACATACCATAATTCCATTCAACATTTGTTAAAGGATGATAGGTAAGGGTATAGTTAATAACATCATTAGGATTCCAATTTTCAGAGTAAGGAAAATAGATTTCATATGTAATCGGCTCTTCATTATAACCGGTGTTCTCTCCACCGGTACTGGTTGCAGTTCTGATAATTGTTGATTTGATGTCATAATAAGCTGCAACATCTTCCATAGATTTAAACGAGTGACTAGCAAATTTATTGCTATTTGGGTAATTTCCACTAATAAACACTTTAACGAACTCATCACGAAAACGTTGTAAGAAACTAGGACTTACACCGGGAAGATTTAGCCTATTAGCCTTAAAAATTTCATTGAATGTTAATTCCTCGTCTGTGCCAGATTTTGCAAGTTTAGCAGCAATAAACGCATTAAATTCTTTTCTAATCTCAGGTTTTTGCGAAAATAGTCCCTGAAGTACTAGATACGCATGTTCAAACTTTGCAACAACTTTTTTTTCTTTCTCATTTAAGATTTTCGGCTGTTGATACCCTATTTGCTGGGCTTCTGATTTGATAAAATCTTTCTTACATGCAGTTAGCATTAAGATAAGGATTGCCATTCCGGCACAGTTGTTAATCACTTTTTTCATAAGTTTTGATTTTTTATAAAATAAAGTTTCATAATGCAATATGAATCGTGCATAAATACCAGTCAACTGCGAAAAAACGCAGTTGACTGGTATTTATGTATTTTTTAAAAAAAAGATTAGTAAAAAGCAAAAATAAGCAAAACGGTTAAAACCTTTGCTATACAAGGCTTTATAAAAAGAGTAGTCTTAGTTTGGAAGTCGGTGTCTGGTAGGTTTTGGGCTTAAATTGACAAGGTTAGGTTACTAATTCGTTACCGATTGACAAAGGTAACTATGTAATTTAACTGATTATATTTCAGTCTTTTGCACCCTTTTCTACGTTTCCTTGTAACTCAATGTAATTTAATTTTAAACGTTAAACATTTGAGTTATGGAGCAGACAAAAAAATCGACGTTCAAACTGCTTTTCTATTTGAAAAAAAACGAACTGAAAAAGAATGGTAATGCCCCGATTATGGCACGTATTACCATTGACGGAACCCCGAAAACTTTCGGTACAAAGTTAGAAATCGACCCGAATAATTGGGATTTAAAACACGGTCGTGTTCAGGGCAAAAGTGCGCAGGCATTAAGCATCAATAAAAAACTGGATAATATACGTGGGCGCATCGACAAGATTTATGAGGATATGCTGAAGCACGAGGGCTTTGCGACTGCCCAAAAAGTAAAGCTATCATTTTTGGGTGTCGGCGTAATGGATGATGCTATCCTAAAAGTTTTCAATGACCAAAATGAGGATTTTAAAAAATTGGTCGAAACGGAAGAACGAGCGCAAAGTACCTATAACAAGTATATCACGGTTTACAATCATCTTACCACTTTTATCAAAGAACGCTATCATCGGGATGATATGGCTTTCCGAGAATTGACTGGCGATTTTATCCGGGAGTTTGATTTTTACCTCCGGTATGATTTGCAGTCTTCGCATAACACGGTTTGGGTTTACACGATGCCTGTATTAAGTCTGGCAGAACTGGCTATAAAAAAAGGCTTGATACGTGACAATCCGTTTCAGGATTATAAAATCAGTATGGAAGAAACCGACCGGGGTTATATACTAAAAGAAGATGTTGAAAAGCTGATGATGTGCGTACCAACACACCCACGGTATGAATTGGTAAAAGACCTTTTTATTTTCAGTTGCTTTACTGGACTTGCTTACGCTGATATTAAAAAACTGACAAGGAACAATATTCAATCTTTCTTTGACGGTCATCAATGGATTATCAGCAGGAGGAAGAAATCAGATATTGCTTCCAACGTTCGGTTATTGGAAATCCCCAAACGTATCATTGAGAAATATCAGGGTACTACAAGGAATGAATTTATATTTCCTATTCCGACCAATTCAACCTGCAATACGCACGTAGGCAAATTGATTGAAAAAGCCGAAATTATTACCGAACAAAAAGTTACTTTCCATACGGCAAGGCACACTTTCGGAACTATGTTTTTGACCGAGGGCGTACCGCTTGAAAGCCTTAGCAAAATGATGGGGCATAAAAATATCTCGACCACACAGATTTATGCTAAAATCACAAGCCAAAAAATCAGTAAGGATATGGATTTGGTTACGCCAAAATTCAGGGCAATGGAAGAAGCATTTTTGGCGGCTATATAATTAGCTTTCATTTAATCACAATGAGCAGAACTTAACGGTTCTGCTTTTTTTATGCCCTTACTTTTCCTTTACTCCACTTTCTGTCACAGGCTATCGTAGCCTGCCCAATAATGCCATAAAAATTAGAACAGAATATTTCCACAATCAACCGGTAAAAAGGCAGCTAAGTTATAGCGGGCAGCCACCCCACACGCCCACCAATAAAAAAAGTGAATGAACGGTTTCCCCCTAAAGGAACCCCCATTAAATCATTTTTTTCTTGGTTTTCGCTGTTGCCCGCTTGGATTATCTGCTTTCTTTTTTCCGGTTTTTCTTTTGGAAAAAATTATGCGAAGCGAAGCGGAGCAGACCACAACGGAAGCGGGAAACGAGAAAAGCGAGTGAGTATTTAAACATTTTTTTCAAACATCAAAATTTTAGCATTATGGCACACAACATCAATTTCAACGAGCAAACAGGACGTCATTCATTCTTCAGCGTTCAACAAAAAGCGTGGCATGGTTTGGGGCAAATCGTAGAGCAGTACCCAACAAGCGAGGAAGCAATAGTACACGCAGGTTTAGACTACGAGGTTATCAAATCCCCATTGTTTACACAGGGCAGAACAATGAGCATAGGCGACGGCGGAGAACTGATTGAAGCTAACGACATTTTAGTGCCTAACAGTTTCGCCACACTCCGCACCGACACCAACACACCGTTGGGCGTAGTAGGCAAAGACTACCATATCGTACAGAACCGTGAGGCGTTCAATTTCTTTGATGCTATTGTAGGCGGAGGCGAGGGAATATTGTACGAAACCGCAGGGGCATTGGGCAACGGGGAACGCATCTTCATTACTGCCAAGCTGCCTGACTATATCCGTGTAGGCAACGGCGACGACGTTACAGAAAAGTACATCTTCTTAACCACAAGCCACGACGGTAGCGGAAGTATTACCGCAGCGTTTACCCCTATCCGTATCGTATGCCAAAACACTCTTAACGCTTCTTTGCGGAGTATGACCAACGTAGTGCGTATCAAACACACGTCAGGAGCAAAACAACGCCTTGAAAACGCTCACAAGGTTATGGGGCTTGCTAATACCCTAAGCACACAGTTAGAGAACATTTTTAACGATTGGGCTAAAGTAAGAGTAACAGACCGAGAAGTAAGAAAGCTAATCCAGTTGGCACTATGCCCGAACAAAGAAACGCTTAACCTGCTCAAAAAAGGTGCGGAAGACGAAGTTTCTACTGTGTTCAAAAACACCGTAGATGATGCCTTTGAATACGCTATGATAAGCGACACCCAACAAATGGAAACCACCAAAGGCACATTGTTCGGGGCTTACAATGCTGTTACGGGTTATTTTCAGAATGTACGCAATTACAGGGATGGCGAAGCAAAACTACAATCTATTGTAATGGGCGGTACAGCACAGCTAAAGACACAAAAAGCCTTTGAACTGTGTACCGACTTTGCCTATTCAGGAGCAGAGATTTTCAACTTCAATTAAATCATCAAAGGCGACTGCCTGCAAAGGTGGTCGCCTACTAAAAACAAAAGATATGAAAGCATTACATAAAATGGATAATCTGGACAAAGCGGGGTTACTGTGCAAACTGTTTCCCGAAGAACTGGAGAACCTGCAAAACGCAATAGAAAAACAATGCGGGTACTTCCTTAAAAATGAAACTGCATTCCGTGAGGGGTGGTATCAAAAAGGATTTTTTACCGCTGAATTTTGGTACAGGCTTGTGCAGAATGCACAAAACGGAATAAACAAAAATGAACAGCTTTGGAAACGTCCGAACTGGTTTACAGACCATTTTTTCGACGGACATCACTCAATATTCGCTATCCATTGCCTTGTTGAGTACGCAGACGAAGAACAATGCAACCCACAACTAAAACAGGCTATACACCTGCTATTCGGGAGCGACAAATTTTTACAAATAACCTTAAACGATAAATAATTATGGCTAATTGGTGCAACAATACGGTTGTTTTCGAGGGAACAAACGAAGCAATCGAACAGATAACACAGCTATTCAAATCTATGGCTGAAAAAGAGCAGAAAGAAGATTGCGGGCAACTGCCCGATTTCGTACAGGACACGCACGGAGATTATTTCTTCAGCATCAGCCAGGACAATGAAAGTACGGGCGTATTCCAGTATGAAACAAAATGGTCGCCTAATACGGAAGTCGTTAAGCAGATAGCAGAACATTTTCAAGTTGCCTTCACACACGAGTATGAGGAATTGGGGTGCTTAGTATATGGCAAGGCAACATTTGAGAACGGTACACTAACGGAAACCTGCTTAGATAGTCAGGATTTTGAAAGCTATGAATTAGACGAGGAAACCGACACCTACCATTTTGAGGGTAAGGAGTATGACAGCGAATGGGAAATACTCGAAACCTTGTTAGAGCGTAAAATCGAAAATCAATTAAACAGCATTAAAATTTAAGACAATGAAACTATCAGATAAAACAACAGCACATATTTTGGTTAAAGCCAACACCAACAGCGAGTGGGATAATTGCGAGTTTGCAATTATTCACCTATCCGAAGAATGGAAAAAAGAACAGGCAAAACGGCTTGCACTGGTTAAGCCATTAGAGGGCAATCATTATTTCTGTTCGATGAACTACTATGATACGGCAGTAGATTTTTACAGGACAGGCGAAGATGATAACCCGAACGTTAAAGGACTGCTTAACGGCAAAGAATGGGTATTTGTAGAGCTTGGCGAGCAAGAGCAGGAAACCTTTACCGTACCTGAAAACCGACTGGACTGTTACAGGCTTGTATTGCGGGCAAACGGTACAGGCTACTATACAGCATACGGCAAGCACACGAGCGAGGAATTTTGGACAGAAGAATTTTTACTAACCCAGTTAATCGCTTAATCAGAAAACCCAATTTAAAATTCTAAATATGACACGTTCAAATCTTCATATCAAATTGAGCAACGGCAAATCCTTGATATGCGTTGCAGACAGTAGCAGCGCACCCGAACAGGGCTATATCGTTGAAAGGCTATTTTTGCCTTTGTTATCCCTTGATAACAGCGAGCAGGAACTCGAAATGCTTAAAGAGCATTGCACAATGGACGAAAGACGGATAAACGCAGACTACCGTTATATAATAGACCTTACCACCAAAGAAGTAAAGTTTTTTGAAGAGCATTACAGCTATACAAAAGACACCTTCAGGAAAGGCAAAGATATAACGGAACGTTACAACGAGTATTTAAAAACCATTAACTGACAAATAAAAGCCGCCTGAAAAGTCGGGCGGCAAAAAGACAGATCCTTCCGATGGTCGGGACTGTCTTTTTGCTTTAGATAGGTACAATCCCATTTGCTAAAATGCCCCTCACATTCCTATCTTTCATTTTATCAAATAGGTTGCGACTTTGTTGCGTGGGATATTCACTATCCCATAATTATAATTGAGGAATTACTTTCTTTCGTGAGTTCAGCGGAAAAGAAAGTAACAAAGAAACCAGTTATTGCGGAAACTGCTTATAATACTCCATTGCGATTTCACTTACACCTGCGCTGAAATACCGCCCACCGCCCGACATTACCTTAATGGCATTTTTGAGTTCTTCGGGGTCTGCACCTTTCAGCATATACCCTTTTGCTCCACAATGGAGCATCTTCACTACATCCTTAACCTCATCATTTACGCTAAAGGCAAGAATAGTTGTCTGCGGATATTTTTTAAGCAATGCCTTAGCTGTGTCAAAGCCATTCATCACAGGCATATTTATATCAACTATCATTACATCGGGAACAACGTCGGTTTGTTCCATTTTTTGCAATGCCGATTTGCCGTTTTCAGCATCAAATACAATCTCAAAATTATCGTCATCCCGTATAAAATCACAGATGCCCTTTCTTAGTAAATCGTGGTCATCTATAAATGCTATTTTAATTATTTGCTCTTTACTCATTTCCTCTTTTTAATAAGGTTAAAAAATCCGTTTGCAGGTTCAGATAAATTAGCCGTTCTATGAGTGTGAGATATGCCATCATTAACCGCAATATCCCGGACATTAAAACGGGTAAGCCATTCTTTAAAATGTGATATTTCATTAGGTCTAAAACGTACAATTTCCCCATTTTTAAGAGATATGATAAAGACATCTATGCAGAGAGAGAATGCTGATAGCTGTGATGCAGAATGGTCGAAGTTGGGGTAAAAAATATGCTCGTTATCCATAGCCTTAATGTTTTAGGTTGTGGAAGCCTTGCACAAAAAAAGAGCGCAGGCAACTACACTTACCGCACATTGAGGCACTGGTATGCCCGACAACGAATAAGCGAGCGCCCACGCCTTTGACGTGAGCGTTCTTACTTATCTGTCCCGTTGTCTAAAAATTACCAGTTTTCAATGTGGGACTTAAAGCAAAAACACTTTAAGTATTTTCTATATTTTCAGTAGCAAAGATACTAAACTCATTCCTTTTTGATAGCATATATGACAAAAAAGGTTACAGTCAATCTGTTTTATTGGAAATGTAATTTTGCTCCAGTATGGTCAGAATATCCGTTTCCTTATAAATAATCTTACCGCCTATTTGTATATACGGCAGGATATTATCGTCACGGTACTGCTGTAAAGTCCGCTTGCTGATATGGAGCAGCTTGCACACATCTTCGCCAGACAAGTATATTTCTCCGTTCATTACCGGACGGTAGTTTTTCAATATGCTTTCAATACGGTTCCTTAGCTGCATAATCATTTCCTTATGGGCGATGATTTCCTCATTATCATTCGTGAATAAATCCATTTTCAGCAGTATTGTACGGCTGTCCGGCTTCGAGCAAAGCCTGTACATCCGAGCGTTTATAATAGTTCTTTCGGTTCAATTTGGAATAAGGCAATAACCCTTTATCCTTATACGTCTGCAAAGTGCGCTTAGTAATGTTCATCATCAGGCACACTTCCTGGTTATCGAGCCATTGCTCTTCTTTAAAAATGGGAGTGTATTTCTGCGTAGCATTTTCGGTCAGTTCCAAAAGTGCTTTTAGTTCATTTTTCATTCCGTCCAAAGCGGATTTTTGTATTGCGATAACTTCCATATTCTGCTCAATTTTGCTGTGGAAGTCGAATTTATAAAGGCTTAATGCAGGGGTGGAGAATGTTGCAGGGTTTGGCTTTGAGAGGCAGTGTTTGGCGGGTTACTATCCCTATAAAACAAAAAAATCGGATAGCCCAAAAGGTTATCCGATTTGCTTTAAATCTGTATAATAATTATCTGCGTTGGGCAGGTTGTTCGGTATTTACCGTTGGCTTATCCTTTTTCTCACGGGAATAGACCCATAGCGATAACAGCCCGAAAATAATCAGTGCATAAGCTACCCATTTACCAACCCTTTCAATCAATTTAATGAAGACCGAACTTTCATAAGAGGAAAATCCCTCTGCTCCCATAGGGCTGCGCCTGTAAAATTTTCTTCTGTTAATCCAGTAACGAAGTCCCAAGCCTGCAACCAAAAATATGATACCTATAACTAATGATGCGACCATAACAAAAACACTTTAAATCCATCTTTAAATTTACGAAAAATATTTGTTTCAGCCTGTAAATGAGGTGTCCTAAATGCAAAAACGGCTTACCCATCAGATAAGCCGTTTTTTACAAATTGAAATACTGCTTTTAATCGCTGCTATTGAACTGAAAAGTTACCTGCTTCTCATTCCCGAAGCTGTCCGAAATCCAAACATCAAAAGATTGCGATACGGCAGAAGTTGATGTATAATACAGCCTGAATTGCTCCGTTGGTAATTGGTACAGGTCATTGGGCTGATAAGGCGGTTCATTGTAATACTGCAAAGTACCTTGCCCATCAAACTGGAAATAGCGCAGGAAATACTGCGTATTACTGTAATTCCCGGTACGCTGTATGGTAATGCGTATTTCTACGGTCTGTCCGTTGGCAACGTCTTTAGGCACTGGCATTACATTGACCTCAAAAGGAAAATCATTCTGTATTTCGAGTTCATCATCTTTGCTGCAAGATACCAACGTAACCGAAGCTGTGAGAATTGTCAGGAATACATATAATGGCAGTAATCCCGTTCTGAATTTATTGAATATTGCTATCATCGTTTTTACGTTTTAAAAGTTAAACCTTAATCCCAAACCTGCCGACGGTCGGAACTGCTGTAAGTCTGTACCCCAAAGGACTTTTGTACGCCCTTGCAGGACGAGTACAAAACGGTCGGACAGATACGTTTCAAAAGTGAGGCGACCACCTGCGCCGTAAATGAAATTATCCTCGCTCAGTATCTTCGCTCCATCATACAGCATTGCTTCGCCCCGGTTGATAGTTTCGTAACCGACCACGCCAGTTATCCCAAAATTCAGCGTGATGTTTTTTCGGGCATCGCCCAACAGGAAGAAGCTGTAACCGCCCTCTGCGGTATAGGTTTCCTGTGGTATGCGGAGGTCTTTATAATCGTGGTATTGGTGCGTATATTCCAACGCCCAAAGCTGATAATTGCCATTTTTACCGTTTACGGTCATTGCTGCGCTGATATAATAATCGTTACCGATTTTATCATCGGATAATACACCCGCACTTATTTCCAGTCCTCTTTGTTTTGGCAGCATTCTTTGTGCCTGTGCAGCCGTAATGCCTATCAGAACAAGCATCACGGTATAGATATACTTTTTCATATTATTGCTTTAAAAGGTTACTAAAATTTCAGGTGCATATCGTCAATCAAACGGGCTTTGATTAAATCGGAATTTTCCACCTGAAGCGTTTGGTGTCTGCCGCCGTTCTTCTCGAAAATCTCAATCAGCAGTATCTTATCATCGGCGATGGTAAACTGGTCTAAGAGGAACACATTTTGTTCGGTCGATTTTCCGGCAATGCCGTCCAATGGTTTGTAAGTACGCAACGGTGTTAGCGGTCTTTCCTGTACTACGGTGCGTTTGGCAACTTTCTTATCCACTACCTTAAAATTGATGAAATCAATCTCGAAAGGCACATTGGTACGGTTTCTCAATTCTGTATGGAAGTAGTATTTTCCGTTGTGTATGTAAATGCCCTTCAGGATAAACTGAATACCGAAACTCTTAGCCCCGATGTGCTTTACAATGCGCTTATCTTTCTTGTAAATGGTTTCCAATAACAAGCCCGCCAGTGAGGGCGAATTATTACCCAATTCCTCAAAAAGCACATCGTTACCCTTAGCTTTATCTACTGCCTTTTGCATTGTGAGCAGGTCGTAGCTCATTGCTTCGGGGTAGGAACTGTAATACACGTTAAAGCTGTAAAAACGCCCATCATTGGTAATCACAGAAAAATTGGTTTCCGGTTCAAAATCCCTCACAGATGCTTTTACACGCAGCACGTTTTCTGCATCTTCCGCTTTCCCTGCAATCAGGTATTCGCTACCCAAATCCACGTAACGAATGGCGGTCGGGAAAATCAGGTGCGAAGTTTTATCGTAGGTAACTTCCATACGGTAGGGTTCAATCTTGCCCAGGGCAAGAGGTGTCTTAATGCTGTCCTGTGCATAAGATTGTACGGCAAAGCCGAGTATCAGGGCAATAGCCCAAAAGGTTTTTAAATGATTTTTCATTGTTCTATTTATTTGAGTTCAACATTATTTTTTAGATACCAAAAAGACCTGATGCCCCGCTTTCAGCGTAACCTTTGGCGTTCTTACCTTTTTGGCGAAATAGCCCGAAATTCCCTGTACCACGCCACGGCTTAAATCAGCAGCAACCTGTTGTCCGGCATTTTGCGTGAGCATTACACTGGTTCCACCTGTCTGGCTCATATTGCCCGCCATTTCGGTAAGGGCGTTCATTTCGGGAGAATAAGGAACGTACAAGCCTTGCTGTCCGTCCAAATCGTAAATGGTAATATCCACCGGGATGATATTGCCTTCCAGTTCTATCGAGGTAACTTTTAGCTGTAAACGTCCACCCTGAAATTTGGCATTAGCCGTTACAATAGTTCCTTTGGGGATGGTACGTTGTGGCGTTTGGGCAGCTTCTAACAGTCGCAGCCTTACACCCATTTCGCCAAAAATTATCCTGATTTGAAATCCTACAACCCGGAGGATACAAGACAAATAGTAATTAATATTCCCAACACCTAACTATGAGCAATAGCCCTTTCAATCACAGTCATTTTCTTGGGTATATAAATTTTGTATCCCCCGCCTTCGTTAAAGTGCATTTTCCATCTTCTGTTTTGATGAAAACATTTGTACATCACGCAGAAGTCTTGCGTGGTGGACTTGTCGGTAATTATATTGTTATTGAGGGAGAAGACAAAGGATTTTTGGGTAAAATGTTAGAAATATCTTTACCTGAAAAAGAACGATTAGAATTAAGCGAAAGAACCTTTTCGACTAAGGCGTTTCATCCCGTAGGCAGAATAGAAATTCTCTTATCATTTGACCTGTTCAATCCGAGTAAAATAGAAAAAGGAATAAATAGTTTACCTCTAATTGGTTCTAAAGTATTTATTTGCTCATCGGAATTTCTTTCCACTCATTTTAAAACTTTTGGAATAAAACCAGAAAACATTGAGCATTCTCCAACATTTAGAATGGGTAATCTAATCTATGACAAAAATGTTCCAGTAGATATATCTCTTCAGGCTATTTTCAGTCGTCACTGTGCAGTAGTTGGAACCACTGGTGGGGGTAAAAGTTATACCATTAGCAAGTTTTTAGAGGGAGTAATAAAAACAGGAGCGAAAGCAATTATTTTAGACCCAACCGGAGAGTATTCTACATTCGACACACATCCAAAAGTTACACATTCCATACTTATTTCGGAGAGTTATTTTCCTTATCAAAACTTAACTATAAATGATTTGTTTGTCTTGTTCAGACCATCCGGACAGGTTCAGCAACCCGTTTTACTGGAAGCAATAAAATCTTTGAAAGTAGCCCATTGTCTAATGAATAATATTCCTAATAACGGACATAATAATGATGGAACGAACGATAGCTTTACATTCCGGGGGCAACAAGTAATATTAAATAATGGGTTAGTTGTGAAGCAAGGAAATTTGACTGCCGCTTACAATAACGCCTACTTTACTTATAAAGCGATAGTCGAAGATTTCTCTATAAACAATTTTGGTATAAACCTGCTTCACAGACAAATCGGAAATGAATGTTTTCAGATATTCAATGACCGTTGGGCAGCTAATAGAGATGAAAGGAATTACGGGAATGCGACAAGTCTAATAATGCGTGTCAATAATGTTATATCTGACAATGACTATTCCGGAATGTTTGGATTTAATGCCCCAACAACGAATAATTTAATTACTAAAATAAACGAGTTTTTAGAAAACCCTGATTTAAACGTTCTGCGAATTGGGTTTGAAAATGTACCATACAATTTTCAGGTTAGGGAGATTTTGGCTAATTCATTAGGTAGATATTTATTAAATAAAGCACGAACAAACGCTTTTAGAGAAAAGCCATTGATACTTTTTGTAGATGAGGCACATCAGTTCCTAAATAAAAAAGTCAAGGATGAATATTTTGAAAGTACAGAATTAAATGCTTTTGATAATATTGCTAAAGAGAGCCGTAAATATGGATTATTTTTATGCCTATCGACACAAATGCCGAGAGATATTCCTGTTGGTACTCTTAGTCAGATGGGAACATTCATTACTCATAGGCTGATTAACTATCAAGATAAAGAAGCAATAGCCAGTGCTTGCTCAACAGCGAATAAAGAAACACTTTCTTTTTTACCATCTTTGGGTTCCGGCGAAGCAATTATAATGGGCGTTGATTTTCCAATGCCTATATCTGTTAAAGTTGATTTGCCAAAGACAACTCCAAAGTTTGACACTCCAAAATTTACAAAGGCTGCAGGGAATTAAAACTCTTGTTTAGTGTTCAGTTATGGCGCAAGAATTTACATCTTTCGACTTTTCGGCTTGTTTTGAGATTGGGTTGGCTCTTGTTTTGCTTCAGGTTTTTGCAGGTTCTTTTCGGTTTTCCGGTTGCTTTTAATCAAATCAAAAAGAAAGGTTTTTTCCCAGGGTATTTGCTTTGCTTCAAACTGTAATTTCAAGCCTTGCTTATCCAATCCGTGTGTTAGTTCAAATCCGTAGTGCCTGTTCCATCCAATCCTGTCAAGTAGTCTTTCAGAGGGGAACCGCACAGCAATTAAATCTTTGGGCAACTCTTTGATGTTACGGTAATCCGGTTCCTGAAATTCGTGTGTCTTCGGATTGTAGGGAATGGTGTAAGTCCTTTTATCCTCATCATAGTAGTTGGCTATATCCGAGAACACAATACCTTTTGAAAGGAAATCATCTTTAGGTCGCAGCATATCCATTCGTATATCTACATAGAATGTATGCCCTGCAATAGCTATGGTTGGCAGCATCCCTTTGTTTACACGCAAATCGTAGGCTTCTTGGTCAACAATATTGTTTGTCGGCTTTATCTCTTCCTTTTTTTGTTGAATACCAACTACCCAGTCAATATAACTTTTTGCATCATCTATGTTGTTTGGTACTGACTTTCTGCTGCCGGACAACTTGCTATCATCCAGTCCAATAATATACCCGTGATTGGGGAACTCGTCTGAACGATAAACAATGATGAGATTATTAATGTCTTTGCCAACAACATTATTCTTGTGGCTTGCTATGGTGTGTCCTTTATATTCCTCGAATATATAATCAGGGTCATCTTTCTTAATCATATCTGTACTGTTTTTTATCAGGCTGCGACGCCTTTATAAAGACAAAAGGGAGCCGTCTTTTCAGACAAACTCCCCAATGTCAAAATCACCCAAATCACTTTTCCGCACGGTGGAAGAACCGTCGTCGCTTTCAGATGAAAGTGTGCTATCCAAAAGCTCGGCAATTTTTCGGGAAGCACCCTCAATAGAATTTTCCAGTAAGCTGAATAATTCGGTTCCCTGTAATTTCTGAACTATGGCTACCGCTGTTTCCTTTTGAGCCTGTTCCAAATTTTCTTTTTGGAGCAATGCCCCTACGGAGCTTAGTTCGTCGTAGGTAACCCCTTGGGCAAAACCGTTATCGCCACCGGATATTCCGTACCTGTTCCATTCTTCTTCCTCTTCTTCCAAATCAGGCGTATTGCTGAAAACTTCGTCCAGTTCTTCCTGCGGAATTTGAATGCTGACGTTTTCGTTTTCGTCGTATTCGATGTCTAAATTATCGGGGTTTATCTCCGGTTCCGTTATTTGGCTTTCATTGGCAGTGTTTGGCACTGAAAGGCTTCTTACTGGCTTCGGTTGCCCCATAATATCGGGCAGGTTCGGGTTAACCTTTTCCTGCGTAGGCTTTTGCTGCGACCTTTTGTTAATGACAATCTTATCCTGCAAAAGCAGGACAATGACGATGAGCAGGCAAATCACAATTACTATTTCCATAATCAGATGCTTTAAAAAATGGGTTTAAACTTTTCGTTGAAATCATCGGTAATGGCTTTTTCAAATAGTTCAAAATGATGCTCCAGTATGTTATCGAGATAAGCATACAGGGGTATCGCATCCTTGCCAATAACCTGTACAATGCGGGATAGCCGTTCGTGGTATTCCTGCCTGATATAAATGCTTTTATCTCCTCGCTTTGTCATCGAATGGGTTTTCAAAAAGTGTTCGCCGTAAGTTCCGTCAAGGTTTTTCTTGGTGCGGTTCCTTTCCCGTTGTACAGGTTTGCTTTGTTGTAGTTCTTCCTGCTTTACCTCGTTTTTTTCTTCTTCCTTTTCCGGTTCTTCGGCCGGTTCGGGCGGTAGCTGTAAACCCTCTTTTTTAACGCCGTCCACCATCAGGTTCATCATCAACTCTTCGTTAATGTCCGGCGTGACTTTTCTTTTATTATCTTTTTCCATAGGGCTATAATTGAATGACGTTTAAAAATTCGCTGATGAACAGGTCTAACTGGCAGGCTTTCATCAAACGCTCATCAGGTGGCATTACGGTAGAACGGAAAACCGTTTTACTGTCCGCTTCGCTTTCTTTGCGAAAGCGGGTGCTGTTCTTGATTTGGCTTTGCATCAGGCGTAACCCCAATTGCCCAATAAGCTGATTATATACATCGTACAGCGGTGTGCTTTCCCTGCCGTCCACCTGGTTCCAAAACAGGTTAATGGTTTGTATAGAGGTTTCGCCTTTTTTCATAATCACATCCTGTAATAGCTGTGTGAAGATGAGCGTACTTTCCATTACTACACGGTCTGCCGTAATGGGTGTAAAAATGTGGTGCATCCCCGCCAATGCTTTCAGAATGCCGGGTGTGTTCACGGTTCCGGGCAGGTCGAAGAACAGCACATCTACCGGAACGGGAGAAGTGTTTACAAATTCGTGCGCCGCATCCAGTACGCTATCCGCTTTGCATTGCATAATGGGATAGGCTTTTTTGTTGATGGTGGTAAACTGCTTGTAAGCCAATTTTTTCAAAGCCTCATTTTCCATTACCATTGCCAAATCACGGGTTTTCATTTTCATCAAACTGTGCTGCGGAAAATCCGCATCAAACACGGCTATATTGTAGCCCAAGCGATAGTGCATTGTACTTGCAACAAGCGTAGTGAATGTGCTTTTGCCAACGCCACCTTTTTGAGAAGAAAAGGCGACAAACAGAGGTTTCTTTTTTGTGTCCATATTTTTAAAATTTAAAGTTTACATCTACCTGTTTTCAGTCTTGCAGGCTTTCAGCCGTGCAATCCTGATTTCGTGCTGTCTTTCTTGCAGGATAGCTGTCAGGCTTGCCTGCGGGAATTATTGATTGCCCGCTTCCCTGCGGTACAGCAGCCCTGCTTTTATTCAGGCAGGATTGCGTTCTTGCATTCGCTCCGTCTGTCATTCAATCCATCCGGCAGGATATTCTTATGGCAGGCTGTCACGCTTTCCATCATTACTGCGTTCTTGCATTCCTGCAATCTTGCATTCAGAATAGCCTGCCATCCTGAATGTGTGCTATCTGCTCGTCCTGAAGTACGGGCTGACGGTCTGCCTGCCAACATTCAAGGGCAAAGAACTCATCAAATTCACTCGGTTGTATAGCGGTGGCAGTGTTTGGCTTTCAGAGGTAGCATTTGGCACTGTGGCACAGTGCAACGCTATCGTAAACAGGGCTTTACTTTGTATTGTGATTTTTATTAACGGATTTATGCAAAAGTCTTTTGACATATCAGGACGTAACTTGAACGGCATCGAGCCGTTTTTCCTTGTTACATCCAATCCGTCCCGTAGGGCGGATTTTTGTGTTCACCAGAACACGGCAAGTTGTGTTTTGAGCATCTCGGAATGATTTCCGATGCTCAAAACAACTTGCCCTGTGCAGGGGGCAGAAAACACCTTCCGAAGTCAGGGTTTTGTATGGATTTTAAAATGGATTAGTGATGAACGATAACAACAAAAAGCAATTGAAAAAGACCGGACGTCGCCCCAAAGCAGACCCGGCGACCATACGGTACACCATTTCCTTTAATGAGCAGGAACACGCCCGCTTTCTTGCTCTTTTTGACAAATCAGGGATGCAGGTAAAGGCGCATTTTATAACGTCCTGCATCTTTGATAAGACCATAAAGACTATTCAGATTGACAAGGGAACGGTTGATTTTTATATGCGGCTGACCTCTTTTCACAGCCAGTTCCGTTCCATTGGCGTAAACTATAATCAGATTGTGAAGCTATTGTACAAGAACTTTTCCGAGAAAAAAGCCGCAGCATTTCTGTACAAACTGGAAAAACAGACGGCAGAAATGGCGATACTGTGTCAGAAAATCATCCAAATAACCGAGGAATTTGAAGCCAAATACCTGAAAAAACAACCGTAGAAATGATAGCGAAGATTGGCAGAAGCGGAAATTTATATGGGGCATTGGCATACAATCAGCTTAAAGTAGAGAATGAAAACGGACAAATTTTGTTCGCCAATAAGATGATTGAAACCGCAAGCGGTCATTATTCCGTGGCGCAATTAGCCCAGTCTTTTGCCCCTTACCTAATTGCTAACCGCAACACCGAGAAACATACCTTGCATATTTCGCTCAATCCTGACCCGAATGATAAGGTAAGCGATGACAAGTTTCGAGAAATGGCAGAACAGTATATGCGGGAAATGGGTTACAGCGAGCAGCCTTTTGTGGTATTCAAGCATACCGATATTGACCGCAGCCATATACACATTGTATCGGTTTGCGTGGACGAACAAGGCAAAAAGATTTCTGACAAATTCGAGAAAATGCGGTCTATGAATGTATGCCGTGAACTGGAAAGAAAACACGGATTGATACTCGCAACGGATAAGGAGCGCAACCAAACTGATAAGGTTTTCCGTCCGGTAGATTATCGGGCAGGCGATGTAAAAAGTCAAATTGCTTCGGTCGTTCGCCACCTGCCGAATTACTACCAATATCAAACACTGGGCGAATACAATGCACTGCTTTCACTGTTCAATATTACCGCCGAGAAAATCGAGGGCGAATTACAGGGAAAAATGCAGCAGGGCTTATTATATATTCCATTGAATGAAAAAGGCGAAAGAGCCGGGCATCCTTTCAAGGCATCGCTGTTTGGAAAGAGCGCAGGGTTTCCGGCTTTGGAATTGCATTTTGCGAAATGCAAAACAGCTTTGAAAGATACCCCGACCAAGCAGACCTTAAAATCTGCCGTTACCATTGCTTTGAAATCTACCAGCGATGAATTGAGCTTTAAAAAGCAGTTAGCGGAACAGGGCATTAACGTGGTGGTGCGCCGTAATGATGCAAGGAGGATTTATGGTATTACTTTTATAGACCATAATTCCAAAGCGGTATGGAATGGTTCAAGATTGGCAACAGAACTTTCCGCAAATACTTTTAACGATTATTGGAACAATAACATCAAGCCAGAGATAAAAGAGCCTGTGGTATTACAACCCAAGCTATCCACATCAAATGATGCGGATCTTCCTGCGGAAGAGCCACACCATTTGTTCGACTTCTTAACTACGGAAAAACACGAAGACGGTTTGGTTGAAGCATTGGGCGGTTTATTGCCTGAAGCGCAGGGCGAAGATTATGAAGAATTGGATTTTGCTAACAAGATGAAGAAGAAACGCAAACGCCAAAGAGGTCAGAAATAGTAATCAGCCAAATACTGCCACACAACGCCACTGGCTGCCACTTTCTTATAGCCACTCCATAGAGCCTTTAAATTCACGCCCGAACATTAAAACTTAAAATAATGCAGGGAGAAGACGATTTAAGAGGGCTTGCCAAGATAATGGCTTTTATGCGGGCGGTCAGTATTCTATTGGTGCTGATGCACCTTTATTGGTTCTGCTATGGTTTCTTTTTAGAACGTGGTTGGACGTTGGAAGTAATCAACAAAATATTGGGCAATTTCAACAGAACGGCAGGTTTGTTCTCACATACCTTATACACCAAAGCATTTGCTTTGGTTTTGTTGGCTTTGAGTTGCTTAGGAACGAAAGGCGTAAAGAATGAGAAGATAACCTGGTCTAAAATTTACGTGGCTTTGGGCATAGGCTCTGTACTGTTCTTTCTGAACACCCCATTGTTAAAGCTATCTCCGGCAACAGGTACATTTCTGTATATCCTTACCATCTCTTTAGGTTATATCGCCTTATTGATGGCAGGGGTATGGATGAGCCGTTTGCTGCGCACTAATCTGATGGACGACGTTTTCAACAACGAAAACGAGAGCTTCCAACAGGAAACCAAGCTGATGGAAAATGAATATTCCGTCAACCTGCCCACTAAATTTTACTATAAAGACAAATGGAATAATGGTTGGATAAACATCGTAAATCCTTTCAGGGCAACTATCGTATTGGGTACTCCGGGTTCAGGAAAATCCTATGCCATTGTAAACAACTACATCAAGCAGCAGATTGAGAAAGGCTTTAGTATGTACATCTACGATTTCAAATTCGACGACCTTTCTACCATTGCCTACAATCACTTACTGAAGCACCGGGACAAGTATAAAATTCAGCCGAAATTCTACGTTATAAATTTCGACGACCCACGTAAGAGCCACCGTTGTAACCCACTCAATCCCGACTTTATGACGGACATTTCAGATGCTTATGAAGCAGCTTATACCATAATGTTGAACCTCAACAGGTCGTGGATACAGAAGCAAGGGGATTTCTTTGTGGAAAGCCCAATCATCTTGCTTGCAGCAATAATTTGGTATCTGAAAATCTACGAGGACGGTAAGTATTGCACATTCCCACACGCTATTGAATTGCTGAATAAAAAGTATTCGGATGTGTTCACGATTTTAACCTCATACCCCGAACTGGAAAATTATTTGTCGCCCTTTATGGATGCGTGGCAAGGCGGCGCACAAGACCAGTTACAAGGTCAGATAGCATCGGCAAAAATTCCATTGTCAAGAATGATTAGCCCGCAGTTGTACTGGGTAATGACGGGCGATGATTTTACGCTTGACATCAATAACCCACAAGAGCCTAAAATTTTGTGCGTTGGTAATAATCCCGACCGTCAAAATATTTATTCGGCAGCGTTGGGCTTGTACAATTCAAGGATTGTAAAGCTGATTAATAAAAAAGGACAGTTGAAGAGTTCCGTTATCATAGATGAGCTGCCCACTATTTATTTTCGGGGACTGGATAATCTTATCGCAACTGCGAGAAGTAACAAAGTAGCGGTATGTTTGGGCTTTCAGGACTTTTCGCAATTAACGAGGGATTACGGCGACAAAGAGAGCAAGGTTATTCAAAATACCGTTGGCAATATATTCAGTGGTCAGGTGGTCGGAGAAACAGCAAAGAGCCTATCTGAACGCTTCGGGAAAGTATTGCAGAAACGCCAAAGTATGACCATTAACCGCAACGATAAATCTACCTCTATCTCCACACAGTTAGACAGCCTCATTCCGGCTTCCAAAATCTCAACATTAACACAAGGTATGTTTGTGGGTTCTGTATCAGATAATTTCGATGAACGTATCGAGCAAAAAATATTTCACGCCGAAATTGTGGTAGATAATGAAAAAGTAGCCGCAGAAACCAAAGCCTATCAGAAGATACCGGAAATTTTATCCTTTGTAAATGAACAGGGCGAGGATAAGATGAAGCAGGAAATCGAAAGCAATTACAAACAGATAAAATCGGACATCCTGAATATTGTTGTCAGTGAAATGGAGCGCATCAAGAATGACCCGAACTTACAGCATTTGGTACAGCAGGAATAACCTAAAGAAAAATGTATTGACTTAAAAACAATTGTCGCCCACGTACAAAAAGGCTGGTAAAGATTGAATAAGTTTAATAATTTGGGAATTAAGTTCGTTTTTTTGCACCGAATTGCCATCAAGTAAACTTATTTGTATATCTTTGTCGCAATGTTGCGTAAGAACTTAGCCATAGTGTTTTTTGTTATTGCCCAAGTAGTTATACTTGGACATAGCATCGTTTCGCATCATCACCACGAAAATTTCACAGTACATAGCCATCAAGACCACGATAAAAACGGGGGCTGTGTGGATTTGGGAACCTTGTTTTCCGGCATTCAACATGCAGGAGAGCAGATAACATTTACTAATGATAGAGCGGATATAGTTGTTGCAAAGGAATTGTCACAGCCTTTTAGCGCCGTCATTTTTGATTACCAATATCCCATTGAATATATCGTTGCCTATCAGCAGCATACCTTTCCACCGGACAGGCATACAATTTACCAGTCACCGCACTACGGCGCATACTCCCTCCGAGGTCCTCCCTCTTTCATCGTTGCTTAACTTTCATCCTCTGAAAGTTAAAATTTGACTTATGCCCAATTCTACGGGCAAATCATTTCTTTTTACAATCAAATTTATTTTAACGATGAAAAAATCATTCATTATAGCGGCATTTGCTGCACTTGCGTTTACAGCTTGCAATAACAGCGAAAAATCTTCTTCAGACAAATCAAATCCAGAACAGGAACTAACAGCTCCGGCAGTCAATCAGGACAGCATTGACAAGGCTCACGGTCATTCGCACGACCCTGCGGGTAATCATACACCTGCTGACAGCACCAATAAATCTGTGGCGCAGCCTAAAGTTAATCAGGACAGCATAGACAAAGCTCACGGACACAAGCACTAATTCTTATTAGGATTACGCTTATCCGTTTGCATAATTGATTTACAAACGGTACTTCGTGAGATGTGTGTATTACCTATACACATCTTCGATGCTATGCTTTCAATTAACAAAAAATCCGGAAATGAAGTATATCAAAATTTTTCTATCAATAGCCCTGCTGATATTGGTTTCAGGGGCGGCGTATGCTCACGGAGTAGATGAGGATACCCAAACATTTTTAAGTGGCAATTCGGGAGTAGCCTTTGTCCCTTTTCTGTATATCGGGGCAAAGCATATGCTTACAGGCTATGACCACTTGCTGTTCCTTGTAGGCGTTATCTTTTTCCTTTATCGCCCAAAGGAAGTACTGCTTTATGTGAGTTTTTTTACTATTGGTCACAGTATTACCCTCTTATTGGGTGTGCTGGCAGATATGGCAATCAATGCCTATCTGATTGATGCCATCATTGCATTGTCTATCGTATATAAGGGCTTTGACAACTTGGGTGGCTTTCAAAGGTTTTTGGGTTATCAGCCCAATACTAAAGCGGCGGTCTTAATCTTTGGACTTTTTCACGGTTTCGGTTTAGCCAGTAAGTTACAGGAACTAAGTTTTGACAGGACAGGGCTTCTGACTAACCTTATCGGCTTTAATATCGGCGTGGAGATAGGTCAGTTCATAGCCTTAGCCCTTGTGCTTTTTATCATCACCAATTGGAGGCGGTCATCAAGTTTTATGAAGTTTTCAACGCTCACCAATACCCTGCTTATGGCAGCAGGTTTTCTATTGTTCGGCTATCAGTTAGTCGGTTATTTTAACTCTTAAAAAAAATAAAAATGGCAGAAATAGCGCATCAGATATTAGATAAAAAATCCATCATAAAGCAGGTGGTCATTGCTTTGGTTATTGGAGCGGCACTCTTGGTCAGTGCCGTACTCCCGGCTGAATATGGGATAGACCCGTTGGGAATTGGCAAGGCAACAGGCTTTAGCAAGCTGTATGTTGGCGATGCAGGCACGGAAACGGTGGCTTCGGGACCGCATAAAGTGCTGAAACTGGAAAACGCAGGTTCCGGTGCAGACGTACCCAAACCTGCTGCTGCGGATAACCCGGCTCCTGCAACACAGCTATCGGAGCGTACCGATGAAGTCAGTGTGGCAATACCCGCAGGAAAGGGGCTTGAATACAAAGTAAATATGCTGAAATACGGCTCACTCAAATACGAATGGATGACCGACAAAGGAGAACTGTACTTTGATTTTCACGGAGAGGTTAAAGACAACAGCAATTATTTTGAAAGCTATACCATCGCCTATTCCAATAACATCGTCGGCTCTTTCATTGCTCCATTCGAGGGACCGCAGGGCTGGTATTTTAAAAACAATTCCAATGAGGATATTACTGTCAAGATAAGATTGAAAGGGCAGTATCTCCTTAAGCAATAAATTCTAACAACATTATGGTATGTTAAATAAAATCATTCATTTTTCAATTAAGAATAAGTTGATAATAGGTTTATTTACCCTGGCATTGATATGCTGGGGTACATATTCCCTTACCAAACTTCCCATAGATGCCACACCTGACATCACGGATAATCAGGTGATGGTCATCACGGTGTCGCCTACACTGGCGGCACAGGAAGTGGAACAACTGGTAACCTTTCCAGTGGAGCAGACGATGGTCAGTATTCCGGGGATTAAGGATATGCGTTCCTTTTCACGTTTCGGGCTATCCATTGTCACCATTGTATTTGAAGAAAAGGTGGACATCTATTGGGGCAGGCAACAGGTACAGGAACGTTTGACCATAGCGTCAAAGAATATACCGGAGGGAGTTGGTACACCTGAAATGGCTCCCGTGACAACAGGTCTTGGCGAAATCTTTCAGTATGTAGTCCATCCCAAAAAAGGCTATCAGGATAAGTACGATGCCACCGAATTGAGAACCATTCAGGACTGGATTATCAAAAGGCAGCTATTGGGAACACCGGGAGTTGCCGAAGTAAGCGGTTTTGGAGGTTTCGTAAAGCAATACCAGATAGCGGTTAACCCCGATAAGCTGGCAAGTCAGGATATTACTATCTCGGACATCTTTACTGCTCTGGAAAAGAACAACCAGAATACAGGGGGAGCATATATCGACAAGGGTCCGAACGCCTATTTTATCCGCAGTGAGGGCTTGGTAAAAAACATTGACGAAATCAAAAACATCGTTGTTAAAAAAGAGGGCGGTGCGCCCGTGTTCATCCGTGATGTTGCCGAGGTTGGTTATGGCAATGGTCCCCGCTATGGTGCAGCTACGAGAAACGGACAGGGCGAAACGGTTACAGGTATTGTTATGATGCTGAAAGGAGCCAATTCATCGGAAGTCATTTCCAACGTAAAGGAGAAAATAGCGGAAATACAGAAAGGTCTTCCGGAGGGCGTTGAAATCGAACCGTTCCTTGACCGTAAAAAACTGGTGGACGGGGCTATTTCAACGGTTTCCACCAATCTTATCGAGGGGGCTTTGATTGTAGTCTTTGTACTTATTTTATTTCTTGGAAATCTTCGTGGCGGGCTTGTGGTAGCATCGGTCATTCCTTTGGCTATGCTGTTCGCTATCTGTATGATGAACCTGTTTGGTGTTTCCGGTAACCTGATGAGCCTCGGTGCGATTGACTTCGGGATTATTGTCGATGGAACGGTTATCATAGTGGAGGCTGTGATGCACCGTATTACGGGAAGTAAAGCCCGGTATGGCGGGGTGGAAAAACTTACACAAGACCAAATGGATGAAGAGGTATATGAAAGCTCACGCAAAATCCGTACAGCCGCCGCATTTGGTGAAATCATTATCCTCATCGTTTACCTCCCGTTGCTGGCATTGGTCGGCGTTGAGGGCAAAATGTTTACGCCTATGGCACAAACGGTATCTTTTGCCATTTTAGGAGCATTCCTGTTGTCGTTCACTTATGTTCCGATGATGTCTGCGTTAGTGTTGAGTAAAAAAACATCACACAAGGAAAACTTTTCCGATAGGATGATGAACGCCATACAAAAAGTTTATACCCCCATTATTAACGGTGCGATGAAGCGCAAACTTTTAGTAGTATCGGTTGCGGTGGTATTGTTCATCATCACACTTATCACATTCAACAGAATGGGCGGTGAATTTATCCCGCAGTTGGACGAGGGCGATTTTGCCGTAGAAACAAGGGTTCCCGTTGGAAGTTCCATCAACCAAATGATAGATGTTTCCCAAAAGGCACAAACCATTCTATTGAAGAATTACCCCGAAGTAAAACAGGTGGTCAATAAAATAGGTTCGGGTGAAATTCCTACCGACCCGATGCCTATTGAAGCGGGAGATATGGTAGTGGTACTTAAACCTAAGAAAGAATGGACAAGTGCGGCAGACAGAGAAGAATTGATTGAAAAAATGCAGCAATCCCTGTCCGTTATTCCAAATGCAACATTCAGCTTTCAGCAGCCTATTCAAATGCGTTTTAACGAACTCCTTACCGGGGCGAAGCAAGACGTGGTATTAAAGATTTATGGTGAGGACTTGGATATACTTTCAGATATAGCTTCTGATGTAGGCAAGAAAATCAAGTCCGTTGATGGTGTTGAGGATTTATATGTAGAAGAAATAACAGGCTTGCCGCAAATCAGTATCCAGTTCAACCGTGACAAAATTGGTCAGTACGGAATGAACATAGAAGATGTGAACAGTGCCATTGCAGCAGGATTTGCAGGCGAGGTTGCAGGTCTGGTCTATGAGGGCGAACGCCGATTTGATTTGGTAGTCAGGCTCGACAGTGCTTCCCGTGTGGACATAACCGATGTGCAGAACTTATTTGTAAGTACACCGGACGGGCAACAAATTCCTTTGAGCGAGGTCGCAGAAATCAGCTTTAAGCCGGGACCTGTGCAGATACAAAGGGATAATGCCAAAAGGCGGATTACGGTAGGCTTTAATGTCCGTAACCGTGACGTCAAGAGTATCGTAAACGATATTCAGGATGTTATCGCTGCCAAAGTAAAAATGCCAGCGGGCTATTACGTTACCTATGGCGGGCAGTTCAAAAATCTCGAAGAAGCCAATGCAAGGCTTGCAGTAGCGTTACCCGTAGCCCTACTACTTATCCTGGTGCTTTTATATTTCACGTTCCATTCCATAAAGCAGGGACTGCTCATATTTACTGCCATCCCATTGTCGGCTATCGGTGGCGTGTTCGCTTTGCTTATCCGGGATATGCCTTTCAGTATATCAGCCGGAGTAGGGTTTATTGCACTCTTTGGAGTTGCCGTACTGAATGGTATTGTATTGATTGCTGAGTTCAACCGATTGGAGAAAGACGGTATAACGGATATTTATGAACGGGTGCGCATCGGTACACGGGTAAGGTTAAGACCCGTGTTAATGACAGCAACCGTAGCCTCGTTAGGCTTCCTGCCGATGGCGTTATCATCCTCGTCTGGTGCGGAAGTACAACGCCCGCTGGCAACCGTGGTCATAGGAGGATTGATTACCGCTACGGCGCTGACTTTGGTGGTGTTGCCAGTGCTTTACATTTATTTTACCCGTCCCCCTAAAAAGAAGAGAATGAAGACCGTTCCTGTAACAATTTTGGTTTTGGGGCTATTCCTGTTGCCTTTGCTTGGCAATGCGCAGACCCCAACAAGGACATTGACCTTGCAGCAATCCATTGATGAAGCCTTGAAAAATAACACGCAGATGAAAATTTCCAATTATGACATCAACCTGCAGCAAGCTCTAAAAAAAGGCAGCGTTACGATGCCCAAAACGGAATTTTCCTATACACAGGGCGTGGTCAGTAATCCCACCATAACGGATAACCTGCTTAATGTGGGTCAAAGGATAGATTTTCCAACCGTATATAGTAACCAGTCGAAACTGGCACAAGAGAGAATAAAGAGTAGCGAAGCCTATAAAGCCGTGACAGGAAATGACCTTGTGCGTAGCGTAAAACTGGCTTATGTTCAATACCAGTACGCATTGGAGCGAAGAAAACTTTTGGTGGAACTCGACACGATATATGTGAAACTAAGCAAGGCAAGCAATATAAGGTATAAAACCGGAGAAGCGACCAGTTTGGAGAACATCACCTCATCGGTTCAGTCAAAGCAGATACAAAATGAACTGGAAAAGACGAATGCTGATATAAAAATCGCCAACCAGCTTCTTCAAACACTGTTAAATACTACGGACGACATAACCATTGCAGATACGTTACTGGTTGCAAGAGAGCTATTACTGCCACAGCAAAATGTTTCGCCTGCGGACAATCCGTTGTTAAACTATCTGCAACAGCAAATTGCGGTCAATCGACAGACCACGGCTTTGGAGAGAAGTAAAATGTTACCCGACATTATTCTTGGATTTAGCAGCCAAACTTACAAAGGAACCCAATTCATAGATGGAGTTGAGCGAACTTATACAGGACGGGACAGGTTTAATTTCTTTCAGGTCGGCGTAGCTATTCCTTTATTTCCGGGTGGCTACAAGTCAAGGATAAACGCTTCCAAAATCAGCGAGCAAAGGGCAAAAGCAGAGGTTGAACTTACTGTCACTAACCTGAACGGAAGACTAAAAGAGTTGGTACAGGAATATAACAAATTCCAGAAGTCGCTCACCTATTATGAGCAGGAGGCTTTACCGCAGGCTGATTTGATTATTAAGAACTCTGATAAAAGTTTCAGGAGCGGTGATATATCCTATACCCAGTATTTGCAGAACCTCACCTTATCCAGCAATATTCATTCAGAATATTTGGATAACCTGTACAACTATAATCAGGTAGTGATTTCAATAGAAGCGATTTTAGGAACCAAGTAATCAAAATTTTTAAAGCAATGATAAAATCATCAATAAAATATCTGCCGCTACTGCTCTTTGCAATGATAACAGTATCTTCCTGCAAAGACAAAAAAGACGGCAATACGCAAGAAAGTAAGGAAGTTCCCGAACAGGCAGCGACCGACACCACGGCAAACGCTGTTAAGACCATCACGTTTACAGACGACCAATTTAAGTTGTCCGACATTCAAACAGGCACAATCGAAAGCCGCAACCTAAGTAGTATCATAAAACTTACAGGTGTCATAGATGCCGAGCCGGGAAGCGTTGCTTCTGTATCAGCACCATTGGGCGGATACATCAAAACCTCCGGTTTACTGCCGGGGCAGCAGGTGAGAAAGGGGCAGTTATTAGCCACACTGGAAAATCCTGAATTTATCTCTATCCAACAGGAATATTTAGAGAGCATAGGTCGCCTTGAATATTTGGAAACAGAATACAAAAGGCAGCAGCAGTTAAGGGAAGAAGATATCAATTCTGCTAAAACTTTCCAGCAGGTCAGCTCCGACCTTAAAGTGATGAAAGCCAAAATTTCAGGATTGGAACAGCAGATGGCTTTGATAGGGATTAGCAGTTCGGCTTTGAGGAAAAGCAATAGTATTTCAAGAACAGCCAATGTATATGCTCCCATCGCCGGATATATAAAAGCAAGCAATGTGAACATCGGGAAATACGTTGCCTCCACCGATGTACTTTTTGAAATTATGGGAACAAACGACCTGCACCTTGCATTGAATGCTTTTGAAAAAGACCTGGGTAAAATCCGTCCGGGGCAATCGGTAAAGTTCTCATTATCCAACGAAAGCAAGTACGACAGAACCGCTAAAGTATATTTGGTTGGGCAGGCTACGGATGATAATAAAATGATACCAGTGCATTGCCACCTTGCCAACAGACAGGGCTTGTTACCGGGAATGTTTGTAAAGGCATTACTTGAAACCGGAGCAGAACAACAAAATGCCGTTCCGACTGATGCCCTTGTGCAGTTAGAGGGGGCGGACTATATTATTGTTCAGACAAATCAGGAAAAAGGTAACCATACATTCCAGTTAATCCCGGTTTCAAAAGGCGTTGAGCAGGCAGGCTACACGGCTATTGAATTGCCGTCAACTGTCAATGCAGGACAACTTACGGTAGTTACCAAAAATGCTTATACCATTTTATCTGCAATAAAAAATGCCGAGGAAGAAGAATAAAAGAAAAAAGAAATACGTGCCGCCTTCAGCAAAAAAAGGTAGCAATCCACCCAAAGATAAATGGAGCGGTAAAATGCTCAAACGAGGTCTTTGGGTGGTAGCGATATTACTTCTTATCCTTTTACTCATCTTATCAGGAATACTTTCCAATATTAATGTGGGCAATAATCATAAACACTAAATAGTATAAAATGGGGACACTCGAAACATTTTTTTCCCGGCAATTCTTTTGGGAAATCATACGCATTATTACAGTGGGCATTGCCAGCCTGTTGTTTTATTTAGAGATTATACCGCTTCCTGTATTGCTGGCAGCAATGGCTTTCGGTTTGTATTCGCTGCTGAAAACCGCCACCGTGGAACTTATCAGGGAGCGGAAAATCGGAACGGAATTGTTTATTTCCATAGCGGTCATCGTATCGGTCATAGGTAAAGAATACCTGGCGGGTTCAGTGGTGCTGATGATTATCCTGATTGCCGAATACATTGCCAGTGCAAGCGGTGAGAGAGCAAGAGCATCTATAAAGGAACTCATCGGTTCTGTACCACAGACAGCCATATTAAAAAAAGACGGCAGAGAGCAGTCCGTATCTATTGCATCGCTGGCAGTGGGTGATATTGTGGTGGTAAAAGCAGGCGAAAAGATATCCGTTGACGGTAAGGTGGTGGCAGGTTCGGGGTCTGTAAACCAAGCACCCATAACAGGCGAAAGCGTACCTGTGGAAAAAACTTCCGGTATAGAGGTTTTTGCAGGCACAATACTGGAATTGGGTGCTTTGGATGTGGAAATGACCAAAGCGGGAAAGGACACGGTGTTTTCACGGATTATCGCTTTGGTAGAAGAAGCGGAAAGCAGTAAAGCCCCAATCGAAAAATTAACGGATAAGGTAGCAGCGTGGCTGATACCCGTTGTTTTCGTTTTTGTATTGGGCGTTTACCTATTAACAAAAGATGTAAAGCTGGTGATTGCCCTGCTTATTTTCACTTCCCCTGCTGAATTAGGTCTGGCTACTCCTTTGGTAACCATTTCCGCCATAGCAAGGGCTGCAAGAGAGGGTATCCTTGTAAAAGGCGGCAAATTCTTGGAAGAACTGGCAAAGATAAAAACCATCGTTTTTGATAAAACAGGCACATTGACCGCAGGTAAACCAACCGTTAATAAAATAGAAATCCTGAATGACGGTTTTACCGAAAAGGAGTTGGTCCAGTTAGCTGCATCAGCCGAAAACCGTTCCAGTCATCCCCTTGCCAATGCGATATTGATATATGCAGGCAATATGGGCGTTTCACTATCAGAGCCTACGGCTTTTGAGGTATTCAAAGGCAAAGGCATCAGTGCTACCATCAATAATAAAAAAGTGCTGATAGGGAATAAAACGCTGATGGAAGACCATACTATTTCCGTAACCGTCAATAGCGAAAACCTCACCGATACGGCTATTTATATGGCAGTGGATGGCAGTGCGGCATCCGTATTTTATGTGTCAGATGCGATACGTCCGGGAGCAAAAGAAATGATTGAGGAATTGAAAAGAAGCGGCGTGGAAAATATCATTATGCTCACAGGCGACAATCCGCAGACGGCAGCACACGTATCAGGGCAGTTGGGTATCACATCGTTCAGGGCAGATATGTTGCCTGAAGATAAAATCAAAGCAATTCAGGAACTACAATCCAAAGGAGAGAAAGTGGCGATGGTTGGTGATGGCATTAACGATGCCCCTGCTTTGGTACAGGCGAATGTCGGTATTTCTATGGGCATTGTGGGTACACAAGCCGCTATGGAAGCTGCGGATATAGTATTGGTGGAAGATAAACTGGAGAAAATAGCCCGGTCTAAAGCTATCAGTAAAAAAGCATTCAGAACCATTAAAGAAAATATCATCGGTGGCGTAGGTGTGGTACACGTTGTAGGTATCACATTGGTATTAATGGGTGTGTTAGGACCCGTACAGGCAGCAATCATCCACCTGTTGCCCGATACACTCGTGTTTCTTAATTCAATCAAATTACTTAGGGTAAAAATTTAATTCATAATTATTCACTTTTAAAATCAAAAAAAATGAGAAAAATCAAATCAATCGGAATGTCATTAGTTATCGCAATGACAACTTTGGCAATTACTCCTGCAATGGCTCAAAGCGGACACGGTGCGGCTCCGCACGGGGGTAAAATGGTAGATATTGACAACTACCACATCGAAATGGTAAAAGCCAACAATGCGCTTACCTTTTATGTGCTGGATGCCAGTGCCAAGACATTGAATAAAACAGCTACCGGCTCGGTAGAGTTCGCTTTTGAAAACGGTACAAAATCAACGGCAAATCTTATTGCAGGTAAAAATGGAGCATTGACAGTTGCGTTGCCTAAAAATGGTATTTATACAAATTGCACCGTTACTATTACCTATGAGGACAAAAAGTTGGTTGGAAAATTTAAAAATGAAGTTTCTGATGCTGAAAAAGCCCACGGTCATCAACATTAATTTTTCAATCTATCATTACAGTGATTGACAACTGACAATGAAATAATAAGGCTTTGCGGAATACATCTTTCGCAAGGCTTTTATTTACAATTAATTTGTTAAGACAACTCAAATTCAACCAGAAATGAACAAAAAATATTAACCTAAAAAATGTCCTTATTCGTACTGCAAAATATTGTCCACTATTCTTTACACCTTCTATTTCCGGGATTGATTGCCTTTGTGTTTTTCAAAAAGGAATGGAAGATGGTCTGGATAATTTTATTATTGACAATGCTTGTTGATGTAGACCACCTGTTTGCAGAACCGATATTCGACCCGAACAGATGCAGCGTAGGGTTTCATTTTCTGCATTCGTACTACGCAATAGCAGTGTATTTCCTGTTGTTCTTGTTCGGCAATAAAATAACCAGGATTATTGCACTTGGACTATTGTTACATATGGCAACCGATTTTCAGGATTGCCTTTGGTAGCGACTTAAACAAACATTATATGGAAACAAGACCTTTACTAAAAATATTTACAGAACCATTTAAAACGTTACGGAACTCGACTTTCGCAAGACTTTATTTTGCCCAAATCGCAAGCCTGTTTGGTGATGCCTTTACCTGGTTGGGACTGGCATTGCTTACCTATCAAATCAACCCCGGTAATGCTGCAGCTATACTGGCATCAGCACTCACATTACGGGTAACGGCGTATATCATTTTTTCGCCCTTTGCAGGCGTGGTATCTGAAAAATTAATACGTAAGAATATATTGCTGTTAACCCAATTGGCAAGAATGGCAATCGTGTGTATGTTGCCGTTCGTAACCAAAGAATGGCAGGTGTACGGATTGATATTTGCCCTCAATGTATTTGCGGCATTCTTCACACCAACGTACAGGGCTATTATTCCGCAGATAGTAGAAAAAGAAATATACAGGGAAGCCAACGGCTTATCAATGGCAACCTTTCAGTTGTTAAGTGTATTTGGTCCTGCATTGGCGGGAGTATTTGCGGTATGGTTAGGAGCCAAGCAGATTTTCTTTGTAAACGGGGCAACGCTGTTCATTGCCATACTTTTGATATTGACTATCCCGATGGCTGCACTGCAAAAAGGAGTGAATACAGATAACACCCCACCCGGTAATACGTGGAGCGAAGTGATAAAAGGTATTCGCTTATTGTTTGGGAACAAGATTTTACGGTTCTCACTAAGCATTGAATTTATATCCGCTATTGCCGGAGCTATGGTGCTGGTCAATACCGTGGGGTTGGTAAAAACATCTTTGCAATTAGATGACAAGCATTACGGCTGGATGATGGCAATTTTCGGAGTAGGTGCAGCTATTACAGCTTTTCTGTTGGGCAGCCTTGATAAAACCAAAACAAGGAGCATATCGCTGATTAGCGGAGCTATCCTGATAGGTTTAGCCATCAGCTTTGCCAACTTCGTTCCGTACAATGGCTTACTCTTCTTATGGGTTTTTGCAGGAATAGGTCAAACCCTTGCCGATATGCCTTCCGAAACATTGATTGGCGAGAATATAGAGCCGCAAGACCAAGGCAAAGTGTACGGTTCTCATTTTGCTTTTTCTCATTTATGGTGGGCCATCGCTTACCCGATAGCAGGTTTTTTAGGCACACGGTTTCCCGAAAAAGAATTTTTGTATGGAGGTATGCTTACGTTGGTTTTAGCTGTAATTGCCGTTTTAGCCCTTAAGTCATCAAAAGGTAATCGTAAAAAGGCATTTTGATAAACAAAATAAACCGATGTAATGATACCAGTTCATCACTCCCAGTTCAGATACTTCGCTGGTGTCTTTGTGAAATTTCAAAATAACCGAATGGAAAAATTTTATAATGAAACACTAATTAAGCTGGAGGACAACATCAAGGAGTTAGAGATTGAAACCGACTGCCCGATACAGCAGATTGAAGCGGTTATTAAAATTATAATCAACTGCTTGTCTGACGTAAAACATTTTGTCATAAAGAGAGGGTTTAAAAATGTTGACGAGGAAATCCGTTTTTTCAAATATCAGAAACCTGTTATTGTTTCAAAACTCATTTACTATAATGCCATTTATAAAATTGAAACAAAAAAACCTTATGGAGCGAAAGCTGTCAAGAAATATTATAATAGTGAACTAACTAAACTCAAAAAGTATTTTGACAACAACCTTGAATTTTATAAGTACTACCGAACCAATAATTCTTTTATTGACGAGAAGCTCTTTGTGCGGGGGAAATACGATATTAAATTAAGTTTGGACACTTTTTATTTTGAAGCAGACCAAAACTTCTCTACTTCTCACGATTATAAAGTGGCGAAAATTATTGCCAATGACCTGATACAAGTTTATCTTGAAGACCAGCTTCACAATAACAATCACAAAAAGGCTTTGGAAAACTCCACATTGAAGTGGACAGGAAGCAAAACAGCATTAACGGAACTGATTTATTCCCTATATGCACAAGGTATTTTCGATAATGGAAATGCGGACATCAAAGTCATAGCTAAGACGTTTGAACTTGCTTTTAATATTAATTTAGGCGATTTCTATCATACCTATTTGGAACTTAAATCCAGAAAAATAAACAGAACAAAATTCCTTGACAGCTTGCGTGATGCCTTGATTAAGAAGATGGATGAACAAGAAGAAAGTTAATAACCTTTCTTATAATACACCTCGTGGCAAATAAATACCTTTTGTCCGTACAATGCTTTCCGAACCCGTTGGGGTTTCTTTCCACTTCTCTACCTGCTCCACAGCTTCTTCGCTTTGTTTTACAGGCTCTATGGATAGCTGTATCTTTCTTTCCACGGCTGCCAGTTCTGTTTTAAGTTCGCTCAATCGGCTTTCCTTAGACCAAGTACCGTTAACCACTTCCTGAAGTATAGGCAGGTCTTTTTGTATTTCAGCGATTTTCTCCTGTTCCTGTTTCACAAACCCCGGCAGTTTTTCCAAAGCCCTCAAAAAATTCATTGCCGCAGTTTCGGGGTCTTTTGCTATTAGACCGTTGTTGTAAGTGTATTTGATATTGCCCTCGCCCTGCACTAAAAAGCGGTTTACCCGAATATCAACACCCTCTTTTTCTGATATTTCGGTTTTGACCAACAGCGTAAAACCATACAAGCTGCCTATTTCTTCATACTGACCTCCGGTGCGAGCTTTGTCCGCAATCTCGTTCAGCTTCGCACCGATTTGTTTCGGATTTGCATTGAGTTGCAAGCCGTCCAACAGCACAGGATTGGCGATAGCACCATCCGGGCGTTTTTGTATGCGTTGCTGTAAGTTCTCCCAGTCAAGGCTCATCCTGTTTAAACGGGATTGAGTGCTTTCCAATAATTCCATATAGTCCTGTACTCTAAATTTAGCACTGGATTTAGAACGGTTGAACGCCTGCTTTTCACTTTCCAGTCCGGCAATCTGTTTTTCCAGTTTGGCTTTGTCCAACAGGTCTGTATTACCTGAAAGGATTGCCACATATTCCGAAAAATTCATTCCCGATTTTTCGTCCATACTTCCCTCGTCAATCGTTCTTTTGGTCAGGTTATTGGTCTTTAACTGGTCGATGAAAATCTGCTTATTATACAGCAGGTTAAACTTATAACTATCCAAAGACTTTTCAACGGCATAAATGATAACAGCCACTTTATTATCGGCAAAGAATTTGGCAATCTCATTGCCTTTACGGATTGCCCGCCCGTCCCTTTGGGCAAGGTCTGACGGTCGCCACGGTGTATCTAAATGATGAACGGCAACGGCTCTTTTCTGTGCGTTTACGCCAGTTCCGAGCATACTTGTAGAACCGAACAGCACACGGATTTTGCCCTCGTTCATCCCATTGATAAGTTCCCTGCGTTGCTTATCATTTCTCGCTTCCTGAATAAACCTGACTTCGTGCGCAGGTATGCCGTGGTCTTCCACGAGCTTGCGTTTAATTTCGGAGTACACATTCCATTCGCCCGGCTTGTAGGTTCCCAAATCCGAGAAAACGAACTGCGTTCCTTTTTGTGCGTTGAACTGGTTGTAATACTTGGCGATATTTGCCGCACAATGCGAAGCCTTGTTGTCGGGATGGTCGTCATAAATACCGCTTACCATACGCATATCAAGCGACATCTTACGGGCGTAATCCGTAGCAATGAGCATCTTTGCTTTTTCTTCGCTTGCACTTAGCTTTGGTCTGCCCAACAGTTCTGCATTTCCTGTTTTGGCGAACTGCATCAGGCTTTGGATAAAGGCTTCTTGGTCGGGCGTTGGCGGTATGTTATAAAGAATTTCGTTTTTATTGGGGCGGTCAATACCAATATCCTTTGCCGTTCTGTAATCCGTAATTTCAGAATAGAACTGCGCCAGTTCCGGCACTTTGATAAAATAGCGGAAACGCTCTTTAGCCACGATATTGTTGGCTACCGAAAATTCATAATCCGTAGTTTTCCTTGCGTAGATAGCAGCCCACGCATCAAAAGAATGGATGCCCTGTTTTTCCAATGCACGGGGGCGCAGGTATTTGAACAGCAGGTACAGCTCCGTTAATGAATTGCTGATGGTTGTACCCGAAAGAAAGGTTGCGCCCATATCCGCATTGGTACGCTCCTGAATAGTGCGAATAGCAAACAGCAGGTTGAGTGCCTTTTGGCTGCCGTCCACGTTACCCAGTCCGGCAACCCGTGTATGGCGGGTGTTGAACATCAGGTTTTTGAATTGGTGGCTTTCATCCACAAACAGGTGGTCGATGCCCATCATCTTAAAGTCCACAATATCATCCTTGCGGTTTTCAATATCGTGTTGCAGCGTTTTCAGCTTTACTTCAAGGTTTTCTTTCCTTTTGATTACCCCGGCGAGCATTCCCCTTGTCACTTCCTTGCCTTGCGATTTCAGCGCATCGAGGTTACGCTCTACGCTGTCTAATTCTATTTCGAGGATTTCCTTTTGTATTTCGGGAGATTGTGGTATCATTCCGAACTGGTCGTGTGTGAGTATCACACAATCCCACTCATTATTTTTTATATCCCCGAAAATCCGCAGGCGTTTTTGCGGGGTAAAGTCATCAATGCCTGGATAAAGGATTTTAGCGTGTGGATAGGCTTTGCGGTAATCTTCAGCAATGGCAGGTATATTCGCTTTCAGCCCGATAATCATTGGCTTATAGGCTAATCCCAATCGCTTCATTTCCTGCGCTGCCGTACACATTACAAGCGTTTTTCCTGCGCCTACTTCGTGGTCACAAATAGCACCATTGTTCAGCTTTATCATCCAAACGGTGTCCTTTTGACTTGAATACAGGTCTTCAATGCCCGCCGCCTTACGGTCTAATCCCGGAAAGTCCTGATGGCTTCCGTCATAGTTCGGGCGAACGAAACAGTTAAAAGTATCGTTGTACTGGTCGGTCAGCCTGTTTTTAAACTCATCGTTCTGTGCGTGTAACCAGTCGGTAAAAGAGGTACGGATTTCATCAATCTTGGTGTTCGCCATTTGTATGGCTTCCATATCCCGCACTTTTACCTCTTGGTCGCCAACCATTACTTTTTTGGTTATATCAGGCGTAGTATTGACAAGGGCGTGTTTGAGCAGGGCAACACCGTCAAACGTGCGGCTTTCAGCTTTGACGGCATATTTTTCCCAAATGTTCATATTGCCCTGATGGCACTTCACGGAAAAATCATCGGAGCTTTCGGAGTAATGAACCACAACATCCGCATCGAACAGGTGCGAAGCGAAACGGGCATAAATTCCGGTAGGTATCCAACGTTCGCCGAGGTTAAAATCCAGTTCCTCAAATTCAATCCGTCTTGGTCGGGCATCTATTAATGCCGTAAGGCTTGCTTTGGCTTCGGTATCATCGGGATTGTTTTCGAGATAAACTTTTACCTCATTGGCTTTCTCTACAACGTTGCCTGCAATCCAACGTTCTGCTATTTCGTATTCCTGTTGTAACGGATTGTAGAACAACCGCCCGTGCAAGGCTTCTTTCAGGGTATCGGCAGGCAGGCTGCTGATTTCGGACATAAAATCCAAATCAACGCTTCCGTATTTGTTCAGCGATGCGGCTAAAGCCTCTTCAGGATTATCAGTTGCTAACGTGGTAATAGAAAAACTAACCGGACGGCTGAATATATCCGCTTTGTGTATGACACCGCCGATGATGCGCTCCAGATAAGGAATTTCTTTACTTGCACTGTCTGTCTTTATCAACTTGGCATTGTCGGCAGCATTAAGATTGCCGTATTTTTTGGTAAAGGCATCGTATAGGAGGTTCAGCGTTTCCCGTTCAGCTTTATGCTCGGTCTGCTTTTCAGCTTCTTTTTGATAAAGGTTGATATAGCTATCTCTTACGGTTATGTACGCTTCGGCTCTTGCTTTCTGTGAGGTCGGCAACTGCAACGGATGAAAGATTGCTGTTGCCTTTTCGTCGTTCCTTTGCACATCTTGCAGATAACCCACCCAACCGTTATCCATTACAAGGCAATCGTTACGGTGGAACGATTGCAGTTCGCCACTGTACGAAGCAGGTTCAGGAACAGCATTAATATTGATAGCGGGAATGGCTGTCTTATCAGACTGGCCATTCCCGTTTATTTGTGAAAACAGGTCGCCGATAGCTTCCTGTTTTTTGCCGTTTATTGGGTGGGTTCCATTGGCAGTACCATTAGATTTTAGCGGTGTATAAGGTTGCTTCGCACTACTGAACAGGTCGGGCTGACGGCTTATTGTACCTCTACTTTTGTTAGTGTTATGTCTTTTGGATTGGGTGGCTCTTTTAGGTGGAGTAAGCACCATTACAGGTTCGCCCGCACTTTCAAACAGGTCAAAAATGCTTAGTTGCTGTAATTCCTGCGGGCTTTCCTGATGCGTTATCGAAGCGGTTACGGGTTGCGGTTGTTGCTGAATGATTACAGGGTCGATTACCGGAGGCGTAACCTTTGGTTCAATTGGAATTTGTCTAACAGGTTCATCATTTCGTTCGCCTCTGTACAAATTCAAATTCAGGTGCTTTCCAAAATCTTCGGAAAGCATTTGTTTTAAATCTTTGGCAATGCCCTCAACACCGCCTTTATGCGTATAGATTAAGGCAGGTTGTCCGTATGGGTCGGTATCTAATTTTTGGTCGGTATGGATAATTCGTGTACCGTCTTGAAAGAGTGCATTGCCAGGCGTATTATATTCGGATGGCTTGCTTTGACAAAACAGATCTTCCCTTTCGGTCAGATTTTGTTTTGCTGTATTCTTTTGCAGGATAATCAAATCACTACCGACTTCCGTACCTGCGTATTCGGTAAACAGGTTGTTGGGCAATCTTACAACCGACACCAAATTATTATCCTGCATCAATGCCCTGCGTATGGGTTCATTTTTAGGACTGTTCAGGATGCCCTGCGAAGTGATGTAAGCCAACAAACCACCCTCACGCAGCATATCAGTACCTTTTAGAAAGAAGTAATTGTGTATGCTTCGGGCAGCTTGTATTTTGGCATTGTCCCTGCTACGTGAGTATGAAAGGTCAAAAACGGAGGTATCGCCGAACGGAATGTTACTGGCGATTACATCATAGCTGTTTTGCTCCCTTTCGGGGATTTCCTCAAAACCGTTAATACGGATGTTGCTTTCAGGATAAAGTTGTTTTAAAATTTTCCCTGTGAGCAAGTCCTTTTCATAAGCAGTAACACTGACTTCCTGATTTTCTGCAAAGGATTGGATAAATGAACCGATACCTGCGGAGGGTTCAAGGAATTTATCAATGTGCAGACCATTATCACGCAAAGCGTATGAAATGGCATCTATAACCTTTGGCGGTGTATAAAAAGCCGTCAGTACGGAACTTTTCATACTATCCACATACCTGCGGTATTGCTTATCGTCTTCGGAATTTTCTTTGAGTAGTTGGTGGAGTTCCTGCGTAAGTGGAAAAAGGTCGTGTTCCGTTTTTCTCCAATTGTTGATGTCTATTTCGTTTTCTATGGGGTTTAGAACGAATTTAAGACCGCCAAATCCGCTGTATCGCATCATTAGCAGTCTTTCGCCTACGGTGGCTTGCCGTTTCTCCTTTTCCAGTTTAAAAACAATTCGTAGGGCATCAATATTCTGTTGGAGATGGAACCGCTTAATGAAGCCCATTTTCGTCAATCCATATTGAGATGGTTCCGGTCAGTTCGGTATAGAGTACATCAAACTCATTTCCGTTAGCGAAATCATCCGTTAATTCATACCCTGCGAAAACAGGCTCACAAACTGGAAACATTTTAAAGGCGAACGGTCGCAGTTCCTCATCTGCCATTATGGTATCAAATTCATTGCATACCACTTTGAAAACCGTGTCGAACTTGGAGAAGTGCAAGCCCTCAAAAAGAATGTAGTTGGCTATTTCATCGCATTGCTCAACGGCGTTTCCCGAACGAAAAGCACCCTCGTAAGCGTTGGCAGCCCACGAAGACCGTTGGTCTATAAATTTTTGGTCGTATGCCTTTTCGGGGAAGCTGCTGTTTAATAATTCTTGCAGTCTTAATCTGAAATACGATAGGTCTTTTTGCTGTACATCCATACTTTATTTTGTTTAGAATTTTACTTAAATCCTAAAATTAGAAGCAGGAACAAATGCCTTTGAAAATGTTGTAGGGTTTGGCGTTGAGTGGCAGGATTTGGCGTAAGAACCTTATTAGCCAGGAATTTAATTTGTATTTTTGGGAAACAAATACTTGGCTGGCGTTATCACAGAATACGTACTGCGTATCTTTAAGAATTTGTGATTATTTAAGGAAAGACTTTAAGTGATATTCATTAATAAGACAGTAATAAATGACTATAGGAGTAAATCAGGCAGTATCGCCGATAAGATTTTGTTTTTTAATTGAACCTGACAATGAAAGCAAATTTGAACGTGCAGTAAAAATTGCATTTTCATATTGGGGTGGTATTTTCAGCCCAATTCTGCCACTTCATTCAGATTTACCAGAAGCATTCGTTAGGGAATATGCAATTGAGTATGACGCTTCAAATTATTACATAAATACAATAGACAATTTTGACCCCGACATAATTCTTTATGACAGTTCTTTAGATGAGAATTACATAAAGACATTAATCGGGGATAGAACTTTACTAACAATTGAAGAGTTTCTTTCTTGCACTGAAAAAGGCGAAATTAGATACGGCATAAGTATTCTTGAATTAATTTCTCATACCATTGAAACAGAGTTTAAATTCGTAAGAAACGATAACTTAAAACTTTCACTTCCCAACACAGAAAGTTCAGGATTATTTTTAAAGTCCTTCATTGGCTGCTTTGTGGACAGCTTTCAAAAAGAATTGAGTAATCAATTAAAACCCTATGCATATTTTGAACAGCCCGAAATTACTTTTGAGAATATTGCTGAACATTTTCCGAATGAGAACATTAGCACATTAGATATCAATGTAGAAGCGATTAAATCTTTGTCTGAAAGACGTTGGTATAAAGGCGAAGGAATATATTTTCTAAACGAGACAAGGTTAAATGACATTATCAATTATTGGAATTTGCGAGCGCTTGGTTGGAGCATTATTCCTATCCCGCTTAGCCAAATTAGCAATGAATACTTTAATGGATTTATAAAAAGATTTTGCAAGTTTCAAGAAGACAAATCTCAAAGTTTCTCAATCGTTAATTTTCAAGTTAGCACTTCAGCAACTCCGGAGCAGAGACAAGAAATTGAACAAAAACTTCAAGATATTAAAAACGAAATAGGAGGTAATCTTAATTTCGCATTTCAAGGTTGGTTTCCGAGATTTTGGTCAGAAGATAGGTCGGTATTGGAAGCAGATAAGGTATTGTGCGCACAGACACAAATTAATTCCACCTATTCGCAAGTAGAAGTAAAGGAAAATTATGTGAAGTTTAAAACTGATGACATACCGTTCAAACTTAAATACAACTACAACCTCGCAGCCTCACATAAAGTAAACCTTACATTTAATTACTTTGATGAATATTTGAATGATGCGGGGCTTATATATGGAATTGAAACAATCGACTGGATAAGATTAACTCATTCTTTTGGCAGGGACAAATGGCGGTTATCCAAAGGGGGATTAAGTCACTATGTTCGACGGGAGGATGACGAAGTGTATTTTTTCATTCCAAAAGCCAAAGATTTTTTCAAAGTATTTTTCGCTAAAAGCGGCAACAAATTAAACCAAACATCCAATGGTCGTTTAGCAAAAGAAGTATTAAAGAATATTGGGGGCATACGAGGCTCATATTTTTTACAAAATAAATCCTCACTTAAAATACTCGAATTAATTGAAGACGGAAAAACCGTTTACCATCAACAATTAGTTGGAGAAATCAAGAAGAGCCTAAAAATTAATGATAATGAACAAGTCAACTCCTACATAAAAAAAATCATAGAAAATAAGATAATTGAATTTGGCTCAATTCTCCAATGTGAAGTTTGCCATCAACACGCTTTTTATCTTCCCACGGATTTAATGGAGACAATGACTTGTGCCATTTGCAGAAACAACTTTGGCTTACCAACCCACCACCCACAAGATATTAAGTGGGCTTATCGTGGAATTGGACCATTTAGTAAGAATAATAAAGTTGGTGGGGTCATAACTGTATTTTTAACGCTCAAATTGTTTAATGAAGAATTTGCAGAAACCACTGGGAATATGTCTGCGCTTATTGGTTTTGAACTTATAAAAAATAAAGCAACCAAAGAGGTTGACCTCGCCTTGATACTTCAGGAAGGTAACAAAAACAGCATTCCTCCAGATTTAATTTTTTGCGAATGCAAGACCTACAAACACTTTACGTCTGACGATGCAGATAGAATGATTGAATTAGGAACAGAATTTCCAAACTCAATTTTGACTTTTGCCACATTAAATGAGGAATTAACAGATGAAGAAAAAGTAGAAATTTCAAAAGTTGTAAACCATTTTAGAACTGGTGTGGGACATCGACCAACAAATCCAATACTTATTTTAACTGCCAAAGAATTATTACCGAATGAATTTGGCGACCATTTTTCAGAATACAAAAATGAGGCTAAGTCGTACCACAGATATAATGATTGGATTGGAAATCTATGTGAGTTTTCAGTCAAAAAACACTTAGAGATTAAGACTTGGGGAGAAATACAAGGCGAATTATGGCAAGAAGAAATGAAGAAGCGTAATGAAGCACTACAAGAAAACCCAAAGACAGAATAGAACCAGCTATACATTATGGCTTATTGAGAATTTGTAGCATCCTGCCGACTTCGATATCCATTCTCGAAAAGGCAAACCATTTTTTGCCCAGGTCTTTGAGCGATGCCCCTATGTGATAAAGTTCCGAATTATCAATAATCAAAAATCGGTCGTGGGCATCGGAAAATAGCTCAACATCTACCGGAGGATATTGGTTATTGTAACGTTGTAAATCTAACCGTAGCTGATTGCTGACACTTTTGGTAAGGATGGTAGCAGATACATCATTCTTACGCTTACCTAACAAGGTAAGCACCGTATCATCCACATAATTATCGAGCAGGATAATGGAAGTTTTGGCACTTCGGATTATGTCTGAAACAAAAGCATAGGCATCAAATACCTGCCCATTGTAGAAAATACCTTTTTCGCTGTGCAGCTTGTCGCTTTCCAAAGCCTTAAATAGCTCTTCAAATTTTTGGTCGGCTTCCAGTTGCTTTAACTCAATGTTATCCAAACGATGAAACAAAGATGCGTTGCTGATAAGCATACGCCGCATTTCTACAAAGGCTTCCATTATTTCAACGCTCATTTTAACTGCTATATCCGAACGTAGTATGGCAGAAGCCATTGCAACGCCTTGTTCGGTAAAAACATAGGGCAAATACCGCCTGCCGCCGTAATTTAAACTTGAGGTTCCAAATTGGAACCTCAAGTTTTCAACTTCCTCTTCGGTCAGTTGAAAGCAGAATGATAACGGAAATCGCTCGATATTTCTTTTAACGGCTTTATTCAGGTTCTTTGTTTCTACGTGATATAAGGCAGCGAGGTCGCTATCCAACATTACCTGTTTGCCCCGTACAGTATAAATCAGGTTTCTTATTTCTTTGGGTACGATAGACGGTTTATTTTCCATTGCGCTTATTGGTTTTATTTTTCTCAAACTCAAAGGAGCTTTCGGCTTTATCGTTCAGTACGATATAAGCATCGAATTTCTTTCCTGCCTTACTTTCCATTCCTTTGATAAGAGAGGTTTTGCCTTTATTGACAAGGTTTGTTACATTTTCAATACTAATTTGTACACCGCAGACCGTGCGGAACTGTACCCAGTTACAAGCCTCATCGGGGCATTTCACAATCTTGTCACGAATGATAAGCTGTTTACTTTTGCATTTCGGGCAGGTTAGTTTTGGCTGATTGGTGCTTGCAATGGAAGTTTGCAGCAATTCATCGGTAATGGATTTGGCATAGGTTTCCATTTCCTTTTGGAACATTCCGGCATTGGCTTCGTTGTTTTCGATTTTCTGCAATGCCAATTCCCATTCTGCTGTCATCGCCACATCAGCAATTTTGCGGTCTTTCACAAGCCCGTACACCTGCAATCCTTTTTCCGTAGGGATTAAAGAACGTTTATCCCGTTGAATATAATTACGGGTAAACAAGGTTTCGATAATGGCGGCTCTTGTTGCAGGCGTACCGATACCAATATTTTTAAGTGCTTTGCGCTCTTCCTCGTTCTCAATTTCTTTACCTGCGGTTTCCATAGCAGATAAAAGCCCGGCTTCGGTATAAAGCACTGGTGGTTTTGTTTGCTTTTCTAAAACGGCAGCTTCTTTTATAGCAAGTTCGTCGCCTTTGTGCAGTTCCGGTAGTTCTTGTACTGGCTCTTCGCCATCGTCAGTAAAACTTCCTTTGATGGAACGCCAACCTGGTTCCTGAATTTTACAGCCTTTAGCTGTGAAGTCGTAGTGCAATACCTGTAACGATACATCGGTTATTTCTTTGATACAGGCTTGCGATATGGCTTCGAGTAATCGAAGCGCAATCATATTGTAAATCTTGTTTTCGTCTGCATTGAGTACCGACGGCACTTTGTCCGTAATCAACAAACCGTGATGGTCCGTTACACGGAGGTCATTCACGATACGTTTGTTGAACCGTCCCCATTTGATTTTGGTAAGGGCTTGTTTGCAATCCTCACGGTTCTGCAAAGCCCGCACAAGGTTTGGAATTTCAGCCCACATATCTTCAGGGATGTATTTGCTTCCGGTACGTGGATACGTGATAAACTTCTTTTCGTACAGGCTTTGGGCAATATTGAGTGTGGCTTCAGCAGATAACTTCAGCCTTTTGTTGGCTTCCTTTTGTAAGCCTGTCAGGTCAAAAAGCAAAGGCGGTTGTTCGGTAACGTTTTTTGTTTCTACCGATGTAACGGTTGCCGTTGCGCCACGCTGAATGGTTTTGAGCGTATCATCGGCAAGCTGCTTTTCTTCCCATTTGGTAGCAGAAATACTTTTGAAATCAACCTGCGCTTTGTTGTGGGTTAATTGTATCTGCCAGTATTTCTTTACTGCGAAATTCTTATTGTCGAGGTAGCGTTTGCATATCAAAGCCAGTGTAGGCGTTTGTACCCGTCCGAGCGAATAGATACCGTTGCCTGCGGCAATGCTCAATGCCTGTGTAGCATTGATGCCTACAAGCCAGTCGGCACGGCTTCTGCCTTGTGCAGCCTGATACAATCCGTCAAATTCCTTTCCGTCTTTCAGATTGTCAAAGCCCTGCTTAATTGCCTTTTCGGTAAGCGAACTTATCCAAAGGCGTTCAAAAGGCTTGTTGCATTTCAGGTATTCATAAATGTACCTGAAAATGAGTTCGCCCTCACGACCTGCATCAGTAGCAACGATGATGCTGTTGCTTTGCTTAAAAAGCTGCTCAATAACTTTGAGTTGCTTTAGTGCGCCAGTATCGGCGGTGTACCCTTTGTCCTTTTTGACCTTACGAACGGTCAATAAAAAAGGGTTGGGCAATATCGGCAGGGATGCTTTATCAAATCCCGATATGCCGTAATCTTCGGGCATTCCCAGTCCAATTAAATGACCGAATGCCCACGTAACAAAATAGCCGTTACCTGTCAGGTAACCGTCCTTTTTATCGGATGCTCCCACAAGTCCGGCTATTTCTCTTGCTACGCTTGGTTTTTCTGCAATAATTGTTTTCATACTGTATTACATTTTTCTGCCTTTGGATTTTGCAGGCTTGTTGTCCTGCTGCTCTTGCTGCTTTTCGTTTTTCGGTCTTTGCTGCCCGGACTTCAAAGGCTCCTGGACGTTCTTGGTCGCTTCGTTGGTTTTGCCCTCCGAATTGACGGCAGTTTGTGTTTTATGGCTTTCGGCAGGTTCTACCCGTGCTTTGTACTGACCGGGAAACTCGAAATTGGTCTTTCCGGTATCTTTGTCGAAAGTGATATAACCCTTATACGGTTGGTCTTTTTTGTCTTTCAGTTCAACGTATATGGTTTGCCCGGCTTTGAACTTATTGTATTGCTCATCATCCAGTTCTTTGCCCCTGAAAGTTCTTGGAGCTTCCTGCGGTTGGCTTTGCTGATTGCTTTGTTGGTTATTCTGTTGGTTCGTCTGGGCTTGCTGATTGTTGTTGCTCCTGTCAAACAGGAACTCAACATACCGTTTGTCCGCATTGAATTGTACCGTTGCCGAGAACTCCGTTCCTTTAGAGGAAATCATACCCTCTAAATAGAGGGGTTTGCCCTCCATCAGCGTTTGCTTTTGTTCTTCATTCAGCTTTACACCCTTAATTTCATCGGGAATTTTGATAAACTCTGTGCGTAGTGCAATCACATCATTGGTCAGTCTGTCAATGCTGATAATGGACGGCATCAGTTCACCTGTTTTGGAATTTACCAAATTAACCACACGCCCCATATTGCCCGTTTCAAGCAGGTTTTTCTTGTCTTCGTCCGTAAACTTATGACCGAAAAACTCAAAGTGCAGGTTAGGTTCTCTTTTGATACCGTGTATTGCCACGATAACATTGCCGTCTTCCGCTTGCTGCAAAGACAAGCGGGCATCTGTGCGGAGGATAGAACCACCGAGGTTAATACCTATCGGTAAAAGTTCATTGGTTTTATAACCTCGTAACAAAGGGTCGAGCAGGTTTCTTTTTTCAAGATACTCTTTGCTTAATCCGAGGTTTTTCATTGTGTCCCAATCAATCTGCTCCGGCTTGTAGCGGTATTCGCTTGTTTCCGTTGTTGTTTGTGCTGTTGCCATATTATTTTGATTTTCTTGTTTTTTATCCGGTTGGGGTTCTGCTTTCACTTCGTGTTCTTTCAGCACTTTTTCGCCCTGTGGAGTGGGCTTATCTACGTGCTTTTGCAGTTCTTCCGCTTTTTCAGCAGCAACCGGGGCAGGCACTTTGAAGAAAGTAAAGTTTGTCGGGTTCTTTAACTGGCTGAAAAAATTGGAAAAGAAGTTGGAAAAGAAATCGCCGCTTTTGTCCACACGCATAAACTGGTTTTGGTTCTTCTTGGTGGGGTCAACGGTTTCCATTTTCCCGTTTTCGTCGATACTCTTTACCGCCTGGATTTTCATTTTCTCTTTATCCAGTACGAGTAATATGTCCGAAAGCTGTTCGGGCATTTCCTGTTTATTTGTTGTTTCTTCGCTCATAGTCTGAAAATTTTAGAATTTTACGGTCGAATGTAAAGGAAGCCTTCACTGATTTGCTTTATGTGGCACTCAAAGGCAGTGTTTGTCACTTATTGGCATCCAGTTTGGGCAAAGGCGGGTTAAAACTTTCCCTGATGAACTGATGCACATCGGACAGTTTGTAATACAGTTTACCGCTAATAGTATAATAAGGGAGCTTGCCTATGGAGCGATACCGTTGCAGGGAACGGTTACTGATTTTCAGCATTTGCAATAAATCCTGATTATCCAGTAATTCTTCGCCGTCTATGCTGTTGCGCTTCTTTTGTAAATCATCTATGTGGTTGCCGAGGATGTCAAGCCTGTCCATTATGCGTTCCATCCACGCCACAAATTCCATTTTGTCGATATTCATACGGGTACGCTTTTAATGATTACCTGATTTCAGCTTTCTGCCTTTCTCGATATAGCTTTTGCCTTTAGCCATAAGCTGCTCTACATATTCATCGGTCGTTTGCACGGCGTTAGAGTTGAGCATTTCCTTAATCGCACCAATTGTATAGTAATACTGCCCGTACATTTTTGAAAAAGCAATCTGCCCGTTGGTACGCATACGCCACAATGTTTTTTCGCTGATGTGGAGATACTGGCAGACTTCGTGGTTGTTGAGCCATAAGCTATCGTAGCTTGTATCTTCCAGTTTGAGGATATATTCGCTAATGGCCTTCAACCGTTCGTTGAGGTGCTTCCACACTTCTTCGTCAACTGTTATAATGTTCATAGCACTGTTGTTTAATATTCGCAGGACAAAATTCAGAAGTGTGGCAGTGTTTGTCTGCCAATGCGTACCCATTGGTTTGGCACTTTTTTGGAAATTTTTTGCAATGAGCAAAACCCTTGTTTAATAAGGGTTTCAGTGTGTTTCGGTTATTTTATAGTAGCCTTTTGCCAACATCTGCCAATTGGCGTATATGGGCAAAGAAAAAGCAGTACATTTTGTGTACTGCTTTGAAAACCTGTGCTGATATTGCTAAAGGTCTTTATCCATATATTCTTCGAGGGAAATTTTGAGCTGGTCTAAAAACGCCGTTCGAGAGCCAGCCCTTGTTTTCATCCGGTGGAAAGAATGATGTATGTCGTTCAAGGGTGTTCGGAATAAGATTTGAAAAATCAATGCTAATTTTCTGATACTTATTTTACCGTATGCAATAGAGTTTGAAGCATACAGGGCGTAAATCAATTCGATAAGCGCATTTTGTGAATTAGTCCACGAAATGTCTTTGTTGGCATCTCCGTTTATTAAAATCGTATCGGGATTTTTTTCAGGGTTTATTTTGGTAAGCAAATAAGTATAAAGTAATTCATTGGCTATAATATGTGCAACTTTGTTATCGTAATAGGTAGAAAAGCTAAGGTCAATTTCAAATACGGCACTCTTTAAACCATCGTGGTAATTAATTTTTCCGAGCCTGAAATAAGTGTGGTCACGGTCGGTTCTTCCTGCACGGTAGTACCTGTAAAAATCCTCACAGGATATACTTTCCCTGTATTCGCATTTGAGGATTTTTAGTTGGTTTTCAAAATAGCTTTGATGTATCCTCCCGGTACTTACTGGGCAGGTAGTTTCAATGCGGAATACTTTATTGTAATAAATCAGTTTTCCTAAAATCTGCGGTTTGATGTTCTTGAAAAAATGGATTTCCTGCTGTTCGTTCTTAAATCCGGTCTGTAAGACTTTCATCTTTATGGTAAACAGCATTTCCTTCAGGAATAAGGTCATTTGGTAAGCCTCATCCGCAGTTTGCATCATTTGAGAAGACAGCTTGTCTTCTTGATGCTGAATTTCCGATAATATTTTGCTCAACACGATTTCCATAGTTTAGATGTTTAGATATTGGGACTATTCGTTTCGGAACTGCATCTATTGTGGATATGTCAAAATTTGGAAAATATTTTAAAACAAAACTCACAGGTTCCCCCAACTGTGGGGATTTTTTTGATGATTTTTCATATAGGGAGAATAAAAAAGGATAAAGCACCAATGTACTTTACCCTTTATTTTTTTATATTTGCAGTATTGATTTACAAGGTAATCAAATGAAGGCGAGTGCAGTAAGCACCATTACTAAATCGTTACCGATAACACTTCCGGTTCTTGTAAACTCTTCTTTATTAGCCACTTTGGGCTATATTAATCTTTTTTATCAAAAAATCAAATAATTCTTTTTAATGATTGTGCTTTATTCTCAAATACTTATCACTTCAAGAGCCTTTAGGTTGACAATAGTTAAATAGTGATATCTTATTTTATGGAACTGGTCAGTCATCAAAAAGGCAAATACACTTTTTTACAAGTAATTCTATGAAACTTTGTAAAAACCCAATTATTCATGTTTTATCCTGTTGTTCCCTTTGAAATAGGTGTTGATCAATTACTACCATTGGATTTAACCGCCAATAATAAAGCCGTTACAGAAGCTTTGGTAAATGATATTGATCTATTCTCAACTTATATTGATCAATGCCTCATGGATTCCGGTGCCCGTTATGCTATTGGTGGATATGATGAAAATAGAACAGTGTACAGCAGGAGCCGGGTATTTGATGATGCAGAAGAACCACGTCGTTTGCATTTGGGAACAGATATCTGGGGACATGCAGGAACACCCGTATTTGCACCTTTGAATGGGGTAGTTCATAGTTTTGGTTTTCATGAAACCTATGGAGATTATGGCGCGGTGATTATTTTACAACATGAATGGGAAGGAGAAGTGTTACACACTTTGTACGGACATCTATCCTTTGATGACCTGGATGAATTGTATGAGGGAAAGGCAATCCATAAAGGAGAAGCTTTTGCTCATTTCGGTGAACCGCATGAAAACGGACATTGGCCGCCACATCTTCATTTTCAGTTGATCAAAGATATGCAGGGTATGAAGGGCGACTATCCGGGTGTCTGTAAATTCAGTGAGAGAGAAAAATACCTTGCCAATTGCCCTGATCCCGGCGGTATATTACAGTACACTTTTGGAGTGTAAATATTTAGTGTTTCTGGGTTCTCAATGGCAAAAAATAAATGCCAATGAGAACACAGAAATACTGAATGAATTAGCTGTTTGTATAAACAGCTGCAAACTGAGCTGCAAAATCTGCAAGCTTTATCTTTCCAAGTTGTGTAGGTCTATTGTCAAAATAATGAGCCTGCATTTTACCGCTTTGTATAGCGGCTCCCATCTCTGTATAATTTTTAGCTATTTCTTCGGGCAGACCCGCTTGTAACATACCATTGAGTGTTTGTTCATCTGAAAACTGAACCCATTTCAAATCAGGTTTGCCAATGGCTTTACCAATGGCCGCTGCGATTTCATCTGTTGAGGTTTCATCACTTGAAAGATAATGAACCTGATGACCTTGAAAGTTGGGATTGAGCAAATAACTTGCAGCAACTTCAGCAATATCAATGGGTGCTACGATGGGGAATTTCCCGGCAGGGGAGCTGAAATTACTACCCATGATTCCCATATTTTTGATCAGTCCGATATTGGCGAAAAGATTGTTGTAGAAATAGGGAGGACGGAGGTACACAATGTTTACTTCTTTTAGTTTTTGCAAAGCCTGTTCAGCACGGTACAAACCCGTTACCGGACCACAACCATCTGATAGGTCTGCGCCAACACTACTCAGAAATACTACCTGCTTTACAGCACTTGCAGCAATAGCTCTGGCATAATTCTCCCCAACAGTACCAATATATGCTTTCCAGTCAGCCACACCGAAATTGGGTGGTACCATTGCGTACACTGCATCTGCACCAGTGAAACTTTGAGTTAAAAAATCTACATCGTCAACAGAACCTATGGCAGTTTTAGCGCCTGCGTCAATAAGTTCCTGAAGGTTAGCTTTACTACGACCGATAACGGTAACCTGATGACCTTTCTGTAAAAGTGAAAGGCTTAATGGCTTTGAGATATTGCCTGCCCCACCTGTAATAACATAATTCATGTTTTGTGATTTAATATGTGATTTAATATTTGTATATACAATTATCTAAATAAAAAAAATTAAAGTTGATCGGCTATGGCTCCTAGGGTTTTAACAAGCTGTAGGCTTTCTTTATGTCCTATTATCGAAGCGTAGCGCTTATAAAAATCATTCACACATTTTTTTAGTTGTGGTAATAATTCTTTTGCTTTAGGTGTAGGGTATACATTCGTGATTTTTCCTTCAGTTATCCTTATAACCAGTTTTTTTTCTTCAAGTTTTTCCAACAAACGGGTAATAGTACTGGGGGTAAGCTGCATCTCATCCGATAATCTGCTAGGCTGCATACCAGGTTCTTCCAAGACAGCCATCAATACATAGCCATGGCTGGGGGAAAGCTCAACCTGTTTCCAGCTTTCGATGGCTAACTTCTCCACTTTTCTTGCCAATGCATTGGAAGTAAAGTAAAGACATTGATAATATTGGCTATCGGTTGTTTTCATTAAAAAACAAAGTTAGCTTAAATATTTGTATATGCAAATATATTTTTTTCACTATACCCTAGTATTCAAATTTCTTTATCTCATCCGAAGAAATATGGTGAAGACCTTCTGTATGATGATGTGCTGCATGTTGCATAGACGCTGCTAATGCCAATGCGGAAACAGGTTGGTATTTTTTGAATGGTCCAATCAAAAGAGGGCTTATCAGTTTCGCTATGAAAATGCCAATCTTTTCTCCCACTCTTCTCTCAGCCCTATCACCCATGATAAAAGAAGGTCTGAAAATGCAAAGGCATGGATATCCAAGTGCTGTCAATGCTTTTTCTAGTTGCCCTTTGGTTCTGCTATAAAAAATAGATGAATTTGCATCAGCACCCACGGCGCTGATCACTAAAAATTTTTGCGAGCCTGCAGCCAATTGTAATACGGCCACTTTTTGTGGATAGACGAGATCCACTTGCCTGAATGCATCTTGTGATCCGGCTTTTTTAATGGTAGTGCCTAAACAACAAAAAACATCTGTTGCATCTATCGCAGTATTCAATTTTTCAAAATCAACAATTTGCTGCACCAATTTAGGATGACTGATATGCACCGGCTTGCGAACATATACGGTTACTTGCCGATACAACGGATCCTCTAACAACAATTCTAACAAATGTTTCCCAGTTAATCCACTAGCGCCAAGAATGAGTGCGGTTTTTTGTTGCATGGGGTGTTTTTTTAAAGCTGAGTAAAGCTGGGGAATAGTCAATTGTGAATTGTGAATTGTGAATAATGCGTTAAGCATAAAATAAAAAGTCACAAACTATATTCACAATTGACAATTGACCATTCACCCTTGACTATCCCACAATTTACTACCTTTACTCCATGTCCAACCCCAACTTGAACAGAGATCCGATGAACCTGAGTGCTGCTGAAAAGGAGTTTGAGAATGCTATTCGTCCGGCAGAGATCAATGATTTTTCCGGACAGCCACAATTGATCGAGAATCTGGTCATTTTTATCAAAGCCGCTAAGTTGAGAGGTGAGGCATTGGATCATATTTTGTTTCATGGTCCACCGGGATTGGGTAAGACTACACTAAGTAGAATTGTTGCGAATGAATTGGGCGTGAATATCAAAGAAACTTCAGGACCGGTGATTGAGAAACCGGGTGATCTGGCAGGATTGCTCACCAACCTGCAACCCAATGATGTATTATTTATTGATGAGATCCATCGATTGAGCACAGTAGTAGAGGAATATTTGTATGCAGCTATGGAAGACTTCAGGATTGATATTATGATCGATTCCGGTCCGAATGCCAGAAGTGTGCAAATAAATTTGAATCCGTTTACACTAGTTGGTGCAACGACAAGAAGTGGATTGTTGACGGCACCTTTATTATCACGTTTCGGTATCAAGTCAAGATTAGAATATTATCATGCTGAAACGCTGAAAAAGATCATTGAAAGAAGTGCAGCAATTTTAAATACGGGTATTCTTTCAGATGCTGCTTTTGAAATTGCGAGGAGAAGTAGGGGTACGCCTCGAATCGCTAATGGTTTGTTACGTCGCGTACGAGATTTTGCACAAGTGTTAAATGATGGTAAAATTGATTTAGGCATCACACAACATGCATTAAAGGCATTGAACGTGGATGAACATGGATTGGATGAAATGGATAACCGTATTCTATCAGCTATCATTGATAAGTTTAAAGGTGGGCCTGTTGGACTTACTACCATTGCGACTGCAGTGGGAGAAGAAGCGGGCACATTGGAAGAAGTATATGAACCTTTTTTGATACAGGAGGGCTTTTTACAACGTACACCGCGGGGAAGAGAGGTTACATTAAAGGCATACCAACACTTAGGAAAAGATCGTCCTTCGATGGGGAATCAGTCGGAATTGTTTAGATAGATGTATTGCCACAGTCCACAGGACTCCTTTGGAGAAGGCACTGAGATACACTGAAAGGGGTTCCGGTTTAATCGGAACCCCTTTTTTTACAATATTTCTGAGAGGCTTTCTTTTGTGGCTTGTATGGTGGCGTCTAGGTCTGCGTATGAGAGTGCATTGTTTAGGAACCAGCTTTCAAATGCGGAAGGAGGTAAGTAGATACCTTTTTTCAGCATGGCATGAAAGTATTTGTTGAACAATGCGTTATTGGCAGTGGATGCAGATGCAAAATCAGTAACCGGCTTTTCGCTGAAATGGATACTGATCATTGATCCGAATCTGTTAATCACAAATGGAGTTCCACTTTCAGTGAGCACTTTGTTCAGCCCCTCATGTAGATAAGCTGTCTTGTCATTCAATTCTTGATAGAGAGAAGGATTATTTTTTAACTCACTTAATAAAGTATAACCCGCGATCATAGCAATTGGATTACCACTTAGCGTGCCTGCCTGGTATACATTTCCAAGTGGAGCGATTTTTTCCATGATGGCACGTTTGCCACCAAAAGCACCAACAGGCATTCCCGCGCCGATCACTTTCCCATAAGTAATAAGGTCTGCATCTACATTCAACACCTGTTGTGCACCCCCTTGTGCTAAACGGAAACCGGTCATCACTTCATCAAAAATGAAAACAATACCTTCTGCATCACAAATAGCCCTGATGCCTTCGAGGAATCCGGGAGCAGGTAAGATACAGCCCATATTTCCTGCAACGGGCTCAACGATGATGGCAGCGATTTCATTTTTATGAGTTGCTACTAATTGTTGAACAGCTTCAAGATCGTTATAAGCACAGGTCAATGTGTCATTAGATATACCGCCAGTGATTCCGGGAACTGTTTGAATATCAAAAGTGGCCAATCCGCTACCTGCTTTCACAAGAAATGCATCAGCATGACCATGATAACAGCCTTCGAATTTGATGAATTTATTTCTACCGGTATATCCTCTTGCCAATCGTAAAGCACTCATACAAGCTTCTGTTCCACTGCTCACCATTCTGATCAGGTCAACATTGGGTGCCATGCTTTTGATGAGTTCTGCCATTTCAATTTCCAGTTCCGTAGGTGCGCCGTATGAGGTAGACAATACCGCTTTTTCCTGAATGGCTTTCACCACCGGATCGTATGCATGTCCTAAAATCATAGGTCCCCAGGAAGCGATATAATCAATGTAACGATTGCCATCAGCATCATAGAGATAAGCACCTTTAGCTTTTTCAATAAAGATGGGCGTTCCGCCGACACTTTTAAAAGCACGTACAGGAGAATTTACACCACCCGGGATCGATTGTTGTGCGCGTTGGAAGAGAGAGATACTTTTATTGTACATAGTTATATTTATTGTTAATATATTGCCACTGGATGCACAGAAATGCACAGAATCTTTCAGTGCTTCTCTGTGTATTCAGTGGCAACTAATCATTGATTAATCAGTCTGATTGCATCTTTCGCAAAATAGGTGGCTATCATATCAGCACCTGCACGTTTAATGGAAGTCAGGCTCTCAATGATCGCTTTTTCTTCATTCAACCAGCCCATTTTAGCAGCTGCTTTGATCATTGCGTATTCGCCACTTACCTGATAAGCACTTACCGGAACTTCGACTGCATTCTTCACTTCGCGAATGATATCCAGATAGGCCATGGCGGGTTTTACCATCACGATGTCAGCACCTTCTTCCACATCCATCAACGTTTCTTTGATGGCTTCTGTTCGATTGGCGAAATCCATTTGGTAAGTTTTTTTGTCACCAAATCCGGGAGCACTATCCAGCGCATCTCTGAATGGACCATAGAAACAGGATGCATATTTAGCACTATAACTCATGATACCCACTTTCGTGAATCCATTTTCTTCCAAACCATTTCTTATGGCGCTAATTCTTCCATCCATCATATCACTGGGTGCCACAAAATCGCAACCTGCTTCTGCATGACTAACACTCATTTTTACCAATGCTTCTACTGTTTCATCATTCACGATTTCACCATTTTTTACGATACCATCGTGTCCGTAAGATGAAAAAGGATCTAAAGCGACATCTGTCATCACCATTATTTCAGGAACGGCATTTTTGATGGCTTTAATACTTTGCTGCATCAATCCGTTTTTATTCCATGCTTCTTTACCGGTATTGTCTTTGAGTTCGTCTTTGCATTTAATAAAAAGCAGTACACAACGAATTCCCATTTCCCATAATACCTTTACCTCTTTCACAGTTAGGTCTAAGGACATCCTGTAATACCCGGGCATAGAAGCAATTTCAGTCTTCACATTTTCTCCCTCATCAATAAACAAAGGAGCAATAAAATCAGCAGGTTTCAATATCGTCTCAGCCACCATTGCACGAATAGCAGGTGATTGGCGGAGGATGCGGTTGCGTCTTTGGAGATACATGGATCTTTGATTTTTTGATCTTTGATTTCTTGATTTATTATTTACTCAGCTTTATTTTTAAATCAAACGTTTTATTCGCGGCAGTGAAAATAGCTGTTAGTTCATTTGCTTCTGAGATTAATTGATCAATGATACTACTGGTACTAAGTTTTGTTGCTTTAATGATTTCTAACCAATAATGTGACTCGTCGATTTCTTCCAGAACAATTTTTAATTTATGTGCAAAATCAGCTTGTGATTTTGATCTGCTGGTTGCACGATAATTTGCTCCTACCGATCCTGAAGAACGAATCAATTGTTTGGCAATCTCAAAGCCGGCAGGTGTTTTAGGCAGACAATCACAAAATAATACAACATCGATATTGAACTGTTTTGTTCTATCTTGTAAAGTTTTCCGATTCATCCTACGAAATTACAATTGAGCAGTACGAACGATGCGGAGCGTTTGCTATGAAAAAAATCAAGAAATCAAAGATCAAAAAATCAAACTTAAATCCATTCCTTCGGGTACAAACAAGCCTGCCACAATTCCCATTCCTTTGAGCCTTCAACCGGTTGATGATTATAATCAAATCTTACCGTTGGCGGTAGACTCATCAAGATGCTTTCAATTCTGCCATTTGTTTTGAGTCCAAAGATAGTTCCACGATCATGTACCAGATTAAATTCAGTATATCTTCCTCTGCGTATTTCCTGCCAATATTTGTTTTCCGGTGTAAACTCAGTTTCTTTTCTTTTCTCTACAATAGGAATATAACTATCTATGAATGCATAACCACAAGCTTTTGCAAATGCCATCCAGAATTGCACATCTTTATTTTCATCCGGACGCTGGTAGTCATAAAAAATTCCACCAATGCCTCTTCTTTCTTTATTGCGATGCCAGTTCACAAAATACTCATCACATTCTTTTTTGAATGTGGGGTAAAATGAAGGATCAAATTGATCGCAAGCATTTTTATAGGTTTGATGAAAGTGAATGGCATCTTCTTCAAACAAATAATAAGGGGTGAGATCCGTACCACCACCAAACCATCTGTCTATCACTTCTCCCTGTTCATCATACAATTCAAACATGCGATAATTACAATGTACAGTGGGCACAAATGGATTATACGGATGAATCACCAAACTCAATCCACATGCAAACCAGCTATGTCCATTGATCTTTAATTGTGTACGCATCATATCCGTAACCGGACCAAAAACAACAGAAGTATTCACGCCGCCTTTCTCCAACACTGCGCCATTGCCAATCACACGTGTACGTCCACCACCGCCTTCAGCGCGATCCCATTTGTCTTCTTGAAATGTAGCTTTCCCATCTACTTTCTCCAAAGCAGCACAGATATCATCTTGCAGCTGATGAATAAAGGAAATCCATTGGTCTTTTATCATAAGGGTATATTGAGGTGAAAGGTGAAAAGTAAAATGGAATACAATATCCTTTCACTTTTCACCTTTCACCTTTGACTTTTATGTGTGTCGAAATTCTTTTACTGCATCCACAAACGCTCTTGCATGATCAACAGGAACATTGGGGAGGATGCCATGTCCGAGATTGGCGATATGTCTGCCCGGACCAAATGCACGCAACATGTCTTTTACTTCTTTTTGAATCACAGGAATCGGTGATAATAGTTTTGCAGGATCAAAGTTTCCTTGGAGTGTTACATGGTTACCTGCAAACTGACGAGCCAGTTCCGGCTTGATACACCAATCGATTCCCAAACCATGAGCGCCTGTAGCGGCCATGCTATCTAAACTATGCCATGCACCTTTTGCAAAAACGATGGTGGGTACTTCATCTTTCAATGCAGCTACGATCTGACGCATGTATTGTAATGAGAGGTTCTCAAAATCATGCGGACTCAATAATCCACCCCAGCTGTCAAAGATTTGAACGGTGTCGGCACCTGCTTTTACTTGCGCTTTCAAGTAAGCAATGGTAGTATCTGTGATCATTTGCAACAACTGATGTGCCAGTTCAGGTTGTGTATAGCAGAATGCTTTTGCTTCATCAAAAGTTTTAGAACCTTTACCCTGTACCATATAACATAATAAAGTCCAAGGCGCACCCGCAAAACCGATCAATGGCACTCTTCCGTTGAGTTCTTGTTTGATGAGTTTTATAGCATCCATCACATAACCCAATGTTTCATGAACATCAGGTACACGAACACGATCCATGTCTTTAATGGTTTTGATCGGATCAGGAAGTACAGGACCTTTGCTTTCGATCAATTGTACTTCCAGACCCATGGCTTGTGGTACTACCAGAATATCTGAGAATAAAATAGCAGCATCCACACCCACAATATCTATCGGTTGTAAAGTGATCTCACAAGCCAGTTCAGGGGTTTGACAACGTTCAAAGAATCCGTATTTCTCACGCAATACCATGTACTCAGGAAGGTATCGTCCGGCTTGACGCATCATCCATACAGGCGTTCTTTCAGTTGTTTCACCACGAAGGGTTCTGAGGAGTAGGTCGTTTTTTAGCATAGATTATTTAGTGAAAAGTGAAAAGTGAAAAGTGAAAGGTGAGGAAGATGTGATCTTTATTTCACCTTTCACTTTTCACCTTTCACCAAAGTAATAAATCGCTTTCCTCACCAGTTCTTCTTTTCCCGGTGAATGAGCTGTGATGATTGAATTATTTGTATGTTTCTTAATTGCTGCTTCTGTGGTATTTCCAATAGCAAAGAATACAGTTGAATCAGTTACTTTGTTTTTATGGAAAAAACTTTCAACGGCACTTGGACTAAAGAACAAAATGCCATTGTAAGCAGTATCTATTTTTTGGTATAGTGGAATGGTTTTATACACCACTATTTCTTCTACTTGTATGCCTGCTTCTGTAAGTCTGGCGGGTAATTCATCTCTTCGCTGGTCTCCGCAGAAGAAAAATATTTCATCCAATTCTTCATTGTCGTCTAAAATATGTTCAGCGAGTTCCAATGCGTTATTACCGGTGCCCTTAATAGCCTGTTCTCCAAAATAATTGCTAATCAGTTCTTGTGTTGTATTCCCCATGCAGTAAATATTCCATTCGGGTACTTGCTGATCTAACATGGTGATTACACTTTCAACAGCATTCATACTGGTGAAAACAACTGTAGCATATTGTAAAGCGATCTGTTCTACCTCTTGCTGTGTATCAATATCCTGTACAGGCTCTGTATCAATCAATGGAATAATATCCAACTGAATATTGTTTTCAGCAGCTTCCTGTATCAACGTATTTTTTACAGGTCTGGTAGATAATATGTGGATCTTATTTCCCTGCATTTCTAATGGCTTGAATGATCTCTGCGGCACCCATCGCTAAAATTTCTTGTCCCGCCTCGGTACCTATCTCTGCACCTATGGAAACAGATACAGTTGTGCTGATATCAACTTTCTCTCTACCATCTAGTGACACCACATTTCCCTTAAAGAAAATTTCATCACCTTGTATTTGCGCCAAAGCTGAAATAGGTGTAGCACAACCACCCATCAATTGACGTAAAAAATTTCTTTCTGCATGGGCACAGATCGCTGTTTCGTTATGATGGAGTTGTTGACAGCTATTGAAAATTTCCGTCTCTCCTTCTCTACACACTACCATTACAGCCCCTTGTGCAGGAGCAGGTAACATCCAGTCGAGATCAATTGCTTTTTCCGGACGAAGATTGATTCTTTCCAATCCGGCTGCAGCAAAAATGGCACCCTGCCAATTACTTTCTTCCAGTTTACGTAATCGCGTATTCACATTACCGCGCAGATTATCAAATTGATGATCAGGATAACGATTGAGCCATTGTGCTTTGCGGCGAACGCTGCTGGTAGCAAATAGTCCATGGTCCATGGTCCATGGCCCATGATTTGTTGACCATTCACCATTGACATATCCCAATGCTTGAGGTACATGATCATCTTTATAAACCAAAATATCTTTATGAGATGCACGTTTCAGTACTGCAGCTTCTCGTATGCCTTTGGCGAGTTGCGTTGGCACATCTTTCATGGAGTGAACGGCAATATCTATTTTGTTACTCAGTAAGGCAGCATCCAGCGTTTTCGTGAAAATACCTTGAACACCAATTTCGTAGAGTGGTGTTACAAGATCAATATCTCCTTCGCTTTTAATATACACAAGCTCAGTAGCTACTCCTTTTTCTTTCAGGAGCTCTTGCACCCATGTGGCTTGCCACACGGCGAGCTGACTGTCGCGTGTTCCTATTCGTACTACCTTGGTCATATCTAGGTTTAATGACTGCTCGTCATGAAGTCGTTGATGGCTTCAATGTAATAACAACCGGGCTGATGTCTGTTACGCATCTTAACGGCTACATTGTTCACCACTTTCTGAATGGCTTCTGTATTGATATCTTCTGATGCTCTCTGTGAAGTTAAAAACAATCCACAGGAATGCATATCATGTAATTTTTGCTTCACCGCCTTTAAAATAGGAACATGGCGGCGCTGATGATTCCAAATCATAAACTCATTCATGTGTTGACGAATGATATTCATGGCTTTTGGTACTTCTGCTTTTCTTTTCTGTAAGGTTTGGTCGTTGATCTTAGACAGATCATCCACATTGGCAAGTACTATATTGTCTTGCTGTGCCAATGAAGGATCAATATTATGAGGAATAGAAAGGTCGATCAGTATCTTTTTATGACCGAATTGTAAATTTTTGGTGGTTACTACCGGCTGTTCAGCATTGGTAGCAACGATAATAATATCCGCACTGTTGATCTCCTGTTCCAACTCATTCCAGTCAGCACTTTGTAGCTGCAAACTCGCTGCCAGTTCTTGTGCTTTTTCTGCTGTTCTGTTGATGAGGGTGATATTTTTAGTATCTAGGTAATCAACCAGATTCTTGCAAGTATTACGTCCAATTTTTCCGGTACCCAGTAATACAATCTTTTTATCACTGGTATCTGCTAACTGCTGGCGGATAAATTGTATGGCGGCAAAGGAAACAGATATGGTACCACCACTTAATGCGGTTTCATTTTTGATTTGCTTGGAAGATTGTAATACAGTATTGAACAAACGTTCCATAAAAGAACCGATCATTCCCTTTTCTTTTGCAAACTTAACTGCCAGTTTCATCTGACCCACAATCTCATAATCGCCCAGGATCTGAGAATCCAATCCGGCACCAACGGAAAAAATATGTTGTAAAGCTTCTTCGTCTTGTTTGATGTAGCAACGTTGAACAAAATCAGATTTGCTACCTAAAGTAACACTGCAAAGAAGGTCAACCAGTGTTGCTGCATCGGGCGCAATACCATAAATCTCGGTACGGTTACAGGTGCTGAGCACAAATAACTCTTTTACACCCCTTGCTTTCGCATGCTGTAAAATGATGGCATATTGTTCAGGATTAATGGCATAATTACCACGAACAGCCGCATCGGTCTTTTTGTAGTTGATTCCTGCTATGAAAAATTGTCCTGTCTCCATAAACTGCCACGATCCTTTAAGTCTCGCTCAAATAAGTACGCAAAGGTATCCTGCATGGTTTCTTTTAAAACATGACAAACGTCATTACATTGTCATTTCTCTGTCAGATTTCTGATAAGCGGTCATTTTAGCTGCTGAGAGCAAACTCTTTCTGTTTTTGTTTCGTTCTTTTCTGCAAACAAATCCTTCAGAACTTTTAACCAAGCGATTTGTTAGTCTAACTTTGCAAATTCAAATGTGATTATGGCAACGAATGCGAAACGTGCACTCTTATTAATGAATCTTGGCTCACCTGATTCAACAGAAGTAAAAGATGTCAGAAGATACCTGAATCAGTTTTTAATGGATGGTCGTGTAATCGATATCCCATATATCGTAAGGGCGTTGCTCGTTCGTGGTATCATCGTTCCATTTCGTGCGCCTAAGTCTGCAGAAGCGTACAGAAGTATTTGGACCGATGAAGGTTCTCCATTGATTGTACTCACCAAACAATTACAAGAAGCACTACAGCAGGATATTGAAGAACCCATCGAGATTGCTATGCGCTATGGTACGCCATCTCCTAAAGAAGCCTATGATGCTTTATTGAAAAAACATCCTTCTTTGGAAGAAGTGGTTTTGTTACCCTTGTATCCGCACTATGCAATGAGTAGTTATGAAACCGCAGTTGAATATGCAAAAGAGCAACATAAACAATATAATTACTCATTTAAGTTAAGTGTTATCAAACCGTTTTATGATGATGAAGCCTATATCAGTGCATTGGCCGAATCTATCAAACCTTATACAGAACAAGCTTACGACCATATTTTATTCAGCTACCATGGCGTACCACAAAGACATATCCGCAAGAGTGATGTCACTGGTTGTCATTGTTTGAAAGTAGAGAACTGTTGTGAAGTGGCTTCTCCGGCACATAAAGAATGTTATCGCCATCAATTGGTGGTGACCACTAAATTGGTAGCAGAGAAATTAGGTATCCCTAAAGAGAAATACAGTCTCTCATTTCAATCCAGATTGGGTAGCGGTTGGCTACAACCCTTTACAGATAAGCGTTTGGAAGCTATGCCGGGAGAGGGAATTAAGAAATTATTGGTAGCTTGTCCGGCATTCATCAGCGATTGCTTAGAAACCATCGAAGAAATAGGAGAGGAAGGAAAAGAAACCTTCCTCCATGCAGGAGGCGAATCATTTACACTAATCCCCTGTCTCAACGTCCACCCCGCGTGGACTGCCACTATTGAAAAATGGATGGAGGAGATTAGGAGTGGGAAGGAGGAGATGATATTAATTTGAAAATTTTCCAATTTGAAAATTTGAAAATTGAGTTGTTCTAAGGTTTAATGAATGATTTTACAGTCTTTCAATCAAATTGAACTATAACTTTACAGATTACATGAAATATTGGTAACTGAAAATGAGCATCTTCATTTTCAAATTTTCAAATTCTCAAATTTTCAAATTCTTGTACGAATACCTCAAATCACTACACATCATATTCATCGTTACCTGGTTTGCGGGGTTGTTTTATATGCCTAGACTTTTTATTTATGCCACTGAGGCCGGAGATAAAAATGAGATGGAATGTAAAGTGTTGCGTGAACAGTTTTCAATTATGATGAAACGCTTATGGTATGGGATCACCTGGCCATCTGCGATTCTTACTTTGATTTTTGGATTGTCAGTTTTATTTCATGGCAATTGGGATAAAGTTGTTTTTGATGCATCCGGAAGATGGTTATTGGTAAAACTCATTTTTGTTTTGTTTTTGTATGTCTATCATTTTTCTCTGCATCGTATTTTTAAGCAGGAGATCGCAGGCATTTATCGATATTCTTCTAATCAACTCCGTATTTGGAATGAAGTAGCCACTATTTTCCTTATCTCTATCGTCATGCTGGTGGTAGTAAAACAAAGCCTCAGTTTTATATGGGGGCTGGTTGGGCTGATCTTATTTGTGCTGCTGCTCATGAGTGCGATTCGGGTGTATAAGAGAATGAGGAGTAATGAATTCAAAAGTCAAAAGTGAAAAGTCAAAAGTGAAAGGGCAAGAATTCGTACGATATCCATTCTTTTAACTTATTGATAATCATTTTATTAGATTTTTTTTTGCGTCAGTAACCATCTTTTGACTTTTGACTTTTCACTTTTCACTTTTCACCCTCCCTTTTCCTCCCCCACATTTCATACCTTCGCAGCCTTTAAAACCTGCCTGTTAAAGGATTACAGGCAATTTTCAAGCTGACCGAAAGACTATGAGTGCTAAATACGCTGAATTTTCAGGATTGAACCTGCCGGCTATCGAAAAAGAGATACTGGCCAAATGGAAGGATGGACAGGCTTTTGAGCAAAGTGTTGCGCTGAGAGAAGGCAAAACACCTTTTGTTTTTTATGAGGGTCCGCCAAGTGCCAACGGTATGCCGGGTATTCACCATGTCATTTCTCGTACGTTGAAAGATATGGTGTGTCGCTATAAGACCATGCAAGGTTTTCAGGTAAAGCGTAAAGGCGGATGGGATACCCATGGATTGCCTGTTGAATTGGGTGTTGAGAAAGAACTGGGTATTACGAAAGAAGATATCGGCAAGAAAATTTCTGTGGAAGATTACAACCAGAAATGTCGTGAGGCAGTGATGCGTTACAAAGACATTTGGGATGATATCACTACCAAAATGGGATACTGGGTAGATCTGAATGATCCCTATATCACTTTCGATAACAAATACATTGAATCGCTGTGGTGGATATTGAGTGAGTTGTACAAAAAAGGATACTTGTATGAAAGTGTATCCATACAACCTTACTCTCCGGCGGCAGGAACAGGATTGAGTTCACATGAATTGAATCAGCCCGGAACTTATAAGGATGTAAAGGATACATCTGCAGTAGCAATGTTCAAGGCAATCAAAAGCAACAAGACACAATTTCTTTTTGATGCTGCAGGTTCTGATGAGGTGTTTTTTATGGCATGGACAACTACTCCATGGACATTGCCTTCGAATTTAGGATTGACGGTGGGGCCGAATATTGATTATGTACTGGTTCAAACTTTCAATCCATATACCCATTTACCTGTATTTGTTGTGCTCGCAAAAGCCTTACTGGGTAAGTATTTCAAGCCGGAAGGTGAAAATGGGGATTTTGCCGGATACCATGCAGAAGTAAAATTATTGCCTTGGAAAGTTATCACTGAGTTCAAGGGATCTGCTATTGAAGATGCTACTTATGAACAATTGCTTCCTTACGAAGCCAATTCACCATCAGTAGTTGAAGAGATCACACCGGGTGCTAAACCTTTCCGTGTTTTGTGTGGAGATTTTGTAACGACTGAAGATGGTACCGGTATCGTGCACACAGCTCCTGCATTTGGTGCAGATGACTATAAGGTTGGACAGAAATACAATATCGGTATTCTCACCATGGTGGACAGAGAAGGAAAATTTGTGGATGGATTGGGTGAGTTCAGTGGTCGCTATGTGAAGAATTATAAAGACGAGAAAGATTATGTGGATGTAAACGTAGACATCTGTGTAAAACTGAAAAAAGAGAACCGTGCTTTCAAAGTTGAAAAATACGAACACAGTTATCCGCATTGCTGGAGAACGGATAAACCCATTCTTTACTATCCTTTAGATGCTTGGTTCATCAAAACCACAGCAGTAAAAGACAGAATGGTGGAATTGAATAAAACCATCAACTGGAAACCGAAAAGTACCGGTGAAGGACGTTTTGGTAATTGGCTGGAAAACATGGTAGACTGGAATTTGAGTCGCAGTCGCTATTGGGGAACCCCATTGCCTGTTTGGCGTACAGAAGATGGTAGTGAAGAAGTTTGTATTGGTTCCATCGAAGAACTGAATGAAGGCATTCGTAAAGCCAATGAAGTATTAGGTGGCGATGTCAACAAGAACTATTTGCATGAAGGCATCCTTGATCTGCATAAACCTTATGTGGATGATATCGTACTGGTGAGTGTCTCAGGAAAACCCATGCGTCGTGTATCGGATCTGATCGACGTATGGTTTGATAGTGGTGCGATGCCGTATGCACAATGGCATTATCCTTTTGAAAACAAAGAATTGGTTGATAAGGGACAATCATTCCCTGCAGACTTTATCGCAGAAGGTGTTGACCAAACACGTGGTTGGTTTTATACCCTGCATGCAATTGGTGTGATGCTATTTGATAGTGTGGCTTACAAAACCGTTGTAAGTAATGGATTGGTGTTGGATAAGAACGGAAACAAAATGAGTAAGCGTTTGGGTAATGTAGTGAATCCGTTTGAAACTATTGAGAAATATGGCGCTGATGCAACACGTTGGTATTTGATCACCAATGCATCACCTTGGGATAATTTAAAATTTGATCTGGCAGGTATTCAGGAAGTACAGCGTAAATTTTTTGGCACTTTATACAATACCTATCAATTCTTTGTACTGTATGCTAATGTAGATGGATTTGCATTCAAAGAAGCGCCGATTGCATTGGCAGACAGACCCGAGATTGATCGCTGGATTCTTTCTTCACTCAATAGTTTGGTGAAAAAAGTAACCGCAGCGATGGACGACTATGAGCCAACCATTGCGGGAAGAGCTATTGAGGAATTTGTAGATGAACATTTGAGTAACTGGTATGTGCGTTTGTGTCGTCGTCGTTTTTGGAAGGGTGATTATGAAACCGATAAAATTAGTGCTTACCAAACTTTGTATGCGTGTTTGGAGACGATTGTAAGATTGATGGCGCCTATTTCTCCGTTCTTTAGTGATGCGGTGTTCAGAAACCTGAATGCTGTAACGAATAGGTTTGATGTTTCATCTGTTCACCATGCAGATTTCCCTGTTGCAAATGAAGCAGCCATTGATGAGGTATTGGAAGAGCGAATGCAATTGGCGCAGGATGTATGTTCCTTGGTATTATCACTGCGTAAAAAAGTAAACATCAAAGTAAGACAGCCTTTGCAGAAAGTGTTGATACCGGTACTCGATCCCAATATGAAACATCAGTTGGAATTGATCGAAGACCTGATTAAAGCAGAAGTGAATGTGAAGGAGATGGAATACATCACCGATACAGAGGGTATTATCAAGAAAAAGATTAAGCCTAATTTCAAAGCACTGGGTACTAAACTAGGTGCAAAAATGAAAGCAGCAGGTGCATTGATCACCGGATTTGGTCAGCATGAGATCGCTACGATTGAGAAAGCGGGTCAAATAGACTTGAATTTGGATGGCGAGACGATTACCATTTTATTATCTGAGGTGGAGATTGCCGCAGAAGATATTCCGGGATGGAGTGTGGCAGGAAAGGGTAGTTTGACCGTAGCCCTGGATATTACCCTCACTGAGGAGCTAAAACAGGAGGGAGATGCCCGTGAATTCGTCAATCGGATACAAAATATTCGGAAAGAAAGCGGTTTTGAACTCACAGACCGTATATTCGTGACCGTTCTTGAGGCTAAAGGCCTTAAGGAGTCTATTGTTAAGTATAACGATTATATTTGCCGCGAAATTTTGGCAGATATCATTGAATGGGTACCTGAATTATCGGAGGGTACCGAGATCGAAGTCAATGATAACCTGTTGAAAGTGGTAGTAAACAAAAAAGGATAAAAGCGTATGGCTACTAAGAAACCAGCCCCTAAGGCAGCGAAAAAACCGGCTCCAAAGGCGGCACCAGCCAAGAAAACAGCTTCAAAACCAGCGCCTAAGAAGGCTGCTGCTAAACCTGCTCCTAAAAAAGCAGCCAAGCCAGCACCTAAACCGGCAGCTAAAAAAGCGGCTCCTGCTAAGAAAGCAGCAGTAAAACCAGCACCTGCAAAAAAGGCTGCTGCTAAACCTGCTCCTAAGCCGGCTGCTAAAGCACCTGTGAAAGCAGCCAAGCCAGCACCTAAACCGGCACCGGCTCCTGTGAAAAAAGTAGTTGTACCGGCTAAGCCTGCTGCGAAAGCTCCGGTAAAGCCCACAGCTCCAGCACCTGCTGCAAAGCCTGTATCCACGCCTTTACCTCCGATGAAGAAACCAGAGCCTAAAGGTCCACCGGCACCGCCTGTAAAACCTGTTAGAAAAGCGCCTGAACCACTGAAAGAAGTGAAGGTTCCCAAAACCAGCACAAAAAGCAGCGTTCCATATCAGCCCGGCTATACACCATTAGAAAAAAGAGTAGAAACTGTGAGAAACAACGAAACATTAGTAAAATACAGCGATGCGGACCTGAATGAATTCCGTGAGTTGATCAATAAAAAACTGGAAGCTGCTAAAAAAGAGCTGACTTATCTACAAGGTCTGATTACCCGTAAAGATGAAATGGGTGGTGATAATGACGATGCTCGTTATATGACCATGGAAGATGGTAGTATGAGCATGGAAAGAGAACAGCTCAGCCAAATGGCCAGCCGTCAGATCACTTATATCGATCATCTGGAGAAAGCATTGATGCGCATCGAAAACAAAACCTACGGTATCTGCCGTGTAACCGGTAAGTTGATCGATAAAGCCCGCTTACGTGCGGTGCCGCATGCTACGTTGAGTTTAGAAGCGAAACTGGGTTTGGTGAAGCCTAGTGCCGAATAACCAACCCCCCGGCCCCCTTCAGGGGGCCGGGGGGTTATCTCACTTCCTGCATCTCTACTAATTTCTTATAAATTCCTCCCCTCAAAAGCAATTCATCATGTGTACCTCTTTCTGCTATTTCTCCTTTTTGGAGAACGATGATCTCATCGGCATTACGGATGGTGGAGAGACGGTGGGCAATGACTATAGAGGTTCTTTGTTGCATCATATTATTGATAGCGTCTTGTACCAGTCTTTCACTTTCTGTATCTAATGAGGAAGTTGCTTCATCTAAAATCAAAATCGGCGGATTTTTTAATACGGCACGTGCAATGGTTACACGCTGACGCTCACCACCACTGAGTTTGGTACCACGATCACCAATATTGGTATCAAAGCCTTCTTCTTTTCGCTGAATAAAATCATAGGCATTGGCAACTTTTGCAGCCTGCTCAATCTGTCTTTGATCAGCATGATCGATACCCAATGCAATATTGTTGGCAATGGTATCATTGAATAGTATGGGCTCTTGTGTTACAATACCCATCTGACTTCTAATGGAATGTAGTGTGTATGCTTTGATGTTTACACCATCAATTAAAATCTCACCATTGGTTACATCATGAAAACGAGGGATGAGATCTGCGAGGGTACTTTTACCCGCACCGGATGATCCAACCAAGGCAATGGTTTTCCCTTTTTCAATTTTTAAGTTGATATTTTTTAGGATGGTCACATCCTCATATGAAAAAGAAACATTGTTGAACTCGATGCTATGATTGAACTCGGTCAAGGTTTTAGCATTGGGTTGATCGGTAACGGTGACAGGCGCTTTTAAAATTTCCTCAATTCGCTGAATAGCAGCACTACCACGTTGTGCGCTGTAAAATGAGCCGGACAATGATTTCGCCGGATTGATGATCTGGGTGAAGAAAACAATATAAGTGATGAAACTTTCCGGTTCTAACCCGAATTGTCCATCCAATACCAATTTGCCGCCAAACCAAAGAATACAAGACAATACCAACACACCCAAAAACTCAGACATGGGTGAAGCCAGGTCTTTCCGGAAATTCATCTTATTACGGATCTGATTCAGTGTATTGTTATTGCTGATGAATTTGTTGTGTAATATTTTCTCGGCATTGAATGCCTTGATCACACGTAATCCGCCAAGTGTTTCATCAAGAATCGACATCAATGTGCCTAATTTTTCCTGAGAAGAAGTGGACTGCTTTTTCAATGATCGACTCAATCTGCCGATGATAAAACCTGTAAGAGGTAACAGCACCAGCAGGAATAATGACAGAGCAGGACTTAGCATAACCAAAAAGACAAGTATAATGATGATGTTGAGTGGGTCACGAATCAATGCTTCGAGTGTACCCATTACACTCCATTCTACTTCATTGGCGTCATTACTCATGCGACTGATGATATCGCCTTTTCTTTGTTCTGTAAAGTATCCGATAGGAAGATCTAATATTTTGCTGTAAAGGTCGGCGCGCAACTTGGTCATTACATGGTTACGCATGGGAGCTAAAACTCGAAATGCGAGATAGGTAAAAACATTCTTAAAAAATACAGAAACGATAATAAGTCCGCAAATAGCTCCTAAAGCATACACTTCCCCATTTTCCGTAATGAGCTTGCTGATGAAGTATTTTAGATAATTTAACACACCGTTGGCAGTCAACGCAAATGCCGGCTCAACATTGATCAATGCTGATTTATTGAAAAGCAATTGTAGAAAAGGGGCCAACATAGCCAATGAAACCAATGAAAAAAGGATGGAGAATAGGGTAAAAATCAAATACAGTACGATGTTCTGCTTCTGACTCCTTAGGTAAAAAAGTATTCTTGAAAAACGCTTCATATCAGGATAAAATCGGTAAAACACAGCAAAGTAAGTAATTTTACAGCCAATCAAACAGTTCAACATGGAAGAAGGAAAACGTCAGCGTCAGGTAGCAGGAGCCATTCAAGAGGAAATGAATGATATTTTCAGGAGACTGAATCTTTCCATGCTCGATGGAGGAATGGTATCTATTTCCTCTGTTAAAGTTACTCCCGATCTGTTGGAAGCCAGAATTTATCTCAGTCTGTTCCAGGTAAAAGATGCAAAAGCCACCATGAAGACGATAGAAGGTCGTGCATGGGAGATCAAGAAAGAATTGGCTGATAAAATGAAACATCAACTCCGCCGAATACCCGTTCTTCATTTCTATCTCGACGACACTTTGGATTATGTGTTCAAAATGGAAGAGATATTCAAGAATATTAGTGAGGAGAAGAAGGGGGAAGGGAATGAATAATGAATAGTGAGTAGTCAGTAGTGAGAGACATTTATACTCTCTACTGACTATTCACTACTCACTCAAAATCATCGTCATTTACCAAATCCATATTATCCATCCGTGAACTTTCTCTTTGCCTGGCGCTATTTTAGATCGAAAAAATCTACCAATGCCATCAATGTCATTGCATGGATCAGCGTAACGGCTATTACGGTGGGTTGTGCAGCACTTATTATCATACTCAGTGTATTCAATGGATTTGAAGAGCTGGTTAAGGGACTGTACACAGATTTTTATACGGATATTCGGATTGCTCCGGCAAAAGGGAAAATCATCACACTCAACACGCAGCAGCAACAAAAAATTAAGTCAACACCCGGAGTCGCTGTTTTTAGTTTGGTAGCAGAAGAAAAAGCATTGTTGGTAAATGGTCCGTACCAGTCCATTGTATTGGTAAAAGGGGTGGATGAACAATATGTAGCTACCAATAAAATTACTGATCATATCAAGCGAGGAAAGTTTGCGTTGGGAACATTGGAAACACCGTCTATTGTATTAGGCTACGGAATAGAAAATGCGATTGGGGCAGATGTAGAACGAGGTATTTATCCACTCACGTTGTATACACCTAACAGGAAAGCCAGTTTTAATTCCATGGATGGACTCAGTGTTAACAATATTACCGCCAGCGGTACTTTTCAAGTACAACAAGAATTTGATAATAAATATGCTTTTACCAATCTCGCTTTCTTCCGTTATATGTTGAACATGGAAGCGGATGAATACAGTGCTGCTGAGATAAAAGTAGCCGGTGATGCAGATAAGATCAAAGAACAATTACGGTCAATTTTAGGAGAGCAATATTTGGTGCAAACCAGGTATGAACAAAATAAGAGTTTATATGCAGTGATGCAATTGGAGAAATGGGTCATCTATGCTATTCTTTCTTTGATATTGGTAGTGGCTGCATTTAATATGATTGGAGCATTAACCATGTTGGTATTGGAAAAACAAAAAGACATTGCTGTATTGCAAGCGATGGGTGCCTCACAAAAACGAATTCAAGCTATTTTTTTATCAGAAGGATTATTACTTGCCGGATTTGGAGCGGCTTTGGGTATGTTGCTCGCCACAATTATCTGTTGGATACAAATTAAATTTGAACCTATTAAACTGGCAGGTGATACTTTTATTGTAAAAGCATACCCTGTTAAACTGATACCTGGCGACTATTTTTTGGTACTCATAACTGTAACCACCATCGGCTTCCTCGCCGCATGGATACCTTCGCGAAAAGCCAGCCATCAAGAACTCGCCCTCAAATAACCTCCGTGCAACTCTGCGCCAAACTCCTTTACCTCTGTGGTAAAACCACCGAGATTCTGTGTTAAGAAACAAAGTTTTGATTAATCTTTTTAATTTTGTTCTTTA